>OKAI01000017.1_pt1 | contig 192855 bp, 180 predicted proteins | sample 1614071 | NCBI WGS metagenome assembly OKAI01 (sample SAMN04436903, study PRJEB24849) | human gut metagenome | biome: human gut; feature: NICU; material: stool | host: Homo sapiens | place: USA: Saint Louis, MO | collected 2012-03-22 | reverse complement strand
GAGAGCCTTATAGGCGCATATGAAAAACCTCCGGCTATGCCGGAGGATACTTATTATGGGCACAATAATGACGCTCACAGAAGTCAGGTGTGCATTACCGCTGATGTTGCTGTCCCGCCTGCGCGGTGGAATAGCCAAACTCCCCGTTGCAGGCCATAAGTGAGCAGCTGAGGGCGGCAATAAGCGAGAGCGCAATCCAGACTTTCATTTTTTACACCGTATTGTTAATGAGTTAATAAAGCGTAAGTCTGGCAGTATGCCCGTGAATTGCGAATTACCAGGTGGCATTAAGGAACTATCCGAGACGCGGCGTGGTGTCAGAAGAAGGGTGCCTGAACGCGCCCGCGCTCCACACAGTCAAGGCGGCGGGGATCTCTCCCCGCCGGTTCAGCTCTTACTTCTGGTCGCCGCAGGCCATGATGGCCGCAACCTCCCGGTCACCGTCCCGTATTCGCAGTTCGTAAAGCGAATGGCGGGTCAATAGTGTGAATGCCAGTATCGTTAAACATACGATAGCCAGGCACCAGATCACGGCAGTTTGCGTCTTCATGGCAGCGTCTCCTTGTCCTTTCGCAGTATCCGGTTATAGACAGCAGCGGATATTGCTTTCGACGGCGTAAGAGGCTAACCTTGCATGTGTCTAGCATACGAGGGGCCTCGGGTTGATTGAAAAATCACTCGGGGCCTTTTCTCTTTCTGCTCAGCGCGTACCTGAGACAGAAAGCATCAGGCACCCGCGCTCATCATAGCGTCGACCAGGTTTAAATTTCGGCTGTGGGTGAACAAAAATGCATTTCCAGAAGCATGCTCGAATAACGGCGTGCAACAACAGCAACGGGAGCCAGCGGCTCCCGTTTTTTGTTGGTTTCAGAGCAATTAGAGCACATTCTGCCGCGGCGGGCAGCGCTCCAGCAACTCGACGCTGCCGTCGGCGTTCTGCTGCTCCAGCATAACGTCAAAGCCCCACAGCCGGTGGACATGCTTGAGTACTTCCCGGCGCCCCATATCCAGCGGAGCGCGGTTGTGTGGTACGTAGCGCAGGGTCAGGGAGCGGTCGCCGCGCAGATCGACGTTCCACACCTGAATATTCGGCTCCAGGTTACTGAGGTTGTACTGCGACGATAGCCGATTGCGGATCTCGCGGTAGCCCTCTTCGTTATGAATGGACGAGATCTCCAGATAGTTGTTGCGGTCGTCGTCGAGCACGGTAAAGAAGCGGAAGTCGCGCATGATCTTCGGCGACAGGAACTGGCTGATGAAGCTCTCGTCCTTAAAGTCGCGCATCGCAAAATGCAGCGTCTCCAGCCAGTCGGAGCCGGCGATGTCCGGGAACCAGTACTTATCCTCTTCCGTCGGTGACTGGCAAATGCGCTTGATGTCCTGGAACATGGCAAAGCCCAGCGCGTAGGGGTTAATGCCGCTGTACCACTGGCTGTTATACGGCGGCTGATAGACGACGTTAGTGTGGCTGTGCAGAAACTCCAGCATAAAGCGGTCGGTGACTTTGCCTTCGTCGTAGAGGTGGTTGAGGATGGTGTAGTGCCAGAAGGTGGCCCAGCCTTCGTTCATCACCTGAGTCTGCTTCTGCGGGTAGAAGTATTGGCTCACCTTGCGCACGATGCGCAGGATCTCGCGCTGCCAGGGCTCCAGCAGCGGCGCATTCTTTTCCATAAAGTAGAGCAGGTTCTCCTGCGGCTCGGAAGGGTAGCGGCGGGCAGCGGCTTCTGTTTTCTCTTCCTCTTTTTTCGGCAGGGTGCGCCATAGCATATTAACCTGGCTTTGCAGATACTCTTCCCGGCTTTTCTGCCGGGCCTTCTCCTCCTGCAGGGAGATTTTCTGCGGGCGCTTGTAGCGGTCCACGCCGTAATTCATCAGCGCGTGGCAGGAGTCGAGCAGTTTTTCGACCTCATCAACGCCGTAGCGCTCTTCGCACTCGGTAATGTATTTGCGGGCGAAGATCAGGTAGTCAACGATGGAGCTGGCGTCGGTCCAGCTGCGGAACAGATAGTTATTTTTGAAAAAAGAGTTATGGCCATAGCAGGCGTGGGCCATGACCAGCGCCTGCATGGTCATGGTGTTCTCTTCCATCAGATAGGCAATGCAGGGATTGGAGTTGATGACGATTTCATAGGCAAGGCCCTGCTGGCCGTGCTTATAGAGCCGCTCGGTTTCGATGAATTTTTTACCAAACGACCAGTGGGTGTAGTTAATCGGCATCCCGACGCTGGAGTAGGCGTCCATCATCTGCTCTGAGGTGATGACCTCAATCTGATGCGGATAGGTATCCAGCCTGTAGAGCTTCGCTACCCTGTCAATCTCCGCAAGCCAGGTATCCAGCAGATCGAAGGTCCAGTCGGGTCCATCGCTCAGACGTGAGGTGTCCTTGTTCATGGAGTCAATCGTAGCCATTAGCGCGCCCTCATTGTTGGCGGCTCCCTCTGTACGGAGAGCCTCAGATCAAGAATAGAACACCCCGCGCCGGTACGCGCCAATGACAAATTTTTTTCTTCGCGATTTCTCAATTTTATGACCCTTTCCGCTTCGAAAAGTCAGCATTTAATGCTGGAGAAATTCCAGGCGCAGCAGGAGATCGTAAAACCCGCCACCTCCCGCAGTGCGCGGCTTGTGTGAGTTTAATCACCATAACTAAAGCGTATGTTGAATAATATTTTCAACTGAGTTATCAATTTGTAATTAGATGATTGTTCTTTTACTTATCTGGAGCGTTGAGCAATGCATGTGGTCATTCTGGGTAGTGGAGTTGTCGGCGTGGCGAGCGCCTGGTATTTGCGCCAGGCGGGTCACGATGTGACGGTTATCGATCGCGAGACCGGTCCGGCGGAAGAGACCAGCGCCGGCAACGCCGGGCAGATCTCGCCCGGTTACGCCGCGCCCTGGGCGGCCCCCGGCGTACCGCTGAAGGCGGTGAAGTGGATGTTTCAGCGCCACGCGCCGCTGGCGATAAGCCTCGACGGCACGCAGTTTCAGCTGCGCTGGATGTGGCAGATGCTGCGTAACTGCGACACCCGCCACTACGCCGAGAACAAAGGCCGCATGGTTCGCCTGTCGGAGTACAGCCGCGACTGCCTGAAGGCGCTGCGCGAGTCCACCGGCATTCAGTACGAAGGCCGCCAGGGCGGGACGCTGCAGCTGTTCCGCACCGCGAAGCAGTATGAAAACGCGACCCGCGATATCGCTGTGCTCGAAGACGCCGGCGTGCCTTATCAGCTGCTGGAGTCATCGCGGCTTGCCGAAGCCGAGCCAGCGCTGGCCGAGGTGGCTCATAAGCTCACCGGCGGCCTGCGCCTGCCCAACGATGAGACCGGCGATTGTCAGCTCTTTACCCGCCGTCTGGCGGAGATGGCGCGCCAGGCCGGGGTGGTGTTTCGCTTTAACACGCCGGTCGATAAGCTGCTGGTCGAAGGCGACCGCCTCTGCGGCGTACAGTGCGGCGATGAGGTTATTAAAGGCGACGGCTACGTCATGGCCTTTGGCTCCTACTCAACGGCGATGATGAAGGGCATGGTCGACATTCCCGTCTATCCGCTGAAGGGCTACTCCCTGACCATACCACTCAAAGAGGAGAGCGGGGCGCCGGTCTCCACGATCCTCGACGAGACCTATAAGATTGCCATCACCCGTTTCGACCAGCGCATCCGCGTCGGCGGCATGGCGGAGATCGTCGGCTTTAATAAAGCTCTGCTCAAGCCGCGCCGCGAAACGCTGGAGATGGTGGTGGGCGATCTGTTCCCGCGCGGCGGCTTCATTGAGCAGGCAACCTTCTGGACCGGCCTGCGCCCGATGACGCCGGACGGCACGCCGATCGTTGGCCGCACGCCCTATAAAAATCTGTGGCTGAACACCGGACACGGCACCCTTGGCTGGACGATGGCCTGTGGCTCCGGGCAGCTGCTGAGCGACCTTATCTCCGGGCGCACGCCGGCTATCCCGTTTGAGGACTTAAGCGTAGCGCGCTATGCGCCGGGCTTTACGCCTTCCCGCTCACAGCAGCTGCACGGCGCGCACGGATAAGGGTGAAGAGATGACACGTCCCGTTTATGCGAGACTCGATCTGCAGGCGCTGAAAAACAACCTGGCCGTGGTGCGCCGCGCCGCGCCGGACTCGCGGGTCTGGTCGGTGGTCAAGGCCAACGCCTACGGCCACGGCATCGAGCGAGTCTGGAACGCCCTTGGCGCGACCGACGGGTTTGCCATGCTCAATATCGAAGAGGCGATTTTGCTGCGCGAGCGCGGCTGGAAGGGGCCGATTCTGATGCTGGAGGGCTTCTTTCACGCCGACGATCTGCCTCTTTACGATAAATACCGGCTGACCACCAGCGTGCACAGCAACTGGCAGCTGAAGGCCATTCAGAACGCGCAGCTGCGGGCGCCGCTGGATATCTACCTGAAAGTAAACAGCGGCATGAATCGCCTGGGCTTCACGCCCGACCGCGTCCACAGCGTCTGGCAGCAACTGCGGGCGATGAAAAACGTCGGCGACATGACGCTGATGACCCATTTTGCCGACGCCGACAGTCCGCAGGGCATTGATGAGGCGATGCGCAGGGTTGAGCAGGCGGCGGAGGGGCTGGCGTGCCCGCGCTCGCTGTCCAACTCTGCGGCCACCCTCTGGCACCCGGAGGCGCATTTCGACTGGGTCCGTCCGGGCATCGTGCTCTACGGCGCCTCGCCGAGCGGCCAGTGGCAGGATATCGCCAACAGCGGGCTGAAGCCGGTGATGACGCTCGGCAGCGAAATTATCGCCGTTCAGAATCTGAAGCCCGGCGAGACCGTGGGTTACGGCAGCACCTACAGAGCGAGCGGGCCGCAGCGCATCGGGGTTGTCGCCTGCGGCTACGCCGACGGCTATCCGCGCATTGCCCCGCACGGGACGCCGGTGCTGGTGGACGGCATCCGCACCGGCACCGTGGGTCGCGTATCGATGGATATGCTGACGGTCGATCTCACGCCCTGTCCGCAGGCGGGGATCGGCACGCCGGTCGAGCTGTGGGGCAGGGATATTAAGATAGACGATGTCGCCACCTGCGTCGGCACGGTGGGTTATGAACTGATGTGCGCCGTCGCGCCGCGGGTGCCATTTATCACCGGGTGAGCGTCGGGACAGGGAACAATTGAATCAGCAGGGATGCAGCCCGCCCTCTCCGCGCCTGCGCGGGGAGGGGGGTATTAACGGCTCTCGGGCATGGTTTTCTGCATTTTGTGCCAGATGAGTCCGCTGTCGTGGCCGTAGCTGCGGACAGTCTCGTAGACCTTGTCGTGCTGACCCTCTTCGCACACTTTACTCAGCTCATGATAGAAGCCGAGCGCGCGGGCGCGGGCCTCCGGGTTCGCGAAGTAGTGGCGGCCGATGCGGGTGTAGAGCCCCTTCATGCCGTTAAGGATCAGACCGTAGATCGGGTTACCGGAGGCAAACGCCAGCCCGCGGAAGATGTTGTAGTCGAGTTCGGCAAACGCATCGGCGTGGTCTTCGACGGCTGTGGCGGTTGCCAGCACCTCCAGCGCCTTATCGGGATGCTGGCGGAAAGCGGTACGGATAAAGATAGTGGCAATATTGGTACGCACGGAGAGCAGGTTATCGAGCAGCTGCGGGACCCGGTCGTGGTCGAGGCGCGCCAGCGTTTCGAGGATATTGAGACCGGACGTCTCCCAGAAGTTGTTCACTTTGGTCGGCTTGCCGTGCTGAATGGTCAGCCAGCCGTCACGGGCCAGACGCTGCAGCACTTCACGAAGGGTGGTGCGCGTAACGCCAATCAGTTCGGACAGCTCACGCTCTGCTGGGAGGATAGAGCCGGGAGGGAAGCGGTTATTCCAGATGCTCTCAATGATGTACTCTTCCGCGAAGCCCGCCGGGCTCTGCGCCTTAATAACCATAATAAGATTTCCATTACACAGCGTTCTAATTTGGAACTCATCATACCAGAGGCACAAAGGGCCAGATAGCGGGTCAGATGAATTAAAAAGGGATCGCCGTTCTATTTTTATCATTTTGATTACCGCAGATTTGCTTGAAACCGGCCGGCCAGGGCTGATACTTTGGCTGCTCGCTGGATACTCTTTTTTGACGGGACCGGAAAACTGTCGTGGACATCTCTTATTCTCGCGCCCTGTGGCGCAACTTTCTCGGCCAGTCGCCAGACTGGTACAAACTCACGCTTATCTTCTTCTTACTGATAAACCCGCTGCTGTTTATTGTTAGCCCCTTTGCGGCCGGCTGGCTGCTGGTGGCAGAATTTATCTTTACGCTGGCCATGGCGCTTAAGTGTTATCCGCTGCTGCCGGGCGGTCTGCTGGCTGTTGAAGCGGTGATGATTGGCATGACCAGCCCGGAACACGTCCGCGAGGAGATTGCCAACAATCTTGAAGTTTTGCTGCTGCTGATGTTTATGGTCGCCGGGATCTACTTTATGAAACAGCTGCTGCTGTTTATCTTTACCCGGCTGCTGCTGAGCATTCGCAGCAAAATGCTGCTCTCACTGGCTTTTTGCTTTGCCGCGGCTTTTCTGTCGGCGTTTCTTGATGCCCTGACGGTTGTGGCGGTGATCATCAGCGTTGCGGTGGGTTTTTACGGCATCTACCATCGCTTTGCCTCGTCCCGGCCTGAAGACAGCGATCTGCAGGACGATAGCCACCTCGACGCCTACAACCACGAAGTGCTGGAGAAGTTTCGCGCCTTTTTGTGCAGCCTGATGATGCACGCCGGCGTCGGCACCGCCCTCGGCGGCGTAATGACGATGGTGGGCGAGCCGCAGAACCTGATCATTGCGAAAGCCGCCGGCTGGCACTTCAGTGAATTTTTCCTGCGCATGCTGCCGGTGACATTACCGGTATTTATTTGCGGCCTGCTGACCTGCCTGCTGGTTGAGAAATTTAAGCTGTTTGGCTACGGAGAAACGCTGCCTGACGCCGTTCGCGCGGTACTGCAGGAGTATGATACCCGCAGCCGTCAGAAGCGCACGCGGCAGGAGACGCTGAAGCTTGTGGTACAGGCCATTATCGGCATCTGGCTGATTATCGCCCTTGCGCTGCACCTGGCGGAGGTCGGGCTAATTGGTCTGACGGTGATTATTTTTGCCACTGCGCTGACCGGCGTTACCGACGAGCACGCCATCGGTAAAGCCTTTACCGAGTCGCTGCCTTTTACTGCCCTGCTGACGGTTTTTTTTGCCGTGGTGGCGGTGATTATCGATCAGCAACTGTTCGCGCCGATCGTGGACTTCGTGCTGCAGGCGTCGCCGCACGCCCAGCTGTCGCTGTTTTATCTCTTTAACGGTCTGCTTTCCTCTATATCGGATAACGTGTTTGTCGGCACGGTCTATATCAACGAGGCAAAATCCGCCCTTGAGCACGGCGCTATTTCGCTCCCGCAGTTTGAGATGCTGGCGGTAGCCATTAATACCGGCACGAATTTGCCGTCGGTAGCAACGCCCAACGGTCAGGCCGCGTTTCTGTTTCTGCTGACCTCGGCGCTGGCGCCGCTCATCCGCCTTTCCTACGGACGCATGGTGTGGATGGCGCTGCCCTATACCGTGGTACTGACGCTGGTCGGACTGCTGTGCGTGGAGTTTACGCTGATGCCGTATACGGATTTATTAATGAGCAAGGGCTGGTTAACCGTGCCTGCGGGGATGAGCCATTAAACAAAACAGGCGGTCAGACAGCATAACCGGACGAAATGTCCGGAAATAGAGACTGTCACCTTTTAGCGAGTGGCTAACAGCATGTTTTGGTTTACACTGCACTGATTTAGCCTCTTTCAGGGAAATAATTATGTTGCGATATTTGAATCAATGCTCCCGCGGACGCGGAGCGTGGCTGCTGATGGCTTTGACCGCTTTTGCGCTGGAGATGGTCGCGCTCTGGTTCCAGCACGTCATGTTACTGAAGCCCTGCGTGCTCTGCATTTATGAGCGCAGTGCGCTGTTTGGCGTTATGGGGGCGGGCATTGTGGGAGCGATTGCCCCGAAGACGCCGCTGCGCTATGTCGCGATCGTCATCTGGATCTACAGCGCGCTGCGCGGCCTGCAGCTCTCCTGGGAACACACCATGATTCAGCTGCATCCCTCGCCGTTTATGACCTGTGATTTCGCCGCCCGTTTCCCTGCCTGGCTACCGCTCGATAAGTGGCTACCGCAGGTGTTCGTGGCCTCCGGCGACTGCGCTGAGCGCCAGTGGTCGTTTCTGATCCTGGAAATGCCCCAGTGGCTGCTGGGCATTTTTGCGGCTTATCTGGTTGTTGCAATACTGGTACTGATTGCCCAGCCGCTGAAACCGAAAAAGCGCGATCTGTTCAGCCATTAAATCCTTTCCCTCTGGTGCCCCGGAGGGAAAACCTCTGCCGCTCATGCACAAGAGCAGGAGGGCGATATCGCCTGACCTGCCGGTGAGCGGCGCTGCGACATCAGCCAGCATTTTTTTGATTTGTCAGCGCTGCTGACAAATCTTTGTGCAATAAAGCTTGCGACTTAAACCCTATCATGCGTTAATGGCTTATCGGTTTGACAATAAACGATATCCGAATCAGTTCTCTCAAGTTGCTCCATCATTAGTCTCTCCTTTGATGTCTCTTCTTCAGTTCTTTTTCCTCTCTGATATCTTTTTTTCAGACCCTAATGCCTGCGGGCGACATAAATAATAAGGAACGAAAGATGACGACTAAAATGACCGGTCTGGTGAAATGGTTTAATGCAGATAAAGGTTTTGGCTTTATTACTCCGGAAGATGGCAGTAAAGATGTGTTCGTGCACTTCTCTGCGATTCAGAGTGATGACTTCCGCACGCTGCACGAAAACCAAAAAGTTGAATTTGCTGTTGAAAATGGTGCCAAAGGCCCTTCAGCAGTAAATGTAGTGGCGCTCTGAGGACATCACTATTACTGACGCTATTCATTTTCGCTGCCCATGCTGCCACGGGTCTCAATACAGAGTATCGCATTTTGATGTCTCTGAAAAAAATCCGTTCGGTGCCAAATGTATTTTTTGCAAATCGGCAATGGTAACTTTCGATAATATCTATTCTGCCGTGCAAGCAAATCATGGCATGAATGCTTATCGGCAATAATTCCCGCGCGCTTATGCCGGGGATGCAGCGAACTGTGCTATAAAACCGCCTTCGGGCGGTTTTTGTCGTTTAATTTCAGTCTATATGCCCAACTGCGCCGTAACGGCAATTCCCGCAGAGAATAAAAAATATGCCATTGCCTGTTTTCTCAATCAGTTAATCTTGTGACTTTTATTTTGAAATGTTAAATAACAGGCCAGACAAACTCTGCAAAGGAATGGTTCATTTATGTGGTTTATTCTGGCGTTATCATTAGTCCTGCTGCCGTTTAATCGCCGCATCGCCGGCTTCCCGGCCGTTTTAGCGATCGTACTGGCCGCCGCGCAGGGCGTGCTCGACTGGCGGGCGCTGGCCAGCATTGGCCTGATCATATTGCTCGCCGTCGCGTGGCATAAATCGAAGGCAAAACCCGTGCTGCGGGCAGGCTTCGAGCTTCTGCTCTTTATCGCCGCGCTGGCGCTGATGGTTCACCAATTGCCCGGATTTCACAATCTGAAGGTGCTGGATGGCGTTCGGGCGGGGCCGCTGAGCGCGCCTTTCACGATGTACTACAACATCGATAAAGCGCTGGTGCCTTTTGTCGCCTTCATGGTCATCAGTACGCTGTTTACCGATGGCAAAAAGCACCCGGTAGCGGCCTGGCGTTGGGAGGTTTTAGCGCTGTGCATACCGGCACTGCTGATGCTCGCCGCGCTGGTCGGCGGTCTGCAGAGGGAGTTTCACTTCCCCGCGTGGCTGCCGCAGTTTCTTTTCGCCAACGTGCTGTTTGTTGCGTTCGCCGAAGAGGCGCTGTTTCGCGGTTGGATCCAGCAGCGGTTGACCCGGTGGCTATCCGCGGCGCCGGCGATGTTAATCGCCTCGCTGCTATTTGGCCTGGCGCACTTCAGCGGCGGCCCGCTGCTGATGTTTTTTGCCACGCTTGCCGGAATGGTTTATGGCCTGGCGTGGATGTGGAGCCGCAGGCTTTGGGTTGCCGTACTCTTTCACGCGGGCTTTAATCTTTGCCATCTGCTGTTCTTCACCTACCCGCTGCTGCGCCCGTTACACGCGTAGCGGTGATGTACTCTTTTGTTGACCGCGTTCGTGGCGAAACGGGGCCGTATCCGCTAGATTGTAATTGAATATACTGACAATTTTAGTGGTGTCGCAGTGAAAAACGTTCAGGACGGGGTAAGAAAGCGGCAGGCGCTGTTGTTTTCCGCCGCCATTACGCTGATTTGCCTGACCCTGTGGGTGTTTTTCCTCCACCAGAACCGGCTGAGCCAAGTCAGTAATGGCATGAGCGAAATGATCACCCGGATGATCATTGTCTTCAATGACAATGAACTGATTGCCGATGCCACGGGCGTTCGCTTCCAGCAGCTTCGCAACGCTAACCGCTGCGGTGAGATGAGCGACTTCAGACGCCTTGATAACGGGAGCTGGGCGATCAATGGCGATAAGACAACGCTGAACCCGGCGCTTGGCACGCTGATTTCCCGCGCTGCCAGCCAGGATGGTCGCTGCATGTATGCGGCCGCGGAATTCATCCGCCACAAAATAAACGAGCTTAACCCCGGTGAATTTAACGTTCATCGCTACATCATCGCCCGCGACGCCGAATGGCTGTACTGGTTTGCGCCCGAAGATTCAACGCTATTCAGCTTCAGCGACTCGTCCATGGCGAAAGATCCTGCCGCTTTTTTTACACCACCGGTCTCTTTTTATGACCGCGTACTGCAAAAAAATGTCAGGATCAAAGCCAGCAGCGCGACGGACTTTTACAGCGACAAAATCACCGGCGGCAGGGCATACAGTATCGTCAGCTACATCTACGATCTTTCCGGGGAGGATGTCTCGTCGCATATTGTCGGCTATCTGCTTTACGATCATTCGCAAAAGGAGCTGCGGCGAGAGCTGACAAATGCTTTTGCCGGCGCGCTGCCTCCCGGACTGATGGTCTCTTTGTACAACCTATCGACCCGGGAATCAGTCTGCCTGACGGAGAGCTGCTCCTGGCTGCGTCCGCAGGTAACGCGCCAGATCTCCAGCCGCTATGCGTTTCGCTACGCGCTGCCGCTCTACCTGCTGGCGATCCGCGATCCGGCGGCGTCGGTGGCTATTGTACTGTCGCCGTTGCTGTTTCTGCTGATAGCCTTTTTTCTGCGCAAGCGCCTGAACCTGCACGATATTAAAACGTATACCGATCCGCTGACCGGCTGCTTTACGCGTAAAATTATGGAGTTTATCCGTAACCGGCAGGACGAGTATTCGGTGGTGATTCTGATGGACTGTAATAAATTTAAGGCAATCAATGACACATGGGGTCACGGCGTTGGCGATCGGGCGCTGCAGATTATTGCCCGGCAGATGATGCTCAACGTGCGCTCGGAGAAGGATCTGGTGATCCGCACCGGCGGCGATGAGTTCGTCATTCTGCTCAATCAGACGCCGCTGGCCGAGGCCAAAAGCATTGCCGGCAGAGTCGCCGAGCGGATCGTCGACAGCGATTTTACCGCCGGTGGCGCGAAAATCCCGCTCTCGGTATCATGGGGCGTATCGCTATTTCAGGGCGATCTGGATGAAACCATCCAGCTGGCGGATGCGGATATGTACCGGATGAAGCATGAACTTCACGAAGGCGACGAAGCCCGCCGAGCGGCATCCGCGAAAAAAAGCCCCGCCGGGGGAGACGGGGCAAAAACTCATTGATTATGGAATGATCTGTTCCCGGGTCAGTGCGGGAACGGAGCTAATTTACGCAATAAAAGTGCAGCTAAAATGGAGAAATCGTGAAGGTGACTATGAAATTGAATAAGATCGCGACAGTGCGTCGTGCCGGCTATTTAGCGCTTTCGCTGCTGCCGCTTGCGGGATGCGCTCAGCACAACGATGCGCCGCCGCCGCCAACAGTGGGCATGGCGAATCCTGCATCCGTCTATTGTCAGCAGAAGGGCGGCACGCTGGTGCCGGTAGAGACGCCGCAGGGCGTGAGCAGCAACTGCCGGCTGCCCGGCGGCGAGACGATAGATGAGTGGGAGCTCTACCGTCGCGACCACAAGCAGCCCTGAGGTATCATGCCTTCAGGCCGCGGAGCCACCCGGCCAGAACCTGCGTGTGATTCTGGCTGTCCGCTTTGGCGGCATACAGCAGCGTCACCGTTCCCCGCTGCGCCAGCCCGGCAATACGCAGGCCTTCGTCAGCCTGCTGCTCAAGCTCTGCGAGATAGCGCTGGCGAAAGCTGCTGAAATCAATCACCTCACTGTGAAGCGCTTTGCGCAGGTCGCCTGAAGGGGCCAGCGCTTTACACCACTCGTCCAACTGCAGCTCCTCTTTTTTAATGCCCCGCGGCCACAGCCTGTCAATCAGAACGCGATATCCGTCTGTTACGTCCGCCGCATCGTATACCCGCTTAAGCTGAATCATGCCGCTGCTCCTGCTCTCTCGTTCCCGAAGGCGGCAGCGTAAATGCCGCCGCCTCAGCATCTAAAAATATTGTCATTATATCGCAATCCCGGTAATCTGAGGTTCCTTATGTAGCCCCCAACCGCAACGCATAAGGACCTCTCTATGGAACACACCAGCGCTATCCAACCGCTTCGCATCGCCCTTGTCGGCGACGTTAATCCTGACGTCATTGCCCATAAGGCCATTCCGCTTGCCATCGACGATGCCGCTGCCGTACTGGCGCTGACGGTGGAGTATGAATGGCTGGCCACCCGCGATATCCAAAGCGCGGATGCGCTAAGCGGTTTTGACGCCGTCTGGGTCGTTCCGGCCAGCCCTTATCAGAATGCAGACGGCGCGTTTATTGCGATTCGCCACGCCCGCGAAAACGGTCTCCCTTTTCTCGGGACCTGCGGCGGATTTCAGCACGCTATCATCGAATATGCGCGCAATGTGCTGGGCTGGGAAGATGCGGCCCACGCGGAGACCGACAGCGAAGGCCGCATGGTGATTGCGCCGCTGGCCTGCTCGCTGGTGGAGAAGTCTGATGTTATCGAACTGCGGCCCAATACGCTGATCGCTAAAGCCTACGGCAGGGAGAGCATCGAAGAGGGATATCACTGCAATTACGGCATCGCACCAGAGTTTGCCGCGGGCCTGGAGGCCGGGCCGCTGCGGGTAAGCGGCTGGGATGAAGAAGGCGAGATCCGCGCCGTTGAGCTGACGACACATCCTTTCTTCGTCGCCACGCTGTTTCAGCACGAGCGCAACGCGCTGGCGGGGCGCCCGGCGCCGCTGGTCCACGCCTTCCTGCGCGCAGCGGCAAATTAACAACTCGCCCGGCGTCGGCCGGGCTATATCACTGCACTTCGCGGTTACGCCCGGCCAGGCCGCCAAACAGCGCCATAATCAGCGATATCACCGCCACTGCCAGTAGCGGAATGTTCCAGCTGCCGGTGGCGTCGTGGATTTTACCCATCACCGGCGGGCCGCAGGCGGCCAGCAGATAGCCTACGGTCTGCGCCATGCCGGAAAGCGCCGCCGCCTGGTGCGCCGATCCCGCCCGCAGGCCGATAAAGATCAGGCCGAGGATCATGGTGGCCCCGGAGCCGAAGCCAAAAATCAGCGTCCACGCGACCGAATACTGCGGCAGCAGCCAGTAGCCCACCGCGCTGACGGCGCACATCAGCGCGACGCTAATGGCTATCCCTCTTTGATCGCGCAGCTTGTGCAGCACCAGCGGGATCAGCAGCCCCGGCGCAGCGGTCGCAAGCTGCAGCAGACCGTGCAGCGATCCCGCCTGGGCCTCGCTGTAGCCGCCGCTTATCAGAATGGCCGGCAGCCAGCCGATAACCACGTAGTAGACCAGCGAATTGATGCCGAGAAACAGCGTGACCTGCCACGCCAGCGGCGAACGCCAGATCCCCCTGTTACTGAGGTTGCCGGGACCGGTGATGGTGCCGGGCGCGCGGTTGCGCAGCTGCGGCAGCCAGATAAGCAGCGCAAGCAATGGAAAGACCATCAGCGCCAGCAGCGCGCCGCGCCAGCCGAGGCCGACCTGGGCCAGCGGCACCACCAGCGCCGAACCCAGCGCCGCCGCGCCGCCCATGGTCAGCGAGTAGGCGCCGGTCAGGCGGGCAACGTGTCCGGCAAAATCGCGCTTAATCAGCCCCGGCAGCAGCACGTTACCCAGCGCTATTCCGCAGCCGATAATGGCAGTTCCGGTGAACAGCAGCCAGGGGGCGGGCAGGGAGCGTATGGCAATACCGCCGCAGATCAGCAGCATGGCTGTGCCCAGGCTGCGCTCCATACCGATGCGGCGGGCGATGCCCGCGGCCAGCGGTGAAATCAGCCCGAAGGCCAGCAGCGGCAGGGTGGTGAGCAGCCCGGTCTGCGCGGTAGTCAGGCCATATTCGGCGCGAATGTTGTCCAGCAGCGGCGCCGCGCCGGTAAAGGTGACGCGCAGCGTCGTGGCGATGAGCAGGATGCCGATAACCAGCAGCAGATTCTGTTTACGGGCGATAGTGAACGCAGTACTCATGTTTTTCTCGATTTATTGCAGGTGGGCACAGCTTAGCGGTTTTGCGCACTGCATCAATCAAGCTAGAATGACAAATAATCGCTAAAACCGGACAAAATGGATGACGGGACTCGTTCTTGACGGCTTTGAGCCTGACCTGCAGCATGAACCGGCGGTCGCCTTTCGCATTCAGGTGGCCGCCGATGAAGCGTTTATTCCCGCCCACCGGCACCGCAAGGGGCAGCTGATCCTCGCCCTGCACGGCGCCATCACCTGCGAAGTGGAAAATGCCATGTGGATGGTGCCGCCGCAGTACGCGGTGTGGATCCCCGGGCAGGTGATGCACAGCAACCGCGCGACCGCCGGGGCGCGGCTCTGCTTTCTCTTTATCGAACCGGGCGCGGCTGAGATGCCGGACCGCTGCTGCACGCTGGAGATTTCGCCCCTGGTGCGGGAATTGATCCTTACCCTCGCGGCCCGCGGCGAAGCTCTGCGGCAGGAGAGCGCCGGACAGCGGCTGATTCAGGTGCTATTTGATGAACTGCCGCAGCAGCCGCAGCAGCACCTCCGGCTGCCGGTATCGGCCCACCCGAAGATCCGCCAGATGGTCGACAGCATGGCCGCCGAACCGACCCACCGGCAAACCCTGGGCGAATGGGCGCGGCGGCTGGCGATGAGCGAACGCAATCTCTCTCGGCTGGTGGTCAGAGAGACCGGGATGAGCTTCTGCCGCTGGCGCCAGCAGCTGCAGCTGATCCTGGCGCTGCAGGGGCTGGTGCGCGGGCAGAGCGTGCAGCAGGTGGCCCATGCGCTGGGCTATGACTCCACCACCGCTTTTATCACCATGTTCCGTAAAGGGCTCGGGCAGACGCCGGGGCGCTATTTAAGCTCGCTGGCTACGCCTTCCCGATAAGCAGCGACACCAGCCCGGCGGCGATAAGCGGCCCCACCGGCACGCCGCGAAACAGCGCGACGCCGAGCACGGTGCCGACCAGCAGTCCTGCCACCATCTGCGGCTGGGTGCCCATCAGCTGTACACCGCGCCCGCCGAGCCAGGAGACGAAAATACCCACCGCAATGGCTATCAGCGACTTCCAGTTGACGAACGAATGGAGCAGGGTGGACGCCGGCAGCGTGCCGCTGGCGATAGGCGCCATCACGCCGATGGTCAGAATAATGATGCCGACGGTCAGCCCCTGCTTTTCAATCCAGGGGAAAAAGCCGTTCAGCGGCGTCACGCGCACGATGATCAGCACCAGAATGGCCACGGCAACGGTGGTGTTATGGCTGATCAAGCCGAGGGCAGCCAGCCCCAGCAGAATAAGCAGAGTCGGGTCAAACATGGGTGTCCTTGCCAGAAAGAGAAAGTTAGCCTGCTCACTTTACGCAGAAACGCGCCAACTGGCAGACTTTTTTTCTCATTAATACCGCGTCAGACGGTGCGGCGAAACGCCACCAGCGCCGGTCGGGCAATGCGCAGATAGTCTTCGGTATTCATCACCACCGACTTTTCCAGCAGTCCGGCATTGAAGGCGATTTCATCGAAGCGCTCGAACAGCAGCGGATCGGCGATCAGTTTAAGGTCGGGATGAAAGCTGAAGGGCGGGATGGCGCCAAATACGCAGGCGGTCAGCGCATCGACTTCTGCGGGGCTTGCCAGCGAGGCTTTAAGTCCCCCGAGGTGGGCTGCAAGTTTGCCGAGGTCCGCCTGCTGATCGGCCGCCAGCACCGCCAGTACGTGCTGTTTAACGCCGTTGCCCTTTATCTTGCACACCAGGGCCTTGGCGCCCTGACCCAGCGCGGTTCCCCGCAGTTCGGATACGGCTTCGCATTTGCCGACGGCGTCATGTTCGATCACGCGAAAGCGGGCCCGTTCGCCGTCAAGAAGGGAGAGAAGGTGCTGGTGAATATTTCGTGAGGCAATGTCAGACATGATAGCTCCTGTATGCAAACCGGAGTATCAGCATAGAGCAGGCGGGAAAGCCCCACAAGATCTGGCAGTTGCATAAAGCTATAACAGAGGCGCGGGCGGAAAAATGAAAATCAGCCAGCTTAACCACTCGCTGGCTGATTAAGTGCGGCTACTCTTTTGCGGCTCCCTGCTTGTGGAACAGCTCCCTGAACACCGGGTAGATATCTTCCTGATCGCGGATATGCTGGATAGCAAAGTTATCAAACATGCCCTGCAGGTGCTCGTACTCGCGCCACAGGGTCTGGTGCGCCCGGCGGGTAATTTCGATATAGCTGTAGTAGCGTACCACCGGCAGGATCTTCTTCGCCAGAATTTCATGGCACAGCGGTGAATCATCCGCCCAGTTATCGCCGTCAGACGCCTGCGCGGCGTAGATGTTCCACTGCGCGGGATCGTAGCGCTCCTTGACCACCTCATCCATCAGCTTCAGGGCGCTGGAGACGATGGTGCCCCCGGTCTCCTGCGAGTAGAAGAATTCGTGCTCGTCCACCTCTTTGGCCTGGGTGTGGTGGCGGATATAAACGACATCAACGTTCTTATAGGTCCGGCTGAGGAACAGATACAGCAGAATATAGAAACGCTTGGCCATATCCTTGGTGGCCTGGTCCATCGAGCCGGAGACATCCATCAGGCAGAACATGACCGCCTGGCTGGAAGGTTCCGGGCGCTTTTCGTAGTTGCGATAGCGCAGATCGAAGGTGTCGATAAACGGCACCCGCTCGATTTTGGCCCGCAGTTCGGCGATCTCTTTACGCAGGCGCTCCTCTTCCAGCAGCTGCGCGGGTTCACTTTTGGCGACAGTCTCAAGGCTCTCCTCAAGCTCGCGCAGCGCGCGGCGTTTTCCCGCCGTCATCGCCGTGCGGCGGGCCAGCGAATTCTGCAGCGAACGCACGACGCTGATGTTGGCCGGTACGCCGTTGGCGGTGTAGCCGGCGCGGTGGGTTTTATACTCCGTTAACTGACGATGCTGATTTTTGCGCAGATTGGGCAGGGCAAGGTCTTCAAATAGCATATCCAGATATTCATCTTTCGAGATCTGGAAGACAAACTCGTCCTGGCCTTCACCGTCCTGGCTGGCCTGCCCCTGACCGCTGCCACCGCCGCCGCCTCCGCCCTGGGGACGCTCGATGCGGTCATTCTGTACAAAGTGATCGTTGCCGGGGTGCACGCGATGGCGCAGGCCGCCGCGGCCCTGATGAAACATCGGTTCGCTGATGTCGTCCGTGGGGATCGACACCGACTCGCCGCTGTTGATATCGGTCACCGAGCGCTTATTAATCGCCTCGGAGATCGACTGCTTAATCTGCGCCTTATAGCGGCGCAAAAAGCGCTGGCGATTTACCGCGCTTTTATTTTTACCGTTCAGGCGCCGGTCTATGAACCAGGTCATATGCCCCTCCCGTTGTTGCCAACTTCACGCACTTAACCGCAAAGGCCGGATGTCGCGACGCGCACCCGGCCTACAAGAGTCTGTAGGCCCGGCAGGTGACGCGACGCCGGGCATCAGCTGCGGTTACGACGACTTCCGCACGCGCAGGTACCACTCGCACAGCAGGCGAACCTGTTTGCGGGTGTAGCCTTTCTCCATCATGCGATCGACAAAGTCGTCGTGTTTTTTCTGCTCGTCGGTCGAGGTTTTGGCATTGAATGAAATCACCGGCAGCAGCTCTTCGGTATTGGAGAACATCTTCTTCTCAATAACCGTGCGCAGCTTCTCGTAGCTGGTCCAGTTCGGATTACGTCCGCTGTTATTGGCTCTGGCGCGCAGCACGAAGTTGACGATTTCATTACGGAAGTCTTTCGGGTTGCTGATCCCGGCAGGCTTCTCGATTTTTTCCAGCTCGGCGTTGAGCGACTCCCGGTCGAACAGTTGGCCGGTATCCGGATCGCGATACTCCTGATCCTGGATCCAGAAATCCGCATAGGTGACGTAGCGGTCGAAAATGTTCTGGCCATATTCGGAGTAGGATTCCAGATAAGCCGTCTGGATCTCTTTGCCGATAAACTCGGCGTATTTCGGGATCAGATAGCCTTTGAGGAACTCCAGATAGCGTTCCGCCTGCTCCTGCGGGAACTGTTCGCGCTCGATCTGCTGCTCCAGAACGTAGAACAGGTGTACCGGGTTAGCCGCCACTTCTGCGTGGTCAAAGTTGAACACGCGGGAGAGGATTTTAAAGGCAAAGCGGGTGGACAGACCGTTCATGCCCTCATCGACGCCGGAGTAGTCGCGATACTCCTGGTAAGACTTCGCTTTCGGATCGGTATCCTTCAGGCTTTCGCCGTCGTAGACCCGCATCTTGGAATAGATGCTGGAGTTTTCCGGTTCCTTCAGACGCGACAGAATAGAGAAGCGCGACAGCGTTTCCAGCGTGCCCGGCGCGCAGGGCGCGTGGGTCAGCTCGCTGTGGTTAAGCAGCTTTTCGTAAATCTTGATCTCTTCCGAGATACGCAGGCAGTAAGGCACCTTGACGATATAGACGCGGTCAAGGAACGCCTCGTTATTTTTGTTGTTGCGGAAGGTGACCCACTCCGATTCGTTGGAGTGCGCCAGAATAATGCCGTTGAACGGCAGGGCGGAGATGCCCTCGGTACCGTTGTAGTTGCCTTCCTGGGTGGCGGTCAGCAGCGGATGCAGCACCTTAATCGGCGCTTTAAACATCTCAACGAACTCCATCACCCCCTGGTTCGCCCGGCACAGCGCGCCGGAGTAGCCGTAGGCATCGGGATCGTTCTGGGCGTGGTTTTCCAGTTTGCGGATATCGACTTTACCGACCAGCGCCGAGATATCCTGGTTGTTTTCATCGCCGGGCTCGGTTTTGGCGATGGCGATCTGCTCAAGAATCGACGGCCACACCTTCACCACGCGGAATTTGGTAATGTCGCCGCCAAACTCGTGCAGACGCTTGGCCGCCCACGGTGACATAATCGTCCCGAGGTAGCGGCGCGGTACGCCGTACTCTTTTTCCAGAATCTGCGCGTCTTCCTGCGGGTTAAACAGGCACAGCGGATGGTCGTTCACCGGGCTGCGCTCGCCGTTAGCGCTCAGCACGTAGATTGGTACGCGCTGCATCAGTGATTTCAGGCGCTCGGCGAGAGAGGATTTACCCCCGCCCACCGGGCCCAGCAGATAGAGGATCTGTTTCTTCTCTTCCAGACCCTGCGCCGCATGTTTGAGATAAGAGACAATCTGCTCTATTGCCTCTTCCATTCCATAAAACTCTTCAAACGCCGGGTAGCGGGCAATCACCCGGTTCGAGAACAGACGGGACAGCCGTGGCTCAGTGGCGGTATCTACCATAACGGGCTCGCCAATAGCCATCAATAGCCGTTCCGCTGCATTCGCATAGGCGCTGCGATCTTGTTTACAGATGGTCAGAAATTCCTGCAGGGTGAACTCTTCGTCCTTGGCAGCTTCGTAACGCTGGCGATAGTGATCGAATATATTCATGGCATGCCGTCCTTTCGTATTTAGCACAGGATAAGAGCCGTTCATATGAATAGTAGAGGCCCCGGGAAGAGGTAAGCCGGGCGACGCTCAACCTTTTACCGAGCAACCCTCGTGCCAGGTTGCCAGGCCAGTCAGTTAAACCGGGTCCGCGATTACACCTTCTGAATTTAAGCGTAGATGCATTTGCAAAACTTGCATGGCCTGGAAAATTAATTTCAATGACTTATCAATAACTCATCGTGCGATATCGCCATTAAAATTGTCAGGAGATGTCACGCATTCATCGGCCTGTCATCCCATTATCAGCAGCTTGTCATCCGAAAGCGCCATTCTGTGCGGTTAAATATTGTGTTCAGATGTAAAGAATTTGAGCTATGGACGGTGGACGATTAGACTTGAGCCGGTTTCTAATTTGAAAGGGAATAGCATTGTGACAAACTTCAAACTTTTGGCCGCAGGCGTGCTGCTGACCGCGGTGTCCGCAACGGCGTTCGCCGAAAATGGTCTGACGGTGGGAGCCGGCGTGGGCGTGGGGAAATCGCCCTATAAGCAATATGACAACGACGCCTTTCCGGTGCCGGACATCGACTACGATAGCGACCACTTCTGGTGGCACGGCCTCGGCGGCGGCTACTACCTGTGGAACGATGAATCGGATAAGCTTTCGGTGACCGGCTTCTGGGATCCGATGCGCTTCAAGCCCAGCGACAGCGATAACCGTCGCCTGCGCCAGCTGGACAAACGCCGCTCCACGGTGATGGCCGGGCTCTCTTACCAGCACTTCACCCAGTACGGCTTCCTGCGCACTACGCTTGCGGGCGATGTGCTGGACAACAGCAACGGCTTTATCTGGGATCTGGCGTGGCTTTACCGCTATACCAACGGCGGCCTGACGGTCACCCCCGGCATCGGGGTTGAGTGGAACAGCGAAAACCAGAACGACTACTACTACGGCGTTTCCCGCAAAGAGTCCCGCCGCAGCGGCCTTGACCACTATAATGCGGATGACAGCTGGAACCCCTATCTGGAGCTGTCGGTTAACTACGCGCTTACCCGCAGCTGGAGCGTTTTCGCTTTCGGTCGCTACACCCGCCTGACGGATGAAACCAAAGACAGTCCGATGGTCAACAAGTCATGGATGGGTATGCTTTCCACCGGGATTAGCTACACTTTCTGACTTTTGCATTAATTTGGTGCAGTGGATGCTTCACAGCAGGGCGAGTCGCCCTGTTTTGCTTTATGGCGGTGCGCGAGGCGACTTCGCGCGCCGCGCTGACGCTACCGGAGGCATAAATGAAGTCACATGTAATATCGTTTGACGGCGCACGCGCGCTGCCCGCCATTGGTCAGGGCACCTGGTACATGGGGGAGCAGCCGACGCTGCGTGGCAAGGAGGTCGCTGCCCTGCAGGCGGGCATCGATCTTGGACTGCGGCTGATTGATACCGCGGAGATGTACGCCGACGGCGGGGCGGAGCGGGTCGTGGGGGAAGCGATCCGCGGCAGGCGGGATGAGGTTTTCCTGGTGTCAAAAGTCTATCCGTGGAACGCAGGCGGCGATAAGGCTATCGCCGCCTGCGAAGCCAGCCTGCAGCGTCTCGGCACCGATCGGATCGATCTCTACCTGCTGCACTGGCGCGGCAGCTTCTCTTTTGCCGAAACGATTGCCGCGATGGAGAGCCTGATTGCCCAGGGCAAGATCCTGCGCTGGGGCGTGTCGAATCTCGACGCCGACGATATGCAGGCCCTGTGGCAAACGCCGGGCGGCGAGGCCTGCGCGACCAATCAGGTGCTGTACCATCTTGCCTCGCGCGGTATTGAATACGATCTGCTGCCCTGGTGCCGGCAGCACGACCTGCCGGTAATGGCCTACTGCCCGCTGGCGCAGGCGGGTAAGCTGCGCAGCGGGCTGATGCAGAGTCCGGTCGTACAGGCGATTGCCCGGGCGCTCGACGCAACGCCGGCCCAGGTGCTGCTGGCGTGGGTCATCAGCCGCGAGGGGGTGATGGCGATTCCAAAAGCGGCGACGGCGGAACATGTTGCGCAAAATGCGGCAGCCCTGAGGCTGACCTTAACGCAAGAGATGCTGGAGGAACTGGACAGGGCGTTTCCGGCGCCGGGCCGGAAAACGCCGCTGGACGTGGTGTGATTACGGCTTCGCCACGCGAATAGTCTGCGCCAGGCGCGCCGGTTTTTCTTCGGTTGCCTTCTGCGGCCGGGTGGCGCAGGCGGTTTCTACGCAGACAAAGGTTTTGTAGCCGTCATCCGGCATATCGCCCATGCTGACCGACAGCGCCGGGCCGGGGTTCCAGCCGACGACGTTGCAGTGGTGGCTGTGGATGACATTAATATTGCGCTTCAGCGCCGCGTCCTGGATAACGCTGCAGGCTTCCGGGTTGAGATAAACGCGGTCGGTGCGGTCCGGGAAGGTCTGCACGCCGTCGCTGAGCGCGCCTTCTTCTCCGTCCTTCACCTTATCAATATAGCGGTCGCCGAGGCCGCTCACCTTGACGCCGGCAATATCGCCCACGTGGAAATAGCTGTGCAGGGCCGACGTCGCTTCAAACTCGCCGTGGGCCTCCAGCTCTATTTCGCAGGTTTGTCCCAGCTTGAAGCGGGCGTAAAGGGTGAACTCGTGCGGCCAGAGCCTGCGGGTTTCGTCGTTGCTCTGGAGTTCAAAAGTCAGCACCACGCCGTCGGCGTTCTCATCGTGCGCCTTCAGTGTCCAGGCCTGGTTACGGGCAAAGCCGTGAGAGGGCAGGCCCTTCTGCGCCGCCGGGCCGAACCACGGCCAGCAGACGGGCACGCCGCCGCGCAGCGCAACGCCGGTTTTGAACGGCGTATTGTTGCTCAGCCACAGCACTTCCTCTTCGCCGGCCGGCTTCCACGACAGCAGGTGCGCGCCCTGCAGGGCGATAGAGGCGTTGACCTTGGGGTGGTTAACGACGATAAGCTCCAGCTCGTCCAGCTGGCGACGCGAAAGTACAGGGGTAATCTGTTCAACAACCGGAAGCGCGAAAATTTTATCGATCATGAGAGCAGTCCTCTTATTCGGGCAAAAAAAAGAGCGACCGGAGTCGCTCTTTTTGATCAGCTTGTCATCTCAACTTATTTAGAGATGTGAGCGATCAGATCCAGAACCTTGTTGGAGTAGCCGGTTTCGTTGTCGTACCAGGAAACCAGTTTCACGAAGTTGTCGTTCAGCGCGATGCCTGCTTTGGCATCGAATACAGAAGTGCAAACTTCGCCGTTGAAATCGGTAGAGACAACGTCGTCTTCGGTGTAGCCCAGAACACCTTTCATCGGGCCTTCGGAAGCGGCTTTGATCGCCTTTTTGATTTCTTCGTAAGACGCTGCTTTTTCCAGACGAACGGTCAGGTCAACAACGGATACGTTCGGAGTCGGAACGCGGAACGCCATACCGGTCAGTTTGCCGTTCAGTTCCGGCAGTACTTTACCGACGGCTTTCGCAGCACCGGTAGAGGACGGGATGATGTTCTGGGATGCGCCGCGGCCGCCGCGCCAGTCTTTGTGAGACGGGCCATCAACGGTTTTCTGAGTAGCGGTAGTCGCGTGAACGGTGGTCATCAGACCTTCGATGATGCCGAAGTTGTCGTTGATCACTTTAGCCAGCGGTGCCAGGCAGTTAGTGGTGCAGGAAGCGTTGGAAACGATGTCCTGGCCTGCGTATTTTTCGAAGTTAGCGCCTTTAACGAACATCGGGGTGCTGTCTTTAGACGGACCAGTCATAACGACTTTTTTCGCGCCAGCAGTGATGTGCTTACGTGCGGTTTCGTCAGTCAGGAACAGACCAGTTGCTTCAGCAACGATGTCAACGCCCGCTTCGTTCCACTTCAGGTTAGCCGGGTCACGCTCAGCGGTAACACGGATTTTTTTACCGTTAACGATCAGATGACCGTCTTTCACTTCAACGGTACCGTTAAAACGACCGTGAGTGGAGTCATACTTGAGCATGTAAGCCATGTACTCTGCGTCTAACAGGTCGTTGATTGCAACGATCTCGATGTCAGAACGTTCCTGAGCAGCACGGAAAACAATGCGACCGATACGGCCAAAACCGTTGATACCTACTTTGATAGTCATATATTCCACCAGCTATTTGTTAGTGAATAAAAGGTTGCCTGTAAAATTACAAAAACCTTACGCAGCGTCAAGCGGAATCGTGTCAATCATTGCGACAAATCAATCCTCTGCATAGCCATTGCACGATTGATCGCCTCACTCATCCCTCAGGCCAAATTCCACATATGGGCTGCGGCAGGAATTTTAAAGACCGCAGGTAATAAATATGCGATTTGGATCACATAAACCTGGCTATCCTTAAGCAAGAGACAAGTTTAGAACAAAACCGCAGGTTTCACTGTTAATGTTTTGTTAGAATCCGTAGAGAAGTTGTCCCTAAGCACAGCGAGAATGAGCACATGTCGAACAAACCCTCACCGGACGCGCTAAAGCAGTCCCTGAGCGAAATGCAGTTTTACGTGACGCAGAATCACGGTACTGAACCTCCTTTCACCGGCCGCCTGCTGCACAACCAGCGCGACGGGGTTTACCACTGCCTGGTCTGCGACGCCCCGTTATTTCACTCCCGGACAAAATTTGACGCCGGCTGCGGCTGGCCGAGCTTTTATGAACCCGTCAGCAGCGACGCGATTCGCTACCTCAACGACGACTCGCACGGTATGCACCGCGTCGAGATCCGCTGCGGCAACTGCGACGCGCACCTCGGCCACGTGTTTCCCGACGGTCCGCAGCCGACCGGTGAACGCTACTGCGTTAACTCCGCCTCAATGAGCTTTACCGATGCCGAAGACGGCAAGCAAACCAAAGGCTGAAGAAACGATTCAGCAAATTATTCCAATTGTGGAGGGCCAAAGATGGAAATCGCACAGATCGTAGAGAACATGACAGAGGACGTTTATCAGCGCCTGGCCACTGCCGTTGAGCTAGGAAAATGGCCGGACGGCGTTGCGCTGACGCCGGCGCAGAAAGAGAACTGCCTGCAGCTGGTGATGCTGTGGCAGGCGCGATACAACAACGATGCCCAGCACATGACTATCGACACCCGGGGTCAGATGGTGATGAAAAGCAAACAGCAGCTGAAAGAGGATTTTGGCATTGCGCCAAAGCCTATCGCTACGCTGAAGATGCAGTAGCCTTACTGCACCTCTCCTGCGCCGGTGCCCACGCTCATTGTTGCCGGGCACTGGGCGGAAACGCCATTCAGCCCTTCTGACTCCACCGTGAAGGACTTGAAATGATACTCATCATCCAGCCTGACGACGTAGATCGTGTCAAAATCCGACGGTGTCCAGAAAGGCACCTTTGTTGAATCTCCGCCGGCCTTCGCCACCAGTCTGCGCGTGGCAATCACCAGATTTTTATGCTCCCAGGCAATATAGGTCACATCGGCCTTATCCTCTTTTAGCAGCGCGTTGATGAGCTTGCGCGTCTGGTCGGCGTGATAGCGCAGGATGATTGGCTTAGAAACTCGCATAGCCACTGGCGTCATGGTTAGCACGGCGCGCAATGAACTGCCGGCCTTATTCTGATAAGGGGCCGAGGTATAAAGCATGTCGGGCATGCCGTAGCGGTTGAGCAGGACAGGAGGCAGGCTCAGGGCGCGGTTAAGGCCCTTACAGGTGAGCTGCCCGCTGTCGTTATCGGGTTTTTCGCCGTGGCGAAAGAAAACGTAAACTTTATCTGCCTGTGCAAATAACGGCGTAACCAGCGCAACGCCAAAAAGTAGCGCTAAAAATTTTCTCATTCTTTAGTAGACCAGGTAGAGCGATCCTTGAGATCGGAGACTGCTGCGATAGCGTGGATCGCTAGCCGAATCTGGCCCTCTGCATTCAAGGGGCAATACCGCAAGTGTAACGGTATTTCTGCGGTAATCTATGGCGGCGAATGCCGAGTGGCACGAATCGTGAATTCACCCGGCATTCGCCAGCCTTAATGTGCGTTAGCGGACGATGCCCAGCGAATCGGCAAGCTGCGTCGCCAGCTGATTATCGTCATCACCGCTGTAGTCCCAGAACATGGCTCCGCCGAGGCCCTTCTCTTTGATGTACTGCGCTTTTATGTCAACCGAGCGCGGATTTTCATAGGAGAGCGCAAACAGCGGCTTACCGTCTTCGGATCGCACCGACAGCCACGGCACCTTCGCCTCGTCGTCCCACTGCTCGGTAAAGCGTTTTTGCGGATCGTTAAGCAGTTTGCTGACAATGGCGTTGTACTTCACGTAGGTATCTTTGTTCAGGTCGAAGCCGAGAGAGGTAAACAGCGCCAGCTGCTGCGGACCGAAGTAGGGCTGCGTCGCCGGATGTTTGGCCACGTCCGGTTTACTCCAGTCGATGCCCGGCTCGATGGCGCGTTTAGGCACGCGGCCATAAAAGCCGACTCCGAGATTCATTTGCGCAGGCTTAAGCCCGGCGGCGATGTAGTTATTGACCACGGCGTCGACGCTGTACTTATCCGCTGCCGCAACGGTAGGCCAGCGGGTAGAGTCGTACAGGTTGGCGTTAAAGTACTGCGTGCCGTAGGCCAGATCGTAAGTCATCAGGTTGATATAGTTGAGATAGGGCGCAATTGCCCTGACGTCAACCCAGCTTTTTGGACTCTCGGCATTGGCGCCTACCGCCACGGTCACCAGTTTCCCTTTTGGCAGCGCCTCGCGGGTCTCTTTCAGCAGCGCCGTGAAGTTATCGCGATCCTCGGGCGTCGAATCCATCAGTCCCCAGGCGCCGTTGACCGGATACTCCCAGTCAAGATCGATACCGTCCAGTCCGTAGGTGGTGACGATCTCCTGCACCGATTTAATAAATACCGCGCGGTTGTGCTGATTTTTCGCCGCGCCGGAGAAGCCCCTGGCTCCCCAGCCGCCGACCGACAGCAGCACTTTGAGATCCGGGTTCTGCGCCCGCAGATGCGGCAGCTTCTTCAGATCGGCAATGGTCTTCGGCGACAGCCAGATCTGGTGCAGCCGGCTGGCGTCCTTCAGCGCCGGGTTAGTTTCGCCCTCTTCGTCGTTATAGATAAGGCCGAAAGCGTAGTTGAGGTGGGTAATCTGGCGCACGTCCAGTTTCTCAATATCGCTGCCTTGCCCGGTCATCGCGTCGTCGCTGCCGTTGAAGTAGCCGACGGACATCAGGCTGCCGGCGAAGGCGCCGGAGGCGCAGAGCAGGGGTAAAGCTGCCAGAAGCGGCAATCGTTTCATCGTAGTTTCCTCTTTGACTAAAAAATAAGCGCGCCGCAGCGCGGCGAAAAAATAGCACCGTCAGGCTAGCACCGCAGGCAGAGAAAAACTGCGAAGAGGATTCAGTTTAGCGAGAAAAAAGAAGGCGTTATCTGCCGGGCGCGGGGAGGGCGCCCGGCAGGCTCAGGCGTGCGTCTCCAGCCAGTCGGCGAGAGTAAAGAGCGTGGCGCCCTCGGCCGCCATGGTCATAAAAGCATCGGCGCTGTCCTGCGGGGTAATGTTCACGCCCCGGCAGCCGTCGGTGATGACGTTAACGCGATAGCCGAGCGCCAGCGCGTCCAGCACGGTGAATTTCACGCAGTAGTCGGTGGCGAGGCCGAGAACGATCAGCTCCTCAATGCCCCGCTGGCGCAGCCAGGCGTCGAGCGCGGTGTGCTGGCGGTGGCCGTTGTCGAAGAACGCGCTGTAGCTGTCGATATTCGCCGCTTCGCCTTTCGGGAAGGTGGCCGCAATCAGCGCCCGGTTGAGCAGAGGGTGCAGTTGGGCGCCCTCGCTGCCCTGTACGCAGTGATCCGGCCAGAAGGTCTGCGCCAGCCCGTCCAGTTCGCCCCGGCTGTAGGGCGCAACGCCGTGCTGGCTGGCGAAGCTGCCGTGATTAGCCGGGTGCCAGTCCTGGCTTGCGACAGCGGCCTCGCCGCGGGCGCTGCACCACGCGATAAGGGCGTTTGCCACCTCCACGGTGCTGTCGCCTTCCGGCACCGCCAGCGCGCCTCCGGCGCAAAAGTCGTTCTGGATATCCACCAGCAGCAGGGCTCGTGTATTCATCATCGCTCCTTAATCGTCCGGCGTCAGTTCGCCGCGCAGGTTCTGCTGCATGGCGCTGCGCACCGCGTCGGCGCAGAGATCCTGGCTCAGCAGATAGTGCAGCTTGGTGAGCGTGGCCTCTACCGTCATATCAAAACCGCTGACCACCCCCGCCTGGGCCAGCGCATTGCCGGTGGCGTAGCCGCCCATGTTGACCTTGCCCGACATGCACTGGGTCAGGTTAACCACCACAATACCCCTCTCGCCGGCTTCTGCCAGCGCTTTCAGAAAATCGCCGTTCTGCGGCGCATTGCCGACGCCGTACGAGCGCAGGATCAGCGCCTTAACCGGCTGCAGCAGGAAGTTGCGCACCACCGCGGCGGAAATCCCCGGATAGATAGTCACCACGCCGACCGGCTGGGGCGTAATGGCGTGAACGATAAGATCGCCGACGCCGTGCGGCGCGGACGGGGTGCCCAGGCGGCGGATGTGGATCCCGGCTTCCAGCAGCGGCGGCAGGTTGGGGGAGGCGAAGGCGTCAAAGCCGTCGGCGTGGGCCTTGGTGGTGCGGTTGCCGCGAAACAGGCGGTTGTTGAAGAACAGCGCCACTTCATTTATCGGATAGTTTGCCGCCACGTACAGGGCGTTGAGCAGGTTGGTCTGGCCGTCGGAGCGCAGCTCCGCCAGCGGGATTTGTGACCCTGTCACGATTACCGGCTTGCTGAGATTTTCCAGCATAAACGACAGCGCCGAGGCGGTGAAGGCCATGGTATCGGTGCCGTGCAGGATCACGAAGCCGTCATAGTGATCGTAGTGCGCCTGAATATCCTCGGCAATATGCTGCCAGTCTTCCGGCGTCATGTCGGAGGAGTCCATCAGCGGCTGGTACTCATGAATAGTGAAGTCCGGCATTTCCGGGCGATGGAATTCCGGCATCAGGGCCAGCTGGCGCTGCAGATGCCCGGAGACGGGAATATAGCCGTGATCGGAGCGCTGCATCCCGATGGTCCCGCCGGTGTAGGCGACGTAAATCGATTTCTTTTTCATGATAGGTCATTAAGGCAGAGCAAAAAAATCCCCTCCGGAGAGGGGATGCGAATCAGCGTATATTGGCGCAGGTGAGGCAAAATGCATAGCGATTTTGCGGGTCGTTAAAGGCGGCGAGCTTATCGCCTTCCTCTTTCATCACTTTGGCCGCAGCGGAAAGCGGCGCCGGCAGATACGCCTGCAGCGCTTCCGGTAGGGCCGCCCGCACGGAGCCGCTCATGCTGCTGAGCACCATATTGACCAGCGAGGGATCCTGCTGATAGTAGTCGACGTGCCACTGCTTGAGCTTCGCCAGCTCGGCGGCTTTCGCCACCGCATCGTCGAAGTCGCCGAGGCTATCGACCAGGCCGTTGGCCTTGGCATCTTCACCGGTCCAGACGTGGCCCTGGGCGATTTTATCCACCTGATCCGGCGTCATGTGGCGGGACTGGGCAACGATATTGAGGAAGCGCTTGTAGCCGCTCTCAATGCTGAGCTGCACCATATCCTGCACTTCCTGCGGCAGCACCTTCGTCATCGACACGTCCGCCAGCGGTGAGGTGGCCACGCCGTCGGTGTGCACGCCGATGGCGTCGAGGCTGTTTTCAACTGTGTTAATAATGCCGAAGATGCCGATCGAGCCGGTCAGCGTGCTCGGGTTGGCGACGATATAGCTTGCCGGCGTGGAGATCCAGTAGCCTCCGGAGGCCGCCATGCCGCCCATGGAAACCACCACCGGCTTGCCTGCCGCGCGCGCGGCGGCCAGCTGGGAGCGGATCACCTCAGAGGCGCTGACGCTGCCGCCGGGGCTGTTCACCCGCAGCACAATGGCCTTCACTTTCGGATCGAGGCGCGCGTCGCGGATCTGTGCGGCGGTCGTATCGCCGCCGACGGTCCCGGCGGTCTCTTCGCCGTCGATAATCGCCCCGTCGGCAAAGATAACCGCGATGCTGTCACCGGCGTCAGACGGGTCCTTCACCGCATAGTCGTACATGCTGACCGCGCGATAGTTATTATCCGCCTTGCTCCAGCCGAACTGCTTGGTCAGGATTTTTTCGACCTGCGCGCTGTCGGCCAGCTCATCCACCAGCTTGTTATCCAGCGCATATTTCGCCGTATCGCCGTCGACCTTGCGCAGGCCGTCAAGCATCCCTTTTGCGCCGGGGAACAGCTGCTGGGCGCCTATCTGGCGGTTGGCGGAGACGGTGTTGAGGTAGTTCTGCCACAGCTCGCCGATCCAGCGGCTATCCGCATCGCGGGCCGCCGGAGACATATCGTCGCGAATAAAGGGCTCGACCGCCGACTTATAGGTGCCGACGCGGAAGACGTGGGTGGTGACCTTCAGCTTGTCGAGCAGCGATTTGTAGTACAGGCCGTTGGTCGCAAAGCCGTGCAGGTCAACCACGCCCTGCGGCGAGAGATAGATTTTGTTGGCAAAGCTTGCCAGATAGTACTGGCCCTGGGTGTAGCTGTCGCCCACGGCGTAAACCGGCTTGCCGCTGTCGCGGAACTCGCGCAGGGCCTTGCCGATGTACTGCATGGAGGGCTGATCGGCCCCGGCGAAGTTTTTCAGATCCAGCACAATACCGGTGATATTGCGGTCATCTTTCGCCTGGCGAATCGTCTGCACGATATCAAACAGCGAATTCTCCTGCAGGCGATCCGAGCTGGCGCCCAGCAGTTCGCGGGTCAGCGTGCCCAGCTTGCCGCTGGTTGACGGCTTGTCGACAACGACGCCGGTGATGTCCATCAGCAGGGCACCGCGCCCGGTGCTTTCTGCTGAGGTGCTTTTTAACTGCATCCAGACGCCGACGCAGACCAGCACCAGCAGGATAAAGAAGATGTTGAGGACCATATCGCGAATAAAATTGAGTATGCGCCATGTCCATTTAAAGAATCCGGCAATAAATCGCCAAAGGGTTCGCATGTTTTCTCCCTGACTGTATGAAATGAAGCCGCCCGCAAGGGCGCAACGTGTGGCTATCCTAAAGAGAGCGCTGCCGCTTGTCAGCAGGAATCGCCATCGCGGCTGTAACAAAATCTCCCGTCATGTTAATTTTGTGAAAACACATAGAGCAGGAGTTAATTAATGGATGCACTTGAACTTCTCGTCAACCGACGCAGCGCATCTCGCCTCGCCGATCCGGCGCCGGTGGGCGATCAGCTGGAGAATATTCTGCGCGCCGGCCTGCGCGCCCCGGATCACGGTACGCTGACGCCGTGGCAGTTTTTTATCATTGAGGGCGAGGGGCGGGCGCGCTTCAGCGCGCTGCTGGAAAAAGCCGCCGTTGACGCCGGTCAGGATGAAAAAGCGATCGACAAGGCCCGCAGCGCGCCGTTTCGCGCGCCGCTGATCCTCACCGTTGTCGCCAAATGCCGGGAACATCACAAGGTGCCGCTGTGGGAGCAGGAGATCTCCGCCGGCTGCGCGGTGATGGCAATGCAGATGGCCGCCGTCGCCCAGGGCTTTAACGGCATCTGGCGCAGCGGCTGGTTTACCGACAGCCCAATCGTGCGCGACGGTTTCAACTGCGGCGAGCTGGATAAAGTCGTCGGTTTTCTCTACCTCGGCACCCCGCAGCTGAAGGCCTCTACCAGCATTGCGCCGGCGGATACGGCGCCCTTTGTGGTGCGCTTCTGAGTTAAGACGCGCCGGCGCCTTCGGGTGAGGCAATGCCCGGCAGCAGGTGATTGACGCGGCCGGCGGAACCTATGATGACGAGCCCGCCATCTGTCAGGCCTTCCGGCCGCTGCCGAAGTTTGGCGATAGCTACACGCTTATCGGCAGCTGGATAGTCGATGACGAGGCGGTGGGAATGGGCATTCGCGAGGACGCAACGCTGATAACCCGCGATACTTCGCGCTTTGTGCCTCACTATATTACCGGATGAAAAGTGGCCCGGCGCGCCGCCGGGCCGAAAGGCTACTGCTTCGCTTTGGCGAACTCATCCTTCGCCTTCTGCAGCTGCTGCTGGAAGGCCGGATTGGTATGCAGGGTCGCGACCACCGCCGAGCCGACGATCCTCGCCGCATCAACGTCGCTCTGCCAGTGGTAGCCGCAGATCACCCGACTCTGGCCGAGATCGTAGCCGCGCTTGAGGATCTCATTCTGGCGGGCGGGGTTGATCTCTGCCAGCACCAGCGCGGTGGCCCAGCCGATGGAGGTATGGCCGGAGGGATAGGAGCCGTTTTTCGCCAGCGTATCCTGCTCTTTGGTGTTGCAGGTCGGCACGCCGTAGAAGGCGAACGGACGGATGCGCATGTAGTGTTGCTTCGCCGAACGGGTCGCCAGATCGCCCGCGTCCTCAATCATATTGGTCAGCAGCTTGTGCAGCGCCGGGCTGTCCTTTTCGGTGATCGGCGAACCGAAGGCGGCGGAGAAGGCGTTAGCCACGCCGCCGGCGCTGAGATTGGCATCCTCTGCCGCCTGCTTGCCGCGCTCGGTGCTTCGCTGCAGGCGCCCCTGCTCGTACATCGCCTGATCGTTAAGGAACGCAATGCTGCCCACTTCCGGCGGCGGCGGCAGCAGGGCCAGGCTATCGATGGCCTGGGCATTCTTCAGATAATAGAGGTCAGGTTTCGTGGTGGCGTCATTGCCCGAGGAAGGGGCCAGCGCAAAGGCGTTAACGCAAAACAGACCGGTCAGGCAGAGGGTAATAAGGCTTTTTTTCATCAATGGTTCCTTTCGTTATGAATATCTTCCCGCATAACTGCTTAATTTCGGCTACATTGTTGCCACAAACTGCCAGCTTAGAGAAAGCGGTGGCCGTAAAGTTTGCGCAGCTTCACAAAATGCCCGACGCTTTGTTAAGCAGCGCTGCGCGCGGAACGAGCAACGGCGCGCGATTTCGGATAGTCGGACTTATCAACACCGCGTTTGGGCGCTACCATAGCGGCAGAGAAATGACAGGAGATCTCCATGAGCGAGCAAGCCATTCGTCTGACGCAATACAGCCACGGAGCCGGTTGCGGATGCAAAATTTCCCCAAAAGTGCTTGAAACTATTCTGCACAGCGAGCAGGCGAAGTTCATCGATCCCAACCTGCTGGTGGGTAATGAAACCCGCGACGATGCCGCGGTCTACGATCTCGGCAACGGCACGTCGATTATCAGCACCACCGACTTCTTTATGCCAATCGTTGATAATCCCTACGACTTCGGGCGCATCGCCGCCACCAACGCCATCAGCGACATTTTTGCTATGGGCGGCAAGCCGATTATGGCGATCGCTATTCTCGGCTGGCCGGTGAACACCCTGGCGCCGGAAATAGCCCGTCAGGTGGTGGAAGGGGGGCGCTTTGCCTGCCAGCAGGCGGGTATCGCCCTGGCCGGCGGCCACTCCATCGACGCCCCGGAGCCCATTTTCGGCCTCGCGGTGACCGGCGTGGTGCCGACGGAGCGCATCAAGAAAAACAGCACCGCCCGCGCGGGCTGCCGGCTCTATCTCACCAAGCCGCTCGGCATTGGCGTGCTGACCACCGCCGAGAAAAAATCGCTGCTCAGGCCCGAACATCAGGGGCTGGCTACCGAAGTGATGTGCCAGATGAACCTGGCCGGCGCGGCCTTTGCCGACATCGACGGCGTCAAGGCGATGACCGACGTCACCGGCTTCGGCCTGCTCGGCCACCTCAGCGAGATGTGCCAGGGTGCGGGCGTGCAGGCGCAGCTGCGCTTTGCCGACATTCCCAAACTCCCGGGCGTCGAAGCCTATATCGCTCAGGGTGCGGTGCCCGGCGGCACCGGCCGCAACTTTGCCAGCTACGGCCATCTGATGGGCGAGTTGCCGGACGCCTGGCGCGATCTGCTCTGCGATCCGCAGACCTCCGGCGGCCTGCTGCTGGCGGTCGAGCCGGAAGCGGAAGACGAGGTGAAGGCCGCCGCCGCGAAGTTCGGCATTACGCTGAGCGCGATTGGCGAACTGGTGACCGCCCGCGGTGGCCGCCCGATGGTCGAGACGTTCTGAGCGGATGCGCCTGTTTATTGCCGAAAAACCGAGCCTGGGACGCGCCATCGCCGACGTGCTGCCGAAGCCGCACCGCAGGGGCGATGGTTTTATCGAGTGCGGCAACGGCCAGGTGGTGACCTGGTGCATCGGCCACCTGCTTGAGCAGGCGCAGCCGGATGTCTACGACAGCCGCTACGCCCGCTGGAACCTGATGGACCTGCCTATCGTCCCGGAGAAGTGGCGCCTGCAGCCGAGGCCGTCGGTCACCAAACAGCTCAACGTCATCAAGCGTTTCCTCGGGGAGGCCAGCGAGGTGATCCACGCCGGTGACCCGGACCGCGAGGGGCAGCTGCTGGTGGATGAAGTGCTCGACTACCTGGAGCTGCCCGCGGAGAAGCGCCAGCAGGTGCAGCGCTGCCTGATCAACGATCTTAACCCGCAGGCGGTGGAGCGGGCCATCAGCCGCCTGCGCGCCAACAGCGAGTTTATTCCGCTCTGCGTGTCGGCCCTGGCCCGCGCGCGCGCCGACTGGCTGTACGGCATCAACATGACCCGCGCCTATACCCTCCTCGGTAAAAATGCGGGCTACCAGGGCGTTCTGTCGGTGGGCCGCGTGCAGACGCCGGTGCTCGGGCTGGTGGTGCGCCGCGACGAAGAGATCGAGAACTTTGTCGCCAAAGATTTCTTTGACGTTAAGGCCCACATCGTCACCCCTGCCGATGAGCGCTTTACCGCTACCTGGCAGCCGAGCGAGGCCTGCGAGCCCTACCAGGACGAAGAGGGGCGGCTGCTGCATCGCCCGCTGGCGGAGCACGTGGTCAGCCGCATCAGCGGCCAGCCCGCGATGGTTACCGCCTACAACGATAAGCGCGATTCAGAACCGGCGCCGCTGCCGTTTTCGCTCTCCGCGCTGCAGATTGAGGCGGCCAAACGTTTCGCCATGAGCGCCCAGAACGTGCTCGATATCTGCCAGAAGCTGTACGAAACCCACAAGCTCATCACCTATCCGCGCTCCGACTGCCGCTATCTGCCGGAGGAGCACTTTGCCGGGCGCCACGCGGTGCTCAACGCGATTAGCGTCCACGCGGCGGATCTGCTGCCGCAGCCGGCGGTGGATCCGGAGATCCGCAACCGCTGCTGGGACGATAAAAAGGTCGATGCCCACCACGCGATTATTCCCACGGCCCGCAGCAGCGCCGTGAAGCTCACCGATAATGAGGCGAAGGTCTACGGTCTCGTCGCCCGCCAGTACCTGATGCAGTTCTGCGCCGATGCGGTATTTCGCAAGTGCCAGATAGATCTTGAAATCGCCCAGGGCAAATTTATTGCTAAAGCCCGCTTCCTGGCCGAGGCCGGCTGGCGCACGCTGCTGGGCGGCAAAGAGCGGGATGAAGAGAATGACGGCACGCCGCTGCCGGTGGTGGCGAAAGGCGACGAGCTGCTGTGCGAAAAGGGCGAAGTTGTCGAGCGTCAGACCCAGCCGCCGCGCCACTTTACCGATGCCACGCTGCTGTCGGCGATGACCGGCATCGCCCGCTTCGTGCAGGACAAAGAGCTGAAGAAGATCCTGCGCGCCACCGACGGGCTCGGCACCGAAGCGACCCGAGCCGGGATCATCGAACTGCTGTTTAAGCGCGGCTTCCTGACTAAGAAGGGGCGCTACATTCACTCTTCAGAGGCGGGCAGGGCGCTGATCCACTCTCTGCCGGAGATGGCCGGCAGGCCGGATATGACCGCCCACTGGGAGTCGGTGCTGACGCAGATCAGCGAAAAGCAGTGCCGCTACCAGGACTTTATGCAGCCGCTGGTGGGCACGCTGTTCAGCCTTATCGATCAGGCGCGCAGCACGCCGGTGAAGCAGTTCCGGGGCCTGGTCGCGCCCGGCGGCGAACAGAAGAAAAAAACCTTTAAGCCGCGTAAGAAAAAAACGGCCGGAGAGAAGCCCCCGGCCGCCTCCGCCTGACGCCGGGGCTACACCACGCCCTGCGCCAGCATCGCATCGGCTACTTTTACAAACCCTGCGATGTTGGCGCCGCGCACGTAGTGCGTCTGCCGGCCATCACCGCCGTGCTCAACGCAGGCCTGATGGATATCGAGCATGATGTGGTGCAGGCGGGCATCGACTTTTTCCGCCTTCCAGCCCAGCCGCGCGGCGTTCTGCGCCATCTCCAGCCCGGACGTCGCCACGCCGCCGGCGTTGGCGGCTTTGCCCGGCGCGAACAGCACGCCCGCCGCCAGAAACAGATCCGTTGCCTCAATGGTAGTCGGCATATTGGCGCCTTCCGCTACCGCCCTGACGCCGTTGGCAATCAGCGTCCGCGCGGCCTCCGCGTCCAGTTCGTTCTGGGTGGCGCACGGCAGAGCGATATCGACCGGCACCGCCCACGGCTGCTGGCCTTCGAGGTAATGCAGCCCGAACTCGCGTGCGTAGTCGACGACCCGGCCGTCGCGGCTGCTTTTTATCGCCGCAAGGCGGGCCAGCTTCTCCGGGGTAAAGCCCGCTTCGTCAACCACCGTACCGCTGGAGTCGGAGGCGGTCACTACCCGGGCGCCGAGCGACATCGCTTTTTCGATTGCGTACTGGGCGACGTTGCCGGAGCCGGAGACCGCTACCCGCATGCCCTCCAGAGCCAGGCCGTGGCGCCTGAGCATCGCCTCAGTAAAGTAGATAAGCCCGTAGCCGGTGGCCTCTGGGCGGATCAGGCTGCCGCCGAACGACAGCCCTTTACCGGTGAAAACGCAGGCGGTGTTATTGGAGAGTTTTTTCATCATCCCGGCCATAAAGCCGACTTCACGGCCGCCGACGCCGATGTCGCCCGCCGGCACGTCGGTATCGGCGCCCAGGTGGCGGTACAGCTCGGTCATCAGCGCCTGGCAAAAGCGCATCACTTCGCCCTCGCTTTTCCCTTTCGGATCGAAGTCGCTGCCGCCTTTACCGCCGCCCATCGGCAGAGTGGTGAGGGCATTTTTAAAGGTCTGTTCAAAGCCGAGAAACTTCAGGATCGACAGGTTTACCGACGGGTGAAAGCGCATCCCGCCCTTGTAAGGGCCAATGGCGGAGCTAAACTGCACGCGCCAGGCGCGGTTGACCTGCACCTGGCCGCGGTCGTCCAGCCAGCTGACGCGGAACTGAATAACCCGCTCGGGCTCAACCAGACGCTCCAGCAGCGCCATCTGCCGGTAGCGCGGATTGGCTTCAAGAAAGGGCCACAGCGTGCTCATCACTTCGCGCACGGCCTGGGCAAATTCGGGCTGGTGGGGATCGCGCCGCTGTACGCGGGCAAGAAAGTTTTCCAGAGAGAGAGTCGATTCCATTGAAATAAGTTCCTCTTATGACTTTGGGTGAGTGATGTCGTTGTGTTTTTAAGCTTTAGCGTTTTTTTTGAACTATATCACTCACCGCAAACCTTCTGACAAGCTGAATTCTGCTCACGGCGGCAAAATTTATAATTGAATGAGCGTCATAACTAAAAGCGATGATGCGAGACATTTAAGTTTGTGCGGCAGCCGGCCGATAGTAGTTAACTGACGCGTAAAAAAGGATCTCTTATGAAGCCCTATCTGATAGCCCTGCTGCTGCTGGCGGGGACCGCCCACGCGGACCGCCGCCTGCCCGACGTTGAAGTGGACGTGCCGCCGGAGGTCTTCACCGGCAGCGGCCAGCGCGAGCAGTTCTGCAGCCAGTGCTGTATTTATGAAAATAAAAACTATTCGGAGGGGGCGGTCATCAATGTTGAGGGCGTGCTGCTGCAGTGCGGGCGGGACCCGCACGTGGTGGGCACTAATCCGCTGGCCTGGCAGCGCATAAAGCCCTGAAGGCCGCCAGCAGCGGCATATCCGCCGGCGCCAGACCGTAGCTCAGCGCCTCCTGGGGGGAGACCCATACCAGCGCGCTGTGTTCCATAGCCGTCACTTCTCCTTCCCAGGCGGGAACGTGCCAGGCGTGGAGGTGGATCATACGCCCGGAAACCGCCTTACGCTGGCTGGCAACATAGGCCGCCGGTCGTGCATCGATAGCCAACTCTTCGCGCAGTTCGCGGATGAGCGCCTGCGGCTGGCTCTCACCCGGCTCGACTTTACCGCCGGGAAACTCCCACAGGCCCGGCTGATCGGCGCTGGCAGGGCGCTGCGCCAGCAGGATCTTACCATCCCGCTCGATAATGGCGGCCACGACATCTATGATTTTTAGCATGAGGGTCAATGTTCCTGGTAGGGGAGTGGCATATTATCGCTGCCCCCGATAAAGATGAAGAACACAGGCGTTATTCGATGAAAAATCGCTCAGGCTGGGTGCCGCCGCTCGCCCACATTCCGCGCGCGCTCGCGCCCATCGTCGGCATGCAGAAAAAGCATTACGGACAGATCCTTAATCCCACCCGCTGGTGGGGGCGCATGCCGCGCCTCTTCTGGCTGGTCGCGCTGTTTGTCGGCTGGCTGGAGCGTAAAAACGGCATTATTTCGCCGGCGCTGAGGGCCCTGCTGATGACCCGCGTTTCGCAGCAGTGCAGCTGCGCGTTTTGCATCGACGCCAATAGTCTGCGCCTGGCCGAGCGGGTCGATATGCTGGAGAAAGTACAGGCGGTCAACGACTGGCGCACCTCGACGCTGTTCTCCGCCGAAGAGCGCGCCGCGCTCGCCTTTGCCGATGCGGTCACCGCCACGCCGCCCGCGGTCAGCGAGGATCTTAAGTCTGAGTTACGGTGTCACTTCAACGCTGACCAAATCACCGAGCTGACGGCGCTGGTGGCCTTTCAGAATCTCTCCGCCCGGTTCAACGCCGCGCTGGATATTCCGTCCCAGGGATTGTGCGCCAGCCGGGGCCAGCCGCATGCTTGACCGCCATCTGCATCCGCGAGTTAAACCGTGGCTCAACCGCGCGGCCCGGCGGCTGGACAGAACGGGCATCTCGCCCGACGGCCTGACGCTGTTGGGCTTCGCCATCGGCGTACTGGCGCTGCCGTTTCTGGCGCTGGGCTGGTACGGTGCGGCGCTTGCCGCCATTGCCGTTAACCGCCTGCTGGACGGACTGGACGGCGCCCTGGCGCGCCGCCGGGGCCTCAGCGATGCCGGCGGATTTCTCGATATTTCGCTGGATTTTCTCTTCTACGCCCTGGTGCCCTTCGGCTTTATCCTTGCTGAACCGCAGGACAATGCCCTGGCGGGCGCCTGGCTGCTGTTCGCCTTTATCGGCACCGGCAGCAGCTTTCTCGCTTTCGCCGCGCTGGCGGCAAAGCACCGGCTGGATAATCCGGGCTACGCCCACAAGTCGTTTTACTACCTCGGCGGACTGACGGAGGGGACGGAAACGATGCTTCTATTTACTCTGAGCTGTCTGTTTCCGGACTGGTTTGCGCCGCTGGCGTGGATCTTCGGCGCGCTCTGCTGGCTGACGACCTTCACCCGCATCTGCAGCGGCTACTGGACCCTGAAGAAAGCCCCGCCGGAGCGGGGCTAATCTAAGGTACACCTGAGCCTCATCAGCGGCGGCCTTTGCCATTTTCCTCCCTGCCGCCGCGCGTTTCGTAAACGCACTGTTGCGGAAAGTTCATCTCGATATAGCGCACCGCGAGCGGGGCGACGATATGAGTCAGAACCACGAGCACAACGGCTTTCAGAAAGTCCATGTCTAAAGCCCACTTGATTTGGCTAACGCTGGCGGCTATCCTTGAAGTGCTGAAGTTCAAGTGAACACCCCCGTTTGTTGCCTGTTTAACATCGCAACGTGCGGGGGTTTTCTCTTTCTGACGCAAGGAGCCGCGAGAGAAGAGATCCCCCGCGTCGCTGCACCTACTGGTTATAAAACCAGCGCCGTTATCATGCGGGGGACAAAGGCGGTCAGTCAACCAATTAACTGACCGCCCTCAGTTCGGATCCGGACTAAAAAAGAAAGCCCCGCCGGAGCGGGGCTAATCTAAGGTACACCTGAGCCTCATCAGCGGCGGCCTTTGCCATTTTCCTCCCTGCCGCCGCGCGTTTCGTAAACGCACTGTTGCGGAAAGTTCATCTCGATATAGCGCACCGCGAGCGGGGCGACGATATGAGTCAGAACCACGAGCACAACGGCTTTCAGAAAGTCCATGTCTAAAGCCCACTTGATTTGGCTAACGCTGGCGGCTATCCTTGAAGTGCTGAAGTTCAAGTGAACACCCCCGTTTGTTGCCTGTTTAACATCGCAACGTGCGGGGGTTTTCTCTTTCTGACGCAAGGAGCCGCGAGAGAAGAGATCCCCCGCGTCGCTGCACCTGCTGGTTATAAAACCAGCGCGGTTATCATGCGGGGGAGAGTGACGGCAGTCAATTGCTTAACCAGCCGCCTGAGGTTCGGATCCGGATCCATCACCGCCAGCGCCTGTGAGGAGCCCGACATAATGGTTAAAGGGATGATGCCGGGCCGCGTTCGCCGCGGCTGACCGGATTTTTCGCGTCCTGACTCCACTCATACCAGCCTCCGTCATAGACAGAGATATGCTGCCAGCCCATTGCCCGGGCGTACATGAAAGTCTCCGCCGCCCGCCAGCCGGTACCGCAGTAGAAAGAGACCTGCTGATCTGAAGTAATATTCCACGCTTTCCACATCGCGGTGATATCGTCTGCGCTGCGCATCGTCCCGTCGGGGTTATGGAAATCCTCCATGTGCGTCGAGTCGCTGCCCGCGTGGCCCCAGCGGGCGCCGGCAATATCGCCCTTCGGCTTGATATAGCTGTAGCCGCTGGTGGTGCCGATAAACTCCGGCCAGGAGCGAACGCTGACCAGCGAGGCGTCGCGGCGGTGCAGCAGGGCGCGGGCCTGTTCGAGGCCGAGCATCAGCTGCGGCTGACCGGGGATCGGCGCGCCGAAGTCAGGCGCCGGCGTCATTTTTTCCGGCATCCCGCGCCCGACCGGCAGATCGGCAGCGGACCAGGTTTTCCAGCCGCCGTCCAGCAGGCGCACGTCTTTTACCCCGGCGTAGAGCAGGATCTGCGCGACGCGGGCGGCGGCGTATACGTCGCGGCCATAGAGGATCACCGTCGTGTCGTGGCGAATGCCGCTTTTGGCCAGCAGGGCCTTCAGCCTATCGTCCGGGACCTTATTCCACAGCGGCTCGCTTTCGACATCGTTAGTGTCGATATAGCCCGCGCCGGGGATGTGGCTCAGCAGGTAGTATTTCGGCGCGCCCCAGCCGGCTTCGAAGACTTTCCATTCGCCTGCAGGGGCCGCCGCCACCTTTTTCCCCTGCTGCAGGTCGCGCAGCCACTGCGGATAAACCAGCTGTTCGAAGTGGGGCAGCTTCTGCAGGCGCTGCGGCTCGGCGAGCGCATCGGCAAGGGCGCTGATGTGCTTCAGACCCGCTTTTTGCAGTCGTGCGCTGACGGCGCGGGTTTCCCTATCGGCGCCATACAGCGCCACCGGCGTATCGGCCGCCAGCTTATGCAGCTTCAGCCACTCGGCGAGCTGTTCGTCGCTCATGGCCGATAGCCAGCCGGCGGAGAGATTGAGCGCCGCGGGTTCGTGACCCTGCGGGCCGTTAAGCGCCTGCGGCCAGCCGTTGTAGAAAGCGCTCTGGCGGGTATCAATGGCGATACCGCTGCGCTGCTGCAGTTGCTGTAGCGTCACGGAGGCGGCCATATCAGCGGCCCCGGCGCAAGAGGAGGCCAGCCCGACAAGCAGGGCCAGCGCGGTCAGGTGAGAAACACGTTTCATCGAAATGCCGGATAGTAATGAAAAGAGGCAACATTCTGACCCTCCGGGGGCGACAAATCCATGCGCTGGCGCAGCTTAGCCCCAGCTTTCAAGCGGCAGGCAGCGGCCGCCGGGCGGCACGTCCGCCGGATCGTGGGTGACCAGCAGCACCGGGAGCGCCTGCTGGCCGGCGGCGGCGAAAACGTCCCGCCGAAAGCGCGCCCGCAGATCGGCATCGAGGCGGCTGAACGGTTCATCGAGCAGCAGCGCCTGAGGCTGCGCCAGCAGGGCGCGCAGCAGTGCAACCCGCGCCCGCTGGCCGCCTGAGAGCGTTGCCGGATCGCGGTGAAAGAACCCGGCCAGCCCGGCGTTCTCCAGCGCCGCCTCCGCCCGCGCCCGCCGTTCGCCGCGCGTACCGCCGGCGGGCAGGGCAACCAGCAGGTTCTGCCCGACGCTGAAGTGGTCGAACAGCAGCGCGTCCTGAAACAAAATGCCTATCCGCCGCGCTTCCACCGGCAGCGTATCGCAGCGCCGCCCGTCCAGCCACAGCCTGCCCTCGGCGCGAAAGGCGGGCGGCAGGGCGCCCACGATCCACGAAAACAGCGTCGATTTACCGCTGCCGGAGGCGCCGGTGAGGGTGACGATTTCGCCCGGCGCGACGCTGAGGCTGAGGTTGCTCACCAGCGGCGCACCCTTCAGGCTGAGGGTTAAATTTTCAATCTGCAGCATATTAGCAGAGTCCTTGTCGGTAGCGGCCAATCAGGCGCATCAGCAGCGCGGCCAGCGTGAAGACGGCCAGCGGCAGCAGCGACTGCCACAGGGCCTGGGCGGCCAGCAGCGGCGCGCTGCCTCCGCTGCTGAGGGCTACGGCGTCGGTGGTGAGGGTGGTAATGCGTCCGCCGCCGAGCCACAGCGTCGGCAGATACTGGGCGACGCTCACGGAAAAGCCCACCGCGAAAGCGGCCAGCAGGGGCCGGGCAAGCTGCGGACAGCTGACCTGCCAGAAGCAGCGGGCGCGGCTCCAGCCCAGCGTCCGGGCAATCAGCCGCTGCCGGGGATCGCGCCGCCGCCAGGCGGGGCGCAGCATAAACAGCGTCCAGGGAAAGACCCACAGCAGATGTCCCCACAGCACCGTCAGCCACTCGCCGTCGATCCAGCCCATCAGCGCCAGCTGATATTGACCCGCCGCCAGCGGCAGGGCAGGTAGCAGCAGCGGCAGCCAGATCCCGCCGCCGCGCCGGGGGCCGCAGGCCAGCCACAGCAGGCACAGCGGAAGGGTAATCAGCGCCGACAGCGCGCCCAGGCCGAGCGTATTAAACAGGCTCTGCGCGTCGGGCCGCTCGCCCCTGGCGCAGAGCAGCAGCGTCGCCAGGGCCAGCAGGCTGGCGGGCGCCAGCAGCGAGGAGGGCAGCCGCCAGACAGGTCGGCATCTGTCGGGGCGGCGATGGCCGGTAAAATCCGGCGTCAGGGCGCGCAGCAGCCGCCAGATAAGCCGGGCCGCCAGCGCAATGGCCGCCATGACCGCCAGCAGCAGCAGGCAGGCCAGCGCGCCCTGAGCCTGCTGCGCGTCGTCGCCCGCGGATAGCCACTGCGCGGCGAGCACCGCCAGCGTCGGCGGATTACCCGGGCCGATAACGATGGCGACATCCACAGCAGACAGCGTCCAGGCAAGGGTTGCCAGCAGAACGATGCTCATCTGCGGCAGCAGCCGGGGCGCGATAAGCCACAGCAGGCACTGCCAGCGGCCGTATCCCTGACTGCGCAGCACCAGGCACTGCTGGCGCAGGCTCCGCTCATCCAGCAGGGCGTACGCCGCCCACAACAGGAAGGCGCTCTCCTTGACGGCCAGCACCGCGCCGAGGCCAATACCGTAGCGGTCCTGGGGCGCGGTCAGGGCGGGAAAGAGGCGGAACAGCCAGCCGCCCTCGGCAAACAGCAGCAGCGCGGCGGCGGCGAAGGCGACGTGGGGAAGGGCCAGCAGCAGCGGCAGCCGGCTCACCAGCCGCTGCCAGCGGCGGGAGGGCCAGAGGGCGGCGATGGTGAACATCGCGATTGCCAGCGCGCCAGTCAGGGCAACGGCGGTGGAGACAAGCGTCGCCAGCAGCGCGCCGGGCAGTTGAGCGTCAGCCAGCAGTGTCAGCCAGCTGTTGAGGTGCAGGGCCGGGCTGATGATTATCAGCCCGGCCGGAAGCAGCGGCAGATAGATGACGCCCACCGCCGCCCACGCCAGCGCCGTCAGCGCGATCCGTAGCGGCGCAGCCATTCCTGCTCCAGGGCATCCACCCAGGCGGCGTGGGGTTCGGCAAGCGTCGGGACGCTCTCGTCAGCCGCCGCCTGCGGCCAGCCGGACGGTACGCGGCGGCGATCCAGTACGGTCGGATCGCCCCACGCGGCCGGATCGGCCTTGCGCCGCTGGGCCTCTGGCGAGAGCAGAAAGTTAGCGACGACCCTGGCCCCGGCGGCCGCGCGGGCATTGGCCGGGATGGTGACAAAGTGGACGTTGCCAATCATGCCCTCGCGAAAGCCGAAGCCGTAGCTGTCGGCCGGCAGATCGCCGCTGGCCGCCTTCTGCGCGGTGTGTAGCGGATTAAAGCTCAGCGACAGGCGCAGCGTCCCGGCCGTCAGCATACTGTCCATTTTCGCCGGCGAGGCGGGAAAATCGCGGCCCTGACGCCACAGCAGCGGGTGCAGTTTGTCGAGATAGTCCCACAGCGGCGCGGTGATGCGGGAAAAGCTGCCCGCCTGCGGCGCCTGCCCGAGCGCGCCCGGCTCGCGGGTCAAATTGAGCAGCAGCTGTTCGAGAAAGGCGGTGGCGGTAAAGTCCGGCGGGCGCGGGTAGGTGACGCTGCCGGGGTGCGCGGCGGCAAAGGCCAGCAGCGCCTGCGGATCCTGCGGCGGCTGAGGCGTTTGCCGGCGGCGGGCGATAAAGGTCAGGCGGGCGGTGCCCCACGGCGATTCGGCGCCGTCGGTGGGCACTGAGAAGTCTTCCCGCACCGGGAGACGCGTGTCCACATAGCGCCAGTTGGGCAGCTGCTCCGCCCAGCCGGTCAGCAGCAGATTGTTCTGCTTCAGAGCGCGAAAGTTTTCGCCGTTGACCCACAGCAAATCGACGGAGCCGCCGCGGCTGCGTCCGGCGCGGGCCTCGGTGCGGATGCGCTTCACCGCATCGGCGGCATCGGCAATGTGCACCACCTTCAGGTTGACGCCGTAGGCTTGCTTCACCTCGCCGCTCACCCAGTCAAGATAGCGGTTAACCGCCGGATCGCCGCCCCAGGCGTTAAACCAGACCGTCTGGCCGCGGGCCTCCGTTTCCGTCTGCTGCCAGTCGGCAAGCGCCTGCAGCGGGGCGCAGAGCAGCAGACCCGCCAGTAAATAGCCGTAGCGCGCTGAACGCATGGCAGCTCCTTTAGCGATGTTGAAGACGTTCGGTAAGCCAGCGCGAGGCCAGCGGCAGCAGCCCGATAAGCACAAAGGCCAGCAGTATGCCCGGCGACAGAATGCCCGACAGCGAGGTCAACTGGCCGAGCTGGCGCCCGGCGTTGAGGTAAACCAGGGTAGCGGGCAGCATGCCCAGCTGACTTACCCACCAGTAGCGTAGCAGGCCGATGCGGGTGACGCCCGCCAGCAGGTTTACCACAAAAAAGGGAAACAGCGGCATCAGGCGCAGGGCGAAGAGATAAAAGGCGCCGTCCTTCGCCATGCCGGCGTTGACCGTCGCCATCTGGCGCGGAAAGCGCTGGCTGACCCAGCCGGTGAACAGGTAGCGGCTGGCGAGCATCGCCAGCAGCGCGCCGAGCGTTGAGGCAAAAGAGACCAGCACCACCGCCTGCCAGAAGGGAAAAATGGCCCCGCCGAGCAGGGTCAGGGCCGTGGCGCCGGGTACCGACAGGGCGGCCGCCGTCGCGTAGAGAATAAAGTAGATCAGGGCCGCCGAAAGGGGCCGCTGCGCGTGCCAGAGCGCGGCATCGTGCTGCCAGGACTGAAGAGCGGAGAGGGTGAGCATCTCCCGGGGCATCAGCAGGCACCCGGTAATAATCAGCGCTGCCAGCAGGGCCAGCAGCGCGTATTTACGTCTGTTCAAAATACTACGTTAGCCTTTAAAGGTGGCCCATACCGGCGCATGGTCGGAGGGTTTCTCCATGCCGCGGATCTCATAGTCGATGCCGGTTTCCACGCAGTGCGGAGCCAGCGCCTCGCTTGCCAGCAGCAGGTCGATACGCAGGCCGCGGTTGTCGTCAAAGCCTTTGGAGCGGTAGTCGAACCACGAAAATTCCGCCTGGCTTTCCGGATGGGCGTGGCGATAGGTGTCCACCAGGCCCCAGTCGAGCAGGCGGCCCATCCACTCGCGCTCTTCCGGCAGGAACGAGCACTTGCCGGTGCGCAGCCAGCGCTTGCGGTTCTCTTCGCCGATGCCGATATCGAGATCCGTCGGGCTGATGTTCATATCGCCCATGATCAGCACCGGGTTCTCTTTACTCAGCTCGCTCGTCAGATAGTCCTGCAGGTTCTGATAGAAGGCGGCCTTGGCCGGAAATTTGGTCGGATGGTCGCGGCTCTCGCCCTGCGGGAAGTAGCCGTTGATCACCGTCACGTTGCCGAACGCCGACGGCACTTCCGCCATAATGATGCGGCGCTGGGCCTCATCGTCGTCGCCCGGAAAGCCCCGGCGCACCGCAACCGGCGCCTCTTTGGTGAGCAGCGCCACGCCGTAGTGGCCCTTCTGGCCGTGATAGAAGACGTGATAGCCAAGCTTTGCCACATCTTCCAGCGGGAACATGTCGTCGTGAACCTTTGTCTCCTGCAGGCCGATGACGTCCGGCTGATGCTTGTCGACGATGGCTTGCAGTTGATGAGGGCGGGCGCGCAGGCCGTTGATATTAAAAGAGACAAATTTCATAGTCGCTGCCACTGTGCAAGGTGAATGAAGCGGGCATGTTAGCAGAATTTTCGCCGCCTGACTGCATGCGCGTTGGCGGGGCGCGTGCACCAGACTGGGGCGCAGGCGTACGCTTTTTCTCGCAGCCGATCACAGAATGCGAATTCAGTTTTACTAATGAATAATCTTTCTCTTATTAGCAGCGCTAATGGCGCAATTTTACCCTTTTATGCACTTTTTATGCACTTTTAATGAATAATATCTGCTGCTAACTTATTGATATTTCCTCTCGCTGCACCATTTATGCACTTTTCCCACTGGCTGGCACGATGTCTGCACTATACATTTACAGCGCAAACACCCAAATAATTAACATTACGATAACGTTATTTTTACTCCGGAAGAGGTTGCCATGACACAGTCAGTAACGCGTGACGATTTTGATGCCTGGATGATGCCGGTATACGCCCCGGCGCCCTTCATACCGGTACGCGGCGAAGGCTCGCGGCTGTGGGACCAGCAGGGTAAAGAGTACATCGATTTTGCCGGCGGCATTGCGGTAAATGCCCTGGGGCACGCCCACCCGGCCATGGTGCAGGCGCTGACGGAGCAGGCGGGAAAATTCTGGCACACCGGCAACGGCTACAGCAACGAACCGGCCCTGCGTCTGGCGAAACAGCTGATTGACGCCACCTTTGCCGACAAAGTCTTTTTCTGCAACTCCGGCGCCGAGGCCAACGAGGCGGCGCTGAAGCTGGCGCGTAAATACGCCCACGACACCTTCGGCCCGCACAAAAGCGGCATCGTGGCATTTAAAAATGCCTTCCACGGGCGGACGCTGTTTACCGTCAGCGCCGGGGGGCAGCCGGCGTACTCAAAAGATTTTGCCCCGCTGCCGGCGGAGATTCAGCACGCGGACTATAACGACATCGCCTCGGCGCGGGCGCTGATTAATGACAATACCTGCGCGGTGATCGTTGAGCCGATGCAGGGCGAGGGCGGCGTGGTGCCCGCCAGCGGCGAGTTTCTGCAGGCGTTGCGCGAGCTGTGCGATCGCCACCGCGCGGTGCTGATTTTTGACGAAGTGCAGACCGGCGTCGGCCGCACCGGCGAGCTGTATGCCTACATGCACTACGGCGTGACGCCGGACGTGCTCTCCACCGCTAAGGCGCTGGGCGGCGGTTTCCCCATTGGCGCGCTGCTGGCCCGCGCGGAATATGCCGCGGTGATGACCGTCGGCACCCACGGCACGACCTACGGCGGCAACCCCCTGGCCTGCGCCGTGGCCGGCAAGGTGCTGTCGATTATCAATACGCCGGAGGTACTGAGCGGCGTGCGCCAGCGCCACCAGTGGTTCAGCGAGCGTCTTGGCGCCATCAACGCCCGGCTGGGCCTGTTCGACGAGATCCGCGGCCTCGGTCTGCTGATCGGCTGCGCGCTGAAGTCCGAATATGCCGGCAAAGCCAAGCTGATAAGCCAGCTGGCGGCAGAAGAGGGGGCGATGATCCTGATCGCCGGGGGTAACGTCGTGCGCTTTGCGCCGGCGCTTATCGTCTGCGAGGAGGAGGTCACCGCCGGGCTGGACCGCTTCGAGCGGGCCTGCGAGCGCTTTCTCGCCGGGGACGCCGTATGATGGTTATTCGCCCGGTCGGAAGGGAGGATTTATCCGGCCTGATGGCGCTTGCGGGAAAAACCGGCGACGGACTGACTTCGCTGCCCGCTGATGAGGCGACGCTGGCGGCGCGCATTGAGCGCGCGCTCAGCACGTGGGAAGGCGCGCTCGAAAAGGGCGAGCAGGGCTATGCCTTCGTGCTGGAAGACGTCACTGGCGGCAAAGTGGCGGGCATCTGCGCCATTGAGGTGGCGGTGGGCCTGCACGATCCCTGGTACAACTACCGCGTCGGCACCCAGGTGCACGCCTCCAAAGAGCTGGGCGTCTATAACGCGCTGCCGACCCTGTTCCTCAGTAACGATCACACCGGCAGCAGCGAACTCTGTACGCTGTTCCTCGATCCTGACTGGCGAAAGGAGGGCAACGGCTACCTGCTGTCAAAATCGCGCTTTATGTTCATGGCGGCCTTTCGCGATAAATTCAATGAGAAAGTGGTAGCCGAAATGCGCGGCGTCATTGACGAAAACGGCTATTCGCCCTTCTGGGAGAGCCTGGGGCAGCGCTTTTTTTCGATGCCGTTTGCCAAAGCCGATCGTTTGTGCGGCACCGGTCAGAAGGCATTTATCGCCGAGCTGATGCCCAAGCACCCTATTTATACCGACTTTTTGTCGGAGTCTGCCCGCAGTGTGATAGGCCAGGTTCACCCGCAAACCGCGCCGGCGCGGGCGGTGCTGGAAAAAGAGGGTTTTCGTTTTTGCCACTACGTCGATATTTTCGACGGCGGCCCGACGCTGGAGTGCGATATCGACCGGGTGCGGGCGATCCGCAGAAGCCGGCTGGTGGAGGTAGCCGAAGGGCAGCCGTCCGGGCGCGGCCTGACGGCCTGCCTGGTGGCCAACGAGCAGTATCACCACTTTCGCGCCGCGCTGGTGCAGGCGGATCCGCATACCGACAGGCTGCTGCTGAGCGCGCAGCAGCTGGACGTTCTCAAGGTTCGGCCCGGCGACAGCGTGCGCCTGGTCCGCCTCTGTCCCGAGGAGAAAACAGCATGAGCTTATGGATTAACGGCAGCTGGGTCGCCGGGCGCGGCGACGCGCGGGAAACCCGCAACCCGGTCACCGCGGAAGCGGTCTGGCGCGGCGCGGATACCGATTGCCGCCAGGTAAGCGACGCGGTCGCCGCCGCCCGCGCGGCCTTCCCCGGCTGGGCGCGGACGCCTTTTCACGCCCGCCGGGAGATCGCAGAGACCTTCGCCGGCCTGCTGGAGACTCATAAAGCAGCCCTCGCGGAGACCATCGCCCGGGAAACCGGCAAACCGCGCTGGGAGGCGGCGACCGAAATTGCCGCCATGATCGGCAAGATCGCCATTTCGCTGCAGGCGTACCGGGCGCGCACCGGCGAGCAGGAGACGCCGATGGCCGACGGGGCGGCAACTCTGCGCCACCGCCCCCACGGCGTAATGGCGGTCTTCGGCCCCTACAATTTCCCCGGCCACCTGCCCAATGGTCACATCGTTCCGGCGCTGCTGGCGGGCAATACCGCGGTCTTTAAGCCCAGCGAGCTGACGCCGATGTGCGGCGAGGCGGTGGTAAGACTGTGGGAGCAGGCGGGCCTGCCCGCCGGCGTGCTGAACCTGATTCAGGGCGGGCGCGAGGTTGGCGAAGCCCTGGCGGCGCAGGACGATATTGACGGCGTGCTGTTTACCGGCAGCTCCGCCACCGGCTTTGCGCTGCACCGCCAGCTGGCCGGGCGGCCGGACAAGATCCTCGCCCTTGAAATGGGCGGCAATAACCCGCTGATTGTCGATGAGCCAAAAGACGTTGATGCGGCGGTGCACGCCGCCATTCAGTCGGCCTTTATTACCGCCGGGCAGCGCTGCACCTGCGCCCGACGCCTGCTGGTGAAGCGCGGTCCGCAGGGAGACGCCTTTCTGGCGCGGCTGGTGACGGTGGCGTCGCGCATCGTGCCGGACCGCTGGGACGCCGATCCGCAGCCGTTTATCGGCGGCCTGATCTCGCCCGCTGCGGCGCAGAAGGTGATTGACGCCTGGCGCCAGCACGTGTCCAACGGAGCGCAGACCCTGCTCGAACCGCGCCTGCTGCAGCCGGGCACATCGCTGCTGACGCCGGGCATCATTGAGATGAGCCGGGCGGGGGACGTTCCCGACGAAGAGGTGTTTGGCCCGCTGCTTTGCGTCTGGCGCTACGACACCTTTGATGAGGCGATAAGCCTTGCCAACAATACGCGCTACGGTCTTTCCTGCGGGCTGCTCTCGGACGACAGGCAGCAGTTCGAGCGCCTGCTGCTGGAGGCAAGAGCAGGCATCGTTAACTGGAACAAGCCGCTGACCGGCGCGTCGAGCGCCGCGCCGTTCGGCGGCGTCGGCGCCTCCGGTAACCACCGCCCGGGCGCCTGGTACGCCGCCGACTACTGCGCCTGGCCGATGGCCTCCCTGGAGGCCGCGGCGCTGAGTCTGCCGGGCACGCTGAGTCCGGGGCTGGATTTTAGCGCGGAGGAGCCATCATGAGTGCCCGGGAAGTCAACTTCGACGGCCTGCCGGGGCCGACGCACCACTATGCCGGGCTGTCGTTCGGTAATGAAGCCTCAGCGAAGCACCGGCTGAAGATCTCTAACCCGCACCTCGCCGCCCGCCAGGGGCTGCTGAAAATGAAGGCCCTGGCCGATCTCGGCTTTGTCCAGGGAGTGATCCCGCCCCAGGAGCGGCCTAACGTGCCGCTGCTGCGCCGCCTCGGCTTCGCCGGCAGCGATGAGCAGGTGCTGGCGAAGGCGGCGGCGCACTCGCCGCAGCTGCTGTCGGCGGCGAGTTCGGCTTCATCGATGTGGGTGGCCAACGCCGCCACCGTCTGCCCGTCGGCGGACGCGCTGGACGGCAAAGTCCACTTCACGGTGGCGAACCTCAACAATAAGTTTCACCGCGCCAGCGAGGCCGACACCACCGGGGCGCTGCTGCGGGCGATTTTCCGCGATCCGCAGGCGTTTGCGGTCCACGATGCGCTGCCGCAGGTGGCCCTGTTTGGCGATGAAGGCGCCGCTAACCACAATCGACTCGGAGGCGATTACGGCCAGCCGGGTCTGCAGCTGTTTATCTACGGGCGCGAGGAGGGCAGCGCCCACCGGCCCGGACGCTATCCGGCGCGCCAGACCCTGGAAGCCAGCCAGGCCGTGGCGCGGCTGAACCAGGTTAATCCTCAGCAGCTGCTGTTTGCCCAGCAGAACCCGGAGGTCATCGACCGGGGCGTGTTCCACAACGACGTGATCGCGGTCAGCAACCGCCAGGTGCTGTTCTGCCATCAGCAGGCGTTTGTTAACCAGCCGCAGCTGCTGGCCCGGCTGGCGGAGCGGGTGCCGGGCTTTCAGGCGGTGCAGGTGCCCGCCTCAAGGATATCGGTTGCCGATGCGGTCGCCACCTATCTGTTCAACAGCCAGCTGCTGAGCCGGGACGACGGCAGCATGCTGCTGGTGCTGCCCAAAGAGGCCGAGGAGCACGCGGGCGTCCGGGGCTATCTGCAGGAGATGCTGGCGGCCGACAATCCCATTGCTGCGCTGAAGATCTTCGATCTGCGGGAGTCGATGGCCAACGGCGGCGGACCCGCCTGTCTGCGCCTGCGGGTAGTGCTGACGGAGGCGGAGCGTGCGGCGGTCAACCCGGCGGTCATGATGAACGACGCCCTGTTTGACGCTCTGAACGGCTGGATTGACCGCTACTATCGCGACCGGCTGAGCCAGGCGGACCTTGCCGACCCGCAGCTGCTGCGGGAAGGGCGCGAGGCGCTGGACCAGTTAACGCAAATCCTGAGTCTTGGTTCGGTCTATCCGTTCCAGCAGTAGTGAGGGCGACATGAATGATTTTCTGGCATTAACCCTGGCCGGGCATCGCCCCGGCCGGACGCAGGGCGAAACGGCGGAGATCTACTGGCAGTGGCACGATGCCGGCATTCTCGAGCTGACGCCCTTCGCCGCGAGCGAGCGGGCGCTGGTGCTCTCCTGCGGCGTTCACGGCAATGAAACGGCGCCGGTAGAGATAGTCGATGCCCTGCTCGGCGCGCTGTTGGCGGGCGAACTGCCCCTGCGCTGGCGGCTGCTGGTTATTTTCGGCAACCCGCCGGCGCTGGCGGCCAATAAGCGCTACCTGCACAGCGATATGAACCGGATGTTCAGCGGCCGCTGGCACGACGTTACGCCGAGCGGCGAAACCGCGCGGGCCGCCCGGCTGGAGCAGGCGCTGCGCCAGTTCTACCAGCCGACGGACGCCCAGCGCTGGCACCTCGACCTGCACACCGCCATTCGCGGCTCGCACCACCCGCGCTTCGGCGTCCTGCCGCAGCGCGATGCGCCCTGGGACGAGGATTTTATCCACTGGCTGGCGGCGGCGGGGCTGGAGGCGCTGGTGTTTCATCAGAGTCCGGGCGGCACCTTTACCCACTTCAGCAGCGCGCAGTTCACCGCCCAGGCCTGTACCCTGGAGCTGGGCAAGGCGCTGCCGTTTGGTCATAACGATTTGCGGCAGTTTGCGACCACCCGCGAGGCGCTGGCCGGGCTGCTGGCGGGCGGGATCGCCAGCGCGCCGCTGCCCGTCCGCTATCGCGTCGCGCAGCAGCTGACCCGCCATGGCGACGATTTCCGCCTGCATATGTCGGCGCAGACCCTCAATTTTACGCCGTTTGCGGCCGGGACGCTGCTGGCGGAGGAAGGGGAGAGGCGCTACACGGTGCAACACCATACGGAATATGTGCTGTTCCCCAATCCGGACGTCGCGCCGGGGCTGCGGGCGGGGCTGATGCTGGTGCGTGAACCCTGATAAACATTAATTGGCCATCCCTCGCGTTGGCCATTTTCTTGATTTATCCTGCTTTTTATCTCTATTTACGGATAAGTCCTGGCAAATGCTTTATTTATAATCAGTAATGCGCTAGAGTTCTCCATAATTTCTTTAATAACAGTACGTTATTAATTATTTCTCGCAGAACTCCACAATTTTTCCTTATTTTCCTCATCATTGCCGATAAATTCGCTTTTACACTTTCATCGTTTTACGCTTGCTCTGATTAATTGACGTTAAACCCCGTAAAGTTAACTCCGTCAACACGGCAATGCGCCGCAAGAATAACCGATAGTAAGGAACTTATTATGAAAAAGCTGACCGCACTGATCATTGCCTCTACCCTCTCCCTGGGCGCCGCTAACCTGGCGCACGCTGCCGACACGGCGGCGACCGCGCCGGCTGAAAAAGCGCCGATGATGCACAAAGGCAAGCCGGGCATGTATCACGATATGATGTTTAAGGGCCTGAACCTGACCGACGCGCAGAAGCAGCAGGTGCGCGACATCATGAAGGAGCAGCGCGGAAAAATGCAGCGCCCGTCCGCCGATGACGCCCGCGCCATGCACAGCCTGATCGCCAGCGATACCTTCGATAAGGCGAAGGCCGAAGCGATGGTTGATAAGATGGAAGCGAAGCACAAAGAGATGGCGCTCTCCCGCATGGAGACCCAGAACAAGATTTACAACATCCTGACCCCGGAGCAGAAAAAGCAGTTTAACGCCAATTTTGAGAAGCGTCTGACAGAGCGCCCGGCGCATCAGGGTAAAATGACCCCGTCGGCTGAATAATCCGGCACCCCGCACACAAGACCGCCGGTCTTGCCCGTACGCCAGAAGGCTGCGGGCAGGCCCGGCGGTTTTTTTATTCGCTCAGGGTAATGATCTCGGCGCTCCCGGCCAGCAGCGGACGGCAAAGGATTTTATAGCCGTCGTGGTCGAAGCTGGCGGGCAGGCGCGACAGCGTAGCGGCCTCGGCCAGGCTGGTGACCGATCCCAGCCACAGCCAGTTGTGAATGATGTGATACTCGGTGAGGTCGGCGCTTTGCTCCTTCAGGGCGATCGCCCCGCGCCAGGGCCAGCAGGTGAGCTGCAGGCGCGAAAGGGCCTCTTTGAGACGCCGATCGTGCGCCTCCAGCGACTCTTTGCCGCAGCAGGCACCCGCGCAGCGTCCCAGCGCCGAGCGAAAGCAGCCGCGGCCGCGGCTGACCGCCTCCAGGCCCAGCAGACCGTAGCAAAGGCGCAGCTCGTCGGCGATGGTTTTCAGCGCCTGCAGCGCCGCCCGGCGATTGGCAAACAGGCCGTACAGGCCCGGCTGGCTGGAGAAATCGATCTCTTTCGCGTACACCACCTGCGGCCGTGCGTCGGTCAGCAGCAGAGAGCAGAGCTGGCGATTGCGGCGCAGGCGCTTGTTGAACAGCGGCTGCTGCGCTTTGATCATCTGCGCCTCAAGCAGCAGGGCGCCAATTTCACCGGCGGTGCAGATCCAGCTGATGCGCCGGGACTGGCGCAGCATCGCCGCTTCCTCCGGCGTGCGCAGATGAGAAAGCACCCGGCTGCGCAGGTTGACGCTCTTGCCAATATAGAGCGGGAGGGTGTCGCTGTCGCCGTGGAAGGTATAGACGCCGGGCCGGGCGGGCAGCGCCTCCAGCGACGGGCGCAGGTGTTCCGGATATTCATAGATTGCCGCCGCCTCGAAGGCCAGGCGCGGGGCGGAGGGACGTTTTGCCACAAAGACTCCTGTACTGATGATTTATACAGTGTAACCCGGAGCGGCAAAAAAGAAAATGATGTACCGGCGATTTTACCCCCCGCTCAGGCGCTGGGCCTGTTTGCGCAAATGGCCGAGGGTCGGCTGCCGGGTGGCCCGCCCTATATCCTGCTCAGGGAGGCGTTTACGCACGATGCCGATCTGGATTTGTGCGCGCGGGCGCACGACGAGTAGCGTGTGAGAGAAGCAAAATTGCCGGGGTGTCAGCGCTTGCCGCAGTGGCAACGATTTTTCTTCAGGCGGGCCGGGCGCTGGCGCAGCACGTTGACGCGCTGCACCTGGGGTCAGGCGCCCGGCGATGAGGTAACCTTACTGCTTCCAGAAGTCGTCAAACACCGTGATCGGCGGGCGGCGCTTGTGCTCGGTTTTCAGATACCAGCCCTCAATGATTTTGCTAATCTCTGCAGGCACGGTTTTGCCTTCCAGATAGTCGTCGATATTTTCATATGTGACGCCAAGCGCGGCCTCGTCCGGCAGGGAAGGACGATCGTCCTCAAGGTCAGCGGTCGGCGCCTTCTTATAAAGATGCTCCGGACAGCCGAGCGTCGCCAGCAGCTGCTTGCCCTGGCGCTTGTTGAGGCGAAAAATCGGGTTGATGTCGGTGCCGCCGTCGCCGTATTTGGTAAAGAAGCCGGTGACCGCTTCGGCGGCATGATCGGTGCCGACCACCACGCCTTTGCTCATGCCGGCGATGCTGTACTGCGCCTTCATGCGCTCGCGGGCCTTTTCGTTGCCGCGCACGAAGTCGCTCAGCTCAATGCCCGCATCGCGCAGGGCCTGTTCGCTGGCGAGTACCGCGCCTTTAATATTGACGGTCAGCACGCGGTCCGGCTGGATAAAATCAATCGCGTCCTGGCAGTCCTGTTCATCGGCCTGCACGCCGTAGGGCAGGCGCACGGCGATAAACTGCAGGCTCTGGTCACCGCTTTCTGCGCGCAGTTCGCTGATGGCGGTCTGGCACAGCTTGCCGGTGAGAGTGGAATCCTGGCCGCCGCTGATGCCCAGCACCAGAGATTTAATAAAAGGAAAGGTTTGCAGGTAGGACTTGAGAAAATCCACGCTGCGGCGGATTTCCTCTTCGCTGTTAACCTGCGGCTTGACGCCGAGCGCCGCGATAATCTCTTGTTGCAAAGCCATGTCTCTCTCCCGGAAATGATCAGTTGCAATAAAGCTACCTCTTTGTCGTTAAAACGACAAGGATCACAGTTTTGAGTGCTGCAAAACAGCACGGTTCAGAGTCTCGTGCGGCCTTTAGGGAATGTTCCGAAAGTTATCCCTCTTAAATCATCAGGTTGAAAAATAGCGATCTTTATTCCAGGCTTAACCCTGCACTGATAAAAAAAACGAGGATGGAATATGAACAAGAATATCGCAGGAATGTTAGGCGCAGCAGCAGTACTGGCGATGCTGGCAGGGTGTACTGCCTACGATCGTACCAAAGATCAGTTTACTCAGCCGGTGGTCAAGGACGTGAAAAAAGGCATGACCCGCCAGCAGGTTGAGGCCCTGGCAGGTAAGCCGTCTTCAGAAGTCTCAATGATCCACGCGCGCGGAACTTGCCAGACCTATATCCTGGGTCAACGCGATGGTAAAATTGATACCTATTTTGTTGCCCTGGACGATACCGGACATGTCATTAACTCCGGTTATCAAACCTGCGCCCAGTATGATACCGATCCGCAGGCGCCGCAGCAGACAAAGCAGCAGAGCGGACTTCTGCGCTAACCAAAAATCACAACCCGGTCTCCTGACCGGGTTTTTTATGTCGCGTTGCTTATTTAATTGCGCGAATTATTTGGCCGAAATGTGAAGGTAGTCATAAGCAAAGGTCAATGAGAGACAATTTTTCCCTATAGCGAATTATCCTGGCGTAAAGTCATGCCGTATACTCACCTCATAAGCACGACGTAACATTTCGTTACCGCTGCCCCGGCCCGGCGCCACAGGAGTGAGCCCGTCAGCCGGCAAAAAAGCCAATTGAGGAAGCTAATATGGAAAAGAAACATATCTATCTGTTTTGTTCAGCGGGCATGTCCACCTCTCTGCTGGTCTCAAAAATGCGCGCCCAGGCTGAGAAATATGAAGTGCCGGTTATTATTGAAGCATTTCCCGAAACCCTCGCGGCTGAAAAAGGCCAGCAGGCCGATGCCGTATTATTAGGACCGCAAATTGCCTATATGCTTCCGGAAATCCAGCGCCTGCTGCCGAATAAGCCGGTACAGGTTATTGATTCCGTACTGTATGGCAAAGTCGATGGTTTAGGCGTTCTCAAAGCCGCCGTCGCGGCGATTAAGCAGGCAGCAGCACAGTAATTTTTGTATTTATTTTAATTTTCCCGTCAAAGAGTTATTTCATACACAAGCGCCGTAACTTTCGGTTACGGCTTTTTAAGGGTATTTTCTATGAGTAAAGTTATTAGCTCTCTTGAAAAGGTACTCCTTCCTTTTGCAGTTAAAATAGGAAAGCAGCCGCACGTTAATGCGATTAAAAACGGCTTTATTAAACTGATGCCGCTGACCCTCGCGGGGGCCATGTTTGTATTAATTAATAACGTTTTTCTCAGTTTTGGCGAAGGCTCCTTCTTCTATTCACTTGGCATTCGTTTAGACGCTTCCACCATTGAGACCCTGAATGGCTTTAAAGCCATCGGCGGCAACGTGTACAACGGTACGTTGGGCATTATGTCGCTGATGGCGCCTTTTTTCATCGGCATGGCGCTGGCAGAAGAACGAAAAGTCGACCCTATGGCGGCGGGACTGCTGTCGATTGCGGCCTTTATGACCGTTACCCCTTACAGCGTCGGTGAAGCCTATGCGGTAGGCGCCAACTGGCTGGGCGGGGCGAATATCATCTCCGGCATTATTATTGGCCTGGTGGTGGCGGAGATGTTCGCCTTCGTGGTGCGCCGCAACTGGGTTATTCGGCTGCCGGCCAGCGTTCCCGGATCGGTTTCCCGCTCTTTCTCGGCGGTGATCCCCGGCTTTATCATTCTCTCTATTTTCGGGATTATCTCCTGGGCGCTGAGCCACTGGCAGACCAACTTCCACCAGATAATCATGGATTCCATCTCCACGCCGCTGGCGTCGATGGGCGCCGTGGTCGGCTGGGCGTACGTTATTTTTACCTCGCTGCTGTGGTTCTTCGGCGTGCACGGCTCGCTGGCGCTCACCGCGCTGGACAACGGCATCATGACCCCGTGGGCGCTGGAAAATATCCAGCTCTATCAGCAGTACGGCTCCGTTGACGCGGCGCTGGCGGCGGGTAAAACCTTCCACATGTGGGCCAAGCCGATGCTTGACTCCTATATTTTCCTCGGCGGCACCGGCGCTACCCTGGGTCTGATTATCGCCATCTTTATCGCCTCGCGTCGCCAGGATCATCGTCAGATTGCCAAGCTGGCGCTGCCGTCGGGCATTTTCCAGATTAACGAGCCTATCCTGTTTGGTCTGCCGATCATCATGAACCCGGTGATGTTTATCCCGTTCGTGCTCATCCAGCCGCTGCTGGCCGCCATCACCATGACCGCCTACACGCTGGGGATCATCCCGCCGGTCACTAACCTGGCGCCCTGGACGATGCCGACGGGTCTGGGGGCATTCTTTAACACCAACGGCAGCATCGCCGCGCTGCTGCTGGCGCTGTTCAACCTCGGGGTGGCGGTCGTGGTTTACCTGCCGTTCGTGGCGATCGCCAACAAGGCGCAGACCGTCATCGAGGAAGAAGAGAGCGAAGAAGATATTGCCAACGCACTGAAATTTTAATTTCCCGCGGTGCGGCACGCGCCGCGCCGCCCGAACCGAGAAGGAATAAGCATGTTCGATCTGGATAATGTTGTAGCGGAAGAGGTCAAGGAAAACGATCTTGAAGAGGTGGTGATGGGGCTTATCATCAACTCCGGACAGGCCCGCAGCCTGGCCTACTCGGCCCTCAAGCAGGCAAAACAGGGCGACTTTGCCGCCGCGAAGGCGACGATGGAGCAGTCCCGGGCGGCGCTGAGCGACGCGCACCGCGTGCAGACCCAGCTGATTGAGAGTGATGAAGGCGAGGGCAAAATGAAGGTCAGCCTGGTGCTGGTTCATGCGCAGGATCATCTCATGACCTCAATGCTGGCCCGCGAACTGGTAGCCGAATTGATTGAACTTCACGAGAAGGTACAATAACGGGCAGATATCGCGATGAGGCAACCGAAGATGACGACCGTGGAGATGAACACCGCCCTTGAGCAGAAGCTGTTTAACGGCAAAAACTTTCACGTCTTCATCTACAACAAAACCGAAAGCATCAGCGGGCTGCACCAGCACGACTACTACGAGTTCACGCTGGTGCTCACCGGACGCTGCTATCAGGAAATTAACGGCAAGCGGGTGCTGCTGGAGCGTGGGGATTTCGTCTTTATCCCGATTGGCTCCTGCCATCAGAGCTTCTACGAGTTTGGCGCGACCCGCCTGCTCAATGTCGGCATCAGCCGCCGCTTTTTTGATAAGCACTATCAGCAGCTGTTGCCCGGTTTTCTGGTTGCCTCACAGGTCTACTCCGTTAAGAGTCCCTTTCTCAGCTATATAGAGTCGGTTATTGCATCACTGAATTTTCGCGACAGCGAGTTTGATGAATTTATTGAGGTGGTCTCTTTTGCCATTATTAACCGCATGTGCCACTTCCGCGAAGAGCAAACGCAGGACGTGGTACCCCAGTGGTTAAAAACAACGGTGGAAGTGATGCACGATAAAAATAAATTCGGTGAAAATGCGCTGGAAAATATGGTGGCGCTGTCGGGTAAGTCACAGGAGTATTTAACCCGGGCCACCCAGCGCTTCTACAGCAAAACACCTATGCAGATAATTAACGATATCCGCATTAACTTTGCCATGAAGCAGCTGGAAATAACCAACTATTCGGTAACCGATATTGCCTATGAGTCCGGGTACAGCAGCCCCAGCCTTTTTATTAAGACGTTTAAAAAGCTGACCTCCTTTACCCCCAGCAACTATCGCAAGCGGCTTACCGTTATTAATAACTGACGGCGTGCGGGTGCCCGCAGCCAATTAATCAATATTATTTTTCCGCGCGCAGCGGGAGGGATCCCCGCATCCCGCATGCGGAAATCAAAGGGAGAACGTGATGAGCCAGAAATTAAAGATTGTCACTATCGGCGGCGGCAGCAGCTATACGCCGGAACTGCTTGAAGGCTTTATCAAGCGCTATCATGAACTGCCGGTCACCGAGCTGTGGCTGGTGGACGTGGAGGAGGGGAGCCACAAGCTCGACATCATTCACGCCCTCTGCGAACGGATGATCGAAAAAGCGGGCGTGCCGATGAAGGTCTATAAAACCCTCGATCGCCGCGAGGCCCTTAAGGGCGCGAACTTTGTCACCACCCAGCTGCGCGTCGGCCAGCTGCAGGCGCGGGAAAAAGATGAGCGCATTCCGCTCAGCCACGGCTATCTCGGCCAGGAGACCAACGGCGCGGGCGGCCTGTTTAAAGGGCTGCGCACCATTCCGGTTATTTTCGACATCATTAAAGACGTGGAGGAGATTTGCCCCGATGCGTGGGTGATCAACTTCACCAATCCGGCGGGCATGGTCACCGAGGCGGTCTATCGCCACACCGGCTTTAAGCGCTTTATCGGCGTGTGCAATATTCCGATTGGCATGAAGATGTTTATCACCGACGTGCTGGCGCTGACGCCGGAAGACGACCTCTCTATTGACCTCTTCGGTCTCAATCACATGGTGTTTATCCGCGATGTGCTGGTCAACGGCGAGTCGCGCTTTGCTGAACTGCTCGACGGCGTGGCCAGCGGCAAGCTGACCGCCAATACGGTGAAAAATATCTTCGATATGCCGTTCAGCGAGGGGCTTATCCGATCCCTTAACCTGCTGCCGTGCTCCTACCTGCTCTACTACTTTAAGCAGAAGGAGATGCTGGCCATTGAGATGGGCGAATACTACAAGGGCGGCGCCCGGGCGCAGGTGGTGCAGAAGGTTGAGAAGCAGCTGTTTGAACTCTATAAAGACCCCGATCTGAAGGTGAAGCCGAAAGAGCTGGAGATGCGCGGGGGCGCCTACTACTCCGACGCCGCCTGCGAGGTGATCAACGCCATTTATAACGACAAGCAGGCCGAGCATTATGTTAACGTACCGCATCACGGCCATATCGATAATATTCCCGCCGACTGGGCGGTGGAGATGACCTGCATTGTAGGCCGCGACGGCGCGAAGCCCCACCCGCGCGTCACCCACTTTGACGAGAATGTGATGGGGCTTATCCAGACCATTAAAGGTTTTGAAGTGGCGGCAAGCCGGGCGGCGCTCAGCGGCGAACTCAACGACGTGGAGCTGGCGCTGAACCTTAGCCCGCTGATCCACTCCGACAGCGACGCCGCCGTACTGGCAAAAGAGATGCTGCTGGCCCATGAAAAGTGGCTGCCGAACTTCGCCGCGGCGATCAAAGCGCTCAGACAGTGACGGGAGAGGCTGATGGAACGTATTCTGATCGTCAATGCCGATGATTTTGGCCTCAGTCGGGGCCAGAACTACGGTATCGTCGAAGCCTGCCGCAACGGGCTGGTGACCTCAACCACCGCGCTGGTTAACGGCGAGGCCATTGTCCACGCCGCCGGGTTGAGCCGCACGCTGCCCGAGCTGGCGGTGGGCATGCATTTCGCGCTCACGCTCGGTAAACCGCTGACCGCCATGCCGGGCCTGACCCGCGACGGCAGGCTCGGGAAGTGGCTCTGGGAGATGGCGGAAGCGGGCGCGCTGCCGCTGGACGAAATCCGCCGCGAGCTGATCGCCCAGTACCAGCGCTTTATCGACCTGTTCGGCGCGGCGCCAACCCATATCGATAGCCACCACCACGTGCATATGATCCCGCCGGTTTTTGCCATCGTCGCCGCTTTTGCCAAAGAGATGGGCGTACCTGTACGCATTGATCGGGCGCTGCAGCAGCGCGATGGCCTTGAGGCGGCCGGCCTGCGCAGCAGCGACGGCTTCAGCAGCGCCTTCTACGGCAATGGTGTCAGCGAAGCGCTGTTTCTTGAGGTGCTGGAGACCTCAATTGCCGCCGGAGAGCGATCGCTTGAGGTGATGTGCCATCCCGCGTTTGTGGACAATACCATTATGGGCAGCGCCTACTGCTATCCGCGTCTGGCGGAACTGGAGATACTGACCTCGGCATCGCTGCAGCAGGAGGTGGCGATGAAAGGGTATCGCCTTGGAAGTTACCGGGACGTGTAGGGAATTGCGCCCGGCACATTTGCCGGGCGCGTTTTGAGGGTTAGACCGGGCGCAGACCCGGTTTTTTTTATGCCGGAATGGCACCTATTTTTGCTTCTCGCGACCACACGCGGTGGGCGGCCAGCAGATCCATCAGCGCGTCCATGGCATCTTCCGTCACGCGCTTATCTTCGACCAGCCCCTCTTCGCCGCCGCTGCTGACGCCGAAAGCGTCCTTAAAGTCGCGGGCATCGCCGGCCAGCAGGATCGGCTTAAGGTGCTTGTAGGCCTCCAGCAGATAGTAGCGCGCGTCGCCGCAATCCTTCAGGCTGGCGGCGCCTTCTCCGGGGACAATCACCGCATCAACCGTCAGCGAGGGGGCCGCGGTGAAGGTGGCGCTCACCGGCAGCTTGGTGCCGTCGTCCGCTTCCACGGTGCCCATCCGACGGTAGAGCAGCTTGGCGTGCATGCCTTTATCCTTCAGCGCCTGCAGCAGCGTCAGGATCTCGTCGGCGGCGGGCTTATCGCCCAGCAGCACGCCAACCACTCGCCCTTTAATCGATCCGCCCGGCAGCGCGTAGAGGCTGAGGGTTGGATCTTTGCTCAGGCCGTTTACCGGCGGCGGCGGAGCCACGCTGCGCTGCGCATCGCTGAGGGTAATACCGAGATTGTCCGCCACGCCCTGCGCCAGCTGAAGATCGATATGCGTCAGCCTGTCGACGACCCGCTCGCGGATATAGGCGCGTGCGACTTTACTCAGCTCAAAGCTGAAGGCGTCGATGATGTGCTGCTGCTCAACCGGCGTCTGGCTCAGCCAGAACAGGCGCGGGTGGGCGTAGTATTCGCCGAACGACGGGCTGCGCTGGCGGATGGTCTCGGCATCCACGCGCTCGCGGCGGGACTCGAAGCCGCCGCCTTTCGCCGCCGGCGGCGTTTCCCGCGGCCAGTTATCGTTGATCGAGTTGGGCTCATAGTTCGCCGGATTAGTATCAATATCCATCCGGTGCATACCGTCGCGCTGCAGGTTATGGTACGGGCAGGTGGGACGGTTGATCGGGATTTCGTGGAAGTTCGGACCGCCCAGGCGGCTTATCTGGGTATCGGTGTAGGAAAATAGCCGTCCCTGCAGCAGCGGGTCATCGCTAAAGTCGATACCGGGTACGATGTGGCCCGGATGGAACGCCGCCTGTTCGTTTTCGGCGAAGAAGTTATCCGGGTTGCGGTTAAGCACCATTTTGCCCACCCGCTCGACCGGCACCAGCGCCTCCGGGATAAGCTTGGTCGGGTCGAGCAGGTCGAAATCGAATTTAAACTCGTCCTCTTCCGGGATCAGCTGCAGGCCCAGCTCGTATTCCGGATAGTCTCCGGCCTCGATGGCCTCCCACAGCTCGCGGCGGTGGAAATCCGGATCGCGCCCGGTAAGCTTCTGCGACTCGTCCCACACCATAGAGGCGGTGCCCGCTACCGGCTTCCAGTGAAAGCGCACGAAGGTGACTTTACCCTCGGCATTGATCAGCCTGAAGGTGTGGATACCGAAGCCTTCCATCGTGCGGTAGCTGCGCGGCAGGCCGCGGTCCGACATCGCCCAGATAACGTTGTGCAGCGTTTCCGGCTGTAGAGAAATATAGTCCCAGAACGTATCGTGGGCGCTGCCGCCCTGCGGTATTGCCCAGTGCGGCTCCGGCTTCACTGCGTGAACGAAGTCGGGGAACTTGATGGCGTCCTGAATAAAGAAGATGGGGGTATTGTTGCCGACCAGGTCAAAAATGCCCTCGTCGGTATAGAATTTGGTCGCCCAGCCGCGGATATCGCGCACCGTATCGGCGGAACCGGCGCCGCCCTGGACAGTGGAGAAGCGGACGAAGACCGGCGTCTTTTTCGACGGATCGCAAAGAAACGCGGCTTTGGTTATCGCGCTCAGGTCCTTATACGGCTGGAAGTAGCCGTGCGCCGCAGAACCGCGGGCGTGAACAATACGCTCGGGGATACGCTCATGGTCAAAGTGGGTGATCTTTTCGCGAAGGATGAAATCCTCCAGCAGGGTAGGGCCGCGATTGCCCGCCTTCAGCGAGTTCTGATCGTCAGCGATGCGTACGCCCTGATTGGTGGTCAGCGGCTGCTCGTCGCCCGCTTTACGAAAGGCCTCCAGCGCGTCCAGCTTATCGCTGTGTGTATCCGGCGCTTTGCGGCTACCCGGGGCCGTTGGCGCTTCGCCGGGCGCCGTAGGATGCGGCGGCGCGAGGTGTGCGTTATCTGCCGGGGCAAGAGAACCCAGTCCCGGCTTGCCCTGTGCCTCATCGCTGACCGGCACGCCGTGGTGATGCTGTTTTTTATCCGACATTGCGTTCTTCTCCCGTTACCAACTTGCGGTATTTTTTTAGTTAAAAACCCATTAACTATAGACAAAGAACGAATACCCCTGGAAATAACCGGATTAATCCCTACTCAACGGCAGGGGCGACGCGCGGGTCTGCGATCGGCTATCATAGAGGGTCACGACTTCGTTTACTGTTTTGGTACTTCCGCCTATGAAACCGCTGCGTCAGCAAAACAACCGCCCGATAATCAGCTATGTGCCCCGCGTTGAACCGGCGCCGCCGGAGCACGCCTCAAAAGTTGAGGGCTACCGGGACGTCTGGCTGCTGCGGGGCAAATATGTGGCTTTTGTGCTGATGGGCGACAGGTTCGCACGCTCTCAGGCCTTTAGCGTGCCGGAGGCGGCCCAGCGCTGGGCGGCGCAGATGCGCCAGGAAGGGGAGGTCGGGGAGGAGTAAGTGCGGCGGCGACCGGGAAAGCGTATCGTGCCGGTCGCCGCGCGGTAAGGCTTGGCTAGCGCGCTTAGCGGTGCGCCAGCTCGACCTCTTCTTCACTGTCAAAGACCGTTTTGTCGGTCTGGCGCAGCCACTGGCTGGTCAGGGTGCCGGCGGTCATCGAGCCGTTAACGTTCAGGGCAGTACGTCCCATATCAATCAGCGGTTCCACCGAGATAAGCAGGGCCACCAGGGTGACCGGCAGCCCCATCGCGGGCAGCACGATCAGCGCCGCAAAGGTGGCGCCGCCGCCCACGCCGGCCACGCCCGCAGAGCTGATGGTGACGATCCCGACCAGGGTGGCGATCCACACCGGGTCCAGCGGGTTGATGCCGACCGTCGGGGCGACCATCACCGCCAGCATTGCCGGATAGAGTCCGGCGCAGCCGTTCTGGCCGATGGTCGCGCCGAACGACGCGGAGAAGCTGGCGATCGACTCCGGCACGCCCAGGCGGCGGGTCTGGGTTTCAACGTTCAGCGGGATTGACGCGGCGCTGGAGCGGCTGGTGAAGGCGAAAGTCAGCACCGGCCACACTTTGCGGAAGAACTTAAGCGGGTTAATGCCGTTTGCGCCGAGCAGCAGGCCGTGGACCACAAACATAATCGCCAGCCCGAGGTAGGAGGCGATCACGAAGCTGCCGAGCTTAATGATGTCCTGCATATTGGAGCCGGCCACCACTTTGGTCATCAGCGCCAGCACGCCGTACGGCGTCAGCTGCATCACCAGGCGCACCAGCTTCATCACCCAGCTCTGCAGCGTGTCGATGGCGGTCAGCACCCGCTGGCCCTTCGGCGCGTCGTCTTTCAGCAGCTTCAGGGCGGCGACGCCGAGGAAAGCGGCGAAAATCACCACGCTGATGATGGAGGTCGGGCTGCCGCCGGTGAGGTCGGCAAACGGGTTTTTCGGAATAAAGGAGAGCAGCAGCTGCGGCACCGACAGGTCGGCTACTTTTCCGGCGTAGTTACTCTGGATAGCGTTCAGGCGCGCGGTCTCCGCCGAACCCTGCACCAGCCCTTCGGCGGTCAGGCCGAACAGGTTCGTCACCAGCACCCCCACCAGTGCGGCAATCAGGGTGGTAAACAGCAGCGTACCGATGGTCAGGACGCTGATCTTACCGAGCTGAGAAGCATTGTGCAGACGCGCGACGGCGCTAAGAATAGAAGCAAATACCAGCGGCATCACGATCATCTGCAGCAGCTGCACGTAGCCGTTGCCGACAATGTTGAACCACTGAATCGAGTCCTTCAGCACCGGGCTGTCGGCGCCGTAGATCAGCTGCAGCCCGAGGCCAAAGACTACGCCCATGACGAGGCCAAGAAGGACCTTTTTAGCCAGGCTCCACTGCTTGTGGCGGGTTTGCGCCAGCAGCAATAGCAAAGCCGCGAACACGGCGATGTTCGCGATAAGTGGAAAATTCATCCTGTTCTCCTGATGGTGTAATACGATCCTGTACCGGATCGATTTTAATCGCGCAAGAGTAACAGATGTGTGATTTGCTGCTTATATCCAAATGGAATGGGTTATAGCGAAATGCATTTTTTCGTTTAGCAATCATCCACTTTGATGATGAATAAGCCTGTCGAAGCGTATCTGCAGCGTGCTGATAAGGCTGGACGACCAGCGCACCGCGCTATTGTCCGGCAGCGACTGCGGCATCCACACGGCGTAAACGAACAGCGCCATGCACAGCACCCGCTCCAGCTGATTACCTTTTTGCGGCACCAGGATCGGCAGGCGAAAGCGCCAGCGGCAGGGCCACAGCAGCGGTACGCCCGCCGGCGTCAGCATATCGGCCAGAATATGGCTCAGATAGCCGAGCACCAGCCCCTGTAGTACATCGGCGGGCACGATCCAGCTGTCCGGCACCTTAAGGTAGAACAGCGTCAGCGCGCCAAACACCGCCAGCAGGCTGTGGGTGAAGCCGCGGTGGCCGAAGGCCCGCGCTATCGGTTTTGAGATCCAGCTTAACCGCTGGCCGAGGAGCGATCGGGGGTGGTCGATATCCGGCAGCAGGCAGGTGACCACCGCAGCCGGAACGATGTGCCACCAGTCGCCCTGCGCCAGCACCGGAGTCAGTTCGGCGTTTTTGGCGAACACCGCGCAGGCTATGGAAAAGAGCAGGTGGCCTTCCGCCGTCATAGTGATACCCATAAACTGTTAATCTATACAGTATAGGGTTTTTATACAGGGTACGGAAGAGGTGACGGTGTAACTCTTTGTCACAAAGGTCAACTTTTTCTGGCGGCGGGTGCCGCCAGCGGGAGATTAGCCGAGAAGGTGTGTCGCGGTGAGCTGTTCCATTGTCGGGAGCTTAACATCGGCAAGGGCGTAGCGCGGATCGTTAAAGATAGCGTGTTCGGGCACCACAATAGATCGCATGCGCGCCGCTTTGCTGGCGATCATACCGTTGACCGAATCCTCCAGCGCCACGCAGGCCAGCGGAGAAACGCCAAGCTGCTCCGCGCAGTTGAGATACACCTGCGGATGCGGCTTGCTGTAGGGCAGCGCTTCCGCGGAGGAGAGCGCGTCAAACTGGTCGCGCAGGCCGAACATCGCCAGCACCTTCTCCAGCATGTGCAGCGGCGACGCAGAGGCCAGGCCGACCTTCAGGCCCTGGTCTTTACACAGGGCGATGGCTTCGCGTACGCCCGGCAGCAGGGGGCGCTCTTCTTCAACCAGGGCGATAGCGCGGTTGATAATCTGCGCCGTGACCTCGGCACGTCCCGGGCCCTGCCAGGGCTGCTGGGCATACCACAGGTCGACGACCATATCGATGCGCAGTCCGAGCGTGTCCGGCAGTTCGCCGCGGCGGGACACGTCAACGCCCAGTCCGGCGATAACCTCGAGTTCGGCGCGATCCCATAGCGGCTCAGAATCAATTAGCAGGCCGTCCATATCAAAAATAGCGGCTAAAATGTGGCGCCGGGTGGTCATCATAGAACTCCTTCGAAGTAAAAATGCCAAAAATCAGGCATTCATCCTACCGCATTCGCCTTTAAAGCGCAGGCGAAAAGCCGCAACACAGGGTAGACTTACAGCCAAACTAAGCACGTCAGAACAAGGGGAACTCATGACGTATCAACAGGCCGGCCGCATCGCCGTGCTGAAACGGATCATTGGCTGGGTCATTTTTATTCCAGCCGTTCTTTCTACGCTTATTTCGCTGTTCAAGTTCATGTATGACCACAGCGAGAAAAAACCGGGTATTGACGCCGTGCTTCTCGACTTCGCCCACGTGATGATCGAGATGATCCGCTTCAACACGCCGTTTCTTAATTTCTTCTGGTACAACTCGCCGACGCCAGATTTTCACCACAGCATGAATATCGGCTTCTGGATAATTTTTGCGCTGGTGTTTGTGGCTCTAGCCCTGCAGGCCTCCGGCGCGCGGATGAGCCGCCAGGCGAAATTTCTGCGCGAAGGCGTGCAGGATCAGCTGATCCTTGAGCGCGCCAAAGGCGCGGAAGGGCTCAGCAAGGAGCAAATTGACGCTAAAATCGTCGTGCCGCGCAACACCATCTTCCTGCAGATATTTCCGCTCTACGTCCTGCCGGTGATAACCATCGTGGCGGGCTACTTCTTCTTCCGGCTGCTGGGCTTCCTGTAAGCGTAAAAAAACCGGTCATCGCTGACCGGTTTATTTCACGCCTGCGGCAGCGCTCTTGGCCTGCCGCTGTCGTCGACGGCGACGTAGATAAACAGCGCCTCCGTTGCCTTGTAGCGCTGGCCAATCGGCTCTGAGGCGACCTTTTTCACCCACACTTCAATATTAATGGTGATCGAGGTGTTGCCACGCTTGGTGCACTTCGCATAACAGCACACCACGTCACCCACCGCCACGGGGCGCAGGAAAGTCATTCCGTCGACCCGCACGGTCACTACGCGCCCGCGGGCGATCTCTTTGGCCATGATGGCGCCGCCGAGATCCATCTGCGACATCAGCCAGCCGCCGAAGATATCGCCGTTAGCGTTGGTGTCCGCCGGCATGGCCAGGGTGCGCAGAACCAAATCGCCCTGCGGTGCATCTTGAGTATTGCTCATTTGTTATCGTCCTGAGGCATATGACGGTAGATGTAGATGCCGCTGACGACGGTAAAAGCCAGGGTCAGGGCGGTCAGGCCAAAGACTTTGAAATTCACCCACACGCTCTGCGGTAGCCAGAAGGCGATATAGATATTCGCCAGGCCGCAGAGGATAAAAAACAGGGCCCACGCCACGTTCAGCCGCGACCAGACGAAGGCGGGCAGCGCCAGCTCTTTGCCGAGCATCTGCTGAATGAGCGGCTTTTTCATCACCCACTGGCTGATCAGCAGGGCGCCGGCAAACAGGGCGTAGATCACGGTGACCTTCCACTTAATAAATTCATCATTGTGGAAGAACAGCGTTAACCCGCCGAAGACGGCCACCAGGATAAAGGTGATCAGCGCCATTTTTTCCACTTTACGGTAGCGGATCCAGCTGTAAATCAGCACGGCGGCGGTGGCAATAATCAGTGCGGCGGTCCCGGCGTAGATGTCGTAAAGCTTATAAAAAGCAAAGAACACCACCAGCGGTAAAAAATCCAGAAACTGCTTCATACATCGATTCCGTATTTCAGTAGCGGCCCGCCAGCGCGGGCCAAAAGGGTCAGTGACGAATAAGCATATACAGGCGGAACAAATAGATAAGCAACAGGGCCGAAATAAGGTTGCTAATGCAGTTGACGACCACTGCGCCGACCGTCGGACTGAGCACCGCGACGTTGGGCGCAAACATCAGCAGCAGCGTTTTCGCCAGCAGCCAGGCAATTATCGCGGGTGCGACGACGCGCATATTCGCCCACGCCAGCCGCATGCTGCTGCGCATGGCGGTGAAAATGCCCACGCGCTCCTGAACCAGAATGACCGGCGCGAAGGCGAGCACGATAGCCAGCAGCACGCCGGGGACGATGACCAGCATCATGCCAACCTGCACCAGGAGCGTGGTCAGGAAGATAAGTATAAACATCATTGGCAGCACCGGCGCGCTGGCGCCAATCGCCAGCAGGGCGCTGACCCGCTTGCCGGCGGAGACCATCTGAATCAGCATCAGAATACCGCCCGCCAGAATCGCATTACCGATAAGCCCGGAAAACGTCGAGGCTGCCGATGCGTGCAGCAGTATCTGCTGCTGCTCCGGCGTCAGGTTCTGAATCATCTCAAACAGACTGATGCTGCCGGTAAAGCTGTCCCCTTCATTGAGAATGTCCATCTGGGCGTCGCTCGGCGAAAAGGCGTGGCCAAGCACCACCGTGATAAAAGCGCACAGCAGCGCAATGAGTAAAACAGTAACAAACTGATTACGAAAAAAATTACCCGTGTCACGGTAAACGGACTTCGCCGTGATAGACATGCACTCTCCTTGAGACTGACTGGTATTAAGAAGCCGTCGATTGTAACTCACCGCGCGCTAAAGTGGCAGCAGCAACCTCTGTATGGATAAGCATATCTTTGTAAAGGGGCGGTAAGCCATACCGCGCTCTGGCGCGATTGCAGGCATCGTTAATCTGACCGTCTTCACCGGACATGGCGAACTCCCGGCAGGGAGAGGGTCGATTCTCGTACATGGAACAGCGAACAGATTCCCCCACCTCGCCCTCAAGCGCCACGCAGCGGCTCTGCTTTTGATTCGTCCCGCGCATGCAGCGCAGAAAGGGAGTGACCGGCTCGGTCAGGTCGGCGGGTACCGTGCCGCCGCCGTCATCGGCTTCGGCCCAATAAAAGGAGACTCGAAAATACGCACAGCAGGCACCGCAGGTCATACACGGGTTTACATCGCTCATAGCTCACCTGAAAAAACGCATCAACACAGATTGTCGGCAGATAAATTATCCAGCGCGAAGAGGGAGAGCAAGAGGGGGCCGCGCGTTTTTTTTGTAACATTCGTCAGACGCAAAATTGATATGGATAGCGTTTGTTCTTCTAAATTCCCCTGCAAAAAATTAATCCAGATCAATGAATGTTAAATCTCAGAAAATGAGTGTGATCTAAGTTTGACTGTTTGTGCCCAATTGTAGGTATATTTTGCGAGCATAAAAACATAATGAAGGAGCATGTATGAAAAAGTTAGCAGTGGCTGCGCTGGTGTTAAGTACTCTCTCTACCGGCGCATGGGCGCACGAGCAGGGCGAGTTTTTTATTCGGGCAGGTTCGGCAACGGTAAGACCAACGGAGGGGGCGCACGGCACGCTTGGCCACCTCAATGGCTTTAACGTTGATAACAATACCCAGCTCGGGCTGACGTTCACCTATATGGCAACGGACAATATTGGCGTCGAGCTGCTGGCCGCTACGCCATTCCGCCATAAAATCGGTACCGGCGCCACCGGCGATATCGCCAAGGTGCATCATCTGCCGCCGACGCTGATGGCGCAGTGGTACTTCGGCGACGCCAGCAGCAAACTGCGTCCGTACGTGGGCGCGGGTATTAACTACACCACCTTCTGGGGCGATAAATTTAACGATAATGGTAAAGAGACGGGTCTGTCTAACCTGAGCCTGAAGGATTCCTGGGGCCTGGCGGGACAGGTCGGCTTAGATTATCTGATCAACCGCGACTGGCTGATCAACGCCTCCGTGTGGTATATGGATATCGACACCAAAGCGCGCTACAACTCAGACGGTACTGCGGTACCTGCTGGCCATTACAGCGACAAAGTGCGCCTCGACCCGTGGGTATTTATGTTCTCTGCCGGTTACCGCTTTTAAGCCGGTTACCGCTTTTAAGTTCTCTCCCAATACTGGCTGCCGGGCAGCCAGTATTATTTCCCGTCTCGCGCAGTTCTCAGCGCTACTTCGTATTTAACCTTAACTTACAAATCTATAACCCTGTGTTGCTACGCTTATGCCATCGCCACGATAACCGGGAGGCAGTATGAGCAGAAATCTACAGGACATCGATCTTCTCGTTCGCAGACTTAACACCTCATTACATGCCCATTTTAAATGGCTGGTGGAGGTCCTGCGCTATGCCGTGGTCCGCGATCGCCAGATCCCGTCGATATGCAGTGAATCGGCGCACGATATTTGCGTTTTCGGCTACTGGATTAATGCCCAGCTTGCGGTACGCAGTGCGGATGATGGCTATCTGATTGCCATTCATCAGCGCCATCGCGAGGTACATCAGGTTTGCCGCCGGCTGATTGACTCTGTTGTCAATGATGAGGTGAAACTGTCCCTCTTTGACGCCTTTGAAAGTACGCTGCAGAAGCTGATTGATGCCATCAGCGCTTACCAGCGGCATCTGCTTCAGCTACGGGTGAGCTATGATGCGCTAACCTCGCTTCCCTCCCGGCGCATACTTGATGAGTCTTTTACCGCCCAGGCGCACAATCAGCGCGGGCACAAACTCTACGCGCTGCTTACTGATATCGATCACTTCAAGCGAATCAACGACACCTTCGGCCATCTGACGGGGGATGAAGTGCTGAGGGTTTATGCCCGGATGCTTCAGTCCTGCACCCGTTCGGAGGAGCAATCTTATCGTTATGGCGGGGAAGAGTTTGTTACTCTACTGCGCGCCGGCAGTGACGAAGAGGCATGCTGCGCGGGATTGCGTATTATAGAGGCGATTGCCAGTCAGCAGATAGAAATCGGCCCTCACTTTATCGGGATCACCGCCACCGCTGGCCTTACCCGGGTACGGGAAGATGAACCGTTGCATAAAGTCCTCGAAAGGGCGGACATCGCACTTTACCGCGGCAAAGAGAGCGGGCGTAATCGCTGCATGTTCATTGATCAGAAGCGGGAAGTCAGCTGGGTCAGCCGGCATGAGGCGAAAAAAAGCCCGCACGAGTGCGGGCAAATAATACTGGAAGCAATGTGAGCAATGTCGTACCGAATACCTGAGCGATTTGCTCAACTATTCGGTAATGAGAAAGATAATACTTCTCATTAAATGATGCAACCCCTTCTTTTTTGTGGTCGTCGCATTCATGTATGCGAAGAGGGAAAGGGGCCGTCCCGCCGGGGGCGCGGACGGCCTGGAGAGATTATGCCCGGCGGGTTGCGGCCTTCATGCTTTGCGCAAAGTTTTTCAGCTGCGCCAGCATCGCCGGATAATCATCGACATTGTTCTCAATGATTTTGACAATCGCCGAGCCGGAAATCGCCCCGGCGGCGCCGGCGTCCAGCGCGGCGGTCACCTGATCGGGGGCCGAAATGCCGAATCCCTGCAGCGGCGGCGCGGCGCGGTACTCGGTCAGCTTCTCCACCAGATGGTGCAGCGGCAGGGCGGCGCGGTTCTCCGCCCCGGTGACGCCCGCCCGCGACAGCAGATAGGTGTAGCCGCGGCCATAAGAGGCAATCTGGCGCAGCAGGGCGTCGTCGGCGTTCGGCGGGCAGATAAAGATCGGCGCCACGCTGTGGCGCATCGCCGCCTGGCGAAACTCCGCCGATTCTTCTACCGGCACATCGGCCACCAGCACCGAATCAACGCCTACCCGGGCGCACTCGGCGTAGAAGGCGTCAATGCCGCGATTGAACACCAGGTTGGCGTACATCAGCAGGCCAATCGGAATGGTCGGGTGCTTCTGGCGAATGGCGGCCAGCATCTCGAAGCACTGGGTCGGCGTGACGCCTGCGGCAAATGCCCGCAGAGTCGCGTTCTGGATGGTGGGACCGTCCGCCAGCGGATCGGAGAACGGGATCCCCAGTTCCAGCGCATCGGCGCCGGCCTCAATCAGCGTATCGATGATCTTCAGCGACTGGCCCGGATTCGGATCGCCGAGGGTCACGAAGGGGACGAAGGCGCCTTCCCGGCGGTTTTTCAGCTCAGCAAACAGGTTGTCGTAGCGTTCCATCAGATTTCCCCTCGCGCTTTCAGAATGTCGTGGACGGTGAAGATGTCTTTATCGCCGCGGCCGGAGAGGTTCACCACCAGCAGCTGCTCTTTTTCAGGGTTTTCGCGCATCATTTTCAGCGCGTGGGCCAGGGCGTGGGAGGACTCCAGCGCCGGAATAATGCCTTCGTGGCGGCAAAGCTGTTTAAAGGCGTCCAGCGCTTCGTCATCGGTGATCGAGACATAGTCCGCGCGCCCGGTGCTGTTGAGGTAGGCGTGCTGCGGCCCGACGGACGGGAAGTCGAGACCCGCGGAGACGGAATAAGACTCCTCAATCTGCCCTTCGTCGGTCTGCATCATCGGCGACTTCATGCCGAAGTAGATGCCGACGCGGCCGTGCTTGAGCGGCGCGCCGTGTTCGCCGGTTTCGATACCGTGACCGCCCGGCTCAACCCCAATCAGCCGCACTGAGGTTTCGTCGATAAAGTCGGCAAACATGCCGATGGCGTTAGATCCACCGCCGACGCAGGCCAGCACCGCGTCCGGCAGGCGGCCTTCGTGCTCCCGGATCTGCGCTTTGGTCTCTTCGCCGATCATGCGCTGAAACTCGCGCACGATGGTCGGGAAGGGGTGCGGACCGGCGGCGGTGCCCAGCATGTAGTGGGCCTTTTCATAGCTGCCGGACCAGTCGCGCAGCGCTTCGTTACAGGCATCCTTCAGGGTGGCGGAGCCGCTGTGGACTTCGATAACCTCGGCGCCCATCAGCCGCATGCGGAAGACGTTCGGCGACTGGCGCGCGGCGTCTTTGGCGCCCATGTAGACCCGGCACTTGAGGCCGAGCAGCGAGCAGGCCAGCGCCGAGGCGACGCCGTGCTGTCCGGCGCCGGTTTCGGCGATAATTTCAGTTTTACCCATCCGCTTCGCCAGCAGCGCCTGGCCCAGGACCTGATTGGTCTTGTGGGCGCCGCCGTGGAGCAGGTCTTCACGCTTGAGATAGAGCGTCGTTTTGGTGCCGGCGGTCAGGTTGCGGCACTTGGTCAGGGCCGTCGGGCGACCGGCGTAGTTTTTCAGCAGGTCGGTAAATTCGGCCTGAAATTCGGGATCCTTCTGGGCGCTGACGAACGCCTCTTCCAGCTGGCGCAGGGCCGGCATCAGGATCTGCGGCACGTACATGCCGCCAAATTCACCAAAATAGGGGTTCAGTAGTGTATTCATCTCTTATCCTTAATATGCGCGCAGCGTCTGGAATACGGAGGTCAGCTTCCCGGCATCTTTGATGCCCGGCTGCGACTCTACGCCTGAATTAAAATCGAGTCCGGCGCAGCCGCTTTTGGCGGCGGCGACGCAGTTATCGGGGCCGAGACCGCCGGCCAGCATGATGTTGCTCATGTCTTGTCCGGCAAGCAGCGACCAGTCGAAGGGCTGTCCGCTGCCGCCCTGGCCGTTATCCAGCACATACCTGTCAACGTGGTTAAGATCGCGGGCGGGCAGGCTCGCTTTGACGCTCAGCGCCTTCCAGATCTGCACGTTTTCCGGCAGCGCCGCGCGCAGGGCGTCGATATAGGTCTGATCCTCATCGCCGTGCAGCTGTACGGCGGCGAGACCCAGCGCCTCGGCTTTGGCGGCCACTTCGGCAATCGGCGCATCGCGGAACACGCCAACGTAGCGCAGCGGGGCGGCGGCGATAACCGCCCGCGCCTGCGCATCACTGACGCAGCGCGGCGAGGCGGGAACGAAGATCACGCCGCCGTAAATCGCCCCGGCCTCAAGGGCCGCCCGCGCGTCTTCGGCCCGGGTGAGGCCGCAGACTTTGTTGTCGCCCAACAGCACCCGGCGCACGGCGGCGTCGAGATCGTCAAAGGCCATCAGGGCGGAGCCAATCAAAAAGCCGTTGGCGAAGTGGCTCAGCTCGCGCACCTGGCCGTAGGTGCTGATACCGGACTCGCTGATCACCGTCACGCCCGCGCCGAGTTTCGGCGCCAGCTGGCGGGTGCGGTTGAGGTCGATCGACAGATCGCGCAGATCGCGGTTATTGATACCCACCACCTTCGCCTCAAGGGCGATGGCGCGCGCCAGCTCATCTTCGTTGCTCACTTCGGTCAGCACGCCCATGCTCAGGCTGTGGGCGACCGCGGCCAGCTGGCGATACTCATCGTCGCTGAGCACCGAGAGCATCAGCAGGCAGGCATCCGCCTGATAGTAGCGCGCCAGGTAAATCTGGTACGGATCGACGATAAAATCTTTGCACAGGATCGGCTGCGGCGCGATCCGGCTGACCACCGGCAGAAAGTCGAAGCTGCCCTGAAAGTATTTCTCATCGGTCAGCACCGAAATGGCCGAAGCATACTGCTTATAGAACCCGGCGATGCGGGCCGGATCGAAATCATCGCGGATCACGCCTTTCGACGGCGACGCCTTCTTGCACTCCAGAATAAAGGCGGTGCGGGCGCCGCGCAGGGCGTCATAGAAGTGGCGCTGGCTCGGCACAACCTCATTCTGAAAGCTGGCCAGCGGCTGCTGCGCCTTGCGGGCTTCGACCCAGATGCGCTTATCGGCAACGATTTTCGCTAAAACGGTTTCCATTACTTATCCTCTTGCTGCCAGGGCGGTAACCCGGTCGTAGGCCGCGCCGCTGCGCAGAACGTCCAGCACCTTGCGGGCGTTGGCTTTTAAATCTTCATGACCGTGCAGGCGCATCAGCATGGCGACGTTGGCGGCGACGGCGGCCTCGTGGGCGCTCTCACCTTTACCCTGAAGTAAGCGCGTGAGAATGTCACGGTTTTCTTCAGGGGTACCGCCCGCCAGCTGCTCCTGACGGTACGGCGTCAGGCCGAAATCGTCGCCGGTGAGCTGGTAGTTGTGAATTTCGCCGTCTTTCAGCTCGGCAACCACCGTCGGCGCGTGGAGCGATACTTCATCCATGCCGCCGCTGTGCACCACCGCCGCCCGCTGATAGCCGAGCACCCGCAGGGTTTCGGCAATCGGCAGCACCAGCTCCGGGCTGTAGACGCCGATCAGCGCCAGCGGCGGGTGTGCCGGATTAATCAGCGGCCCCAGCACGTTGAACAGGGTGCGGGTTTTCAGCTGCTGGCGCACCGGCATGGCGTGGCGGAAGCCGGTGTGGTACTTCGGCGCGAACAGGAAGCAAACGCCGAGTTCGTCCAGCGCCTCGCGGGAGCGCTCGGCGTTCATGTCGAGATTGATGCCGAAGGCCGCCAGCAGATCCGATGAGCCGGACTTGCTGGAGACGCTGCGGTTGCCGTGTTTAGCAATCTTCAGCCCGCAGGACGCCGCCACGAAGGCGCTGGCGGTGGAGATATTGATGCTGTTGCTGCCGTCGCCGCCGGTACCGACGATATCGGCAAAGATATATTCCGGGCGCGGGAAGGCCGCGGCGTTCTCCAGCAGGGCGCTGGCGGCGCCGGCTATCTCTTCCGGCTGCTCGCCGCGCACCTTCATGCTGACCAGCGCGGCGGCCAGCTGTTCGGGCTTCACTTCCCCGCGCACTACGGCGGAGAAGAGCTGGTGGCTCTCCTGGCGGGTCAGGGTCTGGGCCTGATACAGCCGCTCCAGGATCGGCTGCAGGGTATTAGCCGGCTCCAGCTTCTGCAGCGCCCACTCCAGGGTTTGCTCCAGCAGGCGCGCGCCGCTGCTGGTCAGAATCGATTCCGGATGAAACTGGAAGCCAACCACCCGATCGGCGTCGTGGCGCACCGCCATCACCATGCCGTCGAAGCTGGCGTTCACCGTCAGCCCGGCCGGAATGTTGCTGCCCACCAGCGAGTGGTAGCGCGCCACCGGCAGCGGGTTCGGCAGACCGGCGAACATCGCCTGATTATCGTGCTCAATGCTCGAGGCTTTGCCGTGGAGGATCTCGCCCGCCTGGCCGACGTAGCCGCCGTAGGCCTCAACGATAGCCTGATGGCCGAGACAGATGCCGATAATCGGCAGCCTGCCGCGCAGGCGGGTCAGCAGTTCGGGCATACAGCCCGCTTCCGACGGCGCGCCGGGGCCTGGGGAGAGCATCAGCACCGGGTTGTCCATGGTCTCCAGACGCTCGATCAGGGTCTGGGCGGGAACGTGATTGCGGTAGATAACCACGTTGTGGCCGCTGGCGCGCAGCTGATCGACCAGGTTATAGGTAAAAGAGTCGATATTATCGAGCAGCAGAATGTCGGCCATCAGAAAATCTCCTGTGCGTGGTGGGCTCTGGCAATGGCGCGCAGCACCGCGCGGGCTTTACTGCGGGTTTCGTCGGCTTCCGACTGCGGTACGGAGTCCAGCACCACGCCGGCGCCGGCCTGCACGGTGGCAATGCCGTCTTCCACAAACGCCGAGCGGATAACGATACAGGTGTCGAGGTCGCCGTGGGCGGTAAAGTAGCCCACCGCGCCGCCGTAGCTGCCGCGGCGCTGGCCTTCGGCGGCGGCAATCAACTGCATGGCGCGCACCTTCGGCGCGCCGCTGAGGGTGCCCATATTCATACAGGCGCGGTAGGCGTGCAGCACATCCAGATCTTTGCGCAGCTCGCCGACCACGCGGGAGACGAGGTGCATCACAAACGAGTAGCGGTCCACTTTGGTCAGGTCGGCCACGTAGCGGCTGCCCGGCGTGCAGATGCGCGCCAGATCGTTGCGGGCGAGATCGACCAGCATCAGATGCTCGGAGAGCTCTTTATGGTCGGTGCGCATCTCAAGTTCGATGCGGCTGTCGAGATCGCGGTCGAGGCTGCCGTCGGCGCGGCGGCCGCGCGGGCGGGTGCCGGCAATCGGGTAGATCTCAATCTGCCGGCTGCTGGCGTCGTACTTCAGCGAACTTTCCGGCGACGCGCCGAACAGCGTAAAGTCATTATCCTGCATAAAGAACATGTACGGGCTGGGGTTGCTCTTCTTCAGCACGTCGTAGGCCGCCAGCGGCGAGGGGCAGGGCAGCGTAAAGCGGCGCGACGGCACCACCTGGAAGATCTCCCCGGCGCGGATGGCGCGCTGCAGCTTACGCACCACCGAACCGTATTCGTCGTCGCTCTGGTCCACTTCGGTTTTCATCTGCTCAACGGCGGTAACCGGCAGCGGCATCGGCGGCTCGTTCATCTGCTGGCGCAGCTGCTCAAGGCGCTGGCTCAGGCGCTGCTTCTCGGCGGCGCAGGGCGCAAACAGGCTGGCCTGCAGGCGGCTGGTTTTGCTCTGGTGGTCAATCACCAGCAGGGTTTCCGCCAGGTAGAAGCAGTAGTCCGGGCAGGCGGTTTCGTTGTCGAGCGGCGGCAGGTTTTCAAAACCGGCCACCAGGTCGTAGGCAAACAGGCCGCCGAAGAACATCGCTTCGCGCTCGTTTTCCGGCACGCTGACCAGCGACTGCAGCAGGCGGAAGGCGTCGAACACCGACAGGGAGCAGAGGCGGGCGTCTTCGTCCAGCAGATTGCTCACCGCCGGAAAGCGCAGCACGCGGCCGTTGGGCTGCGGGCGGCTATCGATGCCCGCCGGCAAAATGGCGTCCAGCCTGTCGAGCAGGGCGGCGCCGTTCGCGGAGAGTGCCTGAATGGTGACGGTGTCACCTAACGCGGTAATGCGCAGGGCGCTGTCTACCAGCAGCAGGCTCTTTAGGTCATCTTTGCTGTCGATGTCCGCAGACTCCAGCAGCAGGGTCGCCGGACGGGCGCCGCACAGCTGATGAAACAGCGCCGTCGGATTCTCCCGATAGATGGCGTCGCAGGTCAGAAGTTCGAGCGCGGTTTTCTCGGTTTGCATTGTCGTTCTCGCCTTATCCATGAATTTTGTTCAAAAAAAAGCCCGCTTGCGGCGGGCCAGGTATCTGTATGTCTTTATCAAGACGATAGCGCACAGCCCGTTAACAGGATGAACGCCACCAGCCGTGCATGTTGATGAAGAGCGTTGTCATGGCAGATACCTCGTTGTGTGAACTTGCGTACTAGTTAACTGGTTCGCGGCAATAAAGTCAACCCTGATTTTCGAAATTGTTTTACAAAGGCTATCATGACCGCCGCCATACATTAATGAGTCATTACCGGAGCTATTTTGAGCGACCCCTCTTTCGCGATAATTTACGACCTGCACAGCCACACGACCGCCTCTGACGGACAGCTGACGCCCGAGGCGCTGGTGCACCGCGCGGCTGAAAAGCGCGTGGGGACGCTTGCCATTACCGACCACGACAGCGTGGCCGCTATTCCCGCCGCCCGCGCCGAAATCGCCCGCGCCGGGCTGGCGCTGACCCTGATAAACGGCGTGGAAATCTCCACCCTGTGGGAGAACCACGAAATCCATATCGTCGGCCTCAATATGGATATCACCCATCCGGCGATGAACGACCTGCTGGCCGCTCAGCACGCGCGCCGCCAGCAGCGGGCGCAGCTTATCGCCGAACGGCTGGAGAAGGCGCATATTCCCGGCGCCTGGGAAGGCGTACAGCGCCTGGCCGACGGCGGCGCCGTGACCCGCGGCCACTTTGCCCGCTTTCTGATTGAGGCGGGCAAGGCGACGACCATGCAGGAGGTGTTTAAAAAATACCTCGCGCGCGGGAAAACCGGATACGTTCCGCCGCAGTGGTGTACAATAGATCAAGCTATTGATGTCATTCACCATTCCGGCGGTAAGGCCGTGCTGGCCCATCCGGGGCGCTACAACCTTTCCGCCAAGTGGCTAAAGCGGCTGCTGGCCTTTTTTAGCGACTGCGGCGGCGACGCGATGGAGGTTGCCCAGTGCCAGCAGGCGCCTAACGAGCGCGCGCAGCTGGCGGCATACGCCCGGCAGTTTGGCCTGATGGCGTCACAGGGCTCTGATTTTCATCTGCCCTGCCCGTGGATAGAGCTCGGGCGCAAGCTGTGGCTCCCCGCAGGCGTACCGCCGGTGTGGGAGAGCTGGGCGCCGCGGCCACAGACGATTAACGAGAGGGAAGTATGAGTCAGTTTTTTTACATTCACCCGGACAATCCCCAGCAGCGCCTGATCAACCAGGCGGTGGAGATTGTGCGCAAGGGCGGCGTTATCGTCTACCCGACCGACTCCGGCTATGCGCTGGGCTGCAAAATTGAAGACAAGGGCGCAATGGAGCGCATCTGCCGCATCCGTGACCTGCCGGACGGCCACAACTTCACGCTGATGTGCCGGGATCTCTCCGAGCTGTCCACCTACGCTTACGTCGACAACGTGGCGTTTCGCCTGATTAAAAACAATACGCCGGGCAACTACACCTTTATCCTCAAGGGGACGAAAGAGGTGCCGCGCCGCCTGCTGCAGGACAAGCGTAAAACCATCGGCATGCGCGTACCGTCAAACCCGATTGCGCAGATGCTGCTGGAGGCGCTGGGCGAGCCGATGCTCTCCACCTCGCTGATGCTGCCGGGCAACGACTTTACCGAATCCGATCCCGAAGAGATCAAAGACCGGCTGGAGAAGCGGGTCGATCTGATTATTCACGGCGGCTACCTCGGCCAGCAGCCGACCACGGTTATCGATCTCACCGAAGATGCGCCGGTAGTGGTGCGTGAAGGGGTCGGCGACGTTAAGCCATTCCTGTAGCCGCAGGCTCGCCTTAAGGAGCAGCGCGCCGCTCCTTAAGGGCCTTTGCCGCGCTGCTTTATTTCTGTCCTCTCCTGCTGGCTCCGCTCTCCCTGCGGATAATTCGCCCATTTCTCCGTTAATGAGATGAATCATTTACGCCGGAATTCATGTAAACTGTGCGGCCACGCAGCGCTGCGGCGGCCACAGCCGCGGCGACAACACGATTAAGATGAATGAGATTAAATTATTAACTCATTGATTAATAAATATATACCAGACGCCTGGGAAGGCGACACCAAAAGGAAGCTCTATGAGCGAGAAGTTACAGAAAGTGCTGGCCCGCGCCGGCCACGGCTCCCGCCGCGAAATTGAGTCGATCATTGAAGCCGGACGCGTCAGCGTCGACGGTAAAATAGCCACCCTCGGCGATCGCGTTGAAATTGTCCCCGGCCTGAAAATCCGCATCGACGGCCACATTGTCTCCGTTAAAGAGTCCGCTGAACAGATTTGCCGCGTGCTGGCCTACTATAAGCCGGAAGGCGAGCTGTGCACCCGCAGCGATCCGGAAGGTCGTCCGACCGTCTTTGACCGCCTGCCTAAGCTGCGCGGCGCGCGCTGGATTGCGGTAGGGCGCCTGGACGTCAATACCTGCGGCCTGCTGCTGTTTACCACCGACGGTGAACTGGCGAACCGCCTGATGCACCCGAGCCGCGAAGTTGAGCGCGAGTACGCGGTGCGCGTATTTGGCGAAATTGACGACAGCAAAGTGCGCCAGCTGGCGCGCGGCGTGCAGCTCGAAGACGGCCCGGCGGCGTTTAAAACCATCAAGTTTACCGGCGGGGAAGGGATCAACCAGTGGTACAACGTTACCCTGACCGAAGGCCGCAACCGCGAAGTGCGCCGCCTGTGGGAAGCGGTTGGCGTACAGGTCAGCCGCCTGATCCGCGTGCGCTACGGCGACATTAATCTGCCGAAGGGTCTGCCGCGCGGCGGCTACGCCGAGCTGGACCTGGCCCAGACCAACTACCTGCGCCAGCTGGTGGAGCTGAAGCCGGAAACCGAAAGTAAAGTGGCGGTCGAAAAGGACCGCCGCCGCATGAAGGCTAACCAGATCCGCCGGGCGGTCAAGCGTCACGGCCAGACCAGCAGCAAGCCCGCCCGCAGCGGCGGCCGCCGCTCAACCCGTAACAGCGGCCAGGGTTAAACAGCGCCGGTTCCGGCGATGATTCATCTCCGGAACCGTTAAACACCTGTGATGTATTTCACACTTCCTGGCAAAGACAAAAAAAGGGAATTTCCCGGACAAATAACGCAAAGTGTGCTTCCGGCTATCGCCATATACTGTCGCCATAAATGACAATAGAGGGTAGCCCGGCATGGATACGATTAAAAAATTATCTAAAAGCTATGTGGTTATTGGTGTTAAAGAAAAGATAGGTTATGGCTTTGGTGATTTTGCATCCAACCTTTCATTTGGTTTTGTATCGCTATTTTTACTGTTCTTCTACACTGACATTTTTGGCATTACCGCCGTTCAGGCCAGCCTGATTTTTGTTATTGCCAGAGTCGTAGATGCTATTTTCAATATTCTTATTGGCTTCGCTATCGATAAAACCCACAGTCGTTACGGCAAGTTGCGTCCGTGGATCCTGTACGGTTCAATTCCGCTGGGTTTTTTAACCGTGCTGTGCTTCACCCCGCTGGGTGGTGAGGCCAAATTCTATTTGGCGCTATTTTCCTATACCCTCTATTGCCTCGCCTATACGGCAGTGAATACGCCATATTCTGCGCTGACCAATCGTCTCACTCAACATGAGGCCTCACGCTCCTCGCTTTCGGTATATCGCTTTGTATTGGCTGTTGTCGGCTATTTAATCGTCTCAACAACCGCAGATATGCTGATTTCTCCCTTTAGTGATAAGCAGCTTGGTTATGTTTTTGCGGTTTCCTGCTTTGCGCTGCTGGCGACATTTCTGTTTCTCACCTGTTTCGGTATGACGAAAGAGCGGGTTGGCGAGGAAGAGGAGTGTCAGGCACCGACGCTGCGCGAGATGCTGCGCGCGGTTATCGGTAATGCCCCGCTCATCAATTTATCGCTGTTTACCGTTTTCTTTTATATCGCCTATACCGTCTGGATGGCGATCGCAGTGTATTTTATTAAATATATTATCGGCCAGGAGGGGTTTACTGCGACTTTCTTTATGATTCAGTCAGCAGCATATATAGCCGGAACGGTATTTTCGGAAAAGATTATTGCCCTGATGGGGAAGAAAAAGATGGCCCTGCTGGGGCTTGGTATTGGTATTCTGGGCCTGCTGATGCAGTATTTTATCGCCGGTCAAAATATCTGGCTGATAATGACCGGTGTCTGCCTCTATAGTATTACGCTCGGTATGGGGTTTGTCGCCATGTGGTCGATGATTGCCGACACGGTTGAATACGCCGAGTGGCACCACGGGGTGCGTACCGAAGGTGCTATCTACGGTTTTTTTAATTTCATTACCAAAATTGCGATGGCTATTGGCGGTGGCTGCGCGGGGTGGCTGCTCGACGTTTATGATTATGATGCGGGCAACGTCACCGCCTCCGCGATTAACGGTATTAATGTCATGATGACGCTGTTTCCGGGCGCGATGTTCGCTGTCAGCGCTCTGTTTGTCGTCTTTTATTCGCTGGATGAGAACACCTACCGCGATATTGTGCAAAAAATCAGCCAGCGCAAGCAGAGTGCGCTTTAATCTCAGGGAGCCTTCACTATGAATACCGAATTTACCTCCATTATCGCCGCCATGAGCGCTGAAGAAAAAGTGAGCCTGCTTACCGGCAGCGGGCTATGGCGCACCGCCTCACTGCCTCAGTACGGCATTGACGATATCGTGATGACCGACGGCACCTACGGCGTGCGCTACAGCAAAGCGCAAATTGACGGCGATGAAAAGTGGAGTATGGACGATTTTCTCTCGGTGATTACCCAGACCGCCGACCAGGTGGGGGAGGTCGGTGAGAAGGGAGGTAGCGAAGCGCTGTTCAGTACCTCGCTCCCTGCGACCTGTTTTCCGAACGGTTCCAGTCTGGCCTGCAGCTGGGATACGGAACTGGTACAGCAGATGGGGCGTACGCTGGGTATCGAGTGCCAACATATGGGCGTCGGATTGCTGCTCGGACCGGGTATCAACATCCGCAGAACGCCGCTGGCCGGCCGCGGGTACGAATATTACTCTGAAGATCCGGTGGTCAGCGGCGATATCGCGGCGGCGCTGATTAACGGGCTTCAGCAGGAGGGGGTCGGTGCCAGCCTTAAGCACTTTGCCGCTAATAACTCGGAATACAAGCGCACGGAGATGGACTCGGTTATCGAGGAGCGCGCGCTGCGCGAGATCTACCTTGCGGGGTTCCAGCGGGCGATCGCTAAATCCCGCCCCTGGACCGTGATGTCCTCCTACAACCGCCTCAACGGTGTGCAGACCTCGCAGGATCCCTTCCTGCTGACCCAGGTTTTGCGCGACGAGTGGGGCTACGATGGCCTGGTGATGTCAGACTGGTACGGCATCAAAGATCGCCCGGCCTCGCTGATGGCGGGTAACGATCTGGCGATGCCGGAAACCCGCCGCGATAAGCAGACCCTGCTGGCGGCAATCGAATCCGGTGAGGTGCCCGCAGAGGTCGTCGACCGCGCCTGCCGGCGCATGCTGGAGCTGGTAAGTAAAGTTCATCGCCACCGCCGCCCCGATGTGCGCGCCGATTTTAATCAGCACCATCTTTTGTCTCAGCAACTGGCGGCTGAGTCTATTGTGTTGCTTAAAAATGAAGGCCAGCTGCTGCCGCTGACGCCGGAAAAAGCGCGTCGTATCGCGGTGCTGGGCAAACCCGCTCAGGAGCCGGTGATTCAGGGCTCGGGCTGTGCCACCACAGTGCCGTACCTGCTCGACAGGCCGCTGGATGAGATTTTTGACCTTGCGGGTAGTGACTTTGACATCCGCTGGGCTATCGGCACACCGGACGATCTCCGCTGCGATGAAGAGGCGCTCGCGCAGGCACGGCTGGCTGCGCAGGAGGCTGACGTGGCGGTGATCTTTGTCAGCACCGCCGTCGGTGAAGACGGCGAGAACGGCGATCGCCGGGATCTGTCGATTCTGGCCAGCCACGAGCGCCTGATCCGCGAGGTGGCGGCGGTGCAGCCTAACGTGGTGGTTGTGCTGGCAAACAGTGATGCGGTCGTGATGCCGTGGCTCGGGGCGTGCCGCGCTCTGCTTGAGACCTTCTTCGCCGGGCAGGGCATGGGCCGGGCGGTGGCTGAACTGCTGTTCGGCAGGCGCAACCCCTGCGGTAAACTGACGGTGACGATGCCTGGTTCGCTGGAGGAAACCCCCGCGTGGCTGCACTATCCCGGCGAGAACCTGCGCCACTACTACGGCGAGGGGCTGTTCGTCGGCTATCGCTACTATGATAAGCGCCGGATGACCCCACTATTCCCCTTCGGTTTCGGGATGAGCTATACGCACTTCGCCTATGACAATCTTACGCTCTCAGCGCCGCGCTGCGGCGAAGCGGACACGCTGTCGGTCAGCATAGACCTGACCAACTGCGGTGAGATGGCCGGAAAAGAGATAGTACAGCTGTACGTCAGCGCCCCCGAAAGCGAGCTTATCCGCGAAGCGCAGGCGCTGAAGGCATTTTGTAAGGTTGAGCTGACTGCGGGCGAAACGCGGCGCGTCAGTCTTCAACTGCCGGTAGCCGATCTGGCCTGCTATCATCCTGGGCTGAAATCGTGGGTGGTGACGCCGGGCCGCTGGCAGATCCGAGTAGGCAGCTCGTCGCGGGACCTGCCGCTTGCCGCTGATGTTGAGATCGTCACCCCGCCGCGTTACGTACCGCTGTGCGACGATAATTCGCTGCAGCAGCTTATTCAGCAGCCGACGGCGTTTGCCAGAGTGGTGGCGCTGATTGCCGGGAAAAGCCCGCTCGCGCCTGCTGATATTGAGGCAAGGCTTATCCGCCTCGCGCCGGACATGTTCTGCGGTATGCTGATTGCACTTACCGAATTTCTGGCGCTGGATATCAGCCGCGACGAGTTGAACGCGGCGCTGCGCGAAAATTCGTAACGATCTGCAAAAAGGAGGGGGAGTGTTTCCTTTTTCTGTGACCCACCGCGGTCCGGTCCAGGATTCCGGGCCGCGGGCGATTAACGGCGGATGCGAGCTGATTGCCTTTGATGCGGAGAAGCTCAATGTTTTTGCCGCAGAGGTGCGCTACTGCGAGCCCCACTGGCACCTGGCGCCTGAGCTGATAGTCATTCTGCGCGGTGGATTTTCCGTGTCCGTGGGGCAGCAGATCCGCGAACTTGGACAGAACGACACGCTGTACATCAACGCCGGAGAAGTGCATTCGCTGAGGGCTAGCGAGGCGGGCAGTCGGCTGGTAACAGTGCAATTCTCGCCGGGGCTGTTTGACGCCCTGCACCCGGCGCCGGTGCTTGACTGGCGGCCGCTGCCGCCTGCACAGGCCGCGGTGAAGAGTACATTAACGGCATTGCTAACGCTTATCGTGGACGGCCACGCGCCATTTCAGCGCATTGCGGCGATATATCAGCTGCTTGATACTCTGGTCAGCGCCGGAGAACCGGTCGCACGGGCGGAAAGCACCCTGCGTGAAGAGGCGATGATCAAACGGGGTATTGAATACATCAATCAGCACTTTGATGAGCAGCTGACGCTGGATGAAGTGGCGCGCCACAGCGGCATGAGCTACTCATGGTTTTCGCGGCTGTTTAAGAAAGTCAGCCGCTACAACTTTAAAGAGTACCTGACGCGGGTGCGGCTGAATAAGGCGCGTACGCTGTTGCGCGATACGCAAACACCGATTACCACCATTTGCCACAGCTGCGGCTTTCAGCAGCATAAATACCTGATCGCCGCTTTTAAAAAATACTGCGGCCTGACGCCGACCGAATATCGCAAGCGCTTCTTCTCATCGCAGAACGGCGTGGAGAATATCCTGAGGCCGGGAGAGGATGTGGTCTGCCTGCCGCTCAGTCAGGCACTGGCCGACCTGGCCAGTACCTCGCGTCAGTAATCTATCCCGACCTGCGCCTTAATGCCCGCATCAAACGCGTGCTTCACCGGGCGCAGTTCGCTCACCGTGTCGGCCAGTTCGATGATTTCCCGGTGGCAGCCGCGGCCGGTGATGATAACCGTCTGGTGATGCGGGCGCTCGCGCAGGGCGCTCAGCACGTCCTCCAGCGGCAGATAGTCGTAGGCCACCATGTAGGTCAGCTCGTCGAGGATCACCAGATCCAGCGCCGGATCGGCGAGCATCCGTCTGGCGTGCCGCCAGACGTCGAGGCAGGCGGCGATATCGCTATCGCGATCCTGCGTTTCCCAGGTAAAGCCGGTGGCCATTACCTGAAACTCCACGCCGTGCGGTTCCAGCAGGTTGCGCTCGCCGTTGGGCCATTCGCCCTTAATAAACTGGATGACGCCGACTTTTTTGCCGTGTCCGACCGCCCGGGTGGCGGTGCCGAAGGCGGCGGTGGTTTTACCTTTACCGTTGCCGGTCAGCACCAGCAGAATACCGCGCTCCTCCTGCGCGTCGGCGATGCGGGCGTCCACTTTCTCCTTTCTGCGCTGCTGGCGCTCGCGGTGGCGTTCGTTGCTCATTGTGATATCCCCGGTTTGCGGCCCGGCTGGGCGTCGTAGGTGCCGCCGGTTTTGCGGCGGCTGTCGTCGCCCATCAGCCATAGATAGAGCGGCATGATCTCGGCGGGCGTCTTCAGCTTCAGCGGATCTTCCGTCGGGAAGGCGCTGGCGCGCATGCCGGTGCGGGTGCCGCCGGGATTAATGCAGTTGACGCGCAGGCGGCCCTGATACTCCTCCGCCAGCACCTGCATCATGCCTTCGGTGGCAAATTTGGAGACCGAGTAGGCGCCCCAGTTGGCCCGGCCCTGGCGGCCAACGCTGGAGGTGGTGAACACCAGCGAGCCGAATTCCGCCTTGAGTAATAAAGGAAGCAGCGCCTGAGTCAGCATAAAAGTACCGTTGACGTTGACCTGCATCACCTGCTGCCAGACATCGGGATCCTGGCGGTCCATCGGCACCACGTCGCCGAGCAGGCCCGCGTTATGCAACACGCCGTCGAGGTGCGGTGCGTGAATAGCGATTTTCTGCGCCAGCTGCTGGCACTCCTGCGGCGTGCAGGTCAGCAGATCGAGGGTGAACCACTGCGGGGCGATGCCGCTCTCGCGCTCTATCTGCTGCGCCACGTCGCGCAGCTTGTCCGCGCTGCGCCCAAGTAAAATAACGCGGGCCCCGTAGCGCGCATAGGTCAGGGCGGCCTCGCGGCCGATACCGTCGCTGGCGCCGGTAACAAGAATAGTGCGATTTTGCAGCAGATCGCGTTGCGGTTGATAGTGCACGGAGTCTCTCCTGTGGCCTGCGGCGGACCACGTTGCTGTTTTGTTTCAGTTTTCGGCTTTATGCCTGAAAAAGCGCGCTGTTTCAATCGGCCAGCCGGACGCTTTGCGCAACATTAACATTTTGCAATCATTTCACGACGATAAATTTCAGGAATCCGCCTCGCAGCTGCGGCAGTGCGGGCAAGACGCGCCGCCGGGGCTGTTGTACACTGGTCGGCCTGAACGTGTTTTTTTCAAGGTGGAAGCGTGGAACTACTGTCTGAATATGCGTTGTTTTTGGCGAAAATTGTCACGGTTGTCGTCGCAATAGCGGCTATTGCCGTCATTATTATCAATCTTTCTCAGCGTAACAAAAAGCAGCGCGGTGAGCTGAGGGTGACCAACCTCAGCGAACAGTACAGGGAGATGCAGGAGGAGATAGGCAGCGCCCTGCTGGACGGCCCGCAGCAGAAGCTGTGGCTGAAGGCGCAGAAGAAAAAGCACAAGCTGGAGGCGAAAGCCGCCAAAGCGAAGGCAAAGCGCGGAGGCGCCGACGACGCCGCGAAGCCTCGCGTCTGGGTGCTGGACTTCAAGGGCAGCATGGATGCCCGCGAAGTGGGCGGTCTGCGCGAAGAGATTAGCGCCGTGCTGGCGGTGGCGAAGCCGCAGGACCGCGCGGTGCTGCGGCTCGAGAGCCCCGGCGGCGTGGTGCACGGCTATGGGCTGGCGGCTTCCCAGCTGCAGCGCCTGCGCGACAAGCAGATCCCGCTGACCGTGGCGGTGGATAAAGTGGCGGCCAGCGGCGGCTACATGATGGCCTGCGTCGGTAACCGCATCGTGGCCGCGCCGTTTGCCATTATCGGCTCCATTGGCGTTGTCGCTCAGGTGCCGAACTTTAACCGTCTGCTGCGCAATAAGGATATCGACATTGAGCTGCACACGGCGGGGCAGTACAAGCGGACCCTGACGCTGCTGGGTGAGAACACCGAAGAGGGTCGGCAGAAGTTCCGCGAAGATCTCAACGAAACTCACCGCCTGTTCAAGGCGTTCGTGCACCGCATGCGCCCCGCGCTGGATATCGAGCTGGTGGCCACCGGCGAGCACTGGTACGGGCAGCAGGCGCTGGATAATGGCCTGGTCGATGAAGTAGGCACCAGCGACGATCTGCTGCTGGGCCTGATGAACGACTATGAGCTGCTGAGCGTGCGCTACGTGCGGCATAAAAAACTGGTGGACCGCTTTACCGGCAGCGCCGCCAATAGCGCCGACCGGTTGCTGATGCGCTGGTGGCAGCGCGGGCAGAAGCCGATGGCGTAGTGGCCGCTGACGCCGCTGAAATAAAACGCGAGGCCCGGGCCTCGCGTTTTTTGTTTAGTCGGCCAGGTGATACTTTTCGGAAAGTTCGTGGGCCAGGTACTTAAACATATTGAACACCGCGGTGCTCTTCGGCGTCGGCAGGCCCTGCTCATCGAGATAATATTCGCCGCTGAACACCAGCACGCCGTTGCGCTGCTCAACGCCGGTGGCCTCAATGCCCTTCAGCGTATCTTCGTGATCGCGGATCATCTGGTTAGCTAATGCCAGCAGGGACTGACGATCGATAGGTTGGGATGTTGACTGCATAATTGACTCCTTAACACTCTGGCGCGTAGTCTACGCCGCGCGGGCTTTGCGGGCAAATTTTCCCTGCCAAAAGCAGGGCTTTTGCCGACGGCAAGCCGCTGGCGGGAATTGCGTTTGCATGCTAATAAAGTTGCGTAACGAATTTTATCAGGTACAGTGTGACGCTTTCAGCGATCTGGCAACAGATTTGCTTGACATTCGAGCAAAAATTCTTCGTGCTGTATCGCCGGGTACAAAAAGCCCTGCAATCTCAGCGAGCTGACGCATACTTCTGGAGCATGCGGTCGTGAAGGGGTTGAGATCCATTGACGCTGCCGCAACATCCTGGCTGTCTCCAGTGGAAGGTGATTCAGGTACGAACTATGTGCAGGCCGCCAGTGCTGCGCGTATTTCTGGAAGAAGAAAAATCAGGTAAAGGTGAATATGGGTAAAGCTCTCGTTATCGTTGAGTCCCCGGCAAAAGCCAAAACGATCAATAAGTATCTGGGAAATGACTACGTGGTGAAATCCAGCGTCGGTCATATCCGCGATTTGCCGACAAGTGGCTCAGCAAGCAAAAAGAGCGCCGACTCTGCCTCCACCAAAACGGCGAAGAAGCCGAAAAAGGACGAACGCGGCGCGCTGGTCAATCGCATGGGTGTCGACCCGTGGCACGACTGGAAAGCGCACTACGAAGTGCTTCCGGGTAAAGAAAAGGTAGTTTCAGAGCTCAAACAGTTGGCCGAAAAGGCTGACCACATCTATCTCGCAACCGACCTTGACCGCGAAGGGGAGGCCATTGCATGGCACCTGCGGGAAGTGATTGGCGGTGACGACTCGCGCTACAGCCGCGTGGTGTTTAACGAGATAACCAAGAATGCGATTCGTCAGGCGTTTGAGAAGCCGGGCGAACTGAATATCGACCGGGTAAACGCTCAGCAGGCCAGACGCTTTGTCGACCGCGTGGTCGGCTACATGGTCTCGCCGCTGCTGTGGAAGAAGATTGCCCGCGGCCTCTCTGCGGGGCGCGTACAGTCTGTAGCGGTGCGCCTGGTGGTCGAGCGCGAGCGCGAAATCAAAGCCTTTGTCCCGGAAGAGTTCTGGGAGATTGACGCTAATACCACCACGCCGTCGGGCGAGGCGCTGCCGCTGTCGGTGACCCACCAGAACGACAAGCCGTTCCGGCCGGTCACCCGCGACGAAACCCTGGCTGCCGTCAGCCTGCTGGAGAAAGCGCGCTACACCGTCGCCGAGCGGGAAGATAAGCCCACCAGCAGCAAGCCCGGTGCGCCGTTTATCACCTCGACGCTGCAGCAGGCGGCCAGCACTCGCCTGGGCTTCGGCGTCAAGAAGACCATGATGATGGCCCAGCGTCTGTACGAGGCCGGGCACATCACCTACATGCGTACCGACTCCACCAACCTGAGTCAGGACGCGGTCAGCATGGTGCGCGGCTATATTGGCGACAATTTCGGCAAGAAATACCTGCCGGAGAGCGCTAACCAGTACGCCAGCAAAGAGAACTCGCAGGAAGCGCACGAAGCGATTCGTCCTTCCGACGTGGCGGTGCTCGCCGAAACGCTCAAAGACATGGAAGCGGACGCCCAGAAGCTGTATCAGCTGATCTGGCGCCAGTTCGTGGCCTGTCAGATGACGCCGGCCCAGTACGACTCCACCACGCTGACCATCAGCGCCGGCGACTTCCGCCTTAAGGCGCGCGGACGCATCCTGCGCTTTGACGGCTGGACCAAAGTGATGCCGGCGCTGCGCAAGGGCGATGAAGATCGCACCCTGCCGTCGGTCAACAAAGGTGACAGCCTGTCGCTGGTGGAGTTGCTGCCCGCGCAGCACTTCACCAAGCCGCCGGCGCGCTTTAGCGAAGCCTCGCTGGTGAAAGAGCTGGAAAAACGCGGCATCGGCCGGCCGTCCACCTATGCGTCGATCATCTCGACCATTCAGGATCGCGGCTATGTCCGGGTTGAAAGCCGCCGCTTCTACGCGGAAAAAATGGGCGAGATCGTTACCGACCGCCTGGAAGGCAACTTCCGCGAGCTGATGAACTACGACTTCACCGCGCAGATGGAGAACAGCCTCGACCAGGTGGCCAACCACCAGGCCGAATGGAAGAGCGTGCTGGACGACTTCTTCGGTGACTTTACCCGCCAGCTGGAAACGGCGGAAAAGGATCCGGAAGAGGGCGGCATGCTGCCGAACGCGATGGTGCTGACCAGCATCGACTGCCCGACCTGCGGGCGCAAGATGGGGATTCGCACCGCCAGCACCGGGGTGTTCCTCGGCTGCTCCGGCTACGCGCTGCCGCCGAAAGAGCGCTGCAAAACGACCATCAACCTCATTCCGGAGAACGAAGTTCTTAACGTGCTTGAGGGCGATGATGCCGAAACCAACGCCCTGCGCGCTAAGCGCCGTTGCAAGAAGTGCGGTACGGCGATGGACAGCTATCTCATCGATCCGAAGCGCAAGCTGCACGTCTGCGGCAATAACCCGACCTGCGACGGCTACGAAATCGAAGAGGGCGAGTTCCGCATCAAGGGGTACGATGGGCCGATCGTTGAGTGCGAGAAGTGCGGCTCCGAAATGCACCTGAAAATGGGCCGCTTCGGCAAGTACATGGCCTGCACCAACGACGAGTGTAAAAACACCCGCAAGATCCTGCGCAACGGCGAAGTGGCGCCGCCGAAGGAAGATCCGGTGCCGCTGCCGGAGTTGCCGTGCGAGAAGTCAGACGCCTACTTCGTGCTGCGCGACGGCGCGGCGGGCGTGTTCCTGGCGGCCAACACCTTCCCGAAATCGCGCGAAACCCGCGCGCCGCTGGTGGAGGAGCTTTACCGCTTCCGCGACCGTCTGCCGGAGAAGCTGCGCTATCTGGCCGATGCGCCGCAGGCCGATCCGGAAGGCAATAAAACGCTGGTGCGCTTTAGCCGTAAAACCAAGCAGCAGTATGTGTCATCGGAAAAAGAGGGTAAGGCCACCGGCTGGACCGCTTTCTTCATTGACGGCAAGTGGCAGGAAGCGAAGAAATAGCGCTTTCTCATGCTGTTAACTTGAAGGGCCGCGCTGCGGCCCTTTTTCATTATTTCCTGTTCACACCTATACACATCTTGCATAAATGTTATAGTGTTATAGCAACATCCATTCTTATTATAAATTCGTATTAAGCTTCGGCTTGTGAAACCAGCGGAAAACGGTCATGAAACTACAGCAGCTTCGTTATATCGTTGAGGTTGTGAACCATAACCTCAATGTATCGTCAACGGCCGAGGGTTTGTATACTTCTCAGCCGGGCATCAGCAAACAGGTGCGGATGCTGGAAGATGAACTGGGTATCCAGATATTTGCCCGCAGCGGCAAGCATTTGACCCAGGTGACGCCAGCCGGCCAGGAAATCATCCGCATTGCCAGGGAAGTCCTTTCGAAAGTCGATGCCATTAAATCCGTAGCCGGAGAGCATACCTGGCCCGATAAAGGCTCGCTCTACGTCGCTACCACCCATACTCAGGCGCGCTACGCGCTGCCGGGCGTGATCAAAGGCTTTATCGAGCGCTACCCGCGCGTCTCTTTGCATATGCATCAGGGCTCGCCGACGCAGATTGCGGAAGCGGTATCGAAGGGCAACGCCGACTTTGCCATCGCCACCGAGGCGCTGCATCTGTATGACGATCTGGTAATGCTGCCGTGCTACCACTGGAATCGCTCCATCGTGGTCACTCCGGAGCATCCGCTCGCGGGAAAAGAGTCCGTCACCATTGAGGAGCTGGCCCAGTATCCGCTGGTGACCTACACCTTCGGCTTTACCGGCCGCTCCGAGCTGGATACCGCCTTCAACCGCGCCGGTCTGACGCCGCGTATCGTCTTTACCGCCACCGACGCCGACGTCATCAAAACCTACGTGCGGCTGGGGCTGGGGGTCGGGGTGATCGCCAGCATGGCCGTCGATCCTGTTTCCGATCCGGATCTGGTCAAGCTCGACGCCCACGGCGTGTTCAGCCACAGCACCACCAAAATCGGCTTTCGCCGCAGCACCTTCCTGCGCAGCTACATGTATGACTTCATTCAGCGCTTCGCCCCGCACCTGACCCGCGATGTGGTTGATACCGCCGTGGCGCTGCGCTCGAATGAAGACATTGAGGCGATGTTTAAAGACATTAAGCTTCCCGAGAAATAGCGGGGCCTAGCGCAGCGCCTTGCTGTTTTGCAGCGGCTGCGCTGCGTCGGCGCGCTTTTTACCACCGGCGCGCTGCAGCAGCGTTTTCAGGCTAATGCCGACCAGACCCGTCGCGTACTTCAGACAGGCGCCGATATTCCCCTGGTGGCGGGCGTGCTTAAGCGCGTGGCGCCAGAGTATTTTTTTATGGGGCTTAACCAGCGGCACCGACTTCCACGGTGAGCACGCTTTGTAGCGCATGAAATAGTCGGCGCTGGCGTAGGGCTCTGCCCATTCATGCCACGGTTTGGTTGCGCCGATATAATGAAGAAACGTAATATCCGCGGGCAGCGCGCTGTCTGGCCCTTTATATTCGTCGTTGAGGGAATATTGCGTATTATATTTCCCGTCGAGAAACGTTACCCGCCCTGCGACGGCAATATTAATCAGATCCTGGTCGTAATAGAGCAGCGCGTCTTTAATTTGCGGGTCGCACAGTCCGCGGGCAATTCTGGCGGAGATATCTCGATCCTGCCAGGCCCGGGTGTTAACCAGCAGTACCCCGGAATTGAAATATTTTCCCCGAACCTCCGGCGCATTAAGCTTCGCAACGCGATCGCCCTCGTCAATAAAATCGATATCCAGACAGGCGGCCACGGCGTTATCGCCAATATCGGCAGAAATCAACGGCGCGATGTCGGCGCAGCAGGTGATATCCGAGTCAAGATAGAGCACGCGGGCGACGCGGCTGGCCAGATAGTCGATGGCGACGATCCTGAAATAGATGGCGCTGGGCCATCTTGCCTTCACCGGCAGCGCGGCCAGCTTGTCGGTATCGACCAGGTACACCGTCATGCTGAAGGCCTGCTCCCGCCCGTATGCGCGAAACTTGTCGATGAAGTCTTCGGAAATCCGATCGGTAAAGAGGTGAAAATGCGGCAGCACCTGCGGGCTGTTGTGCAATACCGAGACCGCAGAGACGGCCGTCCCGAGGGCAAAGTTGATGTCGGCCCCGTAAGCAATGTGGACAATCTCTTTGCCGTCATCGGGCCTGGCTTCGACAACAGCGATCGTTTCTTTAACTAAATGACAAAATGACAGCATAACTTTTACTAATTCCGTCAGTAAATTTACATTAAATAACGCCGGCACGCGGGCGGCGGATAAAAAGCGCGGGCAGCGCGCGAAATTCGTTTTTAAAGTGAAAATTCGCAGCCGAGTAATGAGTACGGGAAATCATTGATTTTGCAATTATCTTTAAGTCTTTTGCCAACGATGCCGCCTGCCGGGCAATCATACCCTTTGCAGGTTCAATAGTTAATAAACTCGCGCCAGGTGATATCTGAAAAAAGCGGATTGTTATTTTTATCAATTTGAGTTGTTATCAAAACGTTACGTTCGGGATGTGTTATGTTTATTAACAGACCCTGAGGAGTATCAGGGCATGTTTCCCCACCATTAAGGAGGAGCTATGTCGTCAACCCTACGCGAAGCCAGCAAGGACACTCTGCAGGCGAAAGCAAAAACCTACCACTATTACAGCCTGCCGCTGGCCGCCAAACAGCTCGGTGATATTTCCCGCCTGCCCAAATCGCTGAAAGTGCTGCTGGAAAACCTGCTGCGCTGGCAGGACGGTGACTCGGTCACTGAAGAGGACATTCGCGCGCTGGCGGGCTGGCTACAGCACGCCCATGCCGATCGCGAGATCGCCTATCGCCCGGCCCGCGTGCTGATGCAGGACTTTACCGGCGTCCCGGCAGTGGTCGACCTGGCCGCCATGCGCGAAGCGGTGAAGCGCCTCGGGGGCGATACTGCGAAGGTTAACCCGCTCTCGCCGGTTGACCTGGTGATTGACCATTCGGTGACCGTGGACCACTTCGGCGATGACGATGCCTTTGCCGAAAACGTGCGCCTTGAAATGGAGCGCAACCACGAGCGCTACGTCTTTCTGCGCTGGGGCCAGCAGGCCTTCAGCCGCTTTAGCGTGGTTCCGCCGGGCACCGGCATCTGTCACCAGGTGAACCTCGAGTATCTCGGTAAGGCCGTGTGGAGCGAACTGCAGGATAAGGAATGGGTCGCCTACCCGGATACGCTGGTGGGGACCGATTCGCATACCACCATGATCAACGGCCTCGGCGTACTGGGCTGGGGCGTCGGCGGCATTGAAGCCGAAGCGGCTATGCTCGGCCAGCCGGTATCGATGCTTATCCCTGACGTCGTCGGCTTTAAACTCAGCGGCAAACTGCGCGAAGGCATCACTGCCACCGACCTGGTGCTGACCGTCACCCAGATGCTGCGCAAGCACGGCGTGGTGGGCAAATTTGTTGAGTTCTACGGCGACGGCCTCGACGCGCTGCCGCTGGCGGACCGCGCCACCATTGCCAATATGGCGCCGGAGTACGGGGCCACCTGCGGCTTCTTCCCGCTGGATGAGGTAACCCTCGACTACATGCGCCTCAGCGGGCGCAGCGAAGATCAGATTGAGCTGGTCGAGAAGTATGCCAAAGCGCAGGGGCTGTGGCGCAATACGGGCGATGAGCCGGTCTTCACCAGCACCCTGGCGCTGGATATGGGCGACGTTGAGGCAAGCCTCGCCGGGCCGAAGCGCCCGCAGGACCGCGTGGCGCTGGGCGATGTGCCGAAAGCTTTCGCTCAGAGCACGGAGCTGGAGCTTAACACCGCGCAGAAAGATCGCCAGGCGGTGGACTATACCCTGAACGGTCATCAGTATCAGCTGCCGGACGGCGCGGTGGTGATTGCCGCCATCACGTCGTGCACAAACACCTCTAACCCCAGCGTGCTGATGGCCGCCGGACTGCTGGCGAAAAAAGCGGTGGAAGCTGGCCTCGGCCGCCAGCCGTGGGTGAAGGCCTCGCTGGCGCCGGGTTCTAAAGTCGTCTCTGACTATCTGGCCCACGCGAAGCTGACGCCGTATCTCGACGAGCTGGGCTTCAACCTGGTGGGCTACGGCTGTACCACCTGTATCGGCAACTCCGGTCCGCTCCCTGAACCGATTGAGACAGCGATCAAGAAGGGCGATCTGACCGTCGGCGCGGTGCTTTCCGGTAACCGCAACTTTGAAGGCCGCATCCATCCGCTGGTGAAAACCAACTGGCTGGCGTCGCCGCCGCTGGTGGTGGCCTATGCGCTGGCGGGTAACATGAACGTCAACCTGATGCGCGATCCGCTCGGCAACGATCGCGACGGCAATCCTGTCTACCTGAAAGATATCTGGCCGAGCGCCCAGGAGATCGCCGCCGCGGTGAAAGAGGTTTCTACCGACATGTTCCGCAAGGAGTACGCCGAGGTGTTCGAGGGGACGCCGGAGTGGAAGGCGATTCAGGTGCAGGACTCCGACACCTACGGCTGGCAGCAGGACTCGACCTACATCCGCCTGTCGCCGTTCTTTGACGAGATGGGCCCCGAGCCGGATGCGGTTGAGGATATCCACGGCGCGCGCATTCTCGCCATGCTCGGCGATTCGGTCACCACCGACCACATCTCTCCGGCGGGCAGCATTAAGCCGGACAGCCCGGCGGGCCGCTATCTGATGGATCACGGCGTTGAGCGCGGGGACTTCAACTCCTACGGCTCCCGCCGCGGCAACCATGAAGTGATGATGCGCGGTACTTTCGCCAATATCCGCATTCGCAACGAAATGGTGCCGGGCGTGGAGGGCGGTATGACCCGCCATCTGCCGGGGACGGAAGCGATCTCCATCTACGATGCGGCGATGCGCTATCAGCAGGAGGGCACGCCGCTGGCGGTCATCGCCGGCAAGGAGTACGGCTCAGGCTCAAGCCGCGACTGGGCGGCCAAAGGGCCGCGCCTGCTGGGCGTGCGGGTGGTGATCGCCGAATCATTTGAGCGTATCCACCGCTCAAATCTGATTGGCATGGGCATTCTGCCGCTGGAATTCCCGCAGGGCGTCAGCCGTAAAACGCTGAATCTCACCGGAGAAGAGAAGATTGACGTCAGCAATCTGCAGGCTCTGCAGCCGGGCGGCACTATTGCGGTTGTGCTGACCCGCGCCGACGGTACGCAGGAGACGCTGGAATGCCGCTGCCGGATTGATACGGCAACGGAGCTGACCTACTACCAGAATGACGGGATCCTGCACTACGTGATCCGCAATATGCTGAAGTAACGCATCGGCCCGGCGGTCAACCCGCCGGGCTGGAGGGGTTATTTTTTGAGCAGATGGCCCATTTTGGCCGCTTTGGTATCCAGATAGTGTTCATTATTCGGGTTCCGTCCGACAATCAGCGGAACCCGCTCCACGATATTGATCCCCGCCTCGGACAGAATCTCCACTTTGCGCGGATTGTTGGTCAGCAGGCGCACTTCATCGATTCCCAGCAGCTTAAACATATCTGCACAGAGAGTGAAGTCGCGCTCGTCGGCGGCAAAACCGAGCTGGTGGTTGGCCTCGACCGTGTCGTAACCCTGATCCTGCAGCGCATAGGCGCGGATCTTATTCAGCAGGCCGATATTACGGCCCTCCTGGCGGTGATAGATCAGCGCGCCGCGGCCCTCTTCGGCGATGTGGCTCAGCGCGGCCTCCAGCTGAAAGCCGCAGTCGCAGCGCAGGCTGAACAGCGCATCGCCGGTGAGACATTCGGAGTGAACGCGCGCCAGTACGGGCGTGCTGCCGGAAATATCGCCAAAAACAAGGGCCACGTGGTCCTTGCCGGTTGCCAGTTCTTCAAAGCCCACCATCAGGAAATCGCCCCAGGGGGTTGGCAGTTTGGCTTCTGCCACACGGTTAAGCTGCATGAAATTCTCCAGAGTAAAGCGGCATGCATTGGCCTTCTGTTTGCGATATTTTGCCACAAGGCCCGGTCTTCGCCTAATTGCAGGCGAACGACTGCGCTATAAGCGCACAATTCGGTATTTTTTACCGCCGTGATTATTTTCAGTTATGATTGTGATGCTTATGTAAAAGGAGAGAAAATGCTGTCGATTGCCAGACGTACTGCCGCCGGTGCGGCGCTGCTGCTTGTTATGCCCGTTGCGGTTTGGGTTTCAGGCTGGACCTGGCAGCCGGAGCCGGGCGGCTGGGGCCTGAAAATGTTCTACTGGATCACCGAAACGGTTACCGAGCCGTGGGGCGTCATTACTCACGTGCTGCTGTTCGGCTGGTTTCTCTGGTGCCTGCGCTTCCGGCTTAAGGCCGCCATTGTCCTCTTTGCCATTCTGGCCGGGGTGATTCTGCTCGGGCAGAGCGTTAAGTCCTACGTCAAAAAGAGCGTGCAGGAGCCGCGGCCGTTTGTGGTCTGGCTTGAGAAAAATAAGCAGGTGCCGGTGGATGAGTTCTATGCTTTAAAGCGCAAGCAGCGCGGTGCGCTGGTGGAACGGCAGCTGGCCGATATGGATTCACTGCCGCTTTACCTGCGTAAGCACTGGCAGTTCGAAACCGGATATGCGTTTCCTTCCGGGCATACCATGTTTGTCGCCAGCTGGGCGCTGCTGGCGGTAGGGTTGCTGTGGCCGCGTCGGCGCACGTTCACTATTGTGCTGCTGCTTGCGTGGGCGACCGCGGTGATGGGTAGCCGCCTGGTGCTGGGCATGCACTGGCCGCGGGATCTGATTGCCTCGACGATCGTCTCCTGGCTTTTAGTGACGCTGGCGACCTGGCTTACGCGAAAGCTCTGCGGTCCGTTAACGCCGCCGCCGGAAGAGGCCAGCGATATACGAGAACGTGCTGAATAATCATGCCAACGGTTGATTTAGGGCGCTGACGCCCATAAATCCGCACAATGCAGCACTTATGCCAGTTTCACCCCAGTAGCGAAAATGGTATTTTATAAAGCTTGAATTGGTCGGCCGAATATTCTCTTTTCGCACTAACCACATGACGGGAAGTAATGTGAAATATTTTCTGATTTTCTTACTGGTGTTAGCGATTTTTATTATCTCTGTCACCCTCGGGGCCCAGAACGATCAGCAGGTCACGTTCAACTATCTCCTCGCTCAGGGAGAGTTTCGTATCTCCACGCTACTGGCCTTACTCTTCGCCGCCGGCTTTGCTATCGGCTGGCTGGTGTGCGGCATGTTCTGGCTGCGCGTGCGCGTCTCTCTGATGCGCGCCGAGCGCAAAATCAAGCGCCTGGAGCAGCAAATTTCTCCTGTCGTTCCCGCTTCACCCGCGCCGGCAGCCCCTGCGGTGAAGGAATAAGACTTTATGCTGGAACTGCTGTTTCTGCTGTTGCCCGTTGCTGCCGCTTACGGCTGGTACATGGGCCGCAGAAGTGCACAACAGTCTAAACAGGAAGACGCCAGCCGCCTTTCGCGCGATTACGTCGCGGGGATGAACTTCCTGCTGAGCAACCAGCAGGATAAGGCGGTTGACCTGTTCCTCGACATGCTGAAGGAAGACACCGGCACCGTTGAGGCCCATCTTACTCTCGGCAATCTGTTCCGCTCGCGCGGCGAAGTTGACCGCGCTATCCGCATTCACCAGACCCTGATGGAGAGCGCGTCGCTCACCTATGACCAGCGCCTGCTGGCGATCCAGCAGCTGGGCAAGGATTACATGGCCGCCGGCCTGTACGATCGCGCTGAAGATATGTTCAGCCAGCTGGTGGATGAAACCGAATTTCGCATTGGCGCTATGCAGCAGCTGCTGCAAATTTATCAGGCCACCAGCGACTGGCAGAAGGCCATCGAGGTCGCCGAGCGGTTGGTCAAGCTTGGTAAAGAGAATCACCGCCTGGAGATAGCCAATTTCTGGTGCGAACTGGCGCTGCAGCAGATGGGCAACGGCGAAATGGATAAGGCGATGGTGCTGCTGCGCAAGGGCGCCTCGGCGGACAGCAGCAGCGCGCGCATCTCCATCATGATGGGCCGGGTATGGATGAGCAAGGGCGACTACGGCAAAGCCGTGGAGTGCCTGCAGCGAGTCATCGATCAGGACCGCGAGATGGTCAGCGAAACCCTGGAGATGCTTCAGACCTGCTACCAGCAGCTGGGCAAAGAGGCGGAGTGGGAGCACTTCCTGCGCCGCGCCGTGGAAGAGAACACCGGGGCGACCGCCGAGCTGATGCTGGCGCAGCTGCTCGAGCAGCGTCAGGGCGTTGATGCCGCCCAGACCTACATCACCCGCCAGCTGCAGCAGCATCCGACCATGCGCGTTTTCCACAAGCTGATGGACTATCACCTCAGCGAAGCGGAAGAGGGCCGCGCCAAGGAGAGCCTGGGCGTGCTGCGCGATATGGTCGGCGAGCAGGTGCGCAGCAAGCCGCGCTACCGCTGCACGAAGTGCGGCTTCACGGCCTACACCCTCTACTGGCACTGCCCGTCGTGCCGGGCGTGGTCCACCGTTAAGCCAATTCGCGGCCTCGACGGACAGTAATTTTATAAAAAACGCCCATTTTAGTTACAACATACTTATGTGCTTCTGCTCCAGCTCAGGCCTTGTGCCGCGTTTTTTCTGCAGGGCGAAAAGGGCCGACGGGCGGCCTGCGCATTTAGTTTCATTCCGAAATAATTTCTGCAGAGTTATGCGCTACACTGGCGTGCGGAGGACGGGATGAAACGACCTGTAGGGAAAATGCTGCTACTGCTGATGCTTGCGCTGGCCGGCGCCGCGCGCGGGGCCGATATTGCTATGGATCCGCAGACGGCGAATCAGGTAACGCGCATTGTGACCACCCGGGTCCTTCCCTGGGCGGGCGAGCCCCACGGAACAACCCTCGGCCGCGTTTCCGCCGCGTTTCTCGGCACCCGCTATCGGGCCGGTACCCTCATCGGCGGTCCCGACACGGCGGAGGCGCTGGTCGCCGACTTCAGCGGCGTGGACTGCTTCACCTACGTCGATTACGTCGAAGCCCTGAGCCGCAGCCGCGACCGGCAGAGTTTTCTGCAAAATCTGGCCCGCATACGCTACGTCGGCGGCCGCGTCGGCTACCTCAGCCGCCGCCATTTCTTCAGCGACTGGTTCGCCACGCAGCCGCGCAACGCCGCAGATATTACCCCGCTTCTCAGCCCGCGCTACCGCACGGCGCAAAAGCGGCTTAACCTGCGCCCCGGCGGCGGCGAATTTATTCCGGGGCTGGGCATTCGCCCGCGCACGATTAACTATATTCCGGGCCGGGCGGTCGACGCCGGTGTGGTCGAGAAACTAAAAGAGGGCGACTACGTGGGGATCTACTCCCCGCTGGCGGGGCTGGACGTGACCCACGTCGGCATCGTGGTACGCCACGATGGCCAGCTGTGGTTTCGCGACGCCTCATCGCTCGCCGCTGAGCGCAAGGTGATGGATTCACCTTTTCTGGCCTACGTTCGCCAGAAGCCCGGCATCGTGGTACTGCGTTCACCGTAGCCTCTGATTCCTGAATCGCCCGGCGAGAATTAAGCGGTCTCTGTTTATCAATCCCGGTCAGACAAAGAGCGGGTGAACGGCCTGTTCATTTTGTTCCGTCGCGGGTAGAATGCACGCCGTTTGCCCTTTTTCCGCCGGTCCGGCCCCAACAACAAGGTCTGAACATGACGTCTGAATCCCGAATTGTGACTTCCTCTCCCGTTGTCGTTGCGCTTGATTACCGCGACAAAGACAGCGCGCTGGCTTTCGTCGACCGCATTGAGCCGCGCGACTGCCGCCTGAAGGTTGGCAAAGAGATGTTTACCCGCTTTGGTCCCGGGTTTGTGCAGGCGCTGCAGCAGCGCGGTTTTGAAGTATTCCTCGACCTGAAGTTTCACGATATCCCGAACACGGCGGCGCACGCCGTGGCCGCCGCCGCCGACCTGGGCGTATGGATGGTCAATGTCCACGCCTCCGGCGGTGCGCGCATGATGACGGCGGCCCGCGAAGCGCTCCTGCCGTTCGGCAAAGATGCGCCGCTGCTGATTGCGGTGACGGTGCTGACCAGCATGGAAGCCAGCGATCTGCAGGACCTGGGCGTGACGCTGTCACCGGCTGATTACGCGCTCAGGCTGGCGGCGCTCACCCAGCGCTGCGGCCTCGACGGCGTGGTCTGTTCGGCGCAGGAAGCGGTGCGCATGAAGCAGGAGCGCGGCCAGGCGTTCCGGCTGGTGACGCCGGGCATTCGTCCGGCCGGCAGCGAGGCGGGCGATCAGCGCCGCATTATGACGCCCCGGGACGCGAAAGCGGCCGGCGTGGACTATATGGTGATTGGCCGCCCGGTGACCCAGTCGGCCGATCCGGCGCAGACGCTGCGCGATATTAACGCCTCTCTCGCCTAAGGAGCCGATATGAGCGATTCCAACAGCCGCCTGGTCTACTCCACGGAGAGCGGGCGCATTGACGAGCCAAAAGCCGCGCCCGCGCGGCCAAAAGGCGACGGTATCGTGCGCATCCAGCGCCAGACCAGCGGCCGCAAAGGGAAAGGCGTGTGCCTGATAACCGGTATTGACGCCGACGACGCCGCGCTGGCGACGCTCGCCGCCGAGCTGAAAAAGAAGTGCGGCTGCGGCGGATCGGTCAAAGAGGGCGTGATTGAAATTCAGGGCGACAAGCGCGAGCTGATTAAATCGCTGCTGGAGACCAAAGGGATGAAGGTTAAGCTGGCGGGCGGCTAAAAGCAAAAGAGCCACGGATTGCCGTGGCCCTTATATTTCACATAGCAGGTGGAGCGATTATTTACCAACCTGATGGCCGATAATACCGCCGACGGCGGCGCCGCCGAGAGTGCCAAGGGTGCTGCCGTCGGTCAGCACGGCGCCACCGACTGCGCCCGCGCCTGCGCCGAGCGCCGTATTACGGTCGCGTTTCGACCAGTGTCCGCAGGCGCTCAGAGACATTGCTAAAGTTACTGCTAACAGCGATGCGGTCATTTTTTTACTTATTAACATCATAATTTTCTCTCCTGAATGAACAATTTCCGGACAGCAGCTTAAGTTTAGCGTAACGCTATAAAAACTCTGTGTGCATACCGAGCTATCTGCGCAGGTGTTGCTCAAATCACGCAAGTGATAGTCACTTCCTGTCATATCGCTAATAAGAATTGTAAGGCAGTCCACACAATGAAGGAGGTTAAAAACTCTTAATTACGGGCTCGGAAGAATCTGTATATGTCAAAATATGGCGGAGTGCTTCGGGATACCTCTGCGTCGCAGAGGTATCGTTTCAGGAGCGGGGAACAATATTCACCTGCAGGCCGCTCGCCAGGAGTTGCTGCTGCATCTCCCGGGCGATCCCATCGTCGGTGATGACCCGGCTGAATTTTTGTGCCGGGGCAAAAGGATAGGGGTGCACGGCGCCGAATTTTGAGCTGTCGCTGAGTACGATCGCCTCGCAGCCTTTGTCCAGCACCGCGTTAACCACGTCTGCGCGCATCATATCCCGGCAGGTGAAGCCGGTCTCAGGCCGCCAGCCGTCGACGCCGATAAACGCCTTACTGAAATGCACCTGCTGAATACACTGCCGGGTCAGCGGGCCCACCATGCTTTCACTCTTTTTCTGATAGATGCCGCCAAGTAAAATAACCTGCGCAGGCTGCTCCTTGAGCAGGTGCGCAATATAGCTGCTGACGGTGATAATGGTGATATCCGGCTGCGCGGCCAGCACGCGGGCGAGCAGGGCGTTGCTGCTGCCGTTTTCAATAAATACCGTTTCGCCCGCGCTGACCTGCGAGGCGGCAAATTCCGCCAGCTCGCGCTTGAGGGCGAAATTATTCATCATGCGGGTCTCAACGTCTTCGCTGTCGATGGGTACCGCGAAGCCGTGGGTGCGGCGCAGGAAACTCTGTTTTTCCAGCAGATTGAGATCCTGGCGGATGGTGACCTCAGAAACGCCGGTCATATGGGCAAGATCGACAACGCTCATGCGGCCTTTGTCGATCACCATTTGCAAAATAGACTGTTGTCGGGTGTTCATATTCGTTTCGCGGCGGCGGTTAAATTTCCCAGGGCGACTTGGGCTGCGCGGATCTATTATCCTGCGGGTTGGCAACCTGTTCCAGCAGCTCCGCCTTGAGGATTTCCAGATTTTTGATTGCCGACTGGTGATCGCCACCAACCAGAATATCCAGCACAATATCAATCCGCTGGGCTAACTGACGAGCATCTAAATTGGACATAAATTATCCCGCAAGGAAATTAATAAAAATCAATGATGCAAAAAATGATGGAAAAAGAGAAGCAGAAATTGGCGGCTGGTCAGAGGTGATGGTCAAAAACGCCGTTATTAATCAAAAAAACGCAAAGCGCGGACGGCGTGGCTAACGACTGGTAGCCACGCCGTGCCGCTTAGGCCCTGAAAGGTCGGGCGATGACGCTGCGGGTTTCCATACGCACTTCGGCGATGGTGACGTCAATCACGTCGCTAACCCGGTAGGCCGTTTCACCTTTGATCTGCACGGTGCCGTTCTCCTGGCTGCAGACCAGCTCGTCGCGCACCGCGTGGATAAAGGGCGCCGGAATAAAGGCCACCGCGCCGTTATCCACCAGCCGCACGCGCATACCGCCGCGGCTGATATCGATGATTTCTGCGCTGAAGCGGGTATCGGTGCCGGCTTTATCCTTCAGGAAGCGGGCATACAGCCAGTCGGCCACGTCGCGCTCCGCCATACGGTTGGCGCGGCGGCGCTCGGCCATCTGTACAGTAATATCGTCCTGCGGGCGGGCCGGAGATTCCCCTTTGATGATCGCCTTCAGCAGGCGGTGGTTGACCATGTCGCCGTATTTGCGGATAGGCGAGGTCCAGGTGGCGTAAGCCTCAAGACCAAGGCCAAAGTGCGGGCCCGGCTCAACGCTGATTTCCGCGAAGGACTGGAAGCGGCGAATGCGGCTGTCGAGGAAGCCGGACGGCATGGCGTCCAGCTCGCGGCGCAGCTTGCAGAAGCCGTTGAGGGTCAGCACTTCCTGGGCGTCAACGTGAACATCGTGGGTCTTCAGCAGCTCGGCCAGCTGTTCCGTTTTCGCCGCGTCAAAGCCGGTGTGCACGTTGTAGATACCGAAGCCGAGCTTGTCGCGCAGCACGCGGGCGGCGCAGATGTTGGCGGCGATCATTGACTCTTCAACGATGCGGTTAGCGATGCGGCGCGGTTCGGCGACGATATCCAGCACTTCGCCCTTTTCGCCCAGCACGAAGCGGTAGTCCGGCCGGTCTTTAAATACCAGGGCGTGATTGTGGCGCCACTCGCCGCGCAGGGCGCAGATGCGCGCCAGCAGCTTGATCTGCGCCGCAATGGCGTCGCCCGGCGGCGTCCAGCCGCCGTTGCCTTCCAGCCAGTCGGAGACGCTGTCGTAGGCCAGCTTCGCCTTCGATTCGATGGTGGCGGCAAAAAATTCAATGTCATCGGCAATGGCGCCGTCGGCGTCGATAATCATCCGGCAGGCCAGCACCGGGCGCGGCTCGTTGGCGCGCAGCGAGCAGAGGTCGTCAGACAGCTCGCGCGGCAGCATCGGGATATTGAAGCCCGGCAGATAGTTGGTGAAGGAGCGAACCTTCGCCGCTTTATCCAGCTTGCTGCCTTCGACAATCCACGCCGTTGGATCGGCAATGGCGACGGTCAGGTGCAGCCGGCCGTCGGCCGCTTCTTCCGCGTACAGCGCATCATCCATATCTTCGGTGCTGGCGCTGTCGATGGTGACAAAGTCGAGGCCGGTCAGGTCGCGGCGCTCAAGGCCTTCATCCTGCATTTCGGTGGCTATACCGTCCGGCGCCTCTTTTTCCAGGTTATGGCGCGCCAGGGTCACCCACCACGGCACGAAGTGGTCTTTGCCGTAGGTAATGAACTGGGTCAGCTCCGCGTAGAAACTGCGGTCGCCCTTCAGCGGGTGACGGCGCATTTCCGCAACGGCCCAGTCACCTTCTTTAAAATCGTGCTCAACGCCGCGGGCGGCGCGGCAGGGGATAGCGTCCTTCAGCAGCGGATGATCCGGGACAATAGACAGGCGATCGTCTTTACGCTGAACGCGGCCGACGAAGCGGGTCAGGAAGGGCTCGACCAACTCTTCCGGCTCCGCGCTCTCTTTGTCTTTCTCGCTGTGGATAACGGCAATAATGCGGTCGCCGTGCATCACTTTCTTCATCTGCGGCGGCGGAATGAAATAGCTTTTCTGGGCATCGACTTCGAGAAATCCGAAGCCCTTTTCGGTGCCTTTAACGACCCCTTCAGCGCGGGGAGTCTGGGAATGAAGTTGCTGTTTTAACTGCGCGAGCAGCGGATTGTCCTGAAGCATAATAATCTGTTTTCGTGGCTGGATGAGCGGCTGACAGTTTTACGCGATATTCCCCCCGTCAGCAAGCGCTCTTTAACCCTTTTACGCAACCGCTTCGGTGTCACCAAGGCCGATTCTCAGGCGGTTGAGCCATCCGCTCAGGCCGCACCACGCCAGCAGGCCGAAAGTCTGGCTGACGGAGAGGCCCTGTTCTGTCAGCGCCGTGAACTGTCCGGCGCTGAACCGGTCCGGGGCGCGGGTCAGCAGCTGGGCCGCCTGAATGATGGCGCTGTCGTCCGGGTGCTGATGCAGCCACTGGCGCAGGGCGGGGTCGCCCTGGCGAATCGCATTCATCAGGCTGGCGTCTTCCGTTTGGCGGGACGCCAGGGCGTTGAAACAGCTTACGCTGCCGTTAATCCGCGCCGCGACCAGTGCGGCGAGGATCGTCAGCCGCTCGTCGTCAAAGCGCGCCAGCAGTCCGGAGAGCGTCAACATCAGCGGCTTGTCCCAGGCCAGCAGCGGCACCAGCGGCTGCAGAAAGGCGGTGACCTCCGGCGGATGCCGGGTATCGCCTGGCGGCCGCTCTTCGGCCAGCGATTCATCCGCTATCCAGCGGCAGGTACGGCAGTTGAAGGGCGCGGCGTCGGCGTCGTCCTGCACAGGCATTCCGGGGATCCAGCGCACGGGCAGGCCAAGCAGGGCGTGCCCGGCGGCGATGACCCGCGCCTGCCAGGCGGTGAAACCGACAATCTGAGTGATCAGCACAATATCCGGCGCCGACAGCCCCACGTCGCGCAGCTGCTGGCGCGACTGCGGGGTGATGACCGACGGCGAGGCGGCAAGCTGGCGTGCATATTGGGTGATCTGCGCCAGCCGGTAGTTGCTCTCGCGGGAAGAATCCGGGCCGGGAAGCGGCGCGAGGCGGGCGGCATAGTGGTTACAGAGGCGCTGAATACCGCATACCTGCGCTACCGTCAGCGCCGTGCTGAGGCGCTCATAGGTGCTAAACGTGTGCAGCCGGGTCGGGGTAACCTCATCGGGCATCAGCGCCTGCGCGAGGCTGCGCGCTTGCGAAAGCCAGGGGCCGGCTTCGGCAATAACGGGGACGGGAAGGGCCAGATCCAGCAGAAAGCGATCGCGAACGTGCGCGGCTTCCGGTACCAGCGGCAGAACATCCGCTGCCTGCTGGCGGGACTGGGTTTCATGATACCACTGGCTTTTGCCGTAAACGCGGCGTTGCTCCATATGAGTTCCTTCTGAACGTCGTTTCGCTTATGGAGAGCTATCCTGACGCAAGGCGGGAGCAGGGGAAAATATTGATAGGTGATAACAAATAACGCGGAGGAATAATGAAATAATTTGAAATGATAAGCGCCCTGCATGAGCAGGGCGCGGACGAACTTACTTCAGCTCAAGCTCGTTCATCGCAGCGATGCTGAAACCGCCGTCTACGTGCAGAACTTCACCGCAGATACCGGCAGAGAGATCGGAGCAGAGGAAGGCCGCAGTGTTACCCACATCTTCTGTGGTCACGGTGCGGCGAATCGGGGTGACGGCTTCGCAATGCGCGAGCATTTTACGGAAGTCTTTGATGCCGGATGCCGCCAGGGTGCGGATCGGACCCGCGGAGATGGCATTAACGCGCACGCCTTCCGGGCCCATCGCGTTCGCCATATAGCGGACGTTAGCTTCCAGCGAGGCTTTCGCCAGGCCCATCACGTTGTAGTTCGGGATGGCGCGCTCGGCCCCCAGATAGGAGAGGGTCAGCAGGGCGGAGTTCGGGTTCAGCATGCTGCGGCAGGCTTTTGCCAGCGCAACAAAGCTGTAAGTGCTGATGTCATGTGCAATTTTAAAGCCTTCGCGGGTTACCGCATTCACATAGTCGCCATCCAGCTGATCCGCAGGGGCAAAGCCGATGGAGTGAACGAAACCGTCAAACTTCGGCCAGGTTTTGCTCAGATCGGCAAACAGCGCGTCGATGCTTTCATCTTTGGCAACGTCGCACTCCAGCACGATGCTGGAACCCAGCTGAGCGGCGAACTCTTCAACGCGGCCCTTCAGCTTGTCGTTCTGATAGGTGAACGCCAGTTCAGCGCCTTCACGGTGCATCGCCTGCGCGATACCCCAGGCGATGGACAGTTTGCTGGCAAGGCCAGTAATCAGAATGCGCTTACCGGAAAGAAAACCCATAGCTTTTAATCCTTATGTCATTGTTGTAGCGGCTGTACGAATTATAGCCAGCCGTCGTTAAACGTGGCGATTCTAGCATAGAGTCGCCGGGAGCGTTAATCCGACCACTGCCGGCAAGCACTTAACGATCTTTTCGCCACGCGTCGGCGGTCAGCGCTTCGCCAAAGTGGCCGGCGATAAGCCGTTTGGTAAGATCGTGCAGGGGCGAAGCCAGCACGTCGGCGGTGCTGCCGCGCTCCACGACTTCGCCCTGATGCATCACCATCACCTGGTCGCTGATGTGCTTCATCATACCTAAATGCTGAGTCACATAGATGTAGCTCAGGTTATGCTTTTCCTGCAACTCCAGCATCATGTTCACCAGCTGGGAGCGCATCGACATGTCCAGCGAGGCCAGGGCCTCATCGGCGACAATCACTTTCGGCCGCAGGATCAGCGCCCTGGCCAGCCCCAGGCGCTGCTTCTGGCCTGGCGCGAACATGTGCGGATAGTAGCTGACGTGGTCCGGCAGCAGGCCGACGATGCGCAGGGTTTCGATAATGTGCTTGCGCCGCGCCTCGGCGTCCAGTTCGGTATTGAGGCGCAGCGGAAAGTCGAGGATCTGTGAAATACGCTGGCGCGGATTAAACGACGTCGACGGATCCTGGAAAATCATGCGGATGCGCTGGCTGCGAAAGGCGTAGTCGCCGTACTTCAGCGGATGATCGTCGATCAGCATTTCGCCGCCGCTCGGCTCGATCATGCCCGCCAACATCTTGGCCAGCGTCGACTTGCCGGAGCCGTTTTCGCCGATGATCGCCAGGGTCTGCTTTTCGCGCAGCGTAAAGCTCACCGGCTTCACCGCCTCGACGTGCTGGCGGTGGAACAGCCCGGTGCGATAGCGGAAGGTTTTACTCAGATTGCGGACTTCGAGCAGGGTTTCAACCATCTCACTCTCTCTCCATGTTCAGCGGGAAATGACAGGCGTACAGATGGTTTCTTGCCCCGGTGAGCCGCGGCGTGACGATACACTCGCGCTGGGCATACGGGCAGCGCGGCCCCAGGCGACAGCCGATGGGCAGCGACTCCAGCAGCGGAATAGCGCCGGAGAGCGTATTCAGGCGGCTCTTGTGCGGCATCGGGCTGCCGAAGTCCGGTATCGCGCGGATCAGCGCCTGAGTGTAGGGATGATGCGGAACGGTCACCAGATCCTCGCTCGGGGCGCTCTCTACGGTCTGGCCGCAGTACATGACGTTTATTTTATCCGCCCAGTGGCTCAGCATCTGCAGGTCGTGGCTTATCAGCAGGATGGTGGTATTGTTGTTCTGGTTAAGCCGCGTCAGCAGGCGGAAGATCTGCGCCTGCGTGGTTGGCTCCATCGCGTTGGTGGGTTCGTCGGCAATCAGCAGGCGCGGCTTATTGGCCAGCGCAATGGCAATCATCACCTTCTGACATTCGCCCTCGGTCAGCTCATACGGGAAGCTGCGCATGATATCGCGGTGATCTTTGATCCCGACCCGATGCAACAGCTCAATGGCCCGGCGCTTGCGCCAGCCGAAGCGCTGCCACCAGCGGCCCTTATAGGTCCAGCCGGGAATGCTTTGCAGCAGCTGGCGCTTGATGCGCTCGGAAGGGTCGAGGCAGGACTGCGGCTCCTGGAAAATCATCGACACGTTATGACCGACCAGGCGGCGGCGCTCGCGGTTCGACAGGCGCAGCAGATCGATGTCGTCAAAGCGCATCCTGTCGGCGGTGATGCGCCAGTTGTCTTTCGCCACGCCGCAGATAGCTTTAGCGATCAGGCTCTTGCCCGAGCCGGATTCGCCCACCAGACCGCGAATTTCCCCTTCGTTAAGGGTCATACTGACGCGGTCAACGGCTTTCACCCAGCCTTCGCCGGTGCGAAACTCAATGGTCAGATTGCGGATATCCAGTAGCGGCATTATTGCACCCCGGCATTGATGGCCCGGCGAATACCGTCGCCGAGCAGGTTAATCAGCAGCACGCTAATCATGATAGCGCCGCCGGGCAGCATCACCGTCCACGGCGCCACGTAAATCAGCTCCAGCGCGTCGCCGAGCATCGCCCCCCACTCCGGGGAGGGCAGCTGGGCGCCGAGGTCAAGAAAGCCCAGCGCGGCAATATCGAGAATCGCCATCGACAGGGCGCGGGTTATCTCGGTCACCATGCCGGCGGCGATGTTGGGCATAATCGCGAACCAGAGGATATTCAGGGTCGTCGCGCCGTCGAGGCGGGCGGCCACCACGTACTCTTTTTCCAGCTCGTCGTGCACCATGCTGTAGACCGAACGCACCATCCGCGGCAGCAGCGCCAGCCAGACGGCGAACATCGCGTGGCTCAGGTGCGGGCCGGCAAAGGCCACCACCACAATCGCCAGCAGCAGCGAGGGGATCGACAGCAGCGTATCGAGAATATGGTTGAGAACCGCCGAGCGCAGGCCGTGGGTCGCGCCGGCGATCACGCCCAGCACCAGGCCGCAGAGGGTGGCCCCGAGGGTGACCACAAAGGCGCCGCCGACGGTAGGCGCCGCGCCGCTCAGCAGACGGCTCAGCACATCGCGGCCCAGATCGTCGGTGCCGAGAAAGAAGGAGACCTCGCCATAGCGCGACCACGACGGCGGCAGCAGCTGATAGCCGAGGAACTGCTGGTCGATGCCGTAGGGCGCGAACCAGCCGCCGAACACGCACAGCAGCACCAGGGCGCCGCAGCCGTACAGGCCGACCATCGCCACGGCGTCGCCGTAAAATTTGCGCCAGACGGTGCGCAGCACGCCCGCCGGGCGCTTCTCCTGATAGACGCTATCGTAGGGCATACCATTCCTTATGTTTCAATGGGTTGGCCATGGCGCCCAGAATGTCAGAGATCACGTTCACAATAATCACCAGCGCGCCGATCACCATCACGCCTGCCGAAATGGCGGCGTAGTCCTGCTGGCGAATGGCATTAATCACCCAGCGCCCCAGGCCCGGCCAGCTGAACACCATCTCGGTGATCATCGCCAGCGTCAGCATGGTGGAGAACTGCAGGCCCAGACGCGGGATCACCGGCGGCAGGGCGTTGTGCAGCACGTGGCGGCGCAAGATAGTCAGACGGGAAATGCCGCGGGTCGCGGCGGCCTTGATGTAGTTAGTGTCGTACACGTCGATCGTGCTGAGGCGCATCAGGCGGATCACTTCCATCGTCGGCGCCACCGACAGCGTCAGCACCGGCAGCACCATGTGGGTTAAGGCGCTGATAAACATCTCGTGGCGCCACGGCGAATCCGACAGCCAGGTGTCGATCAGCGCAAAGCCGGTGACGCTTTTCACCTCATAGAGCAGGTCGTAGCGCCCGGACACCGGCAGCCAGCCGAGGGTCAGGGAGAAGAACAGCGTCAGCAGCAGCGCCAGCCAGAACACCGGCATTGAAAAACCGAGCAGGGCGAGGGCGCTGATGAACTTGTCCTGCCACTTGTAGCGCATGATGCCCGCCAGCATCCCCACCGGAATGCCGACCAGCAGCGCAAAGCCAAAGGCGAGAAAGCACAGCTCCATCGTGGCGGGAAACACCTCTTTCAGCTGTTCGGAGATCAGCTGCCCGTTGATGCTCGACACGCCGAAGTCCCAGTGCAGCAGCCCTTCGAACCAGAACAGCCAGGCGTTGAACACCGACGCGCCCTGCAGCGGCGCGTGGGGCGTGAAGTAGCTCAGACTAAAGGCGACGAAGGTCAGAAAAAAGAGCGTCACCACCAGCAGCAGCAGGCGGCGAAGAGTAAAAATAATCATGGTTTTTTCACCTCTTCGGTGCCTTCGCGCGACACGCCAGCAAAGGAGGAGTTGCCGAAGGGGCTCAGCACCAGCCCCTTAATATCATAGCGGTAGGCCTGCAGCCGCAGCGAGGAGGCCAGCGGCAGCACCGGCAGCTCGCGGGCGAGAATGTGCTGCGCCTCGCTGTAGGCATCGACCCGTGACGACAGCTGCTGGGAGGCCAGCGCCTTTTGCAGCACCGCGTCGAAATCGCGGTTACACCAGTGGGCATAGTTGGTCTGCGATCCGATGGCGGCGCAGCTCAGCAGCGGGCGGAAGAAGCTGTCCGGATCGTTACTGTCCGTTGCCCATCCGGTGAGGGTCAGGTCGTGGTTCATGGCGTTGAGCCGCGCCTCCTGGAAGCGGCCCTCTACCGGCACAATCACCACCTTCACCCCGACCTGGGCCAGATCCGCCTGCAGCAGCTCGGCGGTTTTCAGCGGACTGGGGTTCCACGCCTGGGAGCTGCTCGGCACCCACAGGTGCAGGGTCAGGTTCTCGATGCCCAGCTTCTTCAGCAGGTCGCGGGACTTCTGCGGATTGTACTCGGTGATCTTCGCCTCATTATCGTAGGCCCACGACGCGCGGGGCAGAATCGACGCCGCCGTTTCCGCCGTGCCGTAATAGATGGACTGCATCAGCCGCTGGTTATTGATCGACAGCGCCAGGGCGTGGCGCACTTCGGGATTATTCAGCGGTGGTTTATCGGTATTGAACGCCAGGTAGGCAATGTTCATTCCCGGGCGCAGGGTCAGGCGCAGGCGCGGATCGTCGCGCAGGATAGTGAGCTGGCTGGCGGCGGGCCAGGCCAGTACATCGCACTCTCCGGTCAACAGTTTGGAAAGCCGCCCGGTACCGCCGGAGCCAAGATCGACCACCACCTGCGGCATCAGCGGCGTACCGCGCCAGTAGCCGGGATGGCGCTGCAGGCGGATATACTGCCCGGCGTGGTACTCCGAGAGCTGATACGGGCCGGTGCCTACCGGCTGGCGGTCCAGCTGCTCCTGGCGATCGGTTTTGGTCAGGTCGGCGGCGTACTCCGCCGACATTACCGACGCGTAGTGGGTCGCCAGGTGCCAGAGAAACGAGGCGTCCGGCTTCTTCAGGCGAAACTCGACCGTGCGGTTATCAAGCTTGCGCACGCTGTCGACGCTGTCGGCAAACTGCAGGCTGTCAAAATAGGGAAAGCTGTCGCCGTTGATATTGTGCCAGGGATGATGGCGGTTAAAGATGCGCTCGAAGGTAAACACCACGTCGTCGGCATTCAGCGCACGGCTGGGCTTAAACCACGGCGTGCTCTGAAACTGCACGCCGCTGCGCAGATGAAAGCGGTAAGTGGCGCCGTTGTCCAGCACCTCCCAGCTCTCCGCCAGCTCCGGCACCAGCCGGTAAGTATAGGGATCGACATCCAGCAGACGATCGTAGAGCTGCGCCGCCAGGGTATCGACAATCAGGCCGCTGCCCGCTTTCTGCGGATTAAAGGTATTAACCTGCCCGCTAACGCAGTAGACGAAGCCGCTGCTGCGGATATCGCCATGGGCCAGCTGTGCAGGCGGCGTTGCCGCTGCGGCAGCGCCGCACAGCAGCCCCATCGCTGCGAGGAGGGATGTTAATTTCAGGTGCATAATGGATTCATTGTTCGGACCGATCTGCAAAGTGTATCGCACTTGGGGCAGGGAGGTACAAAAGTCTGAGATTGAATGGTGGAAAAGTCGGCAGAATTATTGTTAGCTGACACAGGCCAATATCAATGAGTTAAATTAATGACGATGGAGCGAAGATGATTGTAAGAACATGGCATGGCTGCGTACCCCGCGAATTTGCCGAAGGGTTCGCCGCGCACCTGCAGGTCACTGGCGTCAGGCACTCTGAAAGTATTGAGGGAAACCTCGGCGCCAGCGTCAGGCGAGAAACGCAGGGCGATTGGGAGCACTTTTTTCTCGCCACCTGGTGGGACAGCCTGGCGTCCGTAAAAGCCTTTGCCGGAGAGAACTACCATATTGCGGTAACCTACCCCGAAGATGATAAATATCGTCTGCTGTCCGATCCCTACGTGTTTCAGCACGAAGTCGAAGCGATCTCGGCGCTTTGAGCGACGGGCGTCAGCTCATAGAGCATCAGCGCATTGCTCTCAAGGGCGCCCGAAGCCTGCCAGCCCGCCTGCAGCTGTTCATCGTGAACCGAGAGCGTCGGCCGCGCTTTGTGAAAGACCCAGTTCAGCACCTCTTCATCTGGCCCGCTTTGCGCCTGGAATGCCTGCAGCAGAGGGAAAAGCGCGCCGTTTCGCAGATCGAAAAGATGGCTCTTTACGCGCCACCGCCCCTGAATGCCCGCTATCCGGATCAGATACTGCTGGCGAAAGCGCTGCAGGAACGCCTCTTCGCCGGATAGCCAGGGATTGAAGATGGCGGCATTGTGCACCAGCAGCTGATACCCCCGCTGGTGGCGGAGAAAGAGCAGGTGCCGATCCTGCAGAATGATCTCTCCGCGCAGGCGCTGCCACAGCCAGAGCACCCAGAAAATCGGCCGCGGCAGGCCGTGATTGTACTGCAGGGCGAGGCTTGAGGTATCGATAGTGCCGCTGCTGCGGGTCTCTCCCTGCAGGCTTGAATTGAGCCAGAAGCCGGTCACGGCGACCTTTGTCGAAAGGCCCAGCAGGTTTTGCATCAGCAGCGCGCCGCGGAAAAAGCTGCCGTTGGTCGTGCGGGTCTCGCCGGTGAGCGTATTCCAGGAGAGAAGCCAGAGGGGGAGAGGCCGCCCCTCTTCGCGAAGCGCATTCTGAATCTGCTCGACGCGCTTCACGGGATAATTTTCTGCCGCCGCGAGGTGGGCATGGCGGAGTTGCGCAAAATTAAGCAGCTCATTGCTGTCGGCGGAGCAGGCAAGAAAATCAGCCTGCAGCCGCGGGAGCTGCCTCAATAGCGCAACATCCTTTTCAGAAAAGGCATCGGGCGCAAAGCGGTGCCATATCCCCACTCTGGATCCGGGCAGCATGTTCTTCAGCATGGCGCGCTGGCTCTGCCATGCCGCCTGCCGCGGCGCATCCTCGGCCTGCGGTGACCAGTGAAAAACAAAATCCCACTGGCGGGTGACCGTCGGCGGAAAATGGCCGCACGCGCACTCGATGAAGCGCTGCAGCAGATCGCTGCGGGTGGTCTGGCTGGTGTGGAGCAGAACCGAAAGCTCTCTTTCTGCAAGCCAGGTGAAAATCTGATGCAGATTGTACCAGCTTGCGTAGCCCATCATCTGCGGATCGTCCCAGCCGTGGGCAAAGAGCCGGCTGCTGAGAAAGGGCTCGGCAATATCTATTCCGCTGATGCTAATTTCCGCCCGCAGGGCATCCAGATCCCGCCGAACGTCGCCGCGGAGTAAATCGTCCAGCTCCCGCAGCGTGACGACAACACCGCTGCGGGCGAGCCGGACGCCCTGCCCGGAGAGGTGATCCAGTTCGATACGCCTTTCATGGACCTGGTTTAGCGTATTCGCATAGTTTTCCCACCCCTGCGGCTCTGGCGTATTGAGCAGGTGAAAAAGGCGGTCAGGGGCGACAGGGCGAAGGTTTTCACGCTTCCCGCGCGGGCGCGCGATGTTTTCAGCAGCAGGCTTTTGCCGGCGAAATTTGCCCGGCGTCATCGCGTAGTGGCGTCGAAAAAGGTCGCTCATCATTCGGGTGCTGGCGAATCCGTGCGCCTGGGCTATCTGGTGCAGGGGCTGATTGCTGCTGCGCAGGGCCGCGGCGGCTTTTTCCAGCCGCAGGCGGGTGATGTACTGCATAAAGCTGATGCCGACTTCTTTATGGAACAGGCGGGAGAGCCAGGGTTCAGACACGAACTCCGCGCGGGCAATTTCCGCCAGCGTAATGCGGCGGGTGTAGCCGGCGTTTATGCGCTCAACGACATGGCTAATCCGGCGGCTCCATCCGGGGTTTTGTTGACGAACCCGCAGAGCGGGCGGCTGCTGAAAACGGCCGGTGAGCAGCAGCAGGATCTCGCTGATCCAGCGGGTCGCCTCCAGCCGGTAGCGGGGCGAGTGATTGAGCAGCGTGCCCGCCAGCAGCTGGTGCAGCAGATGGCGCAGCGCGTCGCAGTGCGGCAGGCGGCCATCGCTTTCGTCAGGAACCGCATACTCGTGGCTGAAAAATTCGGGGTAGAGCTGACAAAGCCAGGCGGCAGAGAGCACAAGCCGCAGGGTGACGTTGTCAGGCGAGCCGGAAAGCGTCCAGCGCTGGTGGCCGTTAATAATATACAGAGCGTTTTGGTCGAGCCGGCGGCTTTCGCCTTCCACCTCCAGCGTTTGCGTCCCCTCAAGGACCCACAGCAGCGTCAGGGCGCTTTTACCTTCCTCGCTGAGAGAGAGGATTTCCCCGACATCTACCGAAAACTCGCTATCGCTCTGCGCCATCCCGTACCCCCTGAAGACAAAAAACTGCGGTTATTTTTTGCCATAACTGAATTGTATGAAAAACAATCATCAATAATGCGTTATTTCACATTAAAAAACAGCTCAATCTCACCCGTATATCGACTTAGACTCGTGCTTAATCCCTGTAAGTAACCTGAGATTAACAAAAATGACACATTCAATTATTTCTGCACTACAGGACAGTGAAGAGCGGTTCATCGCATTACGCCACCACTTTCATCAGCACCCGGAGCTCGGTTTTGAAGAGCACCTCACCAGCGATCGCGTGGCTGAGCTGCTGGCGGAGTGGGGGTATGAGGTCGATCGCGGACTGGCGGGCACCGGCGTGGTGGGCACGCTGAAAGTCGGCAGCGGCGGTAAGCGTCTGGGCCTGCGGGCCGATATGGACGCACTGCCGATGCAGGAGATGAGCGGCAAAGCCTGGGTTAGCGCCACCGACGGTAAATTTCACGGCTGCGGTCACGACGGGCACACCACGACGCTGCTGTACGCCGCTGAGTATCTGGCGCGAAAGCGTCATTTTAACGGCACGCTGCACCTTATCTTCCAGCCCGCGGAAGAGCTGCTGTACGGCGGACGCGTGATGCTGGAGGACGGACTGTTCGACCGCTTTCCCTGCGACCATATCTTCGGCCTGCACAACATGCCGGGGCAAGAACTGGGCAAAATCGGGCTGCGCGCGGGCCCGATGATGGCGTCCGCCGATACGCTGCACATTGAGGTTAACGGCGTTGGCGGTCACGGCGCCGTGCCGGAGCATACCGTTGATGCGACCCTGGTTGCCTGCCACATCACCCTGGCGCTGCAGTCCATCGTTTCGCGAAACATTACGCCGTTTGCGCCTGCGGTGGTCACGGTGGGCAGTATTCAGGCCGGGCACGCGCCCAATATCATCAATGAAAAAGTGCTGATGAAGCTGACGGTACGCACCCTGAACGAGGCGGTGCGCGAGAAGGTGCTGCAGCGGGTGCACGATATCGCCACCGCCCAGGCGCAGAGCTTTGGCGCCACGGCAACCATTAGCCATATTCACGGCAGTCCGGTGCTGAATAACGACCCGCAGGCCGTTGAGATGGTGCGCGCCGTAGCAACCGATCTTTTCGGTCAGGATGCGACGGCGGAAATCCCGCCCTTTATGGGCAGTGAAGACTTCGCTTTTATGCTCGAAAGAAACCCCAACGGCTGCTACTTCACCATCGGCGCCGGCGACGAACCGGATCGCTGCATGGTGCACAATCCCGGCTACGACTTTAATGACCAGATCCTGAAAACCGGGGCCGCTATCTGGGCCGGCCTGACGGAATACTATTTGCGCTAACGGCGTCCTGCGCTAACGGCGTCGCGAGGAGGAGTGCTGCATGAGTACCGTTCCCCTGACTGAAACCCGCCCCTTCACCGGAAATGATCGTCTGCTGGTGGGCATTGTGCTGAGCGTACTTACTTTCTGGCTTTTCGCTCAATCGGTGATTAACGTCGTGCCGGCGATGAAAAGCAGCCTGGCGATTTCGCTTGAGACGCTGACGCTTGCCGTGAGCCTCAGCGCGCTGTTCAGCGGCTGCTTTATCGTGGCCAGCGGTGGGCTTGCCGATCGGTTTGGACGCGTGCGCATGACGCTCGCCGGGCTCTCGCTCAGTATCATCGGCAGCGCGCTGCTGGTGTTCGCCGACGGACCGGCGCTGTTTCTAGCCGGGCGCGCCCTGCAGGGGCTCTCCGCCGCCTGCATTATGCCCGCGACGCTGTCGCTGATTAAAACCTGGTACGACGGCAAAGCCCGCCAGCGGGCGGTGAGCTTTTGGGTCATCGGCTCCTGGGGCGGCAGCGGCCTGTGCTCCTTTGTCGGCGGGGCGATTGCCACCGGGCTGGGCTGGCGGTGGATCTTCATCTTTTCCATCGCCACCGCGCTGGCGGCGATGGCGCTGATCCGCGGAACGCCGGAGAGCCGCAGCGAAGGCGCGGCGTCGCACCGGCTGGACCTCAGCGGACTGCTGAGTCTGGTCATTGGTCTGGTGCTGCTGAACCTGTTTATTACCAAAGGACACGTCTGGGGCTGGAGCAGCGCAACGACGCTGCTGATGCTGGCCGGGGCGGGGCTGGCGATGGCGTGGTTCGTGGTTTCCGGGCTGCGCAAGGGCGAGGCGGCGCTGATTGACTTTGGCCTGTTCCGCAATCGGGCCTACAGCGCGGCGGTGCTGTCGAACTTTCTGCTCAACGGCTGCATTGGCACGATGATGATTGCCAGCATCTGGCTCCAGAGAGGGCATCATCTTTCGCCGCTGCAGACCGGAATGATGACGCTGGGCTATCTGGTGGCGGTCCTGAGCATGATCCGCGTCGGAGAGAAGCTGCTGCAGCGCTACGGGGCGCGCCTGCCGATGATGTTCGGCCCGGTGATTACGGTGCTCGCCATCCTGCTTATCTCCTGCACCTTTCTGGCCAAAGAGACCTATATTATCACCGTGCTTATCGGCAATGTTCTGTTCGGGCTGGGGCTCGGCTGCTACGCAACCCCCTCCACGGATACGGCGGTGCTCCACGCCCCGGCGAACAAGGTCGGCGTGGCGTCGGGCATCTACAAGATGGGAAGTTCGCTGGGGGGCGCGATGGGCATTGCCGTGACATCGTCACTTTTTGCGCTGTTTTTACCGCTGGGGATGGCCAGCGCGGCCCAGTATGCTCTGCTGGTTAACTGCGCCATCTGCCTCTGTTCGACGCTGGTCACCTGGCGCCTGCTGCCCGCGTCTCCTCAGAGCTGATGCTTCTTCACCAGCGCCCGCAGCTGGTGATAGGTCAGCCCCAGCAGATCCGCCGCTTTCTTCTGATTAAACCGGGCCTGCTCCAGCGCCTTCTGCAGCAGGTCTTTCTCCTGCGCCAGCTGAAACTCCCGCAGGTCCAGCGGCAGGGAGATGCTGTTCTCTGCCGCCTGCACGCTGATTTCCGGCTGCCGCACGCGGCGGAACGGGTCGATGACGATATCATCCAGCGGCGCCTCGCTGCTGCCGTGGCGGTAGACCGAGCGCTCGACGACGTTTTTCAGCTCGCGGATATTGCCCGGCCACGCATAGCCGAGCAGCGTTTCGCGGGCGGCTTCGGTAAAGCCGGGGAACAGCGGCAGCCCCAGCTCGCGGCACATCTGAATGGCGAAGTGGTCCGCCATTAATAAGATGTCGCTCTGACGCTCGCGCAGGGGCGGCAGCTGCACCACGTCGAAGGCCAGCCGGTCCAGCAGGTCGGCGCGGAAGCTGCCCTCGCTGACCATCTCCGGCAGGTCGGCGTTGGTGGCGCACACCAGCCGGACGTTGACCTGCAGAGGCTGGCTGCCGCCGACGCGCTCCAGCTCGCCGTACTCGATAACCCGCAGCAGCTTCTCCTGGACCAGCATCGGCGCCGTCGCCAGTTCGTCGAGAAACAGCGTCCCGCCGTCGGCCCGCTCGAAGCGGCCGGGGTGGCGCTTCTGCGCGCCGGTAAAGGCGCCGGCTTCGTGGCCGAACAGCTCGGAGTCGAGCAGGTTCTCGTTAAGCGCCGCGCAGTTAAGCGAAATGAACGGCCCCTGCCAGCGGGAAGAGAGGAAGTGCAGGCGGTTGGCGATAAGCTCCTTGCCGGTGCCGCGCTCGCCTACCACCAGCACCGGCTTATCGAGCGGCGCCAGCCGCGAGACCTGCTCCAGCACCTCAAGAAAGCTGTTAGCCTCGCCGAGGAGGTTATCTTTGTATTCAGCCATGATGAAATTCACCATATGTTAGTGATATTCGCCATATCACTGTAGCCAATAGCCGCCTTATTTTCAATCATAATCAGATAAATCAATAAGATAAAAAGTTGGCACGCCATTTGTATTATTCATTGAGCAAGGGCCACGCCCGATAACAGAACTGACCGAATGAGGATGTGATTATGGGAATTTTTTCTCGCTTTGCCGATATCGTGAACGCCAACATCAACTCCCTGCTGGAGAAGGCGGAGGATCCGCAGAAGCTGGTCCGCCTGATGATTCAGGAGATGGAAGATACGCTGGTTGAGGTGCGCTCCACCTCCGCCCGCGCGCTGGCCGAGAAGAAGCAGCTCACCCGCCGGATCGAACAGGCGACCGCGCAGCAGGCCGAGTGGCAGGAGAAAGCCGAGCTGGCCCTGCGCAAGGATAAAGACGATCTGGCCCGCGCCGCGCTGATTGAAAAGCAGAAGCTGACCGACGTCATCACCACCCTGGAAAATGAAATCACCCTGGTGGGCGAAACCCTGGACCGGATGAAAAAAGAGATCGCCGAGCTGGAGAACAAGCTCAGCGAAACCCGCGCCCGCCAGCAGGCGCTGACCCTGCGCCACCAGGCCGCGAACTCGTCCCGCGACGTGCGCCGCCAGCTCGACAGCGGCAAGCTGGACGAAGCGATGGCCCGCTTTGAGTCCTTCGAGCGCCGCATCGACCAGATGGAAGCCGAGGCCGAAAGCCACAACTTCGGCAAGCAGAAGTCGCTGGATCAGCAGTTTGCCGACCTCAAGGCCGACGATGAGATTGCCGCTCAGCTGGCGGCGCTGAAGGCTAAAATGAAGCAGGATAACCAATAATAACGCCGGGCGGCACGCTACGTGCCGCCGCTCATCACCCGTAAGGAGACCCTATGAGCGCGCTTTTTTTAGCCATACCGCTGACGCTGTTTGTGCTGTTCGTTTTGCCGGTATGGCTCTGGCTGCACTACAGCAACCGCTCCGGCGGCGAACTGTCGCAGAGCGACCAACTTCGCCTGCGGCAGTTGAATGACGACGCAAAGCGGATGCGCGATCGCATTCAGACCCTGGAAGACATTCTTGACGCGGAGCATCCGAACTGGAGAGAAAAATAATGGCGATACTCGATTTCAGCAAAAAACTCTGGCGCATCCCGCAGAAGGGCATGTTAAAGGGCGTCTGCGCGGGCATCGCCGACTGGCTGGGCGTCCCGGTTAAGCTGGTGCGCATCGCCACCGTGCTGGCGGCCGTCTGCGGTCTGTTTTTTGTGGTGCTTGCCGCCTACATCGTGCTGACGTTTGCGCTGGATCCGATCCCGCAGAGCGAGCTGTACGGTGACAAAAACCCCACCAGCGGCGAGCTGCTGGACGCGGTGGACGCCGAACTGGCCGCCGGCGAACAGCGCCTGCGCGAGATGGAGCGCTACGTGACCTCCGATACCTTCTCGCTGCGCAGCCGTTTTCGCCAGCTTTAATCAATCCGAGGAGAGGCAATGAACCAGAAATGGCAGCGCGCCGGGCAAAAAGTGAAGCCCGGCCTGAAGTGGGCGGGCCGACTGGCCCTGCTGAGCGCGTTACGCTACGGCCCGGCGGGCGTTGCCGGCTGGGCAATCAAATCGGTGGCCCGCCGGCCGCTGAAAATGCTGCTGGCGGTGGCGCTGGAGCCGCTGCTCGCGAAGCTGGCCAACCGGCTGGCGCGCGGCATGAAATAACACCGGGGCGCAGCCGGAGGCTGTGCCTGATGCCTTGCAACCTTGCAGACAGACCCCATGTTATAATCCTTTCATTACTAAACACTTCAGGGCGCAACCGGATGGCGATGAAGCGACTTAAAAGCGAATTTAATGCTCTGGTGAACCGCGGCGTGGATCGACATCTGCGCCTGGCGGTCACCGGGCTGAGCCGCAGCGGCAAAACGGCGTTTATCACCTCGATGGTCAATCAGCTGCTCAACCTGCACGCCGGGGCGCGGCTGCCGCTGCTCGGGGCAGTGCGCGAGGAGCGGCTGCTGGGCGTCAAGCGCGTGCCGCAGCGCGATTTTGGCATCCCGCGCTTTACCTATGACGAAGGCCTGGCGCAGCTCTACGGCGAGCCGCCCGCCTGGCCGACGCCGACCCGCGGCGTCAGCGAAATCCGTCTCGCCCTGCGCTACCGCTCGAATGACTCCCTGCTGCGCCACTTTAAGGAGACCTCGACGCTCTATCTGGAGATTGTCGATTATCCCGGCGAATGGCTGCTGGATCTGCCGATGCTGGCCCAGGACTATCTCAGCTGGTCGCGGCAGATGACCGGCCTGCTGAAGGGGCAGCGCGGCGAGTGGTCCGCGCGCTGGCGGCAGCTGTGCGCGGGGCTGGATCCGCTGGCTCCCGCCGACGAGAACCGGCTGGCGGAGATAGCCCAGGCCTGGACCGACTATCTGCACACCTGCAAGAAAGAGGGCCTGCACTTTATCCAGCCGGGCCGCTTCGTGCTGCCGGGGGACATGGCGGGCGCCCCGGCGCTGCAGTTCTTCCCCTGGCCCGATGTCGACGCGGCGGGCGAGGCGCGGCTGGCGCAGGCGGAAAAGCACACCAACGCCGGGATGCTCAGGGCCCGCTTTAACTACTACTGCGAACACGTGGTTAAGGGCTTTTATAAGAACCACTTCCTGCGCTTCGATCGCCAGATTGTGCTGGTGGACTGCCTGCAGCCCCTCAACAGCGGGCCGCAGGCGTTTAACGATATGCGGCTCGCGCTGACCCAGCTGATGCAGAGCTTTCACTACGGCCAGCGGACGCTGTTCCGCCGCCTGTTTTCGCCGGTGATCGACAAGCTGCTGTTTGCCGCGACCAAAGCCGATCACGTGACCGTCGATCAGCACGCCAATATGGTGTCGCTCCTGCAGCAGCTGATTCAGGACGCGTGGCAGAACGCCGCCTTTGAAGGCATCAGCATGGACTGCCTCGGGCTGGCCTCGGTGCAGGCCACCGAAAGCGGGCTGATTGACGTTAACGGCGAGAAAATACCCGCCCTGCGCGGCAACCGTCTGCGCGACGGCGAGCCGCTGACGGTCTATCCGGGCGAAGTCCCGGCCCGCCTGCCGGGCCAGGCGTTCTGGGCGCAGCAGGGCTTTCAGTTTGAGGCGTTCCGCCCGCGGACGATGGACGTTGATAAGCCGCTGCCGCATATTCGCCTCGACAGCGCGCTGGAATTTTTAATAGGAGATAAGCTGCGATGAGCGAGCCGATTAAGCCGCGCATTGATTTTGCCGGTCCGCTGGAAGCGGAAACCCTTGAACAGTTTAAGGCGGCGCGGGCTTTTACCGACGCCGAGACTTTTTCCCCGGCGGCGGTAGATTCTCCGCTGGAGGATGATGGCCCCGCCGAGGCGGTAGTCGAAGCGGCCCTGCGCCCGAAGCGCAGCCTGTGGCGCAAGATGGTCGGCGCCGGGCTGGCGCTGTTTGGCGTCAGCGTCGTGGCCCAGGGCGTACAGTGGACGGCGCACGCCTGGCAGACCCAGGACTGGATTGGCCTCGGCGGCTGCGCCGCCGGCGCGCTGATTATCGGCGCCGGGGTCGGCTCGGTGGCGACCGAGTGGCGGCGGCTGTGGCGGCTGCGCCAGCGCGCGCATGAGCGGAACGAAGCGCGAGATCTGCTGCATAGTCACGGCGCCGGGAAGGGGCGGGCGTTTTGCGAACAGCTGGCGGCGCAGGCGGGGCTGGACCAGTCCCATCCGGCGCTGCAGCGCTGGTACGCGGCTATTCATGAAACCCAGAGCGATCGGGAGGTGGTCTCCCTCTACGCCCACCTGGTACAGCCGGTGATGGACGCCCAGGCGCGGCGCGAAATCAGCCGCTCGGCGGCGGAATCGACGCTGATGATCGCCGTCAGCCCGCTGGCGCTGGTGGACATGGCGTTTATCGCCTGGCGCAACCTGCGCCTGATTAATCGCATTGCCGCCCTCTACGGTATCGAACTTGGCTACTACAGCCGCCTGCGTCTGTTCCGGCTGGTGCTGCTCAACATCGCCTTCGCCGGCGCCAGCGAACTGGTGCGCGAGGTGGGCATGGACTGGATGTCGCAGGACCTGGCCGCCCGGCTCTCCGCCCGCGCCGCGCAGGGCATCGGCGCCGGTCTGCTGACTGCCAGGCTTGGCATTAAGGCCATGGAGGTGTGCCGCCCGCTGCCGTGGATCGACGGCGATAAGCCGAAGCTCGGGGATTTCCGCCGGGAGCTTATCGGCCAGCTGAAAGAGACGCTGAATAAAAAAGCGTCATAACCGTCGCGCCGGGCCGCCGGCGTGAACGCTTTGTGCTCTGAAGGCGCTTCTTTACGGCAAAGCGCCTGATTTTCCGCCATACTGTCAATAATTGTTGACAGTTATCTTCCCGTCTCCCGGGAACTGTCTTATCATCCACCTCGTCTTTGGCTCTGAAGGGTGATATTTCCCATGCGTCTTGAAGTGTTTTGTGAGGACCGCCTTGGTCTGACCCGTGAATTACTCGATTTGCTGGTCCTGCGCGGCATCGATCTGCGCGGTATCGATATCGATCCCGTTGGCCGAATCTACCTTAATTTTGCCGAGCTGGACTTCACCATCTTCAGCTCCCTGATGGCGGAAATCCGCCGCATTGCCGGCGTTACCGACGTGCGCACCGTGCCGTGGATGCCCTCCGAGCGCGAACACCTGGCGCTTAGCGCGCTGCTGGAAGCGATGCCGGAGCCGGTGCTCTCCCTCGATACCCGCAGCAAAGTCGAAGTGGCTAATCCCGCCAGCTGCCAGCTGTTCGGCCAGAGCCAGAGCCGGCTGCTTAGCCACACGGCCGGTCAGCTGATCGGCGGATTCAATTTTCAGCGCTGGCTGGAGGATGCGCCCAGCGCGCCGCACAGCGAGCACGTGGTGATTAACGGGCAGAATTTCCTGATGGATCTCACGCCGGTGGCGCTGGAGGGCGAGGGCGCCGCCCGGGTGTTTATGGGCGCGGTGGTGATGCTGCGCTCCACGCTGCGCATGGGCCGCCAGCTGCAGACCATGACCAGCCAGGACGTCAGCGCCTTCAGCCAGATAGTCGCCGTCAGTCCGCGTATGCGCCACGTCATTGACCAGGCCCGCAAGCTGGCGCTGCTCAACGCGCCGCTGCTGATCGTCGGCGAGACCGGCACCGGCAAGGACCAGCTGGCCCACGCCTGCCACCTCGCCAGCCCCCGGGCCGCGAAGCCGTGGATGGCCCTCAACTGCGCCTCTATTCCGGAAGACGCGGTAGAGAGCGAACTGTTCGGCCACGCGCCGTCGGGTAAAAAGGGCTTTTTTGAGGAGGCCAACGGCGGCTCGGTGCTGCTGGACGAAATCGGCGAAATGTCGCCGGGCATGCAGACCAAGCTGCTGCGCTTTCTCAACGACGGTACTTTCCGCCGGGTCGGCGAGGAGCACGAGGTTCACGTGGACGTGCGGGTGATCTGCGCCACCCAGAAGAACCTGGTCGAGCTGGTGCAGAAGGGACTGTTTCGCGAAGACCTCTATTATCGCCTCAACGTGCTGACGCTGAACCTGCCGCCGCTGCGCGATCGCCCGCAGGACATCATGCCGCTGACCGAACTGTTTATCGCCCGCTTTGCCGACGAGCAGGGGATTGCCAGGCCGAAGCTCTCGGCCGATCTGAATATGGTGCTGACCCGCTACGGCTGGCCGGGCAACGTGCGGCAGCTGAAAAACGCGGTTTACCGGGCGCTGACCCAGCTTGAGGGTTACGAACTGCGGGCGCAGGACATTCTGCTGCCGGACTACGATACCGCTTCGATGGCGGTGGGCGAGGACGCTATGGAGGGGTCGCTGGACGACATCACCCGCCGCTTCGAGCGCTCGGTGCTGACCCAGCTCTACCGCAGTTTTCCGAGTACCCGCAAGCTGGCGAAGCGGCTGGGCGTCTCGCACACCGCCATTGCCAACAAGCTGCGCGAGTACGGGCTGAATCAGAAAAAGAGCGATGAGTAAGGCGCCGGCGCAGTGGGGGCGTCTGCTGCTGCTGACGGCCGGGATATCGGCGGCGCTGCTCTGGTGCCATCTTCCGGCGGCGCTGCTGCTCGGGCCGATGATTGCCGGCATTATCTGCAGCCTGTGCGGCGCCAGCCTGCGCGTGCCGCGGCCCTGCTTTCTTGCCGCCCAGGCGGTTATCGGGGCGATGATTGCCGGGACGCTGTCGCCTTCGGTGTTCGGCGTCCTGCTGGCGGACTGGCCGGTGGTGCTGGGCGTGCTGCTGGCGACTCTCGGGGCCAGCGGTCTCGCCGGCTGGCTGCTGGTGCGCTACAGCGCGCTGCCGGGTGCCACCGGGGCCTGGGGCACCTCGCCCGGCGGCGCGTCAGCAATGGTGGCGATGGCCGAGGACTACGGCGCCGACGTGCGGCTGGTGGCCTTTATGCAGTACCTGCGGGTGCTGTTCGTGGCCGGCTCCGCGGCGCTGGTGGTGGGCTTTACCCTCGGCGGCGGGACGCAGAGCGCCGCTGCGCATATCGTCTGGTTTCCTTCCCTGAACGGCAATTTCGCGCTGACGCTGCTGCTGATCGCCGCCGCGGGCGCGCTGGGCAAAGTGAGCCGCTTTCCTTCCGGGGTGATGCTGCTGCCCATGCTCGCCGGCGCGGCGCTGCAGAGCGGCGGCTGGATGCAGATTGCGCTGCCCGAGTGGCTGCTGGCCCTGGCCTATCTGGCCATCGGCTGGAGCGTCGGGCTGCGCTTCAGCAGGCCCATCTTTCTTCTTGCCCTGAAAACACTGCCGCAGATTGTCCTGTCTATCGTCGGCATGATCCTGCTCTGCGCCCTGATGGCGTGGGGCCTGACGTACGCGCTGGGAATGGACTACATGACGGCCTATCTGGCGACCAGCCCCGGCGGCATCGATACGGTGGCGATTATTGCGGCAGGTAGTCGGGCGGATATGTCGTTTATTATGGCGATGCAGACGCTGAGGCTGTTCAGCATATTGCTGGCGGGACCGCTGCTGGCGCGCTTTATTTCGCGCTATGCCGCACCGGGCGGGTGTCGGGAAAAGCTGTCCTGACCAGTGGCCAGGACAGTGATGATTACGCCTTCAGCGCGGCCAGCGCAGCGTCGTAATCCGGCTCGTTGGTAATTTCATCGACCAGCTGGCTGTAAACCACCTGGTCATTCTCATCAACCACTACCACCGCACGGGCGGTAAGACCCTTCAGGGCACCGTCGGCAATGCCTACGCCGTACTGGCTCAGGAACTCCGGCGCGCGCAGGGTAGAGAGTGTGACGACGTTGCTCAGGCCTTCAGCGCCGCAGAAGCGGGACTGGGCGAACGGCAGGTCGGCGGAGATGCACAGCACTACGCTATTATCGATATCGTTAGCCAGCTGATTGAATTTGCGCACGGAAGCGGCGCAAACGCCGGTATCGATACTCGGGAAAATGTTCAATACTTTACGTTTACCAGCGAACTGGCTCAGCGCGACGTCGGAGAGATCTTTAGCCACCAGCGTAAAGGCCGGTGCTTTATCGCCTGACTGAGGGATGGCGCCCTGTACGGGTACGGGGTTGCCCTGAAAATGCACAGTTTGTGACATGATTATCTTCCTGTTTACATATAGTTAACGTCGTGGCTAGTGTAAGACATCAACCACAAACACGGCAAATGCTTTTAGCGTCTGTCTTAAGGAGCCGGGAATGAGAAGTATAAGAGTGTTCGAAGAGGCCTGGCCGCTGCATTCGCCGTTCATCATCGCCCGCGGCAGCCGGAGCGAGGCGAAGGTCGTCGTCGTTGAGCTGGACGATGGCGGTATCAAGGGCGTCGGCGAGTGCACGCCCTATCTGCGCTACGGCGAAACGATCGCCTCGGTGATGGCCCAGATAATGAGCATCGGCGAACAGCTGGAGGCGGGCGCCGACCGGGCGCAGCTGCAGATGCTGCTGCCCGCCGGGGCCGCGCGCAATGCCGTGGACTGCGCGCTGTGGGATCTGGAAGCCCGCAGAAGAGGGCTGACGCTGGCAGCGCTGACCGGCGCGGCGCTGGCTCCGTCGCTGACCACCGCGCAGACGGTGGTTATCGGCACGCCGGAGCAGATGGCCTGCAGCGCCAGCGCGCTGTGGGACCGCGGCTCCCGCCTGCTGAAGGTCAAACTCGACGACCATCTTATCAGCGAGCGGATGGTGGCCATCCGCAGCGCGGTGCCGGAGGCGACGCTTATCGTCGATGCCAACGAATCCTGGCGCGGCGAAGGGCTGGCCTCCCGCTGCCAGCTGCTGGCCGACCTGGGCGTAGCGATGCTTGAGCAGCCCCTGCCGGTAGGCGAAGATGCGGCTCTGGGCCACTTTATTCATCCGCTGCCGATTTGCGCCGACGAGAGCTGCCACACCCGGGCGGATCTTGCCGGACTGCAGGGGCGCTACGAAATGGTCAACATCAAGCTGGATAAAACCGGCGGCCTGACCGAAGCGCTGGCGCTGGCGTCTGAGGCGCAGGCGCAGGGGTTCAGCCTGATGCTGGGCTGTATGCTCTGCACGTCGCGCGCCATTCGCGCCGCGCTGCCGCTGACGCCGGGCGTGCGCTTCGCCGATCTCGATGGCCCGACCTGGCTTGCGGTAGACGCCGAACCCGCCCTGCAGTTTGACGGCGGCACGCTGCATCTCTAATTCTCCGGGCGCCAGCGCAGCAGCCCGATCATCGCGGCAAGGTAGCTCTCGCTGGCTTCGTCTGAGGAGATGGGCGGAAACTCCGCCGTAATGCAGTGCAGGCCGATGTCGGCACACCAGCTGCCGAAAGAGCCCGGCGTGGCGTAGCCGACGCTGGTTACCAGCGGCAGCGAAAACGCGTCGGCCAGCCACTGGCCGAGCGGGCTCTGCTCAGGGTCTTCAATGCAGGCCAGCGGATCGTGAAAGGAGACCACCCAGGCCGGATGCGTCTTGTGGATCAGCTGGCACAGGGCCCGGGTTTCCGGTTCCGAGCCGGGCGCATCGCCGGTCAGCAGTACCACATCGCGGCTTTCTGCCGCACTGTTCCAGCGATAAACCGTCTCACCCGCCTTCCAGTTGGCGGCCGGGAAGTTGCGGTTCAGATCGACGCCGTTGGCATTCGCCCGCAGCCCCAGCTGACAGCCGTCCGGATTCACCGCCAGCACCACGTGGTGGCGGCGCAGTTCGGGCGACAGGGTGCGCAGGGCGCAGGAGAGGGTGACCACGGATGAATTTTCATCGCCGTGGGTGCCCGCAATGATCAGGCCGCTGTCGCGGCTTGCCTGCGGGGCGGGGAACCAGATAAGCGGCGCGCCCAGCAGGGAGCTGCCGTAGTGCTGCGTGCCCGGCGGAAATGCGCCGCGCTGCGTGCGGGGACGGGTGATGGACATAGCCATTTCCTGAACAGGGAGTCGTTGCAGGCAGTGTTGTGCAAAACCCGCCGGGAATCAAATGGTTTCCGGCGCGGTCATTTTTTACGCCCGGGCCGATGGGACATCAAGTTTTTACCAGAAGTCATTTGCATTTAGACCTGGGCAAACAAATAATCATTCCACGCATCCGGCTGGGTTCCTCTGAAATCAAGGAGATCGCATGAAGTTATCTGTTTTACCGATTTGCTGCGCGCTGGCGCTGGGCGGCCTTTCTCCGCTCGCGCTGGCGGCGGACGTGCCGCCCGGCACCGCGCTGGCGCAGCAGCAGGTGCTGGTCCGCCATATTAAAGACGAACCCGCATCGCTCGATCCGGCCAAAGCGGTCGGCCTGCCGGAAATAGAGGTGATCCGCGATCTGTTTGAGGGGCTGGTCAATCAGGACAGCAAGGGCAATATTATTCCGGGCGTCGCCACCCGCTGGCAAAGCAACGATAACCGCATCTGGATCTTCACCCTGCGCAGCGACGCCAAATGGTCCGACGGCACGCCGGTCACGGCGCAGGACTTCGTCTACAGCTGGCGGCGGCTGGTGGATCCGAAAACCACCTCGCCGTTTGCCTGGTTTGCGGCGCTGGCGGGCATCAGCAACGCGCAAAATATCATCGACGGCAAAGCCGCGCCCGATACCCTCGGCGTGACGGCGGTCGATGCCCGCACCCTGCGGGTTCAGCTCGATAAGCCGCTGCCGTGGTTTGTCAATCTGACCGCTAACTTCTCGCTGTTTCCTGTGCAGAAGGCCAACGTCGAGAGCGACGCGAACTGGACCCGCCCCGGCAAGCTGGTGGGCAACGGCGCCTACGTGCTGAAAGAGCGGGTGGTTAACGAAAAGCTGGTCGCCGTGCCGAATGCCTCCTACTGGGATAACGCTAAAACGGTGATTAAGCAGGTGACCTTTGTGCCGATCAACCAGGAGTCAACGGCCACCAAGCGCTACCTGGCGGGAGATATCGACATTACCGAGTCCTTCCCGAAAAATCAGTATCATCAACTGCTCAAGCAGCTGCCGGGGCAGGTGTTCACGCCGCCGCAGCTCGGCACCTACTATTACGCGTTCAACACCCGCAAAGGGCCGACCGCCGATGCCCGCGTGCGCCTGGCGCTGAGCATGACGATCGATCGGCGCATCATGGCGGAGAAGGTGCTCGGCACCGGCGAGAAACCGGCGTGGCGCTTTACGCCGGACGTCACCGCGGGCTTTACCCCGCAGCCGTCGCCGATGGAGGGCATGAGCCAGGATGAGCTGAATGCGCAGGCCAAAACGCTGCTGCAGGCCGCGGGCTACGGTCCCAACCGTCCGCTGAAGCTGACGCTGCTGTACAACACCTCTGAGAACCATCAGAAAATCGCCATTGCCGTGGCCTCAATGTGGAAGAAGAATCTCGGCGTTGACGTCAAGCTGCAGAACCAGGAGTGGAAAACCTATATCGACAGCCGCAACACCGGCAATTTCGACGTGATCCGCGCCTCGTGGGTCGGCGATTACAATGAGCCGTCAACCTTCCTGTCGCTGCTGACCTCGACCCACAGCGGCAACATTTCGCGCTTCAGCAATCCGGCTTACGATAAGGTGATCAACCAGGCCACGCTGGAATCCACGGAGCAGGCCCGCAACGCCGACTACAACGAGGCGGAGAAGATTATTGCGACCGAAGCGCCGATTGCGCCGATTTACCAGTACACTAACGGCCGGCTGATTAAACCCTATCTGAAGGGCTACCCGATCGACAATCCGGAAGATGTCGCTTATAGCCGGACGATGTACATAATTAAACATTAAGCCGGCAGTTAATTAGCACGCTAAATAAAAAACCACGCATTTGCGTGGTTTTTAAATATTTGCGGTAGTGATTATTTGTTGGCGTCTTTATAGACTTCAGCAATTGCCTCGAAATTAGGACCGTGCTGGCGGCCGGCGATAACGCGGTAGTAAGTTCCGCCTTTTTCATCGGCTTTTTTAGACAGCGCGTCATGCAGATCGCTCGGTGAAGAGACGGCCCCGCCCGTTTGAGATACTGATACCGTGCCCAATTTAACCAGTTTAAAGTGATCGACTTCCTGCTGCGAGATTTGCTGTGCGGCAATCGCGCCAAAAGAGAACACTGACGCCAGCAGAGAAGTTGCCAGGACTAATTTTTTCATTTAAGAGCATCCTTGTTAGGTTGACGAGAGTTTTTTGCCTTAGCAATGGCAATTGTAGAATAAAAAAGAATAAAGTTGTTTGCGCGAGTTAAAAATATTTAACTTTTCATGCAAAAATATGTTTTCTAAACATTCGCCGTCGTCCGGAGCCTTTATTGGCCTTTTTCGGCATGCAGTTGTGCCAGCAGCTGGGGGATCTCGCCGGCAGGCATCGGCTCGGCAAACAGGAATCCCTGGAGATACCCGCAGCCAAGTTGAGTCATCAGTTGGCGCTGCTCCTCCGTTTCAACCCCTTCAGCGACAACGCGCATATTCATGGACTGCGCAATGTCGATAATCGTCGAGACAATCTTGACGTTCTTACCGCTCTCGCGCAGGTCGCGGACGAAGCTTTTATCAATTTTTAACTCCCGGGCCGGGAGGTTTCTCAGAGAGAGCATATTGGAGAAGCCGGTGCCGAAGTCATCAATGGAAATCCTCACGCCGAGCTGATTAAAGGCATTCATCACGCTGATGCTGTGGGCGATATCCCTCAGGGCGGTGCTTTCGGTGAGTTCGATGATGAGCCGCGACGGCGCGACGGCATAGTGCGACAGCGCGCCGGAGACGATAGCGTAGATATCGTGCTGTTCAAACTGCGTGGCGGAAAGGTTGATGGAGAGGCTCCAGCTACCGTAGCCCTCCGCCTGCCACTGGCGAAGCTGCATACAGGCGCGGTCGATGATCCAGTTGCCGACGGGAATGATAAGTCCGGTACTTTCGAGGGTCTCAAGAAACAGCTCCGGCAGCAAAAGACCGCGGGTAGGGTGGCGCCAGCGCAGCAGGGCTTCAAAACCGCTTATTTCTGCACTTCCGGCGCGGTACACGGGCTGATACCAGAGTTCAAACTGCTCTCTCTCCAGCGCAAGGGTAAGGTCCTGAAGAAAGCCGGCGGCATTGTGTATCTTGTTCATCATATCGGGATGGTAAAACATCCAGCCGTTGCGCCCCTGCTGCTTAACGTTATACATCGCGGTATCGGCCTTGAGCTTTAGCGCCTGCAGCGTTGCGCCGTGCTCGGGCCAGAGGCTTATTCCGACGCTCAGGGAGACCTGCAAAAGCTGGCGGCCTTCATAGAACGGGCGGCGAATGGTATCTACCATGCGGGTGGCCAGATCCTCCATTTCACCTGCATCGGTTTCCGCTACCAGCAGAATAAACTCGTCGCCGCCCAGCCGCGCCAGAGTCATTCCGGGGCGCAGGCAGGCGCGAAGGCGCGTCGTTACCGCCACCAGCAGCTGGTCGCCGACGTGGTGCCCCCAGGCGTCGTTCACCAGCTTGAAGCGATCCAGATCCATAAACACTACCGCAAAGGTGCGTCGGGTGCTCTGCGCCTGCTGGAGACACTCCTCCATGCACCTGTCGATATGGCTGCGGTTCGCAAGGCCGGTCAGGCCGTCGAAGCGCGCCTGCTGCTCCAGCTGCTGGTTAAGCTGGAGCAGGTTATCCGTCAGGCGGCTGGTGCGCTGCTGCGAATCGATCATCGAGATGATCAGCATGATGCCGAGGATGGCAAGGGTCACGGCCGACACCCAGATGGAGAGGCCGGCTTCGCTGATGCCGCTGACCGCCGTATGCATACTGCCGGTGAAGGTGGCAGCGCTCATGCCGGTATAGTGCATTGCGGCAATGGCGCATCCCATGACCACGGCCGCCAGCAGCCGGTTGACGATGATCCGCTTACTCTGGCGACGCAGGCTGAAGGCGAGCCACAGGCCAGCGCCGGAGGCCGCAACGGCAATCAGCGCCGAGAGCGCAATCAGGGCATAATTCCAGCGGATACCGTCGTGGATCATCAGCGCCGACATGCCTACGTAGTGCATAGTGACCACGCCGCTGCTGAGGATAGCGGTCGCCAGCATCAGGCGGCGGGCCGACAGCCGTTCGCCCTGCATGGCGATGTTGATGGAAAGGGTGGACGCGAACATGGCCACCAGCAGCGAGAAGACGGTGATCGGCAGATCGTAATGCATCACCATCGGCATCTTCATCGCCAGCATGCCGATGAAGTGCATCGACCAGATACCCAGCCCGAGGGTAACGCCGCCGGCCAGGCGCCAGAAAAGGGCCGCCCGTAAGCCGGCGGAAACCATTCTGGCTGCGCTGTCGAGGGCCACAAAGGAAGCCACAAACGACACTAAAATCGATATGCCAATGAGTACCGGATCCCAGGAGACGTACAGCATTAAGTCATCCACATTGGTAAATTTTGTTGCGCTAATGTAACAGATGACCTGGGAAAGATACCACTCAAAGCGCGGCTATTGCCGCTCGTTTTTGCTGCAGGTAGCGCGCGGTGAAAAAGTATTTCCTGCTTTCTAAAATAAAACTGCCGCGCGGATAGGGTGAATCTCTTTTTCTCGCCGTCTGCCAATTGCAAAGGCGCTAACGGCTGCTATAACCCTGTAATCTGCATATGTATCTGCGAGTAAAAAAATGCTTCGGGATATGAGTGTCCGTACTTTGATGATTGCCTACCTGGCCTGCGCATTCGCCGCCATTGATATTGCCTGCCTGATCGTGTCTGCCGATGCCGCGCTGCTGATTATGCTTAACACTGCCTGGCTAATTGTGCTGACGCTGCTGTGGATCTATTTAACCCGCTACCTGGTGCGGCCCATCAATGCGGTTAAAGAGAGTATTGATGAGGTTAACCGCGGTAACCTTACCGTTTCAATCCCGCACTTTGGCAATAACTGCGCCGGTAAGCTAATCCCGGGCATTAATGCGCTGGCGCGCAGCATCTCTATGCTGGTTGGCGAAATCCGCGACACCTCCGGCGAGGCGATGGCGCTGTCGGGGCTGCTGGCGAGTCAAAGCGCCGATCTGGCGGTAAAAAGTGAGCAGCAGTCCGCTACCCTTATCGAGACCGCCGCCAGCATGGAGGAGATAGCGGCAGGGACCAAAAACAGCGCCGACAATACCCGCCTTGCCACCGCGCGGGCCGGCGAGGCGACCGCCTGCGCCAGCCGCGGCGGGCAGCTGATGAATAACGTTGCCGCCAACATGCAGTCGATCACCGACAGCGCCAGGCAGATGGCCGAGATCATCTCGCTTATCGACAGCATCGCCTTTCAGACCAACATCCTGGCACTGAACGCCGCCGTCGAAGCGGCGAGGGCGGGTGAGCAGGGAAAAGGCTTCTCGGTGGTGGCGGGCGAAGTCCGCACGCTGGCGCACCGCAGCGCTGAGGCGGCGAAAAATATTAAGCAGCTTATTAACGTGACGCAGACGAATGTCACCGAAGGCGCAGAGGTCGTGGCCCGGGCCGAAGAGAATATGCGGCAGATTGTCGCAGGCTCGCAGCAGTTGAGCGCGCTGATGGAGGAAGTTGCCTGCGCAACGCTCCAGCAGGAGCGGGGTATTTCGCAGATAACCCTGGCGCTGGGTGAGCTGGAGCGCGTGACCCAGAGCAACGTGACGATGGTTGATGCGCTGGCCGGATCCTCCGCCACGCTTAAAAATCAGGTGCTGAGTCTACAGCAGCGGACCGCAGGCTTCCGGCTGGCCGCTGATTCACCCGCAGCGGCGCGTGGCGAAAGGCGTCTGGTGACGCGACAGCCGCTTGATGCCTGATTACCTGCCGCCGGACCCGCCGCCAGCGCGGGCCGGTTATCGTTAACTGCCGTTAACGATTTTTCCATTGTGCCCCTGGCGGCGCCTGCTGATAATGTGACTATAATCAATAAATTCAGCGTGATGACCCCCATGGCTGCTGCTCACCGATCCGATCAGCCTGGGCGTATTGCGTAACTCAACGTTTATGGAGGCACCGTGGAAGCCATTAAAGGGAGCGATGTCAATGTGCCGGACGCCGTGTTCGCGTGGCTGCTGGACGGTAAGGGCGGGGTAAAACCGCTTCAGGACAGCGATGTTATTGATAAAGATAATCCGTGCTGGCTGCATCTGAACTACACCCATCCCGACAGCGCCCGCTGGCTGGAGAGTACTCCGCTGCTGCCCAACACCGTGCGCGATGCGCTGGCCGGCGACAGCCTGCGTCCCCGGGTTACGCGCATGGGCGACGGGACGCTGATTACGCTGCGCTGCATCAACGGCAGCACCGATGAGCGGCCGGACCAGCTGGTTGCCATGCGGGTCTACGTCGACGAGCGGCTTATTGTCTCCACCCGCCAGCGTAAGGTGCTCGCCCTCGATGATATCGTTAAGGATCTGGAAGAGGGCACCGGGCCCACCGACATCGGCGGCTGGCTGGTGGACGTCTGCGATGCGCTGACCGACCACGCCAGCGAGTTTATTGAAGAGCTGCACGACAAGATTATCGATCTGGAGGACAATCTGCTGGACCAGCAGGTGCCCCAGCGCGGCCTGCTGGCGCTGCTGCGCAAGCAGCTTATCGTGATGCGCCGCTATATGGCGCCGCAGCGCGACGTCTACGCCCGCATCTCCAGCGAAAGGCTGCCGTGGATGAATGACGACCAGCGCCGGCGGATGCAGGATATCGCCGACCGTCTCGGACGCGGGCTGGACGAAATAGACGCCTGCATTGCCAGAACGGACGTGATGGCGGACGAAGTCGCGCAGCTGATGCAGGAGTCGCTGACCCGCAGGAGCTACACCATGTCGCTGATGGCAATGGTATTTCTGCCCAGCACTTTCCTGACCGGACTGTTCGGCGTCAACCTCGGCGGCATTCCCGGCGGCGCGTGGCGGTTTGGCTTCTCGCTGTTCTGCTTTGGGTTAGTGGTACTGATTGTTGGTGTTATCTGGTGGTTACACCGCAGTAAATGGTTGTAAAAAAATCACTTTCAGGTGCGGGATTACGAATGAAATGCGGCAATAATTGAGCAAAATCAAGAAACCTTCTACCCATTCAGGGCAATATCTCTCTCGCAGGTGAATGCAACGTCAAGCGATGGGCGTTGCGCTCCATATTGTCTTACTTCCTTTTTTGAATTACTGCATAGCACAATTGATTCGTACGACGCCGACTTAACTAAGTCGGCTTTTTTTTGTCCAGCTTCTACCCTTAAGGGAGATACCCGCAAGTGTGGAGGCAGCGATGACAGCAGTTAATGTACGGCAAATGAGCGATCTTCCCACCGATCCGGTGCCGGTACCAGACCCGATACCAAGGCCCCAGCCGATACCGGACCCGCCGGCCGATCCCGATCCGCATCCGATCATCGACCCGCCGCCGCACCGCTAACGGCAGGCAAAAAAAAGCCCTCCGTGCGGAGGGCTCTCGCCGGACGGCGGCTTACTTAATCTCGAGCACATCAAGACGGTGTGCAGCAGGATCGTGCTCGTCCTCTTCCGGCTGCCAGCCGACGGGATTGAGCGGGATCTCTTCGCGGTCAAAGGCCAGGTCACCGCCGTTTACCACTTCCGACCCGTGGTGTAGCCCTTTAAAATCAAACAGTTCTGTATCGCACAGGTGCGACGGGACGACGTTTTGCATGGCGCTGAACATGGTCTCGATGCGCCCCGGATAGCGCTTGTCCCAGTCGCGCAGCATATCGCCAATCACCTGGCGCTGCAGGTTCGGCTGCGACCCGCAGAGATTGCACGGAATAATAGGGAACGCCTTCGCCTGAGCAAAGCGCTCAATGTCCTTCTCGCGGCAATAGGCCAGCGGACGAATAACGATGTGCTTGCCGTCATCGCTCATCAGCTTCGGCGGCATCCCCTTCATTTTTCCGCCGTAGAACATATTGAGGAACAGCGTCTGCAAAATATCGTCCCGGTGGTGCCCCAGCGCAATCTTGGTGGCGCCAAGCTCGGTGGCAGTGCGGTAGAGAATGCCGCGGCGCAGGCGGGAGCAGAGCGAGCAGGTGGTTTTCCCCTCCGGGATCTTCTCTTTTACGATGCCGTAGGTATTCTCTTCGACGATTTTGTACTCGACGCCCAGCGCGTCCAGGTACGCCGGCAGAATGTGCTCCGGGAAGCCCGGCTGCTTCTGATCGAGATTCACCGCCACCAGGCTGAAGTTAACCGGCGCGCTCTGCTGCAGATTGCGTAAAATCTCCAGCATGGTGTAGCTGTCTTTCCCGCCGGAGAGGCAGACCATAATGCGGTCGCCCTCTTCAATCATATTGAAGTCGGCAATCGCCTCGCCGACGTTGCGGCGCAGGCGCTTCTGGAGTTTATTGATGTTGTACTGTTCTTTTTGGGTAGCTTGCTGATTTTCTTGCATTATTCACTGTCTCTGACACCGCGCGACTACGAGCGCGGCAACGCGTTGCCGCCTTTCGCCCGGTTGGCGATAAAAGGGTGTTCCGCGCGGGCGCCGCGCGCCGGCCGGTAAAGTATGCCGCGTATGGTACGGATTCCGGCGGCGAATGCCAGCACGTTTTACGTCAGGGGGCATCTGGCGGTGATGCCCGACACGCTGTCATAGGGTTTTGGAATGCTTTGCGCGCTCCGGTTATAAACAAAGCGCAGCCTTTGCTGTTCGGTCTTAACGTATTCCCGGTGACAGAAGAGGGTAGTTCTATCATGAAATCACAAAAATGTGCGCAGCGACGTCTCCATGCCGCCAGACTTAAGGCAAAGCGTAGGTATTACTATAATGCTGGAGAAGGCAGCGCCGTAACCGTTGGAAAGGTCTATCAAATGCCTTGCTTATGCTTCTGTTGGATGTGCGGTCATCGGCGCAAGCATCACGGCGCAGGAATGCAAGAGCGTCGCAGCAGCGAGCTGTATAGCTAATGTAAAACCCGCCCCGGCGGGTTTTTGCGTTAATGGCTATTACTGTATCCGTTCGCGATTTTTTGCTGAGTGACCTGCGGACTCTCACGCTTCTTCACTAACACATCCAGTTGAAAAAATTTCCGCATCCGACAAATGCTAATAGTGATCTAAATCAAAATGATAATCATCCAACTTAAGGAATATTAAGGAACTGTAAATATTCTTCTAAGTGGTGGTTTTTTATGGCGTTAAAAGACTTTTTTGTACAGACGGAGCCGCGCAGGCGGCACTACGGCGTCGCGCTATTCGTTGGGCTCGTGTCCGGTATCGTTTCGGCCTTTGTGAAGTGGGGCGCCGAGGTCCCGCTGCCGCCGCGCAGTCCGGTGGACATCTTCACCGGCGCATGCGGGCCGGAAGCCCTGATCCGCGCCGCCGGGCAGATTGACTGCTCGCGAAATTTCCTCAATCCGCCCTACATTTTTCTGCGGGACTGGCTGGGATTAGCAGACCCGAACGCTGCGGTCTATACCTTCGCCGGGCACGTGTTCAACTGGGTTGGCGTAACGCATATCGTCTTCTCCGTCGTCTTCGCCGTGGGCTATTGCGTGGTTGCCGAAATTTTCCCGAAGATCAAGCTCTGGCAGGGGCTGCTTGCCGGCGCGCTGGCGCAGCTTTTTGTCCACATGATTTCATTCCCGCTGATGGGCCTCACGCCGCCGCTTTTCGAACTGCCGTGGTATGAGAACGTCTCTGAGATAGTGGGCCACCTGGTCTGGTTCTGGTCCATCGAGATCATTCGCCGCGACTTGCGCAACAGGATCACCCGCGAGCCGGACGCTGAGGTTCCCCTGAGTTCTGCCCTCCGATAAGCCGCACGGTACGTATCTGAAGCCCGCCGGCCCACCGCGCGGGCTTTTCAATTCCCGGCGTTGCCGTTTTCATCTTCTGACGGCAGGTTAATCCGATAAGCCGCCCGGATAATGTTATGACATTGATCATTTTATGCCACAAGTATACTGTATATATGTACAGCTAATTGCATGGAGGTAGCAACAATGATCTATCCGACCGCCAGTAAAGAGAGGGCCAGCGCCGCCCGCCTAGGGCCGCTCGAAAGCGCTATGGTCCAGGGCCGGTTAAAAATGTGGGGCCGCTGGTCGTACATTGGCGGCGGCCATACCGGCAACATTTTTAACCAGCTGCTGAGGTCCGGCCCGCTGACCCGTAAATCCATCGGAGAGGTTCTGCAGCGTCTGCTGGACGCCGGCGTCAGCGAGGCGGAACTGGAGGCCTTTCTCGGCGAGATGGCCCGCGGGCGCTATAAAAGTCCGCTCGCCCACTGCAGCGATAGCGAAGGGCTGCTGGTCGATCGCACGGTGGCCGAGACGCTGCGCGGCAGCCCGGCGCTGATCGCGCTGCTGCAGCAGCGCTACTGCGGCAGGGGCAAAAGCAAGCGCGCGATGGCCCAGGCGCTGCATCTGCGCCACCCGGAGTGGAGCCTGCCAACCTGCAGAAACCGCATTGACAGCTGGCTGGCGACGGCAGAATATCTGCTCTACCGCCCGCTGTGCGCGGCGTTTGGCCTCGATCCGCTTCGCCTGGGCGACGGTGACGCGTAAATTTTTCACCAAAAATTATTGTATATTTATCCAGTGTCTGCTGTAATCACTCTATCCTTCGCAAAGCTGTATCGCGGGGTGATGAATCTTAAAACCCGCCACCGCGCGGGTTTTTGCTTTTCTGAGCCCGCTCATTCTGCTTATCCGCAGCGGCACAGCGCCTTTCTCTCACAATCAACATGATTAAACCCGGAGGAGAAAGATGATCTCTTTAGCCATTGCGCCCGTCTGGGACGCCGTCAGGGAGACGGCGGCCTGCTGGTGGCGCGGCGAGGTACCCGCCGGCGGCGTGATTATGGCGGCGGCAATGGCCGTACTGCGTATGAGCTATTTTGGCCACCGGCGGCGGGATATCGTTCTGGAAGGCCTGCTGTGCGCTGCGCTGGCACTGTGCGCCTATTCCGCCATTGATTATCTGCACGTGCCGAAAATGCTGACGGTCGCCATCGGCGGGCTGATTGGCTTTATTGGCGTTAAAACAATCAGAGCCTGGCTTTCGCATTATCTCAGCAGGCGTCTGGGCGCGGGGCAGGATCCGGATAATAAATAGGGGAATTAGAGGAGGTGCAAAGACCATTACGACGTTTTAATTGTGCAGTCATCAGGCCCCGCATTCGCGGGGCTTTTTTATTCCGTCAAAGAGGATATTTCTATGTGTATTCATCATGGGCAAAAAGCGATATTTGGCGACGGCAAGCAGTACGCCCTGCCGCACGTATTTGTTAATCCCGATCAGCTGCAGACCTTTATTAACCAGATGACGGCCGTCTTTGACGGCACGGCAGATCCGATAAGCGATATCAATCTGGCGACGGTGCCGGCCGAGATGCAGTTCAGCGATATTTACACCGCCATCGGCGCCTTTTCGGCCCAGGCCTATAAGGACGGTAAACCGCCGTACCCAATGGGGCAGGAGAGCGTCGGCGTGGCGGTGCGGGATATGGACAACGCGGTGCGGGTTGCCGAGGAGCACGGAGTGAAGATCCTCGCCCGCTGGGAGGTAATGGGCAACCAGGAGGCAATGACCGAGTGGCTGGACGGCCTGCGCATTCAGTTTTACGCCTATGCCGGCACGCCGCCCGAGATCGCCGTTCGCGAGTCGGTGTCGAATACCCGCTATTATCTCACGCCCCGCGCAGCCGAAAGGTTCATTAAAACCTTCCTGGCCGTAACCGACGGTCGGATCGTTGGTGATGCGCGCCATGCGGGTGAGGAGGTGGGCCTGCCGGGTGAGTCGTTCCGCCGGGTGTGGCTCGCTTCATCGGCGGGACTGTTCAACGTCATTATTCTCAGCGACGCCCAGCGGGCGCGCCTGGCCTCGCCGTGGCGCGATATCAAAACCGACTTCGTGGTTGACGATCTGGCGAAAGTCATCGCCCTGGCGCAAGCCAGTCAGGTGTCGGTACTGGTGCCGCCAGAGGCAGGCCACTCGCGCCATCCCCGCGCGGTGCTGGAATTTACCGGCGGCTACGTGATTGCGCTGCGCCAGAAGGCGTGACCTGAACAGAGAACAGGCGGAATAGCGGCGGAAAGGGGTTTTTATGCCCCTGGGCTATGAGGGAGCCTGGCTTATGCCAGAACGATCTTGCGCCGACGTGCCGGCAGGCGTAAAGTCCTTGTCGCACAAACGGCGTGGGCTGTTAGCTCAGCTGGTAGAGCAGTTGACTCTTAATCAATTGGTCGCGGGTTCGAACCCCTCACAGCCCACCACTCCTTCCTGTGCCGCTCTCCGCTTACTCTCATCGTATCGACATTCAATACCCACAGCGTGCTCCGGTTTTTAACCTCCGTAACCTGTTGCACAATCGCTGTGGAAAAAATCACCGGCCCCGCCTCCGCCAGCGGCACGGGACCGATCAAGGAGAAGCGTTATGTACCAGATTGATTACAACTCTTACCGTTCCGTGAAGGGCTACAGCCGCCGGGTGCGGTTTCTCGTGATGCACTACACGGCGGTGGATTTTGCCACCTCCGCGCGCCTGCTCTCCGGCGACGGCGGCGCCAGCGCCCACTACCTGGTGCCCGACCCGACGGACCAGACCTATATTGATGCCGGTTTTAACGATCTGCGCATTTTTAATCTGGTTGATGAAAGCGAGCGCGCGTGGCACGCGGGCGTCAGCAGTTGGGCAGGCCGCAGCAATCTTAACGATACCGCCATCGGCATCGAGATTGTTAATCTCGCCTCGGATGAAACCGGGGAGTTCGTCTTTCCGCCGTTTAACGAGGAGCAGATTGCCGCCGTCAAGCAGCTGGCGCTGAATATCGTGCAGCGCTATCCGGATATGACGCCGGTCAATATTGTGGCCCACTCGGACATCTCGCCGGGGCGCAAAAGCGATCCCGGCGCGGCGTTCCCGTGGAAGGAGTTCTACGATCTGGGCATCGGGGCGTGGTATGACGAAGAGACCCGTGATAAATACTGCAAGCAGTTCAGCGGCGGCGGTATTCCTGAAAAAGCAGATATTGTCGCCAGGCTCGGCACCTACGGCTACAGCACTGCGGAGGCCGGTACAGATGAGGGCTATCGGGCGCTGGTGCGCGCTTTTCAGCTCCACTTCCGCCAGCAGAAGTATGACGGCGCGGTCGATATAGAGACGGCCGCCATTCTCTATGCGCTGGTGGAGAAATACTTCCCCGCCTGAGTCAATAAAGGGCCCTGACCCCGCGTCAGGGCCCGCTTAAAAACCGATGCCGGTGCTGACCCCGACGTGCCCGCTTGATGAACCGCCGGACGCGCCAACGCTGGTTCCCGCGCAGCCTGCTATTTGCAGCAGCGCTGCGATAAAAATTACTCTCATCATCTTTTGCCTCTTCAGAATACCCGGCATGAGTATGCCTGATAATAACCCCGCGCTAAACTCCGGCTTCGGACCATTATTCCATCTTACGAGTTGTACGATAAATCGCTGAAATTCGCCGCTATTGCCGTAACAAGCACAAAGTGAATAAGGAAGTCTGAGTCAGCCACTATAATGCTGATTTTGTATGATTCACGTGGTTGTAATGTCGCTATTTAAACACTTTCTTTTTTTTGTCGTGGCCTGTTTCGGGCCGGTTCTCACCGTATTTTGCCTGTGGCTGGATCTTAATTTCTTCCGCGATACGGTTACTGAAATCTCGGTGACTGAAATTGTCCAGGAGCTGGTTCTGGCTGCCGTTATGGTTATCCATTTTGTTCTGGCCAAAAAGTACGTCCCGCTGCGCCTGTGCAATATTCTGATTGGTGGCCTGTTCCTCGCTATGCTTATCCGCGAACTTGATGCCGTCTTTGATACGATTTCGCACGGCTGCTGGGTCTGGTTTGCCTTAACAACGTCGGTTATTGCGCTTATCTGGCCCGTCGCGAAGTGGAAAACAACCGTCGCGCAGCTTGAGCAATATGCGCAGACGCCCGGCTACGGCATGATGCTGGCGGGGCTGATGACGATCCTCGTCTTCTCGCGCCTGCTGGGCATGGGCGAGCTGTGGAACTTTATTCTGCAGGACGGCTTCGTGCGGGCGGCGAAAAACGCCGTTGAAGAGGGGTGTGAAATGTACGGCTACATGCTGTGCCTGACGGCGACCCTCGGCTATAGCTTCCAGCTACGCAGGATTGCTGCCGCCTGAGGTGAAAAACGGCCCGGCGCGATGCCGGGCCGTTTGCTCTGCGGCGGTTAATCCGCCCCCGCTTTCTCCGCTTTACCCGCCAGCAGGGCCAGGAAGTCATAGCGCTTCTGCAGATCTTGCGCGGCGTCCTTCCACAACTGCTCGGCCACCTCCGGCTGCTGGGCGTTCAGGCGGCGGAATCGCTGCTCTTTCATCAGCGTATCGGCCAGCGCGTCGGACGGCGGGCGCGAATCCAGCACCATCGGCACTTTTCCCTCTTCTTCGCGGCGCGGATCGAAGCGGAACAGCGGCCAGAAGCCGGTGGCGGTCAGCTGGCGCATCTGATCGTGGCTCAGCGCCAGGTCATAGCCGTGCTCCTCGCAGGGGCTGTAGGCGATGATCAGCGACGGGCCGGGATAGGCTTCGGCCTCCTGAATCGCCTTCACCGTCTGGTTAAGCTGCGCCCCCAGCGAAATCTGCGCCACGTAGACGTGACCGTACATCATCATGCTGACGCCCAGATCTTTACGCGCCTTGCGCTTGCCGTGCTCGCCAAACTTGGTGACCGCCCCGAGCGGCGTCGCCTTCGAGGCCTGGCCGCCGGTGTTGGAGTAACACTGAGTGTCGAGCACCAGGATATTGACGTTTTCCGTCAGGCTCATCACGTGATCCAGCCCGCCGAAGCCGATGTCGTAGGCCCAGCCGTCGCCGCCGATAAGCCAGATGGATTTCTCCACCAGCGCGTCGGCATCGGTCAGCAGCTCCTCCGCGCCCTCCACGCCCGCCAGATGCTGGCGCAGGGCGGCAACCTGTTCGCGGCGCAGCTCCGGCGTCGCTTCGGCGCGCAGGGCATCGTTCAGTTCAGCTGGCAGGCGATCGGCGAACCGCTCCAGCAGGCGCATCGCGCGGCGGCGGTGCTGATCCACCGACAGGCGGAAGCCGAGGCCGAACTCGGCGTTGTCCTCGAACAGCGAATTGGCCCACGCCGGGCCGCGGCCGTTGGCATCGGTGGTGTAGGGCGTGGAGGGCAGGTTGCCGCCGTAAATCGACGAACAGCCGGTGGCGTTGGCAATCAGCATCCGGTCGCCGTACAGCTGGGTCAGCAGCTTAATATAGGGCGTCTCGCCGCAGCCGGAGCAGGCGCCGGAGTACTCAAACAGCGGCGTCAGCAGCTGGGAGGTGCGGATATCAATGCGCTCCAGCGCGCTGCGTTCCATTTCCGGCAGGGCGAGGAAGTAGTCGTAGTTGACCTTCTCTTCTTCAACGTGCTCAAGGCGGGAGAGCATGTTGATGGCCTTAATCTCCGGATTCTGGCGGTCTTTCGCCGGGCAGACCTCGACGCAGAGGTTGCAGCCGGTGCAGTCTTCCGGGGCCACCTGCAGGACGTACTTCTGGCCGCGCATATCGCGGGACTTTACGTCCAGAGCGTGCAGGCTGGCGGGCGCGTCGGCCATCGCCTCCGGCGCCACCACCTTGGCGCGGATCGCCGAGTGCGGGCAGGCGGCCACGCAGTGGTTGCACTGGGTGCAGAGCTCCTCTTTCCACACCGGGATCGCCTCGGCGATGTTGCGCTTCTCCCAGCGGGTGGTGCCCACCGGCCAGGTGCCGTCCGGGGGCAGGGCCGAGACCGGCAGCGCATCGCCGAGCCCGGCGAGCATCGCGGCGGTGACGGTTTTCACGAAATCCGGCGCGGCGTCGGAGACGATCGGCGGCCGCGGGTGGCTGGCGACGTCAACCGGGCGCAGGGCGACCTCCGCCAGCGACTCGCGCGCCAGGGCCAGCGCCTGCCAGTTGCGCTCTACCAGTTCCTGGCCTTTACTGCTGTAGCTGTTGGCGATGGCATTCTGCAGCGCGGTCAGCGCCGAGCCGTCGGGCAGTACCTGGGTCAGCTCGAAGAACGCCATTTGCATCACGGTATTGATGCGCGCGCCCAGCCCGCACTCGCGGGCGATTTTTGCGGCATTAACTATGAAGAAGCGCGCCTGCTTCTGGTTGAGCGTCGCCTGCACCTCCTGCGGCAGCCGCGACCACACCTCGTCGGCGCTGTAGGGCGTGTTGAGCAGGAAGGTGCCGCCGGGCTTCAGGCGCTCGGCCATCTGATACTTGTCGATAAACTGCAGCTGGTGGCAGCCGACGAAGTCCGCCTGCGAGACCAGATAGGCGGAGCGGATCGGCTGCTCCGAGACCCGCAGATGCGAGACGGTCAGCCCGCCCGCCTTCTTCGAGTCATAGACGAAATAACCCTGGGCGTACCACGGCGTGGCGTTGCCGATGATCTTGATATTGTTCTTGGTGGCCGACACGCTGCCGTCGCTGCCGAGGCCGTAAAACAGCGCCTCCAGCCGGGCGGTGGAGGGCAGGGTATTCTCTGGCAGCGGCAGGGAGAGGTGGGTGACGTCATCGTAGATGCCGACCGTGAAGCGCGGCTTCGGCTGCGCGGCGGCGAGTTCTTTAAACACCGCCAGCGCGCATTCCGGGCCAAACTCCTTCGACGACAGGCCGTAGCGGCCGCCGATGACTTTCGGCAGCGCATCCCGCTCGCCGCGGCTGACGGCTTCCGCCAGGGCGGTCATTACGTCGAGGTACAGCGGCTCGGCCAGCGCCCCCGGCTCTTTGGTGCGGTCAAGTACCGCCACGCTTTTCGCCGATGCCGGCAGGGCCTGCAGCAGGTGCGCCGCCGAGAACGGACGATAGAGGCGCACCTTCAGTACGCCGACCTTCTCTCCGCGGATCAGCAACTCATCCACGACCTCCTCGCAGGTGCCGATAGCCGAGCCCATCAGGACGATCACCCGCTCCGCCTGGGGATGGCCGTAGTACTCAAACGGCCGGTAACGGCGGCCGGTGGCGGCGGCGAAGTCGTCCATGGCCTGTTCGACGTGGCTGTACACCGCGTCATACCACGGATTGGTCGCTTCCCGGGACTGGAAGTAGGTGTCGGGATTGGCCGAGGTGCCGCGGATCGCCGGATGTTCGGGATTGAGCGCCCGCGCCCGGTGGGCGTCGATATCCGCCTGCGGCAGCAGGTTTAGCAGCGTATCGTCGGCGATAGGCGTGATTTTATTGATTTCGTGCGAGGTGCGGAAGCCGTCGAAGAAGTGGATAAACGGCACCCGACTTTTCAGCGTCGCCATATGCGATATGAGCGCAAAGTCCTGGGCCTCCTGTACGCTGCCGGCGGCGAGCAGCGCGCAGCCGGTCTGGCGGACCGCCATCACGTCGGAGTGATCGCCAAAAATGGAGAGCGCGTGCGTGGCCACCGTGCGCGCCGCGGCGTGCAGCACGAAGGGCGTCAGCTGCCCCGCCAGCTTGTACAGCGTCGGGATCATCAGCAGCAGGCCCTGCGAGGAGGTAAATGACGTTGACAGGGCGCCGGTCTGCAGCGCGCCGTGCACGGCGGCAATGGCCCCGGCCTCAGACTGCATCTCGACTACGCGCGGCGTGTCGCCCCAGACATTCTTCAGGCCATTGCCCGCCCAGGCGTCGGCCTGCTCTGCCATGGTCGAACTGGGCGTGATGGGATAGATGGCGATAACTTCGCTGGCGCGGAACGCCACCGAGGCGACCGCGCCATTACCGTCAGTCGTAATCATACGTAAACCCTTACATTGCTCAAAAAGAGGACGCGCGCAAGCCGCAGCATCCTTGGTAATTATGGGTTTATTTTAGCAAAGCGGGGTGGCGGGAATTTTCGCTTTTGTGTCCAGCGACGTTGTCTGAACGCCGTTCAGATCAACGTTGGGCGCGAAAAATTGCCAGAAAATGTTTCACAGCCCCGAAATCTGCTTTTGCTCACTCGACGCCAGGCCGCGCCGTGCCTATTATGAACAGGTTTTGCTAACGTTTTGACAGGGGACAATGAGAATGAAAGCAGCTTTTTGGGTTGGGTGCGCAGCCTTACTGCTGTCTGCTTGCAGCAGCGAACCGGAACAGCAGGCGACGGCGGCTCACGTTTCGCCGGGAATGCGGGCGGCAATGTCCAGCGGCGGTCAGGCCAACTGCGCGATGATTGGCGGCTCACTTTCGGTTGCGCGCCAGCTTGACGGCTCAACCATCGGTATGTGCGCACTGCCCAACGGCAAGCGATGCAGCGAGGCTTCGCTTGCCACCGGGTCATGCGGAAACTACTGAACCAGATCGGCCAGCTTAAAGATAAGCGAATCGCTGTCGTCCGCCAGCGTTAGCTGATCGGCGGTCAGATCAACCTGGGCGCCATTGTGCAGCATTTTGCTGAGGGTGGCGTCGAGTTGATTAAGCTGCGGGTCGGTACACAGCTTTTTGGTCATCGCCACCTTCTTCGCCTTCAGCACGCCTTCGGAAAGGCTGCCCTTACCGGTAAACTGATTACACATGCTTCCGGAAATATGCATATCCTCATTAAAGCTCAGCTCCGGCGCCTTCACGCCCGGCGGCACATCCTGACCGTTGACGGTCTCCAGCACGAAGCGGTGGTGCACCAGCTGATCTTCCTGAACGGTGACTTTTTTGGTTCCAGAGGAAACGCAGCCGGCAAGCATCATGGTCGCGGCCAGTAAACATAAAGTTAATTTTTTGTTATTCATCACGGAGTTACCTACAAAAATAATTCACTGCAGCATGCCACTGTGGGGCATGCCGGGTCACTGAGTATTGTCCGAAAATGCTGCCGCAGGGGCGGCAGCAGCAAAGGTTAAACCAGCGCGTTCGGGCAGGGTTCGCCGCCGGAGACCTGGCGCAGATTGTACAGCGTGGTTTCAGAAATGCTGGTCAGCGCCTCGGCGGTGAGAAACGCCTGGTGGCCGGTGAACAGCACGTTGTGGCAGGCGGAGAGGCGGCGGAACACGTCATCCTGAATCACGTCGTTGGATTTATCTTCAAAGAACAGATCCCGCTCGTTCTCATACACGTCCATGCCCAGGGCGCCAATTTTCTGCGTTTTCAGCGCGTCGATCGCCGCCTGCGAGTCTACCAGACCGCCGCGGCTGGTATTAATGACCATCACCCCGTCTTTCATCTGGTCAAACGCGGCGCGGTTCAGCAGGTGGTAGTTATCCGGCGTAAGGGGGCAGTGCAGGGAGATAACGTCCGCGCGCGAGAACAGCGTCGGCAGATCCACGTACTCCACGCCCAGCTCCAGCGCCGCCTGGCTGGGATAAGGATCGTACGCCAGCAGCTTCATGCCGAAGCCGTTGAGAATGCGCAGCGCGGCGACGCCGATTTTTCCGGTGCCGATGACGCCTGCGGTCTTACCGTGCATGGTGAAGCCGCACAGCCCCTCCAGCGAGAAGTTGGCATCGCGGGTGCGCTGATAGGCGCGGTGGATACGGCGGTTGAGCGACATCATCAGGCCGACGGCGTGTTCCGCCACCGCTTCCGGCGAGTAGGCGGGCACGCGGACCACCTGCAGGCCCAGTTCTTTCGCCGCGTCGAGATCGACATTGTTGAAGCCGGCGCAGCGCAGAGCGATATACTTCACGCCGTGTTTTTTCAGCTCTTCAAGCACCGGGCGGCTGCCGTCGTCGTTGACAAAGATGCACACGGCATCGCAGCCGATGGCGGTTTTCGCGGTTTTTTCCGTTAAAAGGAAGTCGAAAAATTCAAGTTCATAGCCAAAAGCCTCATTTACATTTTGCAAATACTTTTTATCGTACTGCTTCGTGCTGTAAACCGCGATTTTCATAAGACTTTTCTCCATCAGATAGTACCGCTACGGTAACACATTTAAAATAATCTGACAATTATTAAAATATAGTTTAATCATGGAGTTACCAACGTTAGTGTAGTGCATAACCGTACTTTCTGAGCCTGAGAATTGCGCGTTTGCGCATCGGGCGCAAAAGGAAGCATCTATGCTTAGCAGTGGCGCGGTTCGCCCCGGCGGGACCACCGCGGCTTTAACAGGGGGGCTTTACGTGCCACAATACGGGCCTGTTCGGCCTTTTAATGACAATTAATCAGGATGTTAATCGCCCATGAAGGGTACATGGAAAGCAGCGATCGCCATCCTGCTGCTGCTGATACTTATACCGCTGACGCTGACCCACTGGGTGCCGACCCTTGCCGGGATCTGGCTGCCGTCAGGAACGCGCATTGCGCTTAAAGAGAGCCCGTCGTGGCATAACGGCAGGCTTCTGCTGCCCGAACTGCGCTATCTGGTGGGCGACTGCCAGCTGGCGCAGCTGCGCGACGCCGAGCTGTCCCATCCCAGCCGCTGGCGGCTCCACGTCGGCGAACTGAACATCAATTCCGCCTGCCTGAGCAAGCTCCCGCAGAGCGAACCTTCTCCCGCCGCCCCGCGCACGCTGGCCGAATGGCAGTCGATGCTGCCCAACAGCTGGCTGACGATAGATCGCCTGCGCTTCTCGCCCTGGGAGAAGTGGCAGGGCAAATTAGCGCTCTCTTTAACCCCCGCTCAGCAGATCCTCCACTACGACGGCGATTCGGTGACGCTGCGCGCGGCCCTGAAGGGACAGGCGCTGCAGGTCAGCGAATTTACCGCCAATGTGCTCGACGACCGCCCGCCGATCAAGCTGGTGGGCGAGCTCACGATGCCGCTGGTCCCCGCCGGCGTGCCGGTCAACGGCCACGTCGAATCGTCCTTCGAGGTTCCCGGCCAGCAGGGGCTGGTGGATGCCGAGCTGGAGTGGCGGGAAAATCAGGGCCAGCTGGTCGTGATGGCCCGCGGCGTCGGCGATCCGCTGCTCGACCTTCCCTGGACACTGACCCCGGAGCGCCTGACCATCAGCGACGGCCGCTGGAACTGGCCGTGGCTGGAGGGCGTGCCGGTCAGCGGCCGCGTCGGCCTGCGCCTCGACAACTGGCAGCAGGGCCTCGATAAAATGCAGATCGCCGGGCGCCTGAACGTCCTGACCCAGGGCGCGGCGGGCAAGGGTAACGCGGTGCTCAACTTCGGACCGGGGCGCCTGAGCATGGACAGCAGCGAGATGCCGCTGCAGGTGGCGGGCGAGGCCAAGTATAACGACCTGATCCTCTACGCCATGCTGCCGGCCACCTTAAGCGGGCCGCTTAACGACCCCGAGCTGACCTTTGCCCCCGGCGCGCTGCTGCGCTCGAAGGGACAGATTATCGACTCGCTTAATATCGATCAGATCCGCTGGCCGCTGGCCGGCGTGCGCCTCAGCAGCCGGGGCGTGGACGGCCGCCTGCAGGCCATTCTTCGCGCCCATGAGGACCAAACCGGCGACTTCGTGCTGCACCTCGACGGTAAGGCCAGCGACTTTTTGCCGGAGCGCGGCAGCTGGCGCTGGCGCTACTGGGGCGATGGCCACTTCCCGCCGATGAACGCCAGCTGGGACGTCAAGGGCGACGGCGAGTGGCGCGATGGTGACATTGTGCTCAACAGCCTCTCGACCGGCTTTGACCAGCTGCAGTACGGCGCGATGACCATCAGCCAGCCCCGGCTGGTGCTCGATGCCCCGGTGCGCTGGCGGCGCAGTGCGCAGCATCCGTCGCTGACCGGCGCGCTGTCGCTCGACGCCGGGGAAACCCGCTTTACCAGCGGCAGCGTCCTGCCGCCGTCAACGCTGAAATTTAGCGTCGACGGCCGCGACCCGACCTGGTTTAATTTTAAGGGTGACCTGCACGCCGGCGAGATTGGCCCTGTGCGGGTCAGCGGGCGCTGGGACGGCCTGCGTCTGCGCGGCAACGCCTGGTGGCCGAAGCAGTCCCTTAAGGTCTTCCAGCCGCTGCTGCCGCCGGAGGCCAAAACGACGCTTCGCGATGGCACCCTTTACGCGCAGGTGGCGTTTTCCGCCGCGGCGGATCAGGGCTTCGAGGCCGGCGGCCACGGCGTGCTGAAAAACGGCAGCCTGTGGATGCCGGACAACCAGATTAACGGCGTCGATTTTATTCTGCCGTTCCGCTTCAGCCAGAGCACCTGGCACCTTGGCCACCGCCGCCCGGTCTCCCTGCGCATTGGTGAAGTGGTCAATCAGGTCACCGCCCGCAATATCACCGCCGATCTTGAGGGCAGCTATCCGTGGAGCGAGCAGGATCCGCTGCTGCTCTCCAACGTCAGCGTTGACGTGCTGGGCGGCAAGGTCTCGATGCTGCAGCTGCGAATGCCGCAGCGCGACGCGGCCCTGCTGCGGGTGCAGAACATCTCCACCAGCGAGCTTATCGGCGCCATCAATCCGAAGCAGTTCACCATGTCGGGACGCGTAAACGGCGCGCTGCCGCTGTGGCTTAATAACGAGAAGTGGATAATCAAAGACGGCTGGCTGACCAATCCCGGCCCGCTGACCCTGCGTCTGGATAAGGACACGGCGGATGCGGTGGTGCGCGACAACATGGCCGCCGGGTCGGCGATCAACTGGCTGCGCTACCTGGAGATCACCCGCTCCTGGACCAGCGTCAGCCTCGATAACCTCGGTATGCTGCAGCTGAAGTCCTCCATCTCTGGTACCAGCCGGACGGATGGCAAATCGGCGCGGGTGAATCTCAACTACACCCACCAGGAAAATGTCTTTGAGCTGTGGCGCAGCCTGCGCTTTGGTGACAATCTTCAGGCGTGGCTTGAGCAGAACGCGCATCTACCCGCCCCCTGCCGATCGGGCAAGGCATGTAAGGAGCAGTAATGAGTATAAGAAATGCCGCGGCGGGCCTGCTTGCCGCAATCACCCTCAGCGGCTGCACGCCGCGCATTGAGGTGGCGGCCCCCGAAGCGCCGATCACCATCAATATGAACGTCAAGATAGAGCATGAGATCCACATTAAGGTCGATAAAGACGTGGAAAACCTGCTCAAGTCGCGCAGCGATCTCTTCTGAGGTGCCTATGAAACGAATCGCGATTGCCGCCCTGCTGGCGCTGGTCTGCCAGAGCGCCCAGGCGCTGACGCTGGAACAGGCGCGGGCCGAAGGACGGGTAGGGGAAACCCTCAGCGGCTATCTGGCGCCGGTAGCGCAGGATGCCGATACGCAGGCGCTGGTCGCCCGCATTAACGCCGCCCGCAGCGCCAGCTACCAGCAGTTGGCCAGCCAGAATAACGTGCCGGTGAATGAGGTCGCGAAGATGGCCGGGCAGAAGCTGGTGGCGCGGGCGCAGCCCGGGGAGTACGTGCGCGGAATGAACGGGCAGTGGCTGAAAAAATAGCTATCGATAGCGCCGCCGGTACTCCCCCGGGCTGACGCCGAAGCGCTGGCGAAAAGCGGTTGAGAAGTGGCTGTGATCGCCAAAGCCCCAGCTATAGCCAATCCCCGCCAGCTTCTCCTCATCCGCGGCGCTGCGCAGGGCGCTGGCGCAAAGGTCCAGCCGCCGGTGCCTGATATACTGGGCGACCACCAGACCGCGATCGGCAAACAGCCGGTACAGACTGCGCAGCGACATACCCATCTCTTTTGCCAGCCAGGCCGGGCGCAGGCTGTCGGACTGGATGTGCTCATCAATCATCGCCGTCACTTTTTCAAATAGCCTGTCGCGCCTGCTGGGCTGCGCTTCCCGCTGGCGCAGCGCCGGGCGCAGCAGGCAGGCGATGGCCTCCAGCGCCGCGCCGCTTTCGCTTTCCGACATCGCCAGACTGTTCATGCTCTCCTGCAGCAGCCGGTGGCTGAGCTGCACTACCGGCTGCGTCTTATCGAGCCTTGGAACATACTCCGCTGCGCCTGCCGCCAGCTGATGCTCCAGCAGATGGCGGGGCAGCAGTAGCGATACCTGACGCGCGCGCGCCGTCCAGAAGATAGAGCAGGGGCGCGAGGCGTCCACCACGGTAATATCCCCGGGCGACAGCGTGGTCTGGCGCGTGCCCTGTTCAATGGTCGCCTCGCCGGCGAGCTGGAAGACGGTGTAAAACCAGGCGTCATTGCCGCTGCGGATCTCGCGTTCGGTGCGGTACAGATTGACGTTAGCGGCGGTCACGGTGCTCAGCTTGAGGCCGCTGGCATAGCCGGACTCGATCTCGCCGACAAAATCGCCCGCCAGGCGACGGGCGGCAAACCGCCCGCACTCGGCGTTGATCGTCGATAGCCACTGCTGAAAACCTGCGTTATTCATAGATCCTTCCCGGCGACCGCACAGTGATGGTTGCATGTATGTTACACAAATTAGCGCATTCGGTTGTAAAAACGAACGATGCCGTTCACATAACGCGCTTCTGCCCCTGCCGCCCTGCGCGAAATGTCACGGACAGCACAGCAAATGGCAGACAGACAAAAGGCGCGCGGCGTTCCGACAGGGCACACTGGGAGAATATTATTCAGAGGCTATCGGGAGAGAACAGATGTCAGATACACAGGTTGCGCGACTCGCCAGCGTGGAGCAGTTTCTTACCCGCGAACACGGTAACTTTATTGACGGCAGGCAGCAGGCCTCTTCCGGCGAGCAGCGGCTGACTGTCTGGGATCCGGCGACCGGCCGGGCCATCGCCACCACCGCCGACGCCAGCCGGGAGGATGTGGATAGCGCCGTCGCCTCCGCCTGGCGCGCCTTCGTCGACAGGCGCTGGTCCGGGCGCCTGCCCGCCGAGCGGGAGCGGATCCTGCTGCGCTTTGCCGATCTGGTGGAGCAGCACGGCGAAGAGCTGGCCCAGCTCGAAACCCTGGAGCAGGGTAAATCGATCAATATTTCCCGGGTGGTGGAGGTCGGCAGCGCCGTGAACTGGATGCGCTACACCGCCGGGCTGACCACCAAAATTGCCGGTCAGACCCTCGATGTCTCCATTCCGATGCCGCCGGGCGCGCGCTACCAGGCGTGGACCCGCAAAGAGCCCGTCGGCGTGGTGGCGGGCATCGTGCCGTGGAACTTCCCGCTGATGATTGCCCTGTGGAAGATCATGCCCGCCCTCGCGGCAGGCTGCTCCATCGTTATCAAACCCTCAGAGACCACGCCGCTGACCGCGCTGCGCCTCGCCGAGCTGGCCGTCGAGGCGGGCGTACCGGAAGGTACCTTCAACGTGATAACCGGCAGCGGCGCCGTCTGCGGCGCGGCGCTGACCTCGCATCCTCAGGTAGCAAAAGTGAGCTTTACCGGCTCGACCCTGACCGGCAAGCATATTGCCCGCACCGCGGCCGACAGGCTGACTCGCGTGACCCTTGAGCTGGGCGGCAAAAACCCGGCCATCGTGCTGAAAGATGCCGATCCGCAGTGGGTCATCGAGGGGCTGATGGCGGGCAGCTTCCTCAACCAGGGCCAGGTGTGCGCGGCCAGCTCCCGGCTCTATATCGAAGCGCCGATTTTCGACACCCTGGTGGCGGGCTTTGAGCAGGCGCTGAAGTCCCTGACCGTCGGGCCGGGCATGTCGGAGCGCGCGCAGATCAACGCCCTGGCCTCGCGGGCGCACTGCGAGAAAGTGGCGGGATTTCTGCACGAGGCGGAGCAGAGCCGCGCCGAGCTTATTCGCGGCGGCGCGGTGCCGGAGGGCGACGGCTACTATATTCAGCCAACGCTGGTGGTCAATCCCGACGCCGCCCTGCGCCTGACCCGCGAAGAGGTCTTTGGCCCGGTGGTCAATCTGGTGCGGGTCGCGGACAGCGAAGAGGCGCTGCGGCTGGCCAACGATACCGAATACGGGCTGACCGCCAGCGTCTGGACGAAGGACCTCTCGCAGGCGCTGGGCTACAGCGAGCGCCTGCAGGCGGGCACCGTGTGGGTCAATACCCACACCCTGATTGACCCCAATCTGCCCTTCGGCGGCATGAAGCAGTCCGGCACCGGGCGCGACTTCGGTACCGACTGGCTGGACGGCTGGTGTGAAACCAAATCGGTTTGCGTGCGCTATTAGCGCGGGGTTTTTTACCGCACTTGTGCTGGTAGAGGCTGCCGCCGGCAGCGATAAGCGCCTCTTCCAGCACATCGCCGGCGGCCCTCTGGCGCTGCCACAATTTCATGGCTTCGCAGTCTTCCCTGTGTGGCTATCTTTATCAACGGCAAGCCGTACGGGCAAAAAAGCCTTTAATTGCACTATTGATAACGTTATCAGTGGATGCAGGGATAATAAGGGAGTGTGGCGCTATGCAGGCGACCAGATTGGATGTGCCGCAGCATGAGTGGATTCCTGGTTACGCTTTTTACCTGCTTTTGTTGCCGGGAGAACAGGTAAATTAATGGCAGATTTGATCCACATCCTCAGCAGCCAGGCCGGTCATTTTCATAACGGTGCTGCGGTCAAGGCCGTTTTGCAGCATGGTGCGAGCAACTTCGAGTTTACCTTCTACTTTGCCTTCATTGCGGCCTTTCTCTTCGCCGATTCGGATACCTTCAAGGCGCCCTTTCTCAATGCCTTTTTGTTCCAGCTGTTGTGCAATGGTCATGAGTGCGTCTCCGTGTTGCGGCACACGCTGTGCCAGTTCGCGAACGAAGGCTTCAGAGTCAGCTGACTCACCCGCCTGCAGTAGATAGTGTATCAGCGCAATCACCTGGGGTGAAGAGAGATAATCTGCCATAAGTAGCGTGGCCAGCCGATCGGCCAGGGTTGCGATATCACGCTGATGGATATGCTTTTGCAACAATGTCAGCGCCGCCATGCTGCGGTGGCCCATTATTTCATCATCCGGAATGACGGTGACATCAATCAGTGGATAAGCTCCACCGTAGACTTTACCTGCCAGCTGCGGATGATCAAATTCATCCAGCCAGCGGGTAGAGTAGGGATAGGGACTGCGTTTACCGACATAAAACAGCATCGGTATCACCAGCGGCAGTTTTTATGACCGGCCTCAAGATGGCGCTGCATCGCGGCAACGGCATATCGGGTCATGCGGAAGGCCATGTGAACATCAGGCGAGCTCTGGTGTTCGATCAACACATGCACATATCCGGTCCCTGCGGCCGTTTCCAGGCTATAAAGCACGTCGCTGAAATACTGGCGAAGATCGTCTTCAACAAATGAACCTGATTCAAGCTTCAGGGTACCGAGATCGAAGATAGCGCGTAGCTCCGCCGGAAGGTGGATATCCATAAAATCGCGGGCAATCTCCGGCTGCGTCAGAAACTGCCTGAAGGCCGCATCATGCGGCGTCGGCGAGGTATTTTTCTTCTTCATCACTGCTGACCCTGAACGTTGATTTTTCGATGATATCACTCGCAGGCAAAAGCAATGATTGATCCGACGCTGCCCTTTGGCGGCATGAGGCAGTCCGGAGCCGGACGTAAATTAGGTATTTATTGGCAGGACGGCTGGTGCGGAACCCAATCGGTTTGCGTGCGCTACTGATCCTGCTGGCGAGGAGCAGGCGAGGCCTTTTTTGCCTGCTTTTGCTGATAGAGGCGCTTATCCGCAGCGATGAACGCCTTTTCCAGCGAGTCGCCTTCGCGCATCTGATATCCTCCCCAGGAAAAGGCCACCAGCCTTTCACTGTCCGTTTCCAGCAGCTTATCCGCAACCCGGCGGACCACCTCCCTGGCTTTAGCCTCGTTGGCATCAATAAGGATCAGGATAAACTCGTCCCCGCCGATGCGAATGCCGTAGTCGCTTTTACGCACCGAGCGGCCGATCGCGTTACCCAGCAGGGTAATCGCCCGATCGCCGGCATGATGGCCGAGAATATCGTTAATCTGCTTCAGACCATCGCAATCTATAGCGATGACGGTAATCGCTATCTTCCTCTCCAGTAGCGCTGCGATTTTATTCCTCAGCCTTTCGGTAAGCAGTTTACGATTATAGAGTCCGGTCAGCGCATCGGTGACATTGTCATAAAATAGCGTCGCGTGGCGCCGGAACTGGTAGCTCGAGTAGCGCAGTATCAGAAGGGTGGTGGCAAGATAGAGCGCAAGCAGCCAGAGGTTGCTGAGCATGAAGTACCAAATATCGACGGAAATGTGCAGCGTTAACGCATCGGTCAGCCGCTGGCTGACGTTCAGCACCGGCGCAACGCTGAGCGATGGCGTATGAAACACAATGCCGTAGCCGGAGGTGGTATCGCTAACGTAGAGCTTCATTGCGGACCACAGCGTCGGGCGGGAGGTAGTGCGAAAGGCAGTGGATAAATCGTCGGCATTAATTTGGGTAACTATCATCCCCTTAATTTCCCCCGCATTAAATACGGGGCAGATCATGCTGAACGCTTTTCCGCCGAGGATCTGATCGATATGAATGTGCGAAGTTATACTGTTACCATGAAAAAAGTCTGCTAACTCGCGGGTATTAATACTTATCCCGCGGGCAAATGCCTGCAGATCGATGCGGCTGCTATTTTCATTTTGCCAGTAGGGAAACGGATGCTGGTGAATATTGATACGGCTGCTCGAATAGATATAGCTATTTTCCAGATCGAGATAATAACGAATATTATCGAAAATATAGTCACCGTAGTTTGAAAAAATGTATCGGGTGGAGGTGGTGAAAATTCCGTCATCAATGGCCAGAATTGCGCCGATGTCATAGACCCAGCTCTGGCAGTCGGCATTCTGAGTTTGCAGCGTCCCTTCCAGCGTAGGGAAACGGCTCGCGGTCAGATTAAAACCATACATATCGTTGACGTGTTCCAGACGACCGCAGAGCGTCCTCGCATCGCCCACGCCTGCAATGGGTGCCGGTGGGCGAGAGAACAGAGTTGAAAGTCGAAAGGCAATACGCTGATTTATGTATTGTTCGTGAAACAGAGCGGATTTGCCGTTTTCGGCAACATAGCCCATATAACTTTGTAGAGACAGATACTCCCGATAAAGTAAACCGGAGAAAAGTAAAGTGCTAGTAATAATAATGATTACTTGTGTGGCAATTTTTATTTTCTTCATTACCAAAACTTGGCCCATGAGATTACAGCTAAGTGTCTAATTATAGCAGGCAAAAGTAGAATTAATAACCATATCATTGGTGTTGTTATTGTAAGAGATAGGATCATACTGTTTTTCACCTGCTTTCAGAAAGGATTCGCGCCCCGATGGTCGGCAGATAATGGCGATTGCGGTAGCCTGCGTTGGTTATGGAATAGTCAACCGCGGCGGCGCGGTAAGCCATCCGGTATTAACTGTCGGGGAAAGGCTACCTGCATCGGCGAACGCGCCCGGCGCGGGGCTGGTTCCATTATTGTGAACGGTCTGCGTGAACACGCGCTGTCGAATCAGCGCACAGCGTTACCTGGCGGTCATCAGGAAACGTAATCTGCTCCCGGCAGCCGGACCGGTACGTAAAGCGGTTTATCAGGCCCGTTGACGATCTAAGCGATCGCCTTTGACGGGGCGGCAGTGCAGAGGTTATGGTTTTTTTGGGATAATCAGGTCAATCCTCTGGATATATTGTGTGCTGCCTGTTTTACCACCGCCCCAATCTGCTCTTGATTTTGCGGAGTAATAAACTGAGCGAAACATGAAATACTGATAGAGGCGATGACATTGCCAGCAATGTTGAATATGGGGGCTGCCACACAATGGACCCCCGGAATTATTTCATCATAGTCTGTAGCGTAGCCTCGCGATTTTATTTGTTTGATACTTTCCTCAAGTTCATGTTTTGACAAAATGGATTTTTCAGTTTCGCGGGGAAAAGGCTGACTATAAATGTATTTTTCCAGATACTCTGACCCAAGAAAGGCAAGCATGGCTTTGCCTACGCCGGTACAGGTCATCGGGGCTCGCTTGCCAATGTGAGAGTAACTGACTTTTGCCTGCGGGTCTTCATACTTATCAATATAAATAACCTCTCCGCTATCATGCGTGGCAAGGTGTACGGTAGCCGTATAATATTGCGCTAACGTCAGGCACTCGCTTTCTGCTCTTTTCTTTAGCGTGTTTCTTTTGCCATAAAGGCAGCCGAACTCAAAGAGTTTAATACCGAGCTGGTATTTTTTCGTTTTAAGATTTTGTTCAAGCATACCGTTTAGATGCAGAGTATTAACCAGATCGTAGACTGTGCTTTTTTGCAGGCCAGACAGATTTACTATGTCTGTTATACCTAATTCTTCATGTTGAGAGAAACATCCCAGGATGCTGACCGCTTTATCCACTGATAAGATTCGCTTACTCATTTCAATATATCCCCTCCGATCCCAGAGTAATCATCTTATATCATTTTTACATAACGCCACAATTAGCTGACTCATATGGAGTATCAATTTCATAGCGCATCCGCTTACAGTAATACTTCCTGGTAATAATTGCTTTGCTTAACTATTAGAATTCAGAGATGCCGTCTGGTGACCTCAGGGTATAAAGTATTTTCAATGTCGATCCGCATCACAAAAGATTATAGTAGTGATTGACAACCAATCTGCATAGAATCTACAAATTGCTATGTAATATATTGTCGGATAGTGTCCGACATTATCGGAAGTCGCCAGCAATCAGGGATGCTTTACTAAAACACGAATAAATAAATTGTTTTAACATGTTAAAAAATGGATGGCTATTGCAGGGCGGGAAATTTGATATCGGCGAAAAGCATCGCTTGTACCGGTACAGAACGGTCCGCACCGATACAGCAGAAGCGCCATCTGGCATTTAAAGGTCGTTCACCCTTATTCTGTCAGCGCAAGTCATCGGAGTAATACCATTTGCAGAATAAAAGACGGGCAGCGTAGCTAACGTAGTGACGGGAAATTTCGCGGAAGCAAAGAGAATTATATTGCCGCTGAACCGCAATGGAAAAACGGTCTCTCGTTATCGGAATGAGGATCGGCAAGGAGATGTATAATGAACGCTTATGAGTTTATTGGTATTACAGGCATTATCATCGCGTTACTGGCTTTTGTGTATGTTACAATAAAAGGGGTAAATACGATAATAGGCGCACCCATTGTTACTATTATCATCATTGTTTTTAATAAAATGCACGTCATGGACTCGCTGTTTGGCCAGAAAAATTCATATGTCTCTGCGTTAGCGAATTTTATATTAGCAAATTTTTCGATATTTTTATTGGGCGCGGTGCTTGCTAAATATATGGAAAAGAGCGGTGCCACCCAATCAATTGCCAATAAAATACTGTACTATACTCATACCGATCGTCCCTATTCTGTACTGTTGGCTATTTTCATTATTAGTTCGATTATTACCATGGGCGGTGTTAGTTTTTTTGTGGTGTGCTTTGCATTGATACCTATGGCAAAACCCCTATTCAAAGAGCTAAATATTGCATGGAATCTAGTAACCATACCTCTTTTTGCCGGCATGGCGACCTATACTATGAGCATGTTGCCGGGATCACCGTCAATTGTTAACGTCATACCGGCCAATGCGCTGCATACCACTTTAACTGCCGCACCGATCTTAGGTATTATATGCTCGATATTTATCGTCGCTTACAGCTTAATTTATATGTATTATGAACTGAAAAAAAGCCAGAAACGCGGCGAGACATACTCTACCTTTGTTGACGTGAAAGAGGATGTGTCAATTGCACAAGGCATGTTGCCTAACTTTCTTCCATCAATCCTGCCGATGATAACACTGTTACTAATTATTATTATCTTCAGGGATGTGAATAATATTATTTTGATTGCGCTTACGGCATCAATATTACTCTGTGCATTATTATTCAGAAAGCAAGCCAATGATCATGTAAAAATACTAAATCAGGGTGCTTTAGATTCAGTTATTCCTGTTTTCAGTACCTCGAGTACGGTCGCATTTGGTACGGTGCTTGCCAGTTCATCTGCATTTGAAGTAATTAAAAGTTTAATCATGACGATCCCGGGAAATCCTTTAATTAGTCTGTCCATTTCCACTGCAATTCTGAGCTGTATTACCGGGTCGGCTGCCGGAACCGTGGGTATCGTTATGCAATCATTTGCGGCAGACTATGTCGCAATGGGTATCGATCCTCAAATCATCCACCGCATCACCACCATTGCCTCTGCTTCTTTTGGGATTATGCCTTATACCGGCCTGTGTATTACGTTTAACACGCTGGCAAAATTGTCATTAAAACAGTCGTTCAGGTATCAGTTTTTTGTCGTCAGTATCGGACATATTTTGACGCTGATACTGGCCCTGACCCTTGTGACATTTGTTCTTGCATAAGCAGAGTGAAGGGGGCCTGAAGCGTAAAGAGCGCTACAAACCGAGCGCGGCCATTCAGCCGCGCTCTGGTCTTAAAGCAGCTACTTCTTCACCGCCCCCAGCGTCGGCGTCTCATTAAAATAGTTCCACGGCTTCATCAGCACATGAACCCACTCGGTCGGCATCATCGGCCACTCTTCCGCGCGCGCCACGTGGGTGGTGCCGGTGGTGATCCACACCACCAGATCCTGGTTATCCAGCTTTTCGTCGTCCTTCGTAAACTGTCCCAGCCCGGTATCATGAGTCGAGCGGTTCGGATACTGCCCCTCCGGGTAGCGCTCGTTGGGATGATAGCGGGTGACCCACAGCTGCTTGTCCATAAAGCTCAGGCGGTGGTATATCCACTCATCTTTAGCGAAGTTGGCGCCGGTCGCCACCGGGTGGGTGCCGCCCGCGTAGGGGATTATCTGGTACGAGACGGGGTTGCCCATCCGGTTCTCTTTGGTGGTGTTGCTCAGCAGGCGGATGGTGGCCGGATCGAACTTCTGCGCCGCCTGCTGCTCGCTGTCGATGTTGTACTGATTAACCTGCATGGTGCTGGTGCGCGGTCCGCCTGCCGCGTTGGGTTTTACCTCAGGGTCCATCGCCACCAGCCGGTTGTTCTCGCCGTCCACGTCGAGATCGAGGCGGAAGTTGTAGATATGCTGGTGGGTCGTGCCGACGATGTTGTGGTCGATCAGCGTCCCGTAGCGGGTGTCCGCTTTGGCGGTGGCGTCGTGCATGGTTTTGCTCTGCACGCCTTTCACCGCCTCGATGCCGGTGGCCCCGACGTCAATGCCGAGGGTGCCGTTCTCGTGGAAGATCCAGTCGAAAATATAGTCATAGTTACCGACGGTACTTATCCAGCGCACCACCAGCTCGCGGCCCTCAGCGCTGACGTTGAGCTGGCCCAGCTCCTGGTGCTTATATTCCGGGCCGGCGTAGCGTTCGAACACCGCAATGGCGCGCGGAATGGTAATCGGCTTGCCGCTGTAGTCGGCGATGGTCTCGTTGAGCATCACCGCGTTGGACGGCGCGTCTTTGCCCGGCGCGATGGAGGAGGTGAGGGTGCCCATGCCGTAGTCGCCGGAGTCGAGATAGGCCTTAAAGTACCAGCCAACGTCCGGATCGCCGTAGGGGACGATCATGCCTCCGAGGGAGCCTTCGTACATCACCTTGCGCCTGGTGCCGTTGTCGTTATAGGTCACGGTAGAGATAATCGGCCCGACGCGGGAGTCCAGCCGCAGGTGGAAGTCCCAGTTCTGCCAGTGGAGGGTATCGCCGGTGATGGTGTAGTTTTTGCCTTCCGGCTCGATAATCTGCAGCGGCTTGCGCGCCAGCGGCAGGCGGTCGCGGCCGTCGTAGGCGCGCGGCGTCATCTGCACCGGCACCACCGGGCCTTCTTCAATCTTGATGATTTTTTTCTGCTGCAGATCGACCACCGCCACCAGATTCTCAATCGGATGCGCCCAGTAGTTGCCGTCGCCGACGTCGAGATAGCTGATGGCCTTCAGCAGGCGCTTGTCCTGGGTCAGACCGTCCTTGCCGTCGAAGTAGCCAACGGTCAGCGGCGTGGTCACCACTTTACTCGGGTCGGTGATGCCGTGCTTTTTAAGCGCTTCGGTAAATTCCGTACTGTCGTTAATTACCTTCTGCACGGTGACAAAATCGTCGAGCAGGATCATGCCGTGGGCGTCTTTCACCGGCGTCCAACTGACCACTCTCTTATTCTGCAAATCTACCACGCTCTCAATGACGTGCTTGCCGTCGAGCAGGGTGACGTTGGCAAGCCGCGGGCCGTCCACCGCCTTACCGCTGAGCACGAAGTCCCACACTTTCGCCTTGTCCGGCTCGGCGAGGGCGATCTGCGTAAAGCGGGTATTGGGCTGGAACGTCTTCGCCGCTTTTACAATCTCAACGGCGGTTTTGATCTCGTCGGCGCTCAGAGCATTGAGCGGATGCGGGCGCTTCTCCACCTGAAAGGTCTGATCCAGCCCGGACTGGAAAACGTCGTTAACGAAGGTATCGGAGATCCACGCCTTATTCTCCTTCATCACCACCGGCACCTGCAGCTTCAGGCGCTTGCCGTTGACGATAGCGCTGTCCGCGCCGGGCTTCACCTTCACATAGGCGCCGTCTTTGGTGATAACGAACATCTGCGCGTAATCGTCCCACTGTACGTCGGCGCCAAAATCGGCCAGGGTTTTGTCCATCGGGATCATATGGGCCTCGCCGCCGTGGGCGAACGCCGGGGACTGCCAGCTGCAGATCAGCGCCACGGCCAGCGCCAGGGCCGATTTACGGGCGTTAAAACGTGAAGGCTTTATCATCATTAACCTCATAGCGTTGTGTTTTTTGACGTTGCGCTTATGACTGTCTCACCCTGCCAGCGGGCAGCGTTTGTCCGCATCTGCCAGCCGCTTTGTCAGATTTGCCAGGTTAATCATTTTGTCGATGGGATAACGCGCGCCCCGGCAGGAGCGCGCGTCGGCATTCAGAAGTCGCCCTGCTGGCGGGCCACCAGGGTGAGGATAGAGTAGAGCGCCACCGCCTGCTGATGCTGGTTAAACACCTCGACAGACCACTCCACCACGCCGGTGGGCTTCTCTTCGGCGGTTTTCTGCCGCTTGAGGGTTTTGCGTTTGCAGGTCAGGCGCACCTGAATGGTGTCGCCGGGCTTCACCGGCTCAATAAAGCGCAGGTTCTCCATGCCGTAGTTGGCGATCACCGGCCCGACGCCGTCGTCCACGAACAGCCCGGCGGCGGCGGAAATAATGAAGTAGCCGTGCACCACGCGTTCGCCGAAAATCGACTCGGCGGCGGCGATCTTATCCATATGGGCGTAGAAGTGATCCCCGCTGAGGCAGGCGAAGTTAACGATATCCGCCTCGGTCATGGTGCGGCGCGGGGTCAGCAGGCTGTCGCCGGGCTGCAGCTCCTCGAAGTATTTGCGAAACGGATGCACGCGGTCCTCCTGTACCTGCGCGCCGCGCACCCACTGCTGGCCGACGGCGGCGAGCATGGTCGGGCTGCCCTGCACGGCGGTGCGCTGCAGATAGTGCTTCACCGCCCGCAGGCCGCCCAGCTCTTCGCCGCCGCCCGCACGGCCGGGGCCGCCGTGCAGCAGCTGCGGCAGCGGCGAGCCGTGGCCGGTGGACTCTTTCGACGACTCTTCGTTAAGGATCTGAATGCGGCCGTGGGCGCGGGCGGCGCCGAGAATAAACCGGCGCGCCGCGGCGGCGTCCGCCGTCACCAGCGTGCCGGCCAGGCTGCCCTGACCGGCGCGGGCCAGGGCGAGGGCGTGCTCGCCGTCGCGATAGGGCATCAGAGTCGCCACCGGGCCGAAGGCTTCAATTTCGTGCACGGCGGGCGTTTCGTCCGGCTGCGGGCAGAACAGCAGCGTCGGCGGGAAGAACGCCCCGGCGGCCTGCGGGTCCGCCTGTCCACCGAGCAGCGCCCGGCACCCGGCGGCGAGCAGGGCGCTGACCTTCTCCTGCACGTCGGCGCGCTGTTCGGCGTTGACCAGCGCGCCCATCTTTACGCCATCCTGCGCCGGGTCGCCCATCCGCACGCCCTCCAGCCGGGCGATCAGCGCGGCGCTTACGGCCTCAACCTGCGCCTGCGGGACGATGATGCGGCGAATGGCGGTACACTTCTGGCCCGCCTTGGCGGTCATCTCGCGCACCACCTCGCGGATAAACAGCGCGAACTCGGGCTGCCCGGGGGTGACGTCTTCGCCCAGCACGCAGCAGTTCAGCGAATCGGCCTCCATGGTGAAGGGAATCGAGTTTTTCACAATGTTGGGATGCACCCGCAGGGACTGGCCGGTCTGCGCCGAGCCGGTAAAGGTCACCACGTCCTGAAAATCGAGATGGTCCAGCAGATCGCCCGCGCCGCCGCAGATAAGGCTGATGGCGCCGTCCGGCACCAGGCCGCTCTCCACGATGCATTTCACCATCGCCTGCGTCACCTGGGCGCTGGCGGTGGCGGGTTTGATGATGGCGGGCATCCCGGCAAGCCAGGTCGGCGCCAGCTTTTCCAGCATACCCCAGCAGGGAAAGTTGAAGGCGTTAATGTGCACCGCGACGCCGGATTTTGAGGTCAGAACGTGGCGGGCGGCGAAGCCGCCGTTTTTTGACAGCCCAATCAGCTCATCCTCCGGCCACAACACGTCGTCCGGCAGCTCGCGCGCGCCCAGGCCGGCGTAGGTAAAGAGCGTGCCGATCCCGCCTTCGATATCGACCCAGCTATCCGCGCGGGTAGCGCCGGTCTGGGCGGAGAGGGCATAGAAGGTCTCTTTATGTTCGAGCAGGTGCTTCGCGACGGCCTTCAGCATCGCCGCGCGGGCGATGAAGGTCATTTCGCCCAGCGCCTTGCCGCCGCGCGCGATGGCGTAGCGACGCGCCGCGGCCATATCCAGGCCTTCACTGGTCACCTGCCAGAGGGGTTCGCCGCTGATGGCGTGGTGGATAGCGCGCTCGCGGCCCCGGCCGCTCTGCCAGGCACCGGATAAGTAACTGGTTAACTGCTGCATGTGCTCTCTCCATAAATGTTACGTATCGTAGCTATGTATAGTTTAATTTCGAATCATAAAAATCAACGTAATATTTAATAATTTATTAACAATGAGATCACCATCAATCATTTCAACCAAACTAAGTGCTTGATATTTTGAGTTTTTAGTATTTTATTTGCGATGTCATTCACAAAATAAACAAAGCGTTGTTGGGGTTTTAGTTAACCTTTATGTAACTTTAATGTATCAACATGATTCACAAATTGTCTTTGTGTGGATTTAAATAGAATCATAAGGGTGCAATGTGACCGAACAACAACGCTTTGAACACCGCATCGCGGAAGAGAAGGCGATTGAGCCGCAGGACTGGATGCCGGAGGCGTACCGCAAGACGCTGATCCGCCAGATAGGCCAGCACGCCCACTCCGAAATCGTCGGTATGCTGCCGGAAGGCAACTGGATCACCCGCGCGCCGACCCTGCGCCGTAAGGCGATTCTGCTGGCGAAAGTGCAGGATGAAGCCGGGCACGGCCTCTACCTCTACAGCGCGGCGGAAACCCTCGGCTGCGCCCGGGAAGATATCTACCAGAAGATGCTCGACGGCAAGATGAAGTACTCCTCCATCTTTAACTACCCGACGCTGAGCTGGGCAGACATCCCGGTGATCGGCTGGCTGGTGGACGGCGCCGCCATCGTCAATCAGGTGGCGCTGTGCCGCACCTCCTACGGCCCCTACGCCAGGGCGATGGTGAAGATCTGCAAAGAGGAGAGCTTTCACCAGCGCCAGGGCTTCGAGGCCTGCATGGCGCTGGCGCAGGGCAGCGACGAGCAGCGCCAGATGCTGCAGGACGCCATCAACCGCTACTGGTGGCCGGCGCTGATGATGTTTGGCCCCAACGACGACAGCTCGCCGAACAGCGCCCAGAGCCTGGCGTGGAAAATCAAGCGCTTCGGCAACGACGAACTGCGCCAGCGCTTCGTTGACAATACCGTCCCGCAGGTGGCGATCCTCGGCATGACCGTCCCCGATCCGGATCTGACCTTCGACGAGGAGAGCGGCCACTACCGCTTCGGCGAGATTGACTGGCAGGAGTTCAACGAGGTCATCAGCGGGCGCGGCATCTGCAACCACGAGCGCCTGGCCGCCAAGCGCAAGGCCTGGGAAGAGGGCGAATGGGTGCGCGAAGCCGCCCTGGCCCACGCGCAAAAACAGCACGCCCGCAAAGTGGCGTAAGGAGAATACCGTGAGCAACGTTTACTGGCCGCTGTATGAAGTGTTCGTCCGCAGCAAGCAGGGATTATCGCACCGCCACGTCGGCAGCCTGCACGCCGCCGATGACCAGATGGCGCTGGAGAACGCCCGCGACGCCTATACCCGCCGCAGCGAAGGCTGCTCTATCTGGGTGGTGAAGGCGAGCGAAATCGTCGCCTCGCAGCCGGAAGACAGGGGCGAGCTGTTCGATCCGGCGGAGAGCAAAATCTACCGCCACCCGACCTTTTATACGCTGCCTGACGGCATCGAGCACATGTGAGGCGCACGATGAATCACCACGATCCGGTTGCTACCTACGCCCTGCGCCTCGGCGATAGCTGCCTGGTGCTGGCCCAGCGCCTCGGCGCCTGGTGCGGCCACGCCCCCGAGCTTGAGATTGACCTCGCCCTGGCCAACATCGGCCTCGACCTGCTGGGCCAGGCCCGCAACTTCCTCACCTGTGCCGCAGAGCGCCGGGGGGAGGGCGATGAAGACACCCTCGCGTTTGGCCGCGACGAGCGCCAGTTCAGCAATTTGCTGCTGGCGGAGCAGCCCAACGGTAATTTCGCCGACACCATCGCCCGCCAGCTGATGATTGACGCCTGGCACGTGGCGCTGTTCAGCCGTCTGGCGGACAGCCGGGACGCGCAGCTGGCGGCGATTGCCGCGAAATCCATCAAGGAAGCCCGCTACCACCTGCGCTACAGCCGGGGCTGGACCGTCCGTCTCGGCGGCGGTACCGCGCTGTCGGCGGCCAGAATGCAGGCGGCGTTCGATAACCTGTGGCGCTTCAGCGCCGAGCTGTTCGAGGCCGACGCGCTGGAGATAGCGCTGGCCGGGCAGGGCATTGCGGTCGATTCGCGCACCCTGCGCGAGGGCTGGCTGGCGGAGATGGCCGGCGCGCTTGCCGAAGCGGAGCTTACCGTGCCGCAGGTGCCGTCGTACCGCACCGGCGGCCGGCGCGGGCTGCACACCGAACATCTGGGACCGATGCTGGCGGAGATGCAGTACCTCCAGCGCAGCTATCCCGGCCAGCAGTGGTAGCGGAGGGCGCTATGCAGCAGACGATAGATATCGCCCCGGCGCAGGTGCGCCAGATCTGGGCCCTGCTGGGCCAGATCCCCGACCCGGAAGTGCCGGTGCTGACCATCACCGATCTTGGAATGGTGCGCAGCGTCGCGCCCTACGGCGCAGGCTGGGTGATTGGCTTTACGCCAACCTATTCCGGCTGCCCGGCCACGGAGCACCTGCTGGGCGAGATCCGCCGTGTGATGGGCGAACACGGCTTCACGCCGGTGCGCGTCGTCATGCAGCTCGACCCGCCCTGGACCACCGACTGGATGACCCCCGACGCCCGGGCGCGCCTGCGCGAGTACGGCATCAGCCCGCCGCAGGCCCACGCCTGCCATGCTTCGGAACTGCCGGAAACGGTGGCCTGTCCGCGCTGTGGAAGCCGCCACACCACGATGATCAGCGAATTTGGTTCCACGGCCTGCAAGGCGCTTTACCGCTGCGACAGCTGCCGGGAACCCTTTGACTACTTTAAATGTATCTGAGGTTGCCATGACGACGTTTCATTCCCTCACGGTGGCAAAAGTGGAGCCGGAAACGGCCGACGCGGTGACTATCACCTTCGCCGTGCCCCGGGCGCTGGAGGCGGCCTACGCCTTTAAGCCCGGCCAGCACCTGACCCTGAAAACCCGCCTCGGCGATGAGGAACTCAGGCGCTGCTACTCCATCTGCCGCCGCGCGGTGCCCGGCGAGATCAGCGTCGCGGTTAAGGCCATCGAAGGCGGCCGCTTCTCGCGCTATGCCCGGGACAGCATCAAAACCGGCATGTGCCTGGAGGTGATGGTCCCCCAGGGCAACTTCGGCTACCGGCCGCAGCCGCAGCGCGCGGGCCACTACCTGGCGATTGCCGCCGGATCCGGCATTACGCCGATGCTGGCGATTATTGAAACCACGCTGCAGGCGGAGCCGCAGAGCGCCTTCACCCTGATCTACGGCAACCGCAGCAGCCAGTCGATGATGTTTCGCACGGCGCTGGCGGACCTGAAAGATAAGTATCCCACCCGCTTTCAGCTGCTGTGCATCTTTAGCCAGGAGACGCAGGAGAGCCCGCTGCTGCACGGCCACATCAATGGCGACAAGCTGCGGGTCCTGGCCGATTCCCTGATTAACTTCAGCCAGTTCGACGAGGCGTTTATCTGCGGCCCGGTGCCGATGATGGATGACGCCGAAGCGGCCCTCGCCGGGCTGGGCATGCGTCCCGACGCCATCCACCTCGAACGCTTCAACACCGCCGGCAGCGCGCCGCGCTCCGCCGCGGGTACCCGGGCGGAGGGGCAGACGGTTACCGTCCGCCAGGACGGACGCGACCGGGCCATTATCCTCGGCGCTGAGGATGAGAGCATTCTCGATGCCGCCCTGCGCCAGGGTGCGGATCTGCCCTACGCCTGCAAGGGCGGCGTGTGCGCCACCTGCAAATGTAAGGTGCTGCGCGGCGAAGTGTCGATGGCCACCAACTACAGCCTCGAGCCGGACGAACTGGCGGCGGGCTACGTGCTGAGCTGCCAGGCGCTGCCGGTGACGCCCGACGTAATTGTTGATTTTGATGCGAAGGGGATGGCATGAGCGACCTTCTGACTGCCCGCCACGGCCGGGTGCTGCTGCTGACCCTCAACCGGCCGCAGGCCCGCAATGCCCTGAACGGCGCGCTGCTGACGCAGATAGCCGACGCGCTGGACAGCGCGCGCGACGATGCCGCTACCGGCGCGGTGGTGATAACCGGCAGCGCGCGCTTTTTTGCCGCCGGGGCCGATCTGCAGGAGATGGCGAACAAGGATCTGCCCGCCACCCTTAACGATACGCGCCCGCAGATCTGGGCGCGCATCGACGCCTTTTCCAAGCCGCTGATCGCCGCCGTTAACGGCTACGCCCTCGGCGCGGGCTGCGAGCTGGCCCTGCTCTGCGACGTGGTGGTAGCCGGGGACAGCGCCAGCTTCGGCCTGCCGGAAATCACCCTCGGTATTATTCCCGGCGCGGGCGGCACCCAGCGCCTGATCCGCTGCGTCGGTAAATCGCTGGCGACCCAGATGGTGCTCACCGGCAAACCCATCGGCGCCGCCCGCGCGCAGCAGGCCGGGCTGGTGAGCGAGATCTGTCCGCCGGCGCTGACCGTCGAGTACGCCATAAACCTGGCCGCCGGCATGGCGCAGCGCGCCCCGCTGGCGCTGCAGGCCGCCAAGCAGGCCCTGCGCCAGTCCCAGGAGATGAGCCTCCGCGCAGGTCTCGGCGCCGAGCGCCAGCTGTTCACGCTGCTCAGCGCTACCGACGACCGCCGGGAAGGCATCGCCGCTTTCCTCGAAAAACGCCAACCCGACTTCAAAGGACGTTAATCATGGATGCTTTTATTCAGAGCCATATCGAGGGCGGGGTGATGACGCTGACCCTCAACCGTCCCGAACGGCTGAACAGCTTTAACGACGCGATGCACGGGCAGCTCGCCGAGTGCCTGACCCAGGCCGAGCGCGATGACGCGGTGCGCTGCCTGCTGATCACCGGCGCCGGGCGCGGCTTCTGCGCCGGGCAGGATCTCAACGACCGCAATGTCGATCCCAGCGGCCCGCCGCCGGATCTCGGCTACTCGGTGGAAACCTTCTACAACCCCCTGGTGAAGCGGCTGGCGAAGCTGCCCAAGCCGGTGATCTGCGCGGTTAACGGCGTGGCGGCCGGGGCGGGGGCTACGCTGGCGCTGGGCTGCGACATCGTGATTGCCGCCCGCTCGGCGAACTTTGTGATGGCCTTCAGCAGGCTGGGGCTGGTCCCGGACTGCGGCGGCACCTGGTTTTTACCGCGCGTCGCGGGCCGGGCGAGGGCAATGGCGCTGGCGCTGCTGGGCGACAAGCTTAGCGCCGAACAGGCGCAGCAGTGGGGCCTGATCTGGCAGGTGGTGGACGACGAGCAGCTTGCCGATACCGCCGGGCAGATGGCGCGCCACTTTGCCAGCCAGCCGACCTACGGTCTGGGGCTGATTAAGCAGGCCATTAACGCCGCCGAAACCAATACCCTCGACGCCCAGCTCGATCTGGAGCGCGACTACCAGCGCCTCGCCGGGCGCAGCGACGACTACCGGGAGGGCGTCAGCGCCTTTCTTGCCAAGCGCCAGCCGCAGTTTACGGGGAAATAGCCATGAGCCAGCAAATAGACACCGTGGCAGTGATCGGCAGCGGCACCATGGGCGCCGGGATCGCTGAAGTCGCGGCGATGGCCGGCCAGCAGGTGCTGCTTCACGACATCTCCGCAGAGGCGATGGACCGGGCGGTTGACGGCCTGCGCCAGCGGCTTGAGGGCCGCGCGGCGCGCGGAAAGCTCACCGACGCCGAGGTCAGCCGGGCGCTGGCGCGCATTAAGCCGGTCACCGACATCGCCGCCCTGGCGGCGGCGGATCTGGTGATCGAGGCCGCCGCCGAGCGGCTGGAAGTGAAAAAGGCGCTGTTTGCGCAGCTCGGCGAGATCTGCCCGCCGCGCACGCTGCTCACCAGTAATACCTCCTCTATCTCGATTACCGCGATTGCCGCCGACGTGAAGCACCCCGAGCGGGTCGCCGGGCTGCACTTCTTCAACCCCGCGCCGGTGATGAAGCTGGTGGAGGTGGTCAGCGGCATGGCGACGTCGCCGGAAGCGGTGGCGCAGTTGACGCAGTGCGTGGTTGCCTGGGGCAAGCAGCCGGTGCAGTGCCAGTCGACGCCGGGCTTTATCGTCAACCGGGTGGCGCGGCCGTTCTACGCCGAAGCGTGGCGCGCGCTGGAAGAGCAGGTCGCTGCCCCGGAAGTCATCGACACGGCCCTGCGCGAGGCCGGGCGCTTTCCGATGGGGCCGCTGGCGCTTACCGACCTGATCGGCCAGGACGTTAACTTCGCCGTCACCTGCTCGGTGTTTAACGCTTTCTGGCAGGAGCGCCGCTTCCTGCCGTCGCTGGTCCAGCAGGAGCTGGTGCTGGCCGGACGCTTAGGTAAGAAGAGCGGCCACGGCGTCTACCGCTGGCCGGAGGGCGCGCCGAAGGTTGACGCCTATCCTGCGGTGCCTGATCACCGTCTGGCGCAGCGCGTCAGTAAAGAAGGTGACGTTGTCACTCTTGATGGCGTGCTGCTGCTGGAAACACGGGGTGAAACGGCCCAGGCCGAAGCCCGGCGCCGCGGCGGACCGGTAGTACTGATGGACCGCAGCGACGGTAGCCTGGCGGTCGTTGCCGCCGCGGCCGCTAACCGGCTAGAAGAGACCGAAAAAGCCATCGGCTGGCTGCAGCAGCAGGGCAAGCGGGTGGTGCTGGTCAGCGATTATCCCGGCCTGCTGGTGTGGCGCACGGTGGCGATGCTGGTCAACGAAGCGCTGGACGCCCTGCAAAAGGGCGTCGCCAGCGAAGAGGACATCGATACCGCCATGCGGCTTGGCGTCAACTATCCGCAAGGTCCGCTGCAGTGGGGCGAACGCCTCGGCTGGCAGCGGGTGCTGAGGCTGCTGGAGAACCTGCAGCGCCACTACGGCGAAGAGCGCTATCGCCCCTGTTCACTGCTGCGCCAGCGGGCGCTGATGGAGTACAGCGATGAGCAATAATGAAGCCTGGCGCAACGCCCGCGCCATGTACCAAAACGACGCCTGCGCGCAGGCGCTGGGCATCGACATTGTGGAGATGGATGACGGTGTCGCGGTGCTGACCATGACCATCACGCCGCAGATGCTCAACGGCCACCGCACCTGCCACGGCGGCCAGCTTTTTTCGCTGGCGGACACCGCCTTCGCCTACGCCTGCAACAGCCAGGGGCTGGCGGCGGTGGCCTCCGGCTGCAGTATCGATTTTTTACGTCCGGGCTTTGCCGGGGACCGGCTTACCGCCACCGCGCGGGTGAAGCATCAGGGCAAGCTGACCGGCGTATACGATATTGAAATTGTTAACCAGCAGCAGAAAACGGTTGCGCTGTTTCGCGGTAAATCGCACCGCATCGGCGGCGCCGTCGCGGGAGAGCCATCATGATTGCAGCATTTATTTGCGACGGCGTCAGGACGCCTATCGGCCGCTACGGCGGCGCGCTGTCCGGCGTGCGGGCCGACGATTTGGCTGCGGTGCCGCTGCGCGCGCTGCTGGCGCGCTATCCGCAGCTCGATCCGGCGCGCATCGACGACGTGATTTACGGCTGCGCCAACCAGGCGGGCGAGGATAACCGCAACGTGGCGCGCATGGCCGCGCTGCTGGCGGGCCTGCCGCAGACGGTTTCAGGCACCACCGTTAACCGCCTGTGCGGCTCCGGGCTCGATGCCGTGGGCTTTGCCGCCCGGGCGATCAGAGCTGGCGATGCCGGGCTAATGATCGCCGGCGGCGTGGAGTCGATGTCCCGCGCGCCGTTCGTGATGGGTAAAGCCAGCGCGCCGTTTCAGCGCCAGGCGGAGCTGTTCGATACCACCATCGGCTGGCGTTTTGTGAACCCGCTCATGAAGCAGCAGTTCGGCACTGACAGTATGCCGGAAACGGCGGAGAATGTAGCTGAATTGTTAAAAATAAGCCGCGCGGACCAGGATGCCTTTGCGCTGCGCAGCCAGCGGCGCACCGCCGGGGCGCAGGCAAGCGGTATTCTGGCGCAGGAGATCGTGCCGGTGCCCGCGGTCGGTAAAAAAGGCGCAGTCGCGGAAGTGACGCAGGATGAGCATCCCCGCGCGGACACCACGGCGGAGCAGCTGGCGGCGCTCAAGACGCCGTTTCGCCACGGCGGCACCATCACGGCGGGTAACGCCTCCGGCGTCAACGACGGCGCGGCGGCGCTGATTATCGCCAGCGAAACCGCAGCGGCGCAGCAGGGACTGACGCCCAGGGCGCGGATAGTCGCGATGGCGACGGCGGGGGTTGAACCTAAGCTGATGGGACTCGGGCCGGTGCCTGCGACCCGCAAAGTTCTGGAACTTGCCGGGCTCGGCATCGGCGCTATGGACGTTATCGAACTGAACGAGGCGTTTGCCGCCCAGGCCCTCGGCGTGCTGCGCCAGCTCGGTCTGCCGGACGACGCCGCGCATGTCAATCCCAACGGAGGCGCCATCGCCTTAGGCCATCCGCTGGGAATGAGCGGCGCCCGGCTGGCGCTGGCGGCAACGCTTGAGCTGCAGCGCCGGGGCGGCCGCTATGCCCTGTGCACCATGTGTATTGGCGTGGGTCAGGGCATTGCCCTGATCCTGGAGCGTGTGTAAGCAATAACCTGCGAGTACCCTGAAAATGACAATAAAATTAGAAGCCATCGAAACCGCGTCCGTGGACGAGCTGCGGGACTTACAGACCCGACGCCTGAAGTGGACCCTTAAGCATGCGTACGATAACGTGCCGATGTACCGCCGCAAGTTCGACGCGGCGGGCGTCCACCCTGACGATTTTCGCGACCTGAGCGACATCCGCAAATTTCCCTGCACCACCAAGCAGGATCTGCGCGACAACTACCCGTTCGATACCTTTGCCGTGCCGATGGAGCAGGTGGTGCGGGTGCACGCCTCCTCCGGCACCACAGGTAAACCGACGGTGGTGGGCTACACCCGGCGGGATATCGACACCTGGGCCGATCTGGTTGCCCGTTCGCTGCGGGCCGCGGGCGGTACGCCGAAAGATAAAATTCACGTTGCCTACGGCTACGGCCTGTTTACCGGCGGCCTCGGCGCCCACTACGGCGCCGAGCGGCTCGGCGCCACGGTGATCCCGATGTCCGGCGGCCAGACCGAAAAGCAGGCGCAGCTGATCCGCGACTTTCAGCCGGATATGATCATGGTGACTCCGTCCTACTGCCTTAACCTGATCGAGGAGCTGGAGCGCCAGATGGGCGGCGACGCCAGCCGCTGTTCGCTGCGCACCGGCGTTTTCGGCGCCGAGCCCTGGACCCAGGCGATGCGCCGCGAAATCGAACAGCGCCTCGGCATCACCGCGCTCGACATCTACGGCCTGTCGGAGGTGATGGGCCCGGGCGTGGCGATGGAGTGTATCGAAACCGCCGACGGCCCGACCATCTGGGAAGACCACTTCTACCCGGAGATCGTCAATCCCAACGACGGCACGCCGCTCGACGACGGCGAGCAGGGCGAGCTGCTGTTCACCACGCTGACCAAAGAGGCGCTGCCGGTTATTCGCTACCGCACCCGGGATCTCACCCGCCTGCTGCCCGGCACCGCGCGCACCATGCGCCGCATGGACCGCATCAGCGGGCGCAGCGACGACATGCTGATCATCCGCGGCGTCAACGTCTTTCCCTCGCAGCTGGAGGAGGAGATCGTTAAGTTCGAGCACCTGTCGCCGCACTATCAGCTGGAGGTCAACCGCCGGGGCCACCTCGATTCGCTGTCGGTGAAGGTCGAGCTGCGCGAAACCAGCCTGTCGCTGACCCACGAGCAGCGCTGCCAGGTATGTCACCAGCTGCGCCACCGCATTAAGTCGATGGTCGGTATTTCCACCGACGTGACGATCGTCAATTGCGGCAGCATTCCGCGCTCGGAGGGCAAGGCGTGCCGGGTGTTTGATTTGCGCAAGATGGCGGCGAACGGGTAGAGCAGCCGAATGTGTACCGGAAACGCCACGCTGTTTACTGTGTGGAGTGTTTCCGCGCTCCGTTTCTCTGCAGGCTTTTTGCGGCGGGCGCGTTGAGGGCGCTCGCCGCCGGGCGGTTACTCTGTGCTATGATTCAGATAACATAAAAAATACAGCAGAATGAATCAGATGAGTAAACTCGACCACTTTATTCAGCAGGCGGTCAGCGCCGCGCCCGTCAGCGGCACGTCGCTGATCTCCTCGCTCTACGGCGATTCGCTCTCCCATCGCGGCGGCGAAATCTGGCTCGGCAGCCTGACGGCGCTGCTGGAGGGACTCGGCTTCGGCGACCGCTTCGTGCGCACCTCGCTGTTCCGACTCAACAAAGAGGGCTGGCTGGACGTGGACCGTATCGGGAGGCGCAGCTTCTATCGCCTCAGCGATAAGGGCATGCGCCTGACGCGCCGGGCGGAGAGCAAAATCTACCGCGCCGAGGCCCCGGCCTGGGACGGCAACTGGCTGCTGCTGCTCTCCGAGGGCCTCGACAGAAATACCCTCGCCGACGTCAAAAAACAGCTTCTCTGGCAGGGCTTCGGCACCCTGGCGCCGAACCTGCTGGCCTCGCCGTCGCAGCGGCTGGCGGACGTGCAGGCCCTGCTGCACGAGGCGGGCGTTGCCGAACAGGTTATCTGCTTCGAAGCGCAGTCGCCGTTGGCGACCTCGGTCAGCGCCCTGCGCGCGCGGGTCGAGGAGTGCTGGCAGCTCACCGGGCAGAACCAGCTGTATGAAGACTTTATCGCCACCTTCCGGCCGCTGCTGCCGCTGCTGCGCGAGGCCGATGAGGACGAGCTGACGCCTGCCCGCTGCTTCGCGATTCAACTGCTGCTGATCCACCTCTACCGCCGGGTGATCCTCAAAGATCCGCTGCTGCCCGAGGCGCTGCTGCCCGCCCACTGGCTGGGGCAGAGCGCGCGCCAGCTGTGCATTAATATCTACCGCTGCGTTGCCCCGGGCGCGCTGGCGTGGGTGAGCGAAAAGGGGGAAACCTCCGTCGGCCCGCTGCCGCAGCCCGCGTCATCATTCTGGCAGCGCTTCGGCGGCCTGAAAACATAGCTAAGGAGTGACAATGCCTGTCTATCAAATTGATGGTTTAACCCCGGTCGTCCCCGACGAGAGCTACGTCCACCCGACGGCGGTTCTTATCGGCGACGTGATCCTCGGCAAAGGCGTTTACGTCGGGCCGAACGCCAGCCTGCGGGGCGACTTTGGCCGCATTGTGGTGAAAGACGGCGCCAACATTCAGGACAACTGCGTGATGCACGGCTTTCCCGAGCAGGACACTGTAGTTGAAGAGGACGGCCATATCGGCCACAGCGCCATCCTCCACGGCTGCGTTATCCGCCGCAACGCGCTGGTGGGCATGAACGCGGTGGTGATGGACGGCGCGGTTATCGGCGAAAACAGCATTGTCGGCGCGGCGGCCTTTGTCAAAGCGCGCGCCGACATGCCCGCCGACCATCTGATTATCGGCAGCCCGGCGAAAGCGATCCGCGCGCTCAGCGATGAGGAAAAAGCCTGGAAAAAGCAGGGCACCCGCGAGTATCAGGTGCTGGTGGAGCGCTGTAAGCTGACGATGCACCAGGTGGAGCCGCTCAAAGAGGTTGAAGAGGGGCGGACAAGGCTGACCTTTGATGAGAGTCTGCGGCCGAAATCGGCGAAATAAGGGGCTCAGGTAGCCTTCGCGGCAGGTGGCGATGTTAAATGATTGTCACGTTTTATAACATTTCACCTATTGAAAATAGCGGGCGGCAAAATAGAGTAGTCCGGGCTGAGTAACCCATTGACCGGAAAGGATCTGGCCCGCTAATGCACAACATTGTCTTAATCATCCTGACGCTCGGCCTGCTGGCCGGCTGCTCATCCCAGGTTAAACACCGCCGCTACGCCCCCCTGCAGTCGAGCAAAAACGCGCGGCCGCAGCAGGATCTTATCCCGGTGCTGGCCGCCCTTCACGATCAGATGCACACCTGGCAGGGCGCGCCCTATCATTACGGCGGCACGACGCTGCGCGGCGTTGACTGCTCGGGCTTCGTCTGGCGAACCCTGAAGGACCGGTTTAACCTGCCGATGTCGCGGATCACCACCCGCGAGCTGATTCATATGGGGCAACGTATCGAACCGTCGCGGCTGCAGCCCGGCGATCTGGTGTTCTTCCGCATTCATCGCGAACTGCACGTTGGATTTTACGATACCGACCGTCATTTCCTGCACGCGTCGGTGCACAGCGGCGTGACGCGCTCATCGCTGGACGCGGCCTACTGGCGGAACGTTTTTCTTGAAGCGCGGCGGCTGCCGGACGAGAGAGGGGCCAGCATTCATCTGGCGGATAACAACTAGCGGGAAAAAAGCAAACCTCCCGCCAGGCGGCGGGAGGCGAAGATCTTACGCAGCAACCAGACCATCAATCGCCGCTTTCGCATCGCTCTGCGCTTTTGCGGCCACTTCCGGACCGTAGGCCACGCCTTCCGCGAACACAAAGTTCACGTCGGTGATGCCGATAAAGCCCAGGAACAGCTTCACGTAAGGCACCAGCAGGTCGGTCGGGGTGTCTTTATGGATGCCGCCGCGGCTGGACACCACGATAGCACGCTTACCTTTCACCAGACCTTCCGGACCTTCGGCAGTATAGCGGAAGGTGACGCCGGCGCGGGCTACCAGGTCGAAGTAGTTCTTCAGCTGGGTCGGGATGTTGAAATTGTACATCGGCGCGGCGATAACCACGACGTCATGGGCCTGCAGTTCATTGATCAGCTCGTCGGACAGGGCCAGCGCTTCCTGCTGACGCGGAGTCAGCGGCGCATCGCTCGGACGCATTGCGCCGACCAGCTCGCCGTCCAGTACCGGCACCGGGGTGGCGGCCAGATCGCGAACGGTAATTTCGTCGCCGGGGTGCTTAGCAGCCCACTGGTCAACGAAGTAGTCGGTCAGCTGGTTGGACTGTGAATAGCCTGCCAGAATGCTGGATTTAAGAACTAATACTTTGCTCATGAGGTGTTCCTTTTATGAGATTGACGGGCCGAGGCCCCGTTGCTTGTTGACACTCTATTCACAATCGTGAGGCAGAGATAGCGCAATATATCGAATCCTCTGTTCAATTTTATTGAACAAGGCAAGCGAAACCCTGATGTGGTATTCTACGGGCAACAAAAACTGAGACATTTTTCCGACGGTTCGCCGTCCGATAACGCTATGACAGAACACGTAAAAATTTCCTTTTCGCAGCTCTACGATCGGCTCAACGACCTGATGCTGCGGGATAAACAGCGCTTTGCCAAACGCCTGCACGGCGTGAAGAAAGTTAAAAATCCTGAATCTCAGCAGGCCATTATGCAGGCGATGGCGGCGGAGATTGCCGGGGCGGCAGGCACGGTCGCGCAGCGCGAAGCCGCGCGCCCGGCCATCACCTATCCGCAAAACCTGCCGGTCAGCCAGAAGAAGCAGGACATTCTCAACGCGGTGCGCGATAACCAGGTGGTCATCGTCGCCGGGGAGACCGGCTCCGGCAAAACCACCCAGCTGCCGAAGATCTGTATGGAGCTGGGCAGGGGCGTGAAGGGGCTGATTGGCCACACCCAGCCAAGACGGCTTGCGGCGCGCACGGTGGCGAACCGCATCGCCGAAGAGCTGGAGACCGAGCCCGGCGGCTGCATCGGCTATAAGGTGCGTTTTAACGACCACGTCAGCGACAATACGATGGTCAAGCTGATGACCGACGGCATCCTGCTGGCGGAGATCCAGACCGACCGCCTGCTGATGCAGTACGACACCATCATCATCGATGAGGCCCACGAGCGCAGCCTGAACATCGACTTCCTCCTCGGCTATCTCAAAGAGCTGCTGCCGCGCCGTCCCGACCTGAAGGTGATCATCACCTCGGCGACCATCGATCCGCAGCGCTTCTCCAAGCATTTTAACAATGCGCCGATTATTGAAGTCTCCGGCCGGACCTACCCGGTTGAAGTGCGCTACCGGCCTATCGTCGAAGAGGCCGACGACACCGAGCGCGACCAGCTGCAGGCGATATTTGACGCCGTAGATGAACTTGGACGCGAAAGCGCGGGCGATATTCTGATCTTTATGAGCGGCGAGCGGGAAATCCGCGACACCGCCGATGCGCTGAACAAGCGCGACCTGCGCCACACCGAGATCCTGCCGCTCTACGCCCGGCTCTCCAACAGCGAGCAGAACCGCGTCTTTCAGTCCCACAGCGGTCGGCGTATCGTGCTGGCGACCAACGTCGCGGAAACCTCGCTCACCGTGCCGGGCATTAAGTACGTTATCGATCCCGGCACCGCGCGCATCAGCCGCTACAGCTACCGCACCAAGGTACAGCGCCTGCCGATCGAGCCGGTATCGCAGGCCTCCGCCAACCAGCGAAAAGGGCGCTGCGGCCGCGTCTCGGAAGGAATCTGTATCCGCCTCTATTCCGAGGACGACTTCCTCTCGCGCCCGGAATTTACCGATCCGGAAATTCTGCGCACCAATCTGGCGTCGGTCATTCTGCAGATGACCGCCCTCGGTCTCGGCGATATCGGCGCCTTCCCGTTCGTCGAAGCGCCGGACAAGCGCAACATCCAGGACGGCGTGCGCCTGCTGGAGGAGCTGGGAGCCATTACCACCGATGAACAGCAGACGGTCTATAAGCTGACGCCGATGGGCCGCCAGCTCAGCCAGCTGCCGGTGGATCCGCGCCTGGCCCGCATGGTGCTGGAAGCGCAGCACCACGGCTGCGTGCGCGAGGCGATGATCATCACCTCGGCGCTCTCCATTCAGGATCCGCGCGAGCGGCCGATGGAGAAGCAGCAGGCCTCCGATGAGAAGCACCGCCGCTTCCACGACAAAGAGTCCGACTTCCTCGCCTTCGTCAACCTGTGGAACTACCTCGGCGAGCAGCAGAAGGCGCTGTCGTCTAACGCCTTCCGCCGCCTGTGCCGCACCGATTTCCTCAACTACCTGCGGGTGCGCGAGTGGCAGGATATCTACACCCAGCTGCGCCAGGTGGTGAAAGAGCTGCGCATTCCGGTCAACAGCGAACCGGCGGAATATCGCGAGATCCATCTCGCGCTGCTCACCGGCCTGCTGTCGCACATCGGCATGAAGGACGCCGACAAGCAGGAGTTTACCGGCGCGCGCAACGCGCGCTTCGCCATCTTCCCCGGCTCCGGACTGTTTAAAAAGCCGCCGAAGTGGACGATGGTCGCCGAGCTGGTTGAGACCAGCCGCCTGTGGGGGCGCATTGCCGCGCGTATCGAGCCCGAGTGGGTCGAGCCGCTGGCGAAGCATCTGATTAAGCGCTCGTACAGCGAGCCGCACTGGGAGCGCGCCCAGGGCGCGGTGATGGCCACCGAGAAAGTGACCCTCTACGGCCTGCCGATCGTCGCGGCCCGCAAGGTGAACTACAGCCAGATTGACCCGGCCCTGTGCCGGGAGCTGTTTATCCGCCACGCGCTGGTGGAGGGCGACTGGCAGACCCGCCACGCTTTCTTTCGCGACAACCTCAAGCTGCGCAACGAAGTCGAGGAGCTGGAGCACAAATCGCGCCGCCGCGACATTCTGGTGGACGATGAAACCCTGTTTGAGTTCTACGACCAGCGCATCAGCCACGAGGTTATCTCCGCCCGCCATTTTGACAGCTGGTGGAAAAAGGCCGCGAAAGAAACGCCGGACCTGCTCAACTTTGAAAAGAGTATGCTCATCAAGGAAGGGGCGGAGAGCGTCAGCAAGCTCGACTACCCGAACTTCTGGCACCAGGGCAACCTCAAGCTGCGCCTCAGCTACCAGTTCGAGCCGGGCACCGACGCCGACGGCGTGACGGTGCACATCCCGCTGCCGCTGCTCAACCAGGTAGACGAGGCCGGCTTCGAGTGGCAGATCCCCGGCCTGCGCCGCGAGCTGGTTATCGCCCTGATCAAATCTCTGCCTAAGCCCGTGCGCCGCAACTTTGTGCCCGCGCCGAACTACGCCGAGGCGTTTTTAGGCCGCGTCACCGATACCGACGTGCCGCTGCTCGACGCGCTTGAGCGCGAGCTGCGGCGGATGACCGGCGTCACCGTTGACCGCGACGACTGGCAGTGGGATCAGGTGCCCGATCACCTGAAAATGACCTTCCGGGTGGTGGACGATAAGCACCGTAAGCTGAACGAAGGCCGCGACCTGACCGCCCTCAAGGAGGCGCTGAAAAGCAAAGTGCAGGAGACGCTCTCGGCGGTGGCCGACGACGGCATCGAGCAGAGCGGTCTGCACCTGTGGAGCTTCGGCACCCTGCCGGATCACTATGAGCAGAAGCGGGGCAATTACCGGGTCAAGGCGTGGCCGGCGCTGGTGGACGAGCGCGACAGCGTGGCGATTAAGCTGTTCGACAACCCGCAGGAGCAGCAGACCGCCATGTGGCGCGGCCTGCGCCGCCTGCTGCTGCTCAACATTCCGTCGCCGATCAAGTACCTGCACGAGAAGCTGCCCAATAAGGCGAAGCTCGGGCTCTACTTTAATCCCTACGGCAAGGTGCTGGATCTGATTGACGACTGCATCTCCTGCGGCGTGGATAAGCTGATTGACGAAGCGGGCGGGCCGGTATGGACGGAGGAGGGCTTTGCCAGACTGCACGACAAGGTGCGCGCGGAGCTGAACGATACGGTGGTAGAGATAGCCAAACAGGTCGAGCAGATCCTCACCGCCGTCTTCAATATCAACAAGCGCTTAAAAGGGCGGGTTGATATGACGATGGCGCTGGGGCTGTCGGACGTGAAGGCGCAGATGAGCGGCCTGGTGTATCGCGGCTTCGTCACCGGTAACGGCTTTAAGCGCCTCGGCGATACGCTGCGCTATCTCAACGGCATCGAGCGGCGCCTGGAGAAGATGGCTATCGACCCGCACCGCGACCGCGCCCAGATGCTGAAGGTTGAGAGCGTGCAGCAGGCGTGGCAGCAGTGGCTCAACAAGCTGCCGCCCGCGCGCCGCGACGATGCCGACGTGCAGGAGATCCGCTGGATGATCGAGGAGCTGCGGGTCAGCTACTTCGCCCAGCAGCTGGGGACGCCGTATCCGATCTCCGATAAGCGTATCCTGCAGGCGATGGAGCAGGTGTCGCAGGGGTGAGGCTGCGCCAGCGCCGCCCGCGAAAGGCGGCGCCGGCCTCTTTTACAGCGCGCTGTACTTATCCAGCACCCGCACCAGCTGAGTAACAAAGCCGTATTCGTTATCGTACCAGGAGACGGTTTTCACCAGCTGCAGGTCGCCCACCGAGGTGACTTCCGTCTGCGTGGCGTCGAAGATGGAGCCGAAATGGCTGCCGATAACGTCGCCGGAGACGATCTCCTCCTCGGTGTAGCCGAAAGATTCATTGCCCTGCGTCGCCGCCTTCAGCGCCGCGTTCACTTCGTCGGCGGTAACCGCTTTCCCCAGAATCGACACCAGTTCGGTCACCGAGCCGGTTTTCACCGGCACGCGCTGGGCGTGGCCCTTCAGCCTGCCGTTAAGCGCCGGGATCACCAGGCCAATCGCCTTTGCCGCGCCGGTGGTGTGCGGAATAACGTTCTCTGCCGCCGCGCGGGAGGCGCGCAGATCTTTACCGCGCGGGCCGTCCACCAGCGCCTGGGTGCCGGTATAGGCGTGAACGGTGGTCATGGTGCCGACCTTAATCTCAAAGGCGTCGTGCAGCGCCTTCGCCATCGGCGCCAGGCAGTTGGTGGTGCAGGAGGCGACTGAGATAATGGTGTCGCCGGCGTCGAGGGTATCGTCGTTGACGCTGTAGACGATGGTTTTCATCTCCCCGGCGGGGGCGGAAATGAGCACCTTTTTAGCACCGGCGTCGAGGTGAGCCTGCGCTTTATCCGCAGAGGTGTAGAAGCCGGTGCATTCGACGATAAGCGCCGCGCCCGCCGCAGTCCACGGGATGTTTTTCGCCTCTTTCTCGGCGTAGACAGCAATTTTCTTACCGTCGACGATCAGCGCATCCTCGGTGAAATCCACGCTCCACGGAAACGGGCCGTAGTTGCTGTCGTGCTTAAGCAGATAGGCCAGCACTTTCGGCGAAGTGAGGTCGTTAATGGCGACCACTTCAAGAGGGCTGCTGACTTCCAGAAGGCGGCGCAGCACCAGGCGTCCGATGCGGCCAAAACCATTGATACCAATCTTACTCATTGCTTATCTCCTGTGAAAAGGGGGGGAAGCGTAAAGCGGGGCGGCGAGGAGCGCCGGCTGTTGGTACAGAGGTGAAAAAGTAAACGCCCTCTGCGAGACTACGACAGACGTCGGATAAAATAAACCATGGGAAAAGTGGCGTCATTAAGGCGGGAGTAGCGCCGGACAGGATGACCGTCCGGCGAAATGATTAACTCAGGATCAGCGTTTTCTCCTCGCGCTCCTTCTGGCAATAGTAGGCATAGCGTTCGCAGAACCAGCGGCGGTGCTCGTCGTCCATATTGCCGGTCACGGCGTTGATATCGACAGGGTGTCCCTCAACCTGCATGATGGCGAAGGTGCGCGCCAGGAAGTCAAAATTCTTCAGTGAATAGATCGAGTTGTCCATCGGCATATCCTCCGGTAATCCCATTTTCGGTTAAGGCCATATGCTCTTCTGCTTTCAGTATTTATCGCCAGCGGGTCACTATCTGCACATAATGTGCGCAAAGTGTGCGACTGAGTTAGCAATTGTTGCCATTATTGCGACGCGACGCCCGGGGCTAAAAAATCCACCTGACGCGGCTGGCGGAGGAAAAGACGGCGATGATGGTCATCCACCGTCCCGGCGTGGTTCAATACGCCAGACCAGCCGAACCGGAGGAGATAAAACCCGATGCCGCACCTGACTTTTGACGGCCACAACGACCTGCTGCTTAACCTGTGGCTGCACCACCGAGATGCCCCGGTAGCGGCATTCTTCAGCGGCATTGAAAACGGCCATCTCGACTACCCGCGCATGCGCCGCGGCGGCTTTGCCGGCGGTCTGTTCGCCCTGTTTGTCCCCCCGGAGGATTACCTTGAGAAGCACGCCCCGGCGCGGGCGGCGGAGCACCTGTCGCCGCTGGCGATCCTCTGGCAGCAGCTCGACATCCTCAATGCGCTGGCGGCGGGCTCCGCTGGCCGCGTCCGCCTCTGCCGGAATACGCAAGAGATTGCCGCCTGCCGCCGGGACGGCGCGCTGGCGGCGGTGGCCCATATTGAAGGCGCGGGCGGCTTCGATGCCGACGGCGAAACCCTGGCGGCCTTTTATCAGGCCGGGGTGCGCAGCATCGGCCCGTTCTGGAACCGGCCCAATATCTTCGGCGAAGGCGTTACCGGCGATTTTCCCGGTTCGCCCGACAGCGGCCCGGGTCTGACCACGGCGGGGGAGGCGCTTATCGCCGACGCTAACCGGCTGGGGATGCTGATTGACGTGTCGCACATGAACGCCCGCGCCTTTTGGGACACCGCGCGCCTTTCCGCCGCGCCGCTGGTGGCGACCCACTCCAACGCCCACGCGCTCTGCCCGCAGCCGCGCAATCTCACCGACGATCAGCTGCGGACGATCCGCGACAGCGGCGGGGTCGTGGGCGTCAACTTCGGCAACGCCTTCCTGCGCCCGGACGGTCGGCGCGATAGCGATACGCCGCTGGCTATTGTGGCGGCGCATATCGACTACCTGCTGAATATCATGGGTGCGGAACACGTTGCTCTCGGCTCTGATTTCGACGGCATTACCACCCCGGATGCGCTAAAAGATGCGGCCGGACTGCCCGCGCTTTACGCACATTTGCGTGAGTTTGGCTATGATCACTCTCTGCTGGAGAAAATCGGCTGGCAAAACTGGCAGCGGGTGCTTAAGCAGATTTGGGGCCAGTAGCGAATGACCCTTCTCTGCGTGGGGTTGATATGCCCGGCGCGTTGTCGCACCATCAGCAGGCTATGCTGTACAGGCGGGGGCGCGCCTCCTGCCGCAACGATATCGCAGGATTATCCTGCATCAGTAAATCAAGGGAGAAAAAGCCATGTGGAAAAAACCTGAGTTTGTCGATCTGCGCCTGGGTCTGGAAGTGACGCTGTACATTTCCAACCGCTAAGCGTTCTGCCCGCCGCCGCGCGGGCATTTTCTTTTTCATCCCCGGTTACTTCTCATGTTAATAAAAGTTCTTGGCTCTGCCGCAGGCGGCGGCTTTCCGCAGTGGAACTGCAACTGCGCCAACTGCAGCGGCCTGCGCAGCGGGACTCTTGCCGCGAAGGCCCGCACCCAGTCCTCGATTATCGTCAGCGACGGCGGCGAAGCGTGGGTGCTGTGCAACGCCTCGCCGGACATCGGCCAGCAGATCGCCCATACCCCCGAGCTGAATAAAAAAGGCGCGCTGCGCGGGACCAACATTGGCGGCATAATCCTGACCGACAGCCAGATTGACCACGTCACCGGCCTGCTCAGTCTGCGCGAAGGCTGCCCGCACCAGGTGTGGTGTACGCCGGAGGTCCACGCCGATCTCAGCAGCGGTTTTCCCATCTTCACCATGCTCAGCCACTGGAACGGCGGCCTGCAGCACCGGCCCGTCACGCCGCTGGAACCCTTTGTTGTGGACGCCTGCCCGGACCTGGCCTTTACCGCCATTCCGATCCTCAGCAACGCGCCGCCGTACTCGCCGTACCGCGACCGGCCGCTGCCCGGCCACAACGTAGCGCTGTTTATTGAAAACCGCCTCAGCGGCCGGAGCCTGCTCTATGCCCCGGGGCTGGGCGAGCCGGATGCCGTTATCATGCCGTGGCTGCGCAGGGCCGACTGCCTGCTGATCGACGGCACCGTCTGGCAGGACGATGAGCTGCTGGCCGCCGGCGTCGGCAAGAATACCGGCCGGGCGATGGGCCACCTGGCGCTGTCCGAATCTCAGGGGCTGATAGCCCTGCTGGCTTCCCTGCCGGCAACGCGCAAAATTCTTATCCATATTAATAACACCAACCCGATCCTCGACGAGCATTCACCCCAGCGCCGGTTCCTGACGCAGCAGGGCATTGAGGTTAGCGAAGACGGGATGGTGATTGACCTGCAGGAGTTAACATCGTGACTGAAGCTCTGAGCCCGGCGGCGTTCGAGCAGGCGCTGCGCGCCAAAGGCGACTACTACCATATTTATCATCCGTTCCACGTTGCCATGCACAACGGCGAGGCGACGCCGGAACAGATCCGCGGCTGGGTAGCGAACCGTTTCTACTATCAGACCAATATCCCGCTCAAGGACGCGGCCATCATGGCCAACTGCCCGGACCCGGCCACCCGCCGCAAGTGGGTGCAGCGCATTCTCGACCACGACGGCGGCGCCGACGGCGAGGGCGGCATCGAGGCCTGGCTGCAGTTGGGCGAAGCGGTCGGGCTGACGCGCGACGAACTGCTCTCCGAGCGGCACGTCCTGCCCGGCGTGCGCTTTGCGGTGGACGCCTACGTCAACTTCGCCCGCCGCGCCGGCTGGCGCGAGGCCGCCTGCAGCTCGCTTACCGAGCTGTTTGCCCCGCAGATCCACCAGTCGCGGCTCGACAGCTGGCCGCAGCACTATCCGTGGATCAAAGAGGAGGGCTACTTCTACTTCCGCAGCCGCCTCGGCCAGGCCCGCCGCGACGTCGAGCACGGCCTGGCGCTGGCGCTGGAGACCTTCACCACCGCCGAACAGCAGGCCCGGATGCTGGAGATCCTGCAATTTAAGCTCGACATTCTGTGGACAATGCTCGACGCCATGACCATGGCCTACAGCCTGCAGCGTCCTCCCTATCACACGGTCACCGATAAGGCGGCCTGGCACACCACCAGACTGGTATAAATTGCGATGAAAGAAACCCTGATCCCCGCGTTTCGCCGGGGCTACCGCCTGCAGTGGGAGCCGGCCCAGGAGAGCCACGTGGTGCTCTATCCGGAAGGGATGGCCAAGCTCAACGAAACCGCTACCGCCATTCTCGAACTGGTGGACGGCAGGCGCGATGCGGCGGCGATTATTAGTGCGCTTGACGAACGTTTTCCCGAGGCGGGCGGCGTCGGCGACGACGTTTTAGAGTTCCTGCAGTCGGCGGTTGAACAGAAATGGATACTCTGCCGTGAAGCCGATTAAGCCGGGCGTCAACCCGCCGCTGTGGCTGCTGGCCGAGCTGACCTACCGCTGCCCGCTGCAGTGCCCGTACTGCTCCAATCCGCTCGATTTTGCCGCGCAGGAGAAGGAGCTCAGCACTGAACAGTGGATTGAGGTCTTCCGCCAGGCGCGGGCGATGGGCAGCGTCCAGCTCGGGTTTTCCGGCGGCGAACCGCTGACCCGCAAAGACCTGCCGCAGCTGATTAAGGCCGCCCGCGATCTCGGGTTTTATACCAACCTGATCACCTCCGGCATCGGCCTGACCCGCAGCAAGCTCGACACCTTTGCCGACGCCGGGCTGGACCATATCCAGATAAGCTTTCAGGCCAGCGACGAGACCCTGAACGCCGCGCTGGCGGGGTCGAAAAAGGCCTTTGCGCAGAAGCTGGAGATGGCCCGGGCGGTCAAGGCCCACGGCTACCCGATGGTGCTCAACTTCGTGCTTCACCGGCACAATATCGACCAGATTGACCGCATCATTGACCTGTGCCTCGAGCTGGAGGCGGACGACGTGGAGCTGGCGACCTGCCAGTTCTACGGCTGGGCCTTCGCCAACCGCAAGGGACTGCTGCCCACCCGGGAGCAGATCGCCCGCGCCGAGGCGACGGTAGCCGACTACCGCCAGCGCATGGCGGGCAGCGGCAACCTCACCAACCTGCTGTTCGTCACCCCCGACTACTACGAGGAGCGCCCGAAGGGCTGCATGGGCGGCTGGGGCGCCATATTCCTCAGCGTCACCCCGGAGGGCACCGCGCTGCCGTGCCACAGCGCCCGCCAGCTGCCGGTGGCCTTTCCCTCGGTGCTGGAACACAGTCTGGAAGAGATCTGGTATCACTCCTTCGGCTTTAACCGCTACCGCGGCTTCGACTGGATGCCGGAGCCGTGCCGCTCCTGCAGCGAGAAAGAGAAAGACTTCGGCGGCTGCCGCTGCCAGGCCTTTATGCTCACCGGCAATGCCGATAACGCCGATCCGGTGTGCAGCAAATCGGCGCACCACGACAAAATCCTCGAGGCCCGGCGGGAGGCCAACTGCAGCGATATCGCCATCCACCAGCTGCAGTTCCGCAATCGGGTCAACTCGCAGCTGATCCACAAGCAGCGCATCCTGTGATCGACATGGATCGCCTGACGCTCGCCAACGGCCTGCGCTGCCATCTGATCCACCAGCCGCAGGCCCGGGAGGCGGCGGCGCTGCTGAAGGTAGACGCGGGCAGCCTGCAGGAGCCGGACCGCTGGCCGGGGCTGGCGCATCTGCTGGAGCACCTGCTGTTTGCCGACAGCGCGGATTTTCGCGGTGAAGAGAGGCTGATGCCGTGGGCGCAGCGGCGGGGCGGGCAGGTCAACGCGTCGACCCGGCTGGGCGAGAGCGCCTTCTTCTTTCAGGCCGGCGCCGGCGATCTGCCTGTCGGCCTGGCGCGGCTGGTGGATATGCTGGCCGCGCCGCTGCTCTTGCCGGAGGTAATTACTCAGGAAATCGCGGTCATTGACGCCGAGTACCGCCTGCTGCAGACCCATGCCGACACGCTCTGCGAGGCGGCGCTGTTCGATCTTCTGCCCGACCCACCGTCTCTCGGCCGATTTCGCGTCGGCAGCGGGCGCTCGTTTGGCGACAACGTCACGGAGACGGCAGCGGCGCTGCGCGCCTTTCACCGCCGCTACTACGGCGCCGCCAACGCCTCGCTGTGGCTGCAGGGCCCGCAGCCGCTGGCGGAACTGGCGCGGCTGGCGGAGACATACGGCAGCCTGCTGCCCGCCGGGGAGGCGCGTCCCGGCGGGGTGATTGCTCCGGCGCAGCAGGCGCGCAGCCGTCTGCTGCGCCTCCCCGGCGACGCCCGCTTCTGGCTGACCTTCCGCCTCAGCGGTGGAGGGGAGAGTCTGAGCGCCGCCGTCGCGCAGCTTAGCCGCTTCTGGAACGACGATGCCCCCGGCGGACTGCTGGCTCAGCTTCGGGAGGAGGGGCTGTGCGAAAGCCTCGACGTCGAGTTGCCGTGGCGGGAAGCGCAGGGCGGCTGGCTGGCGATTGTCTTTCGCGCCGCCGCGCTGGACGACGCGCGGGCGGCGCGCATCGAGCGGCTTTTTTATCAGCACCTTGCGGCCGTGATGGACGCCGGAGCAGCGCAGCGGGAGCACTACCGGCGGCTGGCGCAGGCGGAGTTCGGCCATCTTTCGCCGCTGGAGCAGCTGCGGGCTCGGGCGCTCGGCGCCGCGCCCGGCGAGGGCGCCGACCTTAGCTGCCTGATCCTGCAGATTCGGCGCGCCGGGCCGCTGCGCCTGCTGACCGGGCCCGCGCTCCGGGAGGTGCAGATAAAGGAGACGCAGGGATTCCGCCTCGCCGTGGCCGACTGGCGGCAGGCGCCTTCCGCCGCCGCCGCGCCGGTCGCTTTCTCATTTTACCCGCGCCGGGGCGCCGCCGCGCCGCCGCCTTCGGACGGCGCGCCGTTTCCGCTGCTGACCTTCACATCAGGCGAGCCGTCGCCGACGCTACTGCTGCGCCCGGCCTTCTTTCAGCCGCTGCCCGACGGCGAGGCGCAGATCCTGCACCGCCGCCTGCGGCCGCTGCTGGCGCTGCTGCGCCACGCGGGCGGGCGCGGCGAGTGGCGCCAGCAGCAGGGCGTCTGGCAGCTTGCCCTCAATTTGCCTGATGACAGCAGCAGCGCGATTGGGACAGTGGCGCAGATAGCGCAGGCGCTGGCCGGGCCGGTTGAACCTGCGCCGCCCGGCGGCGGCGAGAGCATCGCCCTGCGCCGCCTGATCGCCGCGCTGCCGCTGCAGTTAATGGCCGGACGTGAAAATCGCCGCTGGCTGGCGGCCTGGGACGGCGCCGACGACGCGCAGCGGCAGGCGCTGGCCGTCGCCCTCGGCGCGCTTGCGCCGCCGGAGGATGCGCAGGCCCCGGCGCTGAGCGCGGGCGTCAGCGGCATCGCCTGTCCCGGAGAGGACGACGCGCTGGCTATCTTTATCCCGCTGCCGGACGCCGACGATAGCGCCCTGGCGGCGCTGCGCGCGCTGGGGCATCTCTACGCCCCGCGCTTCTTTCAGCGCCTGCGGGTCGAGCTGCGGCTGGGCTACGCCGTTTCGGCCCGCGCGCTGCGCGTCGCCGACGTAGACGGCATTCTGCTGGCGGTGCAGTCCCCGGATACCGGCTGGCGCACGCTGCTCCGGCGCGGTAAGGATTTTTTGCGCGAGGTGACGTTTAGCGCCGACGCGCTGGAAGAGGCGCGCCGCGCGCTGCGCGCCGAAGCCGTCTTCCCGGCAGAAGAGGCTCTGCGCCGCCGCTGGGGGCTGCCGGAAGTCAGCGAGGCGGCAATAGCGGGGATAACGCTTGCGCAGGTGGAGGCTCTGCACCGGCGGCTGTGCCGCCGGCGGCGGCGCTGGCGGGTGCTGATTACCGCAAAGGAGGCGGAGTAATCGTATCAAGACACCTTTGCGCAGCCCTCTGTCGGGTGGCGCTGCGCTTACCCGACCTACGCTGTATGTTTCGCACAACTTTTGCGTACTCTGAGGGTTTAACGTCCGGCTAAAAATCGCCTCAGATTCTGACGTCTGGCCGGGGCAGCCAGCATGGATGCTGGCTAAGGCGAAACGAGACAGGGATGTCGAGTCGAGCCGTACCCGAAAGCCAGACGTCAGAATCTGAGGTTCCGCGCAGCGGCGATTTTTG
>OKAI01000014.1_pt1 | contig 212324 bp, 195 predicted proteins | sample 1614071 | NCBI WGS metagenome assembly OKAI01 (sample SAMN04436903, study PRJEB24849) | human gut metagenome | biome: human gut; feature: NICU; material: stool | host: Homo sapiens | place: USA: Saint Louis, MO | collected 2012-03-22 | reverse complement strand
GGGCCGGCTTCTCGTCGTCCGCGGTCCGCCGCCCGACGGCGCTATCGTCAACGGGAAGCAGTTTGCCCTTCAGCGGCGATTTTTTGTCCGCGCCGGCGGCGAGCGCGTCGCCGAGCAGCGCCAGAAAGCCGTCTGCGGCGTCGCCGGGCTCGGCGCGCCCGCTTCCGCCGGGCAGCGCTGCGTCAGATGTGCGGAGAGTGGCAAGCGTAATCATTCGGGTTTCCTCTGTCCGGCCCGCTGGGCGAACTCGTCCATTTTTTTCTGATCGAGGCGGTTTTCCGCCAGCCGGGCGGCGCTGGCCTGCCGCTCCTGCAGCGTCTGCCAGGCCTGCAGGCGCTGTTTTTTCTCGCGCCAGGCGCCGAGCGCCTGCTCGACCTTGTTCTGCCACTGGACCAGCTGTCGGCGATGCTGTTCGATGGCGGTCTCCAGGGTCTGGATAAACTGCTGGTAGTTCTGCCAGCGCAGGCTGGCGATGCCCTGCGCCATATCGCCGTTGAGGCCGGTCTGGTACTCAAGCTGATAGTTCATCAGCATGGTCAACTGCTCCTCGGCCTGCTGGCAGCCCCGGCGCATCTCGCCGAGCAGGCGGGCGGCGCTGTCCACCTCCTGCTCGGCCAGCGTCTTCAGGGTATTCAGTGCGCCATGTTGCGTCATAGGACTCCTCTGCGGCTATCGGACAGCCGGGAAAATCTGGTCAAGGGCCTGCAGCGAGGCGCCGAAGTCCGCCTGCTCGAAGATGCCCTGCTGTAAAAACTGCTCCAGCTGCGGCCAGAGGGTGATGGCGCGATCCAGCGTCGGATCGCTGCCCCGGGCGTAGGCGCCGACGCTGACCAGATCGCGGTTGCGCTGGAAGCTGGCGAGCAGCTGCTTGAACTGCCGGACCTGCGCATAGTGCGCGTCGCTTATCAGGGCGGTCATTGCCCGGCTGATCGACGCCTCAATATCAATAGCCGGATAGTGTCCGGCCTCCGCCAGGCGGCGCGAGAGCACCACGTGGCCGTCGAGGATCGCCCGCGCCGAGTCGGCAATCGGATCCTGCTGGTCGTCGCCTTCGGTCAGCACGGTATAGAAGGCGGTAACCGAGCCGCCGCCGCTGATGCCGTTGCCCGCGCGCTCTACCAGCGCCGGCAGTTTGGCGAATACCGAGGGCGGGTAGCCTTTGGTGGCCGGCGGCTCGCCGATAGCCAGCGCGATTTCGCGCTGGGCCATAGCGTAGCGGGTCAGCGAGTCCATGATCAGCAGGACGTGCTGGCCCCGGTCGCGGAAATCTTCGGCGATGCGCGTGGCGTAGGCCGCGCCCTGCATCCGCAGCAGGGGCGAGACGTCCGCCGGCGCGGCGATCACTACCGAGCGGGCCCGGCCTTCTGCGCCGAGAATATTCTCGATAAAATCCTTCACCTCGCGGCCGCGCTCGCCGATCAGGCCGACGACGATCACGTCGGCGCGGGTGTAGCGGGCCATCATCCCCAGCAGCACGCTTTTGCCGACGCCGGAGCCGGCGAACAGCCCCATGCGCTGGCCGCGCCCGACGGTGAGCAGGGCGTTGATAGCCCGCACCCCGGTGTCGAGCACCTCTTCGATGGGCGTGCGCTGCAGCGGGTTAAACGGCGCGCTGGTCAGCGTCCCGGTTTCGCCGCTATCCGGCGCGGGGAGGCCGTCAAGCGGCCTGCCGCTGCCGTCCAGCACCCGGCCGAGCAGCGCCGGACCGAGCGGCAGCTGCTTGCCGTTTTGCCCATTGCTGCCCCGGGCGTAGACCCGGGCGCCGGGCACAATGCCTTCGACCTCCTCCAGCGGCATCAGGAACAGGCGCTGGCCGTTGAAGCCGACCACTTCGCTCTCCACCTCGCAGATCCCGCCGTTCTGCTGGCGTTCGATCACGCAGGTGGCCCCCAGCGGCAGCTGCAGGCCGGTGGCCTCCAGTACCAGGCCGGTGGCGCGGGTCAGGCGACCGTAGCGGCGCACGGCGGGCAGCTGGGTGATTCTGGCTTCGAAGGCGTCGAGCGCCGTCAGCCAGCGGGTCAGACGGGCGGTCATCAGAGCACGCCCGGCGCGGCCAGCCGACACAGCTCCTGCCAGCGGGTGGCGAGGCTGGCATCAAGATCGCCTTCGTCGGCGGCGACTTTACAGCCGCCCCGGTGCAGGGCCGGATCGCCGCGCAGGCGCCAGCCGTGCAGGTTAAGGGTGGCGCCGAGCATCTCTTCGACGCGGGCCAGGTCGTCCGGGTGCACCCGCAGCAGCGGTTTGCCGCTGAACAGAGGCTCCTGCTGGAGCAGCTGCTGGATCTGCTGGATAAGGGCGCTGCCGTCGACGGCGGGCGCCTGGCCGAGAACCTGACGGGCCGCCGCCAGCGCTATCTGCATCAGACGCGAGGCGATCGCGCCGTCCAGCGCGTCGAGGGTGTGCTGAAACTCACTCAGCAGCAGCTGCATCTGCGCCTGCACCGGGGCCTGCTCTTCGCGGGCCTGGGCCAGCCCCTGGGCAAGCCCCTCGCTTAAGCCCTGGGCGAAGCCGCTGGCGTGGCCCGCGCTGTGGCCTTCGGCAAGGCCGGCGGCGTAGCCCTGCTCGTGGGCCCGCTGCTGGGCCTGGGCCAACTGCTGCGCAAGCTGCTGTGCGTCGCTGAGTACCTCTTCAGCCGGTGCGGTATCGGGCGGCAGCCCGGCAGGCAGCTCAGCGGGCATCTCTGCGGCATCGGGGGCGGGCAGCAGGTCGTCAGGCCGCCAGATCTGCCAGGGCGTGCTGTCAGACATAGGCATCGTCTCCGCTGCCGATCACCATCTCGCCGCTCTCCGCCAGGCGGCGGACGATCAGCAGAATGGCCTTCTGCTCGTTCTCCACCAGCGACAGGCGCACCGGGCCGCGGTTGGCCAGGTCGTCGCGCAGGATATCGGCGGCGCGCTGGGACATGTTGCGCAGGAACTTCTCGCGCAGCGGCTGTTCGGCGCCCTTGAGGGCCACCAGCAGCGATTCGGAGTCCACTTCCTGCAGCAGGCGCTGGATGCTGCGGTCGTCCACGTCCACCAGGTTTTCGAACAGGAACATTTCGTCGATGATCTTCTGCGCCAGCTCGCCGTCGAAGTCGCGCACGGCGGTAATGATCGCCTCTTCCTGCTGGGTTTTCATCAGGTTGATTATCTCGGCGGCGGTGCGGATGCCGCCCATTTTGCTGCGCTTGAGATTCTGGCCGTCGAGCAGGTTATTCAGCACTTCCGTCAGCTCGGCCAGCGCCGCCGGCTGCACGCCGCCGAAGGTGGCGATGCGCAGCATCACATCGTGGCGCAGACGCTCGTCGAACAGGGCCAGAATATCGGCGGCCTGGGCGCGCTTGAGGTGCACGAGAATGGTGGCGATGATCTGCGGATGTTCGTCGCGAATCAGGTCGGCGGCGCTCTGCGGCTCCATAAAGTTGAGGGTCTCCATGCCGCTGGTGGTTTCGCGGGTTTCGAGAATATCCTCCAGCAGACTGGCGGCGCGGTCTTCCCCCAGCGCCTTCACCAGCACCGAGCGCAGATACTCGTTGGCGTTGATATTGAGGGTAGCGTACTGCTCCGCCTCCTGCTCAAACTCCGCCAGCACGTCGGTCAACTGCTTGTTGGAGATCTGGCGCACGCTGGCCATCGCGGCGCTGAGCTGCTGCACCTCGCGGCTGTTGAGGTGTTTGAACACCTCGGCGGCACGATCTTCGCCGAGGGTCATCAGCAGGATGGCGCTTTTGTCGCTGCCGGTCAGGTTACTCATGGTCGTTACTCATCCACTGGCGAATGACCAGCGCCACGATGCGCGGGTCGTTGTCGGACATATCGCGAATGCGCTGCGTCATCACGTCGGCGTTCATTCGCTGGCTGGCCTTGCGGGCCTGCTGCTGTTCATCTTTGCTCAGGCGGACTTCCACGGCGTCAGCCGTCTCCTGCTGGACGCGCACCGCCTCCAGGGTGGTCTTGCTTTCCTGCTGGCGGGCCTGAAGCTGCGGGCGCACCACCTTGCGCCACAGCAGCCAGGCCACCAGGGCGATCAGCAGCCAGCGTCCCGCCGACATCAGCAGATCGATAAAGGCGCTCTGCTGCCAGAAGGGCAGTTCGCCGCCGCTGTCGTCGCTGCGGGTAAACGGCGAGTTGACGACGTTAAGGCTGTCGCCGCGGGCGGCGGTGAAGCCCATCGCCTCCCGGGTCAGATCTTCAATCTGCTTCATCCGATCGGCGGTGAGCGGCAGCGGCTTGCCGTCCGTCAGGTCGTTATAGTTCACCACCACCGCCACCGACAGGCGGGTGATGTCGCCGACGTTCATTTTGGTGTGGCGAACGGTGCGATCCACTTCGTAGTTGCTGGTCTCATTGCGCGAGCTGCTGCTGGCGCCGCCCTGGCCGGTGGTGCTGAGATTCTTCTGCTGGCCGCCGTTCTGGTTAGCCGGGGCGGTGCTGATCGGCGCGGTAGGGGCCGGGGAGGGCGTATTGGAGAGCGCGCCCGGCACGCCGCCCGGCGACTGGCCGCTGCCCTGGGTGCTTTCGCTCACCTGGCGGGAGCGCAGCGCCGCCTGGCTGGCGTCGCCGTTGGGGCGGTACTGCTCCTCGGTCTGCTCTTTATTGTCGAAGTTGATCTGCGCGGTGACCTGGGCGTGGACGTTGCCGCTGCCGACGATCGGCGAGAGGATAAGTTCGATGCGGCGCTGGATGCGGCCCTCGACGTCGGCGGCGTATTTCAGCTGGGCGTCGTTGAGATCGCGATCGCCGCTGGCGGACTGGGTCAGCAGGTGGCCGCTCTGATCGACCAGCGTGACGTTGCCCGGCGGCAGGCCCGCCACGGCGCTGGAAACGAGGTGTACCACGGCGGCAATCTGCCCCTCGTCCAGCGCCCGGCCCGGCTGCAGGTTGAGGGTGACGGAGGCGGAAGGCAGCTTCTGCTCGCGCACGAACAGCGACGGCTTCGGCATCGCGAGGTGCACCCTGGCGCTCTTCACCGGCCCGAGCGTTTCAACGGTGCGGGCCAGTTCGCCCTCCAGGGCGCGCTGGTAGTTGACCTGCTCGCTGAACTGGCTGATGCCGAACTTCTCCTGATCCAGCAGCTCAAAGCCCACCGCGCCGCCCTTCGGCAACCCCTGCTGGGCGAGGCGCAGGCGCAGCTCGTGCACGCTGTCGGCGGGTACCTCAATGGCGCCGCCGCCGTCGGCGAAGCGGTAGGGGACGTTCATCTGCTGCAGTTGGGTGACGATGGCGCCGCCGTCCTGGTCGCTGAGATTGCTGAACAGCACCCGGTAGTCCGGCGCTTTTGCCCACAGCACCAGCGCCACCACGATGGCAATCGCGGCGGCGCTGGCGAGCATAAGTGGAATTTTCGGATTCTCGCGCAGGCGTGCGAACCATTCAGCCATTTTTGTTGGTGTTGTGTTTGCGGCTGTTGCGTTCATCGCGCACCCCGACATTCCTGCCTGACGGCGTTAACGGTGTTGAAAAGCAAAACGTGCTCCGGTTTGGCAAAGACAAAGTGATAGCCGTGCCATTATTCGGCGTTCCCGCAATTCCGATGGCGCAAATAGCCGGGGTTTTTCACGCTAATTAGCGTCTTTGTCTTATTGACTTGCTGCTACTCTCAGCGCAGTAAAAATTTTAGTGGAGAGAGCTATGGCCGTAACCGGTATTGAAGGCGTGCTGTCGCAGATGCAGGCCACCGCCAGCCTGGCGCGCAATCAGCGCCCCGATGTGCAGCCCGAAATCAGCTTTTCCGGGCAGCTTACCGCCGCCCTTGACCGCATCAGCGACGCCCAGAACAGCGCGAAGCTGCAGGCGGAAAAGTTTGCCATCGGCGAGCCGGGTGTGGCGCTCAACGATGTGATGACCGACCTGCAAAAATCGAGTATTTCGCTGCAGATGGGGATTCAGGTGCGCAACAAGCTGATGGCGGCGTATCAGGACATTATGAATATGCAGGTCTAGCAGAAATGCCTTCGCACCGCAGGCCGTACTGCGATGCGAACCGCGCCTAGATCAGTAGCCTGACGCTAAATGCCGCAGCGACAGCGGCCAGTCTCCGGGCCAGACATAGCGGTCTTTAAGGATTTTCGCGCTGTATTCGAGGCAGATGCGTATCGGATAGTCCGGATAAAGTCTGTCCATTGTCGCTACCAGCTGCGCGGCGTCTTTGCTGCGCTTCAGCTCGCGAATAAAATCGTTGATATACTGGCGGGTAAAGCTGATGGCGCACGGATGGAGCGTGAGGGCGGCCGAAGAGTGTCCGGGAATAACGCGCAGCGGCTCCAGCGCTTCCAGCGTATCCAGCGTCTTAAACCAGTTTTTCAATATTTCCGGCGTGCGCATATCCGCTATCCAGACGTGACAGTCGGCGAAGACCAGGTCGGAGGCAATCAGCGTGCGGCTTTTTTCAAGCCACAGCGCGGCAATATCCGTGCAGTCGCCGCAGAGCAGGCCGAGAATTTTGATTTGCTCGCCTTCCAGCGTTATTTCATCCTGCTGCCATTTTTCGACGCTAAATTTAATATTGGCGCCGTTACTTTTCAGAACCGTATTACCCCAGTAATCAATTTTGAAATCGTAGGCGTCATTAATATCGTCAGCGGCCTTTTGGTAGGCAATGACGCGGGCATCCGGGTAATAGGACTTAATGACCTCGAGCCCCAGGTAGTGATCGGGGTGAAGATGCGTGATAAAAATGTATTTCAGTTCGCGATTTAATTCAATAATGTCCGCTAACAGACGGTGCGCATTAGCAATAGTAAATTGGGCATCGACCAGCATGGCCTCTTTTTCACCATAAATAATGGTTGAGGTGACGCCGAATCCGTCATGTTCATCACTGCTGAGAAATACTTTAGTCCTGAGGGCGGTTTCACTCATGGTATATGCTCCTGTATGATGGGTCGAGAGTTATACTAATTGTATTTATTGCCCTGTAAAGCAGGTACCCGTGGGATAGGTGGTTACCGTGAAGAAACCAGAAAACAAAAATTTCAATGACTTTTCAATAAATAATGATGCCGATAGTCCGCAGACGTTGCTCTTCGAAAGGCTGGCGAATAAGTGGTTTTTGATGCTGCTTTCGGACATTGTGAACGGGCCTGAACGTTTTAGCTCTCTGCTAAAAAAACATCAGAAACTTTCTCAAAAAATGCTTTCGCAGACGTTAAAAAATCTTGAGGAGGATGGGTTGGTTACGCGCCATGTTAACGGAAATAAAATGCCGATCGAAGTGACCTATAAAATAACCGCCTTCGGTATAGATCTGTATGAAGTGGTGAAGCCGCTGTTTGGCTGGTCTAATGAGAATGTTAAAAAAGTGCTGGCGTACCGCAAAAAATATCAAAAGAAACAGATGCAGTAGTGCTCTGAAAATAGTGTTTTTCGTATCGCCAGCACATCGCGGATAGCTTACGCATTAATATTATCAGCTATGCTGCTCGCAGATCCCGGGCGGCCGTTGATGGCGGATGCGGGCACTACGTCTGCACAGGCGCAAAGCTTATTAAAAACCACTGGAAATTCGTCGGCGACCCTAATCAGTTTGTCCATTGCCTCGGATTGCGCAACGTCATCATTTTCATATTTGGTGAAGGCCGTCGGGCCGCCGCCAAAAATGCGCGATGCCTGTTCTTGGTTAATGCCCAGCCGTTTGCGGATCGCCAGCACCTCTGCGCCGGACAGCAGGCCGTCAACTTCTTTTTTCGCCTTGATGACCGCGCGCTTATTCTGCTTCAGCGCTTTTGCATCAGTCTGCTCAAGCCCGCAGGCGTCGCAGACGCTGAAATGATCTTCAACCTGCTTAGTCACTCCCCGGTAGATGATCGGGGACATCTGAACCCGGCGGGTTAAGTGTCCTTCGCCGCAGACAGGGCATTCCATTTGTTCTTTCATCACTCACCTCAGTGGCGTTGCCTGTGCGGGTGGTGGGAGAGGGTCAAAATGACGCTCCCGGTTTTCCCGACGCAGAATTTAATATAAAAATCGCAGTCCATTTCTTTCCATGCCGCTTCGACCCACGCGCGCTCGGTGTAGCCGTGTGCATCGCAGGCGGCCCACGCGCCGGCGGCGCTCAGCTGGCACCATTCAGAACAGAGATAGCGTCCGGATTTAACCGCCGTTTTGACGGCTTCTTTCAGGGCTTTCTCGTCCTTGCCCAGGCTGGCAACATCCCGCCGGCACTGCCTTGTGACAACGGCGATACGGGCAATATCAATCATGCTCAGGATCCTCTTCGAATAGAGAGGGCCGCAGGCTATCCGGGTATTCGCACCGGTGAAGCCATCCTGATACTCGCTTACGATAGTTACCATTATGGTAAAATACCTCCATGATTGTCAATATACAACGTGCGGCTTTTCGCCGATCTTCGGATCTGCCGCGCGCCTTATTGTCTGCGCGGGTACTTTACGCACGCCCGCACGTTACGTCCCGCGTTCCGTGCAGAAAGGCCCGGAAAAATAACGCAATTGCGAGCGTGCCCGGAAAGGCCAGCGGTTTTTTTCATTTTCTGCATTCAGAGCGTGACGGGCGTGGATTTGCCGCGTTTTGCGTTGAAATCTTTACCGCGGTTGTTAGGATGTTGCTGATTGCGATTAAGGACACAGATCATGAAAAAAGCCATTCTGACAGCCGCGGCGCTCTCGTCGCTGATGGGCTGCGGGGCCTCCATATCGGCGGAAGAGGCACACATCGGTGACCAGCAGGCGTGGGAAAGCCGGCAGCAGGCGGCGCTGCAAAAAAGGATCGACAGCATCAATTTCGCTACCGCTAATCTCGGGGATGAGCCGAAGAAATATAAGAAGCGGGTCAAAAAGGCGATTCGCTTCGTGCTCGACGATCCTGATTCGGCGAAATTCTCCGGTTTTACCCCACCGCGTAAAGAAGTGCTGGCAGACAGGGGCAAGCTTATCTACGGCTATGCCACCTGTGTTTACGTGAATCATAAAACCCCTTCCGGCAGCGAAACCGGGGATGTTCTTTACTGGGTGTTTATGCGCGACAACGAGGTACTGCGCATCAAGAACACGCAAAATCCCGGCGGCAGGGTTATCTTCCCCGGGCGCAACATTCGCTGCGATTAACCGGTCCGCTCGCGCAGCGAAGGTTGACCTATCGTAAGACGGTTTAAGCTGCGGTTAATATCGGTATGGTACCCTCAACGCGCTGATAACGGATACGAAAGCCCGGAGATTGTTTATGAAAAAGACCCTCACTCTGACCTGTGCCCTGCTGATGCTGTCCGCCCCGGCGGCATTCGCCCGCCAGCAGACCTCCGCCACCGGCTGCGATGCGAAAGCGCAGCATATTCAGCGCCAGCTTGAGCACGCCCGCGCCCATGGCAACACCAACCGCGCCGCCGGGCTTCAGAAAGCGCTCTATGACGTTAACACCAACTGCACCGATGCCGGCCTGAAGGCGGAGCGCGAAGCCAAAGTCCGGCAGAAGCAGCAGAAGGTTGCCGAGCGCCGCCAGGAGCTGGAAGAAGCGAAGGCCGACGGCCGGCCGGAAAAAATCAGCAAAAAGCAGCAGAAGCTGAACAAAGCGCAGGATGAACTGCGCGAGGCGCAGGCGGCGCTGAGTAAATAGCGCTATCAAAGAGCGGTGGCCCTCGTTGTGATAGCCCCAGCCAGCGCGCCGGGGGCGGCTGCGGGGCCTTAAGTTGTCAACGCCGAACGCCTTTTATCAATACGTGATTATCAGTCGCGTAACGTGCTCTATCACACGGTTATTTCTGGCCGCATATAAACTATTTCATGAGCTGTCGCAATGCGCCCGGTCATGGTTTTCTATATTCAAATTGGAAATAGCTTAGTCATTAATTGAATTTATTAATAACCTTTAAAAAAACCTAATAAAAGCCCCGAGGCTGCCGATAGTAAAAAAACTAAGTTATCGACTTGGTTTTTTCCGTTGACACCGAAGGATGTTGTATGAATATCACGCAGCGACTGATTTTAAGTTATTCTTTATTAATTACTTCACTCATTTCTCTGGTTATCGCAGCCGTTTTGATTATGTCCGGGTTTCAGGGCAGGTTTCAGTATGTGCAGGAGCACGCAATCCCCTCAATCATCGATTTAGGCGATATGATTGATAAAAGCGATAGTTTAATCATCTGGCTCTATCGGCATCAGAGCTCGACTAATAAAGAAAAGCAGATGCAGATTGAAAAACAGATTAATCAGACCATTGAGAACCTGCGTCAGTCGAACCTGCGGTATCTGAAAAACAGTATTTCTAACGACCGCGACCGCCAACTGACGGAAAACGCGCTCAATATTATTGATACACTCCGTGGGAAACTGCCGATTTTTATTACCGGTTCGATTGCCCAGGATGATGCGATTACTCTGCGGGAATTGCAGGGAAACAAAGGGATAGGGCAGGCAGCGCGCGATCTTATCGCCAATTATCGTGTGCAATTAAAACATAATATGGAATATGGCGAAAACCTGGAGCGTTACAATAAACGTATTTATCACCTCACTTTCTGGAGCATGATTATTGCCGCATCGGCGATTGTGCTGATTCTGAGTGTGCTGACGTTAAGAACGATCCTTGGCATTCGCAACAGCCTGAATGCGATCCGCGATACGATGGCGCGCTCCAGCGCGGCGCTGGATCTTACGCGGCGGGTGGATGATGCGCGTAATGATGAAATCGGCCTGACGGCGAGAGCGTATAACCATCTGGTCAGCAACGTCGCCTCATCTCTGGCGGCTGTCAGCATGGCCTCTCAATCCGTGAGTACCGCTTCTTCGCAGATATCCGCAGGCAATGAAGATTTATCATCGCGAACCGAAGAGCAGGCGGCATCGCTGGAAGAAACGGCGGCCAGTATGTCACAACTGACGGAGACGGTAAGGCAGACGGCGGAAAATACGCGCATCGCCAGCGAGCTTTCGACGAACGCACGGAATATTTCCGATAACAGCACAGAAAAAGTGGCGACAATGCTGGCGACGATGTCAGATATCCGCGCCAGCTCGGCGAAAATTACCGATATTATTTCACTTATTGAAGGGATCGCCTTCCAGACAAATATACTGGCCCTCAATGCGGCAGTGGAGGCCGCGCGCGCGGGCGAGCAGGGGCGCGGATTTGCCGTCGTGGCCGGCGAGGTTCGCAATCTTGCGCAGCGTTCATCTACCTCGGCCCGGGAGATTAAAATGCTGATTGAATCCTCCATGCAGTTTATACAGACCGGTGTGGAGCAAGCTGAAGATGTGGGTAAGAATATGCGCCATATGAACGATGCCGTAAGGCAGGTTACCGATCTTATCAATGAAATATCCGGCGCGGCACATGAGCAGATGCTTGGAATAGGGCAGATCAACCAGGCCGTCAATGAAATGGATAGCGTTACGCAGCAGAATGCTTCCCTGGTCGAAGAGGCTTCGGCGGCCTCCGCTTCGCTTATGGAACAGGCCGATGTCCTTAATCAGCTGGTATCAAAATTCATTATTGGCGGCGATCTCTCTGAGACAACGCCGGGCGTTGAAAATGAAAAGTCAGCGGCAATGGTTTGAGCCTCGCTCTGACGGAAGGGGGACAGTGCCGTTAACAGGCAGCAATGCGGATTGTCGTCAGGTTTTAACGCGCGCGGCGGCCGGTTTGCTTGTGGAGTAAATGCTTTAATGCCACAATATTTTTTTCCCGGTTTTGCAGGATAACCAATGAAGAAGATTGCAATTTTCGGCGCGCTGCTGGCGCTTACCGGCTGTGTTCAGGTGGACAACTATCATGACGTGGTGAAAGCGCCTGCGCCGGCGGGCCTGGAAGGCTACTGGCAGTCTGCGGGGCCGCAGAGCGCGATGGTCAGCCCGGAGGCGATTGCGACGCTGGTGGTGACCAAAGAGGGCGATACCCTCGACTGCCGCCAGTGGCTGCGCACCATCGCGCTGCCGGGCAAGCTGATGAAGCACGGCGACGATATCTATAACGTCACCAACAAGCTGGATCTGTATGAAATCGACCGCGACGGCGGCCACCTTAAGTATGACCGCATGACGCTCAAGCGCGTTGACCGCCCGACGGTAGAGTGCGCCGACTACCTGCAGAAGAACCCGCTGGGTTCGGCGCTGCCGCAGTAACCCTCAGACAGCCGGGCGAATGCCCGGCTGTCGCGTCTTCAGCCGCTAAAGTACGTCCTCCAGCACCCAGACGCTGACCCCGCCGCCGGGGCAGGTAAAGGTCGCGGTGCCCCCTTCATCGGTTTCCACCGTCTCTTCCCTGTTACCGAGAAAATCCTTCCAGCGCTTATTGCCGTAGTTCTCGCCGAGGGTAATGGTCTTCTCGCCGTCGTCGCCGTTGGAGAGCACCACCACGCAGCCCGGCATTTCGTCGGTGCCGCTGCGGCTGAAGGCGATGCAGTTGGGGTGATCGAAGAACAGGGTCTGCACGCCGTGGGCGAAGCGCTGGCGGGCGTCGATAAGCTCGTGCAGCTGGGCAATCACCGGCATCTCAATTTTGTAGCTGTTGCCGTCGCGCCCGGTATCTTCATAGGTCGCGCCGAACAGGTCCGGGTAGAAGACCGACGGTACGCCGTTCTCACGCAGCAGGATGAGGGCATAGGCCAGCGGCTTGAACCACGCCTCGACCGGCGCCTCCAGCGCCTGCAGCGGCTGAGTATCGTGGTTGGCCACCAGGGTGACCGCGTGGAACGGATCGGCTTCCACCAGCGTGCCGGTGAAGATCTGGCTCATATCGTATTCGCGGCCCTGGCGGGAGGCGTCGTGGAAGTGCATTTGCAGCGGGGCGTCGAACAGCATGGTCTGGCCGTCAACCTGATCGATATAGGCCTGCAGCTTATCCACCTCGTGAGACCAGTACTCGGCGACGATAAACAGCGGCTTCGGTGCCACCTCCTGCACGTGCTCGATCCACTCTTTGTAGAACCACGCCGGAATGTGCTTCACCGCATCGAGGCGGAAGCCGTCGCAGCCGGTCTGCTCCATCACCCAGCGGGCCCAGTATTTGATCTCCTCGGTGACCGCCCGGTTGCGGTAGTCGATATTCTCGCCCATCAGATAGTCAAAGTTGCCGTTTTCGCCGTCAACCTGGTCGTTCCAGCCGTCGCCGGTGTAGTCGTTCACCACCTTGAAGATGCCGTCCTCGTCGGGATTTTCGATATGATCGACGCCGCTGAAGCACTTATAGTCCCAGATAAACTGCGAATACTGCCCGGCGCGCACCGGGAAGGTGTATTTGGTCCACGCCTCGCACTCGATAATCTCGTCGGAAATTTGCGTGCGGTCGTTTTCATCGACCCGCTGAACGCGGATCGGCTCTTTTTCGTCGGCGCCCATCTTGTGGTTGACCACCACGTCCAGCAGCACGGCGATATCGTGGGTTTTCAGCGCATCAATCGCCGCCAGCAGCTGGCCTTTGTCGCCGTACTTGGTGGCGACGGAGCCCTTCTGATCAAATTCACCGAGATCAAACAGGTCATAGCTGTCGTAGCCCACCGAGTAGCCGCCGGAGGCGCCCTTATAGGCGGGCGGCAGCCAGATCATATTGATGCCTATCTCGTTGAGGCTGGGGGCGAGGGCTTCAACTTCGCGCCACAGTTCGCCGCCGGTGGGGTAGTACCAGTGAAAACACTGCAGAAGGGTGGGGTTGCGCATACCAGAATCTCCTTATATGGGGGAGTTATGAGTATGGAGCAAGAAAGAAATAAGTGGATGAAAACGATGTTATTCATCCACTGGTAAATAGTGAAAATTTATAACTCTCGCGGATACAGGATGTTACCCGCCAGTTGGCCGTAAGTCGTGTTCAGGCTATGTTGAACAGACGTCTGGCCAATCAGTGCTTTTAACGCCTCCATGCGCTGATGAAGGTATTTTTTTATCAGCACCTCATTGTCCAGGAGCTGCTTCAGAATAGGGCGCAGCTGATGATGCATCGATGCGGGGATATTCAATGAGTGTTGACCACCCGTAACTGCTTCAACCGCCAAAAGATAGTGTGTCTCATAGCGAATCAACTCATCCCATTCGCCTTTTTCAGCAAGCATCAGCATTTCGCGGCTGGTCGCCAGCAGCTGTGTATATTCCTGGAGCAGATCGAGGTGCGATTCCATTAGTGGCTATCCTGAGCGGAGTGAGTAGGGGAACCGATTTCGTTCCAGGCTTCTGCGATAGGTTTCAGCAGGGCCGAAACCTCTTCAATCGCGCCAATGTCGTTGTGTAAATTGGCGTGCAGCAGGCGCCGGGTCATATAGTCATAAAGGCCGTCAAGGTTGGTAGATAACTCGCCCCCCGCGCTGTGGTCGAGACCGGCCTGTAGCCCGTTGGCGATAATATTAATCGCCTTCGAAAGCGCCTGACCTTTCCCGGCGATATCGCCCATGCCGATGAGAATTGACGCTTTTTTCATTGCACTTAGCGCCCCCTCGAACAGCATTGCTACCAGTTGATGGGGAGTGGCGCTCATCACGGCGCTTTCCACGCCAACCCGGGCGTAGGCCTGGGTTCCCGACTTTGTGTACATAAAAACCTCGGTTAACTCATCGCATTAAATTGTTGAGTAAGGTAGCTGGATGTCTGGTTAAGCGACGACACCAGCGTGCTTAGGCTGGTGAACTGTGTTTTATATCGCGCCATGGTTGACGTGATTTGAGCATTCACGGTGTCATACTGGTCAGAAAGCTGTTTCAGAGTCTTGTTAATGCCGTCAGTAGCGTTTTGGACGGAACCGTCGTTGGCAAGCATTGAGGTTAGCAGGGCACTGGTCTGGGTGGCGAACCCTGTTTTGCTGCCGTCGCCGGAGAGGAAGGTCACGACATCGGCGGATTTTTCCTCAAGCGCTTTATTTAACTTTGTGCTATCCACCGTCAGCTTGCCGTTAACATCCTGAGTAATCCCCAGCATCGAAAGCGACTGAATGCTGCCTGCTCCGGGCTGAGAACCGGTAATAACTGAACGCAGGCGGGTCTGAATATTGCGTAACGTACCGTCGCCCACCAGGTCGCCGTTGCTGGTGTCCTGCGCGGAGGCGCCTTTGTCGACGGAGGTGTATTTTGTCTGGCTGGCAATGGTGGTTTGCAGCGAGTTATAGGCGTCGACGAAGGCCTGAACGGCATCGGTCATTGGCTTATTGTCTTTCACGACAGTCAGCGTTTCCGCAGTGCCCGCGTTGGTTTTATTCAGAGTAAGGGTTATCCCTTCCGGAGCGTCGGTGATGGTGTTGCTGCTGCGGGTTATGGTGATGCCGTTAATCTTCACCACCGCGTCAGCCGCCGAGACCTGTTCGCTCATGGTACTTTTATCGCCCGCGGCGTCGTAGCTAATGTATTTCGCCAGTTCGCTATCGTCGGTGCTGACGGTCATCTGATTGGTTGTGCCGCTCTCTTTAGAGGTTAAAGAGAGATAGTAGCTATTATCGTCGGCCTTAATAATGCTTGCAGTGACGCTGCCCTGCTGCTTATTGATCGCATCGCGAATATCCGCAAGGCTGGTTTTGTCCTGCGCTAGCGTCACCGTCATCGGCGTTTTTTGGCCGGGTTGGCTGATGGTTATCGTGCGCGATGCCAGATCGCTGTCGCCGAGATCTTTATCTTTACTATTAACTTTTGGACTCAGCAGTGACTGCGAGGATGCCAGCTGGCTGACTTCAACAGAGTAAGTGCCCGCCGTGGCGCTATTAGCGAGGGTTGCGCTGAACGCCGTGTTGGTACTGGATACCTTCGCTGAGGCAATACTGTCGGTATTTTTTAGCGCATCGGAAGCAGTCTGGAATTTATTCAGCGCCGTGGTGACTACGCTCCATGCGGTCAACTTGGCCTTATAGGAGGTCTGCTGGGTAGTGATTGGCGTCAGCTTCGACTGTTCTGCAGTTTGTAAATTGTCATAGAGCGTATTGAGATCCAGATTGGTTCCTGCACCGAGTGAGCTAATAGTTGCCATGGTTATTCATCCTTTCTTCTGTAACGTGCACGGGATCTCTATCGGCAGCGCCGGGCAAAATATTAGGGCTTTTTCTCTGAATCAATGGGCAAATAAGCGGGACGGATCGGCGGGATTTCAGCGTTTAATTTTTTTAATTTTTTTCCTAAAGGTTAGGAAATGGGGGTCGATAACCTGGTTGACGGTGAGAAAGCCGTAGGCAGATGCCTGAATCTGATAACTCTTTTTAAGGAATACCCCCATGGCAGTGATCAACACGAACACCCTGTCGCTGATGACTCAGAATAACCTGACCAAGTCTCAGTCTTCTCTGGGCTCAGCGATTGAGCGCCTCTCTTCTGGCCTGCGTATCAACAGCGCAAAAGATGACGCTGCCGGCCAGGCGATTGCAAACCGCTTCACTTCTAACATCAACGGTCTGTCGCAGGCGGCGCGTAACGCCAACGACGGTATCTCTCTGGCGCAGACCGCTGAAGGCGCGCTGGGCGAAATCAACAACAACCTGCAGCGCATCCGTGACCTGACTGTGCAGGCGCAGAACAGCTCTAACTCGGCGTCGGATATTGATTCGATTCAGTCTGAAGTTAACGAGCGTATGAAGGAAATTGACCGCGTTACTAAGCAGACTGATTTTAACGGTATCAAAGTACTGAACACACAAGCTAATACACAAGATTACAAATTTCAGGTCGGCGCCAATGATGCTGAAAAGATCAGTATCACTGTAGGGAAAAGTGATGATTATAACTTGGCAGCATCAGGTCAGACGAATAAGGATGTGCTGAATACAAGAGAAATGGTTGCTAGTGATCCTAGCGCTACTCCTCCAGTAGTCGGTGACGAGGTAAATGGAATCCTTCGTACTACAGAAGCAATTGGCTTTGATGTTCTTAAAGGTAAAGTGACTGGTGGTGCTTCTGGCTCAGCAGCAGGAACTACTCCGCTGGCTGATATCGATGCCGCAATCAAGTCTGTCGACACCCAGCGCAGTGCTCTGGGCGCTTCCCAGAACCGCTTTGAGTCGACCATCACCAACCTGAACAACACGGTGAACAACCTGACTTCTGCCCGCAGCCGTATTCAGGACTCCGACTACGCGACCGAAGTATCCAACATGTCCCGCGCGCAGATTCTGCAGCAGGCCGGTACTTCCGTGCTGGCCCAGGCCAACCAGGTTCCGCAGGCAATGCTCTCCCTGCTGCGTTAATTTAACGCCGACACCAGCCCCGCCCACCGGCGGGGTTTCTCTTCCTTATAACCTAAATAAACTAACCCCCCAAATAACCCCACCTTTTCGCCACTATTCCAGCCATTAAAAGCGCTGTAGAAACGGATAATTGTGCCGATAACTTAACTACCGCAGGGCCGTTTACCATGCCATCACTCTACACCGCGGACGGTGTAATGGATAAACACTCGCTGTGGCAGCGCTACATTCCCCTGGTGCGGCACGAAGCGCTGCGCCTGCAGGTGCGGCTGCCCGCAAGCGTAGAGCTGGACGATCTGCTGCAGGCGGGCGGCATCGGCCTGCTCAGCGCCGTGGAGCGCTATGACGCCCTGCAGGGCACGGCGTTTACCACCTACGCAGTGCAGCGCATTCGCGGGGCGATGCTCGACGAGCTGCGCAGCCGGGACTGGGCGCCGCGCAGCGTGCGGCGCAACGCCCGGGAAGTGGCGCAGGCGATAGGGCAGCTGGAGCAGGAGCTTGGGCGCAACGCCACGGAAACGGAAGTGGCGCAGCGGCTCGGCGTGCCGGTGGAGGAGTATCGCCAGATGCTGCTTGATACCAATAACAGCCAGCTCTTCTCGTGGGACGAGTTCCGCGACGAGCACGGCGACAGCATCGAGCCGGTGACCGAGGCGGCCCAGCGGGAGAATCCGCTGCAGCAGCTGCTGGAGAGCAGCCTGCGCCAGCGGGTGATAGAGGCCATTCAGGCGCTGCCTGAGCGCGAGCAGCTGGTGCTGACCCTCTACTACCAGGAGGAGCTGAACCTCAAAGAGATCGGCGCCGTGCTGGAAGTGGGGGAGTCGCGCGTCAGCCAGCTGCACAGCCAGGCCATCAAGCGGCTGCGGACCAAACTCGGGCGCTACCAGGACGACAACTAGTCTGTCTCTCCTGGTGTTCATCACACAACGGGAGTTTCAGGACAGTGCACATAGCAAAAAAACGGCCGCTGAGCCGCTACCTCAAAGACTTTAAGCATACCCAGATCCGCTGCGCCCACTGCGGCAAAGCGCTGGACCGCATTACGCTGGTGCGCGATGGCGAAATCATTAATAAACTCGCCATTTCCCGGCTGGATACCCTGATGGACGATGCGCAGTGGGCGGCCGAGCGCCCGCGCTGGACCGCCCTGTGCCGCTTCTGCGGCGATCTGCACTGCAAAACCCGCAGCGGCTTCTTCGATATCATCGGCTTCAAGCGCTATTTGTTTGAGCAGACCGACATGAGCCCGGGCACGGTGCGCGAGTACGTGGTGCGCCTGCGCCGGCTCGGGGAGTACCTCAGCGCTAATAACGTCGATCCGGCCCTGCTGGCGGACAATCCGGACGAATCGCTCGCCCGCTGGCTGCCGCCCACCAGTACCAATAACTACCGCATCGCGCTGCGAAAATACGCGCAGTTTATGCGCCCCGCTACCGCATCCGATAAGCCGGTAAGCACAGCATCGTCGGAGTTATATTAAAAAAGAATAATATGTAACGTAACGAACTAAGCTGCGGCGGTGAATGGTCTTACACTGCTCAAAACATTGACCTTATTGGGGGCGTAATGAAATTAGCACTTCCGGGCCGTCGGGCTCTGATGGGAATGATGGCGATGGTTTTCGCGGCGGGCGTGAGCGTACAGAGCTTCGCCGCCGACAATCTGCTTAACCAGGTTAAAGAGCGCGGCACGCTGCGCGTCGGGCTGGAAGGCACCTATCCGCCGTTCAGCTACCAGGGCGACGACGGCAAGCTGACCGGCTTTGAAGTGGAGTTTGCTCAGGAGCTGGCCCAGCACCTCGGCGTGAAGGCCGACCTCAAGCCGACCAAGTGGGACGGTATGCTGGCCTCGCTGGACGCCAAGCGCATCGACGTGGTGATTAACCAGGTCACCATCTCCGACGTGCGCAAGAAGAAGTATGACTTCTCCACGCCGTACACCGTCTCCGGCGTCCAGGCGCTGGTGAAAAAGGGCAATGAAGACACCATCAAGAAGCCCGAGGATCTGAAGGGTAAAAAAGTGGGCGTGGGTCTGGGCACCAACTACGAAGAGTGGCTGCGCCAGAACGTGCAGGGCGTTGACGTCCGCACCTACGACGACGATCCGACCAAGTATCAGGATCTGCGCGTTGGCCGCATCGACGCCATTCTGGTTGACCGCCTGGCGGCGCTGGATCTGGTGAAGAAGACCAACAATACGCTGGCGGTTGCCGGCCCGGCGTTCTCCCGACTGGAGTCAGGCGTGGCGCTGCGCAAGGGTAACGAAGATCTGCTGAAGGCGGTGGACGACGCCATCGCGGCGATGCAGAAAGACGGCAGCCTGAAGGCGCTGTCCGAGAAGTGGTTTGGCGCAGACGTGACCAAATAACCGCTTCGCCAGCCACTATTAAGGGTGCCCACTGCGGCACCTTTTTTATTTCGCTGCAACCGGGTGCATAATAAGGCAAAAAACAGGAGGTGCTATGTCACTGCTTAACCTTTCACGCTTTCCCAGACTGGAACTGATCGGCGCGCCGACGCCGCTGGAGTACCTGCCGCGTCTTTCCGATCACCTCGGCCGCGACATCTTCATCAAACGTGACGACGTCACGCCCATTGCGCTCGGCGGTAACAAGCTGCGCAAGCTCGAATTTCTGGCGGCGGACGCCCTGCGCGAAGGTGCGGACACGCTGGTCACCGCCGGCGCCATTCAGTCTAACCACGTTCGCCAGACGGCGGCGGTGGCGGCAAAGCTCGGCCTGCACTGCGTGGCGCTGCTGGAGAATCCCATCGGCACGACCGCTGAAAACTACCTGACCAACGGCAACCGCCTGCTGCTGGATCTGTTTAACGCTCAGGTGGAGATGTGCGACGCCCTCACCGATCCGCAGGCCCAGCTCGGTGAACTGGCCACCCGCCTCGAAGCGCAGGGCTTCCGTCCGTATACGATCCCGGTGGGCGGCTCTAACGCCCTCGGCGCGCTGGGCTACGTCGAAAGCGCCCAGGAAATTGCCCAACAGTGTGAGGGGGCGGTCGCGATCTCCTCGGTGGTGGTGGCCTCCGGCAGCGCGGGCACTCACGCCGGGCTGGCGGTCGGCCTCGAACAGCTGATGCCGCAGGCTGAACTGATCGGCGTGACCGTGTCGCGCAGCGTCGAAGCGCAGAAGCCGAAGGTCGTCGCCATCCAGCAGGCGCTGGCGCAGAGCCTTGAGCTGCAGGCCCGGGCGGACATCACGCTGTGGGACGACTACTTCGCGCCGGGCTACGGCACGCCGAACGACGCGGGCATGGAGGCGGTGAAGCTGCTGGCGCAGCTGGAGGGGATCCTGCTCGACCCGGTCTACACCGGCAAGGCGATGGCCGGGCTTATCGACGGCATTAGCCAGAAACGCTTTAAGGATGAAGGACCTATCCTGTTTGTCCACACCGGCGGCGCCCCGGCGCTGTTCGCCTATCATCCTCACGTTTAATAAGAACTTAACCGATGCAAGAAAGTATTCAACTGGTCATCGACTCGCTGCCGTTTCTGCTGAAGGGGGCGGTATTTACCCTCCAGCTCAGCATCGGCGGGATGTTTTTTGGCCTGATTCTGGGCTTCGCGCTGGCGCTGATGCGCATTTCGCCGGTGGCGCCGCTGCGCTGGCTGGCGCGCTTCTATATCTCGGTCTTTCGCGGCACGCCGCTTATCGCCCAGCTGTTTATGATTTACTACGGCCTGCCGCAGTTCGGCATCGAGCTGGATCCCATTCCGGCGGCGATGATCGGCCTGTCGCTGAACACCGCCGCCTACGCGGCGGAGACGCTGCGCGCGGCAATTTCATCTATTGATAAGGGACAGTGGGAGGCGGCGGCCAGTATCGGCATGACCCCCTGGCAGACGATGCGCCGGGCCATTCTGCCGCAGGCGGCGCGGGTGGCGCTGCCGCCGCTCTCCAACAGCTTTATCAGCCTCGTGAAGGATACGTCGCTGGCGGCCACCATTCAGGTGCCGGAGCTGTTCCGCCAGGCGCAGCTGATCACCTCCCGCACCCTGGAAGTGTTCACCATGTACCTCGCGGCGTCGCTGATCTACTGGATCATGGCGACGGTACTCTCCGCCCTGCAAAACTATTTTGAGAACCGGCTGAACCGCCAGGAGCGCGATCCGAAATGAGTGCAATTGACGTCAGTAAACTGGTGAAAAAGTTTCACGGCCAGACGGTGCTGCACGGCATCGATCTGCAGGTCAACGAGGGCGAAGTGGTGGCGATTATCGGCCCCAGCGGTTCCGGTAAAACCACGCTGCTGCGCAGCATTAACCTGCTGGAGCAGCCCGAGAGCGGCACTATCCGCGTTGGCGACATTACTATCGACGCCGCCCGGCCGCTCGGCAAGCAGAAGGCGGCTATCCGGCGCCTGCGCCAGCACGTCGGCTTCGTGTTTCAGAACTTCAACCTCTTTCCGCACCGCACGGTGCTGGATAACGTGATTGAGGGGCCGGTGATCGTCAAAGGCGAAAGCCGGGCGGAGGCCTCGGCCCGCGCCCGCGAGCTGCTGGCGAAAGTGGGGCTGACCGGCAAAGAGACAAGCTATCCGCGGCGCCTCTCCGGCGGTCAGCAGCAGCGGGTGGCGATAGCGCGGGCGCTGGCCATGCGCCCGGACGTGATCCTGTTTGATGAGCCGACTTCGGCGCTCGATCCCGAGCTGGTGGGCGAGGTGCTGAACACCATTCGTCAACTGGCGCTGGAGAAGCGGACGATGGTTATCGTCACTCATGAAATGAGCTTCGCCCGCGACGTGGCGGACCGGGCTATTTTTATGGATCAGGGGCGCATCGTCGAGCAGGGCGACGCCCGGACGCTGTTTGCTAACCCGCAGCAGCCCCGCACCCGCCAGTTTCTTGAGAAGTTTCTGGCCCAGTAACCCCCCGGCGGCCGGGTCTCCGGCCGCAATACATAAAAAATAATATTCTAAATATAAATACTTCTTATGTGTTAATTTGATACATTCACTGAATCAATTTTTCAGGGGTTTCTCATTGCTATGTGGGGTATTGAGTTTTTACGCTGGCGGCGCAAAATGCTGCAGGAGTTTCAGGGCGTCACCGACAGTGAGCAAATCTTCCGCATCCTTCAGCAGCAGGCCGGCGAGATGGCCTATGACTGGTACGCGCTCTGCGTACGCCATCCGGTGCCCTTCACCCGGCCGAAGTTCAGTCTGAAAACCACCTATCCCGAGGCCTGGGTGGCGTGCTATCAGGCGGAAAATTACTTTGCTATCGACCCGGTCCTTAAGCCTGAGAATATGCACTCCGGCTATCTGGTCTGGGACGATAAGCTGTTTGTGGATACGCCGGCGTTCTGGGACGCCGCCCGCGATCACGGCCTGCGTCAGGGCGTGACCCACTGCCTGGTGCTGCCCAACCGGGCGCTGGGCTACCTGTCGCTCTCCCGCGACACCGAGCGGGGCGCCTTCAGCAACGAAGAACAGCAACTGCGTATTCAGACGCTGGCCGATCTCAGTATGGCCACGCTGCTGCGCCTTGAGGACGAGCAGGTGATGATGCCGGAGATGAAGTTCAGCAAGCGCGAGCTGGAGATCCTCAAGTGGACGGCGGAAGGCAAAACCTCGGCGGAGATCGCCCTGATCCTGTCGATTTCGGAGAATACGGTGAATTTTCACCAGAAGAATATGCAGAAGAAGTTTAATGCGCCAAACAAAACGCAGGTGGCCTGCTACGCGGCGGCGATAGGACTTATATGACGAAAAGCGCCGGCCGCAGGACGCGACCGGTTAATCATTACTGGCGATAAGCCTGCTTGATCTGCTTAACGGTACTGGAGAATGCCGCTGCCTGGGCTTCATCTTCCATCTGCGCGATCTGCTTTTCCATCTTAACAATCACGCGCCCGGCGTCGGCCTGGCCCATCGCCTGCAGCATCAGCGCCATCAGCGCCTTGATGCAATCAACTTCCTGGGTCAGATCTTGATTATTCTCTGCAGCAGAAAAATCGGGAGTGCTCATCTATTTCCTCGTTTAATCTTTGCGCACGGGCGCGGTTTCGCTTTTAGGGGCGCGCAGTATATCACAAAGGCCTGATAAAAAAGCAGCGTCTGATTTTTGTTCTCTTTGTCCTGGTTGTCCGATGAGCATTAATTGTTTTAACTTACCATTTACCTTTTTGGTACAATGACGATCGTAGGGTTAATTATTGTTACATATTTAATTAACTATTTAGCATCTACGCATAATTATGTTTTTTTGACGACATTCAGAAACTGTACTTTTTAACCAGAGTTGCGGCGCCTCACAGTTATGTGATGATTTCCTTATAACTACTACTTAATTTCCAGAAAAAACCGTAAAATTTTGATAGGTCAATTTTTTATCTTTTAAAGTTACGTTAAAAACCGTTAGTATGTTAAGAATTAAGAGGCAGTTAGCGTTATCCCTATTCAGGAGAATATTCCTTTGATCAACGTACTTCTTGTTGATGACCATGAGCTGGTGCGCGCAGGGATACGACGCATTCTTGAAGACATAAAGGGTATAAAGGTGGTCGGTGAGGCAAGCTGCGGTGAGGATGCGGTGAAATGGTGCCGCACGAACCCCGTAGACGTGGTGCTGATGGACATGAATATGCCCGGTATCGGCGGTCTGGAGGCCACGCGTAAGATTGCGCGCTCTTCGGCCGGTATTAAAGTCATTATGCTTACCGTTCACACCGAAAATCCGCTGCCGGCGAAAGTGATGCAGGCGGGCGCCTCAGGTTACCTGAGCAAGGGTGCCGCACCACAGGAGGTGGTCAACGCCATCCGCTCCGTCTTCTCCGGCCAGCGTTATATTGCCTCTGATATTGCTCAGCAGATGGCGCTCAGCCAGATTGAGCCGGAAAAAACCGAATCGCCGTTTGCCAGTTTGTCTGAACGTGAATTGCAGATTATGCTGATGATTACCAAAGGTCAGAAAGTGAATGAGATCTCAGAACAGCTGAATCTCAGTCCCAAAACGGTGAACAGCTACCGCTACCGTATGTTTAGTAAACTAAACATTCACGGAGACGTCGAGCTGACCCACATGGCAATCCGCCACGGCCTGTGTAATGCGGAGTCCTTAGCAAATCAGTGAATGATGTCTTTGATTCAAAAGCCTTTCTTAAGACAGTAACCAGTAAACCCGGCGTCTATCGTATGTACGATGCCGGCGGTACGGTTATTTACGTCGGCAAAGCCAAAGATCTGAAAAAGCGCCTTACCAGCTATTTTCGCAGCAATCTTGCGTCGCGAAAAACCGAGGCGCTGGTGGCGCAAATCGCCCAGATCGACGTTACCGTCACGCACACGGAAACCGAAGCGCTGCTGCTGGAGCATAACTATATTAAGCTCTATCAGCCGCGCTACAACGTGCTGCTGCGCGACGACAAATCTTATCCCTATATTTTTCTCAGCGCCGACGCCCATCCGCGCCTGGCGATGCATCGCGGGGCCAAGCACGCGAAAGGGGAGTACTTCGGGCCGTTCCCCAACGGCTACGCGGTGCGGGAAACCCTGGCGCTGCTGCAAAAAATCTTCCCCATCCGCCAGTGTGAGAACAACGTCTACCGCAACCGATCGCGCCCCTGCCTGCAGTATCAGATTGGCCGCTGCCTCGGGCCGTGCGTGTCGGGCCTGGTCAGCGAAGAGGAGTATGCGCGACAGGTTGAGTACGTGCGGCTGTTCCTTTCCGGCAAGGATGAGCAGGTGGTGAATATGCTGGTCAGCCGGATGGAGCAGGCCAGCCAGGCGCTGGCCTTCGAAGAGGCGGGGCGCATACGCGATCAGATCCAGGCGGTGCGCCGGGTCACCGAGCGGCAGTTCGTCTCCAACGACGGCGACGATCTCGACGTCATTGGCGTGGCCTTCGACAGCGGCATGGCCTGCGTTCACGTGCTGTTTATCCGCCAGGGCAAGGTGCTCGGCAGCCGCAGCTATTTTCCGAAGGTGCCGGGCGGCACCGACGTTGGCGAAGTGGTGGAAACCTTCGTCGGCCAGTTCTACCTGCAGGGCAGCCAGGCGCGCACGCTGCCCGGCGAGATCCTGCTGGACTTTAATCTCGGGGATAAAACCCTGCTGGCCGATTCGCTGTCGGCCATTGCCGGAAGAAAAGTCCATATCCAGACTAAACCGCGCGGCGATCGCGCCCGCTACCTGAAGCTGGCGCGCACCAACGCCGCGACGGCGCTGGTGACCAAACTCTCTCAGCAGTCGACCATCACCCAGCGCCTGCAGGCGCTGGCCACCGTGCTGAAACTGCCGGAGGTCCGGCGCATGGAGTGTTTCGATATCAGCCACACCATGGGCGAGCAGACCGTTGCCTCCTGCGTGGTGTTTGACAGCAACGGTCCGCTGCGCGCCGAATATCGACGCTATAATATCACCGGCATTACGCCGGGCGATGATTACGCGGCGATGAACCAGGTGCTCAGGCGCCGCTACGGCAAGGCGATTGAAGAGAGTAAAATTCCGGACGTCATCCTGATTGACGGCGGCAAGGGGCAGCTGGGGCAGGCGAAGGCGGTGTTTGCCGAACTCGACGTCCCCTGGGACAAGCACCATCCGCTGCTGCTCGGCGTGGCGAAAGGCAGCGACCGCAAAGCCGGTCTGGAGACGCTGTTTTTCGAGCCGGAAGGAGAGGGCTTCAGCCTGCCGCCGGACTCGCCGGCGCTGCACGTGATCCAGCACATCCGCGATGATTCGCACGACCACGCCATCAGCGGCCACCGTAAAAAGCGCGCGAAGGTCAAAAACACCAGCGCGCTGGAGACCATCGAGGGCGTGGGGCCGAAGCGGCGGCAGATGCTGCTCAAGTACATGGGCGGCCTGCAGGGTTTACAGAAAGCGAGCGTTGAAGATATTGCCAAAGTGCCCGGCATCTCACACGGCCTGGCAGAAAAGATCTTCTACTCGTTGAAACATTGAGGGCTCTGTAGCAACATAGAGCTAATTTTACTGACAACAGATAGTTACCGTCGCCATGCAATTCAATATCCCTACATTGCTCACGTTGTTTCGCGTCATCCTGATCCCTTTTTTCGTGCTGGCGTTCTATCTGCCTGTTAGCTGGGCACCGTTTCTCTGCGCGCTGATCTTTTTCATTGCCGCCGTGACCGACTGGTTCGACGGCTACCTGGCCAGGCGCTGGAACCAGAGCACCCGCTTCGGCGCTTTTCTCGACCCGGTGGCCGATAAAGTGATGGTCGCCATCGCCATGGTGCTGGTGGTCGAACACTATCACCAGTGGTGGATAACCCTGCCGGCCGCGACCATGATCGGCCGCGAAATCATTATCTCCGCGCTGCGCGAGTGGATGGCGGAGCTGGGCAAGCGCAGCAACGTGGCGGTTTCCTGGATCGGCAAGGTGAAAACCACGGCGCAGATGACGGCGCTGGTGTGGATGCTGTGGCGTCCGAACGAGTGGGTTGAAGGCGCCGGGATCGCGCTGTTTATCGTGGCTGCGGTACTGACGCTGTGGTCGATGCTGCAGTATCTGAACGCCGCCCGCGGCGATCTGCTTGAACAGTGATCGTTTCGCCGTAAAATGCAGCAAACGATGCAAGGTGGTGAAAAATATCGTTGACTCAATCCGTCAGGTAAGTAGAATGCATCGCATCGAACGGCAGCACAGCTTGCCAGACGGTAATGAAATCAAGTGATTAAGTGAATCACCTGATACGCGGGAATAGCTCAGTTGGTAGAGCACGACCTTGCCAAGGTCGGGGTCGCGAGTTCGAGTCTCGTTTCCCGCTCCAGTTTAAACATATCGGCAGCAGGCGGGTATGTCAGATTTAAGGCGCGTTAGCAAAGCGGTTATGTAGCGGATTGCAAATCCGTCTAGTCCGGTTCGACTCCGGAACGCGCCTCCACTTTATTCCCCGAGCCCGGATGGTGGAATCGGTAGACACAAGGGATTTAAAATCCCTCGGCGTTCGCGCTGTGCGGGTTCAAGTCCCGCTCCGGGTACCAGTGGGAAACATCAGAATAATCAAAGCAATAAGCAGTGTCGTGAAACCACCTTCGGGTGGTTTTTTTGTGCCTGTCGTTCGGCCAGCGCCGCAGACCTGCAAAATTAAAATGTCCGCCCCATCCGGCGCATTGAGCAATGATACGCCCCGTTGCGCACCGAGCTACGGATAACCGCCGCCAGGCTATGGACGCTGGCCCGGATCAGACGGCGCTGAAGCGGCGGCTGGCGTAGTCCGAGCATATCACTGGCCCAGTCGGGCAACAGATCGACCCCGGCTCTCAGCATAATCGCCATCGCCGGGCGGGCGAGTGGGGAAGGGGGCGGGGCCTGAAACAGCACGCTGGCCACCTCGCGGGTGCGCGCATCGCAGCGCAGCTGAGGGCGCATCTGATGAAGATAGTCGCAGATATCCGCCCGGGAGGCCGGTACCTCTGTCGCCCCCAGGGCTATCGCCACTCTGGCCGCCTCGGCGTAATACTGGTCCTGCTGTTCAGGGGTAACGATCCGCCGCCGGTAGCGCAGGTGCGCCGCCATAAAGCTGCTGCATTCTGCCACGTGAACCCAGGTGAGTAGCGCCGGGTCGCTGGCGGCATAAGGAACTCCGCGGTCGTCGACGCCGTTAATCCGCAGATGAATCGCTTTTACCCGCCCGACGAGCTGCTCCGCAACGGCGGAGGGGGCAAAGGTGGTGGCTGAAATAAACTGGCTGGTGCGGCGCAGGCGGCCATAGATGTCCTCCCGGAATCGGGAGTGGTCCCACACGCCGGCGAGGGCCAGCGGGTGAAGCATTTGCAGCAGCAGGGCGCTGATGCCCCCGCACAGCATGGAGCTAAAGTCTCCGTGAACCTGCCAGATGGCTGAATCAGGACCGTACCAGCCGGGATCGCCTGCGGGGTGTTCGAAGTCGATCTCCCTGAGCGCCATGCCCGTGAGGTTAAGTACGCTGCGTTCAATTGCGCTACGGATAATGTCCATAATCCCTTTCCGGATGGTTTCCTGGTGCCGGTCGGGCCTGCATTACCAGGAGTGGGGCGCTGCGCGAGAAATTGCGCTTCGTCCGGCGTTGACGTTCTGCCCAGCGCCTTATTGCGCTGCGGATAGCGGCCAAAACGATCGATGATGGCCTTATGCTCTACTTCATTAACATAGGTTTTCTCCAGCCCGGGCTGATTAAAGAGCCTCAGCGCCTCCCGGTGGATCAACGCCGATTCGGAATGCATATAGGGCATATATAAAAACGCGCGCATGCTCGCATTAAGCTCGCGATCGCAGCCCGCCCGAACGGCCTCCTGGGCCAGAACCAGCGCCAGCACGTCGGCGCTGAAGGCGTCGGCGGTGCCCCGGTAAATGTTTCGCGAAAACTGATCCAGCAGGATAATTTCCGCCAGCCTGCCCTGTGCCGTGTCGCGCCACGCGGCGAGCTCTCCGCGCCGGGCGCTTGCCAGCAGATCCCCGAAGCGTTTGCGCAGGGATTCATCCAGCGCCGGCGTGCCTCTGAACCACTGGCCGGGTGAGATCTCTTCGAACCAGAACTGTAGGACGCTGTTGTGCATACCGGAGCCATTTGCTGTTGCGAGATACAAGCTTCAGAGTAGCGCATCCCTGCCCGGGGATACAGAGGGAAGAGAAAGCGTTGCGGCAAGGGGGTTGCTCAGGAGCAAAAACACCGCGCCCGGCGCGGTGTTTTGAAATGCGGGGGACTTATTTCTTCGCGTCTTTATAGACGTCAGCAAAGGCCTCAAAGTTCGGTCCAATTTGCTTGGCTGCGACGATGCGATAGTAGGCGCCGCCTTTTTTATCCGCCAGATCGGAAAGCTTTTCATGCAGGTCGCTCGGAGAAGAGACCGCACCGCCGGTCTGAGCAACATTTACCGAACCCACTTTCACCAGTTTGTAATGATCGACCTCCTGCTGGGAGACTAACTGAGCGGCAAAGGCGCTGAAGGAAAAGCAGGAAATCAGTAGCGATGCAGCCAGGGTAACTTTTTTCATCTTAAATATCCTTGTTAAGTTTAGCTTCGTAGTGTTTGTCATTGTAATCAATGGCCTTATACATTGTAGATTAATGTAAAGAAATAAATATCAAAAAAAACGTCATTTTTCGTGAGGCAGATTAGGGTAATGTCCCCTTAACCTGCCGTTCCCCGCTGTATGTCCGGGCGCTTTTCCGCTATTCTCACCCACCTTACAGATTTGTGAATGATGATTTTGAGAGTAGGTAATGAAAACCGGACCGCTTAACGAAAGTGAACTTGAATGGCTGGACGATGTGCTGGCCCGCTACGGCAATGAAGCCTCGATAATGGACGTTGCCGAACTCGACGGCATGCTGACGGCGGTCCTGTCATCGCCGTCCGACATTGAGCCCGCCGACTGGCTGCTGGCCCTGTGGGGCGGGGCCCAGCACGTTCCGCGCTGGGCCAATGACCGCGAGCGCGACCGTTTCGTTAATCTTGTCCTGCAGCACATGGACGACGTTGCCGAGCGCTTAAGCGACTATCCGGATCAGTACGCGCCGCTGTTCGGCACCCGCGAGGAAGAGGGGCAGGAGATCACTATCGTTGAGGAGTGGTGCTTCGGCTACCTGCGGGGCGCGGCGATGAGCGACTGGTCGGCGCTGCCGGCAGATCTGCAGCCGGCGTTCGATGCTATCGCCCTGCATGGCAAAGAGGAGAACTTTACCCGCCTTGAAGCGCTGTCGGCGGAGGAGTACGTGGACAGCGTGGAGCAGATCGCCCCCGCGGCCCTGGCCCTGCACGCTTACTGGATGGCAAACCCGCAGGCGGCGCCGGTTAAGCAGCCGGTGACCCGCGAAAAGACGCCCGGGCGCAACGATCCCTGCTCCTGCGGCAGCGGCAGGAAGTATAAAAACTGCTGCCTGAAGTAATACCGCTTTCCGGAAGGCCCTGTGGGGCCTTTTTCTTAGCCTACCTCCGGCAGCCAGCCGCAGGCGATTGCCGCCTGGATCAGGATCACCGCAATCCCGCAGCCGAAGACCAGCCACAGGGCCGGCGCGCCGCCGGCCACGCGCCAGCGCGCCTGCGGATGCAGACGGCGGCTTTTCATCGCCAGCAGCGACGGGACGATCAGCGCCAGCACCGCGAGGGCGACGCCCGCGTAGCTCAGGGCCAGCACAAAGCCGCGCGGATAGAAGAGGGCAAACGCCAGCGGCGGCAGGAAGGTGATCGCCCCGGTCTGCAGGCGACCGGCGGGGGTGTTGCTGCGCCCGAACAGGTCCGCCAGGTAATCAAACAGCCCGAGCGCGACGCCGAGGAACGACGTCGCCAGCGCCAGATCGGCAAACAGGTGTACCGCCAGCTCCACGTGGGCAGAGGCGACGACCGTGCGGATAGCCTGCAGCAGACCGTTGAGGCCGCTGTGATCCGCCAGCAGGGCGTGAAATACCGGGGAGTCGATGCTGCCAAGCGTCGCCAGCTGCCAGAACAGATAGGCCACCAGCGGAATAAAGCTGCCGATAATAAAAATGCGCCGCAGCCTGCGCACGTCGCCGTTCATATAGCTGACGATGCTCGGCACGCTGCCGTGAAAGCCGAACGAGGTGAAGATAACCGGGATCGCCGACAGCGCCAGCCCCTGGGCCAGCGGCAGCGTCAGCAGGTTAAGCTGATGAATGTGCGGCATCAGCAGGGCCAGCATCACCACCAGAAACAGGATCTTAGCGCTGAACAGGAAACGGTTAAACAGATCGACCAGGAAGGTGCCCACGCAGATCACTCCGCCGCCGATAAGCGTAAACAGCAGTACGCCGCCGGACGGCGCAAGGCGGATGTGCAGCCACTGGCTGAGGCTGGCGGCCAGCAGTTCACCGGCGCCGCTGATGTAGGCGGCGGTGAGGGCGTACATTAAAAACAGCATGCTCAGGCCGGTCAGCCACTGGCCGGGGCGGCCGAGATAGCGCCTGGCGATGGAGCCGAGGCCGGTATCCGCCGGCACGTGCTGATACACCTCAAGCAGCAGCAGGGCGGTATAGCACATCAGCGCCCACAGGCCGAAGAGCAGCCCGGCGGTGACGCCGAATCCCACGCCGGCCGACGCCAGCGGCATCGCCAGCATTCCTGCGCCGATCGTGGTGCCGGCGACAATTAAAATACTCCCCACGGTGCGGTTCTTCACGCTTTCCTCTGCTTAATACAATAATCACGGCAAAATATGCCGCGCAGAGTAGGGCAAAAGCGCAGGGACGTCAAATGAGGATTACAGTGGGTGTAAAGAATGGTGTACGGATAAGGAGGCGGGCAGCGCGCGGCTGCCCACGGGAGGATTAGCTCTGCGCGTCGAGGGTAGAGAGCTCTTTATCAATAATGTAAAGCCCCTCGCCGGTATTGCCCGCAAGAGAGAGTTTGTCGATAACCGATTTGAACAGCTTCTCCTCTTCATGCTGCTCGGCTACGTACCACTGCAGGAAATTAAACGTCGCATAGTCCTGGCTGGTCATCGCCGCATGGGCCAGTTCGTTAATTTTCTGCGAAATATGCTGCTCGTGCTCGTAGGTGGCGCGGAACAGTTCGTCGAGCGAGGCGTATTCGGCGAAAGGCGACTCGGTGGCGTTGATGCGCGGCAGACTGCCGGTATCGGCCATATAGTCAAACAGGCGCTGCATGTGGCCCATCTCTTCCTGCGCGTGGCGGCGGAGGAACGCGGCGGCGCCTTCGAAACTGTGGTAGCTGCACCAGGCGCTCATCTGCTGATAAAGCAGGGAAGAGTAAAGCTCCAGGTTCATTTGTTCATTTAACTTGTCGATCATTTCTGTTTTAAGCATGCGGGCGCTCCATAATATATATAAAGTGGTGAAAACGCGCCCACTATAATTTGTAATTAATTTATATGCAAAAGGTAAAATAAAAAATAAATATGTTAAATGCAAATGGGAATAACACGCATTGCGGCTATTAAATATAATGAGAATAATTCTTTTTCATTGCCGGGAAATAATCCCGGCAATATTAATGGTATTACCAGCCGACAATTTGCGCCGCCGCGGCGCGGCACTGATACTGCAGCGTGACGCGCTCGTTAACGCACAGCGAACCGCTGGTGACGCTGCAGGTGGTCACCGGCTGGCCGTAGGCAAAGGCGCTGGCATAGCCGAGTTTCTGGCACGCTTTGGTGGCGGTGCCGTCGGCCACATAGCGGTCGGTGCTGGCATCCTGCAGCATCGCCTGGCCGTAGGTCAGGCGCACGATGCCGCTGTTGGCGTCCACTTCGCTGACTTCCGCCTGGCGCTGCACGGCGCAGGCGCAGAGCAGGAGAGCCGCAATTCCGGTAAGACTTTTTTTCATGATCTGCTCGGGAGACATTGTTCATTGATGACAGCTTAGCAGAGCCGCGCGGCGGCAATCCGGCGAACAGCCGCCGGATCCCGCGCCACTTCTGACGGTGGCCGCCGGGAAAACGTGATCGCCAGGCAAATTTATGAAACATCTTTTCATTAAATTTGAATGAACGTTTTCTTGGGGGTAAGATGCAGTGAGTAAGAACACGATTGCCTACCGTATCCAGGAGAGACGAATGAAAATTGCACTGATGATGGAAAACAGCCAGGCCGGCAAAAACGCGGTCATCCACCGCGAGCTGCGCGCGGTGGCCGACGAGAAAGGTTTTCCGGTCTTTAACGTCGGCATGAGCGATGAGCAGGACCATCACCTGACCTATATCCACCTGGGGATCATGGCGAGCATTCTGCTCAATTCGAAGGCCGTTGACTTCGTGGTCACCGGCTGCGGCACCGGCCAGGGGGCGCTGATGTCCCTTAATATCCATCCGGGCGTGGTGTGCGGCTACTGCATCGATCCGGCTGACGCCTTCCTGTTTGCCCAGATCAACAACGGCAACGCGCTTTCCCTGCCGTTCGCCAAGGGCTTCGGCTGGGGCGCCGAGCTGAACGTGCGCTTTATCTTTGAGAAGGCGTTTACCGGGCGCAACGGTGAAGGCTATCCGCCGGAGCGTAAAGAGCCGCAGGTGCGCAATGCCGGCATCCTCAACCAGGTGAAGGCGGCGGTGGTGAAAGAGAACTACCTCGACACCCTGCGCGCTATCGACCCCGAACTGGTGAAGACCGCCGTCAGCGGCCAGCGCTTCCAGCAGTGCTTCTTTGAGAACTGCCAGGATAAGGAGATTGAAGCCTTCGTCCGCGAGGTGCTGGCGTAAATTCTCCCTCCGCGCCCGCACCGCCGGGCGCGCTTCCTAACGCTTGTTCGACACGGCGCTCCCCGCATCGCGGGTGAGTTTTAGCGTATCCAGCATCCCTACCAGGCAAATCAGGGCGATAAACACGAACGACAGACGAAAGCTGATGCCCGGCACTGCCGTCAGCCCCGTCCACACGCTTACCTTCTCCCCCAGCCGGATGCCGATGGCCCCAAGCGTAATGCCCAGACCGATCGCCAGCTGCGAGGCGGTGCTGAACAGCGTATTGGCATAGCTCATCTCCGCCGGCGGCACGTCGGCGAAGGCCAGCGTGCTGACGCCGGTAAACTGAATCGAGCGGAACACGCCGCCCAGATAGAGGATAAGCAGCGTCAGCCACGCGGGCGTCTGCGGCGTTAAAAAAGCGCAGGCCAGCAGAGCGATAACGTTCAGGCCGCCGTTAATCAGCAGCAGGCGGCGAAATCCCAGCCGGCGGATCAGCGGCGTGGTGGCGGGCTTAATGGTCAGATTGCCGACGAAAACCGCCAGCACCAGCAGCCCGGCGTGAAACGGATCCATGCCAAAGCCGACCTGAAACAGCAGCGGCAGCAGGAAGGGCACCGCGCTTATTGATGCCCGGAACAGCGACCCGCCGTACATCGTTACCCGAAATGTGGGCACCCTGAGCGCGTCGAGGCGGATCATCGGCGCCGCCGCGCGGCGAAAGTGGCGCAGCGCGAACAGGAAGCTGGCCGCGCCGACGCCCAGCAGCAGGAGCGGCAGCAGGCTTTTCTCCTGGGCATTTCCCAGCGCCTCCATGGCGTAGACCAGGCTGACCATCGCCACGCTGGTGGCCACAAAGCCGGTAATATCGAACGGCCGCCGCGCCTCTTCGCGAATATCGGTAATAAGCCGCAGGGCGAGGACGATCGCCGCCAGCCCGATGGGCACGTTGATAAAGAAGATCCACCGCCAGTCGGCGACGCTGGTGATAAAGCCCCCCAGCGGCGGGCCGATAACCGGCGCCACCAGCGCGGGCCAGGTCAGGGTGGCGATAGCGGTAATGAGCTGATGCTTAGGCGTGGTGCGCAGCACCGCCAGACGGCCCACCGGCACCATCAGCGCGCCGCCTGCGCCCTGCAGGACGCGCATGGCGACAAAGCCGTCAACGCTTTGGGCAAACCCGCAGCAGACCGAGGCGAAGGTAAAAATCGCCAGCGCGAGGGCGAACACTTTGCGCGCGCCGAAGCGGTCGGCGATCCAGCCGCTGGCGGGGATCAGCACCGCGAGGGTGATCAGATAGGCGCTGATGCCGACGTTGAGGGCAACGGCATCGACGCCGAAACTCTTCGCCATATCCGGCAGGGCGGTGGCGATGACCGTGCCGTCGAGAAACTCCATAAAAAATGCCCCGGCGACCAGCAGGGCCGCCGGCGATAGCCCCTTGCGCTCGTTTTGGGCTGCAGGTTCATTCATAATGAAATGCCATATCAGCTTTTTTATGGCAATTTACGCGTTTTGCGCGGCTTTCTCGACAAAAAAGTGGGAAATTTTCAGCACCTTTTTAACGCTGCGCGGCAAAACGCCGGCAGAGGCGAGGTTTTTTGCTTAACCCCGGCGCAATTCAGGTTACTATGACGCACTTTTAAAACAGGAGTGAGTTATGTCCCAGAATCTGACCGCCAATGATGAGCTGGTCTCCGACGTTGTCGCCTGCCAGCTGGTCATTAAGCAAATTCTCGACGTTATTGACGTTATCGCCCCGGTTGAGGTTCGCGAAAAAATGGCTAACCAGCTGCGGGCCATTGATTTCGCCAGCAACCCGGCGTCGGCCGATCCGGTGACGCTGCGCGCCGTGCAGAAGGCCGTGGCGCTGATTGAGCTGAAGTTTACCCCTCAGGAAGAGACGCACTGAGCCGTGCGTCTCACGGGGGTCAGTGGATCTGATTGTTGACGACGGTAATCAGCAGCCTGTCGGTCTGGTGCATGCACAGCCCCGAGCGGCGGGCGCTGCGAACTTCATCCAGAATAGTTTGTAGCAGCACGCCCTCCTGCTGCAGCTCTTTCTCCAGCGATTTCAGAAAGCCCAGCGTCCCCTCATCGTCAAGGGTGCGGGCTTCCTGCGTCAGCTCTTTGATCTTTCCCGAGAGCTGCTGGTGGGCATCAAGAGTCCTGGCAAAGAGCTCTTCCAGAGAGTCGCACGGCGTCGGGCTGCTCCTGTTCGCCGTCACTATCGGATGCGCGCCCGCCTTTTTCATATAGTCAAATACCCGCATCATCCGGGTGACGTTAGACTGCGCCTGGGAGCGTAAAAACGCCGCCGCTCCCGTGAGTTTATGCTCACAGCACCATTCACTCAGCCGTAAATAGAGATTTGATGCCGTGAACCCGAGGTTCATCTGTGTATTAAGCTTCTGGACCATTCCCGGGACTGTCATACTTATATCCTTATCTGAAGGGCGGCCGCGAGGCGTCACGCCCGTTCATCTGTTAATTCACAAGCCATGAAGAATATACCGGTCAGCCGTATAAAAATGCACCGGCGCCTGTTTGTATCATTTTCTCAGGTGAAGTCCCGCGACTGTCTCTTAATAATGAGAGCTGAAGCATCAAATTAATATATTTGGCCGTTAGCTCAGTAAATCGTTTGCATCGCGAGGGCTCCTGGCCCGGATAGGGATAGAGCAGCTGTAGTTATAGATCATTATGCTATCTATTGCGCTATTCATGGCCTCAATTCGCCCGGCCTTATGGCTTATTCTGCTGAATATATGTACGGCGCAACTGTAATTCTGCGGTGTGATGGCGCTCTCTTATGGATAATTAAATCCACGCTATTACTGTATCCACGCAATGCATTATTTCTGATAGGCAACTAATGCATTGTTTTAATGATTATAAAAAAACAGCATTCCGAATTAACCCGATGCAAAATGACAGCAGAGCTGGAGTAAACCATGCACAAATTCACTAAAGCGCTGGCGGCCCTCGGGCTGGCGGCGGTTATGTCACAATCGGCTATTGCCGACACCATGAAGCTCGGTTTCCTGGTCAAGCAGCCGGAAGAGCCCTGGTTCCAGACCGAGTGGAAGTTTGCCGATAAGGCCGGAAAAGATCTCGGCTTCGAGGTGATCAAAATCGCCGTGCCCGACGGCGAAAAGACCCTTAATGCTATTGATAGCCTGGCGGCGAACGGCGCTAAGGGCTTCGTGATCTGCACCCCGGACCCGAAACTGGGCTCGGCGATTATGGCCAAGGCGCGCGGCTACGACATGAAGGTCATTACCGTCGACGATCAGTTCGTCAGCCCGAAGGGCAAACCGATGGAGAGCGTACCGCTGGTGATGATGGCCGCCAGCGAGATCGGCGCCCGCCAGGGCCAGGAGCTGTATAAAGAGATGCAAAAGCGCGGCTGGGACGTGAAGCAAACCGGCGTTATGGCGATCACGGCCAACGAACTGGACACCGCCCGCCGCCGCACCACCGGCTCAATGGAGGCGCTGAAAAAAGCCGGTTTCCCGGCGGGGCAAATTTATCAGGTCCCCACCAAGTCTAACGACATCCCCGGCGCTTTTGACGCCGGCAACTCCCTGCTGGTGCAGCATCCGGAAGTGAAGCACTGGCTGATCCTCGGCATGAATGACAATACCGTCCTCGGCGGCGTGCGCGCGACCGAAGGGCAGGGGTTCAAGGCGGCCGACGTTATCGGCATCGGCATTAACGGCGTCGATGCGGTGAACGAGCTCTCCAAGGCCCAGCCGACCGGTTTCTACGGTTCGCTGCTGCCGAGCCCCGATATTCACGGCTACAAAACCAGCGAAATGCTCTACAACTGGGTGGCGAAAGGCGCCGAGCCGCCGAAATTCACCGCCGTCACCGACGTGGTGCTGATCACCCGCGACAATTTCAAAGCCGAGCTGGCGAAGAAGGGACTGTAAGGTCTGATAGCCGCCCCGGCGCAGGCCGGGGCTTTACGCGTGGAGTCACTATGCAACACTCATCGCCCTATCTTTCATTTCGCGGTATCAGTAAAACCTTTCCCGGCGTCAGGGCCCTGACCGATATCAGCTTCGACTGCTATGCCGGGCAGGTACACGCCCTGATGGGCGAGAACGGCGCCGGGAAATCGACGCTGCTAAAAATTCTCAGCGGCAGCTACGCGCCGACCGCGGGCACCCTGGCGCTTCGCGGCGAAAGCGTCGTCTTTCCCAACACCGCCGCGGCGCTGGACGCCGGGATCGCCATCATTTACCAGGAGCTGCACCTGGTCCCGGAGATGACGGTGGCGGAAAATATCTATCTCGGCCAGCTGCCGCAGCGGGCCGGGATCGTTAACCGTTCGCGGCTCAACGCCGAAGCCGGGCGGCAGCTGCAGCACCTTGGTCTCGATATCGATCCCGACACGCCGCTGAAGTACCTCTCCATCGGTCAGTGGCAAATGGTGGAGATCGCCAAAGCCCTGGCGCGCAACGCGCGGGTCATTGCCTTCGACGAGCCCACCAGCTCGCTCTCCGCCAGAGAGATTGAGAATCTGTTTCGGGTGATCCGCGAGCTGCGCAGCGAGGGCCGGGTCATCCTCTACGTCTCCCACCGCATGGAGGAGATTTTTGCCCTCAGCGATGCGATCACCGTCTTTAAGGACGGCCGCTACGTGCGCACCTTCGACAATATGCAGCAGGTCAATCACGACCTGCTGGTGCAGGCGATGGTGGGGCGTGACATCGGCGACGTCTACGGCTGGCAGCCGCGCGAGTATGGCCCGGAGCGTCTGCGCCTGGTTGACGTCAGGGCGCCGGGTGTGCGCCGCCCGGTCTCGCTCACCGTGCGCAGCGGCGAGATAGTCGGCCTGTTCGGGCTGGTGGGCGCCGGGCGCAGCGAGCTGATGAAGGGGCTGTTCGGCGCGACGCGCATAAGCGCGGGAGAGGTGTTTATCGACGGCGAGGCGGTGGACATTCGCAAGCCTGCCCACGCCATCCGCGCCGGGATGATGCTCTGCCCGGAGGACAGAAAGGCCGACGGCATTATTCCGGTGCACTCGGTACAGGAGAACATCAATATTAGCGCCCGCCGCAGGCATATCCGCGCCGGCTGCCTGATTAACGATGCCTGGGAGATGAGCAACGCCCTGCACCACATCCGCGCGCTCAACATTAAAACTCCGGGGGCAGAACAGCTGGTCATGAACCTCTCCGGCGGCAATCAGCAGAAGGCCATCCTCGGCCGCTGGCTGTCGGAGGAGATGAAGGTCATTTTGCTCGATGAGCCGACGCGCGGCATTGACGTCGGCGCGAAGCATGAAATCTACAGCGTCATTTATGCCCTGGCGGCGTCGGGCGTGGCGGTACTGTTTGCCTCCAGCGATCTGCCGGAGGTGCTCGGCGTGGCCGATCGCATCCTCGTCATGCGCGAAGGCGAGATTGCCGGTGAGCTGCTGCACGACGAGGCCGACGAACGGCGGGCGCTGCGTCTGGCGATGCCCAAAACCACCCAGGCCGTCGCCTGAGATCTGCACAAAGGAGAATATGATGTCATCTGTCACCACGACCGGCCCGCGCCGGAACGGCTTTAGCCTGGGGCGCATCTGGGATCAGTACGGCATGCTGGTGGTCTTTGCCGCGCTGTTTATCGCCTGCGCCATCTTCGTGCCGAACTTTGCCTCCTTCGTCAACATGAAGGGGCTGGGGCTGGCTATCTCAATGTCCGGCATGGTCGCCTGCGGCATGCTTTTCTGCCTCGCCTCCGGCGATTTCGACCTCTCCGTCGCGTCGGTCATCGCCTGCGCCGGGGTGACCACGGCGGTAGTGATTAACCTCAGCGAGAGCCTGTGGCTGGGCATTGCCGCCGGGCTGCTGCTCGGCGCGCTCTGCGGGCTGGTAAACGGCTTTGTGATCGCCCGTCTGAAAATCAACGCCCTGATAACCACTCTGGCCACCATGCAGATCGTCCGCGGCCTCGCCTATATCATCTCCGACGGCAAGGCCGTCGGCATTGAAGACGAGCGCTTCTTTACCCTCGGCTACGCCAGCTGGCTGGGACTGCCGGCGCCTATCTGGCTGACGGTGGGCTGCCTGATCGTTTTTGGCCTGCTGCTCAATAAAACCACCTTTGGCCGCAATACGCTGGCCATTGGCGGCAACGAAGAGGCCGCTCGCCTCGCGGGCGTGCCGGTGGTGCGCACCAAAATCATTATCTTCGTGCTTTCCGGGCTGGTCTCGGCGGCGGCGGGCATCATTCTCGCCTCAAGGATGACCAGCGGACAGCCGATGACCTCCATCGGCTATGAGCTGATTGTTATTTCAGCCTGCGTGCTCGGCGGCGTGTCGCTCAAGGGCGGGATCGGCAAGATTTCCTACGTGGTGGCGGGGATTTTGATCCTCGGCACCGTGGAGAATGCCATGAATCTTCTGAATATTTCGCCCTTTTCTCAGTACGTGGTGCGCGGGGCTATCCTGCTTGCCGCCGTCATTTTTGACCGCTACAAGCAGAAATCAGGGCGCGCGGCCTGATCGATCGCTAACTTTTAAGTCTATGTCCGGAGAGGCGCCAGCGGTAAATTCCGCTGGCGTTTTCGTTCAGAAATGGCGAGCCCCGTCACACTGTCTATACTTACACTGCTAACCGTTGGTTAACATACGATAAAAAACAGCATAAGAAAGGAGGAGTTTAGGGTGTCAGACACGCTATACGCACCACCTGTACTGACCGGAAATTACGCATTTTTCTTCGACCTGGATGGAACGCTGGCTGAGATTAAACCGCGCCCGGATCAGGTCTCTATTCCCGCCCACGTTCGCCATGCGCTTGCTCAACTTGCGGAGCAGCAGGGCGGGGCGCTGGCATTGATCTCAGGGCGCTCAATGGCCGAGCTGGATATGCTCGCGGCCCCGTACCGTTTCCCGCTGGCGGGGGTACACGGGGCTGAACGCCGCGACATCAACGGTCAATCGCACACGCTGTCGCTGCCCGACGGGCTTGCCGCTGAACTTGAGCCGTGGCTGGCAGAGGGGCTGGCACGGCTGCCCGGTAGCCAGCTTGAGAGTAAAGGCATGGCGTTTGCGCTGCACTATCGCCAGGCTCCCGAACATCAGCAGGCCGTCGTTGCCCTGGCGCAGGCGGCGGTTAACCGGTTTCCCGGCCTGGCGCTGCAGCCGGGAAAATGCGTTGTCGAGATCAAGCCGGCGGGCATCAGTAAAGGGGAGGCGATAAAGGCCTTCATGCAGGAATCGCCTTTTCGGGGCCGTACCCCGGTATTTGCGGGCGATGATTTGACCGATGAAGCCGGCTTTGAGGCGGTGAACGCCCTTGGCGGCGTCACGATTAAGGTTGGGCAGGGCAAGACGCGCGCGCAGTGGCGTTTAGCCGGTGTGGAAGAGACGCACCGCTGGCTGCTGGAAATCGAAAAACAATTACAAAATAATGCGCTAACAGACAGGAGAAATGGCAATGAGTCGCTTAGTAGTCGTATCTAATCGTATCGCGCCGCCGGACGAAAAGAAGGCCAGCGCCGGCGGGCTGGCGGTGGGTATTTTAGGCGCACTGAAGGCCGCTGGGGGATTGTGGTATGGCTGGAGCGGTGAGGTAGGCGATGAGGACAAGCCGCTTAAAAAAGTCACCCGGGGCAATATCACCTGGGCGTCGTTTAATCTTAACGAGCAGGATCACGATCTCTATTACAATCAGTTTTCTAACGCCGTGCTGTGGCCCGCGTTTCACTACCGGCTCGACCTGGTGAACTTCCAGCGCGAAGCGTGGGAGGGCTACCTTAAGGTCAATGCGACCCTTGCCGACAAGCTGCTACCGCTGCTTGAGGCGGACGATAATCTGTGGGTGCACGACTACCATCTGCTGCCCTTTGCCAGCGAAATGCGCCAGCGCGGGGTGAATAACCGCATCGGCTTCTTCCTGCATATCCCCTTCCCGACGCCGGAGGTGTTTAACGCCCTGCCGACGCATGCCGAACTGCTGGAGCAGCTGTGCCAGTACGATCTGCTGGGATTCCAGACGGAAAATGACCGCGTCGCTTTCCTCGACTGCGTCGCCAGCCAGACCCGCCTCAGCAGCAAGGGCAGCAACGATCATACCGCCTGGGGCCACCGTTTCCGCACCGAGGTCTATCCGATAGGCATTGACGCCGATGAGATCGCCCGCCTGGCGCAGGGGCCGCTGCCGCCCAAGCTGGCGCAGCTCAAGGCGGAGCTTAAGAGCGTGAAGAATATCTTTTCGGTTGAGCGGCTGGACTACTCGAAAGGACTGCCGGAGCGCTTTCAGGCCTATGAGGCGCTGCTGGAGAAGTACCCGAATCATCACGGCAAAATTCGCTACACCCAGATAGCGCCCACCTCGCGCGGCGAGGTACAGGCCTACCAGGAGATCCGCCATCAGCTGGAGAACGCCGCTGGCCGCATCAACGGCCAGTATGGGCAGCTCGGCTGGACGCCGCTGTACTATCTGAATCAGCACTTCGACCGCAAGCTCATCATGAAGGTTTTCCGCTACGCTGAGGTCGGACTGGTGACGCCGCTGCGCGACGGGATGAATCTGGTGGCGAAGGAGTACGTCGCCGCGCAGGATCCCGCCGACCCCGGCGTGCTGGTGCTGTCGCAGTTTGCCGGCGCGGCCAATGAGCTGACTTCGGCGCTGATCGTTAACCCCTACGATCGCGACGATGTGGCGAAGGCCCTTGACCGGGCGCTGACGATGCCGCTGACCGAGCGGATCTCGCGCCATGCCGAGATGCTGGCGGTGATTAAGCATAACGATATTAACCACTGGCAGGAGCGCTTTATTCATGACCTAAAGCAGGTGGAGGCGCGCACGGAAGAGAGCCGCCTGCAAAATAACGTCGCCACCTTTCCTAAGCTTGCGTAATGCCGCTCAGCCCGGCGTTTGCCGGGCTTTATTCATTTCCCTGGAGTGAGACCAGCAGCACATCCACGCCGCAGCAGCCCACTACGGTTTTCGCCGCGGTAGTGGCGCGGGCGAAAAAGCTCTGATTGTGGTTACCGCACAGCACCAAATCCACCTGGTGTTTGCCGCACCATGACTTGATGCTTTCGCTCATCTCGCCGCTGGCGATGACGGTCGTGGCGATGGGATAGTCCGCGCGCGCCACCAGTCCGTTCAGAAACTGCTGCGTCTCTTCGTGCATCAGCTCGCGCAGATTCTCCAGCATCGGGGCGGCAAACTGGTTATACATTTCGGGATCGGCGGCAAAGGTAATCAGGCTGATTTGCGCATTGGCGGGGCGGGCAATAGAAACGGCTTTATTGACCAGCCTTTGGCTTTCCGGGGTAGGCGCAACGGCGACTAAAATATGCGAGTACGTCATTCTGGCTCCTTGAATACGACGAATAGACCGCTTCTTCTCTCTTACTCCTTTTCCTCACTCTGCGCAAGGAATTGCCGGTGTGGGGTGCGGAGATCCTCTGTGAAATATTAATTATTCTTAACTAAAGAATAGCGCCTTCGCGCAGCCACACGCTCTCCCCGCGACGATCGGCAGATAAAAATTTTGCTAAATCACCTGCAACGTCGATGCTTTTATGAGCAACATAATTAATACTTATGCATGCAAAAGATCATCAATGTATCATTTTCATAACATAATATTTTTCAATATGTTACTTGCCGTTATTATGAGCGCTGTTTTAACCCTTTTACTGCGCCGGCGCGGGGGCGGATTGTGCCGATCTCACATCGCAAAAGCCACCCGGGCGGCCTTATTCCGCGGCGTGGAATGAAAAAGACCGGTTTTGAGAGCTAAATAACCTATTCACAATCCTTGCTGATGAATTTGCTGCGGTGAAAGAGCTAAATTTGTGACGAATATCACATAATTTTTAAATTTCATGTAAGGTCACGTTGTATGTCTCTGAAGTGACGGGTAGAGTTGCCATCAATTAGGAAAAGTCTTAATAGATTGTAAGAAATGTTAAGCATTCGGCGGGTTTCCTGTCAGCCCGGCGTTCTGTATGGATACGACCCTACTATGAGTTATGCCTTTGGCTATTTCTTCATGCGGGATTTTCTCGCCGACATCACGGGGTGCGGTTTCGCCGCATGTAACATTGATTGGGTTTATTCTGGATGGGAAAAATGCACACATCCGAGTTGCTGAAGCATATCTACGATATCAATTTATCTTATTTACTACTTGCACAGCGTTTAATTAGTCAGGATAAAGCCACCGCAATGTTTCGTCTCGGGGTGAGCGAAGAGATGGCGACGACGCTGGGCGCGCTGACTCTGCCCGAGATGGTCAAACTTGCGGAGACGAACCAGCTTATCTGTCAGTTTCGCTTCGACAGCCATCAAACCATCGCCCAGCTCACCCAGGAGTCGCGGGTTGACGATCTCCAGCAGATCCACACCGGTATTCTGCTTTCCAGCCGCCTGCTGAAAGAGGCAGGCCAGGCGGACGGCGCTGCCCATAAAACCAGCAAAAGGGCCTGAGCATGAGCGAAAAGAGCATTATCCAGGAGGCCCGGGATATTCAGCTTGCGATGGAGCTGATTACGCTTGGCGCGCGCCTGCAGATGCTGGAGAGCGAAACCCAGCTCAGCCGCGGCCGTCTGATCAAGCTCTATAAAGAGCTGCGCGGCAGCCCGCCGCCGAAGGGCATGTTGCCGTTTTCCACCGACTGGTTTATGACCTGGGAACAGAATATTCACTCCTCGATGTTCTGCAACGCCTGGCAGTACCTGCTGAAAACCGGACTGTGCAGCGGCGTTGACGCGGTGGTAAAGGCCTATCGTCTCTACCTTGAGCAGTGTCAGCCGGGGCCTGACGGGCCTGTTCTGGCGCTCACCCGCGCCTGGACGCTGGTGCGTTTTGTCGAGAGTCATATGCTGGAGCTGAACGTTTGCGACTGCTGCGGCGGCAACTTCATCACCTACGCCCATCAGCCGGCGGGCAGCTTTGTCTGCAGCCTGTGCCAGCCGCCGTCGCGGGCGGTAAAAAGACGTAAACTTTCTCCGACGCGTGCCGATAACCCTCCACAACTGCTGGATGAACAGATTGAGCGCGCTGTTTAACCTCCTCTCAGGTGCGGCAAACACCCGGCAGCGGACTTCGGTCCGCTGTTTTTTTGCCCGCTAAACCGCGCGCCGCTGCTTCATCCCTGGCTTTTTAACAGCGGAAGGATGATGTCGTGCTTATCATATTGGGTTACCTGGTTGTGCTTGGAACTGTCTTCGGCGGCTACGCGATGACCGGCGGGCACCTTGGCGCGCTCTATCAGCCTGCTGAACTGATCATTATCGGCGGCGCGGGGATCGGCGCCTTCATCGTGGGCAACAACGGCAAGGCGATCAAGGGCACGCTGCGGGCGATGCCGCTGCTGTTTCGCCGCTCGACCTACACCAAAACCCTGTACATGGATCTGCTGGCGCTGCTCTACCGCCTGATGGCCAAGTCGCGCCAGCAGGGAATGTTCTCGCTGGAGCGCGATATTGAGAACCCCGGCGAGAGCGAGATTTTTACCGACTATCCGCGCATCCTCGCAGATAAAGTGATGCTGGAGTTTATCGTCGACTACCTGCGGCTCATCATCAGCGGCAACATGAACCCGTTTGAGATAGAAGCCCTGATGGACGAAGAGATCGAAACTCACGAAAGCGAAGCCGAAGTGCCGGCCAACAGCCTGGCGATGGTGGGGGACTCGCTGCCCGCGTTCGGCATCGTGGCGGCAGTAATGGGCGTGGTGCACGCCCTGGCCTCGGCGGACCGTCCCGCCGCCGAACTTGGTTCGCTGATCGCCCACGCGATGGTCGGTACTTTCCTCGGTATTCTGCTGGCCTACGGCTTTATTTCACCGCTGGCGACCGTACTGCGCCAGAAGAGCGCGGAAACCACCAAGATGATGCAGTGCGTAAAAATCACTCTGCTGTCAAACCTTAACGGCTACGCGCCGCCGATTGCCGTGGAGTTTGGCCGCAAGACGCTCTACTCCAGCGAGCGCCCCTCCTTCATTGAGCTGGAAGAGCACGTCCGCGCGGTGCGCAATCCTGCCGCGCAGCCGGAAAGCACCGAGGAAGTATGAAGAGTCAGCCTCATCGTATCGTGGTGGTCAGGCGCCGTAAGCCAAAGGCGCACGGCGGCGGCGGGCACGGCTCCTGGAAGATAGCCTACGCCGACTTTATGACCGCCATGATGGCCTTTTTCCTCGTGATGTGGCTCATCGCCATCTCCAGCCCGAAGGAGCTTATCCAACTGGCGGAGTATTTCCGCACGCCGCTGGCTACGGCGATCACCGGCGGCACGCGCATCTCGGAAAGCGAAAGCCCGATCCCCGGCGGCGGCGATGACTACACCCGCCGCGAGGGGGAGATCAAAAAAGAGCCGAGCATCGGCGAGCTGAAAAAGCGCATGGAGCAGAGCAGGCTGAAGAAGATACGCGGCGAGCTTGACCAGCTCATTGAAAGCGACCCGAAGCTTAAGGCGCTGCAGCCGCATCTGAAGATCGATCTGGTGCAGGAGGGGCTGCGCATTCAGATCATTGATAGCCAGAACCGGCCGATGTTTAAAACCGGCAGCGCGGAGGTCGAGCCCTATATGCGCGACATCCTGCGCGGTATTGCCCCGGTGCTCAATGAGATAACCAACAAGATTAGCCTGTCGGGCCATACCGATGACTACCCCTACGCCGGCGGCGACAGAGGCTACAGCAACTGGGAGCTTTCAGCCGATCGGGCGAATGCGTCCCGGCGCGAACTGGTTGCCGGCGGGCTTGACGGCGATAAGGTTCTGCGCGTGGTGGGTATGGCCAACACCATGAAGCTGCAGGCCCACGGCGGCGACGATGCGGTTAACCGGCGCATCAGCCTCCTGGTGCTCAATAACCAGGCAGAGCAGGCTATCGTCAATGAGAACGCCGAAAGCCAGAACAAACCCTTAAGCGTACTACAGCAGCCGGCGGCGCTTCCCGCGCCGCCGGCAGATCCGAGGTGATAGCGTGAGCATGGATATCAGCGATTTTTATCAGACGTTTTTTGATGAGGCCGATGAACTGCTGGCCGATATGGAACAGCATCTGCTGGATCTGGTGCCCTCCGCGCCGGACACCGAGCAGCTTAACGCCATTTTTCGCGCCGCCCACTCGATTAAGGGCGGGGCGGGCACTTTTGGCTTCAGCGTGCTGCAGGAGACGACCCATCTGATGGAGAACCTGCTCGACGAGGCGCGGCGCGGCGAAATGACGCTCAGCGTCGATATTATTAACCTGTTTTTGGAAACGAAAGACATTATGCAGGAACAGCTTGAGGCATATAAACACACCCGCGAGCCCGATGCCGCCAGCTTTGAGTATATCTGCAGCGCGCTGCGCCAGCTGGCGCTTGAGGCGAAGGGCGAGCCCGTTGAACCGCCGCCGTCGCCAGCGGTGCTGAAAGTCGTAGCGCCGCAGCCGGCGGCGGGCCAGAAAATGCGCATTCATCTGCACGGGCTGAAGGCGGGCGAAGCCGAGCTGCTGCAGGAGGAGCTCGGCAACCTTGCCCGGGTCACGGAGGTCGAGAAGACCGCCGATAGCCTGAGCGCGGTTCTCGAAGGCGACGTGGCGCAGGATGACATCGCGGCGGTGCTCTGCTTTGTGATTGACGCGGACCAAATCAGCTTTGCGCCGCTGGCGGACGACGCGCCCGCCGCGAAGGTCGAGGTTGCACAGACAAACGAGGCGCCGCCTCAGGCCGCCGCCGGGCGCGACAGGACGCCGCGCGCCAGCGAATCCACCAGCATTCGGGTGGCCGTTGAGAAGGTCGATCAGCTGATAAACCTGGTCGGGGAGCTGGTGATCACCCAGTCGATGCTGGCCCAGCGCTCCGGCGAACTCGATCCGGTGCAGCACGGCGATCTGATAGGCAGCCTCGGCCAGCTGCAGCGCAACGCCCGGGACCTGCAGGAGTCGGTAATGTCCATCCGCATGATGCCGATGGAGTACGTGTTCAGCCGCTTCCCGCGGCTGGTGCGCGACCTGGCGGGCAAACTCGGCAAGCAGGTGGAGCTGGTCCAGCAGGGCAGCTCCACCGAGCTGGATAAGAGCCTGATCGAGCGCATTATCGATCCGCTGACCCATCTGGTGCGCAACAGTCTCGATCACGGCATTGAGCTGCCGGAAGCGCGCCTCGCCGCCGGCAAGTCGGCGACAGGCCGGCTGACCCTCTCCGCCGAACACCAGGGCGGCAATATCTGCATTGAGGTGACGGACGACGGTGCGGGACTGAACCGTCAGCGCATTCTGGATAAAGCCGCTTCGCAGGGCATGGCGGTCAGCGAGAGCATGACCGACGATGAAGTGGCGATGCTTATCTTTGCGCCGGGCTTCTCCACCGCTGAACAGGTGACCGATGTCTCCGGGCGCGGCGTGGGCATGGACGTGGTTAAGCGCAACATTCAGGAGATGGGCGGCCACGTTGAGATCCGCTCAAAGCCGGGCGCAGGCACCACCATCCGCATTCTGCTGCCGCTGACCCTGGCTATCCTCGACGGCATGTCGGTGAAGGTCAGCGATGAGGTATTCATCCTGCCGCTCAATGCGGTGATGGAGTCGCTGCAGCCCCGCGCCGGCGATCTGCATCCGCTGGCCGGCGGCGAGCGGGTGCTGGAGGTGCGCGGTGAGTACCTGCCGCTGGTCGAACTGTGGAAGCTCTTTGACGTCGGGGGTGCTAAGACCGATGCCACTACCGGCATTGTGGTGATCCTGCAAAGCGCGGGCCGCCGCTACGCGCTGCTGGTGGACCAGCTTATCGGCCAGCACCAGGTGGTGGTGAAAAATCTGGAGAGCAACTATCGCAAGGTGCCGGGAATTTCGGCCGCCACTATCCTCGGCGACGGCAGCGTGGCGCTGATTGTCGATGTGTCGGCGCTGCAGGGCTTAAATCGTGAACAACGCGTGGCGGCAAGCGCCGCCTGATAATCAGATAAAGGGTTAAAGATGACCGGTATGACCAATGTAGCCACTCTCGCCGGAGAGCCTTCCGGCCAGGAGTTCCTGGTATTCACCCTCGGGAACGAAGAGTACGGTATTGATATTCTAAAGGTGCAGGAGATCCGCGGCTATGACCAGGTGACCCGCATTGCCAACACGCCGGCGTTTATCAAAGGGGTAACCAATCTGCGCGGCGTAATCGTGCCGATTGTCGATCTGCGGGTTAAATTCAGCCAGCAGGAGGTGGAGTATAACGACAATACCGTGGTGATTGTTCTCAACCTCAGCCAGCGCGTGGTGGGCATCGTGGTTGACGGCGTTTCCGACGTCCTCTCCCTGACTGCCGAGCAGATCCGCCCGGCGCCGGAGTTTGCGGTCACCCTGTCGACCGAGTACCTGACCGGCCTGGGGGCGCTTGACGAACGGATGCTGATTCTGGTCAACATTGAAAAGCTGCTCAACAGCGAAGAGATGGCGCTGATTGACGGCGCGGCGAACAGCGCCGCCTGACAAAATGCCCCGCCTCCGGGCGGGGAAGTGCACCACCAGCCGACGCCGGCGCGACTTAGTGCGCCGCCAGCGCGTTAGAAAAGTCCATGGTATACCTCAGCCTTAAGGGGCGCGGTAAATGTCCCGAGCGCGGCCTTGTCGGCAGCGGTCAGGAGCTTTTTACGGCTTTTGGGATCGGCCATCAGCAGCCGGATTATCTCTGCGGTGGCAATGAAGTCGATGACTCTCGCGCTGCCGCTTTTCCCCTGATTTCCCGTCGCCATCTGATTTGCCGGTCTGTTCAATCAGCCCGCTCCGGGCAGGGAAGGCGATAAGCGTCTCTTGCAGCACTCTTAACTCATCATCCGCGGCGAACTGTGTTCTCTGTCTGGAAAACGTCGGCGTTTCGATAAACGTTATCGCAAGACCCATGGTTTTAGCGCCCTGCTTGCGTGTACTACGTACACGGTTTTGTCGTGTTTTATTGATACGACCAGCGTTTCCGGGATGCCAGCGCGGCGGCCGCCTTCTGCGGCGCGCTAAGCAAAGTCCGGCCCTAAAGTTCTAATCCGTACTGCCGATAACAGCGACATCACTTTCTCTACAGGGTGCTCCATGTTTAACCGGATACGCATTTCGACCACGCTCATTCTGCTTCTGGTGCTCTGCGGCGGTCTGCTGGCGGGCAGTAACGGCCTGTCGTTCTGGGCTTTTCGCGACGGGCAGCAGAATCTCGCGGGCCTGGAGCAGAGCAACCGCCAGCTCAGCAACCTGACCGAGGCCCGCACGCTGCTGCTGCAGGCCAGCGCCTCGCTAAACAAAGCCGGGACGCTGACCGCGCTCGGCTATCCGCCCGGAGATATCAAAGCGCTGATGGTCAACGCCCGCCGCAGTCTCGGCCAGGCGGACGGGGCATTCGGCAAATTTACGGCGATGGCGGCAGCGGGCGATGAGGCGAAGGGCCTGAAAAACCGCAGTCGCGCTACCTACGGGGAGTGGCGCGCCGCGCTGGATCATCAGGTGACCTGGCTTGAAAACAACCAGCTGTCAGACTTTATGACCTCGCCGGTGGAGCAGGCCCAGGCGCAGTTCGACGCGGTCTGGCAGCGCTGGCAAAAGGTGACCGGCGGCGCGGTTGACGCCGCGCGCCTCAGTAACCAGCAGAGCTACCGGCGCTCGGCGGCAATCTTTTTCGCCACGCTGGCCATCGCGGCAGTGATGACCGCCGGCGGCCTGCTCTGGAGCCGGCGGATGATTGTGCAGCCGCTGGCCATCGTCAATGACCACTTTGCCGCGATCGCGGCGGGCAATCTGGCCCGCCCCATCGCGGTGTACGGCAACAATGAAATATCGGCGATCTTTGCCGGTCTGAGGACGATGCAGTCGGCTCTGCGCGAGACGGTGAGCGAAGTGCGCGCCAGCAGCCAGGCCATGCATATCGGCATCGCGGAAATTTCCGCAGGCAATAACGACCTCTCCGCCCGCACCGAGCAGCAGGCGGCGTCGCTGGCCGAAACGGCCGCCAGCATGGAGCAGCTGACCGCCACCGTGAGCCTGAATGCCGATAACGCGCGCCAGGCCTCGGGGCTGGCGGGCAGCGCGGCGGCAACCGCCCGGCGCGGCGGCGAGCAGGCTTATGAAGTGGCGGCCACGATGCACGATATTGCCGCCAGCTCGCAAAAAATCGGCGACATCATCAGCGTTATCGACGGCATCGCTTTCCAGACCAACATTCTGGCGCTGAACGCCGCGGTAGAGGCCGCACGCGCCGGCGAACAGGGGCGCGGCTTTGCGGTGGTGGCCGGCGAGGTGCGTAACCTGGCCAGCCGCAGCGCAGAGGCGGCGAAAGAGATCAAAGTGCTTATCGAAGCCTCGGTCTCCCGGGTGCAGCAGGGGTCGGCTCTGGTGGACACTACCGCCAGCACCATGAGCGAAATCGTGCAGGCGGTAAGCCAGGTCAACGACATCATGGGGGAGATAGCCTCGGCTTCCGACGAGCAGCGGCGCGGCATCGGACAGGTGGCGCAGGCCGTCAGCGAGATGGATCGGGTGACTCAGCAGAACGCCTCTCTGGTCAGCGAAGCGGCCGCCGCGGCAGAGCAACTGGCGGGGCAGGCGGAAGCGCTGCGCGCCCGGGTTTCCCGCTTTGAACTTGACGACAGACCGCAGCAGGACGACGCGACGGCGGCGGAACTCGCCGTCGCGATTTCATAACAGTGACGTTCAAGAAGGCGCTATGACCTCAACGCTGCCCGACGGGCACAGCTCTCTCCTTGCGCAGATGACGCAGCGACTGGCGCTCACCGACGACCAGTTCCGGCGCATCTGCCAGCTTATCTACCAGCGCGCGGGCATTGTGCTGGCGGATCACAAGCGGGACATGGTTTACAACCGGCTGGTGCGCCGCCTGCGCCAGCTCGGCATGGATGATTTTGGCCGCTATCTGGCCGGGCTGGAGGCGCAGCCGCACAGCGCGGAGTGGCAGGCGTTTATCAACGCGCTCACCACCAATCTGACGGCTTTTTTCCGCGAGGCGCACCACTTTCCGACCCTGGTCGACCACGCCCGCCGCAGCCGGGGGGAGTACCGGGTCTGGAGCGCGGCGGCCTCCACCGGCGAGGAGCCGTACTCTATCGCCATCGCGCTTGCCGATGCGCTCGGCACCGCGCCCGGCCGCTGGCGGGTTTTCGCCAGCGATATTGATACCGACGTGCTGGAGAAGGCCCGCAGCGGCATTTACCGGCAGAGCGAGCTTAAGACGCTCTCACAGCAGCAGCTGGCGAGCTACTTTATGCGCGGAACCGGTCCCCACAGCGGCCTGGTGCGGGTGCGCCAGACGCTGGCGAACTACGTGGACTTCAGCGTGCTGAATCTGCTGGACAGGGAGTACGCGCTGCCGGGACCGTTTGACGCGATTTTTTGCCGCAACGTGATGATTTACTTCGACAGGCCGACCCAGCAGGCCATTCTGCGGCGCTTCGTGCCGCTGCTGAAGCCCGGCGGCCTGCTGTTTGCCGGACACTCAGAAAATTTCAGCCACCTCGTGCCCGAATTCTCTTTACAGGGCCAGACGGTCTACGTGCTGAAGAAGGATAGAGGATGAAAAAAATCAGAGTGCTGTCCGTGGACGACTCGGCGCTGATGCGCCAGATAATGACTGAGATAGTCAACGACCACGACGATATGGAGATGGTGGCCACCGCGCAGGATCCGCTGGTCGCCCGCGATCTCATCAAAAAATTCGATCCCGACGTGCTGACCCTCGACGTGGAGATGCCGCGCATGGACGGGCTCGACTTTCTCGAGAAGCTGATGCGCCTGCGCCCGATGCCGGTGGTGATGGTTTCCTCGCTGACCGGAAAAGGATCGGAAGTCACCCTGCGGGCGCTTGAGCTTGGGGCGGTGGACTTTGTCACCAAGCCCCAGCTGGGCATTCGCGAGGGCATGCTGGCCTGGAGCGACGCCATTGCCGATAAGGTGCGGGCCGCTTCCCGGGCGCGCGTCGGCGCGCACCGGCCCGCCGCGGCGCCGGTTGTCCTGAAAAGCGGACCGCTGCTCAGTTCGGAGAAGCTCATCGCCATCGGCGCGTCGACCGGCGGCACCGAGGCCATCCGCCATGTGCTGGAGCCGCTGCCGCTGACCAGTCCGGCGATCCTGATCACCCAGCATATGCCGCCGGGCTTCACCCGATCCTTTGCCGAACGGCTCAACAAGCTGTGTCAGATAACGGTGAAAGAGGCCGAACACGGCGAGCGGGTGCTCCCCGGCCACGCCTACATCGCGCCCGGCGACAGGCACATGACGCTTGCCCGCAGCGGCGCGAACTACCAGATTCAGCTTCACGACGGGCCGCCGGTAAACCGTCACCGCCCGTCGGTGGACGAGCTTTTTAACTCAGTAGCGCTGCACGCCGGGCGCAACGCGGTCGGCGTGATCCTCACCGGCATGGGCAACGACGGCGCGCAGGGTATGTACGCCATGCACCAGGCAGGGGCCTGGACCCTGGCCCAGAGTGAGGCCAGCTGCGTGGTGTTTGGCATGCCGCGCGAAGCCATCAACGGCGGCGGCGTCAGCGAAGTCGTCGATCTCAGCAACATCAGCCAGCAGATGCTGGCCAAAATCAGCGCCGGACAGGCAATACGTATCTAAGAGGAGTGAAGTAAATGGCGGATAAAGCGCTTAAGTTTCTGGTTGTGGATGACTTTTCCACCATGCGTCGCATCGTGCGTAACCTGTTAAAGGAACTTGGGTTTAATAACGTAGAAGAGGCGGAAGACGGCGTTGATGCCCTCAGCAAGCTGCAGACGGGCGAGTTTGACTTCGTGATCTCCGACTGGAACATGCCGAACATGGATGGTCTGGAACTGCTGAAAACCGTCCGCGCCGACGCCGGCATGGCCGCGCTGCCGGTGCTGATGGTGACGGCGGAAGCGAAAAAAGAGAACATCATCGCCGCGGCCCAGGCCGGCGCCAGCGGTTACGTGGTGAAGCCGTTTACCGCAGCGACCCTGGAAGAGAAGCTGAATAAAATCTTCGAAAAACTCGGCATGTAAGGGGATGACGATGATACAGCCCGCAATAAAGCCCAATGATGAACACTCCGCCGCAGAGATTATCGCCCGTATCGGCAGCCTGACCCGCATGCTGCGCGACAGCCTGCGCGAGCTGGGCCTCGATCAGGCCATTGCCGAAGCGGCCGAGGCCATTCCGGATGCCCGCGACCGCCTCGACTACGTCGTGCAGATGACCGCCCAGGCGGCAGAGCGCGCGCTCAACAGCGTTGAGCTCTCCCAGCCGCACCAGGCGACGCTGGAGAAGGACGCGAAATCACTCTCCGGGCGCTGGGACGCCTGGTTTGAAAATCCGATTGAACTGGCGGACGCCCGGGAACTGGTGACCGACACCCGCCGCTATCTGGCCGACGTGCCGGCGCACACCGGCGCCACCAGCGCCCAGCTGCTGGAGATCATGATGGCCCAGGACTTCCAGGACCTCACCGGCCAGGTGATTAAGCGCATGATGGACGTTATCCAGGAGATAGAGCGCGAGCTGCTGATGGTGCTGCTGGAGAACATGCCGGAGGTCGCGCCGCGCCAGCCGAAGGAGGCCAGCAGCCTGCTCAACGGCCCGCAGGTGGACGCCAGCAAGGCGGGCGTGGTGGCAAGCCAGGACCAGGTGGACGATCTGCTGGACAGTCTGGGGTTTTGATCCCCATTAACTGCGTGATACCCGTCTGTCAGGTAGACCGGTATCACGCTGACTTCAGTGGGGCTATTGGCCGTGCGTTAGCGCGCAGGTGACTTGAATTTCGGTTTCGCCGGAAAAGTCATCCAGCGCCTGACGCAGACAGGATAAACGCGCTCGGTTAAGATAGTGCGTGTCAAAGCGCTGAGTTTCGTAGTCTATCAGCGAGCTATCCGAAATATCTCCAAGCGCGCTTGCGAGGAATGTTGATAAGCGAGAACCTATCTGCAACACCCTTTTCCCGTAGACCGTCCTCAGTATCTTCACGAGCGCACTGTGGATATTGGGCGTTTGCTCGAGGACTAAATCCAGGCGGCGGGCATGGAGGTCCTCCAGCCATGAGTCTTCAGCGATGATCTTATGGTTACGGATATCATACAGAACAGAATCCCAGCTCATCAGCGTTGTCTGCAGAAGGCCTTCTACACTTTTCTGCGCGATGAGGCCATGCCTGAATGCCCATGTTTCTTCGAGGCTCCAGACGTCTATCTCAATGCCTGCATCGCCGATCCGAAAGCCGCCAAACTTGTTTTCACTGATTAGCCTGAATCCATACTGTGCCAGCGCCTTCTCAAGCTCATTTCTGCTACCTGCGAACACCAGATCAATATCAGAGCGAAAGCGATGAGCGGTATAGAGACCAATATCCCGGATGAGTCCGCCAAAAATATACAAATGTGACTGCGCAGACAGCCCTTTAATAAGGGCTGTCGCCTGGGCTCTGCCGCCACGTTCGGACTCAATGAAATACTTTATCCGACGCTCAAGGAGTTGCCTATCTCTGACGACATTCGTATTCGTGAAGAGCTGCGAGTTCATTATGTAATGCTATCAGATAACTGTCCGTCATGCCCGATATTGCATCGGCCAGCAACTGTGCCTCTTTGTAGTATCCGGGGAGGTCATCTTGTTGTTCGAAAATTCGCCGGTAGTTCTCCGAGATACGTCCGTATACGTAGCGTCCAAAAGGTGTATTCCAACTGTTGTTGTCGGTAGCCCGTCCCTTGATGCCCAGCCACAGCATGTCCATCAGGTTTTTAATGTAATTAGAGCCTTCTAATTCCAGCTTCAGAACATCGCGGTGCTGATATCCCCTTGAGCTGTCAAACTGCTTGAGGGCTTTACATAAGCCGTGCCCGCTGCTGAGTGAGAGAAGATCTGCAGAAACACTGTTGTCATGGAGGAGAGCGTCAATATTATCCTTGAAGGCGATGACTGCCGCATCAACCAGTTCCGCAATAGCATAGACGCGAAATTTTTGCATACTCATATCGTTGAGCTCGGCAGGAGATAGATCGTATTGGGTGTAACAGGCATTGTCTTTCTTGCTGCTGGCGATAACTTTTTTTGCGATCTCATCATCACTGCAAAGTGGATGGGACTGCAAAAAATCCATGAGATCGTGAAATGAAGCCAGACCCTTTTTTACTGTATCTTCGGCATCGAGCACCGAGTAGGCGATGTCATCGCAGGCTTCCATCAGGTAGGTGAACGGGTGACGTAACCCTTCTTTAAGGCCGGTCTTCTGCCAGACATCGTGAACAACGCTCTGTTCTGAGAAGAAAAATCCGTGCTTTTTCCACATAGAGGCGTCGGCGAATGAGGCGCGAGGATACTTAATCATCGCGGCAAGCGTTGCATACGTCAGATTCAATCCATATTCATCGTTGAGAATTTGCAGTTTAGTGACCAGGCGGAACGTCTGCGAATTACCGTCAAAATGGCGAAAATCGCTATAAATTTTATCGATGTAATTTTTGTCCGTTGCCGGTAGGTTTTGTGTGAACCATTCACCCATGGCTTTTTCACCCTGGTGTCCAAAAGGGGGATTACCGAGGTCGTGGGCCAGGCCAATGGCGGCGAGCAGTGCCGGAACATCCCGCTGGATGCATATATCCGGTGAGATGCCTTTAAAAACATCCTCTTCAAGCTCAAAGGCCAGCCTCATGCCAATGCCTCTGGCCAGATTGGCCACTTCATACGAGTGAGTCAGCCGCGTTCGCACGCTGTCATTTTTATCTAAGGGAAAAACCTGGGTCTTGTCAGCGAGGCGGCGCGTAGGTGCTGCAAAAAGAATGCGATCGAAATCACGCTCTATCTGGTGTCGCCCTTTAGCTGTATCGCTAATGGTCTCTTTGCCCTCTTTTGGCTTTCGCCTGCTGCTATTGAGTAATTGGTTCCAGTTCATACTTATCCTTGTCTGCTGGTCTTTTGATGTCCGGCTGACGTTACCAAATCGTGCAAATTACAGCCACGAAATGTAATGACTTTATTCAACTCTTACGATGAGATTCGCAAATACTCTGCAACACATTGAATGCCTGAGGCTTCTGCGCAAGAAACGTTACGTCACGCTAAACTGCTCGCGAAACGTCTTCAGCAGCGCGCTCGCGGCGGTTGAAAGCTGTCCGTGCGTTGTGCGCACCACCCCTATCTGCCGCTCAATTACCGGGTGGCTCAGGGGCACGCACGCTGCGCCAAGCCCCGTCATCTGCTTTTCACACAGCGCCGGTACGGCGCTGACGCCCAGTCCGTTCGCCACCATGTGGCCGACCGTCACCAGCTGATGGCTTTCAAAGGCCACCTTCAGCGGATAGCCGTGGGCCAGCAGGCGCTCTTCCAGCATCAGGCGCACGGCGGAGGGGCGCTGGAGGGTAATAAAATCGTGGGCCAGCAGCTCGCGCCAGGTCAGATGGCTCTTCTGCGCCAGCGGGCTTTCGCGCGGGACCACCGCCACGAAGCGGTCAACGCCCAGCGGCGTAAACAGCAGGCTGGCGGAAGCCTGCGGCTCAAACGCCACGCCCATCTCTACCCGACCTTCGCTCACCATCTCAATCACCTGCTCGTTAATCACGTCGTGAACGGTGACGTTAATGCCGCTGTAGCGGTCGCGAAACGCCTTCAGCACCGGGGGCAGGGCGTTAGCGGCAAACGACGGCATCGCCGCCACCGACACCTTCCCGGTCTGCAGAGTAAAGCGCTGGCGCATCGCCTCCTCGCTGTTGTCCCAGTCCGCCAGCAGCTGGCGGGCCATCGGAAAGAAAGCGTCGCCCTCGGCGGTGAGCGTCACCCGGCGGGTGGTGCGGGTAAACAGCTGCCCGCCCAGCGCCGCCTCCAGGTTGTTAATCGCCAGGCTCAGGGCCGGCTGCGACATATTCAGCTTTTCGCTGGCCTGGGCGAAATTGAGAGTGTGAGCTACCGCTAAAAACGCGCGTAACTGTTTGATGCTCATTCTCATTTTGGTTTCTCATAACTTTATGAAAACATTGATTTAACAATTTATTGATTTAAAAAGCTGATTAATTGCTCACAAATTTAAAATTAACAGATGAGTTTCCGGCGCTGATGATGCCGTTAACCACAAGAAGGAGAGCAGAAATGGCTGGACTGGATAAACGCGTCGGCAGCTATCGCGAAGCGATGGCCGGGCTGACGGACGGCATGACGGTGCTGGCGGGCGGCTTTGGCCTGTGCGGCGTTCCCGAAAACCTGATTGCCGAGATCCGCCGCACCGGCGCGCGGGACCTGACGGTAGTTTCCAACAACTGCGGATCGGCGGACTTCGGCCTCGGCCTGCTGCTGGAGACCCGCCAGATTAGCAAGATGGTGGCCTCCTACGTCGGCGACAACATCCTGTTCGAACAGCAGATGCTCTCCGGCGAGCTGGCGGTGGAGCTGACCCCGCAGGGAACCCTGGCCGAGAAGCTGCGGGCCGGCGGCGCGGGTATTCCCGCCTTCTATACCGCCACCGGCTACGGCACGCCCATCGCCGAAGGTAAAGAGGTGCGCGACTTCAACGGCCGCCCCTGCATTCTGGAGCACGCCCTGCGCGGCGACTTTGCGGTAGTCAAGGGCTGGAAGGCGGACTGGTACGGCAACGTTATCTACCGCCACACCGCGCAGAACTTTAACCCGCTGATGGCGATGGCCGCGCGCATCACCGTGGTCGAGGTCGAAGAGATAGTGCCGCCGGGCGAGCTGGATCCGGCGGCGGTCCACACGCCGGGCATCTACGTTAACCGGCTGATTCAGGGCAGTTTCGAAAAACGCATTGAGCAGCGCACGCTGCGCGCATCGTAAGGAGAGAGAGGATGCTGACTCGCGAACAAATGGCGCAGCGCGTGGCGCAGGAGCTGCGCGACGGCTACTACGTCAATCTCGGTATCGGGATCCCGACGCTGGTCGCCAACTACGTCCCGGACGGGATGGACGTGATGCTGCAGTCGGAAAACGGCCTGCTGGGCATGGGGCCGTTCCCCACGGAAGCGGAGCTGGATGCCGATATGATCAACGCCGGCAAGCAGACCGTGACCGCCCGCAAAGGGGCGGCGATTTTCGACTCGGCGCAGTCTTTCGCCATGATCCGCGGCGGCCACGTTGATCTGACGGTGCTCGGCGCCTTTGAAGTGGACGTCGAGGGCAATATCGCTTCGTGGATGATCCCCGGCAAGATGGTGAAGGGCATGGGCGGTGCGATGGATCTGGTGGCCGGTGCGGAAAACATCATCGTGGTGATGACCCACGCCGCGCGCGGCGGCGAGTCGAAGCTGCTGACCCGCTGCACGCTGCCGCTGACCGGCGCTGGCTGCATTCGCCGGGTGCTGACCGATCTGGCCTGGCTGGAAATTGAGGGCGGCGCTTTTGTCCTCAGGGAGCGGGCGCCGGGCGTCAGCGTCGAAGAGATCGTCAGTAAAACCGCCGGGAAGCTGATTGTCCCGGAATATGTCCCGGAAATGCAGTTCTCAGCAGGAGGAAGAGATGAATAAGGTCGCGATTGTCGCCGCTACCCGTACGGCTATCGGCAGCTTCCAGGGCGCGCTGTCGCCGCTGCCCGCCACCGCGCTGGGGGCGGCAGTGATTAAGGCGCTGCTTGAGCGCACCGGCATCGATCCGGCGGCGGTCAGCAGCGTGCTGATGGGCCAGGTGCTGACCGCCGGCTGCGGGCAGAATCCGGCCCGCCAGAGCGCCATTCAGGCGGGGCTGCCGGTGACCACGCCCGCCGTGACCCTCAACCTGGTCTGCGGCTCCGGCCTGCAGGCGATTATCGAAGGCGCCCGCGCGGTGGCGCTCGGCGATGCCGATGTGGTGATCGCCGGCGGCCAGGAGAGCATGAGCAACGCGCCCTATCTGATGCCCGGCGCCCGCGCCGGACTGCGCGCGGGCCACAAGCAGCTGCAGGACAGCATGATCCAGGACGGCCTGTGGGACGCGTTTAACGACTACCACATGGGCATCACCGCCGAGAATCTTGCCAGCCGCTTTAACATTTCCCGCGAGCAGCAGGACGCCTTTGCGCTGGCCTCCCAGCAGAAGGCCGCCGCCGCGCTGGAGGCAGGGCGCTTTGGCGATGAAATCACGCCCCTGAGCGTGCCCGCAGGCCGCGGCAAAACCCGCACCGTCGATACCGACGAACAACCCCGGACCGATACCACCGCCGAAACGCTGGCGGCCCTGCGCCCGGCCTTTATTCCCGGCACCGGCACCGTGACCGCGGGCAACGCCTCGACGCTGAACGACGGCGCTGCGGCGGTAATGCTGATGAGCGAAGCCCGGGCGGCCGAACTCAATCTGCCGGTACTTGCCACCATTGCCGGCTACGCGACAGCGGGCGTCGAGCCGGAGATTATGGGCTTCGGTCCGGTTCCCGCGACCCTGGCCTGCCTGAATAAAGCGGGCTGGACCATTAGCGATCTCGAGCTGGTCGAAGGCAACGAAGCCTTCGCCGTCCAGGCACTGGTGGTGCTCCAGGCCCTTGAGCTTAACCCCGATATCGTCAACGTCAACGGCGGCGCGATTGCCCTCGGCCACCCAATCGGCGCCTCCGGCTGCCGCATCCTGGTGTCGCTGCTGTACGAAATGCAGCGCCGGGGCGCGGCGAAAGGGCTGGCGACGCTGTGCGTCGGCGGCGGGCAGGGCGTGGCGCTGGCGGTTGAACGTCCGGGAGGTGAATGATGGTGCAGCGTTACGCGGTGATTGGCGCGGGCCTGATGGGAGTGGGTATTGCCCTGTGCTTTGCCCGCGCCGGAAAAGCGGTCCTGCTGGTCGACACCGACCCGCAGCGGCTGGCGGCGATCCCCGGCACCGCCCGGGAGATCCTCGACGAGCTGGCCGAGGCCGGGCAGTTCCCGGCAGAAAAGACGGACGCGGCGCTGGCTCTGCTGGCCGGCACGCAGCGCCTGGCGGATATCGCCGCCTGCGGGCTGGTGATTGAGGCGATCCCCGAGCGCCTGCCGCTCAAGCACGCGCTCTACGGCGAGCTGGAGGCCGTGTTGTCCCCGGATGCGGTAATTGCCAGCAACACCAGCGGCCTGACCCCGGACAGCCTGGCCGAACATATGCAGCACCCCGAGCGGCTGCTGATCGCCCACTTCTGGCATCCGCCGCACTTTATTCCTCTGGTCGAGATCGTACCGGGCAGCGCCACCGACGAGCGGCACATGGCAAGCGTCCAGCAGCTGCTGACCGCGATGGGGCTGGAGGCCGTACGCCTCAACCGCGCCGCGCCGGGCTTTATCGGCAACCGCCTGCAGTTTGCCATTCTGCGCGAGGCGCTGCACATCGTTGACAGCGGCATCGCCAGCCCGGAGGTGGTCGACCAGGTGATGCGCGCCTCGCTCGGCCGCCGCTACGGGATGGTCGGCCCGCTGGAGGCCGCCGATATGACCGGTCTGGAGACGGTGGCCGACATCTGCCGTCACCTGCTGCCGACGCTGGCGACGGGCGGCGGGATGATGCGTCTGGTCGAAGAGAAGGTGGCGCAGGGCAATACCGGCCAGCGCAGCGGGGAGGGATTTTACCGCTGGGACGACGCGCGCAGGGAGCGCATCCGCCGGCGCAGGGCCTGGCAGCTGCGCCACGCGCTGAAGCCCTGAACTGACCCTGTACCCATAACAAGACGCCGTAGCGATAACAATAAAAAACCGGAGTGAATGATGAGCGTAATTATCGCCCTGGCCGCCCTCGGCCTGCTGATGCTGGCCGCCTGGCGCGGCTACAGCGTGATCCTGTTTGCCCCGCTTGCCGCTCTCGGCGCGGTACTTCTGACGGAGCCAGGCGCCGTCGCGCCCGCGTTTACCGGCCTGTTTATGGAGAAGATGGTCGGCTTCGTGAAGCTCTACTTTCCGGTGTTTCTGCTGGGGGCTATCTTCGGCAAGCTGATCGAGCTGTCGGGCTTCTCCCGTTCGATCGTCGCCGCCGCTATCCGCCTGCTGGGCCGCCGCCACGCGGTGCCGGTTATCGTGCTGGTCTGCGCCCTGCTGACCTACGGCGGCGTCTCGCTGTTCGTGGTAGCGTTCGCGGTCTATCCCTTCGCCGCCGAGCTGTTTCGCCAGAGCGATATCCCCAAGCGGCTGATCCCGGCCACCATCGCCCTCGGGGCGTTCTCGTTTACCATGGACGCGCTGCCCGGTACGCCGCAGATCCAGAACATTATTCCCTCCAGCTTCTTCGGCACCAACGCCTGGTCGGCGCCGTGGCTGGGGCTGATCGGTTCATTATTTATTATTGCCGTCGGCCTGCTCTACCTGGAGCGCCAGCGCCGCAAGGCCGCTGCGCAGGGGGAGGGCTACGGTACGGACCTGAAAAATGAGCCGGAAACGGCGGACGATATCAGTCTGCCGCACCCGCTGCTGGCGATCGCGCCGCTGATCCTCGTGGGGCTGTTCAACCTGCTGTTTACCCGCTGGATCCCCGAGTGGTACGGCGCCTCCCACCAGCTGGTGCTGCCGGGTCTGGCCGCGCCGATTGACACTGACATTAAAAAGATCACCGCTATCTGGGCGGTAGAGGCGGCGCTGCTGCTGGGCATCGCGGTGGTGCTGATCGGCGGCTTTCGCGCGATACGCGGGCGGCTGGCGGAAGGGAGCCGCACCGCCGTCGGCGGCGCCATACTCGCGGCGATGAACACCGCCTCTGAATACGGCTTCGGGGCGGTGATTGCGTCGCTGCCGGGTTTTCTGGTGCTGTCGAAGGGGCTGGCGGCCATTCCCAATCCGCTGCTGAATGAAGCGATTAGCGTCACGGCGCTGGCCGGGATCACCGGCTCGGCCTCCGGCGGGATGAGTATCGCCCTGGCGGCCATGTCCGATTCCTTTATTGCCGCCGCCCACGCGGCCAACATTCCGCTGGACGTCCTGCACCGCGTGGCGGCGATGGCCAGCGGCGGCATGGATACGCTGCCGCACAACGGCGCGGTGATCACGCTGCTGGCGATAACCGGCCTCAGCCACCGCGAGTCCTACGGCGGTATTTTTGTCGTCACGCTGATTAAAAGTCTGGCGGTGCTGTTCATCATCGCCGTCTACTATATGACCGGAATTGTTTAAGGAGAAGAGACATGCTCAAGGGTAAAACGGCGTTAGTCACCGGCTCTACCAGCGGCATCGGGCTGGGGATCGCCACGGCGCTGGCGAAGCAGGGCGCTAACATCATTCTTAACGGCTTCGGCGACGCGGCCCCGGCGAAGGCGCAGATCGCCCGCCAGGGCGTGAAGTACGGCTACCACAATGCCGATCTCAGCGATCCGCAGCAGATAGCGGCGATGTTCGACTACGCGCAGGCGGAGTTTGGCGACGTCGATATTCTGGTCAACAACGCGGGGATCCAGCACGTCGCGCCGGTGGACGAATTTCCGCTGGAGAAGTGGAACGCGATTATCGCCATTAACCTGTCGGCGGTGTTTCACACCAGCCGGCTGGCGATCCCGGCGATGAAGACCAACGGCTGGGGACGTATTATTAATATCGCCTCGGTGCACGGGCTGGTGGCGTCGAAGGAGAAGTCCGCCTACGTGGCGGCCAAGCACGGCGTGGTCGGGCTGACCAAAACCACGGCGCTGGAGCTCGCCCGCACCGGCGTGACCTGCAACGCCCTGTGCCCCGGCTGGGTGCTGACCCCGCTGGTGCAGCAGCAGATCGACGCCCGCATTGCCAAAGGGCAGAGCCCGGAGGCCGCCCGCGACGGCCTGCTGGGCGAGAAGCAGCCCTCCGGGGAGTTCGTCACGCCGGAGCAGCTTGGGGCGCTGGCCTGCTTTCTGTGCAGCGACGCCGCCGCCCAGGTGCGCGGCGCCGCGTGGAACATGGACGGCGGCTGGGTGGCGCAGTAAACATCCCTGCGGGCCAGGAGCCTGCTTTATTCAATATGGCGTAAATTCCTGAATGTTCTGAGGGTGTTAATATCCGGCAGAAAATCGCCTCAGATTCCCGCCTCTGGCCGGGGCTGCCCGCAGGGATGCGGGCAGAGGCGAAACGAGACAGGGATGTCGAGTCGAGCCGTACCCGATCAGCCAGAGGCGGGAATCTGAGGTTCCGCGAAGCGGCGGTTTTCATGGCCGGGAGCCGGGATTGCCAAGGGTATGGCGGAGAATACCCCTGGCACGTTCACCGCAGATAGCCCGACAGAGAAGCAGCATGTCGTTAGTGAACGGAATATTCCACCAGCATATGCAGAATACACCTGCAACCTTGCGTATCAGAAAAAACTCAGGTAGATACATGCTAAAGCTAAATTAGCCCGCCAAATCCCCGCTTATTCCCGCCATTAGCCGCGCCCGCCGCTGGCATCATAGCCTCAGAATTCCCTCTGCAGGACGAGTCCGGTGGCTGAAGGCAGCGACAGCGAAGACAAAACAGAAGCCCCCACGCCCCAGCGGCTGGAGAAAGCGCGCGAGGAGGGGCAGATCCCGCGCTCCCGCGAGCTGACCTCGCTGCTGGTTCTGCTGGTGGGCGTCTGCGTGCTGTGGTTCGGCGGCGAATCCCTGGCCCGCAGGCTGGCGGCGCTGCTGGCGTCGGGCCTGCGCTTCGATCACAGCATCGTCAGCGACCCGAACCTGATCCTCGGGCAGATTATTCTGCTGATCAAGCAGGCGATGCTGGCCCTGACGCCGCTGATCGTCGGCGTGGTGATTGTCGCCCTGCTGGGACCCATGATGCTCGGCGGGCTGCTGTTCAGCACCAAATCGCTGGCCTTCAAGTTTGACAAGCTCAATCCGCTGCCGGGCATCAAGCGGATGTTCTCCGCCCAGACGGCGGCGGAGCTGGTGAAGGCGATCCTCAAGTCGGTGCTGGTGGGCTGCGTGGCGGGCGCCTTCGTCTGGTCGCACTGGCCGGAGATGATGCGGCTTATCGCCGAGTCGCCGCTGACCGCGATGGGCAACGCCCTCAATATGGTCGGCCTCTGCGCGCTGCTGGTGGCCCTGGGCGTCATTCCGATGGTGGCCTTCGACGTCTTCTTTCAGCTGTTCAGCCATCTTAAAAAGCTGCGCATGTCCCGCCAGGATATCCGCGACGAGTTTAAGCAGAGCGAAGGCGACCCGCACGTGAAGGGGCGCATTCGCCAGATGCAGCGGGCGGCCGCCCGGCGGCGAATGATGGCCGACGTGCCGAAGGCGGACGTTATCGTCACCAACCCGACCCACTACGCGGTGGCCTTGCAGTACGTGGAAGACAAAATGAGCGCCCCGAAGGTGGTGGCGAAAGGCGCGGGGCTGGTGGCGCTGCGCATCCGCGAGCTGGGCGAGGAGAACCGCATTCCTCTGCTGGAGGCGCCGCCGCTCGCCCGCGCGCTGTACCGCCACGCCGACATCGGCCAGCAGATCCCCGGCACGCTGTACGCGGCGGTGGCGGAGGTGCTGGCCTGGGTCTGGCAGTTGAAACGCTGGCGGCTGGCGGGCGGCGAGCCGCCGAAGCGACCCGATAATCTGCCGGTGCCCGCGGCGCTGGATTTTTTGAACGACGAGAATAACCCCGATGGCTAATCTGGTGGCGATGCTGCGCCTGCCCGCAAACTTTAAATCGACCCAGTGGCAGGTGCTTGCCGGGCCGGTGCTGATCCTGCTGATCCTGTCGATGATGGTGCTGCCCCTGCCGGCCTTCGTCCTCGACCTGCTGTTCACTTTCAATATCGCCCTGTCGATCATGGTGCTGCTGGTAGCGATGTTCACCCAGCGCACGCTGGAGTTCGCCGCCTTTCCGACCATTTTGCTGTTCACCACGCTGCTGCGCCTGGCGCTCAACGTGGCCTCGACCCGCATCATTCTGATGGAGGGCCACACCGGCGGCGCGGCGGCGGGCAAAGTGGTGGAAGCCTTCGGCCACTTCCTGGTGGGCGGCAATTTCGCCATCGGCATCGTGGTGTTTATTATCCTCGTGATCATCAACTTTATGGTCATCACCAAGGGCGCCGGGCGCATCGCCGAAGTGGGCGCCCGTTTCGTGCTCGACGGGATGCCGGGCAAGCAGATGGCGATTGACGCCGATCTGAACGCCGGACTGATTGGCGAAGACGAAGCCAAGCGCCGCCGCGCCGAGGTGACGCAGGAGGCCGATTTCTACGGTTCGATGGACGGGGCCAGCAAGTTCGTGCGCGGCGACGCCATCGCCGGGATTTTGATTATGGTGATCAACGTCATCGGCGGCCTGCTGGTGGGGGTCCTGCAGCACGGCCTGCCGCTGGCGAAGGCGGCGGAGTCCTATACCCTGCTGACCATCGGCGACGGGCTGGTGGCGCAGATCCCGGCGCTGGTGATCTCCACGGCGGCGGGCGTCATTGTTACCCGGGTGGCAACCGATCAGGATGTCGGCGAGCAGATGGTCGGCCAGCTGTTCAGCAACCCGCGGGTGATGCTGCTCAGCGCCTGCGTGCTCGGCCTGCTGGGGCTGGTGCCGGGCATGCCCAACTTCGTTTTCCTGCTGTTTACCGCCGCCCTGCTGGGGCTGGCCTGGTGGATGCGCGGCCGCGAGCAGAAGGCGCCTGCGGCGCAGGCCCCGGTACCGCAGATGGAAAATCCGCAGGCGCAGGAGGCCAGCTGGCGCGACGTGCAGCTTGAGGACACCCTGGGTATGGAAGTGGGCTACCGGCTGATCCCGATGGTGGACGCCCAGCAGGACGGCGAGCTGCTCGGACGCATCCGCAGCATCCGCAAGAAGTTCGCCCAGGAGATGGGCTTCCTGCCGCCGGTGGTGCATATCCGCGACAATATGGATCTGCCGCCGGCGCGCTACCGCATTCTGCTTAAAGGCGTTGAAATGGGCAGCGGCGACGCCTATCCGGGCCGCTGGCTGGCGATCAACCCCGGCACGGCGGCGGGCACGCTGCCGGGCGAACAGACCGTCGATCCGGCCTTCGGGCTGGAGGCGATCTGGATTGAGAGCGGCCTCAAGGAGCAGGCGCAGATCCAGGGCTACACGGTGGTTGAAGCCAGTACCGTGGTAGCGACCCACCTCAACCACCTGATCGGCATGCACGCCGCCGAGCTGTTCGGCCGCCAGGAGGCGCAGCAGCTGCTGGAGCGGGTGACTCAGGAGATGCCGAAGCTCACCGAGGACCTGGTGCCGGGCGTGGTGACGCTGACCACGCTGCACAAGGTGCTGCAGAATCTGCTCGACGAGAAAGTGCCGATCCGCGATATGCGCACTATCCTCGAAACGCTGGCCGAGCACGCGCCGGTGCAGAGCGATCCCTATGAACTGACCAACGTGGTGCGGGTGGCGCTGGGGCGGGCCATCACCCAGCAGTGGTTCCCCGGCGGCGGCGAGATGCAGGTGATTGGCCTCGATACGCCGCTGGAGCGCCTGCTGCTGCAGGCTCTGCAGAACGGCGGCGGTCTGGAGCCGGGGCTGGCGGACCGGCTGCTCGCCCAGACGCAGGAGGCGCTCTCCCGCCAGGAGATGCTCGGCGCGCCGCCGGTGCTGCTGGTCAACCACGCCCTGCGCCCGCTGCTGTCGCGCTTTCTGCGCCGCTCGCTGCCGCAGCTGGTGGTGCTCTCCAACCTGGAGCTGTCGGACAACCGCCAGATCCGCCTGACCGCTACCATCGGAGGCCAGTAGTGCGCGCCCTGCTGGCGGGATTAATGCTGCTGCCGCTGTCGGCGGCGGCGGCCGGGGAGGGGGCCTGGCAGGCCAGCGCCGTGGGCGTAACGCTCCACTACCGCGGCCAGTCGGCCTCTTCTGCGCCGCTGGCCTCCCCGCAGCCGGTCAGCGGCCTGGTGACGACGGTGGCCTGGCGCTATACCCTCAACGGTCCCACTCCCGCCGGGCTGCGGGTGCGGCTCTGTTCGCAGACCCGCTGCACCGAGCTTGACGGGCAGAGCGGCACCACCCGGGCGCTGCAGAACACGCCCGCCGCCGGGCCGCTGCGCTTTGTCTGGGAAGTTCCGGGCGGCGGCAGGCTGATCCCGGCGCTGAACGTGGCGAGCAATCAGCTGATCGTCAACTACCGCTAAGCGGTTTATCCTGCCTGTCCTCTCTTTATCTGTGGGTAAGTTCGCAAAACTGACCCCTTCTTTTGATTGATTTAAAACGTTGTTTTATAAAATCGCGTGTCCGGTACGCCGACTCTTTGTATTTTTGCCACCGCCGAAGATCCGCTGGCAAAAACAGAAAGGTTTACCCTCCGCCGGCGCCTTACTGTAGCTGCGTAAGGCTTGCTCCGGCGCTGCCGGGGCCTGCTCCGGGAATAAAAACACGGGATTTTCGGCAATGAAAACACGTAAAATCGGATTGAAAAACTACCTGGCCTACGGCTCGGGTGATTTTTTGGGCGCGGGCACTACCGCGCTGACTGCCGCATGGCTTTTGTACTTCTACACCACCTTCTGCGGGCTGTCGCCTATTGAGGCCACCTTTATTTTTGCCACTGCGCGCGTCCTTGACGCCGTGGTCAGCCCGCTGATGGGCTTTCTGACCGACAACTTTGGCTCTACCTGGCTCGGCAAGCGCTTTGGCCGCCGCAAGTTCTTTATTCTGCTGGGCATTCCCTGCGTATTCAGCTACTCCCTGATGTGGGTGGGCGACATGGGGTTCTGGTACTACCTGCTGACCTATCTGCTGTTTGATGTCGTCTACACCATGATCCTGGTGCCGTATGAAACCCTGGTCCCGGAGATGACCGACGACTTTAAGCAGAAGACCAAATTCTCCGGGGCGCGCATCTCCATGGCGCAGATGTCGGCGATCCTCGCCTCCTTCCTGCCGGGCATTTTGCTAACGCACTTCGGCAAGGACAACGCCATCTCCTTCTTTTACGCAAGCCTGGTCTTCTCGGTGCTCTGCGCCCTGATGCTGACGTTTGTCTGGATTTTTACCTGGGAGCGCCCGCGCGAGGCGTGGAGCGAGGCGGCCCTGCGCGCCGAAGAGGAGAAGAAAAGCCTCTCCCTCGGCCAGAGCCTGAGCCGCCTGTTTATCGAGCTCTCCTCGACGCTGCGGATCAAGATCTTCCGCCAGCACCTGGGCATGTACCTCGGAGGCTATATTGCCCAGGACGTGTTTAACGCCGTGTTTACCTACTACGTGGTGTTCGTCCTGATGCAGGAGGCGTCGTTTGCCTCTAACCTGCTCGGCACGATGGCGATTTTCCAGTTCATCGCGGTGATTGCCATGATCCCGCTGTGCATCCGCTTCGGACCGGCGCCGTCGTACCGGATGGTGGTGGTGCTGTTCGGCCTCAGCTCGCTCTCCTACGCGCTGCTGTACTACGCCGGGCTGAGCGATATCTGGTCCCTGATGCTGCTGGTGTCGGCGATTGCCGGTCTCGGCCGCGGCGGGATCAACTACGTGCCGTGGAACACCTACACCTATATCGCCGATGTGGACGAAGTGATCACCGGCCAGCGCCGGGAGGGCATCTTCGCCGGGATCATGACCCTGACCCGCAAGGCTTCTCAGGCCGGGGCGGTGATGCTGGTGGGGATCATCATGCAGCTCTCCGGCTTCGTCTCCGGGCAGAAGGTGCAGCCGCCGGAGGTGAGCCACACCATTCTGCTTATCTTAAGCGTCGGTACGCTGGCGGTGCTGGCCTGCGGTTTCCTGGTTTCCCTGCGCTTTAAGCTCAATCTCGCCACCCACCGCGTGCTGCGCGAAGAGACGGCGAAGATGCGCGAGGCGGGGCGCGCAGATCCTCATGCCGCCACCCCGCAGGCGCGCGCCACCGTGGAGATGCTGGCCGGGATGCCGTTCGAATCCCTGTGGGGCAACAATAACGTCGGCTACCTGAACCGCAATAATCCGCCGGCGCCCGCTTTAGAACGAAAAATTGAACTGAACTCGACATTAAACAGAGGTTAACCGTATGAAAGTCTGGCCCGTCAAACACAGCCCGCTGCTGCGCCAGCCGGAGCGCTTTATCGCCAGGGATGAGCTGAAGGGGCTTATCCATAAGCTGACCGATAATCTGGTGAACATTAAGGATGAGACCGGCGCGTTTCTGCTGCGCCTGGACGACGGTCGGGTGATTGATACCAAAGGCTGGGCCGGCTGGGAGTGGACCCACGGCGTCGGGCTGTACGGCATTCACCAGTACTACCAGCAGACCGGCGACGAAGATATGCTCGACATCGTTGACCGCTGGTTTGCCGACCGCTTCGCCGAAGGGGCGACCACCAAAAACGTCAACACCATGGCGCCGTTCCTGACCCTGGCATATCGCTATGAAGAGACCGGCAACCCGGTCTTCCTGCCGTGGCTCGACAGCTGGGCGGAGTGGGCGATGTACGACATGCCGCGCACCGAGGCCGGTGGCATGCAGCACATCACCCTGGCGGAAGAGAACCACCAGCAGATGTGGGACGACACCCTGATGATGACCGTCCTGCCGCTGGCGAAAATTGGCAAGTTGCTTAACCGCCCGCACTACGTGGAGGAGGCCATTTACCAGTTTATGCTCCACGTCCAGAACCTGATGGACCGCGAGACCGGGCTGTGGTTCCACGGCTGGAGCTACGACGGCAACCACAACTTCGCGCAGGCCCGCTGGGCGCGCGGCAACAGCTGGCTGACCATTGTCATCCCGGACTTCCTCGAAGTGGTGGATCTACCGGAGAGCAGCGCGGTGCGCCGCTACCTGGTACAGGTGCTCAACGCCCAGATTGCGGCGCTGGCGAAGTGCCAGCACGAAAGCGGCTTATGGCACACGCTGCTGGACGATCCGGACTCCTATCTGGAGGCGTCCGCCACCGCGGGCTTCGCCTACGGTATTCTCAAGGCGGTGCGCAAGCGCTACGTACCGGCAGACTATGCGGAGGTCGCGGAGAAAGCGGTGCGCGGCATCGTGGCCAACATCTCGCCGGAAGGCGAACTGCTGCAGACCTCCTTCGGCACCGGCATGGGCAGCGATCTCGATTTCTATCGCCAGATCCCGCTCACTTCCATGCCCTACGGTCAGGCGATGGCCCTGCTGTGCCTGACGGAATATCTGCGCAAGTATTTTTGATAGACAGAAATAAAAAAGCGCCGGCGGGGCTTTCCGCCGGCGCTTTTTTTGCTTTCCCGCCAACGTGAAGATGCTTCATGTTCACTGAAATTATATCACTTTTCCTCATCCATCGACTCTGGCATAAATTTAGCAAGACAATATAAGCAGTGCTCATGATAAAACCCAAGAATATAAAGGGCATCCCTCAATAACCCATAACATCATGTTTCACAGCATAAAATCAGGATACCCCATCGCAATGAAGACTGAGTTTGCCTTTACCATTAAGAGCATATGTTTCGACGAGAACTATAACCCCTCGGAAAGTACGCGCATTACCACCAACTTTGCTAACCTGGCCCGCGGCGAGAAGCGCCAGCAGAATCTGCACAATGCGCTGGTGATGATCGATAAGCGCTTTAATTCGCTGGCCTGCTGGGATAACCCGAAGGGCGATCGCTACGCCGTCGAGCTGGAGATTATTTCCGCTGAAGTGGATATTGAGGGCAATGGCAAAACCTTCCCGGCCATCGAAATACTGAAAACGACGATTGTTGATAAACAAACCGGGCAGCGTATTTCGGGCATTGTCGGCAATAACTTCTCGTCTTACGTGCGCGATTATGACTTCAGCGTCCTGCTGCCTGAATATAATAAAGATCGCACCGAGTTCAGCATTCCGGAAAATTACGGCGATCTGCACGGCGAGCTGTTCAAGGCTTTTATTAACTCGGACGCCTACCGCGAACGCTTTGATAAGCCGCCGGTGATTTGCCTGAGCGTGTCGAGTAAAAATCTCTATTACCGCACCGGCAATCAGCATCCGGTGCTCGGCATTGAGTATCAGCAGGACGATCCGTCGCTGACCGATTTCTACTTCAATAAAATGGGCCTGCACGGGCGCTATTTTATGCCGGCAAACAGCGCCGCGCCTTTCGCTTTCTATTTCCCGGGCGACCTGCTCCGCGACTATACGGACCTGGAGCTTATCGCCACCATCAGCACCATGGAGACGTTCCAGAAGATTTACCGTCCGGAAATCTACAACGCCAACTCACCGGCCGGGCAGTACTATCAGCCCGATCTGCACAATCAGGACTATTCGGTGACGCAGATCGTTTACGACCGGGAAGAGCGCAGCCGTCTGGCAATAGAGCAGGGCAAATTTACCGAAGAGCACTTTATTAAGCCCTATAAAACGATTCTCGAACAATGGACCGCCAGCCGCGCGCGTTAATTAATCCAATAAGACATAAGGTCACCTGCAATGAATAAATTATTACCGACGTCCACCGCCGGCAGCCTGCCGAAGCCGTCGTGGCTCGCGCAGCCGGAAACGCTGTGGTCGCCCTGGAAGCTGGATAGCGACATCTTAGTTGAGGGCAAGCAGGACGCGCTGCGCCTGGCGCTGGACGACCAGCTTCAGGCCGGGATCGACATCGTCAGCGACGGCGAGCAGACCCGCCAGCACTTCGTCACCACCTTTATTGAGCACCTGAGCGGCGTCGATTTTGAGAAGCGCGAAATCGTCAAAATCCGCAACCGCTACGATGCCAGCGTGCCGAGCGTGATCGGCGAAGTGGTGCGCAAAAAGCCGGTCTTCGTTGACGACGCGCGCTTCCTGCGCCAGCAGACCACGGCGCCGATCAAGTGGGCGCTGCCGGGCCCGATGACCATGATTGATACTCTGTACGATGGCCACTACAAGAGCCGCGAAAAACTGGCCTGGGAGTTTGCCCGCATCCTCAACCAGGAGGCGAAAGACCTCGAAGCGGCGGGGGTGGATATCATCCAGTTCGACGAGCCGGCCTTTAACGTCTTCTTCGACGAGGTCAACGACTGGGGCATCGCCGCCCTCGAGCGGGCGATTGAGGGGCTGAAGTGCGAAACCGCCGTTCACATCTGCTACGGCTACGGCATCAAGGCGAACACCGACTGGAAAAAGACGCTCGGCAACGAGTGGCGCCAGTACGAAGAGATTTTCCCGAAGCTGCAGCAGTCGAACATTGATATCGTCTCGCTGGAGTGTCAGAACTCGCGGGTGCCGATGGATCTGATTGAGCTCATTCGCGGCAAAAAGGTGATGGTCGGCGCCATTGACGTGGCCACCAATGCGATTGAAACGCCGGAAGAGGTGGCCGACACCCTGCGCAAGGCGCTGCAGTTTGTCGATGCCGACAAGCTCTATCCGTGCACCAACTGCGGCATGGCGCCGCTGTCGCGCCGGGTGGCGAGGGGCAAGCTGAACGCGCTGGGCGCGGGGGCGGAGATCGTGCGCCGGGAGCTGCTGGGGTAGCTGCAGGACATGAAAACGGACGGGCGTTAAGAGACACGTCCGTTTCATCTTCTTTGTTGTGAAGTACCGCCGCGCGCAGTCAGCACCCGGCTTTTAAACCTCCGGCAGCAGCCCGACAAAACTCCGCTTTTTACGCGGCTCCGACATCATCGCGTCGAGCTTCTCCACGCAGGCCAGATAGTGCGGTGTTTGCTTGTGGGCCAGCACCGCCGCCTCATCCTTATAGGCCTCGTAGATAAAGAAGCGGGTCTTCACCTCCGGGTCCTGCAGTACGTCGAAGCGCAGGTTGCCCGGCTCGTTAAGCGCCCCTTCGTGGTTGGCGCGAAATACGTCGAGGAACTCGTCCACCCGCTCGGGCTTAATGTTAATCTCTACCAGGGTCACGTTCATTTCCGATCTCCGTACTTTTCGTCCTGCCAGAACTGATAGGCCTCCCGGGCGCTCATCCCGTCGTGCACCACTTTTTTCACCGCTTTCAGCATCGCAAGCGGGGCTTCAGACTGGAAAATGTTGCGCCCCATATCGACGCCGGATGCTCCCTGATCGAGAGCGCGCCAGCACATCTCCAGCGCCTTATCTTCGGGGAGCTTTTTGCCGCCGGCAATCACGATGGGCACCGGGCAGCTGGCGGTGACTTTTTCGAAGCCCTCTTCGACAAAGTAGGTTTTCACGAAGGTGGCCCCCATTTCGGCAGCAATGCGGCTCGCCAGCGAGAAGTAGCGGGCGTCGCGGGCCATCTCTTTACCCACGCCGGTGACGGCGAGTACCGGCATACCGTAGCGGTTGCCCGCGTCCACCAGCTTAATAATGTTGCTTATCGACTGGTGTTCATACGGGCTGCCGATATACACCTGGGCGGCCACCGCGCTGACGTTGAGGCGCAGCGCATCCTCCATGGTGACCGCTACGCACTCGTTGGAGAGTTCACTTAAAATTGAGTTACCGCCTGACGCACGCAGCACTACCGGCTTGTTGGCGGCCGCCGGCACCTGGCTGCGCAGAATTCCCCTTGTGCACATCAGCACGTCTGTTTCGCCAAACAGCGGGGCGATGGAGAGATCGATACGCTCCAGCCCGGTGGTCGGCCCCTGAAAGTAGCCGTGGTCAAAGGCCAGCATTACCGTGCGGTTGCTGCGCGGATTGAAGATGCGCGCCAGGCGGGACTGCATCCCCCACTCGAGAGAGCCGCAGCCTTTCAGCGTGTAGAGCGGGTTCTGCTGCGGGCGGTCGAGTCCGAAGTCCTTTCCGTCTTTGATATCGTCTAAATCAGCCATCTTTTCTCCCTCAGAAGTCGTATTTATCGATGTTCTCTTTGGTAAACACTACGCGCGCGGGCAGCAGCACGATGCCGCTGCCTTTCGCCTCATACTGGTAGCCCTGCACGCTGTTGGGTTCGATCTTCAGCGTGCCGATATCCTTTACCTCCACGCTATCGCCGACGTTAAGATCGCCTTTTTTCAGCAGCGTATCCGCGACGTTTACCGCAATTTTCCCCTGCTGCACGACGTCCCACAGGCCAAATGCTTTTACCGTGCCGCGCTCAACGTAGGGGCGCATTACGTTCGGGGTGCTGAAGCCCACGATGGCGATGCCCTGGCGCTTGAGGTTCTCCGCGGCCTGGGCCGCCGCCGGAAGCGCGTTAGCATCCGGGGCTATAATGGCGTCGAGATCGGGATAGGCTTTCAGAATGCCTTCGGCGGTCTGCAGGGATTTAGTGGCGTCGTTGTAGCCAAACTGGGTTGTTACCACCTGCCAGCCGGGATGGTCTTTGGCTATTTTGGCCTTCGCCTCTTTGACCCACTGGTTCTGATCGGTTACCGTCGGGCTGGAGTAGAAAAACGCCACTTTGGCATCGGGCTTAACGACCTGTCGGGTCGCCATATCCACCAGCAGGCTGCCCAGCTGCTGCGGGGTTCCCTGATTAATGTAGATGCTGCGGCACTCCGGCTTGGTGTCGGAATCCCAGGTCAGGATCTTCACCCCCCGCTGCATGGCGCGCTTGAGGGCAGGGCAGAGACCGTCGGGGGAGACCGCCGAGACGATAATGGCGCTATAGCCCTGATTAACGAAGTTATTAATCAGCTGCACCTGGCCGGACACGCTCGGCTCGGTCGGCCCGTCGTAGGTGACGTCCACGCCGAGCTGCTTGCCCGCTTCTTTCGCGCCGTTGCCGCCGCTGGTAAAAAAACCGACGCCCACCAGCTTGGGTATAAAGGCAATCCGCTCTGCGGCCTGCGCCGTACAAATGCTCGCGGCCAGCGCCAGGGCGCTCAGCTGCACATACAGTTTTGCTTTCATCATCACGCTCCGATTGTTTTTCGCGAAAAAAGACGGCGCACCCATTCCCGGTGCAGACTCAGCGAACGTCCCATGACCACAATAACCAGCAGCGCGCCGGAAAGGGCGCTGGAGACCTGGTTCGGCACGCCGGCCATTTGTAACCCCTGCTGCAAATAGCCCACCAGCAGCGCCGCCAGCGCGGTGCCCACCACCGAGCCTGAGCCGCCGTAGATATTGGCCCCGCCGAGCACTGCCGCCGTCAGAGCGGGCATCAGCAGATCGCGGCCCAGATCTGAACGGGCCGAGCCGAAATAGGAGACCAGTACCAGCGCCGCTATCGCCGAGGCCAGCCCAACCAGGCCATACAGCGCATAGGGCATGCCATTAACCGACAGCGCCGCATAGCGCGCCGCGCGCGGATTCTGCCCGAGCAAAAACAGATGGCGGCCGAAGCGCCCGCGGTGGGCCAGCAGCCAGAAGAGGAGGGTGATGACCGCGAACAGTACCAGCGGCACCGGCAGTCCGAACAGGGTCAGGTTGGCAAAGGCGGTAAAATTGTCCGGAAAGCCGCCGATGCCCTCATAGCCGGTCGCGCCCGCCATGCCGGAAAGCAGCAGCGCGCCGCCGCCGTAGAGGTAGAGCGTGCCGAGGGTAATGACCAGCGGGCTGATGCCGGTGTAGTGGATCAGCGCGGCGTTAATCAGGCCGCACAGCAGGCCGAGCGCCAGGGTGAGCGACACCGCCAGCGCCATCGGCCAGCCCGCCTGCATCATCACGCCCAGCGCAATAGCGCACAGGCCAATGGTGGAGCCGAGGGAGATATCGATTCCACCGCTGATAATCACCAGCGTCAGCGGCAGCGCCACAATGCCGATACAGATAAAGTCGCTGGTGCTGAACAGCAGCGTATTAACATCGAGCATGCGCGGATTGATCGCCCCGAAAAGGGCTATCTCCAGCGCCAGCAGCAGAAGTAGCGTAATTTCCCAGTTCAGTTTCATCTAAGCCACCTCTTTGTTTTTACGCGGTGGCAGAGGCGTTACCCTCTTTCCTCCCTTATTGTCCGGCTGGAAGCGGCCATATTTCAGCGCCCGCTGGTGGCGCGTCAGGGCCTGGCGCAGGCGGCCATCCAGTACCAGTACCCCCAGCAGCACCAGCCCGGCGATAAAGTCATTCCACCAGGCCGGGAGTTTGAACAGCACCAGTACGGTATCTATCTGAGTAAGAAAGAAGGCGCCGAGGAAAGCGCCAACCAGCGTGCCGGTTCCCCCCAGCAGGGAGACACCGCCCAGGACGCAGGCGGCGATAGCTTTCATCTCCAGCCCGCTGCCGGTCTGGTTTGGCACAAAGCCAATCTGGGCCGCGAAGACGATACCGCCGCAGGCGGCGAGCATTCCGTTCAGGGTGAATGCCAGCATTCGGGTGCGGTTAACCGCCGCCCCGAGCTGGCGGGCCGCGGCAAGGTTGTCTCCCACCGCGTAAAAGTCGCGCCCAAAAGCGGTGCGCGCCAGCAGCCACGCTCCCGCCAGCAGCAGCACCAGCGTCAGCCAGCCCAGAGAGGAGATACCGAGGAGCAGCGGGGCGGAAAGCGATTTCAGGCTGTCCGGCAGGCCCTCAATCCACGTTCCACCCGTCCAGAGCAGCATAATCCCGCGGTACAGCCCGAGCGTACCCAGGGTGGCGACAATCGCCGGAATGCGCAGGCCGACGACCAGCAGACCGTTAAAGGCGCCGGCCAGTGCACCCACGGCCAGCGCGAACGGAACGGCTACGCTAAGTCCGTAGCCCGCGTTCAGGGCGATACCTGTTGCAATCGCGCACAGCCCGACGGTAGAGCCAACGGAGACGTCAATGTTGCGGGTCAGCATTACCAGCGTCGCGCCCAGCGCCAGCAGGCAGAGGATCTGCGAGCTGGCAAATATCATGCCCAGCGTCTGCAGGCTCAGGTAGGCCGGGTCAATCGCCACCAGCACGGCGAACAGCGCGAGAATGGCGAGCAGGGCGCTCAGCTCGCGGTTTTTCAGCAATGTATTCATATCTGGCCTCCGAAGGCGAGGGCCATCATCCGCTCCACGCTGACCGCCTGCCGGTTGAGTTCGCCGCTTATTCGCCCCTGGTGCATCACCAGCACCCGGTCGGCAAGATCGGGAAACTCGTCGGGATCGCTGGAGATCATCAGCACCGCCACGTTCTGGGCAGCGACGCTCTGCAGCAGTTGATAAATGTCTGCCCTGGCGGAGACATCAACACCCCGGGTCGGCTCGTCAACAATCAGCAGCAGCGGATTGGCCTCCAGGCAACGGGCCAGCAGTACCTTCTGCTGATTACCGCCGGAAAGGGTGCGCACGGGCCGATCGGCATCGTTAAGCTTGATCCCCAGCGCGCGGTGATAGCGCTCCACCACCGCAGACTCGCGCCTTTTCTCCTGCCACAGCGAAGGCTGGTTGAACAGCACCGTATTCCAGCGCACGGAGGCGTCCAGAAACAGTCCGGAGGCCTGCCTGTCCTCCGGAAGATAAACCAGACCACCGGCAAGCCTCTCCCGGCTGGTGCTGCGGGAAATTTCGCGATTCTCCAGCCAGATCCTTCCGGCGCGCACCGGACGCAGTCCGTACAGCGTTTCGGCAAATTCGGTACGTCCCGAACCCACCAGCCCGGCGAGGCCGACGATCTCCCCGGCGCGGATCTCAAGGCTAAGATCGATAAAGCCCTCACCGGTGAGATTCTCCACCCGCAGTAGCGGAAAGTCGCGGGGCTGCGTGCGCCGGTTCCCCGGCAGGGCGAGCCACAGCTTTTGGCTATCGCTGAGATCCCGATGACGTTCCGCCGGCGTCATCGCGCCAATCAGCGCCTCATCGCCATAGCCTGAGATTTCACCGCTCAGCACCACGGCGCCGTCGCGCATCACCGAAACGTGACTGGCGATAGCGCGGATTTCCGGTAGCTTGTGGGAGATAAACACGATGCCGACGCCGAGAGCCTGCAGGGCGCGGATCTGGTTGAACAGGCGCCGGGTTTCACCGGGAGTCAGCGAGGCGGTGGGTTCGTCGAGGATCAGGATTTTCGCTTCGCGCATCAGCCCGCGCAGGATCTCAACCATCTGCTGATCTGCGACTTCAAGGGTGCTGGCGGCAGCGCTCAGGTTGAGCCGGCAGCCGAGCTGCTCGAGTTTTTCCGTGAGCCTGGCCTCCGCGCCGGCGCCGCGCGGCAGGCGAAACAGAATATTTTCCCGCACCGTCAGGTTAGGAAACAGCAGCGGCTCCTGCGGCACCAGGTAGATCCCAAGCCCGTGTGCCAGTCCCGGCGTCAGACGAGCAAAAGATTTGCCGCCAACCGTCAGTTCTCCGGCATCCGGCGATTCGACGCCGGCGACGATTTTCATCAGCGTAGATTTTCCCGCGCCGTTGCCGCCCATCAGGGCGTGAACCTGGCCGGCTTTCAGCGTAAAATCAATGCCTTTCAGTACCGGGATGCCGGAGAACTGCTTGTGAATACAGCGGGCTTCAATCAGGGTTGTCATCGCCGCCCCTCATTTGAACAAATGAATTTCTTAATTAATAATGTTCAAAAGCGTAGTTGGTGGCGTAATCTAATACACCTCGCGGGATCACATTTTTATTCTTTTTATAATCGCTATCACATAACGACAGGGGAAATGATTTTTTTTGCCATCATGGTCACATTTTCAACAGTTGCCGGGTGGAACATTTGATCTAAAATTTTCTAAGAGTTCATCATAATGAGTGAAAAACGCATTTCGGATGAGCACCGCAGCGGCGGACTCCCGCTCTCGGAAGAAGAGCTGGTGGCGCGGGTGGCTTGGTGCTATTACCACGACGGACTGACCCAGAACGATATCGGAGAGCGGCTCGGGCTGCCGAGGCTGAAGGTCTCGCGTCTACTGGAAAAGGGGCGCCAGTCGGGCGTGATCCGCGTCCAGATCAACTCCCGCTATGAAGGGTGCCTGGCGCTGGAAACAGAGCTGCAGCAGCGCTGCGGGCTGAAATTGACCAGGGTGCTGCCCGCGCTGAATACCCCGCCTATGCACACCCGGCTGGGGATCGGTGCGGCCCAGTCGCTGATGGAGGTGCTGGCGCCGGGACAGCTGCTGGCGGTGGGGTTTGGCGAAGCCACCATGAGCTGCCTCCAGCATCTGAGCGGTTTTATCGGATCGCAGCAGATCCGTCTGGTAACGCTTTCCGGCGGGGTCGGGCCCTATATGACAGGCATTGGGCAGCTTGACGCCGGGTGCAGCGTCAGCATGATCCCGGCACCGCTGCGGGTCTCTTCGGCAGACGTAGCGGAGATCCTGCGGCGCGAATCCAGCGTGCGGGACGTGATCCTCGCCGCCGGTGCCGCCGACGTGGCCGTCGTCGGGATTGGCGCTATCGATCAGCGACGCGAGGCGACAATTCTGCGCTCGGGATATATCAGCGAAGGGGAACAGCTGATGTTCGCCCGCAGAGGGGCGGTGGGCGATATTCTCGGCTACTTCATGCAGGCCGACGGTCGCCAGGTTGAGGGGCTGGAGATCCACCGGGAGCTGCTCGGCGTCACCCTTGAGGAGCTGGCGCAGCTGCCAACCATCGTCGGCGTCGCCGGTGGCGAAGAGAAAGCGCAGGCCATTGTGGCCGCCCTGGCGGGCAAACACATCAACGGCCTGGTAACGGAAGAGACAACAGCACGCGCGGTGCTGGCGCTGATGGGCTAATTGGCGCGCGCCGGGCGACAACAGCGAGGCGCACGTCATGAGTTACCTTTTAGCGTTAGACGCCGGAACCGGCAGCATTCGGGCGGTGATTTTCGATCTTGCGGGACGCCAGGTTGCCGTCGGCCAGACCGAGTGGAAGCACCTCAGCGTGGAGCACGTGCCCGGCTCAATGGAGTTCGACCTCGGCGTTAACTGGCAGCTGGCCTGCCAGTGCATCCGGCAGGCGCTGGAACGGGCGATGCTCGGCCCCGCCGATATTCAGTCCGTCGCCTGCTGCTCTATGCGCGAAGGCATCGTGCTCTACGATCGCAGCGGAGACGCCATCTGGGCGTGCGCCAACGTTGATGCCCGCGCCAGCCGCGAAGTGGCAGAGCTGAAAGAGATCCACGATTACCGCTTTGAATCCGAGGTCTACGATGTCTCCGGCCAGACGCTCGCCCTCTCAGCGATGCCCCGCCTGCTGTGGCTGGCGCACCACCGCCCGGACATCTACCGCAAAGCGGCGACGATCACCATGATAAGCGACTGGCTGGCGGCAAAACTCTCCGGCGAGCTGGCCGTGGATCCCTCTAACGCGGGCACCACCGGCATGCTCGATCTGTTTAGCCGCGACTGGCGCCCGGCGCTGCTGGATATGGCCGGGCTGCGGGCAGACATACTCTCGCCGGTGAAGGAAACCGGCACCGTGCTGGGGGCCGTTACCCGCGAGGCCGCGCAGCAGAGCGGGCTTCGTGAAGGTACGCCGGTAGTGATGGGCGGCGGCGACGTACAGCTGGGCTGCCTAGGGCTTGGCGTGGTGCGTCCCGGTCAGACCGCCGTACTGGGCGGCACCTTCTGGCAGCAGGTGGTCAACCTGCCGGAGGTGCGTACCGATCCGCAGATGAATATTCGCATCAATCCCCACGTTATTCCGGGCATGGCGCAGGCCGAATCCATCAGTTTCTTTACCGGCCTGACGATGCGCTGGTTCCGGGACGCTTTTTGCGCCGAAGAGAAGCTCATTGCCGGGCGGCTCGGCACCGATACCTATGCGTTGCTGGAGGAGATGGCCAGCCGCGTGCCCGCAGGCTCCCACGGCGTAATGCCTATTTTTTCCGATGCGATGCATTTCAGGCAGTGGTATCACGCCGCGCCGTCGTTTATTAATCTCTCCATCGACCCGGAGAAGTGCAACAAGGCGACCCTGTTTAGGGCGCTGGAGGAGAACGCCGCCATCGTATCGGCCTGCAATCTGGCGCAGATCTCACAGTTTTCCGGCGTTAACTTCGACAGCCTGGTTTTCGCCGGAGGCGGCTCAAAAGGCGCGCTGTGGAGCCAGATCCTCAGCGACGTCACCGGCCTGCCGGTGCGGGTACCGGACGTTAAAGAAGCCACGGCGCTGGGCTGCGCCATTGCCGCCGGAACGGGCGCCGGGCTGTATGCGGATATGGCCAGCGCCGGCGAGCGGCTGGTGAGCTGGAGCCGGGAGTTTACCCCCAACCCGGCGCACCGCGAGCTGTACGACGGTATGATGGCGAAGTGGCAGCGGGTTTACGCCGAGCAGCTCGGCCTGGTGGATGACGGCCTGACGACCTCGATGTGGCAGGCGCCGGGCCTGGGTCGCGTCCATGCGCAGGCAAAATAAGGTCTCTGTAGACAAATGATTATTCATGCCGCCATAACAAAAGCCCCGGCGAAGGCCGGGGCAAGAGTGGGGTGTATCGCGGGATAATGTTACATCCGCTCTACGGTTTCAATCCCCAGCGTATCCAGGCCCAGCTTCAGCGTTTTCGCCGTCAGCAGCGCCAGCTTCAGGCGGCTGTTGCGGATCGCTTCGCTGTCGGCGGTGAGGATAGGGCAGTGCTCGTAGAAGCCGGAGAACAGGCCCGCCAGATCGTAGAGGTAGGAACACATCACGTGCGGGGTTCCCTCGCGGGCCACCACGTTCAGCGTCTCTTCAAACTGCAGCAGGCGCGCGGCCAGCTGAGCTTCGCGGGCATCGGCAATTGTCACCGGCGCATTGATGATGGCGCTCTCTTCCAGACCGGCTTTGCGGAATACCGACAGTACGCGGGTGTAGGCGTACTGCATGTACGGCGCGGTGTTGCCCTCGAACGCCAGCATGTTGTCCCAGTCGAACACGTAGTCGGTGGTGCGGTTCTTCGAGAGGTCCGCATACTTCACTGCGCCAATGCCCACGGCGTTGGCCAGTTTTTCCAGCTCGTCGGCGGGCATCTCCGGATTCTTCTCCGCCACCAGGCGGCGGGCGCGCTCCAGCGCTTCGTCCAGCAGGTCGGAGAGCTTCACGGTGCCGCCGGCGCGGGTTTTGAACGGCTTGCCGTCTTTACCCAGCATCATGCCGAACATGTGGTGCTCCAGCGGCACGCTGTCCGGGACGTAGCCGGCCTTGCGCACGATGGTCCACGCCTGCATCAGGTGCTGGTGCTGGCGGGAGTCGATGTAGTAGAGCACGCGATCGGCGTGCAGGGTTTCGTAGCGGTATTTCGCGCAGGCGATGTCGGTGGTGGTGTAGAGATAGCCGCCGTCCTTCTTCTGCACGATGACGCCCATCGGGTCGCCTTCTTTATTTTTGTACTCGTCGAGGAACACCACGGTGGCGCCTTCGCTCTCGGTCGCCAGGCCTTTTGCCTTCAGATCGGCGACGATGCCCGGCAGCATCGGGTTGTAGAGGCTTTCGCCCATTACGTCATCGCGGGTCAGGGTGACGTTCAGACGCTCGTAGGTCAGCTGGTTCTGGGACATGGTGATGTCTACCAGCTTGCGCCACATCTGCAGGCAGTAATCGTCGCCGCCCTGCAGTTTCACCACGTAGCCGCGTGCTTTCTCCGCGAAGGCTTCATCTTCGTCGTAGTGCTTTTTCGCTTCACGGTAGAAGCCTTCGAGATCCGCCAGCGCCATATCGCCGGCGTTTTCCTGCTGCTTCAGCTCGAGGAAGGCGATCAGCATCCCGAACTGGGTGCCCCAGTCGCCGACGTGGTTGGCGCGGATCACTTTGTGGCCGAGGAATTCGTGGGTGCGCACCGAGGCGTCGCCGATGATGGTGGAGCGCAGGTGGCCGACGTGCATCTCTTTCGCCACGTTCGGCGCGGAGTAGTCGATGACCACGGTCTGCGCTTCAGGGCGGGTCACGCCCAGACGCTCGGAGGCCAGCGCGTCGGAAACGCCCTGGGCCAGAAACGCCGGATCGAGGAAGATATTGATAAAGCCGGGGCCGGCGATCTCAACCTTGCCGGCAATGCCGCTGAGGTCAAGGTGGGTCAGGACCTGCTCTGCGAGCTGTCGCGGGGCCATGCCCAGTTTTTTAGCAACTGCCATCATGCCGTTGGCCTGATAGTCGCCAAACTGTACTTTTGCTGACTGACGAACCTGGGGTTCGCAATCGGCAGGTGCGCCTGCCGCAATCATGGCCTGACTGACTTTTTCTGAGAGAAGCGCCTGAATGTTCACCGAAGTACCTTACTTTTATGGGGCTGCGAAGCAGTGCGGGCAGCGCCGGGGTGTGGACAAATTAGGCCGGTGAGTATACTGCATTTGCCGCAGGCCGTCAGCACCGGCGCGGCGGGTTAATACGCGGTTGGTAACGGCGGCGAAGCAGGGTAGATTAACGCCCGATATCGAAAAGAGAGGAATGTATGGCGAACTGGCAACATATTGAGCAGCTGGCGGACATCGCCGCCGACCTGCCGCGCTTTAGCGACGATCTCAGCGGCCTTGCGCAGCGTTTAGGCCTGGATGTCGCGCCGCTTTCGGCAGATCACATCTCCCTGCGCTGCCACCAGAACGCCACGGCCGAGCGCTGGCGGGCCGGGCTTGAGCAGTGCGGCGAACTGCTGTCGGAGAATATCATTAACGGGCGGCCGATTTGCCTGTTCAGGCTGGCGGAGCCGGTGTGCGTCGCCCACTGGCGGTTCAGCGTGGTGGAACTGCCGTGGCCCGGCGAGAAGCGCTATCCCCACGAAGGCTGGGAGCATATCGAAATCGTCCTGCCCGGCGAGCCTGAGGGCCTCAACGCCCGCGCGCTGGCGCTGCTTTCGGATGACGGGCTGAGCCAGCCGGGGATTGTTGTTAAGACCAGCGCGCCGAAGGGCGAGCGCGAGCGGTTGCCCAATCCGACCCTGGCGGTGACCGACGGGCGGGTGACGATTAAATTTCATCCGTGGAGCATCGAACAGATCGTTGCCAGCGAAGCGGACGGCGCCGGGCTGTGACCTGGCGCGGGGTCTGCCGGCAGCGGGAGTGGCACAATAGCCGCCGATGACGTGAAAGGAGAACGGAATGGCTTTACTGGAAGTATGCTGCTACAGCACCGCCTGCGCCCGCGAGGCGCAGGCGCGCGGCGCGGACCGCATTGAACTGTGCGCCGCGCCGCTGGAGGGAGGACTGACGCCGTCGCTGGGCGTGCTGAAATCGGCGCGCCGCGAGGTGACGATCCCGGTGCATCCCATCGTGCGCCCCCGCGGCGGCGATTTTTGCTATAGCGACGATGAGTTTGCCGCGCTGCTGGAGGATATCCGCACCGTGGCCGGCCTGGGCTTCCCCGGCGTGGTGACGGGCGTGCTCAACGCCGACGGTCAGGTAGATATGCCGAGGATGCGGCAGATAATGGCGGCGGCCGGCCCGCTGGCAGTTACTTTTCATCGCGCCTTTGATATGTGCGCCGATCCGCGCCAGGCGTTTGATAATCTTGCCGAACTTGGCGTAAAGCGCATCCTCACCTCCGGCCAGCAGCCGACGGCGGAGAAAGGACTTTCGCTGATCGGGGAACTTATTCAGCGAAGTGATACTCCAATAATAATGGCAGGTGCGGGAGTCAGGGCCGGTAATCTGGCGCAGTTTCTCGCCGCGGGCGTGCAGGAGGTTCATAGCTCTGCCGGGCAGTGGCTTCCCTCATTGATGCGCTACCGCAATCCGGGGCTGTCGATGTCTACCGACCCCGATGCCGACGAATATGCCCGCTACGCCGTTAACGGCGATGCAGTGGCGGAGATGAAGGCGATTATCTCCGGCTACGGACGCTAACGATTTTTACCGCGCATCATGTCGCCCAATGTGATGCTATTTGTACCAGGCCCCTGCCATTAACAGGGGCCTTTTTTTAGTTATATTTCAGGCGTGGGTCATTCAGGCAATCCCTGACTGTATTCTGCTGATGTCTGTGGAATATTCCGTTCACTCATAGCGTTTTGCTTCTCTGTCAGACTCTCTGCGGTGAACGTGCAAAGAGGGCTCGCCGCCGCCCGGCATCGGGCAGCGGGCGCTACGGCTTTTTGGCGATCAGCACCGCGCGCAGCGGGGCGGGGTAGCCTTCAACGGTTTTGCTGGCGTCGGCGGGATCGAGGAAGTCGGCGAGGGATTCGGTGGTCATCCACTCGGTGCGGCGCTGCTCTTCGGTGGAGGTGATGTTCATGTCCACAATCTTCACATCGACGAAGCCGCATTTTTCCAGCCACTGCTTCAGCGCCGGCGCTGACGGGATAAAGTAGACGTTGCGCATCTGCGCGTAGCGGTCGCCAGGCACCAGCACCGTGTTTTCATCGCCGTCCACCACCAGCGTCTCCAGCACCAGCTCGCCCTCGCTCACCAGCTGATCTTTGAGCTGCAGCAGATGCTCCAGCGGCGAGCGGCGGTGGTAGAGCACGCCCATCGAGAATACGGTATCAAAGGCGTTGAGCGGCGGCATCTGCTCAATGCCCAGCGGCAGCAGGTGCGCGCGCTGGTCGCCGCCGAGCAGCTTGCGCACCGCTTCGAACTGGCAGAGGAACAGCTGGGTCGGATCGATGCCCACCGCCAGCCGCGCGCCGGCGCCGATCATCCGCCACATGTGGTAGCCGCTGCCGCAGCCTACGTCGAGAATGGTGCGCCCGGTCAGCTCAGAGAGGTGCGGCAGTACCCGGTCCCACTTCCAGTCGGAGCGCCACTCAGTGTCGATATTCAGGCCGTAGAGCGAAAAGGGGCCTTTGCGCCACGGCATCAGGTTGCGCATCAGCTGCGCAATGCCCTTCATCTGGCCGTCGCCCAGCGGCGCTTCGCTTTCGGCGGTGACGCTGTGCAGCAGGTCGAGCTTCCAGGGCTGAATTTCCGGCAGGTATTCGACTGAACGCGCCCAGTGTTTGAACTGCCCGTGCAGATTTTCGCGCTGCCAGGCGCCCACCTGGGCGGGCAAGGTTTCCAGCCAGCGGGCCAGCAGCGGCTCTTTGGCGATCAGTTGATAGAAGTTGGCAAATTCAATCATTGGTCCGCTCCGGCCTTCAGCGCCACCAGCGAACCAAAGTTAAAGCACTGGAACCACAGTTCGCTGTGGGCGAACCCGGCGGCGCGCAGGCGCTCTTTGTGCGTTTCCACCGAGTCGGTCAGCATGACATTTTCCAGCATGCTGCGCTTCTGGCTGATTTCCAGTTCGCTGTAGCCATTGGCGCGCTTGAAGTCGTGGTGCATGTTAAACAGCAGCTCGCCGACTCTCTCATCCTCAAAGCTGAACTTCTCCGACAGCACCAGCGCGCCGCCCGGATTCAGCCCGGCGCAGATCTTCGCCAGCAGGGCCTGACGCTCTTCCGGTTCGATAAACTGCAGCGTGAAGTTGAGCACCACCAGCGAGGCGTTCTCAATCTCAATATCGCGGATATCGCCTTCAATGATCTCTACCGGCGTCGGCGCCTTATAGGCGTCGATGTGGCGGCGGCAGCGCTCGACCATTGCCGGCGAGTTATCGACGCCGATAATTTTACAGCCTGCGGCGGCGATGTTGCGGCGAATGGAAAGCGTGGCGGCGCCCAGCGAGCAGCCGAGATCGTAAACCCGGGTGTCGGGCTGGACGAAGCGCTCCGCCAGCATGCCAATCATCGAGATGATGTTGGAGTAGCCCGGCACCGAGCGCTGGATCATATCGGGGAAAACTTCGGCCACTTTTTCGTCAAAGGTCCAGTCGCCGAGGCGGGCGATAGGCGCAGAGAAGAGCGTGTCGCGATGGGACATAGCGGTATTCCAGAAAATAAAAAACGGCGTATTGTGCGCTAACGCAGGGAGAAAACCAACTCCCACGGCATATACCAGAGGTTAGCCAGCACCATCAGCAGCAGCGAGCACCAGGTGGCGCTCATGCCCGAACGCCGCCAGCGGTACAGGCGGTGGTGATAGCCGTAGTAGTGCATCAGCCGCCCGAGGATCAGCAAAATGCCGCAGACGTGCACCATCCAGGTTTCGGCGCCGTTCATCTCCATAAACAGCAGCAGCACCAGCCCCAGCGGCACATACTCCACGGCGTTGCCGTGAATGCGGATCGCGCTCTGCAGCTCGCTAAAGCCGCCGTCGCCGTAGGCGACCCGGTACTGGGTGCGCAGGCGGACGACGTCGAATGAAAACTTGATTAAGATTAACGCACCCAAAACGGCATACAGCGCGCTGACCATACAAACTCCCTGTTAAGCTGGCAGATGGCACTGCCTATGATAGGAAGGAAACTCAGAAATGAGAAGTTTGCTGTGGAATTGCGGGCGCTGGCCCGACCTCCGGCAGCGCCCGCTGCAGATCCTGCCACAGCGTATCGACCAGTTCCGGGGCCTGGGCGATATCCGGCGTATGCAGAAACAGATAGGGCGTCGTCCGCCCGGCCCAGGTGGGGAGTTTCGTCAGCCAGGCGTCAAACAGCGCGCGGTTCTGCGCCATGTCGTCGCTGCCGATAAAGCGCACCAGCGGATTGTTCGCCGTCACCACCGCGTGCACCGGCAGCTTCGGCTTCTTGCGCTGCGCCTCGATCATCGCCTCGCTGCGCGCCGGAGCGCTGTGAACGGGCCGGCTGTCGAGGATAACCCGATTCACGCCGCGGGCGTGCAGGCCCTGGTTAAGCTGCAGCTCATCGTCGCCTTTGGCAAAAAACTGCGGGTGGCGGACTTCAACGCCGTAGGTAAAGCCTGCGGGCAGGGCATCAAGAAAGGCCCACAGCGCCGGGAGATCGCGGGGCGCAAACGTGGCCGGCAGCTGCAGCCAGTACTGGCCGATGCGGTCTGCCAGCGGCGCCAGGCGCGTAAAGAACTCCGCCGTCAGTTCACCGCAGTTGCGCAGCGCCGCCCGGTGGCTGATGGTCGCCGGGAATTTAAAGCAGAAGCGGAAGTCGTCGTGGGTCTGCTCGCGCCAGCGGGCGACGATCTCCGGCTTCGGCAGCGCGTAGAGGGTGGTATTGCCCTCCACGCAGTTAAAGTGGCGGGCGTACGCGTCGAGCCCGGTGATGCCGAGCCGCACCCACTTCGGGTGCGACCACTGGGGCAGGCCAATGTAGATCATAGCGCCTGCAGGATCTGGTCCGTGCTGCGCACCCGGGCGATGCGCGGGAAGATGTGGGTCATGCTGCCCTGATGCTGTTCTGCGCTGGCGGCTGAACAGGCGTCTTCGGCAATCACCAGCTTAAAGCCCAGCTCCCAGGCGTTGCGGGCGGTGGACTCAACGCCGATGTTGGTCGAGATGCCGCACAGGATAATGGTGTCGATACCGCGGCGGCGCAGCTGCAGCTCCAGGTCGGTGCCGTAAAAGGCGCCCCACTGGCGTTTGGTCACTTCGATATCGCTCGCCTGCTTGCCGAGCGCCTGCGGATAGCGCCACCAGTTGTCGGGCAGCGCCTGCGCCGCGGCCTGGGCGTCCACCGGCTGCTTCAGGGCTTCGGCAAAGTCGGCGGACCAGCCGACGCGGACCAGGATAACCGGCGCGCCCTGCTGGCGGCATCTGTCGGCAAGCTTTGCGGCGCGGTCGACGACGTCAGCGGCGGAGTGCGGGCCGCCGGCGAAGGGTAAAATTCCCTCCTGCAGGTCGATGATCACCAGAGCCGTGGTTTTTGCATTCAGTTCTGTCATTGTTTTCCCATTAAATCAGTCGGTCAGGAGAGTAACCATACGTTGAGACGGCCGTCGTTCGCGCGCCAGATTTTGTTAATTTTTGTGAGTGCGCGCACTAAGCGTACAGCAAACGCGCGTCCGGTGCGCGTTACTCTTATCGAACGGCAGAATTTCCAGTATAATAGCCGCCTTTTTTCATCCAGTTGTGACATTCAGCTAAAGCTGCGACAGTAGTGCCTGCGGCTAAGTTAAGGGAACTCTCATGCGTACAGAATATTGCGGGCAGCTGCGTCAGACCCACGTCGGGCAGCAGGTGACTCTTTGTGGTTGGGTCAATCGCCGTCGCGATCTCGGCAGCCTTATCTTCATCGACATGCGCGACCGCGAAGGCATTGTTCAGGTATTTTTCGATCCGGATCGCGCGGACGCGCTGAAGCTTGCCTCTGAACTGCGTAACGAGTTCTGCATTCAGGTGACCGGCACCGTGCGCGCCCGCGACGAGAAAAACGTCAACAGCGATATGGCGACCGGCGCTGTCGAAGTGCTGGCCTCTGACCTGGTTATCATCAACCGCGCAGAATCGCTGCCGCTTGACTCCAATCACGTCAACACCGAGGAAGCGCGCCTCAAGTACCGCTACCTCGACCTGCGCCGTCCGGAAATGGCCACCCGCCTGAAGACCCGCGCCAAAATCACCAGCTTCGTGCGCCGCTTTATGGACGACCACGGTTTCCTCGATATCGAAACTCCGATGCTGACCAAGGCGACGCCGGAAGGCGCGCGCGACTACCTGGTGCCGTCCCGCGTGCACAAGGGCAAATTTTACGCGCTGCCTCAGTCTCCGCAGCTGTTCAAGCAGCTGCTGATGATGTCCGGCTTCGACCGCTACTATCAGATAGTCAAATGCTTCCGCGACGAAGATCTGCGCGCCGACCGCCAGCCTGAATTCACCCAGATCGATGTTGAAACCTCCTTCATGACCGCACCGCAGGTGCGCGAAGTGATGGAAGCGCTGGTTCGCCAGCTGTGGCTGGAGATCAAGGGCGTTGACCTGGGCGACTTCCCGGTGATGACCTTCGCCGAAGCCGAGCGCCGCTACGGCTCCGATAAGCCCGACCTGCGCAACCCGATGGAGCTGGTGGACGTGGCCGATCTGCTGAAAAGCGTCGAGTTCGCTGTCTTCGCCGGTCCGGCTAACGATCCGAAAGGCCGCGTTGCCGCGCTGCGCGTGCCGGGCGGGGCGTCGCTTACCCGCAAGCTTATCGACCAGTACGGCGAGTTTGTGAAGATCTACGGCGCCAAAGGCCTGGCCTATATTAAAGTCACCGAGCGTGCGAAGGGCCTGGAAGGTATCACCAGCCCGGTCGCCAAGTTCCTGACCGCAGAGATCGTTGAAGCGATCCTTGAGCGCACCGGCGCGCAGGACGGCGATATGGTGTTCTTCGGCGCCGACAACAAGAAAATCGTTGCCGATGCCATGGGCGCGCTGCGCCTGCGCCTGGGTAAAGACCTCAGCCTCACCGACGAAAGCCAGTGGGCGCCGCTGTGGGTTATCGACTTCCCGATGTTCGAGGACGACGGGGAAGGCGGCCTGACCGCGATGCACCACCCGTTCACCTCGCCGAAAGACATGACGGCCGCCGAGCTGAAGGCCGGGGCGGAGGACGCCGTGGCCAACGCGTACGATATGGTCATCAACGGCTATGAAGTGGGCGGCGGTTCCGTGCGTATCCACAACGGCGAAATGCAGCAGACCGTGTTCGGCATTCTCGGCATCAACGAGCAGGAGCAGCGCGAGAAGTTTGGCTTCCTGCTGGACGCTCTGAAGTACGGTACGCCGCCGCACGCGGGCCTGGCGTTCGGTCTGGATCGCCTGACCATGCTGCTGACCGGCACCGACAACATTCGCGACGTTATCGCCTTCCCGAAAACCACCGCCGCCGCCTGTCTGATGACCGAAGCCCCGAGCTTCGCCAATCCGACCGCGCTCGGCGAGCTGGGCATTCAGGTGACGAAGAAGGACTAAGCGAGATGGCATACAAGCGTCCCGTATCGATTCTGGTGGTGATTTTTGCGCAGGATTCGGGGCGGGTGCTGATGCTGCAGCGGCGCGATGACCCTGAATTCTGGCAGTCGGTTACCGGCAGCGTGGAAGAGGGCGAAACCGCGCCGCAGGCCGCCGCGCGCGAAGTAAAGGAAGAGGTCGCCATTGATGTCGCCGACGGACAACTGACCCTGATCGACTGTCAGCGCACGGTGGAGTTTGAAATTTTTTCACATTTACGTCATCGCTATGCGCCGGGCGTGGTGCGCAATACGGAATCATGGTTCTGTCTTGCGCTGCCCCACGAGCGCGAGGTTACGTTAAGCGAGCACCTGGCCTGGCGCTGGGTGGAGGCCGCCGAGGCGGCCGCGCTTACCAAGTCCTGGAGCAACCGGCAGGCGATTGAAGAGTTTGTAATTAAAGCGGCCTGAGGGCCGCTCTTTTCGGAGAGTAATTTATGGCAGGTCACAGTAAATGGGCCAATACCAAGCACCGCAAAGCAGCTCAGGATGCCAAACGCGGTAAAATCTTCACCAAAATCATTCGCGAGCTGGTTACCGCTGCGCGTCTGGGCGGCGGTGATCCGGCTTCCAACCCGCGCCTGCGCGCGGCGGTGGATAAAGCGCTGTCCAACAACATGACCCGCGATACCCTGAATCGCGCCATCGCGCGCGGCGTGGGCGGTGATGAAGATTCCAACATGGAAACCATCATCTATGAAGGCTATGGCCCGGGCGGTACCGCCATCATGGTTGAGTGCCTGTCCGACAACCGCAACCGCACCGTCGCGGAAGTTCGCCACGCCTTCACCAAAACCGGCGGCAACCTCGGCACCGACGGCTCCGTGGCCTATCTGTTCAGCAAGAAAGGGGTTATCTCTTTCGAACAGGGCGACGAAGACACCATCATGGAAGCGGCCCTGGAAGCGGGCGCTGAAGACGTGGTCGGCTACGACGACGGCGCAGTAGATGTCTTTACCGCCTGGGAAGAGCTGGGCGCCGTGCGCGACGCGCTGGAAGCCGCTGGCCTTAAGCCGGACAGCGCAGAAGTCTCCATGATCCCGTCGACCAAAGCGGACATGGATGCGGAAACCGCGCCGAAGCTGCTGCGCCTGATCGACATGCTGGAAGACTGCGACGACGTGCAGGAGGTCTACCATAACGGTGAGATCTCTGACGAGGTGGCGGCAACCCTGTAATGCGGCGCGATACCCCGCTGCCCGGAGGTGCGTGATGGCGATTATTCTCGGTATTGACCCGGGGTCGCGCATCACCGGCTACGGCGTGATCCGCCAGGTCGGGCGGCAGCTCAGCTACCTCGGCAGCGGCTGCATTCGTACCAAAGTCGACGATCTGCCCTCGCGCCTGAAGCTGATTTACGCCGGCGTGTCGGAAATCATCACCCAGTTTCAGCCCGATTTCTTCGCCATTGAGCAGGTCTTTATGGCGAAAAATGCGGACTCGGCGCTGAAGCTGGGGCAGGCGCGCGGCGTGGCGATTGTCGCGGCGGTTAATCAGGATCTGCCGGTGTTTGAGTACGCGGCCCGCCAGGTGAAGCAGACGGTAGTGGGCATCGGCAGCGCGGAGAAGAGCCAGGTGCAGCACATGGTGCGCACCCTGCTCAAGCTCCCGGCCAATCCGCAGGCGGATGCCGCCGATGCGCTGGCTATCGCCATTACCCACTGCCACGTCAGCCAGAATGCGATGCAGATGAGCGAATCAAGGCTTAATCTGGCGCGCGGCAGGCTGCGTTAACGTAAGGCTGGATATTCATCCAGCCTTTTTTTATGATACCCGCTGGTATTCTCTTTTTATCCAGGAGCAATGTGTGATCGGCAGACTCAGAGGCATCATTTTAGAAAAGCAGCCCCCGCTGGTACTGCTGGAGGCGGGCGGCGTGGGCTATGAAGTGCATATGCCGATGACCTGCTTCTACGAACTGCCGGAGCTGGGACAGGAGGCGGTGGTCTTCACCCACTTCGTGGTGCGCGAAGACGCTCAGCTGCTGTTCGGCTTCAACAATAAGCAGGAGCGGACGCTGTTCAAAGAGCTGATTAAAACCAACGGCGTCGGGCCAAAGCTGGCGCTGGCCATCCTGTCGGGCATGTCGGCGCAGCAGTTCGTCAATTCCGTCGAGCGGGAAGATGCCGCCGCGCTGGTGAAGCTGCCGGGCATCGGCAAGAAAACCGCCGAGCGGCTGGTGGTGGAAATGAAAGACCGCTTCAAGGGCCTGCACGGTGACCTGTTTACCCCGGCCGCCGATCTGGTGCTGACCTCGCCTGCCAGCCAGGCCACCGACGACGCCGAGCAGGAAGCGGTTGCCGCGCTGGTGGCGCTGGGCTATAAACCTCAGGAAGCGAGCCGGATGGTGAGCAAAATCGCCGCCCCGAACGCCAGCAGCGAAACGTTAATCCGCGACGCCCTGCGCGCCGCCATGTGAGGTAAGGGATGATTGAAGCCGACCGCTTGGTCTCTGCCGCCAGCGTCACGCCGGAGGACGTGGTTGACCGCGCCATCCGCCCGAAAATGCTCGAAGAGTACATCGGCCAGCCGCAGGTGCGCTCGCAGATGGAGATCTTCATCCAGGCGGCGAAGCTGCGCGGCGACGCTCTTGACCACCTGCTGATCTTCGGCCCGCCGGGGCTGGGCAAAACGACGCTTGCCAACATCGTTGCCAATGAGATGGGCGTTAACCTGCGCACCACTTCCGGCCCGGTGCTGGAAAAAGCGGGCGATCTGGCGGCGATGCTGACCAACCTTGAGCCGCACGACGTGCTGTTCATCGACGAAATTCACCGCCTGTCGCCGGTGGTGGAAGAGGTGCTCTATCCGGCAATGGAAGACTACCAGCTGGATATCATGATCGGCGAAGGGCCGGCGGCGCGCTCAATTAAAATCGATCTGCCGCCGTTTACCCTGATTGGCGCCACCACCCGCGCCGGTTCGCTGACCTCGCCGCTGCGCGACCGCTTCGGCATCGTCCAGCGGCTGGAGTTTTATCAGGTGCCGGACCTGCAGCATATCGTCGCACGCAGCGCCCGCCACATGGGGCTGGAGATGAGCGAAGAGGGCGCCCTGGAAGTGGCTAAGCGCTCGCGCGGCACGCCGCGCATCGCCAACCGCCTGCTGCGCCGGGTGCGCGACTTTGCCGAAGTGCGCCACGACGGCACTATCTCGCACGAGATCGCCGCCCAGGCGCTGGATATGCTTAACGTTGACGCCGAGGGCTTTGACTACATGGACCGCAAGCTGCTGCTGGCGGTGATCGACAAGTTCTTCGGCGGCCCGGTGGGGCTGGATAACCTGGCGGCGGCCATCGGCGAAGAGCGGGAAACGATTGAGGACGTGCTGGAGCCCTATCTGATCCAACAGGGCTTCCTGCAGCGCACGCCGCGCGGGCGCATGGCGACGGTGCGGGCGTGGGACCATTTCGGCATTAAGCCGCCGGAGATGCCGTAGGCCGGGCAGGGCACCCCCGCCCGGCGCTGTCGCCCGTCAGGCGGCAGGTTTCTTACACATGCTGAACACAAACAGCACCGCCGCGCAGAGCACCACCGACGGCCCAGCGGGCGTATCGTAAAACGCCGAGAAGGTCAGGCCGCCGGTGACCGCCAGCATACCGATCCCCACGGCAATAGCCGCCATCTGCTCCGGCGTGCGGGCAAAGCGCCGCGCGGTGGCCGCCGGAATTATCAGTAACGAGGTGATAATCAGCGCGCCGACAAACTTCATCGCCACGCCGATAGTGAGCGCCGTCACCAGCATCAGCAGCAGCTTGACCCGCTGCAGCTTCACCCCGTCGACAAAGGCCAGATCCGGGCTGATGGTCATCGACAGCAGGTTGCGCCACTGCCACAGCAGAATGGCAATCACCACCAGCGTTCCCAGTCCGATAGCAACCAAATCCTCCGGCGTTACCGCCAGCAGATCGCCAAACAGATAGGCCATCAGATCCACCCGGACGTTGGACATCAGGCTGACCACCACCAGCCCCAGAGACAGCGCGCTGTGGGCCATGATCCCCAGCAGCGTATCTACCGCCAGGTGCGGACGGCGCTCCAGAAAGACCAGTCCGCTCGCCAGCAGCAGAGTCACGGCGATCACCGCATAGAAAGGATTCACGTTCAGCAGCAGGCCGAAGGCGACGCCCAGCAGCGAAGCGTGGGCGAGGGTATCGCCAAAATAGGACATCCGGCGCCAGACGACAAAAGAGCCCAGCGGGCCGGCGGCGCAGGCAAGCATCATCCCGGCCAGCCAGCCGGGAAGCAGTAGTTCGATCATTATTGGTTATTTCCCCGACGCAGGACGATCCGCCCCTGTAAATCATGGCGGTGGTTATGCTGATGGCGGTATATGCCGAGCTGTTCGGCGCCGCGCGGCCCGAACATGGAGATAAATTCCGGATGCAGAGAGACCACGTCCGGGGTGCCTGAGCAGCAGATGTGGTGATTGAGGCACAGCACCTCGTCGGTTTTGGCCATCACCAGGTGCAGGTCGTGAGAGACCATCAGCACCGCGCAGTTCAGCTCCCGGCGCAGCTGGTCGATAAGGTCGTACAGCGCCACCTGGCCGTTGACGTCGACGCCCTGCGTCGGTTCGTCGAGCACCAGCAGCTGTGGGCTGTTGAGCAGGGCTCTGGCCAGCAGCACGCGCTGGGTTTCGCCGCCGGAGAGCTTCTGCATCGGCGCATCCGCGAGGTGGCCCGCGTGTACGCGCCTGAGCGCCGGCAGGATCTCCTCTTTGCGAACGCCGGGGCGCAGGCGCAGAAAGCGATTCACCGTCAGCGGCAGCGTCGCATCGAGGTGTAACTTTTGCGGTACATAGCCGATGCGCAGTTTAGGCTCGCGGTGGATCCGCCCTTCATCAGGTGCTACCAGCCCAAGCACGACCCGCACCAGCGTGGACTTGCCGGCACCGTTTGGCCCGAGCAGCGTAAGGATTTTTCCGGGGCTGAGCGTCAGGGAAATATCGGACAGGACGCGGCGTCGGCCAAAGGTGACCGCGACGTTTTCAAGCTTTACAAGGTTGCTCATAACAATAGGGGTTACATTAATAATTAAATGTTATAATATCACGAAACTTAAGTTGATAACGATAGGTTGACGCATTATGTTACATAAATATACGCTTCTTTGCGCTGGCATTGCCACTGCCCTTTGGACGACAAGTGTAACACATTCCCAGGCGGCGGTTGTTGCTTCCCTGAAACCGGTGGGCTTTATCGCTTCAGCTATCGCAGATGGCGTGACGGATACCCAGGTTTTGCTGCCGGACGGCGCCTCAGAACATGACTATTCCCTGCGTCCATCCGATGCAAAACGCTTACAAAACGCTGACTTAGTCGTATGGATCGGTCCTGAAATGGAAGCATTTATGGACAAGACGGCGAGCAAGTTTCCTGAAGCAAAAAAGGTCACAATCTCGGCGCTGCCCGGCGTGCAGCCGCTGCTGCAAAAAGGCGCGGATGATGATGACCACGACCACGGGCACGGACAGGTTTCAAATGAAAAAAGTGATGGCGATCACCATCACGGCGAGTACAACATGCATCTGTGGCTTTCCCCAGAGATAGCGCGGCTTTCGGCGGTTGCAATCCACGATAAATTAGTGGAACTTATGCCGCAAAGTCGAGCCAAACTTGACGCCAACCTGCGGGACTTTGAGGCACAATTAGCCGCGACCGATAAGCAGGTAGGTAACGAGCTGGCACCGCTGAAAGGTGAAGGGTATTTTGTTTTTCATGACGCCTATGGCTACTTTGAAAAGCACTACGGGCTGACCTCCCTGGGTCACTTTACCGTAAACCCTGAAATACAGCCTGGTGCGCAGCGTTTACATGAAATAAGAACACAGTTGGTTGAGCAAAAAGCGCGCTGCGTTTTTGCTGAGCCACAATTCAGGCCGGCAGTGGTAGAGGCGGTTGCGCGCGGCACCTCCGTTCGAATGGGAACGCTGGATCCGCTCGGCACCGCTATCCAGCTGGGGAAAACGAGCTATATGCAGTTTCTCACCCAGCTGGCAAACCAATATTCAGGCTGCCTGAAGGGAGATTAACGAGGAAGTGAATACGTGCAACAGATAGCCCGCTCTGTCGCCCTGGCATTTAATAATTTGCCGCGCCCCCACCGCGTAATGCTGGGGTCGCTGACTGTTTTAACGCTCGCGGTCGCCGTCTGGCGACCCTACATCTATCACCCCGACTCGGCGCCCGTAATCAGGACGATTGAGCTCGAGAAGAAAGAGATCCGCTCCCTGCTTCCGGAGGCCAGTGAACCTATCGATCAGGCCGCACAGGAAGACGAAGCCATCCCCCAGGACGAGCTGGACGATAAAACTGAAAACGAGGCCGGCGTCCACGAATACGTGGTCTCCACCGGCGATACGCTCAGCAGCATCCTCAACCAGTACGGCATCGACATGGGTGAGATCAGCAAGCTCGCCGCCTCTGACAAGGAGTTGCGCAACCTCAAGATTGGCCAGCAGCTCTCCTGGACCCTGACCGCAGACGGCGATCTCCAGCGTCTGACCTGGGAGATGTCGCGTCGCGAAACCCGCACCTACGACCGCGCGGCTAACGGATTTAAGATGAGCAGCGAAACGCAGCAGGGCGACTGGGTCAACAGCATTGTGAATGGCACCGTGGGCGGCAGCTTCGTGGCCAGCGCCCGCAGCGCCGGGCTGACCAGCGCCGAAGTGGGCGCGGTCATTAAGGCGATGCAGTGGCAGATGGACTTCCGCAAGCTGAAAAAAGGCGATCAGTTCTCGGTGCTGATGTCGCGCGAAATGCTCGACGGCAAGCGCGAGCAGAGCCAGCTGCTCGGGGTGCGCCTGCGCTCTGACGGTAAAGACTACTATGCCATCCGCGCCGATGACGGCAAATTCTATGACAAGAACGGCACCGGGCTGGCGAAAGGATTCCTGCGCTTCCCGACCTCGCGCCAGTTCCGCGTCTCCTCGAACTTTAATCCGCGCCGCCTCAACCCGGTCACCGGGCGCATTGCGCCGCACCGCGGCGTCGATTTTGCCATGCCGCAGGGCACGCCGGTGCTCTCCGTCGGTGATGGCGAGGTGGTGATGGCCAAGCGCAGCGGCGCGGCGGGTTACTACGTGGCGATCCGCCACGGGCGGACCTACACCACGCGCTATATGCACCTGCGTACAATTCTGGTCAAGCCGGGGCAGAAAGTGAAGCGCGGCGACCGCATTGCGCTCTCCGGAAACACCGGCCGCTCCACCGGGCCGCACCTGCACTATGAAGTGTGGATCAACCAGCAGGCGGTTAACCCGCTGACGGCCAAGCTGCCGCGCACCGAGGGCCTGACCGGCTCCGATCGCCGCGACTACCTGGCCCAGGTTAAAGAGGTAGCTCCGCAGCTGCGTCTTGACTGATTCGTAACCGCTGAAAGCCGGTGCCCCTGCGGGCATCGGCTTTTCCTTTTGTGCGAAGCCCGCGGCGTCGCTACACTATGCGATAATTTTCTTGAGTACGATCCTGACTTGCATGGACACTAAAAAAAATAATAGTGAGTTTATTCCTCAGTTTGAAAAATCCTTTCTCCACCCTCGCTACTGGGGCTCGTGGCTGGGGGTCTACGCCTTTGCCGGTATCGCCCTGACGCCGCCGGCGTTTCGCGATCCGATCCTCGGCGCGCTGGGGCGGCTGGTGGGGCGGCGGGCCAGAAGCGCACGTCGCCGCGCGCAGATCAATCTGCTCTACTGTTTCCCCGAAAAAAGCGAGGCCGAGCGCGAGGCGATCATCGATGAGATGTACGCCACCGCCCCGCAGGCGATGGCGATGATGGCCGAGCTGGGGATGCGCGATCCGCAGAAGATCCTCGGGCGCGTTGACTGGCAGGGCATTGAGATTATCGACGAGTTGCAGCGCAACAACGAGAAGGTCATTTTCCTCGTGCCGCACGGCTGGGGGGTGGACATTCCGGCGATGCTGATGGCCTCTAAGGGCCAGAAGATGGCGGCGATGTTCCACAATCAGGGCAATCCTGTCTTCGACTACGTCTGGAACACCGTGCGCCGCCGCTTTGGCGGCCGGATGCACGCCCGCAATGACGGCATCAAGCCGTTTATTCAGTCGGTGCGCCAGGGCTACTGGGGCTACTATCTGCCCGATCAGGACCACGGCCGCGAGCACAGCGAGTTTGTCGATTTCTTTGCGACCTACAAGGCGACGCTGCCCGCTATCGGCCGCTTAATGAAGGTGTGCAGGGCCAGGGTTGTGCCGCTGTTTCCGGTGTATGACGGCAAAACTCACCGCCTGACGGTTGAGATACGTCCGCCGATGGACGATCTGCTGACGGCGGATGATACCACCATCGCGCGGCGCATGAATGAAGAGGTGGAGATTTTCGTCAACCCGCATAAGGAGCAGTACACCTGGATCCTGAAGCTGCTGAAGACGCGCAGGCCGGGTGAAATCCAGCCGTATAAGCGTAAGGATCTCTATCCGAAGTAAAAAAAAGCGCCCTGAAGGCGCTTTTTTTGTCAGAGTCGGTTTACTCGACCGTTAAAATACGCGTGGTGTTGGTTGAGCCAACGGTGCCCATCACGTCGCCCTGGGTGACGATAACCAGGTCACCGGACATCAGGTAGCCCATATCGCGCAGCAGGTTTACCGCGTCGTTAGCGGCGGCAACGCCGTCGGTGGCGCTGTCAACGTGCACCGGCGTGACGCCGCGGTAGAGGGCGGTCAGATTGAGCGTGCTCTCGTGGCGGGACATGGCGAAAATCGGCAGGCCGGAGCTGATGCGCGACGTCATCAGCGCGGTGCGGCCGGATTCGGTCATGGTGATGATCGCCGTGATGCCCTTCAGGTGGTTAGCGGCGTACATCGCCGACATCGCCAGCGCCTCTTCAACGTTATCAAACTGCACGTCGAGGCGGTGCTTGGAGACGTTAACGCTCGGGATCTTCTCTGCGCCGAGGCAGACACGGGCCATCGCGGCCACGGTTTCCGCCGGATACTGGCCGGCCGCGGTTTCCGCCGACAGCATCACCGCATCGGTGCCGTCCAGCACGGCGTTTGCCACGTCCATGACTTCTGCGCGGGTCGGCATCGGGTTGGTGATCATCGACTCCATCATCTGGGTGGCGGTGATCACCGCGCGGTTGAGCTGGCGGGCGCGGCGGATCAGCGCCTTCTGAATGCCGACCAGTTCCGGATCGCCGATCTCGACGCCGAGGTCGCCGCGGGCCACCATCACGACATCAGAGGCGAGGATAATATCATCCATCGCGTCCTGGCTGCAGACCGCTTCCGCACGCTCCACTTTGGCGACAATTTTGGCATTGCAGCCCGCTTCCTCGGCCAGGCGGCGGGCGTAGTTCAGATCTTCGCCGCAGCGCGGGAAGGAGACCGCGAGATAATCCACGCCGATCAGGGCGGCAGTTTTGATGTCCGCCTTGTCTTTTTCGGTCAGCGCTTCGGCAGAGAGGCCGCCGCCGAGCTTATTGATGCCCTTGTTGTTGGAGAGCGGGCCGCCGACGGTCACTTCGGTGAACACCTTCATACCCTGAACGTCGAGCACTTTCAGCTGCACGCGTCCATCGTCGAGCAGCAGGATATCGCCCGGCACCACGTCTGCGGGCAGGCCTTTATAGTCGATGCCAACTTTGTCCTTGTCGCCTTCGCCTTTCTCCAGGTTGGCATCCAGCAGGAATTTATCGCCAACGTTGAGGAATACTTTGCCCTCTTTGAACGTGGAGACGCGAATTTTTGGTCCCTGCAGATCGCCGAGGATCGCTACGTGACGTCCCAGTCTGGCCGCGATTTCACGGACGTTATCGGCGCGGAGCTTGTGGTCTTCCGCCGTACCGTGTGAGAAGTTCATGCGCACCACGTTGGCGCCTGCGGCAATCACCTTTTCAAGGTTGTTATCGCGGTCGGTTGCCGGGCCTAACGTGGTGACGATTTTGGTTCTGCGAAGCCTTCTGGACATGTAATACTCCGTTGATGAAACATTTTGGTGTCGTGTGAACAAAAATTTGCCAGGTCCACCCGAATAAATCCATTCAGGAACTTAACCGAATGTACTAATGGGTTACAATATTGTTATAAAAAATTTACTGATGATCGTTGCCAGTGAGCAACGCTTTATCAAAGCGCGATTCCTTCAGCGCTTCCTTGACCCGCTTCAAGTTATCCCTGAATTTTGCCCCGCGGCGCAGGGTAAAGCCGGTTGCCAGCACGTCGATGACCGTAAGCTGAGCAAGGCGGGAAACCATCGGCATATAAATGTCGGTATCTTCCGGTACGTCGAGCGTGATAGCCAGCGAGGCTTCCCGCGCCAGCGGCGTATCGGCAGAGGTGAGGGCGATGACCATGGCGTCATTTTCCCGCGCCAGCTGCGCCAGCTCCACCAGGCTCTTGGTGCGTCCGGTGTGGGAGATGATAACGACCACGTCATTTTCGCTGCAGTTCATGCAGCTCATGCGCTGCACGACGATGTCATCGGAGTAGACCACCGGGACGTTGAAGCGGAAGAACTTGTTCATCGCGTCGTGGGCGACGGCGGCAGAGGAGCCCAGCCCGAAGAAGGCGACGCGCTTCGCCTGGGTCAGCAGGTCAACGGCGCGGTTCACCGCCGCCATATCGAGAGCGTGCCGCACTTGGTCAAGGCTTGCCATCGCCGATTCGAAAATCTTGCCGGTGTAGGCGTCTACGCTATCATCTTCATCAACGTTGCGGTTGACGTAGGGCGTACCGTTGGCGAGGCTCTGCGCCAGATGTAGCTTAAAATCGGGGAAGCCGCGCGTCTCCATGCTGCGGCAGAAGCGGTTTACCGTCGGCTCGCTGACCGCCGCCTGCTGGGCCAGTGTGGCGATACTGGAGTGAATGGCCTGCGCCGGGGCCGCGAGGATTATCTCGGCAACTTTGCGTTCGGATTTGCTCAGGGTGTCCAGACGGGACTGGATTCTTTCCAGCATGTTCATTGATAGCAGGCGCCCAAAGTTGAAAGTGATTTCATTAATGGATGAAATCAACGTACATTCTGGAGAGAATATACCCTTCCCGCCGTGTGAATAGCGAAAGAAAGCGCGCGGGTTATGTTGTTTTTTTTCATTACATGATCGGTGTCGACTTTTACATTCGGTGCATGGATCGTAATAAATGTGTAAAATTAGGCAGTTGTCCGCAGCTGAAGCGATTTTTTTTTCCAGAAATGCCTTTAACTGCGGTCAGCAGACAATCAGGGTTTCGGCGGCTGCGTAAACACAGTACAGTGCGTTGTAATAAAGTTACGAAGAGTGGCCGGTATCTCTACCGGCCAGGCTAACTAAGGAGAATGACATGGCGGTAACGCAAACGGCCCAGGCATGCGATCTGGTCATTTTCGGCGCGAAGGGCGACCTGGCGCGTCGCAAATTGCTGCCTTCCCTGTATCAGCTGGAAAAAGCAGGACAGATCCATCCGGAGACCCGGATAATCGGCGTCGGACGCGCCGACTGGGATAAAGCGGCCTACCAAAAAGTGGTGCGCGAAGCGCTGGAAACCTTCATGAAAGAGAAGATTGATGAAGGCCTGTGGGACGCCCTCAGCAAGCGCCTCGACTTCTGCAATCTTGACGTCAATGATACCAAAGGTTTTTCCCGCCTCGGCAAAATGCTCGATCAGAAGGCCCGCGCCACGATCAACTATTTCGCCATGCCGCCGGGAACCTTCGCCGCTATCTGTAAAGGTCTGGGCGCCGCGAAGCTTAACGCCGCGCCGGCCCGCGTGGTGATGGAAAAACCGCTCGGCACCTCGCTGGCGACCTCCCGCGAAATCAACGATCAGGTAGGCGAATTCTTTGACGAAAGTCAGGTCTACCGCATTGACCACTACCTCGGTAAAGAGACGGTGCTCAACCTGCTGGCGCTGCGCTTTGCTAACTCCCTGTTCGTCAACAACTGGGACGCCCGTACCATCGATCACGTTGAGATAACCGTGGCGGAAGAGGTGGGTATCGAAGGCCGCTGGGGCTATTTTGACCAGGCCGGGCAGATGCGGGATATGATCCAGAGCCACCTGCTGCAGATCCTCTGCATGATCGCCATGTCGCCGCCGTCGGAGCTGAACGCTGACAGCATTCGCGATGCCAAGGTAAAAGTGCTCAAGTCTCTGCGCCGCATTGACCGCAGCAACGTGCGCGAGAAAACCGTGCGCGGCCAGTACACCGCAGGCTTTGCCCAGGGCAAAAAAGTGCCGGGCTACCTGGAGGAAGAGGGCGCGAATAAGAGCAGCAATACGGAAACGTTTGTTGCCATTCGCGTCGATATCGACAACTGGCGCTGGGCGGGCGTGCCGTTCTACCTGCGCACCGGCAAGCGTCTGCCGGCCAAATGTTCGGAAGTGGTGGTCTACTTCAAAACGCCGAAGCTGAACCTGTTTAAAGACTCCTGGCAGGAGCTGCCGCAGAACAAGCTGACTATCCGTCTGCAGCCGGACGAAGGCGTGGATATCCAGATCCTCAATAAAGTGCCGGGCCTGGACCACAAACATAACCTGCAAACGACTAAGCTGGATCTGAGCTGGTCTGAAACCTTCAACCAGACGCATCTGGCCGACGCCTATGAGCGCCTGCTGCTGGAGACCATGCGCGGTATTCAGGCGCTGTTTGTGCGCCGCGATGAGGTAGAAGAGGCGTGGAAGTGGGTTGACTCCATTACTGAAGCCTGGGCAGCCGATCAGGATGCGCCGAAGCCGTACCAGGCGGGCAGCTGGGGACCGGTCGCCTCGGTGGCGATGATCACCCGCGACGGCCGTTCCTGGAACGAGTTCGAATAGCGGCGCAAAAACGGTCATTACACGATTTTACCGGTAACATGATCTGACGCACTTTCTCTTCTGTTATTTGTACTTTAAATGCCCCAATGGATTCACCTTTGGGGCTTTTTTAACTACACTGTTTGTAGTTGAATTTGCCCCCAGGCCCCATATCACACGCACTTGAGCAATCCATACCCACGCTGTGGTTACCATCCCCCTGGGCAGTATGAATTAAGGAGATGCTATGAATCCGACATTGTTACGCGTAACAAACCGCATTATCGAGCGTTCACGAGAAACGCGTAATGCCTACCTGGCGCGTATTAATCAGGCGAAGTCCAACACCGTGCAGCGCTCGACGCTGGCCTGCGGTAACCTGGCCCACGGCTTTGCTGCATGTCAGCCGGACGACAAGGCCTCGCTGAAAAGCATGTTGCGTAACAACATTGCGATTATCACCTCCTATAACGATATGCTCTCGGCCCACCAGCCCTATGAGCACTACCCGGATATCATCCGTAAAGCGCTGCACAGCGTTAATGCGGTCGGCCAGGTCGCGGCCGGCGTGCCGGCCATGTGCGACGGCGTAACCCAGGGCCAGGACGGCATGGAGCTTTCGCTTCTCAGCCGTGAAGTGATCGCGATGTCGGCAGCGGTAGGACTTTCCCACAATATGTTCGACGGCGCGCTTTTCCTCGGCGTGTGCGACAAAATCGTCCCCGGACTTGCCATGGCGGCGCTCTCCTTCGGCCATCTGCCGTCGATCTTTATTCCGTCCGGCCCAATGGCCAGCGGCCTGCCGAACAAAGAGAAGGTGCGCATTCGCCAGCTTTACGCCGAGGGGAAACTCGACCGCATGGCGCTGCTGGAGTCGGAAGCCGCCTCCTATCACGCGCCGGGTACCTGCACCTTCTACGGCACCGCCAACACCAACCAGATGGTTATCGAGTTTATGGGCATGCAGCTGCCGGGCTCCTCGTTCATTCACCCGGACGCGCCGCTGCGCCAGGCGATGACGGAAGCCGCGGCCCGCCAGGTCACCCGCATGACCGGCAACGGCAATGAGTGGATGCCGCTGGGCAAAATGTTCGATGAAAAAGTGGTGGTTAACGGCATCGTTGCCCTGCTGGCGACCGGCGGTTCGACCAACCACACCATGCACCTGGTGGCGATGGCGCGTGCGGCGGGCATTATTATCAACTGGGACGACTTCTCCGACATCTCCGACGTGGTGCCGCTGATGGCGCGCCTCTATCCGAACGGCCCGGCGGACATTAACCACTTTAACGCCGCAGGCGGCGTGCCGGTGCTGATGCGTGAACTGCTGAAGGGCGGTCTGCTGCATGAGGACGTAGACACCGTTGCGGGCCACGGGCTCTCCCACTACACCATGGAGCCGTGGCTTAATAATGGCGAACTGGACTGGCGCGAAGGCGCGACGGCGTCGCTGGATGAGGCGGTGATTGCCTCCTTCGATAAACCGTTCTCCCACCACGGCGGCACCAAGGTGCTGAGCGGCAACCTGGGCCGCGCGGTGATGAAAACCTCCGCCGTGCCGGTAGAAAATCAGATTATTGAAGCGCCGGCGGTGGTCTTTGAAAGTCAGCACGACGTGGTGCCTGCCTTTGAAGCCGGGCTGCTGGACAAAGATTGCGTGATTGTCGTCCGCCATCAGGGACCAAAAGCCAACGGCATGCCAGAATTACATAAACTTATGCCGCCGTTAGGTGTATTATTGGACCGCCGTTTCAAAATTGCGCTGGTCACCGATGGCCGCCTCTCCGGCGCGTCCGGTAAAGTGCCTTCCGCGATCCACGTGACCCCGGAAGCCTTCGACGGCGGACTGCTGGCGAAAGTGCACGATGGCGACATCATTCGCGTTAACGGCCAGACCGGCGAGCTGACGCTGCTGGTTGACGACGCCGTTCTGGCGGCGCGCAAGCCGCACATTCCCGATCTGCGCGCATCCCGCGTCGGGACGGGTCGCGAACTGTTTGGCGCGCTGCGCGAGAATTTCTCCGGCGCAGAGCAGGGCGCAACCTGCATCAAATTTTAATGTACCGTTTTGGCGAGAGAACACTTTGATGAAAAACAACTGGAAAACAACCGCAGAAGCTATCCTGACCACTGGCCCGGTCGTCCCGGTGATTGTGGTTAAGAAACTGGAACATGCCGTGCCGATGGCGAAAGCGCTGGTCGCCGGCGGCGTGCGCGTACTGGAAGTGACGCTGCGCACCGAGTGTGCGATGGACGCCATCCGCGCTATCGCGAAAGAAGTGCCGGAAGCTATCGTCGGCGCGGGTACCGTGACTAACGTTCAGCAGCTCAAAGAAGTGACCGAAGCGGGCGCGCAGTTCGCCATCAGCCCCGGCCTGACCGAGCCGCTGCTGAAAGCCGCGACCGAAGGCACTATCCCGCTGATCCCGGGCATCAGCACCGTGTCTGAACTGATGCTGGGTATGGACTACGGCCTGAAAGAGTTCAAATTCTTCCCGGCTGAAGCCAACGGCGGCGTGAAGGCGCTGCAGGCGATTGCCGGTCCGTTCGCCCACATCCGCTTCTGCCCGACCGGCGGTATCTCCCCGGCTAACTACCGCGACTACCTGGCGCTGAAGAGCGTGCTGTGCATCGGCGGCTCCTGGCTGGTGCCGGCGGACGCGCTGGAAGCAGGCGACTACGACCGCATTACCAAAATCGCTCGCGAAGCGGTGGAAGGCGCGAAGTAAGTGTTCGCCACGCGCAGCGCCGCCCGGCGCTGCGCATCTCCTCTTTTATCCCCTGACCTCTACGGCTGCGGCCGCCGCTTTGGCCCGATCTACGGCCGTCTCAACATCTTCCGCCGTGGCTAACGCCACGCCCAGCCGACGGCTGCCCGCGATTTCCGGCTTGCCAAACAGGCGCAATTGAATACCTGCCCCGAGCGCGGCGTCTACGTTGCCAAATACCACGTCAGTGCTGTGGAGCTGCGGCAGAATGACCGCCGACGCCGAGGGGCCGTACTGGCGAATGCCGCCGACCGGCAGGCCGAGAAAGGCGCGCACGTGCAGGGCGAACTCGGAGAGATCCTGAGAAATCAGGGTCACCATGCCGGTGTCGTGCGGGCGGGGCGACACTTCGCTGAAGATGACCTCATCGCCGCAGACAAACAGCTCGACGCCGAACAGGCCGTGGCCGCCGAGCGCCAGCACTACTTCGCGGGCAATCTGCTCCGCGCGCTGCCGGGCCGCGGCGCTCATCTGCTGCGGCTGCCAGGACTCCCGGTAGTCGCCGTCCTCCTGGCGGTGGCCGATGGGGGCGCAGAAGTGGACGCCGTCGGCGGCGCTGACGGTCAGCAGGGTTATCTCAAAATCGAAGTCGACCACGCCCTCAACAATCACCCGACCGGCGCCGGCGCGGCCGCCCTGCTGGGCGTATTGCCAGGCGGCATCCAGCTGCTCCCGGCTGCGGATAAAGCTCTGGCCTTTGCCGGAGGAGCTCATGACCGGTTTCACGATGCAGGGCAGGCCAATCTCGTCAACCGCCGCCCGGAAGCTCTCCTCGCTGTCGGCAAAGCGGTAGCGGGAGGTCGGCAGAGCAAGCTCCTCGGCGGCGAGGCGGCGAATGCCCTCCCGGTTCATGGTCAACTGCGTGGCCCGCGCGCAGGGCACGACCCGCTGTCCGTCCTGCTCAAGAGCGACCAGCATGTCGGTGGCGATGGCCTCGATCTCCGGCACGATGTAGTCCGGCTTCTCTTCATTAACCAGCGCCTTCAGCGCCCGGCCGTCGAGCATATTGATAACGTGGGCGCGGTGGGCGACGTGCATCGCGGGCGCATCCGCATAGCGGTCGACGGCGATAACTTCAATCCCCAGACGCTGGCACTCAATGGCCACCTCTTTTCCCAGCTCGCCGGCGCCCAGCAGCATCACCTTGGTTGCTGCCGGACGCAGCGCAGTACCCAGAACGGTCATATCAGACTCCTTAAAAAAATTGGCCGCAGTATATACGAAAACGTTTGCGTCTGTCTTGCGGACGATGCCCCTGCCGGGGCCGGAATTTGCGCATCTTTAGGTCTGGCACACACTTCCTGACGCCGGGTCGCATAGGCTAGAGCGATCTGCGCGAATAATTAATGAGAGGAAAATGATGTCGAACTGGCTTAATCAACTTCAGTCTCTGCTGGGGCAGGGAACCCGCGACGCACGGCCCGGCGCTCAGCAGGGGCTCAGCAATCTTCTGATACCCGGCGCCCTCGGCGGGCTCGCGGGCCTGCTGGTCTCCAGCAAGTCGTCGCGCAAGCTGCTGGCGAAATACGGCACCGGCGCGCTGCTGGTCGGCGGCGGCGCGGTGGCGGGAACCGTACTGTGGAATAAGTACAAGGGCAAAATGCAGGGCGCGCCGCAGGAGGCACCCCGGCCGACTGACGGGGAGCGCGAGGTTGACCGCCGGACCGAACGGCTGATCCTCGCCCTCGTCTTCGCCGCTAAAAGCGACGGTCACATTGACGACAAGGAGCGGGCGGCTATCGACGGCCAGCTGCGCGAGGCGGGCATTGAGGCGCAGGGGCGGGCGCTGATAGACAAGGCCATTGCCCAACCGCTCGAACCTGAGCTGCTGGCGCGGGACGTCAGCACCGAAGAAGAGGCGCTGGAGCTCTATTTCCTGAGCTGCGCGGCCATTGATATCGACCATTTTATGGAGCGCAGCTACCTCAGCGCGCTGGGCGATGCGCTGAAGATCCCGCCGGAGGTGCGCGAGGATATTGAGCGTGACCTGGCGGCGCAAAAACAGGCGCTGCAGGCTACCTGACGCAGATTTTTGTTGCAAGATCCTGCGCATTTGCCACCCTAGGGTCTTCTATTTTTCAGAAGGCCCAGGCTATGCCACCAAAAGCTCAACGTCGTCCCCACAGCATGACGCTCCACGGCGATACCCGCATTGATAACTACTACTGGCTGCGCGACGATGACCGCGCGCGGCCGGAGGTGCTGGACTACCTGCGCCAGGAGAACGACTACGCTGAGTCGGTGATGGCCCCGCAGGAGGCGCTTCGCCAGCAGGTGCTGCAGGAGCTTGTCGACCGCATTCCCCAGCGCGACGCCTCCGCGCCGTACACGCAAAACGGCTACCGCTACCGTCAGGTTTACGAGCCGGGCTGCGAATACGCTCTGCATCAGCGCCAGCCGGCGCAGAGCGGCGAAGCGGATCCGTGGGAGCTGCTGATCGACGGCAACGCGCGGGCGGCGGAGCATCCGTTTTACACGCTCGGCGGGCTGAATATCTCTCCGGATAACGCCATCATGGCGATTTCCGAGGACGTCCTTTCCCGCCGCCAGTATACGCTGCGGCTGAAAAATCTGACCGACGGCAGCTGGTATCCCGAGGCGCTGGAGAACGTCTCGCCGGGCAGCGCCTGGGTCAACGATTCGTCGGCGCTCTACTACGTGCGTAAGCACGACGAGACGCTGCTCCCTTATCAGGTGTGGCGCCACCGCGTCGGTACGCCGCCGGCGGAGGATGAGCTTATCTACGAGGAGGCGGACGATACATTCTACGTCAGCCTGAGCAAGACCAGCTCCCGGCGCTATATTGTGATCCACGTCGACAGCGCCACCGCCAGCGAAATGCTGCTGCTGGACGCGGACGCGTCCGACGCGCGGCCCCGCACCTTCCTGCCGCGCAGAAAGGATCACGAGTACAGCCTCGACCATTTCCAGGACCATTTCTATCTGCGCTCCAACCGCGAAGGCAAAAACTTCGGCCTCTACCGCAGCGCGTCGGCGGCGGAGTCGCAGTGGGAGACCCTGATCCCCGCCCGCGAAGCGGTGTTGCTGGAGGATTTTACGCTGTTTACCGACTGGCTGGTGGTGGAAGAGCGCCAGCGCGGCCAGACGCTGCTGCGCCAGATCAATCGCCATACCGGCGCATCCGCCGATATCACCTTTGACGACCCGGCCTACGTCAGCTGGATTGCCTGGAACCCGGAGCCGGAAACCTCCCGGCTGCGCTACGGCTACTCGTCAATGACCACGCCAACGACGCTTTACGAACTGGATATGGATACCGGCGAGCGCCTGACGCTGAAGCAGCAGGAGGTGAAGGGCTTCGATCCGGCGCGCTACCAGAGCGAGCGCCTGTGGGTGATCGCCCGCGACGGCGCGGAGGTGCCGGTGTCTCTGGTTTACCGGCGCGACGGCTTCCGGCGCGGCGACAATCCGCTGCTGGTTTACGGCTACGGCTCCTACGGCTCCAGCATGGACGCCAGCTTCAGCAGCAGCCGTCTGAGTCTGCTCGATCGCGGCTTCGTCTACGCCATCGCCCACGTCCGCGGCGGCAGCGAGCTGGGCCAGCAGTGGTATGAGGACGGCAAGTTCCTCAAAAAGATGAACACCTTTCACGACTATCTCGACGTCTGCGACGCGCTGCTGGACCAGGGCTACGGCAGTCGGGCGCGATGCTACGGTATGGGCGGCAGCGCCGGCGGGATGCTGATGGGCGTCGCCGTCAACCAGCGCCCCGAACTGTTTCACGGCGCGGTGGCGCAGGTACCGTTTGTAGACGTCCTGACGACCATGCTTGATGAATCCATTCCGCTGACCACCGGCGAGTTTGAAGAGTGGGGCAATCCGCAGGATCCGGAGTATTACCGCTACATGAAAAGCTACAGCCCGTATGACAACGTGGCTGCCCGGGCCTACCCGCACCTGCTGGTCACCACCGGCCTGCACGACTCGCAGGTACAGTACTGGGAGCCGGCCAAGTGGGTGGCGAAGCTGCGCGAGCTGAAGACCGACGATAACCTGCTGCTGCTCAGCACCGACATGGACGCCGGGCACGGCGGCAAGTCGGGGCGTTTTAAGAGCTACGAGGGCGTGGCGCTGGAGTATAGCTTCCTGATAGCGCTTGCCAGCGGCGCGCTGCCGGTCCGCTAGCGCGGTTTACTCCCCGAGCCAGTGCTTCAGGGTGAGGCGCAGCTCGGGGCTCATGTTGCTGAGGTTGTTATTGAGCCAGCGCAGGTAGCCGGGATCGTTCTGCGCCACTTCGGCGACCGGTTTGCCGCGATACTTGCCGAAGCTGAAGGTGGTTAGCAGGCCCGGGCGCCCGGTCACGTCCAGCATCTGCTCGGGCGTCCAGCCTGACGTTTTGATGATATCCAGCAGCAGGGCGGCCGTAATGTAGCAGTCGTACAGCGCCCGGTGGTGATGCAGCCCCGGAGGGGTCGCCACGCTGAGCTTGCGCGATTTATACAGCGCCATGTTGCTGTACTTAATGCCCGGCCACAGGCGGCGGGCCAGCTTCATGGTGCAGATCCACTCGCCGTGCATTTCTGGCAGGACGCGCCTGTCGAAGCTGGCATTGTGCGCCACATACCAGCGGCTGCCCTGATAGTGGGGCACGATCTCTTCAATCCACGGCTTGTCGGCCACCATCTCTTCGGTAATGCGGTGGATCGCCATCGCCTGAGGCGAGATAGGCCTGTCGGGACGCACCAGGTGACTCATTGGATTGACGATCTCGCCGTCGACGATATCCACGGAGGCGATTTCCACCACGCCTCCCTGAAGACCACAGGTTTCGGTATCTATTACGCGCAACATAGCGCCCTCCCGGCAGAAAAGGGCAGGTTAGGCGCCGCAGGCGATTTCGTCAATGGGCGACAGGCATTCGCGCAGCGGAATAATATCGCCTTCCCAGCACGCCGCGCGGCGGCGGCCGACCAGCAGCAGCTCTCCGGCATCGGCCCTGACGATCAGCTGGCCGTTGTCGTCCCACAGCGCGCTGCCCCCGGCGTAGTTCGCCTTGAGGACGGTGATCGCATACTTATGCGCCAGGCGCTGCAGGCGCTGGACCGACTGCTGCTGCTGGCAGCCGCAGGTGCAGGTGCCAGTCGCCAGCAGGGAGGCCTGCGGGTCGAGTTCGCTCCCTTCGGCAGCGGCCGGGAAGTGCATGGCGCCGCGCGGGTGCGGGCTGAGGCAGGTACCGCAGCCCTGATAAAAGGTCACCGGCGCGGCGGCATCGGGAGAGAAAACGGCCACGCCGGCGCGCGAAACGCCGTCTGCGGCCAGCGGCACGCCGGCAATAACGGTCATCTGATAGCGGGCGGCCGCCAGCGACAGCGGCTGAAGCAGAGCGGAATCGGCGCGGAGCGGGAGTATAACATTTGCCGCGCCCGTTAAAGAGAGTTCGGGGAATAGCAGCAGGCTGCAGCGCTGGCGGGCCGCAGCGGCAATAAAACGCAGGTGGGTGGCGATATTTTGCGCAATATCGTGGCTGCGGTCGTCGTACTGCGCCGCAGCAATGGTCCATTCTGACATAGTGGCTTCCTTTCACTTAGTAACTTCGGACTATTCTTGGATAGTAGCAGGCCGCGCGTAAGGAAGTGTATCGGTCAGTAAGATTTATTTCTGTTTCGGCTCATAGGGCAGGCGCGACAGATTAACGGACGCCAGGCGGTGGGCGATAAGACGTTCGCGAAACCAGTCCCGCAGGTGCGCAGGCTGCTCGCGCTCAACCACTTCCGCAACTATCGGCATGTTGTAGCGCTCTTTGAACGCCACGCCCGCCGCGGCGAGATCGACATTGATCTTGTCCATCTCCTGCTGGGGAAGGCGGGCCAGATTAATTTCCATTCTCTACTCCTCATGCTTGTGCGTCAGACGTTACCCATCGCCGCGGCGAATGGCAAGACCGGCGGCAACGAATCTCGACGCAGCCATTATACAGCGTTATTCTCTATTCCAGTTAAATAACGACAAGGAATAGATTGCATGACGTCATCTGCTTCCCGCGCCCTGCGCGCAGGCATACTCTTCATCTCCCTCACCGGCGCCGCCGGGGCGTGGGCCCATGCGCACCTCAAGGCCCAGCAGCCCGCGGCGGATACGGAAGTCGCCGTCTCCCCTGGCGAACTGACCCTGACCTTCTCCGAGGGCGTGGAGGAGAAGTTTAGCGGCGTAACCCTGACCGGACCCGGCGATGCGCCTGCGGCTACCGGACCCGCCGCGCGCAGCCCCGACGACGCCGCTCGCCTGGTGGTGCCGGTCAGACAGGCGCTTGAACCCGGCACTTATACCGTCTCATGGCACGTTGTATCAGTTGACGGGCACAAAACCCAGGGCCAGTACCGCTTTCGCGTGAGGTAGCGGATGCTGGACGCGCTGTATATCGCTCTGCGGCTGCTGCACTTTGCCGCGCTGATGGCCGCCTTTGGCTACGCCCTTTATGCGGCCTGGTGGGCGCCGTATCCCCTGCGTCGGCTGCTGCGCCGCCGCTACGGTTCAACCCTTGCCTGCGTGCTGTGGCTCAATGCTCTCAGCGCAACGCTGATATTGATTGTCCAGGGCGGCCTGATGGGCAGCGGCTGGGCGGATGTCCTCAGCCCGCCGATCTGGCAGGCGGTGGCGGATACCCGCTTCGGCAGCGTCTGGCTGTGGCAAATTGTCCTTGCCTGGCTGACGCTGGCGGCGGTGCTTCTGCGCCCGCGCCGCGCGGCGGCGCTGCTGCTCGTGCTGTGCATCGGGCAGTTTATGCTGCAGGCGAGCGTTGGCCACGCCGCGATGCACGGCGGCACGGCGGGCGTGCTTCAGCGAATTAATCATACGCTTCACCTGCTGTGCGGCGCCGCCTGGCTGGGCGGGCTGCTGCCGTTTCTTTACTGCCTGCGCCTGGCGCACGGCCGCTGGCGGCAGGCGGCGCTGGCGGCCATGATGCGCTTCTCCCGCTACGGCCACCTCGCGGTGGCCGGGGTCATCGCCAGCGGTGCGGTTAATACGCTGCTGATCCAGGGGCGGCTGCTGTCGGATTCGGACTGGGGGAGGGCGCTGTTGCTGAAAAGTGCTCTGGTGGCGCTGATGGTGGTTATTGCGCTGGCAAACAGGTATCTTCTGGTGCCGGGGTTGGCGACGAACGGGCGGCGCGCTGAGCGGCTGTTGGTCCGTACCACCCAGGCGGAAATTGTTTTAGGCGCTCTGGTGCTGGCAGCGGTAAGTCTGTTCGCCACCTGGGAGCCGTTCTGACTAACTGGTTAATACATGAAAAAAATCGTTTTGACACTGCTGCTGCTGGCCTCGTCCGGCGCGGCGCTGGCGGCACCGCAGATCATCACCGTCAGCCGGTTTGAAATTGGCAAGGATAAATGGGCCTTCAACCGCGAAGAGGTGATGTTGACCTGCCGCCCCGGCAACGCCCTGTACGTGATTAATCCCAGCACCCTGGTGCAATATCCGCTAAACGGCGTGGCGGAGCAGGAAGTGAAAGAAGGCAAAACCTCCGCCCAGCCGCTGTCTGTGATCCAGATCGACGATCCGCAGCATCCGGGGGCGAAGATGAGCCTCGCGCCGTTTATCGCCAAAGCGGAAAAGCTCTGCTGACTTAATGCATTAGCGCAGCCAGGACAATAAAAAAAACCGCAGTTTCCGTTGAGGAAAATCTGCGGTTTTTTATTCTTTCGCCGTTAAGCTCACGGTTTTTTTGCGTTCGCAGGGGCTGCGGACTGGAAAACCTGCCACGGTCATCTATTCTTATAAGGCAAGGCGATTGAGCCTTCATCAATGCCAACTTTTAGCGCACGGCTCTCTCCCAAGAGCCATTTCCCTGGACCGAATACAGGACTCGTATTCGGTCTCTTTTTATTTAAGGGGAAATCAGCCCGTTATCATCAGCTCCTCTGACAATAACCTGACCTCTGTATTCCGTTGCCATCCGTTATACCACAGGAAAAAACGCTTTAACATTTCTTTTACGCAATTAATGCGGCATTTCTCGGATTTGGGGGGCGGGAGATAACTATTTCGGCGTGTGTAATTCGGGATAAAGGAGAGTTTCAAAGTAGCTGACGAAGGACCAGATAGCGCCGCTGAAGATAAACCAGATGCCAAAAGCGAGGATCAGCATAACCAGAACTATCAATGCTGTTTCAGTTTTGCTCATTACCCACTCTTTCTGTTTACGCCAGAATAACCGAGAATAATAGCGAAACTGGACAAGGCGGCGCAATTGCAGTTAATGCTATCGCCTAAAAATCACTGAATTCCTGCGCCGGACGCCAGAAGCTGTCGATGTAATCTTCCACCGGGTAGCAGCCGCCGTAGCGGAGCCGCTGAACATCCATTGCGTGGATGCACTGCGTTTCGCTGTTGTAGACATCCAGCACGATGTCCTCGCAGCCGCCGTCGAGATAGCAGATAAACAGAACCAGAGCGTACATCTCTTCCTCAAACCATAAAGCCTGAAGTGAGTGTAGGTGAAAACGGCAGGGCAGGGAATAAATAACCCGCCTGCGGGCGGGTTCATCTTGAGTCAGGCCAGGCGCATGACCCAGGCATCGGACTGGCGATCGTAGTGCTGGCGGTAAAGAACAGATTTTTCTCCATTGAGGAAGGCGAGGATGCTGGTTTCGGCATCCCAGCCGTCTAACTGCATACACAGGTCGGGATCGGATTTACAGGGAATGCTTAACGTGCGCTCCCCTTGCTGCTCGCTGTGCAGCTCGGCGTCGTCAATTTCGAAGGCGCCGATACGTACGCTGGTTTTAGCCATAGTGCTCTCCGTTGTCTGCTGGACGTGGTACGACCAGTAGGTCGTCACAACTACATCCTAGACAAAACGGAAATAATTTCCAGTAAAAAAGTGCGCAATTTTTGAACTATATCACGACATTTCTGTGAACAGCTTTCCGTCGCGGACCAGCTCGCGCGGATAGCTGTTCTTCAGCCGGGAACCGACGCGCTTGGCGAGCCCCAGAGGATGTCCCTGAAAGGTCACGATAACTTCACTTTGCGCCGGGGCGGGCTCGGGCCAGACGTCACGGCCGCGGTACCATTCAGCGGCATCGCTTTCGCTCAGCTCGAAGGCGAATTCGGGGCGGAAGGGCAGGGCGACGACCGCTTCATGCTGCCAGCGGTAGCCCTTGTTGTAGCACTCCGCCAGCCGAACGCCGATGCGCGAAAAGCGCACTTTGCCCGCCAGGGCCTCAATATCTTCGGGGAAAAGCCAGATCTCTTTGTCGCGCTGCCACAGGCGCAGGTCGTTGCCCCACTGCAGGCCGACCGCCGCGGCGGCCTGCTCAACGGCGGCGGCCTCCCGGCCCTTCATCGGCGTGAACGGGAATTTACCCACCTTATAGCCGGGGGCCGGCAGCGGCGGCACGGAGGCGGTTTTGCGCAGGCGGGCCACGAAGAAGCCTTCGCAGTCGTAAATCTGCGGAAAGACGTGCAGAAACCCCTCCGGGGTCAGCGCCCGCCCGGCGTCGGGAAACAGGTTGTCCAGCGGCGCTATCTCAGCCGCCTGCGGATAGCGGGCCAGCAGCCACGCCAGCACCTCTTCATTCTCTTCCCGGTTGAGGGTGCAGGTGGAGTAGACCAGCGTCCCGCCGGGGCGCAGGGCGTGAAAGGCGCTGTCGATCAGCGCCTTCTGGGTGTCGGCAATCTCGCGGTTGCTCTCCGGCGACCAGTTTTTCAGCGCATCGGGATCTTTACGCACCACGCCTTCGCCGGAGCAGGGGGCGTCGAGCAGGATAGCGTCGAACGCCTCCGGCAGCGCGGGGCCGAATACCCGACCGTCAAAGTGGGTCAGGGCGACGTTGCTGACGCCGCAGCGGCTGATGTTGGCGTGGAGCACCTTCACCCGGCTGGCGGAGAATTCGTTAGCGAGGATCAGCCCGGCGTTGCCCATCCGGGCGGCAATCTGCGTGGTCTTGGAGCCGGGCGCCGCCGCGACGTCCATCACCCGGCGGGGCCGGTTGTCGTCGGCAAACAGGGCGGCGACCGGCAGCATTGAGCTGGCTTCCTGAATATAGAACAGCCCGCTGAGGTGCTCTGCGGCGCTGCCCAGCGCCAGCGCGTCTTCGTTCTCGCGCTCGATCCAGAATCCCTCTTCGCACCACGGCACCGGCGTCAGCTGCCAGCCGTAGGGGGCCACCAGCTGCAGAAAGTCGGCGACTGAGATCTTCAGCGTGTTAACCCGAATGCTGCGGCGCAGGGGGCGGCCGCAGGCGGCGAGGAAGTCGTCAAAGGAGAGATGCGGCGGCATGGCCGCACGCATCAGGTCGAGAAAAGGGTCGGGAAGATAAGCCACGAAGCGCACCACGTTCACAAAATACGTTTACAGAAAGAGGCGCGCAGTTTAGCACATCGACGCCGGCAGCAAGAAGCCGGCGTCGACGGGGCTAGCGCGGCAGGGCGGTGCCCCAGGTGCGCCACTCTTTCGGTTCGGCATCCTGCAGCAGGAAGTGTTTGCCCTCCTGGGCCTTGGGCGCCAGCGGCGTGCCCGGCGGCGTGGCGAAGGCAATACCGCCGCGAATGAACTGATTGAAGGTGCCGGTTTTCACTACCCCACCGATGATGCCGAAGTCCAGCGAGTAGCCGGAGGCCAGCCAGAACACCGAGTTATTGCGCACCAGGTGCTGGTAGCGCTGGCTGATGCGCAGGGCGACCATCACGCGATCGGAGAGCGAGCCGAGCTGCAGGCCGGTTACCGTACCGACTTCGATGCCCCTGAACAGTACCGGCGTGCCGATGCTCAGCGAACCGGCTTCCGGCGCTTCGACCACGATGCTCAGGCCATCAAGATAGCGGGAGTCGGTAATGGTCGCTTCCTGCAGCTCAAAATCGCGCTTCGGCGCGCCCTTGCGGCCCTGCTCGACGTTGATATAGGGCTGCAGCAGGGTATCCAGATGCTCGACCCCGGCGGCGGAGATCTGCGGCGTCACCACCGAGAAGCGCGTTCCGGCGCGGGCGAAGGTCTGGACGTACTCCGGATAGAGTACCGCTTTGGCCTGCACCTCATTGCGGTTAGTGATAAGTTCCAGGCTCTGGACCTGGCCGATGTCGATCCCCAGATAGCGGATAGGCATCCCCGCCGCCAGCTTGCCGGCGTCAAAGGCGTGGAGCGTTATCTGCCCGCCGACGGCGCGCGCCGCGGTCTCTGACGGATAGAGAATGCGCTTATCGCCCTTGCGCTGGTTGGCGCCGCTGAGGCTGTCAAAGCTGATGGCGCCCTTCAGCGCCCGGGCGAGCGGCGAGGCCTGTACCGTCAGCCCGGCGCCGTTGAGCTGCACCTTCGCGCCGCCCTCGGCCCAGAAGACGCTGTCGGGCTTCAGCAGTTGGCGATACTCCGGCTTAATGTGCAGATCGATATCGAAGGCGTTGGTCCGCGGGCGGACGGTAATGACTTCACCCACCTCAAATTTGCGGTACAGCACCACCGAGCCCGCCTGCACGTCCGGCAGCGAGCTGGCCGTAAGCGTCAGGGTGGTGGTCGGCAGGTCGCCGATACTGTTCTCCAGCGCCTTCTCCAGATTGGCGTACAGCGGATAGGAATCCTTCATGGCGCCGCTCTTGCCCGGCAGAATGCGGATACCGCCGCTGAGCCACTCGCTGGCGCTGGCGCCGAGAAACTCGACGCCGTCGAGACCAACCTTAACGTCTACCCGGCTGTTGACCACGAACTTACTGTCGCCGTGGAGCAGATCCCGGTACTGCGGATCTATCGCCGCCGAGAACGTTACCCCGCTGGCGCCCAGCTTACGCTCAAGGATCTGGCCAACTTTGACGCCGTGCAGGATGATCGGCTGTCCGCCGTCAATGCCGTAGGAGTCCGGCGCGGTCAGCGTAAAGGTGATAACCCCCGGCTGCTGGAGCAGGGTTTTATCGGCCGGCACGACCACGAAATGGTCGCGCGGCTCGCCGTCGCCGGGCACCAGCTCAAAGGTGCTGCCGGTCAGCAGCGAGCTGAGGTTGGCGTTGTCCAGCGAGATCTTCGGATTGCGCAGCTCGATGCGGGTATTCTCCCGCAGCAGGCTGACGACGCTCGGATCGACGGTCATTTCGCCGGTTACCGTACCGCCGGGATTGAGGTTAACCTTGGTCAGCTGGCCGACCTCCAGACCCTGATACATCAGCGCGGTGGAGCCTGCCTTCAGCCCGTCGCCGCCCGGCAGATCGAGCTTCACTATCACCCCGCGCTGGCTGTGCGCCAGGTCCTCATACAGCCCGAAATCGTCGTTCTGATCTGCCGGTTTAGAGTCCGCCGGCGAGTCAAAGGCGATGGCGCCGTTAACCAGCGCCGCCAGGCTTTCAAGCTGTACCTTCGCCCCGCCGAAGCCGACGTCGGCCTTCACGCCAGACACGTTCCAGAAGCGGCTGCCTTTTTTCACCAGGTTAGTGAAGCGGCGTTCAATCAGCAGATCGATAGTCACGCCCTGGTGATTGGTGTTGATGGAGTAGTCATACACCCGGCCTACCGGGATCTTGCGGAAGTAGACCAGCGAACCGCTGCTCAGGGAGCCGAGGTCGGCCGCGTGCAGATGGATCATCAATTCGCCGTTATTGAGGTGGAAACGGGGCTGAGTATCCAGTGCGGTAAAGTGATCCTGCTCTTTACCTTCCCCGGGCATCATGCCGATATAGTTACCGCCCACCAGCGCATCAAGCCCCGAAACGCCTGCCAGAGAGGCTTTGGGCGTCACCAGCCAGAACTGCGTTTGATCGCGCAGCGCGTCCTTCATACTGTTTTTAATGCTGACCTTAACCTCAATTTTATTGAGATCCTTGCTGAGGCTGATCTCCTGCACGGTGCCGACTTCCACGCCCTGATAGCGAACCGGAGTTCGGCCAGGGACGATGCCGTCAGCGGACATGAAGTCGATGGTGACGGTGGTGCCGCGGTCCTCATAGGTGGTCCAGATTAGCCAGCCAGCAATCAGCAGAGCGATTATCGGCAGCAGCCAGAAAGGCGAAATACGGCGTTTGGTTTTAATTCGCGCTTCAGTCGGTGAAGCGGGCGTTTCCTGACTCATGTGCGTCCCAAAGTAAGCGGCTGTCCAGCCATTCAACAGCAAGAATAGTCAATATTACCGCTGCGCCGAAATAGAACGCGGCGGGCCCCATAGTAAAAGCAAGCAGCTGGTCGCGATTGATAAGCGACATCGTCAGCGCCATCACGAACAGGTCGAGCATTGACCAGCGGCCAATCCAGGTGACGATCCGCAGCAGCAGAATACGCGTTTTCAGCCCCTGTTCGCACTTAAAATGAATAGAGATAAGCAGCGTCAGCAGCACCAGTACTTTGGTAAACGGCACCAGGATACTGGCGATAAACACCACGGCGGCAACGGCGATATTGCTACTGGCAAGCGACATGATGCCGGAGAGGATCGTATCGTCCTGGCGGGCGCCGTTCACGTAGATGATTGAGATAGGCAGCATGTTGGCCGGAAATAGAAAAATCAGCGAGGCGATGAGTGCGGCCCAGCTCTTCTGCAGGCTGTAGGGCTGGCGGTGGCGCAGCGGGATATGGCAGCGGCGGCAGCGGCCCCGGGCGTCGGCAAACCCCGTGTGATAGCAGCCGAGGCAGACCTGCAGGCCGGGGTCCGGACGCAGGGCAGGGCGCTGAGGATAGAAGCGGTCCCACAGCTGCTCAACGTTAAGGTGAATCAGGGTCAGAATACTCAGCAGCACCAGCGAGACGAAGGCAATCAGGCCGATGCCCGGCTGCAGGAAGGCGTAGTCCTGAACCTTGATAGAGGCGACGCCAATGCCCACCAGGTAAATATCGAGCATGACCCACTCTTTAAGCTTCTCCAGCATGATAAGGACCGGACGCAGGTTCATGCCGAGGATATTGCCGAGCCAGAGATAGGCAATCGCCATCACCAGCACCAGCGGCGCGCCGACCGTGCAGAAAAACACCATGGCGGCGGGGATAGGATCGCCCTGATCGGTCATCTGCCAGATCCCCTGCAGCAGGCTGGCGTTAAGCTGCATACCGAACAGATCCAGGTGCAGCAGCGGTTCGCTCCAGGCGAAGGGCATCAGCAGCAGCATGGTGATGGCCATGGCCCCGAGCCGGGTCAGCGACCAGTCGCGGCCGCTGCGAATTTTCGCATTGCAGCAGGGACAGCGCGCCAGCTGGTGCGTTTTCACCGGCGGCAGTCTGAACAGGGTGTCGCACTCCGGGCAGCGGTGATAGGCAGGCAGGGCGAGGGGTTCACGGATGGCGTGAATCGTAATTTTTTTACCCGGCGTTATTTGAGTCGCTCTTCGTGCCATTTAGTGGTTTTTAAAATGGATGTATAACGCTATCTTAACATGAATGAAATCAACTTGAGCCTACGCGTAATTAATGATTATTTTATTACGCTGTGTAGTGGTAGTTAACGACAGTAACAAGTGAATATAAAATGAGCAAAATAGCATTTTACGCGGAGCTTAACCGCGATTTTCAGGCATTAATGGCAGGTGAAACCAGTTTTTTAGCCACACTCTCTAATACCAGCGCGCTGCTCTACGAACGTCTGAGCGACGTCAACTGGGCGGGGTTTTATCTGCTCGAAGGGGATACGCTGGTACTGGGGCCGTTCCAGGGCAAAATTGCCTGCGTGCGCATTCCCGTCGGGCGCGGCGTGTGCGGTACCGCCGCCGCCAGCCGCAAGGTGCAGCGCGTCGATGACGTTCACGCCTTCGATGGCCACATCGCCTGCGATGCCGCCAGCAACGCTGAAATTGTGCTGCCGCTTGTCGTAAATGGGCAAGTCATTGGCGTTCTTGACATCGACAGCACCGCGTATTCGCGGTTTAGTGCTGAGGATGAGCAGGGGCTTTGCCAGCTGGTCAGCCAGCTTGAAGCGCTGCTTGCGGGGACCGATTATCATAAATTCTTTCAGCCTGTCGCAGGATAATCAACGGATAACGTAGCAATTACCGATGGCGTCATTATAATGGCGCCTGTTCATGCCTGCGGAAAGTTGGCTACGTCCGTTGTAATCAGGAAATTTCATGGAAAATCAACCTAAGTTGAATAGCAGTAAAGAAGTTATCGCTTTTCTGGCCGAACGCTTTCCCCACTGTTTTAGTGCTGAAGGCGAAGCGCGCCCGCTGAAAATTGGTATTTTTCAGGATCTGGTGGCGCGCGTTGAGGGTGAGATGAATCTCAGCAAAACTCAGCTGCGCTCTGCTTTACGTCTTTATACCTCCAGCTGGCGCTACCTGTACGGTATCAAAGCCGGCGCGACCCGCGTTGATCTGGACGGTAATGCCTGCGGCGAACTGGATGAACAGCACGTTCAGCATGCCCGCCAGCAGCTGGAAGAAGCCAAAGCCCGCGTGCAGGCCCAGCGCGCCGAGCAGCAGGCGAAGCGACGAGAAGCCGCCGCTGCCGCCGGCGAGCAGGAAGGTGCGCCGCGTCGCGAGCGTAAACCGCGTCCGCAGCCGCGCCGCAAGCCTGAAGGCAGCGAGCAGCGCAAACCGCGCAACAGCGAGAGACCCGCCGCCGCCAAAGCGCCGCGTCCGGAACGTGAAGAGAAATTCACCCCGGTCTCAGATGTGTCCGAATTATCCGTTGGCCAGTCTCTGAAAGTAAAAGCGGGCAACAACGCAATGGATGCCACTGTACTGGAGATCACCAAAGATGGCGTTCGTGTACAGCTGACTTCTGGTATGTCAATGATTGTACGCGCAGAACATCTGGTGTTCTGAAACGGAGGCCGGGCCAGGCATGAACAGATTCTTTAAGGTCACCGCGCTCGCTGGCATGCTGTTAATGGCGGGCCAGTCTGTCGCGGTAGACAGCATTACCAATATTACTGAGGCTTCGCAAATTCCGGTCTTAAAGGAAGAGCCTCAGCACGCAACGGTAAGCGAGCGGGTAACGTCTCGCTTTACCCGTTCCCACTATCGTCAGTTCAGCCTCGACGAGGCGTTCTCGGCAAAAATTTTCGATCGCTACCTTAACCTGCTCGATTACAGCCACAATGTGCTGCTGGCAAGCGACGTTGCGCAGTATGAACCGCGCAAGAGCGAGGTTGGCGATGAGCTGCGCAGCGGCAAGCTCAACCTGTTTTACGACCTCTACAACCTCGCGCAGAAGCGCCGCTTTGAGCGCTATGAATACGCGCTGAAGGTGCTCGATCGCCCGATGGACTTTACCGGTAAAGACACCTTCAACCTCGACCGCAGAAAATCGCCGTGGCCTAAGGATGAGGCGGAGCTCAACGCTCTGTGGGACGGCAAGGTCAAATTTGACGAGCTGAGCCTGAAGCTGACCGGCAAAACGGACAAAGAGATCCGCGACACCCTCCAGCGCCGCTACAAGTTCGCCATCCGCCGCCTGGCGCAGACCAACAGCGAAGACGTGTTCTCGTTGGCGATGACCGCCTTTGCGCACGAAATCGACCCGCACACCAACTATCTTTCGCCGCGCAATACTGAACAGTTCAATACCGAGATGAGCCTCTCGCTTGAGGGGATCGGCGCGGTGCTGCAGATGGACGATGACTACACGGTGATCAACTCGCTGGTGGCCGGCGGTCCGGCGGCGAAAAGTAAAGCCATCAGCGTTGGCGATCGCATCGTCGGCGTAGGGCAGACCGGCAAGCCGATGGTGGATGTGATCGGCTGGCGACTGGATGACGTGGTGGCGCTGATTAAAGGACCGAAGGGCAGCAAAGTTCGCCTCGAAGTGCTGCCGGCTGGCAAAGGCTCTAAAACCCGCTTCGTGACCCTGACCCGCGAGCGCATTCGCCTGGAAGACCGCGCCGTGAAGATGTCGGTGAAAACCGTCAACGGCGAGAAGGTCGGCGTACTCGATATTCCGGGCTTCTACGTTGGGCTGACCGATGACGTTAAGGCCCAGCTGCAGAAGCTGGAAAAACAGAACGTTCGCAGTATCGTTATCGACCTGCGCAGCAACGGCGGCGGCGCGCTGACCGAAGCGGTCTCCCTCTCCGGACTGTTTATTCCTTCCGGGCCAGTGGTGCAGGTGCGCGATAACAACGGCAAGGTGCGCGAAGACAGCGACACCGACGGCGTGGTTTACTACAAAGGCCCGCTGGTGGTGCTGGTTGACCGCTTCAGCGCCTCCGCGTCGGAAATCTTCGCCGCGGCAATGCAGGACTACGGCCGCGCGCTGATTGTCGGCGAGCCGACCTTTGGTAAAGGTACGGTACAGCAGTACCGCTCCCTGAACCGCATCTACGATCAGATGCTGCGCCCCGACTGGCCGGCGCTGGGTTCGGTGCAGTACACCATCCAGAAGTTCTACCGCATCAACGGCGGCAGCACGCAGCGTAAAGGCGTCACGCCGGATCTGCTGATGCCGACGGCGAGCGAAGATACGGAAACCGGCGAGAAGTATGAAGACAACGCGCTGCCGTGGGACAGCATCAATGCGGCGACCTACGTCAAGTCGGGCGATCTTAAGCCGTTCGAGCCGCAGCTGCTGAAGCTGCACAGCGACCGTATCGCCAAAGATCCGGAGTTCCAGTACATCATCAAAGATATCGCCCGCTTTAATGCCCTGAAGGCGCAGCGCAACGCGGTATCGCTCAACTACGCCCAGCGGCTGAAAGAGAACGATGAGGACGACGCAATCCGCCTGGCGCGTATCAACGACCGCTACAAGCGCGAAGGCAAGCCGCCGCTGAAGAAGCTGGATGATTTGCCGAAGGATTACAAAGAGCCGGATCCTTATCTTGATGAAACGGTCCATATTGCCCTCGACCTGGCGAATATGGAAAAAGCATCGCCGGCGGCGACGCCCGCTCCGGCAAAATAACCCGCAACAGGCACAAGAAATTGTGCCTGTTTTTTTTACCTCTGTTATTGCTGCGTCAGCGAGATGATACAAAGTGTAAAGTTGTGTTTTTCTCGTGACTTAGCGCCCTTCGATCGTTGAAAATCCCCGCCACGCCCATACGATTGGGTAATCGCATAGTGCGTTTTGTTAAATCGAGGTTAAAAGATAATTATGATGCGAATCGCGCTTTTCCTGGTGACCAACCTGGCGGTAATGGTCGTATTCGGGCTGGTACTGAGCCTGACGGGGATTCAGTCGAGCAGCGTAACGGGGCTGCTTATTATGGCGGCGCTGTTTGGTTTCGGCGGCTCTATTGTGTCGCTGCTGATGTCAAAATGGATGGCGCTGAAGTCGGTGGGCGGCGAGGTTATTGAGCAGCCGCGTAACGAAACCGAGCGCTGGCTGATGGATACCGTCGCCGCGCAGTCGCGCCAGGCGGGGATCGCCATGCCGCAGGTGGCCATCTACCATGCGCCGGATATCAACGCCTTTGCTACCGGCGCGCGGCGCGACGCCTCGCTGGTAGCGGTCAGCACCGGGCTTTTACAAAATATGAGCCGCGACGAGGCTGAGGCGGTTATTGCCCACGAAATCAGCCACGTCGCCAACGGCGACATGGTTACCATGACCCTGATTCAGGGCGTGGTGAACACCTTTGTTATCTTCATCTCGCGCATCATCGCGCAGCTGGCGGCCGGGTTTCTCGGCGGCAACCGCGACGAAGGGGAAAGCAGCAGCGGTAACCCGCTGATCTATTTCGCCGTGGCGACGGTGCTGGAGCTGGTGTTCGGGATTCTGGCGAGCATCATCACCATGTGGTTCTCCCGCCACCGCGAATTCCACGCCGACGCCGGCTCCGCCCGCCTGGTGGGCCGCGAAAAGATGATTGCCGCCCTGCAGCGCCTGAAAACCAGCTACGAGCCGCAGGAAGAGAGCAGCATGATGGCGTTTTGCATCAACGGCAAATCTAAGTCGCTGAGCGAGCTGTTTATGACTCACCCGCCGCTGGATAAGCGCATTGAAGCCCTGCGCAGCGGCGAATATCTTAAATAAGCCGCCTGGTTTCCCGAGCGCCTCCCGTGAGGCGCTTTTTTTTGCCAAAAGAGCCTCTCAGTGTCGCATATTAGCGCTTTCAGAGGGCGACAGCCGTTGCGGCTGGCGGCGGGCGAAATTATAATAAAAACCAGTTCTGAATTTTATAAAACAAGATGCGGTGAGGTGATAAATGGCAGTCGCAGATTTAGATAAACAGCCTGATTCCGTCTCTTCTGTCCTGAAGGTCTTTGGCATCCTTCAGGCGCTGGGGGAAGAGCGCGAGATAGGAATTACCGAGCTGTCGCAGCGCGTCATGATGTCAAAAAGCACCGTGTACCGCTTTTTGCAGACAATGAAGTCGCTGGGCTACGTCGCCCAGGAGGGTGAATCAGAAAAGTACTCGCTGACCCTTAAGCTGTTCGAGCTGGGCGCAAGGGCGCTGCAGAATATCGATCTTATCCGCAGTGCGGACATCCAGATGCGTGAGCTGTCGCGGCTGACGAAAGAGACGATTCACCTTGGATCGCTGGACGAAGACAGCATTGTCTACATTCACAAAATCGATTCGATGTATAACCTGCGCATGTACTCCCGCGTGGGTCGCCGCAATCCGCTTTACAGCACCGCCATCGGCAAAGTGCTGCTGGCGTGGCGCGATCGCGCCGAAGTGGAGCAGATCCTGTCTCAGGTGGAGTACAAGCGCAGCACTTCCCGCACCATCGTCAGCACGGCCGATCTTCTGCCGGTGCTGGATCGGGTGCGCGAACAGGGCTACGGGGAAGATAACGAAGAGCAGGAAGAGGGCCTGCGCTGCATCGGCGTGCCGGTTTTCGATCGCTTCGGCGTGGTGACGGCCGGGCTGAGTATCTCTTTCCCGACCCTGCGCTTTTCAGAGGAGCGTTTGCAGGAATACGTTGCCATGCTGCACACCGCGGCACGCAAAATCTCCGAGCAGATGGGATATAACGATTATCCTTTCTGAGGCGCCTGACGATAAAAAAACGCCGCTGCTGCGGCGTTTTGCCGTTCTGGTTCAGTCATCTACTACGGTCTGAACTTTGCGCAGGAGCGGGCAGCTGCTGGTGCCGATGATCCCACTATCGGAATGGACGTACTGCGCGGTGCTGGTGCCTCTGGCGGCGAGGTATTTGCACTGCAGGCCGAGGCCGGCCGCGTTCTGGTGGCTAGCGAACAGCACGCCGTAACCGCTCAGCAATAGCGCCAGCCAGGCGATGGCCAGCACAATAAGCGTACGAAGTAAGAAATGCATATCATCCTCAATACGGTGGTTTCATCTCTTCAGATTAAGGATGAGGTTGCTGAGGACAAGTTGATGATTCCTAAAGTTGAGCATGTTGTTTCTGGTGAGCTTAAGTTTAAGCTTCGCGTGCTATCTTTTGAATCAGTTACTGTTGCCCGGAGTATGGAGTGAAAAAATTACCGCGTATCATTCTGGTCGTCGTTCTGCTGATCGCCTGCCTGCTGCTGTGGACGCAGATGATCAACGTAATGTGCGATCAGGACGTTCAGTTTTTCAGCGGCATCTGCACGGTGAACAAGTTTATTCCGTGGTAGGTAATTTTTCACGGCGGTGATTTTCTTCTCCAGGCCGGGTGGTAGAATGGCACCTTCTATTTGAGGTGGTGAAATGGTTGATTTGATGAATTCCGGCATGTTGAATCTGGTCTCGCTGGCGGTCTTGCTGCTGGTTGCCGTCGTGGGGCTGATCGTCTGGTTTTTTGTGCATCGGGCAAGCTCGCGGGCCAATGAGCAAATCGAGTTGCTGGAAGCGCTGCTCGATCAGCAGAAGCGGCAAACCACGCTGCTGCGTCGCCTGTGCGAGGCAAACGAGCCGGAGCGCGAAGAGCCGGTGCAGGCGTCAAAAAAAGCGCAGCAGGATGACGAAGGGGATGATTTTATCCGCCTGGTGGCCGAGCGCTAAGTGAAAGGCTCCCGCTGGCGGTGCCGCCGGGAGCCTGGTCAGAACACTTTTATATAAAATATAGCGACAGCTTCTTTATAACCGCCATTCTCATCGCCGCACTTCACTCTTCCGGATTTAACATTTTGCCGCCGACTATCGTTTTTGGCGTCAGCGAAACGTTTTTATTGCCGCTTTAGCCATAAAATGTCATCAGTTCTTCATTATTTTCCAGTATTACTATTAATAAATGCAGGTGTTTATTGTCGGCAGCGACGAAACTAATCGTGAATTAATATGCGCATAGTTATGCAAAAAATATTCTAAGATTAGAAAATCATCTGGTACAACCTGTGATAACGTGGACGAACGGAACTTATTGAGCTATGGTAAAAAAGTTGCAGAATCCTTGTCGCGCGGTGCGCCGCCCGTGGGGCAAGGGCGCTGTTAACACGCATAATTGCGCAGCCGGCCACTTTCGTATGTGTGATTTGTGCGACCGATCGAGACATATTTAAAAATGGCTTGCGATCGTAAACATTGTGTGTGATAACACGTTTTGGGTTAAACGAGGTACAGTTCTGTTTATGTGTGGCATTATCAGTAAAGAAGTTCTGAGTAAACACGTTGTCGTTGAATACCGCTTCTCTGCCGAACCTTTTATTAGTGCCTCATGCAGTCATGTCTCTGTTTTAGCTATGTATGCGCCCGCGGGCAAAGAAAACATTCAAAGGAATTTTGCAAATGGCAAAGATTAAAGGTCAGGTTAAGTGGTTCAACGAGTCTAAAGGTTTTGGCTTCATTACTCCGGCTGACGGCAGCAAAGACGTGTTCGTACACTTCTCTGCCATCCAGGGTAATGGCTTCAAAACTCTGGCTGAAGGCCAGAACGTTGAATTCGAAATCCAGGACGGCCAGAAAGGCCCGGCAGCTGTTAACGTAACGGCTATCTGATTCGAATCCACTGAGTCAATTTGACATCAGCCATAAAGCCTCGCTAAACGCGGGGCTTTTTATTATCCGTTGCAAACTGTGTCTGTGTTTCCCGCCTGTTGCGCTTTGTTGCAAAATTGCCGTGTTATTAGCATTGTTTAGCACCTCTTGCCTCGTTTTTTCGCGTTAAATCATCGGGTTGTAATCATAAAAATCCGGGAGCCGGAGTGCAAAACCATCGCTTTAACTTTCCCCCCGTCCGCTTTGGACTACTTTGTATTGCTATTCTCTGCTGCCTGGGCCTGCTGCTGGCCCGCGTCGGCTGGCTGCAGATCGTGGCGCCGGACAATCTGGTGAAGCAGGAGGATATGCGCTCCCTGCGCGAAGAGCCGATTGACGTGCCCAGGGGCATGATCACCGACCGCGAGGGCAGGCCGCTGGCGGTCAGCGTTCCGGTTAATGCGGTATGGGTCGATCCGCAAACCCTGCTGTCAAAGGGCGGCGTGGGGTTCGACGCGCGCTGGCGGGCGCTGGCCGAGACGCTGCACCTGTCGCTGAGCGATCTGCAGGCGCGCATTGGCCAGCATCCCCACGGCCGCTTCCTCTACCTGGCCCGCCAGGTCGATCCCCAGCAGGCCGCGTGGATTAATAAGCTGCACCTGCCCGGTATCAATCTCAGAGAAGAGTCCCGGCGCTTTTATCCCGCCGGTCACGTCGCGGCCAACCTGATCGGCTTTACCAATATCGACGATCAGGGTATCGAAGGCGTCGAAAAAAGCTTCAACGCCCAGCTGCAGGGCAAGCCGGGCCTGCGGCGGGTGCGCAAGGACCGCTACGGGCGGGTGATTGAAAATCTGACCGAAATCGCCCCGGTGCCGGCGCATAATTTGCAGCTCAGTATCGACGAGCGCCTGCAGACCGTTACCGAGGATGCGCTGGACAATGCCGTACGCTGGAATAAAGCCGACTCCGGCGCCGCGGTGCTGATTAAAATCGACACCGGCGAGATCCTGTCGATGGCAAGCTATCCCGACTTCAATCCTAACAATCGCGAAAATGCCACGCTCGATGATTTCCGCAACCGGGCCATCAGCGACACCTTTGAGCCAGGCTCCACCGTTAAGCCGATGGTTATCATGACCGCCCTGCAGCAGGGCATTGTGCAGCCGGACAGCGTGGTCGATACCCATCCCTACATGCTCGACGGCCACCGCATTCGTGACGTCGGCTACTATCCGGAGCTGACCCTGACCGGCATTCTGCAAAAATCGAGCGATACCGGCGTGTCGCGCCTGTCGCTGGCGATGCCCATCCAGCGGCTGCTCGACACTTACCGGGCCTTCGGTTTCGGCCAGCCGACGGGGCTGGGGCTGACCGGCGAAAGTCAGGGCTTCCTGCCCGAGCGCCGCTTCTGGAGCCAGCTGGACAGAGCCACCTTCGCCTTTGGCTACGGTCTGATGGTCACGCCTCTGCAGCTTGCCCACGTCTATGCCACCATCGGCGGCTACGGTGTCTCCCGCCCGCTGTCGATAACCCGGATCGATCCGCCGGTGGTGGGGCACCAGGTGATGTCGCCCGCCATTGTCCACCAGGTTGAGCATATGCTGGAGAGCGTGGCTCTGCCGGGCGGCGGCGGCATTAAAGCCGCGGTACGCGACTATCGCGTGGCGGTAAAAACCGGGACTGCCAAAAAAATTGGTCCGGACGGTAAATATGTGAACAAATATATTGCCTACACGGCGGGCGTGGCGCCGGCCAGCAGGCCGCAGTTTGCGCTGGCGGTAGTGATCAATAATCCGCAGAACGGCGACTATTACGGCGGCGCCGTGTCGGCGCCGGTATTCAGCCAGATCATGGGCGACGTGCTGCGCCTCGAAAATGTGCTGCCTGACGGCATCGCGCCCGGCTCCGATAACCTTATCGTCATGCACCGCAGCGGTGAAGGGGCCCCGGCGCTGTAGCGGTTTCACCGGAGGGCGAATAGCGGTACACTTTCGCCCTTTGCATCCTACCGGAGTTTCCATGTCCTGGAGTTGTCCCCTCTGCCACGCGCCGCTCACCCGGCAGCAAAATAGCTATCACTGCCCGCAGCGCCATCAGTTTGATGTCGCGAAGGAGGGGTACGTTAACCTGCTGCCGGTGCAGCACAAGCGCTCGAGGGATCCGGGCGACAGCCCGGAGATGATGCAGGCCCGGCGCGCCTTTCTTGACGCCGGGCACTACCGTCCGCTGCGCGACGCCGTGTGCGGTATTTTGCAGGAGGCCGGCGCGCGGCAGATCCTCGACATCGGCTGCGGCGAGGGGTACTACACCCACGCCTTCGCCGCCATCGCTCCCCGGACCTTTGGCCTTGACGTCGCGAAAGTGGCCGTCCGCTACGGCGCTAAGCGCTATCCGCAGGTGCAGTTCTGCGTCGCCTCCAGCCAGCGGCTGCCTTTTGAGGACGCCTGCATGGATGCCGTGGTGCGCATCTACGCGCCCTGCAACCCGCAGGAGCTGGAGCGGGTGGTGAAGCCCGGTGGTCTGGTCATTACCGTCACGCCGGGACCGCGGCACCTGATGGAGCTGAAGGGGCTGATTTACGATGAGATCCGCCTGCACGACGAAAACCGGGAGCAGCTGGCGGGATTTGCGCGCGTCGCGCAGCAGGCGCTGGCGTATCCGATGCAGCTGAGCGGTAAGGAAGCGGTGGCGCTACTGCAGATGACGCCGTTTGCGTGGCGGGCTAAGCCGCAGGTGTGGGAGAGTCTGGCGCAGCGGGAACATTTTGCCTGCCAGACCGACTTTCTTATCCAGGTCTGGCAGCGGGAGGGTTAGCCGGCGAAGTGGCTCCAGAGGATCTGCACGCCGATGCCGATCAGCACGATGCCGCCGAGAATTTCGGCCCGCTTGCCGAGCAGCGGGCCAATGAAGCGCCCGACCATAATGCCCAGCGTGGTCATAATAAGCGTGGCGCAGCCGATAGTCAGCGCGGTGAGAATGATATTGACCTGCAGAAAAGCGAGGCCGACGCCGACGGCCATCGCGTCAAGGCTGGTGGCGATGGCGGTTGTCACCAGCAGCCAGAAGCCGTGGCGGCGGGGCGGCGTCTGCTCTTCATCATCATCGGCGCGCCAGCCTTCAATCAGCATCCGGCCGCCGAGAAATACCAGCAGCGCAAAGGCAATCCAGTGATTCCACGCCAGCACGAACTGGCTGGCGAGCATCCCCAGCGCCCAGCCGATCAGCGGCGTCGTCGCTTCAACCGCGCCGAAAATGAGTCCGGTGCGCAGGGCTTCAGAGAATTTGGGTTTATGCAGCGCGGCCCCTTTGCTGATGGAGACGGCAAACGCGTCCATCGACATTCCAAAGGCAAGAAGCAGGGTGGCTGAGAGGTTCATGGCATATCCAGACCGGGGAAATATCCATACGACACACCGCTGCCCCCAGTAAATATACGCCCGCTCAGGCGTAATGCGGCAGTGTGTCTATGGTCTCGCCTGACTGTCAGTGACAGTCCGTACGCGCCACGTTTTGCAACGAGTATGTTGACGCGTACATCTCCGGTGTGGAAATCGGCTACTCCCCAACGACGAGCGCAACCTTAACATAATTTTAGAATATAAAACAATGTTCAAGGGATATTATTTATTTCTCTAATTGATAACGATTTTCATTTAAAAACAATGGTAATAAAAACGTTAATAAATATGAGGGATCAGGTCGGGTAATATAGCCCGTGCTATATTATAAACTGTATAAAACAGCGGCAAATATAGCACAAGGTATGTTTGTAACTTATTGAGTTTAAATGAGTAATTTATAAATCTTTTCCAGATCGTTTATATTCCGTACGCGGATAAGCAGTCGCCTCTGTTCTAATTGCATTACCAGCACGCCATCTTCAGATAAATTCATGGCTTTAATCCGGGAATAGGCAATCCATGCTCCGGCGAAAAACAGGCCGCCGGATTTAAAGACAATCTTCGGGATGCGGATCCAGAACAGATAAAGTCCCATCAGGGCCAGCGCACATAATAACCACGTGGTGATCGGCTGGCCGCGGTTGACGATGTTCTGCCAGATAAGAATGGCCACCAGGCCGACAAAGATAATGCCGTCCACCCGGCCGCGGCGCAGCAGGGGCGTGGCCAGCAGCACCGGGCCTTTAAGGCGCGGCAGGATGAACTGATCGTAGATGGCGAATGCCAGCAGGGCGGCGATAAAGGCTATCAGCAGCCAGTCGGTAAGCGACATAGGGCCTCCGGAAATAAAAAAGCCGGGAGCGTTTGCCCCCGGCGGATACGGATATGTGATTACAGGCCCAGCAGGCCGACGGCGTAGCCGGCGATACCGATGACGAAGAAGCCCACGATGATCCACAGCGGGTTGACTTTCTTGCGCAGCAGCCACATGCAGGCAAAGGTCAGCAGCAGCGGCACCAGGCCCGGCATCAGCTGGTCGAGGATAGTCTGTACGGTGGTGACGCGGGTCTGGCCATCCTGACCGGTGATGGTGGAAACCACCAGCGGGATGTTAACGTGCGTCCACTTGTTGACCAGCGCCCCCATGACGAAGAGGCCGAGAATCGACGCCCCCTCCGTCAGCTTCTGCAGGAAGCCGCCGCCCATATCGGAAACGATATCGACCCCTTTGCGGTAGCCGTAGGCCACGCCGTAGTAGCGGGTCGCCAGGCGCACCAGGTTAAACAGGATAAAGAACAGCAGCGGGCCGAGCAGGCTGCCGCTCATGGCGATGCCTGCGCCGAGGGCCGCAAATACCGGACGCACCGTGCCCCAGAAAATCGGGTCGCCGACGCCCGCCAGCGGGCCCATCAGGCCGACTTTGATGCCGTTGATGGCGCCGTCGTCGATCTCCGCGCCGTTGGCGCGCTGCTCTTCCATCGCCAGCGTTACGCCGAGCACCGGTGCCGCAACGTAAGGATGGGTGTTAAAGAACTCCAGGTGGCGCTTGATAGCCTGACGGCGCGCTTCGTTGTTCTCCGGATAGAGGCGCTTAATCGCCGGGACCATTGAGAAGCAGAAGCCCAGCGCCTGCATACGTTCAAAGTTCCACGAGCCCTGAAACAGGTTGGAGCGGATGAACACGCCGCGAATATCGCCCGGAGTGAGTTTTTTCACCGAGGTAGTTTTAGTCATATCAACCATGTTGCTCACCCGTTAGTCCAGTTGGTTGTCGAGATCGTTAGCAGCAGCCTGCGCCGGGGCACCCGCCACGCGGTTGTATTTCGGGCTCAGCTGGATGTAGAGAATGGCCATGACGGCACCAATCACGCCCAGACCGACCAGGTTAAAGTTGGTGAAGGCGGCGGTCACGAAGCCCAGGTAGAAGAACGGCATCAGGTAGCCCGCGCGCATCATGTTGATGACCATCGCGTAACCGACCACCACGATCATGCCGCCGGCGATGTTCAGACCGCTGGTTACCACTTCCGGAATGGCGTTGAGCATGTTCTGCACTTCGCTGGTGCCGACGGAGACAGCCACGATGACTGCCGGGATGGCGATACGCATAGCCTGCAGGAACAGCGAGGAGACGTGCAGCCAGGAAAGGGTCGTGAGGTTGCCTTTCTCCGCTGCCTTATCCGCCGCGTGCTGGAATGCCACGGTGATGGTGCGCACGATGATAGTCAGTACCTGACCGGCCGCCGCCAGCGGGATAGCCAGCGCGATACCTGCGCCGATGCTCTGGTGTCCGGCGATGACCAGCACGGTTGAAATGATGGAGGCGAGGGCGGCATCCGGCGCAACGGCGGCACCGATGTTCATCCAGCCGAGGGCAATCATCTCCAGCGTACCGCCGATGATGATGCCGGTTTTCATATCGCCGAGTACGGCACCGATTAAGGTACACGCCACCAGCGGACGGTGAAACTGAAATTCATCGAGTACGGATTCCATACCCGCGATACACGCGACGACGAACACCAGCACAATCTGAAGAGTGGTAATCTCCATTGTACTTCTCCTGTAACGTAAGACTTAACGATGAGTAATCAAAACCCGCCAGGCTGCTTTATTTTTCAACCTTAGCGATCAGGTCCATCATTTTGAGTTTTTGATCGGTAGAGACTTTCCGCGCCTCAAGCTCAATACCGCGAGCGTTAAGCTTCCGGAAGGCTTCAATGTCTTTCTGGTCAACGGAAATCGCGTTATTGACCTGGGTTTTACCCTGGTGGAAGGCCATGCCGCCGATGTTCACGGAGGTGATTTTCACGCCCTGTTCCACGATGCGCTCAACGTCCGTCGGGTTAGTGAACAGCAGCATCACGCGCTCGCCGGCGTACTGCGGGTTGTTGTAGACGCGGATCATTTTGGCAATATCGACCACGTGGGCGGTGACGCCCGGCGGTGCGACCTGAGTGAGCAGCGTTTTGCGCACCTTGTCGGCGGCGACTTCGTCGCTGACGACGATGATGCGCGAAACGTTGGTCTCTTTGGTCCAGCGGGTCGCCACCTGGCCGTGGATCAGGCGGTCGTCGATGCGCGCCAGGCCAATAACCATATAGTCATTCGGGCCCATCGGTTTAGCGGGGGCCGCCGCTTTCGGCGCGGCGGGTGCTGCCGGGGCCGCTTTTTCTGCGGGCTTCGCTTTCAGCGCTTTTACGCCTTCGCGTCCGGTCTCAACCGCCAGCGCCACCAGTTCGTCGAAGCTGGGGTTATCGTCGCGGCCCATGAAGGTCTCAACCAGCATCGGGATGTTGACGCCGGCGACCACTTCATAGTTCTCTTTATCGACGACCATCCGGCTTGCGGCGTTGAACGGGCTACCGCCCCAGGTATCGACCAGAAACAGCACGCCTTTGCTGGTATCCAGTTTCTCCAGCTGTGCGGTGTACTTCTCGATCAGCGTCTCCGCATTCTCGCCGGGAACGAAGTCGATCCAGCCGACGTTTTCCTGCTCGCCGAGGAGCATTTCAGCTGTTTTCAGCAGCTGTTCTGCCGCCCAACCATGTGTGCCTATTACAATAGCAATCGTCACTTGCTACCTCCTTTATTATCGTGACATCCGTCAGGCGGATGTATCATGAACCGAATCGATTCAGACGAGGGTTAGAAATAAAAAATCACACAACCGCGAATTATTTTAGATAGTGAAAAAATAATTAATGTGATGAAGGTCGGTAAATTACTCATCTGTAAGCAATAATTTTGGGGCGCAAAAAATCTGCAGCAGAGTGCAAAGTGCGGTAAATTTTTACCGCTTTGCCTGTCTCTCTGTTATGTTTAGCATCCGTTTAACTAGACAGGAGTACAGGGCGTAGCCCGCAATATGGACCGTCATCGACGCCAGTTCAGCCTTTGGCCCCCGGCCATCTCAACACGCATTTACCTCATCTCTCGTCATGCCGACGCATTTCATTCTGATAGCCGGAGCGCAACATGGAACTGTTAATGGATCCCTCTATCTGGGCAGGCCTGCTGACCCTGGTCGTGCTGGAAATCGTTCTTGGTATCGACAACCTGGTATTTATCGCCATTCTTGCCGACAAGCTGCCGCCAAAGCAGCGCGACAAGGCGCGCCTTATCGGCCTGTCGCTGGCGCTGGTAATGCGACTGGGGCTGCTGTCCGTTATTTCCTGGATGGTGACGCTGACCAAGCCGCTGTTCAGCGTTGGGGACTACGCGTTTTCGGGCCGCGACCTGATCATGCTGCTGGGCGGTATCTTCCTGCTGTTCAAGGCCACCACGGAGCTGCACGAGCGGCTCGAGAATAAGCAGCACGATGGCGGCCACGGCAAAGGCTATGCCAGCTTCTGGGTTGTGGTGCTGCAGATTGTGGTTCTGGACGCCGTCTTCTCGCTGGATGCGGTGATCACCGCCGTGGGTATGGTGAACCATCTGCCGGTCATGATGGCGGCGGTGGTGATAGCGATGGGTATGATGCTGCTGGCGTCGAAGCCGCTGACCAATTTCGTCAACCAGCATCCGACGGTGGTCGTGCTGTGCCTGAGCTTCCTGCTAATGATCGGCCTGAGCCTGGTGGCGGAAGGCTTCGGTTTCCATATTCCGAAGGGCTACCTCTACGCGGCTATCGGCTTCTCGATAATTATCGAGCTTTTTAATCAGATAGCCCGCCGCAACTTCATTCGCCACCAGTCCAGCCAGCCGCTGCGCGCCCGCACCGCCGACGCTATCCTGCGCCTGATGGGCGGCCGCAAGCAGAGCGTAAGTGGGCACGCGGCGGAGAGTTCCGCCGCGGTGCCGGTGCCGGAAGGCGCCTTCGCCGATGAAGAGCGCTATATGATTAATGGCGTGCTGACCCTGGCTTCCCGCTCCCTGCGCAGCATGATGACGCCGCGCGGCGAGATAAGCTGGGTGGATGCTACCCTGGGTAAATCGGCGATCCGCGAACAGCTGCTCTCTTCGCCGCACAGCCTGTTTCCGGTCTGCCGGGGCGAGCTGGATGAGATTATCGGCATCGTGCGGGCGAAAGAGCTGCTGGTCGCCCTTGAGGCCGATGAGGATGTTGCGGCGATTGCCGCCGAGTCGCCGGCGATCGTGGTGCCGGAAACGCTGGATCCGATTAATCTGCTCGGCGTGCTGCGCCGGGCCCGGGGCAGCTTCGTCATCGTCACCAACGAGTTTGGCGTGGTGCAGGGGCTGGTCACGCCGCTGGACGTGCTGGAAGCGATCGCCGGCGAGTTCCCCGATGCCGACGAAACGCCGGAAATCGTGGTGGACGGGGACGGCTGGCTGGTAAAAGGCTCCACGGACCTGCACGCGCTGCAGCAGGTGCTGGCCCTTGACGGACTGGTAGACGAGGAGCAGAACGTAGCCACCGTCGCCGGACTGGTGATTGCGGAAAACGGCCACATTCCCCGCCGGGGCGACGTGCTGAATATCGCGCCGCTGATCGTCACCATTGTTGAGGCCAACGACTATCGGGTCGATTTAGTTCGCGTCGTGAAAGAACCTTCGCCTTACGACGACGAAGAGGAGTGATCCACCGCCGGTGGAGCGCTTTCCGCCAGCCAGCGCGGAAAGTCCGCCACCGGCATCGGTTCGGCATAGAGATAGCCCTGCAGGATATGCACTCCGCGCTGGCGCAGGTAGTCCGCCTGCTCCGGCGTTTCAACCCCTTCCGCCACCAGCCCGATATTGAGGCGCTGCCCCAGCGCAATAATCATATCCGTCACCGTAGAGTTCACCGCATCGGTTCCGATGGCGCCGGTGAATGACTTATCGATTTTGAGTATGTCGGGATGGAGCTGCTCCAGCCACAGCAGCGAGCTGCTGCCGGTACCGAAGTCGTCAATAGCGAGCAGGGCCCCTTTGCGGTGGAGTTCGTGCATGACCCGGTAATCAACGCCCTGCAGGCCGTCGCGCTCGGTCAGCTCCAGCACCAGCTGCTGGCGGCACGGCTGGCTAAACCACAGGGTATTAATATCATCGAGCAGCTCTCCCTTCAGGAAGTGGCTGGCGGCGACGTTGATGCTGATATGAAAATCGGCGCTGTCGGGGAAGAGATCAATCGAACGTACCGTTTCAGCAATCACGTAGCGGGTCAGGGGCGCGATTTGGCTGTTATTCTCCGCGACCGGAATAAATACGTCCGGCGAAATGCGGCCCAGCCGCGGGTTCTGCCAGCGCAGCAGAATTTCAACGCCGGCGCAGCGGCGGGTGCGGGCGTCTATCTGCGGCTGACAAAAAAGCTCAAATTCGCGGCCGACGATCCCGAGGTTTATCTCGCGAGAGAAGCTCATGCGCCCCGCCGTACTGACCCAGGCGATAGCGGTGAACAGCAGCGTAATCAGTGCGACCAGCGGCGTCTGAGTCGGCAGCCACGCCAGGGCAAGCCGGGTGGCGCCGGGGGTTTTCACGCTGATGCTGAAGGGAAACCGCGCTGAATGGCGGGTGACCAGCCCCTTCGCGTCCCGTTGCGCACTTTCCTGCAAAACGCCGTCAGGATCGGTATAGTTCCGGCCATTCACAGAGAGAATAACCTGCTGAATCAGCGGCGGCTGCGGTTCGAGCAGCAGCGTGCCCAGCAGGTGAATATTAATACCCAGCAGTACGCCGTCCTGGCCGTCGGCGGTGGCCGGAAACCACTGAAGCAGCAGCGGAGAGCCCTTAAGGAACGTATGGTCAGTGGTCAGGATCAGGCTGGGCCGCGGCGTCGGCAGCTGCGGCTGCAGGGCGTTGAGCGATACGTGACGGCTGCCCAGCACGCTTGAGCAGTAAATAATACCCTGCCGGACCAGCGAGATGGAGCGCAGGATTTGCAGCACGGCGGACTGCCGGCGCAGTTCGGCGTTGACCTCATCACAAGGTTGCCCCACCAGCCGGAGCAGGGCCCCGCGGCTCTCTTCCAGCGGACTCATCACCTTATCCAGCGTCTCTACGGTGTGGGCCGTAAAGCTATTAATGCGCTGCTGATTTAAGTTACGCTGCGAAATAAATCGCTGGCCGAAGGAGAGCAGGAGCGTGATCAGGGCGACGGCCAGGCACAGGGCGATCCGTCTGCGGCGGTATTGTTTGATGACCAGGGATGCTGTTTGCATGAATGACGCTTACTCCAGCGCGCGCTAGCCGGTCCGTGTTGCTTATAGAGCAAGTGTAGCGCTGGACGGAAAAAAAAGCCCGTCTGCGAGAGGCGGGCCGGAAGAGAAAAAATTCAGTCGCACTGCACCTTTATGGCAAGTCCGCCCCGGGATGTTTCCCGGTATTTGGCATTCATATCTTTGCCGGTTTCATACATCGTCTCAATGACCTTATCAAGAGAGACGCGCGGCTCGCTGGTGCGGCGCATCGCCATGCGCGCGGCGTTGATCGCCTTCACGGAGGCGATAGCGTTGCGCTCAATGCACGGTACCTGCACCTGCCCGGCAACCGGGTCGCAGGTCAGGCCCAGGTTGTGCTCCATGCCGATTTCCGCGGCTACGCACACCTGCTCGGGGCTGGCGCCCAGCAGCTCCGCCAGCCCGGCGGCGGCCATTGAGCAGGCTACGCCGACTTCACCCTGGCAGCCCACTTCGGCGCCCGAAATGGAGGCGTTCATCTTATACAGCGCGCCGATAGCGCCGGCGGCCATAAAGTAGCGGGTGTAAATATCCGGCGTCACCGGTTCAATAAACTGGTTCACGTAGGCCAGCACCGCCGGCACGATGCCGCAGGCGCCGTTCGTCGGGGCGGTTACCACCCGGCCACCGGCGGCGTTCTCTTCGTTAACGGCCAGGGCGAACATATTGACCCAGTCCACCACCGCCATCGGATCGCTGGAGGTTTTGTCCTGGCTTACCAGCATCCGGCGCAGCGCCGCGGCGCGGCGCGGCACCCGCAGCGGGCCGGGCAGCACGCCTTCGGTATTCAGGCCGCGATCGATGCAGGCCTGCATCGTCTGCCAGACGTTGGCGAAGTAGTCGGCAATCTCCTGCTTCGTATGCAGCGCCAGCTCGTTTTGCATCACCATGCCGGAAAGCGAGAGACCGGTCTCTTTGCAGTAGCCGAGCATCTCTTTCGCCGACGCGAAGGGATAAGGCACGCTGACGTCGCCGGTCAGGTCCTGGCCGAAGTGTTCGGCGTCAACGATAAAGCCGCCGCCGACCGAGTAGTAGGTTTTGCAGTGCACTTCCTGCTCGCCGGCCCAGGCGTGAATGGTCATGCCGTTCTCGTGCAGGGGCAGGTTATCGCTGTGAAAGCGCATCCCGTTGTCAGGAGGGAAGTCCACTTCGCGGCGGCCGTGGGCGAGCAGCAGGCGGCCGCGGTTTTCGACATCGCGGATAAACGCCGGAATGGCGTCTATCTCAACGGTATCCGGCATATTTCCGGCGAGACCCATGATAATGGCGATATCGGTATGGTGACCCTTACCGGTTAATGAGAGCGATCCGTAGACGTCTACCGCCACGCGGGTCACGTCATCAATCAGCCCCATATCGACCAGATCATCGACGAACTGCTTCCCGGCCTTCATCGGACCAACAGTATGGGAAGAGGAGGGACCGATCCCTACCTTGAACATGTCGAATATACTAATCACGTTAACGCTCCTGACAGGGCTGCCGGGGCATACCGGCAACGATGTTATAACTGCGCATAGTGTAAGAGGGAACACGGCGGGCAGCTTAACTATTCACATGAATTAAACTAATGCATTACCGCGGGTTAACTAATGCCGGGCGGCGAAATGCACAAACGCTGGGACGAGTATAGCTAAGGCCTGATGCCGATTTGTAACGCCAGCTCACGAATAATACCCGCGGTCATCCCCCAGACGAAGTAATGCTGATACCAGGAGAGCCAGACCCGGTGCGAGTTACCGCGGCGGTAAATATCCAGCGGATGGTAGCGGCTCAGGCGCAGGGCTTCCGCCAGCGGCATTTCAAACACCGCGGCGACCTCGTCTTCGCTGGCGCGGTAGTGCAGGTCCGGCGGGATCACGCCCACCACCGGCGTTACCTGAAAGCCGGTCACGCTGTCCACCGGCGGCAGTACGCCCAGGATCTCCACTGATGAGGGCGGAATGGCGACCTCCTCCTCGGCCTCCCTGAGCGCGGCGGCAATCAGCGAGGCGTCGGTTGCGTCAACCGCGCCGCCGGGAAAAGCCACCTGGCCCGCATGTTTGCGCAACTGCGGCGAGCGGCGGGTCAGCAGCAGCCCCGGCTCCGGGCGGCGGACGATGGGCAACAGCACCGCAGCCTGGCGTCGATTGTGCGCCGCGGGCGCAGGCTGCGGGCGCATCAGCTGGAAGCGGGCGATAAATTCGTTGAGGGAAAAATCCGGGTACGCCATGGTTACTGCTCCAGCTGCTGCAAAATGCGGTTAACTTTCGCGAAGGTTTCCTGATACTCCGCCTCTTCATCGCTGTCGGCAACGATGCCGCCCCCGGCGGAGCAGTAGATCTGGCCGCCGCTGGCGGTCAGCGTGCGGATAGTAATACTGGTGTCCATATTGCCGCAGAAGCTGATATAGCCGATAGAGCCGCACCACGCGTTGCGCCGGTGCGGCTCCAGCTCGTCGATGATCTGCATGGCGCGCACTTTTGGCGCGCCGGTAATCGAGCCGCCGGGAAACGCCGCCCGCAGCAGGTCGGTGGCGTGCAGAGCCGGCGGCAGCTCGGCGGTGATGGTGCTGACCAGGTGATGCACCGCCGGGAAAGGCTCGACCACAAACAGCTCAGGCACCCTGACGCTGCCGGGCGTGGCCACCCGGCCGACATCATTGCGCATCAGATCGACGATCATCAGGTTTTCCGCCCGATCCTTCGGCGAGTGCTTCAGATCCTCCGCCTGGCGCGCGTCCGCTTCGGGGTCGTCGAGGCGAGGCAGGGTGCCCTTAATCGGTCGGGTCTGGATGTGGCCGCGATCCAGCAGGATAAAGCGCTCCGGCGACAGGCTCATCACCGCGCTGTCGGGCAGGCGCAAGAAGGCGCTGAACGGCGCGCGGTTTGCCCGGTTGAGCTGGGTGAACGCCTGCCACTCGTCGCCGCGATATTGCGCCTGAAAACGCTGGGCCAGGTTGACCTGGTAGCAATCGCCGCTCTGCAGCCAGGCCTGCACCCGGCGGTAGCGCTCGCCGTAGCCTTCCCGGCTCATGTTCGACTGCCAGGGAGAGGTCAGGGCGAACGGCGCTTTGGCAGCCGCAATTTGCGACGTCAGCCACGCCAGCCTCTGGCGGGGATCGTCATGGCTGAGCAGCGTCACGCGCTGCCGGTGGTGATCGACAATCAGCGCCCAGCGGTAGATCCCCACCGCCATATCGGCGGTAGCGATATCGGCCTCAGCCGAGTCGGGCAGTGACTCAAAGCGGCGGCCAAGATCGTAGCCGAACAGGCCCAGCGCGCCGCCCTGAAAGGGAAGGTTTTCGCTGGCGTCCACCGCCAACTGCTGCTGATCTAACTGATGTCTGAGTAGAGTGAGCGGATCCTCCGGCGAGTCTTGCGTAACGCCACCGGCGGTAATTTCCGTGCGCGCGCCGCGGGTGACCAGCGTGGCCTGCGGATCGGCGACCACGATATCAAAACGGCTGTGGGGATGGTCGGCAAAGCCGGAGTGCAGCAGCATTGCCCACGGCGTACCGGCGAGCGGCGCAAAATAGCGTTCGGCGGCATCGGCCTGCCAGGGCAGCGAAATAACAGCAGGGGACAACATGGACCTCGTTCCGGATTGCGCCACCGCTGGCTAACCCGCAGGCGGCGTGAAATAATAGGCGCCCACAATGTAGCAGGAGTTAGCGATGTTTGCAGGTTTACCTTCACTGAGCCACGAGCAGCAGCAGAAAGCGGTTGAGCGCATTCAGGAACTGATGGCCCAGGGCATGAGCAGCGGCCAGGCCATCTCACAGGTGGCGGACGAGCTGCGCGCCAGCCATACCGGCGAGCGGATTGTGGCACGGTTTGAGGATGACGAGGAGTAGGGCGGGTCGGCCTGTTCCCTCTCCCTGGGGAGAGGGTTAGGATGAGGGGGCAAGCGCGGCCTCACGCCTGGCGCGCGGCCACCACCTTAATCTCCACCTTATAGCGCGGATTCATCAGCCCCGCCTGCACCGTGCAGCGCACCGGCGCTTCCCCGGCCACCACCCAGGCGTCCCACGCTTTGTTCATCGCCGCAAAGTCGGCCTTGTCGACCAGAAAGATCGTCGCGTCGAGAATGCGCGTCTTGCTGCTGCCGTGCTTTTCCAGCTCCGCTTCAATCTGCGCCAGGGTATTGGCGGTCTGCTCAAATGCATCGGCGTCCAGGTTGTCCGGAACGGCGGTGTAATAGATGGTATCGTTATGAATCACCACTTCGGACATGCGGGCGCCGGCATCAATGCGCGTAATCGTCATCTTCTGTTTCCTCTCTCTGTTCCATTCGAAAGGCGCAAGAGTGCCATAAAACCCGTACCATCGTCACCACTTTGGCTGGTACAACGTGAGCGGCGCTGACATAATCACTGTCCAGATATCCAGGGGGAAGCGTGACGGACGATTTTGCAACAGATGGCCAGTTAGCCAAAGCGATACCCGGTTTTAAGCCGCGCGAGCCGCAGCGTCTGATGGCGAAGGCGGTCAATGAGGCCATTGATGAAGCGCGTCCGCTGGTGGTGGAAGCGGGCACCGGCACCGGGAAAACCTACGCCTACCTGGCGCCGGCGCTGCGGGCAAAGAAAAAGGTGATTATCTCCACCGGCTCGAAGGCGCTGCAGGATCAGCTCTACACCCGCGATCTGCCGACGGTGGCGAAGGCGCTGAAGTTCACCGGTAAAACCGCGCTGCTGAAGGGGCGCTCCAACTATCTCTGCCTGGAGCGTCTGGAGCAGCAGGCGCTGGCCGGCGGCGACCTGCCGGTCAACACGCTGAGCGACGTGATTATGCTGCGCAGCTGGGCGAATCAGACCACCGACGGCGATATCAGCACCTGCGTCAGCGTTGCCGAAGACTCCCAGGTCTGGCCGCTGGTCACCAGCACTAACGACAACTGCCTCGGCAGCGACTGCCCGCTGTATAAAGAGTGCTTCGTGGTCAAGGCGCGCAAAAAGGCGATGGATGCCGACGTGGTGGTGGTCAACCACCATCTGTTCCTCGCCGACATGGTGGTGAAGGAGAGCGGCTTCGCGGAGCTGATCCCCGAGGCCGAGGTGATGATTTTCGACGAGGCCCACCAGCTTCCTGATATCGCCAGCCAGTATTTCGGCCAGTCGCTCTCCAGCCGCCAGCTGCTGGACATGGCGAAAGATATCACCATTGCTTACCGCACCGAGCTTAAAGATACCCAGCAGCTGCAGAAGTGCGCCGACCGGCTGGCGCAGGCCACCCAGGATTTCCGCCTGCAGCTCGGGGAGCCGGGCTATCGCGGCAACCTGCGCGAGCTGCTGGCGGACAGCGGTATTCAGCGGGCGCTGCTGCTGCTCGATGATGCCCTGGAGCTGTGCTACGACGTGGCGAAGCTCTCTCTCGGCCGCTCGCCGCTGCTTGACGCCGCCTTCGAGCGGGCCACGCTCTACCGGGCGCGCCTCAAGCGCCTCAAGGAGATCAATCAGCCGGGCTACAGCTACTGGTACGAATGCACCTCCCGCCACTTCACCCTCGCCCTGACGCCGCTGACGGTGGCGGACAAATTTCAGGAGGTGATGGCCGGGAAAAAGGGCAGCTGGATTTTTACCTCCGCCACCCTGTCGGTGAACGACGACCTGCGTCACTTCACCGCCCGGCTGGGTATCGAAGAGGCGAACTCCCTGCTGCTACCCAGCCCCTTTGACTATGAAAAGCAGGCGCTGCTCTGCGTGCCGCGCAACCTGCCGCTGCCCAACCAGCGCGGCGGCGCGCGCCAGCTGGCCACCATGCTGCGGCCGATGATTGAGGCCAACAACGGCCGCTGCTTTATGCTCTGCACATCGCACGCCATGATGCGCGAGCTGGCGGAGCAGTTTCGCGCCATACTCGATCTGCCGGTGCTGATGCAGGGCGAGACCAGCAAAGGTCAGCTGCTGGCCCAGTTCGTGAAGGCCGGCAACGCCCTGCTGGTAGCCACCAGCAGCTTCTGGGAGGGGGTTGACGTGCGCGGTGACGCGCTGTCGCTGGTGATTATCGACAAGCTGCCGTTCACTTCGCCGGAAGATCCGCTGCTCAAGGCGCGGATGGAGGACTGCCGCCTGCGCGGCGGCGATCCGTTTGACGAGGTACAGCTGCCGGATGCGGTGATCACCCTCAAGCAGGGCGTCGGCCGCCTGATCCGCGACGTTACCGATCGCGGCGTGCTGGTCATCTGCGATAACCGGCTGGTGATGCGCCCCTACGGGGCGACCTTTGTCGCCAGCCTGCCGCCGGCGCCGCGCACTCGAGACATCAGCCGCGCAGTGCGCTTTCTCGCCGGGCTCAGCAATAAGTAATCTTTGGTGAATTGTGTTAAGATGCGCGCCATTTTGTTGATCTGCTACTGCGAGAGCGCGACGTCCTATGCGAATTCTGGCTATTGATACCGCCACGGAGGCCTGTTCTGCGGCCCTGTGGAGCGACGGTACAGTCTCTGCTCACTTCGAGCTTTGTCCCCGCGAACACACTCAGCGCATTCTGCCGATGGTGCAGGATCTTCTTGCCGCCGGCGGCGCGGCGCTGACCTCGATTGATGCCCTGGCCTACGGCCGGGGACCGGGCAGCTTTACCGGCGTACGCATCGGTATCGGCATCGCCCAGGGGCTGGCCCTCGGCGCCGGGCTGCCGATGATCGGCGTCTCCACGCTGATGACCATGGCCGAAGGCGCGTGGCGGAAAACCGGCGCCACCCGGGTGCTGGCCGCCATCGATGCGCGGATGGGTGAAGTCTACTGGGCGGAGTACGTCCGCGACGATGCGGGCGCCTGGCGTGGAGAAGCGTCTGAAGCGGTGCTGAAACCGGAGGCCGTTAACGCGCGGTTGAAGCAGCTTGAAGGCCAGTGGGCTACTGTAGGCACGGGCTGGCAGGCGTGGCCGGAGATGAGCAGCGGCAGCCTTGCCGAACTGGCCGACGGCGAGACCACGCTGCCAGCGGCGGAGGACATGCTGCCCATTGCCCGCCGGCTGCTGGCGCAGGGCGACACGGTGGCGGTGGAAAACGCCGAGCCGGTTTATTTGCGTAATACCGTCGCGTGGAAGAAACTTCCGGGCCGGGAATGAATCTCAGTGTTATAACATAGTATAACTTCGGGATTGAAAGGAGCCGCTTTATGGCGAGTCAAACAAAGGTAGTATGCGGGTTACTGGCTGGACTGGTCATGGCAGTATTAAGCGGGTGCGCATCGGTGCCGGAATCGATTCGCGGCACCAGCCCGACGCCGCAGCAGGATCTGGTGCGCGTGATGGCCGCGCCGCAGCTGTACGTCGGGCAGGAAGCGCGCTTCGGCGGCAAGGTCATCGGCGTCAAAAACGAGCAGGGCAAGACCCGGCTGGAAATCGCCACCGTGCCGCTTGACGCCTCCGCGCGCCCGGCGCTGGGCGCACCGTCGCGCGGACGCATCTACGCCGACGTCAGCGGCTTCCTCGATCCGGTTGATTTTCGCAACCAGCTGGTCACCGTGGTCGGGCCGATTACCGGCACCGAGCAGGGGAAAATCGGCAGCACCGATTACCGCTACATGGTGATGCAGGTCATCGGCTACAAGCGCTGGCGCGTGGTGCAGGAGGTGATGACCCCGCCGGGCTACATGGATCCCTACTGGGGCATGGGTCCTTATCCCTGGCATCGCGGCTGGGGCTACGGCGGATGGGGCTACGGCGGCGGCTGGTACAGCCCGGGCCCCGCGCGCGTGGAATCGGTCGTTGTAGAGTAACTTATTGAATTAAAAGATTAAGAGACAGCGGCCCGGCCGCTGTTTCTTTTTGCCGGCCCGGATCGCCGGCGGAGAACAAAAATAAATAGTGACGTGCTTCTCAGCCTTAAATGCGACTAATTAATAAACTGGTAGGATAAGTTAATATAGTGTTAACGACTTGTTTATTGATGGGGTTGTGATGACGACGAATTCTCAATTCAGAGGTGATGTGTTGAAAAAGGTTTGGCTAAACCGCTATCCCGCCGGCGTCCCGGCGGAGATCGATCCTGACCGTTATCAATCCCTGGTAGATCTGTTTGAACAGGCAACGACCCGCTATGCCGACCGGCCCGCGTTCGTCAACATGGGCGAGGTAATGACGTTTCGCAAGCTGGAGGAGCGCAGCCGCGCCTTTGCCGCCTATCTTCAGCAGGGCCTGGGGCTGAAAAAAGGCGACCGCGTGGCGCTGATGATGCCTAACCTGCTGCAGTATCCGGTGGCGCTGTTCGGCATTCTGCGTGCCGGCATGACGGTGGTGAACGTCAACCCGCTGTATACCCCGCGCGAGCTGGAGCATCAGCTTAACGACAGCGGCGCCAGCGCCATCGTTATCGTCTCCAACTTTGCCCATACGCTGGAAAAAGTGGTGGCGAAAACCCAGGTGCGCCACGTGATCCTCACCCGCATGGGCGATCAGCTCTCATCGGCAAAAGGCACGCTGGTCAACTTCGTCGTCAAGTACATCAAGCGGATGGTGCCGAAATATCACCTGCCGGACGCCATCTCATTTCGCCGCGCGCTGCAGCAGGGCTACCGGATGCAGTACGTCAGACCGGACGTCGTCCGGGAGGATCTGGCTTTTCTGCAATATACCGGCGGCACCACCGGCGTGGCGAAAGGCGCGATGCTCACCCACCGCAATATGCTGGCTAACCTTGCTCAGGTGCACGCCACCTATGGCGCGCTGTTCAAACCCGGCCATGAACTGGTGGTGACCGCGCTGCCGCTCTATCACATTTTCGCCCTGACCATGAACTGCCTGCTGTTCCTGGAAATTGGCGGCCACAACCTGCTTATCACCAACCCGCGCGATATTCCTGGGCTGGTGAAGGAGATGGCAAAATACCCCTTCACGGCGATCACCGGCGTCAATACGCTGTTTAACGCCCTGCTGAACAATAAAGAGTTTGCCCAGCTTGATTTCTCCTCCCTGCGGCTGGCGGCCGGCGGCGGGATGCCGGTCCAGCACGCGGTGGCCGAACGCTGGGTTAAGCTGACCGGCCGCTATCTGCTGGAGGGCTACGGCCTCACCGAGTGCGCGCCGCTGGTGAGCGTCAATCCGCTGGATGTCGATCGCCACACCGGCAGCATCGGCCTGCCGGTGCCGTCCACCGAGGTTAAGATGGTGGATGATGATGACAACGAAGTCCCGTTCGGCCAGCCGGGCGAGCTGTGCGTCAAGGGGCCGCAGGTGATGCTCGGCTACTGGCAGCGCCCGGACGCCACCGACGAAATTATTAAAGACGGCTGGCTGCACACCGGCGATATCGCGGTGATGGATGATGAAGGCTTCATGCGCATCGTCGATCGCAAGAAGGACATGATCCTTGTCTCCGGCTTTAACGTCTATCCCAACGAAATTGAAGACGTGGTGATGGAACACCCCGGCGTGCAGGAAGTGGCCGCCGTCGGCGTTCCGTCAGAGAACAGCGGCGAAACGGTGAAGGTCTTCGTCGTCAGAAAGGACGCCTCGCTGACCGAAGAGGCGCTGATCACCTTCTGCCGCCGCCAGCTCACCGGCTACAAGGTGCCGAAGCTGGTTGAATTCCGCAATGAGCTGCCAAAATCGAACGTTGGCAAGATTTTACGGCGAGAACTGCGTGACGAAGCGCGTGCTAAAGTGGACAATAAAGGCTGAAGCTACGCGTGAGTCGCCAAAAACGCCGGGTGATCCGGCGTTTTTTATGGGCGCAAACCAGTGAGAATGCAGATTGAATTACCAGATGATAACCGATGACGCTGCCCTGAAAGCCGCCTGTGACGCGGCCAGCAGCGTTCCCGCCATTGCGCTGGACACCGAGTTTGTCCGCACCCGCACCTACTATCCGCAGCTTGGCCTGATCCAGATGTTCGACGGCGAAACGGTGGTGCTTATCGATCCGCTGACCATCGGCGACTGGACGCCGATGCGCGATCTGCTGGTCAATAAGAACGTCACCAAATACCTGCACGCGGGCAGCGAGGATCTTGAAGTGTTTCTCAACGCCTTTGGCGTGCTGCCCGATCCGCTGATCGACACCCAGATCCTCGCCGCCTTCTGCGGTCGCCCGATGTCCTGGGGCTTTGCGGCGATGGTTGAAGAGTACACCGGCATTGCGCTGGACAAGAGCGAGTCCCGCACCGACTGGCTGGCGCGCCCGCTGAGCGAGCGCCAGTGCGACTATGCGGCGGCCGATGTCTGGTATCTGCTGCCCATCGCCCGCAAGCTGCTGGCGGAAGCCGACACCAGCGGCTGGCTGCCCGCCGCGCTTGACGAGTGCAATCTGATGAAGCAGCGCCGTCAGGACGTGGCCGATCCCGCCGAGGCCTGGCGCGACATCACTAACGCCTGGCAGCTGCGCACCCGCCAGCTGGCCTGCCTGCAGATGCTGGCCGACTGGCGGCTGCGCAAGGCGCGTGAGCGCGACATGGCGGTGAACTTCGTGGTGCGCGAGGAGCATCTGTGGAGCGTGGCGCGCTACATGCCGGGCAGCATGGGCGAGCTGGACAGCCTAGGCCTGTCGGGCAGCGAAATTCGCTTCCACGGCAAAACGTTGCTGAGCCTGGTCGAAAAAGCCAAAGCCCTCCCGGAAGAGGCTCTGCCGGAGCCGCTGCTGAACCTGATGGATATGCCGGGCTATCGCAAAGTGTTTAAAGAGATCAAGGCGCTGGTGCAGGATGTCAGCAAAGAGAAGGGCGTCAGCGCCGAGCTGCTGGCCTCCCGCCGCCAGATAAACCAGCTGCTCAACGCCCACTGGGGACTCAAGCCGCAGGCTACGCAGCCGGAGCTGATTTCCGGCTGGCGCGGTGAAATGATGGCCGGGCGACTTAATTCCCTGTTGGCCAACTATCCCCGCTAAGCGGCAATAAAAAACCCTGGCGCGCCAGGGTTTTTTTTCAGGATTTCGACTCTTCCGCTTCCGGGAGAGTGACGTTAAGTTCGAGTATCGAGATGTCGCCATCTTTCTGCTCAAGCTGAACGCTCACCATATCCGGGTCAATCTGCACATACTTGCAGATAACATCCAGAATATCCTTTCTGAGCTGCGGTAAGTAGTGCGGCTCGGCGTCGCTGCGGCGACGCTCCGCGACGATAATCTGTAAACGTTCTTTCGCGATGTTGGCTGTGCTCTTTTTTCGGGAGAGAAAAAAGTCGAGTAAGGCCATAACTTATCCTCCGAACAGGCGTTTGAGGAATCCTTTCTTCTCTTCTTCTATGAAGCGGAAAGGGCGTTCATCGCCCAGCAGGCGATCGACAGTGTCGGCATAGGCTTTGCCGGCGTCGGCTTCAGCGTCCAGAATAACCGGTTCGCCCTGGTTGGAGGCGCGCAGCACCGACTGATCTTCGGGGATAACACCCACCAGCTTAATGCGCAGAATTTCCAGCACGTCTTCCATGCTCAGCATGTCGCCGCGGCTTACGCGGCCCGGGTTGTAGCGGGTCAGCAGCAGGTGCTCTTTGATCGGCTCTTCGCCATTTTCGGCGCGGCGTGATTTCGATGCCAGAATACCGAGAATGCGATCGGAGTCGCGCACGGAAGAGACTTCCGGGTTGGTGGTGATAATCGCTTCATCGGCGAAGTACAGCGCCATCAGGGCACCGGTTTCGATGCCGGCCGGCGAGTCGCAGACGATAAAGTCGAACGCCATCTTCTTCAGTTCGTCGAGCACTTTCTCGACGCCTTCGCGGGTCAGGGCATCTTTGTCGCGGGTCTGGGAAGCGGGAAGAATGTAGAGGTTGTCGGTGCGCTTGTCTTTAATCAGCGCCTGATTCAGGGTGGCGTCACCCTGAATCACGTTGACGAAGTCGTAAACCACGCGACGTTCGCAGCCCATGATCAGGTCCAGATTACGCAGACCAATATCGAAGTCGATAACGACGGTTTTCTTTCCCTTCTGGGCCAAACCAGTCGCGATGGCCGCGCTGGAGGTAGTCTTGCCTACGCCCCCTTTACCCGAAGTCACAACAATAATGCGTGCCATAGAAATTCCTTGTTAAAAAGGGATTAGTTTAACGGTTCAATTGTCAGAGCGGCGTCGCTAAGACGCAGGCGCACCGCTTTGCCATAATAGTCGGCCGGGATGTTATCGCTCAGCCAGTAAGTACCTGCGATAGAGACCAGCTCCGCCGTCAGGTGGCTACAGAAAATTTGTGCTTCTTTATCGCCGCCGGCGCCCGCAAGCGCGCGCCCACGCATCATGCCATAAATATGAATGTTGCCGTCAGCAATGAGCTCTGCGCCCGCGCTGACGTGTCCTGTCACAATCAAATCACAGTTTGGCGCATAAATGCGCTGTCCAGAGCGTACGGGTGTGTCGATCAATCGCGTTTTTGTGACGGGGGTAACAGTTGGTTCAGGTTCAGGTGCTGGCTCCGGGACCGGAGCAGGGCGGGCGGTTTTCTCTTTCCCTTCAGTCAGTAAGGGTATGCCCGCCCGGTCAATTTCTGTTTTCAGCGCCGGATCTTTACAGCCGCTAACGCCCATAATCCGCAGCCCGGTAGCAGTAATGGCCTGCGCCAGGGGCTGCCACTGCGCAACATCGGCCAGGGCGCCAATATTCACCACCACCGGTGCGTGACGCAAGAAAGCGGGAGCCTGGGCGATTTTATCTTCTAACGCCTGACGAATAACCTCGGGATTTGCATCATGCAAATGAACCACTGATAAGGTGAAGCTACTGCCTTTAAGCTCGATTGGCGTGTTTGACATCCTGGCCTTACTCAATTTTCAATTTATCGGCCGCGCGGCTGCGGCGATATTCCGAAGACTACAGGGCATGTTATAGTCACTGATATAGAGAGGCAAGTAACCACCGTCCAATTCAGAGTAAAAGTAATGTTTTGTGCAATTTATCGTAGCAACAAGCGTGACCAGACCTATTTATATGTCGAAAAAAAAGACGATTTTTCCCGCGTACCGGAAGCGTTAATGCAAAGCTTCGGCCAGCCGCAGTTCGCCATGGCGCTGATGCTGGACGGTCGTAAGAAGCTGGCCAATGCCGATCCCGACAAGGTCAAAGAGGCATTGGTCGCGCAGGGCTATTATCTTCAGCTTCCGCCACCTCCTGAGGACTTATTAAAGCAGCATCTTCAGGGCAGCGGAGAACAATAACGCAACATTTGAGGTGTAACATGTATCAGCATCATAACTGGCAGGGTGCGCTTCTTGATTACCCGGTCAATAAAGTGGTCTGCGTGGGCAGTAATTACGCGAAGCATATTCAGGAAATGGGCAGCGCCACGCCGGAAGAGCCGGTGCTGTTTATCAAACCGGAAACGGCGCTGTGCGATATTCGCCAGCCGCTGGCGCTGCCGGAAGGCCTCGGCTCCGTACACCATGAAGTGGAGCTGGCGGTGCTGATTGGCAGCACGCTGCGTCATGCCACGGAAGAGCACGTCCATAAGGCTATCGTTGGCTACGGCGTGGCGCTGGATCTGACCCTGCGCGACGTGCAGGCGCAGCTGAAAAAGGCGGGCCGCCCGTGGGAGAAGGCCAAGGGCTTCGACAACGCCTGCCCCATCTCCGGCTTTATTCCCGCCGCCGAATTCCACGATGACCCGCAGAACACGCCCCTTACGCTTAAGATCAATGGCGAAGTGCGTCAGCAGGGCAGCACCGCGGACATGATCCATAAAATCGTGCCGCTTATCGCCTATATGAGCCGCTTCTTCACCCTTAAAAGCGGGGACGTTATCCTTACCGGCACCCCGGAAGGTGTCGGCCCGCTTGCCAGCGGCGACGAGCTGGAAGTCAGCTTCAGCCGCTACGCGCTTTCCACCCGCGTACTGTAAGCCTCTCTTGCCGCTCATTTGGGCGGCAAAACTTGCATCCCTCTGCCAGACTCGTTATAAGGTGCCCTTCATTTTTTAACGCGGACAGAGCGATGACCGACAACCCTTTCTGGCAAAGCAAGACCCTTGAGCAGATGACCGACGCCGAGTGGGAGTCGCTGTGCGACGGATGCGGCCAGTGCTGCCTGCATAAGCTGATGGATGAAGACAGCGACGAGATCTACTTTACTAACGTCGCCTGCAAGCAGCTGAACATCAAAACCTGCCAGTGCCGCAACTATGAACGCCGCTTTGAGTATGAGCCGGACTGCATCAAGCTGACCCGCGAGAACCTGCCGACTTTCGAGTGGCTGCCGCACACCTGCGCCTACCGCCTGCTGGCGGAGGGAAAACCGCTGCCGCAGTGGCACCCGCTGCTTACCGGCTCGAAAGCGGCGATGCACGGCGAACGCATCTCGGTGCGCCACATTGCCGTCAAGGAGTCAGAAGTGTGCGATTGGGAAGACCACATTATCAATCATCCGCATCGCGGAGAGTAACCTGCCATCACCGCCGGGACATTTCTTTATCAGATATTTCCCGGTCAAGTATTATTAATAACCACTCCATTTATTTAATTTAATAACTCAGATAAATCTTTCATATTTATCCTGGGTATTTTTCTTAATCCCGGGCAATGAATTAGGCGAGTTGCGGAAATAGCACATAAAATCCTTTGTCATGTCGCAGTATTTATTATATGCTCACTTTTGCTGCGGCTATGAACGTTGGGTTTTATCATCATTAAATTCATTGCCAATGTATCTCTGTAAATAAATTGCTCAGGGTGACTATTTTCCGCTTCTGCATACGGTATTTCTGAAATAACAGACAGGGTTTATTGTTTGAATGTCACCGCCTGCCATATTGCGGTGAGGAGTCACGCTGTGCTCTCGCTAATAAAGTGAATAATATGAAAGGATTCTCCGCTTCACTCAGGACACTTATCGCCTGCGCGTTCGTTACTATACCTCTCTCGGCAGAGGCCACCGGCATGGTGCCGGAATCCTCCGTGGTGGTGATTGAAGAGTCTGACGGCGAAGCCGCCATGAATGTAACCAACACCGACCGCTATCCGCTGCTGTTAACCACGACGCTGCAGTCTATCAGGCAAGATAACGAAGCCCTGCTGCTGGTCTCGCCGCCCGCCATCCGCGTAGAGGGCGGCAAAACGCAAAAGGTGCGCTTTCTGCTGCATGCGTCCGCGCCGTTAAAAACGGAGCGCCTGCGGCGGGTTATTTTTAGCGGTATACCGCCGCGCAGCAAAGATAAAAATGAAGTCAGAATGAGCATCAGTCAGAATCTTCCCGTTATTATTCGCCCGGCAGGATTACCCAGAGATGAATCCCCCTGGAAGCGCCTTACCTGGAAAGTGGTAGATAATCATCTGGCCGTTGCTAATAACTCGCCATATGTTGTTCGCCTGGCGCAAAATGTGCAGACTCTGCCGGGGAATATAATATTAACCCTGCCGCAGAGCTATATATTACCGGGCGAGAATCTGACGCTGGCAGCGCCCGAGGGTAAATCGCTTGTCGGCACCCGCCAGGTACGCATCTCGCCGGCAACCACCTGGGGCTATTCGGTAAATAGCTGGGATGCGCCGCTGTCGCAGTAACGAATTAAAGAATTAAAGAATTACCTCAGTGCAGAAGGGGCGCGTCTCCTTTGCCAACGGACGGTAATACAGTGAAACATGCAAACAAGGAACTGAAATGAAAGTAATTCAAAAAACGCTGCTGGCGGCGCTCCTCGCCGCCTCGGCCGGCTCCGTCATGGCGGACAGCGACAGCATTGATATTAAAGTCATTGGTCAGATCGTACCCGCGGCCTGCAAGCCGGCGCTGAGCGGCGGTGCAACGGTAGATTACGGGACGATCAAAGCCGATACCCTCAAAGCGGATGCGTTTACGGTACTGGAGAGTAAAAGCCTGGACTTCTCCATCACCTGCGACGCGCCGGCAAAAGTTGCCCTGCGCTCCACCGACGCGCGCGCGGGCAGCGCCGTAAGGCCCGTAGGCTCATCGGTGCTGGGTGTCTCCGTAACGGAGGCCACAGAGCTGATGGGGCTTGGTCAGGCGGACGGTAAAGACATCGGCGCCTACGGTATGACCATTAGCCGCAGCGTCAAGCTGGATGGCGAAACGACCGCGACCGATGCTATCTGGTCCGGCGACAGCGGCCACACCTGGGCTAAATCCACGCTCAGCGATACCTGGCTCGGCGGTAGCGGCAAAAACATCTACAGCTGGAGCAAATCTGGCGACCTGGTGCCCGTTGCCTTTAAGACGCTTTCCGGCACGCTCAACGTGCAGGCGGTAATCAATAAAGGCGCTGAACTGGATCTGAGTAAAGCCGTCAACCTCGACGGGCTATCGACGATTCAGCTCTACTATCTGTGAGGCAGCCGGCGGGCGTGAATAGCTGACGGCAACGCCTGCATAATAAAGGTGTTAAACATGCAATTGATGAAAATAGCGCTGATTGCCGCCGCCCTGGCGGCAGCGGCGGGGAGCGCTGTGGCCCAAGACAGCGTGGACATTAAAGTCATCGGCCACATTGTTCCCGCCGGCTGTACGCCGAGCGTCAGCGATGGCGCGGTCTTTGACTATGGCACGATCCCTGCCAGCGAGGTTGTCCACGGGACTGACGACTATACCATCCTGGCGCAGAAAGATTTGAGCTTTGTCCTGACCTGCGATGCCTCCACCAGGGTGGCGCTCAGAACCTTTGATGCCCGGGCGGGGAGCGCCGTGGTGCCGGTGGGGAAAGTGCTGCTCGGCGTGCCGGTGGCCTCTAATACGCCCGTGTTCGGCCTCGGGACGGCAGAGGGGAAAAAAATAGGCGGCTATGTCTCGATCATTAAGGAGGTGACCGCGGATGACAATACCGCCGTAGGCTACCTGCACTCGGCGGATAGCGGTAAAACGTGGGTCTCGCGGCCAAATCTGGATCTGGGACAGGCTTCGCTGCCTCAGCATCTGGTCACTGTGTCCAGCCCCGGCGTGAAGGCTCCCCTGGCGGTGAAGTCCTTTTCCGGAACCATTTCGATACAGGCGGTGGTGAATAAGGCCTCTGAACTCAACCTGGCCCACGTCATCAATCTCGACGGCCAGGCCACGATTCAGGTCGTCTACCTCTAGCGTACTACGGCAACATCAGCCCCTGCTGCAGGGGCTGATGTCAACGGGCTGACAAGGACGATGCCAATGAACTCTCTTACAAAAGTGGCCCTGCTGGCGCTTCTGGCCGGGCAGACGATGGCCGCTGGCCGCAGTGTTCATATTCAGATAACCGGTGAAAGCATCCCTTCCGCCTGCAAACCGAAGATCGGCGGCGGCGCAACCTTTGATTACGGCACGCTGAAGGCGGCGCGGCTATCGGCGAATACCTTCACGCTGCTGGAGAAAAAGAGCCTCACTTTTGCTATTGCCTGCGCCGCGCCCGCCAAAGTGCAGTTCAGGGTCAACGATGTGCGCAAAAACTCGCTGGCGGTGCCCGATAACCCGCGCACCGCGCCCTTTGCCATCGCCTCCGCGAGTGAAGGCAAGTTCTTCGGTCTTGGCATGGCGGGGGGGAGTAAAACCGGCGTTTACGCCATGCGGCTTGAGGAGGTGAACATTGATGGTCAGATACCGCCGGGCCTGACGGGACTGGTTTCCACCGACGGCGGCACGGTCTGGGCCACGGACAGCGCGGTGTGGCTGTACAGCGACGGCGCTAAAGTCAGCAGCATCGGCCAGGGGAGTGCCGTACCGGCGGCATTTACCACGCTCACCGCCCGCTTAACCGTCCAGGCCGCGATCAATAAAACCGCTGAGCTGGAGCTGAACCGCGCGATCGGCCTCGACGGCCTGAGCGCGCTGCAGATCGTTTACCTGTAGCGGAGCCGAACGTGCGCACTCTCGTCTTGCCAGGATTACGATGCACCGCATTGCCGCTGGCGCTGCTTGCCGCGGCCGGACAGCCCGCCTTCGCCGATGACGTTATTTTTGATGCCGAGGCGCTCAGCGCCCAGGGCCTCGATGCGGGGCTTGCGGGGCAGTTCAGACAGGCCGCGAGGTTTCCGCCGGGCGTCAGCGCGGTGGCGCTTTTCGTCAACGGCGAATCGCGCGGCAGGCTGCAGGTCACCTTTGACAGCCAGGGGCGCCTCTGTCCGGATACCGCGCTGCTCAGGCAGGCCGGCCTCAAGATCCCCGCCGGTTTTCCCGATGGCAGCGGCGGGCGGGAAGATGCCTGCCGCGACCTGCGCGCCTTCTGGCCGCAGCTGTCGGCGATCCCCAGCCCCGCGGACGCAACGCTTACGCTGCTGGTGCCGCAGTCGGCGCTGGAGCCGCGGACGGATAACGCCCGCTGGCAGCACGACGGTACGGCCGCGCTGCTGAACTACGCAGCCCAGCTTATGGGCAGCCGCGCGCCGAGCAGCAGGATGAACTACTGGCAGATCCAGACGGAGCTGGGCTTTAACGCCGGGGACTGGATAGTGCGCAGCAATCAAAACCTCTATCGCTTCGGGCAAAAAGCGCAGACCGACTATCAGAACGCCTACGCCCGGCGGACGTTTACCGGGCTGAAAAGTACGCTGCAGCTGGGACAGATCCCGCTTTCCGGCGGTCTGTTCGGTATCGGACAGGTGCTGGGCGTGCAGATGACCCCCGAACAGGCGCTGTACGGCAAAAGCGGTAGCGCGGTCGTCGCGGGCGTGGCCGATACCCCCTCCGTGGTGGAGATCCGCCAGCTGGGCGTCCCGGTGTTTCACACCACCGTCCCCGCGGGGCCGTTCAGCCTCAGCGGCTTTTCGCTGCTCAATACGCGAAGCGATCTGAGCGTCACGGTGACGGGCGCCGACGGCGGCGTGCGGCGCTATCTGGTGTCCGCCGCCGCCTACGCGCGCGACGGCGCCGTCATTACGCCGGGCATCAGCTGGGGACTCGGACGCTACGATCTGCGCGGGGCGGATAAAAAGCCGCTGCTGGCCACCGCCGCGCGCGGCGTTCAGCTCTCGCCGCGCGCGGCGCTGCAGCTTGGCGGCCTGTGGGCGGAGAACTATCAGGCGCTCGGCGCAACCCTGGAGAGCGTTCTTACCTGGCGCACGAGCCTCTCGCTGCAAAGTACCCTCGCGCGGGCCCGGCGCGGGGATCGCCGGGGCTTCCTCAACGCCCTGACTCTGACGCAGCCGATCGGCGGCAGCCTCTCAGTGAACCTCAGCGGCTCGCATCAGGCGGCAGGCTATCGCGAATTCAGCGAAGAGCAGTTCAGCGCGCGGGGCGACTACGCCCGTAACAGAGATCAGTACGGCGCGGGCGTCAGCTGGGCAAACGCGCTGCTCGGCAGTCTCAGCGTTGCGGCCGGGCGCAGCACCCAGACCCGCGGTGCGCCGACGGGCTGGGCGCAGATAAGCTGGGGGCGGCAGTTCGGGCGCGTGTCCCTCAATCTCAACGCGGCGCATCAGCAGAGCGGCGGTCGCTACGGGCGGGAAGACCGGCTCTACCTTTCGCTGCAGATGCCCCTCGGCGACAGCACCACGGTCAGCAGCACGGCGAACCACGGCCGCGGCGGTAATCGCTATGGGATGCGCCTCGACCAGCGCCTCAGCCAGGACCGTAGCTGGAGCCTGGCGGCCGAACGCGACCAGGGCCGCGGCCTCAGCGCGGCCACCGGCGCTTTCAGCACGGTCACCCGCTGGAGCGATCTCTCCGGTAACCTGTCCGCCGACTCTGCAAGCAGCCGCAGCCTGTCGCTGCAGGCCTCGGGCAGCGTCGTCGCCCACGGGCATGGCGTCACGCCCGCACCGTATCAGGTCAGAGATACGTTCGGCATCGCGCGGGTGGGCAACAAAGGCGGCGTCAGGCTGGAGACGCCCGCCGGGCCGGTGTGGACCGACGGCGGCGGCTATGCGGTATTGCCCTCGCTCAGCGGCTGGAGCACCTCGCTGATTGAGGTGGACACCCGCAGCCTCGGGCGGCGGGCGGACGTCGTCAACGGCACGCAGGAAGTGATGCCCGCCAGAGGCGCCGTCAGCCGGGTGGATTTTCAGACCATTTCGTCGCGCCGGGTGCTGGTGAGCGCAGGGCGCGCGAACGGCCAGCCGCTGCCCCGCGGCGCGGCGGTGTACGATGCCCAGGACAATTTTATTACCGTGGTGGACGAGCAGGGCGCGCTCTTTTTGCCCGACGCCCGTCCGGGCATGGAGGTGACGGTCGATCTGGCGCCGGGTGAGTGCCGCATCAGGCTCGACAAGCTGCCGGACGCCCCCGCCCGTGAGCGTGATTTGTATGAGACGACCACCGGCCTGTGCCGGTAAGGAGCGAGAATGAACCTGCGTATGATGTCGTACCTCCTGGCGCTGGCGCTGAGCCCGGCAAGCGGCGCCCTGCCTGACATCCCGCAGCCGGCTGTGCCCGAGTGCAGCCTGAGCGCCGGCGGCGGACAGGTCGATTTTGGCCGCAGCAGCCCGGCGCAGCTGCGGCCCACCGCAGGCGGAATGACGCCGGGCGTCCGGAGGCTAATGGTGAGCGTCAGCTGCACGCTGGCGCAGGAGATGCGGCTGCGGGCCGACGGCCCGGCGAGCGGGGCGGCATTTCGCTGGGGCGAGGGCGGCGGTACGCTGAGGATCCACATTGAGCGGGCGCTGCTGGACGGCGACGACGTGCAGCTCGCGCGCATCATCGCGGGCGATAGCCGGACGGGCGATGCCGTCAGCCGGCTTCCGCTGCGTCCCGGAGAGGGCTTTGTCGTTCTGCGTCACGGCGCGCTCGCGCGGGGCAGGCTGCTGACGCTGAGCCTTACGCTGGAGCCGCTGCTGAGCGGGCAGGAGAGCCACCCGCGGCAGCGCGTGCGCACGGACGGCTGGCTCGACCTGACGCTGCTGCCCTAGCGGGCGATCAGGCAGGCTCCTCATCGGCCACGCGCACGCCGACTTTCAGCACCGCGTTGTCCTCTTTCTCCGCCACGGTCCACACCATGCCGGCGAATTCAACCTGATCGCCGACGACCGGCGCGGCGCCCAGCAGATGCTGAATAATCTCGCCCAGCGACTGGGTATTGTTGGCGTACTCTTCACCGCCGTCGAGGCCGTAAATCATCGCCACGTCGGAAAACTTCGCGCTGGCCTCCAGGATAAAGTCGCCAAAGAAGCGCTGGTCCAGCGCCACCGGCGGCGACTGGCTGAACAGCTTGCCGAGCATCGGCAGATCGCGCTCGCGGCCAATCACGCACAGCACGTCGCCCTCCCGCAGGCGGGTGCTGCCGGAGGGATGCAGCAGCACATTATCGCGAAACAGCGCCGCGATGCGGGTATCGCGCGGCATATGCAGATCGCGCAGCGCCGCGCCCACGCACCACTTGTCGGCGCTGAGCTGGTAGATAAACTGCTCCCAGGGGTTTTCCGGATGAATATCCAGCCCCACCCGGGAGACCGGCCAGCCCACCGGCGGCACCACCACTTTGGCTTTTTTCGCCGCCCAAGAGAGCGAAGTGCCCTGCAGCAGCAGGGACACCAGCACCACGAAGAAGGCGACGTTGAAGAACAGCCTGGCGTGCTCCAGTCCGGCCATCATCGGGAACACCGCAAGGATGATCGGCACCGCGCCGCGCAGGCCCACCCAGCTGATAAACACGCGCTCCCGCAGGTTGAAGCCCTTAAAGGGCAGCAGCCCGGCGAACACCGACAGCGGGCGGGCGACGAAGATCATCCACCCTGAGAGCAGCAAGGCCGGAACGGCAATCGGCAGCAGATCGGACGGCGTCACCAGCAGCCCCAGCACGAGGAACATGGCGATCTGCGCCAGCCACGCCAGGCCGTCAAAGTTTTGCAGGATGGCGTAGCGGTTGCGGATCGGCCGGTTACCCAGCAGGAAGCCGCACAGGTAAACCGCCAGAATGCCGCTGCCGTTAAGCGTGGTGGTCACGGCGAAAATCAGAATGCCGCCGCTGACTGCCAGCAGCGGATAGAGACCCGCCGGGAGCGTAATGCGGTTGATCATCCGCAGCAGCAGCCAGCCGCCGCCGAGGCCGATCGCGATACCCAGTCCGAACTGCTGAATAATATCCAGCGCAAAAGCGGCGCTCAGCTGCGCCTGGTTGTGCTGGATCATCTCAATCAGCGTGATGGTCAGAAACACCGCCATCGGATCGTTACTGCCGGACTCTATTTCCAGCGTCGCGCCGACGCGCTCATTGAGGCCCTTGCCGCCGAGCAGGGAGAAGACCGCCGCCGCATCGGTCGAACCGACGATCGCGCCGATCAGCAGCCCTTCGATCAGGCTGAGGTGAAACAGCCACGCTGCCATCATGCCGGTCAGGCCGGAGGTGATCAGCACGCCGACGGTGGCCAGCGACAGCGCCGGACCGAGGGCCACGCGAAAGGAGCTCGCCTGGGTGCGCATCCCGCCGTCGAGCAGGATCACGGCCAGGGCGAGGTTACTGACCATATAGGCGAAAGGATAGTTATCGAAGGGGATCCCGCCGATGCCGTCAACGCCGGCCAGCATGCCGATGGCAAGAAATATCACCAGAATCGGAATACCGAGACGGGATGAAAATGAGCTCAATAAAATGCTGCCGGTGACCAGCACCGAGCCCAGAATAAACAGACTGATAATTGCCGCGGCATCCAACGTTCGACGACTCCTTTATTCGCGTGATATGAGGGTTATGACGTTAACACATAAGCGTGAGTAAAGAGCGGGTTAATCAGCATGATAGCGAACTTTTTTATTCCCCCAGCACCGGATGTCCGCTCAGGGTCAGCGTTGCCGCTTCGCGCTGATTTACCAGCCGGGCGCGGGCCCCCAGCGGCAGGGTCACGGTGCGCTGTTCGTGGCCAAAATCCAGCCCGTCGATCACCGGGATCGCCAGCCGCGAGCGCAGGTACGCCGCGACCGTCGGCAAATCGTATCCGGCATCGTAGTCGTTTGGCTCCGCGCCGCTGAAGCTGCCCAGCACCAGCGCGCGCTGGCGGCTTAAGATCCCGGCGTGGAAGAGCTGCAGCAGCATGCGCTCGACGCGGAACGGATGCTCGTTGACGTCCTCGACCACCAGAATGCCGCCGTCGATCTGCGGCAGCCACGGCGTACCGACCAGCGAGGTCAGCATCGCCAGATTGCCGCCCCACAGCGTGCCTTCGACGTCGCACTGCGGACCGCTGCTCTGCCACTCCACGGTGAACTGCGGATGGTGCAGGGCCCGCCAGAAGTGCTCAACCGTAAAGTCGTTCAGCACCTCTGCGCCGAAGTTGCCGGTCAGCATCGGGCCGCTGAAGGTGATGACGCTGCCGCGGCTCAGGAGCGCCATCTGCACGGCGGTGAAGTCGCTGTGGCCGCAGATGAGCAGCGGCGAGCGCTGCTGGCGGCGGCACAGCGCCTGCCAGTCGATCTGATCGAGCAGGCGGGTGGCGCCGTAGCCGCCGCGCACCGGCAGCACGATGGTGTCCGGCCCCGCCAGCTGCGCGAGGTCGTTGAGATCGGCGGCACGCTCGGCGTCGCTGCCGGCAAAGCGCTGCTGGCGGCGGGTGATAACCCGCTGGTTCTCTACCGCATGTCCCGCCTGTTCGAGGCGCGCTACGCCGCGAAGGGCCGCCTGCTGATTGATGGCGTAACCCGAGGGGGCTATCAGATGAATCAGAGACATGGCATTTCCTTGATGAGTTTGAAACAGTTATGATGCCGCCTCAATGACTGATTGTCATTACGCACGGCACACTTGAGTAAAAGGATAAAGGCGTGAAATTCAGATTCCTGGTGATATTATTTGTTCTGCTGGCCGGCTGTAGCTCAAAACCGAAGCATGATTACAGAAATCCGCCGTACGACCCCACGATCCCCGTTCAGCGCGCGATGCAGTGGATGCCGATAAGCGAGAAAGCCGGCGCCGCCTGGGGCGTGAGCCCGCGCTTTATCACCGCCATCATTGCGGTAGAGTCCGGCGGTAATCCCAACGCGGTGAGTAAGTCCAATGCCGTTGGTCTGATGCAGCTCAAGGCCTCGACCGCCGGGCGCGAAGTCTATCGCTACATGGGCTGGCGCGGCCAGCCCTCTACCAGCGAACTGAAAAATCCCGAGCGCAATATCTCGATGGGCGCGGCCTACTTCAGTATTCTTGAGCACGGCCCGCTGGCGGGCATTGAGGATCCGCAGGTCATGCAGTACGCGCTGGTGGTCTCCTACGTCAACGGCGCCGGGGCGCTGCTGCGCACCTTCTCCTCCGATCGCAAAAAGGCCATCCGCGAGATCAACGGTCTTGATAAGGAGGAGTTCTTTGATTACATCGTCAAAAATCATCCCTCTTCCCAGGCGCCGCGCTACATCTGGAAAGTGCAGAAAGCGATGGACGCTATCGACTGATGCCCTGCCGGGAGGCCCGCGCCTCCCGGCGTTCTGACTCAGAAATCATACCCTACGGTAGCCATCACCGAGCGCTCCGCGCCCCGGTAGCAGTTAGTGGTACCGTAACAGCCGGAGACGTACTCGCGATCGCCGAGGTTATTGGCATTCACCTGCAGCCAGGCGCCCTTCAGCGCCGGAGACCACGCGCCGGCATCCGCCCGCACCATCGCATCCAACAGCGTCACCGACGGCAGCCGCTCGCTGTTGGCATCATCGGCCCACTGCCTGCCGATATAGCGCACGCCCGCGCCGGCGCTGAGCCCGTAATCAAACTGATAGCGCGCCCACAGGGAGGCCATCTGGTTCGGCGTAAGCTGCGGAGTATTATGCGCCGTACCGTCGTCGGTATCGTGAAAGCGCAGGCGGTTCCAGGTATAGCCGGCGATGGTGCTCAGGCGCGGCGTGAGCTGGTTGCGCGCCTCCAGCTCCACGCCCTGAGAGCGCACTTTGCCGGCGGGAATGTAGGTAGCGGTAGCGATATTCGGATCGCGGGTCGCCACGTCCTTCTGGGTCAGATCGTAAACGGCAATGCTGTAGAGATCGGCGGTACCCGGCGGTTGATACTTCAGTCCCGCCTCGACCTGTTGCGACGTGGTTGGTTTGAGCAGCGTGCCGTCAGCGCCTGGCAGCATCGCCGGCGTGATCGCCTGGCTGTAGCTGAAATAGGGTGAAAAGCCGTTTTCGAAGGCGTACAGCAGGGAGCCGCGCCCGCTGATGCGGTCGTCCGAGCGGCGGCTGGAGGTATGGTAAGTGTCGCTGACCTGCCGGGAAACGATTCGGTCGTAGCGCCCGGCCACGTCGAGATGCCAGCGGTTCCACGTCATCTCGTCCTGCAGGTAGGCCCCCGTCTGGTAGTAGCGGCGGTTGTTGTCGTCGCTGCCGTCAACGGTATGGCCCCGGCTCGCGGTATAGCCGCTCCACGGATCGAGCGGCGACGCGCTGCCCCAGGCGCTCCACAGATCGTTGCGCAGGCGATGGTACTCGCCGCCGAGCGTCACGACATGGCCCACTGCGCCGGTGCTGAAGTTCGCCTGCAGCCGGTTATCCGTGGACCAGCCGTCCAGCGAGCCCCGCGAACCGCTGTAGCCGCGCGACAGCATATTGCCGCCGTCGATCCAGCCGGTCTGATACACCTGATCGAGACTGGCGTTGACGTGGCTGTAGCTGGCGCTGGAGTGTAGGGACCAGACGTCGCTGAATTGATGGTCGAACGCATAGCTGTAGATCTGCTGCCGGCGCTGATAGCCGTTGCCGCTGTCGCCTTCGTGTACGTCCCGGTGCAACCGACGGCCGTTGTGCTTATAGCGCGTGCCGTCCAGCGGCAGCGAGCCGTGGTAGCCGCCGGAGGGATCTTTTTGCAAATAGGCCTGCAGCAGCAGGCTGGTATCGGAATCCGGCTGCCACAACAGGGAAGGCGCGATGGCGTAGCGCTCCTCGCGGGTATCGCTGTACTGGGTGTTGGTATTGCGGGTGATGCCGGTTATGCGGTACGCCCACTGGCTGTTGATGGCATCGGTATAGTCAAACGCCAGCCCTTTGGTCGCCTGGCTGCCGACAAAGGCCCGCAGATGCCCTTCCGATTTGAACTGCGGACGTTTTGAGGTGAGGTTGACCAGCCCGCCGGGCACGCTCTGGCCATAGGGCGCGGAAGAGGGGCCCTTGATCACGTCAACGCGCTCGATAAACCAGGGGTCTATTTGCAGCACGTTGTGGCTGCCGCCGTCGCTCATCAGGCGCATGCCGTCGAGGAAAATATTATCGACGTCGCCGCCGTGAAAACCGCGCAGCGAGATGGCGTCAAAGCGGCTGGAAGCACCGCCGAAGCCGCTGTTAACGCCGGGCGTGTAGTTCAGGGCCTGGCCGACGTTGGCGGCGCCCTGGTCTTCCATCTGCTGGCGGGTAACGACCGAAATGCTCTGCGCCGTTTCCACCAGCGGTCGGTCGGTTTTGGTCGCCCCGGAGGACGTTTTTGCCGTATAGCCCCGGGTGGGGGAGAGGGCCGTATCTGCGGGGGCGGCGGTCACCACCAGCGTATCGTCGGCGAACGACGCGTGCGGGAATGCCAGCGCCAGGGTACAAAGCAGCGGCGCGCGTTTAAGTTTACAGGCGTGGATCATTAACATCATTCCGGATACAGCGAGTCACGCTCCTGCGCGGGCTGTCATAAAGGTAAGGAAAAATCCTTTTTCGCAAAAAAGAATACGAATTATTCTTGTTCGCTTTATATCAATCAAGTCTAAACACGCCGTTTTGCGAGATCGAACGTAACTATTGCTATCAATGAGGCGGGGAGGGAGCAGCGGAGCAGCCGTCGCGCTGCTCCGCAGCAAATCACGACTTAGCGGCTCCGGTTGCGGGTGCCGCGGCCTCAGCCGGGCGGCTATCCGGCACATTGTCGCAGGGCTTTTCTTTCGGACAAACCTTATCCAGCATCATCAGCGTGACGCCGTTGCTCCAGCCGAAGCCGTCCTGCAGCGGATATTCACCGCCGCCGCCGCCGGTCCCGGTGCGGGTGATATCATACTTTTCAACCAGCTTCTTCTCACGGTCATAGGTGTGCTGCACATTGGTGAGGAAGCGCCAGGTGACCTCCATCGCCACTTTCTGATTGCCGTAGTTCTGCAGCCCCTCGGCGGCGACCCACTGCAGCGGCGCCCAGCCGTTGGGCAGGTCCCACTGCTGGCCGCTGCTGACGGTGGTGGTGGCAATGCCGCCCGCCTTCAGCAGCTGCGACTCGGTGACGGCGGCCATTTTCGCCGCCCGCGCGCTCGACGCGGCGTTGACGTACAGCGGGAACAGCGCGGCGGCGGTCAGCTGGCCGCGCACCCGGTGATTTTTCAGATCGTAGTCGGCGTACCAGCCCGCTTTCTCATTCCACAGATACTTCTCCATCGCCTTCTGGCGGGCGGCGGCATAGCCCTCGTAGCGCTGCGCGCTATCGTTATCACCGGCGGCGCTGCTGGCGCGGGCGACTATCTTCTCCATCCGGAACATCAGGGCGTTAAGATCCACCGGCACGATGCTGGTAGTGCGGATGGTGCTGAGCTTGTGCGGATCGTCCATCCAGCGCGAGCTGAAGTCCCAGCCTGACGCGGCGGCGGCGCGCAGATCGCGATAGATATCGGCGGCGCGGCGGTCGGGGTTACTTTTGGCGGTGGTGATATCATCCAGCCACGACTCCGGGCGCGGCGTGTCCCGGTCGTCCCAGTAGCGGTTAAGCAGGCTGCCGTCGCTCATTCTGACAACCCGCGCTACCGCGCTATCTTTCTCCAGACCCTCGCTGCCCGCCATCCAGTAGTCGTGCTCTTTTTTCATCTGCGGCAGGTACTTTTTCAGCGCGCTGTCGCCGTCGTGGGTTGCCAGCAGCTCCACCATCATGGCGAAGAAGGGCGGCTGCGAGCGGCTCAGATAGTAGCTGCGGTTGCCGTTGGGAATGTGGCCCCAGGTATCGATCTCGTAGGCGAAGTTATCCACCATATCCGCCACGTTATCCCAGTGTCCGCTCTCCGCGAGCCCGAGCATGGTGAAGTAGCTGTCCCAGTAGTAGACTTCGCGAAAGCGGCCGCCGGGGACCACGTAGGGCTTCGGCAGCGCCAGCAGCGAATCCCACTTCTCCGGCGTGCCGGTGGTGCGGGTCAGCACCGGCCAGAGTCCGTCAATGTGCTGGCGCAGGCTCTGATCTTTCGGTGGGACGTACTTTTCTTTCTCCTGCGGCAGGCTGAAGTTGACGTCAACGAAGTGGCGCAGATCGAAGCTGCGCTGGCCGCGCTGCATTCGGTAGTCGGCGAGGATCATCAGCGGATCGCTTTTCGGCACCGCATCGGCAAATGTTTTCTGGTCGGGGAACAGCTTCGCGCTTTGCACGTCGTTAAACAGCGGTCCCAGCAGAATATCCGGCGGCTGCGGCGTTCGGGCTTCATCCGCCCGGGCGGCTAACGCGGCGGTAAGCAGGAGGCCGCCGAGTGCAATATGAAGTGCCGCAGGCGCAGAGAGAAGCGCAACGTGGCGCAAAGCAGGTTTTGTCATTGGTTGTTCTCCTTTTAATCGCACAGCGCTGCTGCTGCGCCAACCTGTTCAAAACCTTAGCCTATTATTTGCTTTCTCGCGTGTCGGGGCTCCCATTTTCGGCCATTACGGATAAATCTGCTGCCGCTGCGCGGAAGGCGGTCAGCGCCGAAAGAAAGTGAGCAACCTGCGGTGAGGTGTTATTGCGCAGAACGCAGGCGCTGACGTCAACGGTTTGGGTTAATCCACACAGAGGGCGGAATATCACGCCAGGAACGCCGACCTGGCGCATACTTTCAGGCACCAGGGCAATCCCGTATCCGGCGGCAAGCAGCGTCAGGGTGCTGAGGGTGCTGTTAGCATAGTTGACGATATGGGGCTCGGCGCCCAGCAGAGAGGCAATCAGCGCCCGCTGCGCAGATTCCGCGTCGGGATTGCCGTAGAGGATGAAATCACGGTCCTGGAGCAGCGGGGCCGTGAGTTCGCGATGCGCACTGAGCGGATCGTCGGCGCTCATGCCCATTACCCAGCGGGAAGCCTGTAAGGGATGGCACTCTGTCATATTACTGGCGTTGTCGGGGAAGGTCACGATCGCGACGTCCAGCTCGCCCTCCTCAAGACGCCGGAGCTGGGTATGGTTCTCGGCTTCCATCAGTTCGATGAGCAACTGCGGATGCCGGGCGCGAAAAAAGGTCAGAAAGGACGGCAGCACGCCTGACGCTCCGGCCATGCCGACAAAGCCGATCTTCAGGCGGCCTCTGTAGCCCTGGGCGAGGGATCTCACCAACTGTATCGCACGATCGCGCTTGCTCAGTATGGCCCGGGCTTCCTCATAAAAAACCGCCCCGACCTCGGTGAGGCGCACGTTGCGGCTGTCGCGAATCAGCAGCTGCGTCTGAAGTTCGCTCTCCAGATCCTGGATCTGCCTGCTCAGCGCCGACTGGACAATGTGCAGCCTGTCGGCCGCGCGGCCAAAGTGCAGCAGTTCGGCGACGGTGACAAAATATTTGAGATGTCTAAGTTCCATTCTAACCTATGCTTTTATGGCATTCATTGATGATACTAATGAATTTGTGTAATGAATGAAACCGCTTTAAGGTTTGCAATGCAACGGTTATAACACTCTGTGAGGTATCTGATATGTCAACTGTTCAACGCATCGATGTTCACCAGCACGTTGTCCCGCCCGACTGGGTATCGGCGCTGCCGGCCCACGGCGGCGATCCGTCAGGCTGGAAAAGTCCCGCATGGTCGCCGCAGAGCGCGATCGATTTTATGGATTCGCTGCAGATCCGCACCGGCGTTCTGTCGCTGACCGCGCCCGGCGTTACCGGCTGGCACGGCAAGGAAGCGGTCGACATGGCGCGGCGGGTCAATGAGTACACGGCGGGACTGGTCAGCCAGCACCCCACGCGCTTTGGCAACTTTGTGACCCTGCCGCTGCCGGACATGGAGGCTTCGCTCGAGGAGTTGCGCTACGCGTTTGAGCACCTGCACGCCGATGGCGTCGTGCTGCTCACCAACTACCGCGGCATTTATCTGGGTGATGCAAGCTATGAGCCGCTGTGGCAGGCGCTGGACGAACTGGGCGCCGTCGTTTTTATCCATCCGGCGAAGCCGCCGATGGACGTTATCCCCGGTCTGCCCGGGCCGCTGGTGGACTATCCGATGGACACCACGCGCACGGCGCTGCATATGGTGACTAACGGTGTGATGAGCCGTTATAAGCACATCAAGGTGATCCTTTCCCACGCCGGGGGCTTTGTACCCTTTGCCAGCTACCGCTTCGCGGAAGTGATGCCGGGACTCGATCCGCAGCTGACGAAAGCGCAGGTTCTGGAAGATCTCAAGACGTTCTATTTCGACACGGCGCTGTCCGGCAGCGACGTTGCGCTGAAGTCTCTGCTGGCATTTGCCCACCCGGGGCACGTGCTGTTTGGTAGCGACTTTCCCTACGCGCCGGCCTCGGTGGGGACCTCCTTTACGCATATGCTGGATAGCTACCCCGATTTCCGCGACGGCGAACTTGATCAGATCAACCAGCTGACCGGCAGGTCGCTGTTCCCGCGCCTGGCGAAATAAGCGGGCAGGGTTAATGAGGCATCGGGATCGGCGCCCGTCATAACATGACGGGCGCCGATCCCGATGCCTCAACCGAAAAGATCCCACAGCGTCCTGTTTCTGTACCGCCCACCTCCCGGCGGAGCAACTCGCCAATCTTAACCTGCGCAGCATGCTCCAGGCCTCCTCGTAAAATACCGCTCCCGGCCTTCACGTCTGAAGATCGCTTTTCGGATCCCGCATCTGCCTGTTCAGCGCACGACAAGATGCCATCCGGCGGCAAAATATTTCAGGTACCTGATCTGCATTCTAACCTATGCTTTTAAGGCATTTATTGATGATACTAATGAATTTGTATAATGAATAGGGGCGCCTTAAAGTTAGCAATGCACTGGTTATAACACTTTGTGAGGTATCTGATATGTCAACTGTTCAACGCATTGATGTCCACCAGCACGTTGTCCCGCCCGACTGGGTATCGGCGTTGCCGTCCCACGGCGGCGATCCGTCAGGCTGGAAAAGCCCCGCATGGTCGCCGCAGAGCGCGATCGATTTTATGGATTCGCTGCAGATCCGCACCGGCGTTCTGTCGCTGACCGCGCCCGGCGTTACCGGCTGGCACGGCAAGGAAGCGGTCGACATGGCGCGGCGGGTCAATGAGTACACGGCGGGACTGGTCAGCCAGCACCCCACGCGCTTTGGCAACTTTGTGACCCTGCCGCTGCCGGACATGGAGGCTTCGCTCGAGGAGTTGCGCTACGCGTTTGAGCACCTGCACGCCGATGGCGTCGTGCTGCTCACCAACTACCGCGGCATTTATCTGGGTGATGCAAGCTATGAGCCGCTGTGGCAGGCGCTGGACGAACTGGGCGCCGTCGTTTTTATCCATCCGGCGAAGCCGCCGATGGACGTTATCCCCGGTCTGCCCGGGCCGCTGGTGGACTATCCGATGGACACCACGCGCACGGCGCTGCATATGGTGACTAACGGTGTGATGAGCCGTTATAAGCACATCAAGGTGATCCTTTCCCACGCCGGGGGCTTTGTACCCTTTGCCAGCTACCGCTTCGCCGAGCTACTGCCCGGGCTCAATCCGCAGCTGACGAAGGCGCAGGTTCTGGAAGATCTCAAGACGTTCTATTTCGACACGGCGTTGTCCGGCAGCGACGTTGCGCTGAAGGCTTTGCTGGCCTTTGCCCAACCGGGGCACGTGCTGTTTGGTAGCGACTATCCCTACGCGCCGGCCTCGGTGGGGACCTCCTTTACCCGGATGCTGGATAGCTACGCAGATTTCCGCGAGGGGGAACTCGAACAGATCAACCAACTGACCGGCAGGACGCTATTTACACGCCTGGCTAAATAGAGCAGGGAGGTAAACAGGCATCAGGATTGCCGCAGGTTGTGCTAAGATGCGCGCCAATCCTGATGTCTTAACCGGAATAATCCCGTGACCTCATTTGCTGAACTGAACGCCCTCCCGCCGGAACAACTCGCCAACCTTAACGAACTGGGCTTTACCGCCATGACGCCGGTGCAGGCCGCCGCGCTGCCCGCCATTCTGGCCGGGAAAGACGTCCGCGCCCAGGCGAAAACCGGCAGCGGCAAGACCGCCGCCTTCGGGCTGGGCCTGCTCCAGCATATCGACCCGGCGCAGTTTGCCACCCAGTCGCTGATCCTCTGCCCGACCCGCGAACTGGCGGATCAGGTGGCGAAAGAGCTGCGCCGCTTGGCGCGCTACATGCCGAATATCAAAATACTGACCCTCTGCGGCGGCCTGCCGTTCAGCGTCCAGCGCGACTCCCTGACCCACGCCCCGCATATTATCGTCGCCACCCCGGGACGCCTGCTGGATCACCTGAAAAAAGAGACCGTGAACCTCGACCGCGTGCAGACCCTGGTGCTGGACGAAGCGGACCGGATGCTGGACATGGGGTTTGCCGACGCCATTGATGAGGTGATTGCCCACGCCCCGGCGCAGCGGCAGACCCTGCTGTTTTCCGCCACCTGGCCGACGGCGATTGCCGCCATCAGCAGCCGCATCCAGCGGGAGCCGGTCACCGTTGAAACGGATAGCGTTGACGAGCTGCCGGCGGTGGAGCAGCAGTTTTATGAAGTGGCGCGCGGCGGTAAGATTCGCCTGCTCCAGCAGCTGCTGAGCAAATATCAGCCCGCCTCCTGCGTCGTATTCTGCAACACGAAAAAAGATTGCCAGGCGGTGTGCGACGCCCTGAGCGAGAGCCGCCAGAGCGCGCTGGCCCTGCACGGCGATATGGAGCAGCGCGACCGCGACCGGACGCTGGTGCGTTTCGCCAACGGCAGCAGCCGCGTGCTGGTGGCTACCGACGTGGCGGCCCGCGGCCTCGACATTAAGGCCCTGGAGATGGTGATTAACTTTGAGCTTTCCTGGGATCCGGAAGTCCACGTGCACCGCATTGGCCGCACCGCACGGGCCGGGGAGAGCGGGCTTGCCATCAGCTTCTGCGCGCCGGAAGAGGCCCAGCGGGCGACGGTGCTGGAAGAGATGCTCAGCATGACCCTCGACTGGAGGCCGCTGCCCGCCGGCGCCGCCGTTGCGCCGCTGGAGGCGGCGATGGCGACCCTGTGCATCGACGGCGGTAAAAAGGCCAAAATCCGCCCCGGCGATATTCTCGGCGCCCTGACCGGCGATATGGGCATCGACGGTGCCGATATCGGCAAAATCGATATTCATCCGATCCACGCCTATGTGGCCATCAAAGCCCCCGCGGCGCGCCATGCGCTGAAGCAGCTGCAGCAGGGCAAAATCAAGGGGCGCGCGGTTAAAGCGACGCTGCTCAGGTAATCAGCCCGCCGTCCGGACGATCTCTGTCACCATCAGCAGCGCATCCCCGGTGAGCGGGACCAGCTCGCCGGGAGCTTCTTCCTGCCACCAGATGCCGCTTGCCCCGGCATACTCTTCGCCCGCCATGCGCCAGCGGCCCGCGCAGACCCAGGCGATACCTTCGCCGCCCGGACGGCAGGCCGCCGACGTGCTCACTACGCCGGCCCGGGCCCTGCCGCGCAGCGTCATGATGTTGAAATCCAGTCCCGGCCCGGCGATCCCTTCGCTGACGAGCGGCCGTTCGCCGGGGAAGGACCAGGGTTCGCCGCGCCGGAGATAGTGCGACACGCCGCCGCCGCGCAGCCAGAAAGGCTCGCCCTCCAGCAGAACCAGCGTCCTGTCGATCCCCTCAAAGCGCGAAAAGGGGCCGTCGGCCTGCAGCGTAGCCACGCTGCAGCGCCACAGAAAGGGGGCCTCCGGGTGCGGGACGCGGACAATCTCCCGGGTCTCTCCGGCGCCGTTCTGCCAGCGGCTCACCGGCAGTGAAGCGAAGGTGAAGGGGACTATCATCGGGCGGCCTCGTCCGGCACGGCTACGCAGTTAACCATTTCATTACCTCAAGTAACAAAAAATTCACAACGTGACTCACAAAACGATCATCGGGCGGGTGTCGCCAGATGTCAATGGTTGTATATACAAGGCATGTCATATCCATCATCTCCCAGCCGAAGGACGCCTATGCCATCTCCAACGCCAGATCGGGCAACGCCCGGCAAAACCGCTTTCCGCGAATCGCGCTCGATAGACTACATCCCCGGGCGCGAGCGCCACGGCCACCCCTTCAGCCAGTTCACCCTCTGGCTCGGCGGCAATCTGCAAATCACCGCGATCGTCACCGGCGCGCTGGCGGTAGTGCTGGGCGGAGACGTGGTCTGGTCGCTGGTGGGGCTGTTTATCGGCCAGCTGCTGGGGGCGTGCATCATGTCGCTCCACGCCCTGCAGGGGCCGCGCCTGGGGCTGCCGCAGATGATCGTTAGCCGGGCGCAGTTCGGCGTTTACGGCGCGGTTATCCCGCTGGCGCTCGCCTGCCTGATGTATATCGGCTTCTCCGCCAGCGGGACGGTGCTGGCCGGGCAGGCGATGGCGAAGCTGCTTTCGATCTCCGATACCGGCGGCATGATCCTGTTCAGCGCCCTGATCGTGGTGATTGCCGTACTGGGCTATCGCACGATCCACCGGCTTGGCAAAGCGGCGAGCGTTATCGGCGTGCTGGCCTTTATCTGGCTGTTTGCCTCGCTGCTGTGGAATGTGCCGCTGGCCGGCCTGATGCACGACAGCCGCTTTTCGCTGCCGATGTTCCTGCTGGCGGTCTCGCTATCGTCCTCCTGGCAGATTGCCTTTTGTCCCTATGTTTCCGATTATTCGCGCTATCTGCCGCAAAACACCTCCGGACGCGGCACCTTTTTGGCCGTCTTCTGCGGTACGGTGCTCGGCTCTCAGGCGTCGATGACGCTGGGCGTGCTCACCGCCGCCGTGGCCGGCAGCGCCTTTTCTGGGCACGAGGTGAGCTATATCGTGGGCCTGGGTAAAAGCCAGGCGGCGGCGATGGTTATCTATTTCGCCATCTGCTTTGGCAAGCTGGTTTTCACCACCATGAATGCCTACGGCAGCTTTATGTCGCTCACCACGATTGTTGCCGGGTTTCGCCAGCGCTCTGCGATAGGCCAGCGCGGGCGGGTGCTGTTTGTGGTGCTGATGGTCTCCGCCTCCTGCGCCATTGCGCTGCTCAGCGAACCCGCCTTTTTAAAGAACTTCACCCACTTCCTGCTGTTCCTGCTCGCCTTTTTCGTACCGTGGAGCGCCATCAGCCTGACGGACTACTACGTTATCTCCGCCGGCGCGGTAGACATCCCCGCGCTGTACGATGCCAAAGCGCGCTACGGCGGCTGGAATGCGCTGGGGATCGCCGTCTACATTACCGGCGTGCTGATCCAGCTGCCGTTCATCGAAAACCCGCTTTTTCACGGCGCGCTGACGTGGATTTTCGCCGGCAATGACGTCTCCTGGCTGGTGGGCTGGCTGGCTACGGCCGGGCTATATTACGCGCTGCGGCACCGGGACGGGCGGCGCCTTCCGGCGCGCACCTATTATCCGGCCGGGAGCTGAAGGCGCGATCCGGCTTCTGTTTCGGTAATTTTTTGTTTCTGCTTTTTTGGAAAACTTTGGCAAATTGTTTATATTTTCGCCGCCATTCCTTTTCTCATTCGGCGCAGTGGCCCAGGCATCAGCGCAACAGCATCTCATCGTGATGATGCCGGGGCGCATCCTGTAAAATCACCGGCGCTATCAGTAACAACCGCGTACAGGTGAACGCGGCGCGGGTGAAATAATTTTCCGCGACGCTAAAAACAGCAGGCTGCCCGCCTGATGACGGGCGGCCTGCTGTTTTTATATGCGTCCGGAGAATATGGTTACGGCGTTATTATTACGTGACGAAATAGAGATGTTCATCATTTCGCAAAATAACTTTACAAATTAGCAATAAGCCACCTTTGATAACAATAGGCTGGCAATGGTTTTGTGATTCACTTAACATTAACGCGCTTCGTCAGCGGCTTATCAGACGAGGCGGCAGGAGAAACCCCTGAAGACAAGGGGAAAATAATAATTACTGACTACACTCATTCATAACGGTGTTCTGCTTATCCCCGGACAACCGGCTGCGATCTGTAACCGACAATAATCCGATTTTAGCTCTCTTTTTAATCGTTTCAGGTTTTTGATGTTTATAGCGATAACAATTTTCTGGATAGGAATGTGATATGGCGAGCGAGAAAAATAACAGTTCCCGACGGGACTTTCTTGTTAAATCAATGAGTCTCATCCCGGCCGTAGTCGTCTCCGGCGGCAGCATCGGCGCGGTGGGTTTTTCAGGGGCGGCGGCGGCGGCAGAAGATACGCCGAAAACCCCTGCGGCGCCGGCGCAAAGCGGCGAGAAGTGGCAGCCGCAGTTCTTCAACGACGTTGAGTGGGCTTTTATCAATGCCGCCGTTGCCCGCCTGATCCCGGCGGACGAGCGCGGGCCGGGGGCGCTGGAGGCGGGCGTGCCCGAATTTATCGACCGGCAGATGAATACCCCTTACGCCACCGGCTCAATCTGGTACATGCAGGGGCCCTTCAACCCCGACGTGCCGAAAGAGATGGGCTATCAGCTGCCGCTGGTGCCGAAGCAGATCTACAACCTCGGTATTGCAGACGCCAACGCCTGGTGCAAAAAGCAGCACGGCAAGGTGTTCGCCGAACTCAGCGGCGAACAGCAGGACGCGGTACTCGGCCAGTTTGAATCCGGCGACGCCCAGTTCGAACAGCTGCCTGCGAAACTCTTCTTCTCTTATCTGCTGCAGAATACCCGCGAAGGCTTTTTCAGCGATCCTATCCACGGCGGCAACAAAGGCATGGTGGGCTGGACGCTGATTAACTTCCCGGGCGCGCGCGCGGACTTTATGGATTGGGTGGAGCGCGGCGAGCGCTATCCGTTCCCGCCGGTATCAATCAAGGGAGTGAGGGCATAACCCATGGCAACTGTACTGAAAAAAACAGACGTCGCGATTGTCGGCTTCGGCTGGGTGGGCGCGATCATGGCCAAAGAGCTGACCGAAGCAGGCCTCAACGTGGTGGCGCTGGAGCGCGGCCCGATGCGCGATACCTGGCCCGACGGCGCCTATCCGCAGGTCATCGACGAGCTGACCTACAATATCCGCCGCAAGCTGTTCCAGGATCTCTCTAAAAGCACCGTCACCATCCGCCATAACACCAGCCAGACCGCGGTACCTTATCGCCAGCTGGCGGCCTTCCTGCCGGGCACCGGCGTCGGCGGCGCGGGGCTGCACTGGTCCGGCGTCCACTTCCGCGTCGACCCGATTGAGCTGCGGATGCGCAGCCACTACGAAGAGCGCTACGGCAAATCGTTTATTCCCCAGGACATGATTATTCAGGACTTCGGCGTCACCTACGACGAGCTGGAGCCGTTCTTCGACAAGGCCGAGAAGGTGTTCGGTACCTCCGGCACCGCCTGGTCGGTCAAGGGTAAGGTGGTCGGTAAGGATAAAGGCGGCAACTTCTTCGCCCCGGACCGCTCCAGCGACTTCCCGCTGCCGGCGCAGAAAAACACCCACTCGGCGACCCTGTTCCAGCAGGCGGCGCAGTCGGTTGGCTATCATCCCTATAACCTGCCGTCGGCCAACACCTCCGACTCGTATACCAACCCCTACGGCGCGCAGATGGGGCCGTGCAACTTCTGCGGCTTCTGCAGCGGCTACGCCTGCTACATGTACTCCAAAGCGTCGCCGAACGTGAATATCCTGCCGGCGCTACGTATGGAGAAGCGCTTCGAGCTGCGCACCAACGCCAACGTGCTGAAGGTTAACCTCACCGACGACAAGCAGCGCGCCACCGGCGTCACCTACGTGGACGCCCAGGGTCGCGAAGTCGAGCAGCCTGCCGATCTGGTGATTATCGGCGCTTTCCAGTTCCACAACGTGCACCTGATGCTGCTTTCCGGCATCGGTAAACCCTACAACCCGGAAACCGGCGAGGGCGTGGTGGGCCGCAACTTTGCCTATCAGAACATGACCACCATCAAGGCCATCTTCGATAAAGACACCTTCACCAACCCGTTCATCGGCGCGGGCGGCAACGGCGTCGGCGTGGACGACTTCAACGCCGACAACTTTGACCACGGCCCGCACGGCTTTGTCGGCGGTTCGCCGTTCTGGGTCAACCAGGCCGGGACCAAGCCTATCTCCGGCCTGCCGGTGCCGCCGGGCACGCCCGCCTGGGGCAGCAAATGGAAATCGGCGGTGGCGGACACCTATACCCACCACCTGTCGATGGACGCCCACGGCGCGCACCAGTCCTATAAGCAGAACTATCTCGATCTCGATCCCAACTACAAGAACATCTACGGCCAGCCGCTGCTGCGTATGACGTTCGACTGGCAGGAGAACGACATCAAGATGGCGCAGTTCATGTACGAGAAAATGGCGCCGATTGCCAAAGCCATGAACCCGAAATACATGATGGGCAGCCCGAAAAACGCCAACAGCCACTTCGATACCACCTCCTACCAGACCACGCACATGAACGGCGGGGCGGTGATGGGGGAGGATCCGAAGACCAGCGCGGTGAACCGCTACCTGCAGAGCTGGGACGTGCATAACGTCTTCGTCATCGGCGCCTCGGCCTTCCCGCAGGGGCTGGGCTATAACCCGACCGGCACCGTCGCCGCGCTGGCCTACTGGTCGGCGAAGGCGATCCGCGAGCAGTATCTGAAAAACCCCGGCCCGCTGGTTCAGGCATAAGGAGCGCAGACAATGAAAAAACACCTTTTGTCCGCGCTGGTGCTCGGACTGATAAGCTGTGCCGCCTGGGCGCAGGACGATGCCAACAATGCCGACCTGATCAAGCGCGGCGAATACCTGGCCCGCGCCGGCGACTGCGTGGCCTGCCACACCAACGGCCGCCAGGGCGCGCCGTTCGCCGGCGGCCTGTCGATGATGACGCCGATCGGCGCGATTTACTCGACCAACATCACTCCCGATAAAGAGCACGGCATCGGCAACTATACCTTTGAAGAGTTCGACGATGCGGTGCGCAAAGGCGTGCGCAAAGACGGCAGCACCCTCTATCCGGCGATGCCCTATCCGTCATTCGCCCGGGTGACCGAAGAGGACATGCGCGCGATGTACGCCTACTTTATGCACGGCGTGAAGCCGGTGGCGCAGGCCAACCGCGACGTGGATATCCCGTGGCCGCTGTCGATGCGCTGGCCGCTGGCGATCTGGCGCGGCATGTTTGCGCCGGACCCGCAGGCGTTTGTCGCCAAAAGCGGCGCCGATCCGGTCATCGAGCGCGGCCGCTACCTGGTTGAAGGCCTCGGCCACTGCGGCGCCTGCCACACGCCGCGCGCCATCACCATGCAGGAGAAGGCGCTGAGCAACGACGAGAGCGACAAATTCCTTTCCGGCAGCAGCGCGCCGATCGACGGCTGGGAGGCCACCAGCCTGCGCGGTGAAAACCGCGAGGGCCTGGGCACCTGGAACGAAGCCGAACTGTCCGAGTTCCTGAAAACCGGTCGCAACGACAAGAGCGTGGTGTTCGGCGGCATGAGCGACGTGGTGGAGCACAGCCTGCAGTACCTCTCCGACGAGGACATCACGGCCATCTCCCGCTACCTCAAATCGCTGCCGCCGCAGGGCGGCAAGCAGTCGGCCGCGCCGGAGAAAGACGACACCGCCGCGCGGCTGTGGAAGGGTGACGACAGCAAAACCGGCGCCGCCCTGTACGTCGATAACTGCGCCGCCTGCCACCGCACCGACGGCGCCGGCTACAAAAAGGCGTTCCCGATGCTCAAGGGCAACCCGGTAGTGCAGACCGACGATCCGACCTCGCTTATCCACATCATCCTCACCGGCAGCACCACGCCGGCGGTGAAAGGCGCGGTGTCGCAGCTGACGATGCCGTCCTTCGGCTGGCGGCTTGATGACCAGCAGGTAGCGGACGTCGCCAACTTCGTGCGCAGCAGCTGGGGCAACAAGGCCTCTGCGGTGACCGCATCGGATGTGGCTAAAGTGCGTAAAGACCGCGACACCATCGCCGATGAGAAGGCGATGGGCAGCGCTGACGTCTCTAAGCTGCCGCCGCAGCCCGGGCAGTAATTAACCCCGGAGCTTCCGCCCCCTGCGGAAGCTCCGTCTCACCTTATCCGCATCGCGGAAGCATATTCGCTGCCAGCCTGATGCAAAAAAAGTTAACGTCTTATTCATTTTATTTGAACGTCTTTCTGTGACGGCAATCTACCTCCCCGCCCATGCCGCAAACGCCCACCGCTGCAGGTAATTATCACGACACACAACGCCTCTGCTGCGCTTTCTTCGGGAAAAATGCGAATGTAGGTGGCTTGACAAATGTTTACATTAGCGTGCTAATAGCGGCGATTTATTGATAACGAGAATCTCTATAAGAATCATTTCACTATTTGCGCTTTATCAGGGGTGAAAATGCGATACACAAATGTGGCCACTGCGCTGACTCTCCTCCTCGCGGCGAAGTGCGCCGGCGCGGCAGAAGAGCAGACCATGGTGGTTAACGGCAATATCCTCGGCGACTCCCGCGCCGATGAGGTGAAAACCTGGGCCGGTAGCCGCTCGGTTATCGACAACGATCAGCTGACTAAAGGGGCCAACCGCACCCTCGACGATGCCCTGCAGCGGGTGCCGGGCGTGAAAATCCAGGATGAAACGGGAACGGGCGTACTGCCGCAAATCGCCGTGCGCGGCCTGTATGACAGCCGCAGCGGGCGGGTGCAGATCCTGGAGGACGGCATTCCGCTGGCCCTGGCGCCCTACGGTCAGGAGGGGATGTCGCTGTTCCCGGTCACCTTCGCCACCGTTGACCGCGTCGATGTGGTGCGCGGCGGGGCGGCGGTGCAGTACGGCCCGAACAACGTCGGCGGCGTGATTAATATTATCAGCAAGCCTATCCCGCTGGCGTGGGAAAATGAGATTGCCGAGCGGGCTACTTTCTACGGTAAGGGCCGCAACTTGTGGGATACCTATCTGCGCACCGGCGGGATGCTGGATGATAATTTTGGCCTGCAGGTTGAGGGCAACCAGGTGAAGGGGAACTCCTTTCGCGAATATAGCGGCAGCAAAACCCAGAACTACCGCATCCGCGGCCTGTGGAATATTAACGATGCCACCTCGCTGAACTTCTCCTATCAGTACTACGACGCCCACGCCAACCTTGCCGGAGCCCTGTCGGCAAAAGATTATCACCAGAACCGGCGCCAGAGCACCCGGCCGTTTGACGATTACGACGGTCACACCAAGCGCTACAGCGCGGTGTACAACCAGCAGCTGGGCGGACTTGGCTTCATTGATTCGGCCGAGTTTAACTGGATGTTCTTCGCCCACAACTCCGATCGCGATTTTCACCTCGGCATGAGCCAGGTGCCGGGGCAGAACTTCAATCCGGCGCTGCCGGCGGATCTGGTGCAGAACTCGCCGCGCCACTTTAAAACCTGGGGCACCGAGCCGCGCTTCAGCTTCGACGTTAACGGCGATAAGGTCAATCAGCACTGGATCGTCGGCGGCCGTTTCGTGAAAGAGAAAATTGATTATCAGGTGCGCCAGCGCGCGCTGACCACCGATCTGACCAGCGTGACCCGCGATTGGTACTTCGACGATAAGGCCTGGGCGGGCTACGTCAGCAACGCCATCAAGCTGTTCGACGACAAGTTCACCATCACGCCGGGGATGCGCTACGAGCACATCGGCGAGAAGTACAGCGACCGCAAAAGCGACTTCCGCGCCAATGCTAAAGATGGCCAGTGGCTGCCGGGCCTCACCCTCGGCTATCAGCTGACCGATGAGTGGTTCCTGTACGCCGACACTCAGAAGAGCGTGCGTCCGGCTCAGGTCACACAGGTGGTCAAAGGCGGCGATGTCAGCTCTGAACTGGCGTGGAACTATGAGGGCGGGGTGCGCTATATGCCGACTAAAAATGTCAGCCTGCAGACCGGCCTCTACCGCATCGACTATAAAGATCAGATCTCTTACAACAGCAGCACCGACAGCTATGACAACATCGGGCGCACGCGCCACGAGGGCATAGAGCTTGAGGGGTTCTGGAGCCCGGAAGCGGTTGAGGGACTTAGGCTGCACGCTGGCTATGCCTACCTGAAGGCGGAGCAGCGCAACGGCGTTAATAAGGGCAAGCGGGTGCCATATTCCTCGCGCAACCAGGTGACGCTGGACGGCAGCTACGACTGGCGCGGCACCACCTTCGCGCTTAACGGTTACTACTTCAGCCGCTCGTTCTCCGACGCCGCCAACAGTGAACGCGAAACGGCAAAAGGCGATGCCGGCCCGATGCCCTCCTACTGGGTATGGAACGCCCAGGTCAGCCGCGATCTCTACAAATCAGCCAGTGCGACGGTGAACGGCTATGTTGGCGTGAATAATCTGTTCAACCGCGACTACTGGTTCCGCGGCATCGATACCAGCCCGTGGGGCCGCCAGCCCGCTCCGGGGCGCTCGGTAACCGCCGGTATCGGCGTGAAGTTCTGATCCATTCAGCCGCCGGCTATACAGGCAAAGTGTTATCTGGCGAGGGTATTAATGATAATCACGACCAACAGGCGTTTGCTTGACGACGCGCGCTTCACTGCCAAACGGCCGCTTCAGCACGGCAATGACCCTGCCGGAAGAGAGGAGGGTACGCGAAGCCGGACGGCTGCAGAACCTTGATTCGCTAAGTAAACCTGGCGCGGAGGCTAATTTTTAGCCTGTTCCGGCTTATGCCTCCGTGCCTGAGCCGATGTTTTATCGCATATATACGGCAGAAAATAGCTTTATAAGAGATAAAAACGTTTTAAGCCTATCGGTAGAGATGGAAAAATGCCTCTTTTCTCAGATAACTCCAGTCATTTGATGAATGAAATTAAAATACTCTGGAGAAATTTGAGAATAGTCTTGCTGGATGCCATTAATAGTTCTTAACTGTAGTAAGCCTGTCTTAATCCATTTTGTTGACTCTTATTTGCGGTTTTTAACCGCAGTGGTTAAATTTGATGCCGCGAATTAGATGTTGTCTCGCCGTTTGCCTGCCTGGTAACTGATTGTAATTCCACTGTTTGTTTGCTGCGTTGGGAAAGGGAACGTTAAAAGCGCTTTTCAGATATCTCTGTGATTCGATATGTTCATTTTTTCACTTACTCATGAGATAAAAAATTGCATTTAATCTTTAAAAAAGATTTTTATTCTTATTTTTATTCGTTTAATGGCTTTTTGTTTCTTTTGAGTGTGTGGTTGAAATTGAGATTGAAGTTTATCACTGCATGAAGGTAAAAAAGATATGCGGGGAGTGGATTTTTAATCCATAAATCATTGAGTTATCCTTGCTTGATTGTGATGGCAGTCACGGTTTGACATGAGAGAGACATTTCCTGAAAATGTCACCCGCTTAAGGTTTTTTGTTATTCCCCTGGGGCCGATTGCGGGTTCTCTGAGACGCTAAGAATAATCCCGTGGTTTTAATTGTCTTCTATTACCTTGAATCTTGTTCCGGTGAGTGAGAGCGCCGGAAGCTGCACGTTTTCAGGGCTAAGCGCCGGGAGCCATTCTCACGCTATTAACTGTTATTGATAGATATGAAAATTGATCAAGCATTAATTATTCCCAATCGAATAACGTATTGCGGAGTAATGCTAATATTCTTTATTTGGTTATTTACCGGAACTTGTAGTTATTGGTTTGCGGCCGATGATAGCGTTCCGGCTACTGACTTTAATGCCATCAGCTGGGCAACGGCGGCGCTGGCCGCGCTCTGGCTTGTCGTCCGTTTGCCTGCGAATGTCATGCGACCGATTGCCGCCGTGCCGTCTCTGCGCCTCATGCTGCCCGGTGCCATCCTCTGGTCGCTGCCGCTGCTGTGGGCGACCTCATCGATAACTGTCGCGAAAGGCCTGCCGCACGTGCTGGGCCTTTGGGCCTTGCTGGGCCTGCTGTGGCTGCTGCGCCGGCTGCCGCTCAGCCGCAGGCAGCGGCTCGGGGTACTGCTTATGCTTGTCGCCGCGGGGCTCTTTCAGGTACCGCTACTGTTTACGCGCCTTACCCTCTTTCGCGGGGGCAGCGCTGTTGACGGTATGTATTCCTGGATGCCTCTGAACGCTACTGGCCTCTTTCAGCTTACCCGACTGCCGGCGCTGGCGGGGCTATTATTGATGGCGACCGCTATCCTGCGTTCGCTGTGGAGTCGGGGAGGCTTGCGCTGGCAGGGGCTGGTTCTGCTGCTGCCGGTTATGGCTAATAGTAATCCTGAATATCCAGACATTTTTTCTGTGCCTGACGGCCTGGTGCTGGTACTCCTGTTAAACGTGGTTCTTGCCCCGGCCAGTTTCGTACCGCTTGCTAATGGCGCAAAGAGTATATTCGGCTTCTTACCGGATGTCGTTATTCGCGCTGTTATTACGGTAATTTGCACAGTGGTACTGGCATGGATGGCCGCCACGTTGCTGCAGGCTGGACGCGTCAGCGACAGCAATTATTTTTGGTCATTGTTCTGAATTCTATCTGATAACAATAAATAGAAATGAAGGCAGTGCGCTTGGCAGGTTTTCTGCTGAGCTAATTGGTTATATTGAGATATATTGTATGAATAGAAAACAATGCATTTCTGGAACTGAAATTGCCTCAATGGTTAATAACGATGCTATTTCCGGAAATTACGTGATGCCGCAGTGGCCCGGATATGAGCAAGATTGCGCTGCGCGAGAACCCCTGAGGTTATACTGTGATTATGCCAGTGTCGCCCGGCAGCAATGGAAGAATGTGGCGATTGTCTCCGCAAATAATATGGCTGTGCACGGCATCATCAATTTATTCAAAACACTTTATCCGCTGTGCCTGCAAATTTTTAGCGATGCGAAAGGCCTGCAATATAGCCTGATGGTGACAAAAAACTTTCATCCCGATATTATCATCTGGATTGATGCCAGAGTGCAGCGTTTAGAGGGAATGTCATCGCTGGCAATACAAATCAGCCGAAGAATGCCGGGGGTGAAACAGCTGATGCTCAGCGAGTGTATTCCGTCTGAATTGACGGTAAGGCTTCGCGGCGTGCGGGTTGCGTCTCTAAACACCCCGATAAGCGAATTAACAAAAATAATGAAGGCGTGCCTGGTCCCGGTTGAGCGCACGGGCGGCCTTTTCTCTGGTCGGTTTATGACGCCCGGGCAGTGGCGAACAATACGCCTGCTGATAAAGGGGCTCAGCGTCAGGCAGGTCGCCGAACTCAACGGGATCAGCCCCAAAACCGTATGGGGCCGGGAAGAGGAGGTGATGCGTCAGCTCAATCTACAGGGGCACGTACAGAAAGCCTGGTTTTATCGCAGCATCACGGAGGTCCTTGAGGATATGCCGGGTCTGGGCAGGCATAAGCGTGGGCGGCGTCGTTAGTCCCGCTAACGGCGGCACGTGCAGGACATGCCGCCGATAACTTACTCTCCTACCGCTGCCGCCTCCCTGGCAATCGCATTACGCCTTGCGCGCGTGGTGAGAAAATAGAGATAGCCGGCCACCATAAAGGCGATAAACAGGGCGCCGATCTGCGGGTTAAACCACAGCATCGCCACCAGACATATCACCGATCCGCCCAGCGCAATAGCGGGGACCAGCGGATAGCCGGGCGCTAAGAACGAGCGCGGCAGATCCGGGGCGGTGCGGCGCAGGCGGAACAGGCTGAGCATACTCATGATGTACATTACGATGGCGCCGAACACCGCCATGGTGATCATTGCCGCCGTCAGGCTCATGCCCTGCAGGCTGATGCCGTCAGAGAAGATGGCGATGATGCCGATGACGCCGCCGGCCAGCGTCGCGCGGTGCGGGGTTTTAAACCGCGACAGCTTCGCCAGCGACGGCGGCAGGTAGCCGGCGCGGGCGAGAGCGAAGAACTGCCGCGAATAGCCGAGAATAATACCGTGAAAGCTGGCAATCAGGCCGAACAGGCCGATCCACACCAGCATATGCATCCAGTTCGAATGCTCGCCGACGACCATTTTCATCGCCTGCGGCAGCGGATCGTTAATGTCCGACAGCGTGCGCCAGTCGCCGGCGCCGCCCGCCAGCAGCATCACGCCCATTGCCAGAATGACCAGCGTCAGGATGCCGCTGATGTAGGCGCGAGGAATGGTGCGGCGCGGATCTTTTGCCTCTTCCGCCGCCATCGCGGCACCTTCAATGGCGAGAAAGAACCAGATGGCGAACGGGATCGCCGCAAACATGCTCGATACCGCCGCCCCGGAGAAGACGTCGCCGCCCGCCCAGCCGTGGGCGGTAAAGTGGCTCAGGCTGAAGCCCGGAGCGACCACGCCCATAAACACCAGCAGTTCGCCCACCGCCAGTACGGTTACCAGCAGTTCGAAAGTCGCTGCCAGGCTGACGCCGAGAATGTTGAGGCCCATAAAAATCACGTAGGCGACAACGGCGACGTACTTCGGATTGAGCGCCGGGAACTGGACGTTGAGGTAGGCGCCAATCGCCATTGCAATTGCCGGCGGGGCAAAGACAAACTCAATCAGCGTGGCTATCCCGGCGATCAGCCCGCCGACATCGCCAAAGGCGCGGCGGCTATAGGCGAAAGGGCCGCCCGCCTGCGGGATAGCGGTGGTCAGTTCGGTAAAGCTGAAGATAAAGCAGGTGTACATGATGGCGATAAACAGTGTCGTCACCAGAAAACCCAGCGTGCCCGCTACGCCCCAGCCGTAGCTCCAGCCAAAATACTCCCCGGAAATCACCAGTCCGACGGCGATGCCCCACAGGTGCAGGGTGCCGAGCGTGGGTTTAAGCTTCTCTGTCATTGCGCTACTCCCCGAGATGTTATTGAAAACGGCGTTATGGATCGTGTCGTGCTGATGATGCGGCCAGGGGCGGGAGAAAAACTTGACTCTGGAAAACAGAAACGCGCTGCCTGAGGTCAACCGCGTCGGCCGCCGCGTCGCGCCGCGCTCTGCGGTCAACTGTTCCCGTTCCGCAGTCAAGCGGGCACCGCGGGTTTCGCGCCACCATCCGGGACACACTCATCAGAGAAAGGGAGCCGGATATGGGCGCAAAACAGTACGATACCCTCAGCAACGACACCGTCATTCTGCTGGCCGAACGGGCGCTGGGCCGCTATCCGGCGTTTGCCGGCGCGTCCGTTAAACTGCTGTGCCGCTCGGAGAACGCCACGCTGCTGGTCACCCGCGCCGGCAGGCGCTACGCGCTGCGCATCCACCGCGGCGACTACCACAGCCGCCGGGACATTGAGAGCGAACTGCTGTGGCTCGACGCCCTGCGCGAGGCCGGGATCTGCGTCCCGGAGGCGCTTTACGATCGCGACGGCGAACGGGTGCAGATCCTAACCCTGGCGGACGGCAGCGTGCGCCACGCGGTGCTGTTTCACTGGATCGAGGGCGAGATGCCGACCACCGAGGTTGATCCGGCGGCGTTTCGCCAGCTGGGAAAAATCACCGCCGAGCTGCACCGGCAGAGCAGGCAGTGGCGCCGGCCGGAGGGCTTTCGCCGCATCGTCTGGGATCACCAGAGTATGGTCGCGCCCGACGGACACTGGGGGGACTGGCGCGACGCGGGCGGCCTGAGCGGCGGCGACTGCGCGGTGGTGGAGGAGGCCATCGCCAGCATCCGCCGGCAGATGGCGGACTTCGGCCAGTCGCCCCAGCGCTACGGCCTGATCCACGCCGACCTGCGCCTGACCAACCTGCTGCTGCACAAGGGCGAAACCCGGGTCATTGACTTCGACGACTGCGGCATGGGCTGGTATCTGCACGATCTGGCCGCCGCCGTCAGCTTTGCTGAACATCACCCCAACGCCCCGCAGTGGGTGGAAAACTGGCTGACGGGCTACGAGCAGGTGGCGCACATCGGCGACGAGGAACTGGCTATCGTGCCCGCGATGCTGGCCCAGCGCCGCATTCAGCTGACGGCCTGGGTGGCGTCGCACCGCGAAACGGAAATGGCGCAGAGCCTGGGCGATGGCTGGACCGGACACACGGTGCGTCTGTGCCGCCGCTATCTCGACGGCGCGGCGCTGCCGCTGGGCGTATAGGCGCACGACGCCGGGGCGCGGTTGCCTGTCCGTAGTGCAGGGCGGCAGAGAGAGGTTGTTTATCTGATTGAATAGTAAGGTGTAAATCGCTGGTATGGTTATTGCTTAACTGTTCTATCCTCGATAACCCGCGGGAGCATTCTATGACCAGCGCCATCTCCGAAAGCCTCATGCTCGCGATGCCCGCCGCCGGCGGCCATCGCGGCGTATTGTCCGCCGCCGCATCGGGCCTCTGCGACTTTATCAAGGCCAGGGGCGGCGACGCCGACCGTATTCTCGGCATCAGCGGCATCGATCCCGAACTGCTGTCCTGCCCAACCCTGAGCCTCGATCTGGTCAGCTACTGCAAAGTGATGGAGGTGGCGGCCCGCCAGGCGGATGTGGACAATTTTGGCCTCTACTACGGCAACCAGTTCAGGCCGCAGTCCCTGGGGCTTATCGGCTATATCGGCCTCTGCTCGCCGACGCTGGAGACGGCGCTGCGCAATGTGGTTAACGCGTTTCCCTTTCATCAGCACGATACCTTCACCCGCTTGACCGAGCGGGGCGAGTGTCTGCAGCTCGACTATCAGGTGCGCCACGGGGCGATCCTCGCCCGCCGCCAGGACGCCGAGCTGACGCTGGGCATGTTTATGAATATTGTCCGCCACGTGCTCGGCAAAAGCTGGGCGCCGCGGGAGGTCCACTTCGAACATCCGCGTCCGCAGCAGTGGCACGAGCACTGCAAACTCTTCGACGCCCCGGTCTACTTTGATCAGCCGTTCAACTCGCTGATTATTCCGCGCCGCGACCTCCAGCGTCCGATGCCGGAGCACGATCCGATGCTGCTGCTGGTGATGCAGGACGCCATCCGCCGCATCAATGCGCCGGCGGCGGGGCAGGGCTGCGTCAACCAGACCCGCACGCAGATCCACCTGCAGCTGGTCAACGGCGAGCCTTCGCTGGAGATTATCGCCCACCGGCTCAACCTGTCGCCGTGGTCATTGCAGCGGCGGCTGAAGGAGGAGAGCACCAGCTTCACCGCGCTGGTGGACAGCGTCAGAAAAGAGATGGCGACCCACTACCTGGAGCAGCCCAACCTGCCGGTATCGGAGATGGCGCTGCTGCTGGGCTACTCGGAGGTCAGCGCCTTCTCGCGGGCCTTTCGCCGCTGGTTCGGCTGCAGCCCGAGCCGGTGTCGGCAGGCGGGGGGGGCGCGCGGCTGAGCGTCGCTGTCTTTCACTCTCCGGTGAAAGAGCGAAATGGCACAGGGCCCGCCGTACGGTGGTCCACTTGCCGGTAACAGAGATGAATAAACAAGATTGACCGGTGTTCGCGACCCGACTCTTCGCCGGCGGCGGCCGTAAAAAAGAACCCCGCGCAAAACGCGGGGTTCGTCAGCAGCCTGAGGGACAGCTCAGGCAGTCTGAGGCCGGTAATAAATCAGCGTCTCGCATCCGGATGGAACGTGCTTGCCGGACGCATGGCGAGATTCTCATAGGTGGCCCATTTCTGGTGCGCAACCGACTGGGCGATGGCCATCAGCCGCTCGGCTTCCTGCGGATTCTGCTGCATCAGCGCCATAAAGCGAGTCTCATGGCGGCGGTACTCATACAGCGGCAGCGTCGGGCGCAGGTTGTCGAGGGTAAACGGATTGCTGCCGTTTTCCCGCAGCACCGGGTTATAGCGCACCAGCGGCCAGTGGCCGGAGGCGACGGCGCGATGCTGCTGTTCCAGGCCAAGCGTCATATCGATCCCGTGAGCAATACAGTGGCTGTAGGCAACGATCAGGGAAGGGCCCGGATAGGCCTCCGCCTCGCGTATCGCCTGCAGGGTCTGCTGGGGATTGGCGCCGAAGGCGACCCGCGCGACGTAGACGTTGCCGTAGGAAATCGCCTGCAGAACAATATCCTTCTTCGCCATGGTCTTACCGCCCGCCGCAAAGCGGGCGGTGGCCCCCAGCGGGGTCGACTTGGACATCTGCCCGCCGGTGTTGGAGTACACTTCGGTATCCATCACCAGGATATTGATATCGCGCCCGGAAGCCAGGGCGTGATCGAGCCCGGAAGAGCCAATATCGTACGCCCAGCCGTCGCCGCCGACGATCCACACCGAGCGGCGAACCAGGTGGTCGAGCATACTGCGCAGATTTTGCGCCTGCTCCGACTGGTTGTCGGCCAGTTTTTCTCGCACCCGCTGCAGCCGCTGACGCTGGCGGTAGATGTCGGACTCAATCTGCTGCGGGGCGTTAATGATCTCATCCACCAGCGCCTCGCCCAGCTCCGGTGCCAGGGCTTGCAGGGCCTGCGCGGCCTGATGACGGTGGTGATCGGCGGTCAGCCTGAAGCCCAGACCAAACTCGGCGTTGTCCTCGAACAGTGAATTTGACCAGGCCGGGCCTTTACCGTCCCGATTCTGCGACCAGGGCGTCGTGGGCAGGTTCCCGCCGTAGATCGACGAGCAGCCCGTGGCATTAGCCACCATCATCCGATCGCCGAACAGCTGGGTCAGGGTTTTCAGATACGGGGTTTCGCCGCAGCCCGAGCAGGCTCCGGAGAACTCAAACAGCGGCTCCAGATACTGCACGCCGCGCACGGTTGAGAAATCGATGGTAGAGCGCGCGGGCCACGGAATTGTCCTGAACCAGGCGAGGGCGGACTTCTCCTGCTCCAGCACCGGCAGCTTATCCACCATGTTGATCGCGCGGATCTCCGCGCCGTCGGCGTCTTTGGCCCGCACCGGACAGGCATTAACGCACAGGTTGCAGCCGGTGCAATCCTGGGGATAAACCTGCAGCGTGTAGCGGGTATCGGGGAAGCCGCGGGCGCTAATTGGCGCGCTTTTGAAGCCCTCCGGCGCGCCGCTGAGCAGATCCTGATGGTAGAACTTGGCCCGGATGGCCGCGTGCGGGCAGACGAACGAACAGTTGCCGCACTGAATGCAGAGATCTTCCCGCCACTGCGGAATGGTCAGGGCGATATCGCGCTTCTCCCACTGGCTGGTGGCGGTAGGCCAGGTGCCATCGGACGGGATCATCGACACCGGAATGCGGTCCCCGCGATCCTGCAGCATTTCTGCCGTCACCTCGCGTACGAAGCGCGGCGCCTCGGGCGATACGTGCCAGCCCGACTCGGCGCTGCTCCGGGTCTGCGGCGGGATTTCCACCCGGTGCAGGTTCGCCAGCGCGGCGTCCACGGCGGCAAAGTTCTTATCAACCACCGCCTGGCCCTTGCGCAGGTAACTCTTTTCAATACTCTTCTTAATCAGGGCGATGGCCCGCTCCTTCGCCATGACCTTTGAAAGCGCAAAGAAGCAGGTTTGCATGATGGTATTGATCCGCGAGCCCATGCCGTTCGCGCGCGCGACCTCGGCGGCGTTGATGACGTACAGCGCCACCTGCTTCTGGCGAAGCTGCTGCTGTACCCCGGCGGGCAGGTGGTGCAAGACCTCATCCGGACCCCAGGGGCTGTTCAGCAGAAGGGTGGCGCCCGGCGCGGCATAGGTCAGCAGGTCGAGGGTTTCGATAAAGTTGAACTGGTGGCAGCCGATAAAGTTTGCGGCGCTTATCAGGTACGGCGAGTCGATGGGCGAGGGGCCGAAGCGCAGATGCGATGTGGTGCGCGATCCGGACTTTTTCGAGTCATAGACAAAGTAGCCCTGAGCGTGGTATTCGGGCAGTTCGCCGATGATCTTGATACTGTTTTTATTCGCGCCGACGGTGCCGTCGGCGCCCAGGCCAAAGAACAGGGCGCGAACCTGATTGTCCGGCTCAATATGCCACGTTTCGTCCCAGTCGAGGCTGAGATGGGTGACGTCATCGTGAATGCCGATGGTGAAAAAGCGTCTCGCCGCCGGCTGCTGCTGTTGCTCATACACGGCCTTCACCATTGCCGGAGTAAACTCTTTCGACGACAGTCCATAGCGGCCGCCGCTGATGGTCGGAAGCCGGTCTATCTTGCCCTGCTGCAGCGCGCAGACCAGTGCGCCCAGCGTGTCGTGGTACAGCGGCTCGCCGTTGGCGCCGGGCTCCTTGGTGCGGTCCAGCACGGTGACAAACTTCACGCTGGCGGGAAGCGCCTTCACCAGCGCCTCGGCGGGGAAGGGGCGGTAGAGGTGAACGGTCACTACACCATAGCGGCCGCCCTGCTGATTCAGAGAGTCAACGGTCTGGCGGACGGTTGACGCCGCCGAGCCCATCACCACCAGCACGTGGGTGGCGCTGTCGGCGCCGTAGTACTCCACCAGCCGGTAGCGCCTGCCCGTCAGGCGGGCGAACCGCGCCATCGCGTTCTCAACAATGTCCGGTACCCGATCGTACCAGCCATTGACGCTCTCGCGGCCCTGAAAATAGGTATCCGGGTTCTGCGCCGTGCCGCGCATAATGGGCCGATCGGGATTCAGGGCCCTGGCCCGGTGGGCGCGCACGAGGCGATCGTCAATCATGCCGCGGATCTGATCGTCGGTGAGGCGCGAAATCTTATTCACTTCGTGGGAGGTCCGGAAGCCGTCGAGGAAGTGGATAAACGGAACGCGCGCCTCCAGAGTCGCCGCGTGGGCAATCATGGCCATATCCTGCGCCTGCTGGACGGAAGCGGCGCTGAGCATCGCAAAACCGGTGGTCCGCGCGGCCATGACGTCCTGATGATCGCCGAAAATGGAGAGCCCCTGCGCCGCCAGCGCCCTGGCGGCGACGTGGAAGACGGCGGAGGTCAGCTCGCCGGCAATTTTGTACATGTTCGGCAGCATCAGCATCAGGCCTTGGGAGGCCGTAAAGGTCGTGCTGAGTGCGCCCGCCTGCAGCGCCCCGTGCACGGCGCCGGCGGCGCCGCCTTCGTGCTGCATCTCCATCACCGTGGGAATATCGCCCCAGATATTCGGGATCTGCTTCGAGGCCCATTCGTCGGCCAGTTCGGCCATATTGGATGACGGAGTAATCGGATAGATGGCGCAGATTTCGCTCACCTTATAGGCCACCCAGGCAGCCGCTTCGCTGCCGTCCATCATCACCATGTTGGTATCATTCTCTTTCATCAGCGGCTCTCCTCGGCGACCATCTCGATGGCGTGACACGGGCACTGGTTAAAGCAGGCGGCGCAGCCGGTGCATAATGCGTAGTCGAACTGATAGCGCAGGCCCTTGCCCAATTTGATGACGGCGCCTTCCGGGCAGGCGCCGTAGCAGCCGTCGCATTCAAAGCAGTTGCCGCAGGAGTAACAGCGGGCGGCCTCATAGTGCGCCTGGCCGGCATTCAGGCCGCCAATAATTTCATCGAATCCGCTGCGCGTTTCCGGCGGCAGAATGGGCTGGGACACGGCGTCCGCGTCGGTGTTGTACCAGAGGTGCAGGCCGGGATACTCCATGACCGGAACGCTTTCTGGCTTATGGTAAGGCTGTTGGCGCAGCCAGCCGTCGATATGGCGCGCGGCCTTTTTACCGTGGCCGGTGGCAATGGTTACGGTGCGCTCTGAAGGCACCATATCGCCGCCGGCGAAGATCCCCGGCACGCTGGTCATCATATGCGCGTCAACGTCGACCACGCCGTCTTTATGCAGCCGGATACCGGGAATGCGCTGGAGGACCGAAATATCCACGTCCTGGCCCAGAGCAAGGATCAGGCTGTCGGCGTTCAGGGTTTCAAATCGCCCGGTAGGCTGCGGGCGGCCGTTTTCGTCCAGCGCCATCTCTTCAACGGTCATGGTGGTGCTGTCGATATCGCGAATGGTGCGCAGCCAGTTGATTTTGACCCCTTCCTCCAGCGCCTCGTCGGCTTCGAAGCCGTGGGCGGGCATATGGTCTCTGTCGCGGCGGTAAATAATCATCACCTCTTCCACCCCCAGGCGACGGGCGGTGCGGGAGGCGTCCATCGCGGTGTTGCCGCCGCCGTAGATAGCGACCCGTCGCCCGAGCTTCGGCGCTTCTCCGCGCTCTACCGCCGACAGGTAGCTGACCGCATCAAGGATCTTCCCGGCTTCCCGCGCCGGAATATCCACCTTCTTCGCAAGATGCGCGCCGATGGCCATAAACACGGCGTCAAACTGGCCCTGCTGCCTGGCGGCCAGCACGTCCTCCACCTTCTGGTTCAGCTTCAGCGTAATGCCGGTAGAGAGGATCCGCGCAATTTCACGATCGAGAATGTCCCGCGGCATACGGTAGGCCGGGATCCCGAAGCGCATCATGCCGCCCGCCATCGGGCCCGCCTCGTGGATCTCCACATCGTGACCGAGGCGTTTCAGGTGCCAGGCGCAGGAGAGACCCGAGGGCCCGGCGCCAATCACCAGCACGCGCTTCCCGCTATTCGCCGCCTGACCGGCGGGCTTCCAGCCGTGCTCAAGTGCGAGATCGCCGAGGAAACGCTCCACCGCGTGGATGCTGACGGGGCGATCGACGCGGGCGCGGTTACAGCTGCTCTCGCAGGGGTGGTAGCAGACGCGGCCGTGGACGGCGGGCATCGGGTTATTTTCTATCAGCGACTGCCAGGCCTCCTCGTAGCGCTCCTCCTGGGCCAGCGCCAGCCATGCCTGAATATTTTCACCTGCGGGACAGGCGTGATTGCAGGGGGGAAGTGAATCCTGATAGATCGGCCGCTGCCGACGAACCGGGCCCGTGCCGGAATGACCGGCGAGATCCGGCGGTAGTGTCATATCATGTTGGTTTTTTTTCATAACATTGCTTATTTCTTATGGTTGTTATAATAACGGCTTATTTACCTCCGGCAGAATAAAACGAGAATCGATATCATTTTTATTCTGCCGGTGAAATAACGGTTGCCATTATTTCCGCTAATGATTACTTAAAGTAATTATTACCGACGCTGTCCTGAATATTATTATTGTTGCTTCCCGGGCAGAGGGTTGTCTTACTGTGATAAGGAAAAGAAAAAAGGGCAGCGTCAGAATGAAACACTTAATATCTTTAGCAACGGTTGTGCCATAGCTAAAAATAAGCGCAATACAGCGCTTATTATGTGAGCTATCGCTAAAGTTAAGCGATTTCTTGCCGGTGAGAATAGCCCGCCGCGCGTCCTGGCTATCAATGTGATAATTGCGCGCAGCCGGGAACCGCTATCGCAATCAGGCTCCGCCGGGCCTGCATCAGTACCCGGCGGCGGACCCTATTATGCTTCGGGCGGGGCTGGCGGATAGGCGGACGGCGCCGGAGGCACGCCGCGCGATGTTTCTCTCCACGCGACAAGTAAAAATACCGCCACGCTCGTTAGCGAACCGGCGATGATGGCCATAATACCGTAGGGCTCGCCCGCCAGCTGCCAGCCCAGACCCGCCAGACAACCAAAAATAATGGACCACAGCCCCGCTCGCGGCGTTGCCTTCTCCCACAGCAGGCCAAAAAGATAGGCGGCAAAGGGGCCGGTTGCGCGCAGCGTAAAGGCAAACATCAGCAGGGCGATGATCTCACCGCTCCACAGGGCGATGGCAATAGAGATCAGGCCGACCACCAGCACCACGAGCCGGCTGAGCCGGAGGTTCTGCTCCGGCGTCAGGTCAGGGGAGATATAGCGGGCGTGAATATCCTGGGTATAGATGCTGGCTGCGCCGAGCAGGTCGCCGGAGGCGCTCGACAGCGTCGCCGAGATCACCGCGGAGAGCAGTAGCCCGGAGACCAGGGGCGGGAGCAGATTGACCGACACCGTCGCCAGCGCGTTGTTTGGCTCAATGGACGGAAATGCCGCCAGGGCAATCAGGCCGAGCACGGCGGGAATAAAGGCGTAGATAGCCATAAACAGGCTGCAAAGCAGCGAGCCGGTGAGGGCGATGCGCTCGCTGCGGGCGGAGTAGTAGCGCTGCACCGCCTCCTGTCCGGTGGCGAAGGTCATAAAGTACATCACGGTAAGGCCAATGATGGTTTTCCAGCCGAGGCGGGTGAATTCGAACTGCTTTTCGGGCACGTTATTCACCACGAACTGCCAGCCGCCGTCGAGCATGGAGAGCGCGACCGGGACAGCAATCGCGAACCCGAAGACAATCAAAAAGAACTGCACAAAATCGGTTAGCGTTACGCTCCACATGCCGCCGAGCCAGGTATAGAACACCACGATGACGCCGGAAACGACGATTGCGTAGTGGCTGTCAAAGCCGGTCAGCACGTGCACGATGGTGGCCGTCGCGGTGATTTGCGCCGCCCCCAGCGCGACCAGCGCCGCCAGAGAGAGCACGGTGGTGATCAGATAGCTGCTGTTACCGTAGCGTCGGCCAATAATTTCCGGCACCGTCATGGCGACGGCACGCCGCATATAGGGCGCAATAAAAGAGACGAGGAAAATGCCAAGGCCGGTGGCTATCACATACCAGCCTGCGGAGATGCCCCAGGCGCCGTAGGCTTTTGCCGCCACGCCCACCGAGCTGCCGCCGCCAATTTCCGTCGCCGCCAGCGTTCCCGCCAGCATAATTGGCCCGAGCCTGCGTCCCGCCAGGTGGTAATCTTCGCTGCTGCGTATTTTGGTTTTGGCATAAAGCCCGATGCCTATCATTACCGCCATGTAGACGATAATAATGATATAGATTGTTATTTCCCTTTCCATAATAAATTATCCATCGCAGATTGAAATCTCTACGAATCGGGCAAAAAATATGCCATTTACAGTTTGCCTGCCGGCGGGAAATTACTGTGAGTCGGGGCACATAATCCGCTGCGCTATTCGCAGCGGATTATCATAGTGATGAGCAAAATATCGGATTGATAAACCGGCGGGCGGAGAAAGAAAAAATCCACGCGGGCGCGTGGATTTTTTGCTGGCAACGCTGCGGAGGTAAGCGAACGCTGCGGTGGGGCGTTTTAGACGTTAAACAGGAAATTCATCACGTCGCCATCTTTAACGACATAATCCTTCCCTTCCGCGCGCATCTTACCCGCTTCTTTCGCGCCCTGTTCGCCTTTGTAAGTAATAAAATCGTCAAACGCGATGGTCTGGGCGCGGATAAAGCCCTTCTCGAAGTCGGTGTGAATTTTGCCCGCCGCCTGCGGGGCGGTAGCGCCGACCGGGATGGTCCAGGCGCGCACTTCTTTCACGCCGGCGGTGAAGTAGGTCTGCAGGTTGAGCAGGGAGTAGCCCGCGCGGATCACGCGGTTAAGGCCCGGCTCTTCGATGCCCAGCTCGGCCATAAACTCGTCGCGCTCTTCGTCGTCCAGCTCGGCGATGTCGGATTCGACGGCAGCGCAGACCGGCACCACCACGGAGCCTTCTTTGGCGGCGATTTCGCGCACCTGGTCGAGGTACGGGTTGTTCTCGAAGCCGTCTTCGTTAACGTTGGCGATGTACATGGTCGGCTTGAGGGTCAGGAAGCTCAGGTAGCGGATCGCCGCTTTGTCTTCGGCGCTCAGATCCAGCGCGCGCAGCATCCCGGCGTTTTCCAGGTGCGGGAGGCACTTCTCCAGCGCCGCCAGTTCGGCCTTCGCGTCTTTATCGCCGCCTTTGGCCTTCTTCTGCACGCGGTGCATGGCGCGCTCGCAGGTGTCGAGGTCGGACAGCGCCAGCTCGGTGTTGATAACGTCGATATCTTCCGCCGGGTTCACTTTGCCCGCGACGTGAATGATGTTGTCGTTCTCAAAGCAGCGCACCACGTGGCCGATGGCTTCGGTTTCGCGGATATTGGTCAGGAACTGGTTGCCCAGACCTTCGCCCTTCGAGGCGCCTTTTACCAGGCCCGCGATGTCAACGAACTCCATGGTGGTCGGCAGGATGCGCTGCGGTTTGACGATCTCGGCTAATTTATCCAGACGCGGATCGGGCATCGGCACAACCCCGGTGTTCGGCTCAATGGTACAGAACGGGAAGTTGGCCGCTTCGATACCGGCTTTGGTGAGCGCGTTGAACAGGGTGGATTTGCCGACATTAGGCAGGCCGACGATACCGCATTTAAATCCCATGATGTAAATCACCTTAATCTTTGATAATCAACCTGTTACAGGAAACAGGCTGCAGAAAAGTAAACAACTGCGCCTATTATACACGGCGTGAGGCAAAAATGCCGCCCGGCGGGGCGTTATTGTGCCTTAAACGCGTGCAGGCGGTTGGTGGCTTTGGCTAAGCCGTCCTTCAGCCAGATTTCGGTACAGCGCGCCGCTTCGTCTACGGCCTCATCGATCAGCTTCTGTTCGGAGAGCGGCGGCTTGCCGAGCACAAATCCAACAACCTTGTTTTTATCGCCCGGATGGCCGATGCCGACGCGCAGGCGGTGAAAGTTGGGGTTATTGCCGAGTTTGCTGATGATATCTTTCAGGCCGTTGTGGCCGCCGTGGCCGCCGCCAAGTTTGAACTTTGCCACGCCGGGCGGCAGGTCCAGTTCGTCGTGGGCCACCAGAATTTCGTCCGGATTGATGCGAAAGAAGGTCGCCATCGCGGCAACGGCCTTGCCGCTGAGGTTCATAAAGGTGGTCGGCACCAGCAGGCGCACGTCTTCCCCGGCGAGGTTAATCCGCGAGGTATAGCCGAAGAATTTGCTCTCTTCGCGCAGCGGGGCGCGGGCGCGGTCGGCCAGCAGATCCACATACCACGCGCCGGCGTTGTGGCGGGTGGCGGCATATTCGGCGCCGGGGTTGGCGAGGCCAACAATCAGTTTAATCGTCACGTTCAGGTCCTGAGTACATCGTCAATTGCCGCGTAGTGTACTGGCTGCGGACGCGGTTGACAAAGTTAAGCGGCAGGCGAAGTAGTTGCCTGGTGAAATAATTATAAAACCCACTAATTCATCGCGTTATATGTAAAGTTATGTTGTGAGAATGTTCGCAATTGTGATCGTCAGCGCACATATCGCTTAAAGTGTCACCTATACTTTACACACATGGAGCAGGGACACTCCCTGTCAACCCGGCTTCCGGAGGTGACATATGAAACGTAAAAATGCGGCAGTATGCGGTAATTCGTTTATGGGCATAGGGATGGTTGTGATGGTTGCGGGTGTTGCCTGTGCGGTACTCAATCAGCTTCCCGACTTTAATATGCCCGCCCTATTTGCGCAGGGCGCGGTGCTCGCCATCTTCGTCGGCGCAGTGATGTGGCTTGCCGGCGCGCGTATCAGCGGCCGGGAGCAGGTATGCGACCGCTACTGGTGGCACCGCCACTACGACAAGCGCTGCCGTCGCGACATCCACTAACACTCTCGTCTGTTTTCTAAAGCGCCGCCCTCTGCCGGGCGGCGCTTTACTTTCCGGAACCGTGCGGTCGGTCAGGCCGCAATATCCGCCAGCGCCGCTTCCTTATTCGGGAAGAAGGTCAGACGCCCGGCAATGGGCTGTACGCCCGCCCGCGCCAGGGTGCGCAGCGGCTGAAACTCCAGATTCGACACCCGCAGCTCGCAGCCTTCCGGTAGCGCCTGAACAAAACGCTGGAACGCCTCCAGCCCGCCGGCATCGAGTACCGGCACCGCGTCCCACTTCAGCACCACGATACGCTTGCCTTCGGCGCGCGCCTTCAGATCGGTAAACACGCTGTCGGCGGCGGCAAAAAACAGCGGACCAATGACCCTGATCACCAGCACATCATCCGGCGCACTGATCGCGACAGGCGCCAGGTGGGTCATGCGGGCGATGCGGCGCATAAACAGCAGCGAGGCCAGCACGATGCCGACGCCGATGGCGATCACCATATCAAACAGCACCGTCAGCGACATGCAGATGAGCATGACGATAACGTCATCCACCGGCGCCCGGCGCAGGAGGGCCACCACCTTGTGGGCCTCGCTCATGTTCCACGCCACCATCAGCAGCAGCGCGGCCATCGCCGACAGCGGCAGCCAGGAGAGCAGGGGCGCGAGGATCAGCAGGGCCAGCAGTACCAGCACGGCGTGGATCACCGCCGAGATGGGGGAGGTGGCGCCGGCGCGGACGTTGGCCGCCGAGCGGGCAATCGCCGCCGTGGCGGTAATGCCGCCGAAGAACGGCGCGATGATGTTGCCCAGCCCCTGGCCGATAAGCTCATTATTGGCCTTGTGGCGGGTGCCGGTCATACCGTCAAGCACCACGGCGCACAGCAGGGACTCAATGGCGCCGAGCATCGCCATCGAAAATGCCGCCGGCAGCAGCGCCTGGATGGACGCCAGGCTAAGGGTGAAGCCGCTGCCGGATGTGTGCCACGGCAGTACCAGCTGCGGCAGCAGCTGCGGAATGCCGTTGCCCTGGGTGCCGTCGCTCAGCAGGTAGTGAAAGCGCGAGCCGATGGTCGCCACGTCGCCGCCGAGCAGGTTAACCACGCCCATGACCGCGCAGCCGGCCAGCAGGGCGGGCAGGTGGCCCGGAAGGCGGATGCCGAGACGCGGCCAGAAGATCAGCACCGCCAGCGTCACCGCGCCAATGGCGGTATCGCCGATATTCAGCGTCGGCAGCGCCGTCGCCAGCGCGGCGACTTTTTGCCAGTAGTGCTCCGGGTTGTGGGCAATCTGCAGGCCAAGGAAGTCCTTTATCTGCATGGTGGCGATAGTGATACCGATCCCGGAGGTAAAGCCCAGGGTCACCGACACCGGGATGTATTCGATCAGCCGCCCGAAGCGCGCCAGTCCGAAGAGGATCAGGAATACGCCGGACATCAGCGTCGCCACCAGCAGCCCCGCAAGGCCAAACTGCTGGGAGACCGGATAGAGGATCACCACAAACGCCGCCGTCGGCCCGGAAACGCTGAAGCGCGAGCCGCCGGCCAGGGCGATCACTATCCCGGCAACCGCCGACGTATAGAGACCGTTCTGCGGCGCCACGCCGCTGCCGATGGCCAGCGCCATCGCCAGCGGAATGGCGATAATACCGACGGTTACCCCGGCGATAAGATCGCGGATAAAGCGTTGGGTCGTGTACTTCTCCTTCCAGCAGGCGTCAATGAGCGCGCGGAAAGGCAGGATCTCTGCAAGATGGGATCTGTTCACTGGGCAATCACCTCGTGCGCATCAGCGTCGGGAGCGGCGTCTGAAGGTGGCATTAGTCATACAAATTGTTATCAGGGCCAAAAAAACCCGCCGCAGCGGGTTTTTAACAGCAGCTAAAATCTATCAGTGTTCGAACATTGCGGAAATAGATTCTTCGTTGCTGATGCGGCGAATCGCTTCCGCCAGCATTCCGGAGAGGGTCAGCGTGCGCACGTTCGGCAGCGCTTTGATCTCGTCGGACAGCGGAATGGTATCGCACACAATCACTTCGTCAATCACCGAGTCGCGCAGGTTTTTCGCCGCGTTACCGGAGAAGATCGGGTGCGTCGCATAGGCGAATACGCGTTTAGCACCGCGCTCTTTCAGCGCTTCGGCAGCTTTGCACAGGGTGCCGCCGGTATCGATCATGTCATCAACCAGTACGCAGTCGCGGCCGGCGACGTCACCGATAATGTGCATTACCTGAGAGACGTTGGCGCGCGGACGACGCTTGTCGATGATCGCCATGTCGGTATCGTTAAGCAGCTTGGCAATGGCGCGGGCGCGCACGACGCCGCCAATGTCCGGAGAAACCACGATCGGGTTTTCCAGCTTCAGCTGCAGCATATCTTCGAGCAGGATCGGGCTGCCGAAAACGTTATCTACCGGCACATCAAAGAAGCCCTGGATCTGTTCAGCATGCAGGTCTACGGTCAATACGCGGTCAACGCCGACGCTGGACAGAAAGTCCGCGACAACTTTGGCTGTGATTGGCACACGGGCAGAACGTACGCGACGGTCCTGACGGGCATAGCCAAAGTAGGGGATTACGGCGGTGATACGGCCTGCAGAAGCGCGGCGCAGGGCATCGACCATGACAACCAGTTCCATCAGGTTGTCGTTAGTGGGGGCACAAGTGGACTGGATGATGAAAATATCACCACCGCGTACGTTTTCATTGATTTGTACGCTGACTTCACCGTCGCTAAAACGTCCTACAGCGGCGTCGCCAAGGGAAGTGTACAGGCGGTTGGCAATACGTTGTGCTAGTTCCGGGGTGGCGTTACCAGCAAAAAGCTTCATATCAGGCACGAGAAGAACCTCAGGCATGCGTCCAGTGGTGGATAAAGCGGTCCTGGAACTTGTGCGGGTCAGGCACGGCTTCATCCATTCGGTGTATTAGCGAGCACGATGCAGCGTCTGGAACGGGGTGACGCTGTCACCGACACTCAGTTTGCCCCGTTCAATGCCTGCATCAGCGGCGAGGTGTTAACACCGCGGGCAACAAAGCCCTGCAGCCAGTCGGGGGCGTGTTCCAGCACCTGACGGGCAGCGGATTCGGTGTCAAATTCAGCAAAAACACAGGCTCCGGTGCCAGTCAGGCGCGACGGCGCGTATTCTAACAGCCAGGAAAGCGCCGCATCAACCTTACCAAATCGTTTTCTTGCGATAACCTCGCAATCGTTGCTGAATTCACAATTTAATAACGTTTCTATTGATCTTTTTGGCGAATTTCTGCGCAGGTCCGGATCCTTAAAAATGACCGGGGTCGGGATGCTGACGCCGGGGTGCGCTACGAGATACCATTTTTCCGCCACCGTGACCGGGGTTAACACTTCGCCCACGCCTTCGGCAAAGGCCGCGTGGCCGCGCACGAATACCGGCACGTCGGCGCCGAGAGTGAGGCCCAGCGCCGCCAGCTCATCGACCGTCAGGCCGCACCGCCAGAGGTGGTTAAGGGCCACCAGCACCGTGGCAGCATTCGAGGAGCCGCCGCCGAGGCCGCCGCCCATCGGCAGGCGTTTGTCGATGCTGATGTCCGCACCGCAGGCGGCGTCGTAACGACCGCTTTTTCCGGCGGCCGCGATCAGCAGTCGGGCGGCGCGAATAATCAGGTTTTCCTCATCGGCCACGCCTTCTACCGGCGTCAGCAGCCGCAGTTGGCCGTCGCGGCGGACGTCAATCGTCAAGGTGTCGCCGTAGTCAAGAAACTGGAACAGCGTCTGCAGCGTGTGGTAGCCGTCGGGACGCTGCCCGGTGATGTAGAGAAACAGATTCAGTTTTGCCGGAGACGGCCAGCGCGTGGGACTCATTTCACGATCCAGTTATTCATCTTCAGCTTGATGCGCTCGCTGCCTTCGGTCAGCTCCATGTTTGACGGCATCGGCGGCGTGGTTTTCGCATCATAGCTGCCGTAAACCACTTTCCAGGTTTTGCCGTTTTCGGCGTAGGTCAGTTCGCTCAGGTGCGCCTGGTCATCCAGCTTATAGTCGGTGGCGTTACCCGGCAGGCCGAGGATCCACTGGCGCAGACTGTTGAGCGGAATGGGCATCCCGGTGAGCTTGCCGATCATCTCCTCGGCGTCGGTGGCGGTGTAGGATTTCCCTTTATTATCGACAAGCGTCACGCTGCCCGGTTTGGCGGTCAGGGAGAGCTCGGTGCTGCCAAGCGGATTGGTCAGCAGCAGGCGATAGTTATCCTGGCCGGTCTGCTGCCAGAAAAAGTTGGCGTACACTTTCTGGTCGTCTGAAATGAAGGCGAACGCGCCTCGGGCCTGATACTGGTTAAGCTGACGAACCTGCTGCTGGTGCGCCCGCCACTGCGGCGAGTCCACGCTTTGTCCCGGCCCTTTCGGCGCGTGATTGAGCGTACAGGCGGAGAGAACCAGCGCGGCCAGCGGCACCAGGCGCATCAATCGGGTCATGCTCATAGGGAAAATCCTTGTTATCTATTAAAGTTATTGAGAACAATCGTAGCGTTGCCTCGCGGCAGCGTCTACGCTCAGATTGTCTTAAATCATGAATTTAACGATGGCTGCAAAAGGGCCGCATCTCTTTTATTGACCTTGCGCATCCTGTATGATGCGTCCAGACTAACCTTATCAACGCTGGCATTACTTCTTCATCCATGACGCTGCTCGCATTAGGCATTAACCACAAAACCGCGCCAGTCGCGCTGCGAGAACGGGTTTCGTTTTCGCCGGATACGCTTGACCAGGCGCTGGAAAGCTTGCTTTCCCAGCCAATGGTGCAGGGCGGCGTGGTGCTGTCTACCTGTAACCGCACCGAACTCTATCTCAGCGTTGAAGAGCAGGAGAACCTGCGCGAATCGCTGATCCGCTGGCTGTGCGACTACCACCAGCTTAATGAAGACGACCTGCGCAACAGCCTCTACTGGCATCAGGATAATGAGGCGGTCAGCCATCTGATGCGCGTCGCCAGCGGGCTGGATTCGCTCATACTCGGCGAGCCGCAGATTTTAGGTCAGGTGAAAAAGGCCTTTGCCGATTCCAGCCGCGGCCATCTTAACGTCAGCGAGCTGGAACGCATGTTCCAGAAATCCTTTTCCGTCGCCAAGCGGGTGCGCACCGAAACGGATATTGGCGCCAGCGCCGTCTCCGTCGCCTTTGCCGCCTGTACTCTGGCGCGACAGATCTTCGAATCTCTCTCGTCTGTCACCGTGCTGCTGGTCGGCGCGGGGGAAACCATTGAACTCGTTGCCCGCCACCTGCGCGAGCACGGCGTCAAGAAAATGCTGATTGCCAACCGGACCCGCGAACGCGCGCAGGTGCTGGCGGATGAAGTGAATGCGGAAGTCCTTGCCCTGAGCGAAGTTGACGAGCGCCTTAAAGAAGCGGATATCATTATCAGCTCCACCGCCAGCCCGCTGCCCATCATCGGTAAGGGCATGGTTGAGCGGGCGCTGAAGGCCCGCCGCAATCAGCCGATGCTGCTGGTCGATATCGCCGTACCGCGCGACGTCGAGCCGGAAGTCGGCAAGCTCGCCAACGCCTATCTCTACAGCGTTGACGATCTGCACAGCATCATTCAGCACAACCTGGCCCAGCGCAAGGTGGCGGCCGAACAGGCCGAAACCATCGTTGAGCAGGAGGCCGGCGAATTTATGGCGTGGCTGCGCGCCCAGAGCGCCAGCCAGACAATCCGTGAGTACCGCTCTCAGGCAGAAGGGGTGCGCGACGAGCTCACGACCCGCGCACTGGCTGCCCTGCAGCAGGGCGGCAACGCCGAAGCTATCATGCAGGACCTGGCCTATAAGCTCACCAACCGCCTGATCCACGCTCCGACCAAATCACTTCAGCAGGCCGCCCGCGACGGGGATGACGAACGCCTGCATATTCTGCGCAACAGCCTCGGGCTGGAATAGCGCAGCTCTCACTTATTTTAATAACAGGGTGCACTTACGCCTATGAAGCCTTCTATTGTTGCCAAACTGGAAGCTCTGCACGAGCGCCATGAGGAAGTCCAGGCGCTGCTGGGCGATGCCGGAACCATCGCCGACCAGGATCGCTTCCGCGCGCTGTCCCGCGAATACGCGCAGCTCAGCGACGTCTCGAAATGTTTTACCGACTGGCAGCAGGTGCAGGAAGATATCGAAACCGCACAGATGATGCTCGACGATCCGGAAATGCGCGAGATGGCGCAGGAAGAGCTGCGCGACGCGAAAGAGAAGGGCGAGCAGCTTGAGGCGCAGCTGCAGGTGCTGCTGCTGCCGAAGGATCCGGACGACGAGCGCAACGCCTTTGTGGAAGTGCGCGCCGGGACCGGCGGCGATGAAGCCGCGCTGTTTGCCGGCGACCTGTTCCGCATGTACAGCCGCTACGCGGAATCCCGCCGCTGGCGGGTTGAGATCATGAGCGCCAGCGAGGGCGAGCACGGCGGTTTTAAAGAGGTGATCGCCAAAATCAGCGGCGAGGGCGTCTACGGCCGACTGAAGTTCGAGTCCGGCGGCCACCGCGTACAGCGCGTGCCTGCCACCGAATCCCAGGGACGCATTCATACCTCCGCCTGCACCGTGGCGGTAATGCCGGAGGTGCCGGAGGCGGAAATGCCCGACATTAATCCGGCCGATCTGCGCATCGACACCTTCCGATCCTCCGGCGCGGGCGGTCAGCACGTTAACACCACCGACTCGGCGATCCGCATCACCCACCTGCCCACCGGCATCGTCGTCGAGTGTCAGGACGAGCGCTCCCAGCACAAGAACAAGGCTAAGGCGCTGTCGGTGCTGGGCTCGCGCATTCGCGCCGCGGAGATGGCTAAACGTCAGCAGGCCGAAGCCTCTACCCGCCGCAACCTGCTGGGCAGCGGCGACCGCAGCGACCGCAACCGCACCTACAACTTTCCGCAGGGCCGGGTGACCGACCACCGCATCAACCTGACCCTCTACCGGCTGGACGAAGCTATGGAAGGCAAGCTCGACATGCTGATCGAGCCTATCGTTCAGGAGTACCAGGCCGACCAGCTGGCGGCGCTGTCCGATCAGGAATGATGAATTTTAAGCAGTGGCTGAGCGCGGCGGTAACCCGGCTGGCGGGCGGTGAAAGCCCGCGGCGGGACGCGGAGATTTTACTCGGGCACGTCACCGGCAGGGCGCGCACCTTTATCCTCGCATTTGACGAAACGCCGTTGGCGCCCGGCGAAGAAGCGGCGCTGGAGGCGCTGCTGGCGCGCCGCGCCGGCGGTGAGCCGGTAGCGCACCTGGTCGGCAGGCGAGAGTTCTGGTCGCTGCCGCTGCGGGTTTCCCCGGCGACGCTGATCCCGCGCCCGGACACCGAGTGCCTGGTTGAGCAGACGCTGCAGCGCCTGCCCGCCGCGCCGTGCGATATTCTCGATCTCGGCACCGGCACCGGCGCTATCGCCCTGGCGCTGGCGAGCGAGCGGCCCGACTGCCGGGTCACGGCGGTTGACTACGTGGCCGACGCCGCGGCGCTGGCGGCCCGCAACGCCGCTGAACTTGGCATAACCAACGTCACCGTAATGCAGAGCGACTGGTTCAGCGCGCTGGAAGGGCAGACCTTCGCCGCTATCGTCAGCAATCCGCCCTATATTGACGAGCGGGACCCGCACCTCGCCCTCGGCGACGTGCGCTTTGAACCGAAAAGCGCGCTGGTGGCGGGCGACGCGGGCTTGGCCGACCTGGCGCACATCATCGCGCGCTCCCGTCAGTTTCTGCTGGCGGACGGCTGGCTGCTGGTGGAGCACGGCTGGACCCAGGGCGCGGCGGTTCGGCAGCTGTTTACCGACGCCGGCTATCGCCGGATTGAAACCTGCCGCGATTACGGCGGCAACGAGCGCCTGACCCTCGGGCAGCGTCATGCTGACTGACGGGGCGTTTAGCGTTATCATTGCCATCATTTTGAAGTTATCAGGCTGCCACGGGCAGCCCGCAGTTGGGGTAGGGCATGAGGTCATTAGCAGATTTTGAATTTAATAAAGCGCCGCTATGTGATGGCATGATCCTCATTTCTGAGCTGATCCGGGACGATTTTCCGGCCCAGGACGTCACCGACGAACTGGAGCAGCTGGTGCGTCAGGCCCAGGAGGAGATAAGCCCCGCCTGGACCGACAGCCGCCAGGTTGAGCGGCTGCTTGAGCTGTTTTACAACGAATGGGGCTTCAGCGCCTCACGCGGCGTCTACCGGCTTTCCGACGCCCTGTGGCTTGATAAAGTGCTGAAAAACCGCGAAGGCAGCGCCGTGTCGCTCGGTGCGATCATGCTATGGGTTGCCCAGCGCCTGTCGCTGCCGATGATGCCGGTCATTTTTCCGACCCAGCTGCTGCTGCGGGCCGACGTTGAAACCGGCGAAATGTGGCTTATCAATCCGTTCAACGGCGATACCCTCGACGAACACACCCTGGAAGTGTGGCTTAAAGGCAATATCAGCCCGGTGGCGGAGCTGTTCAATGAAGATCTCGACGAGGCCGATAACGCCGAGGTGATCCGCAAGCTGCTGGATACCCTCAAGTCGGCGCTGATGGAGGAGCACCAGATGGAGCTCGCCCTGCGGGTCAGCGAAGCGCTGCTGCAGTTTAATCCGGAAGATCCCTACGAAATTCGCGACCGCGGGCTTATCTACGCCCAGCTCGACTGCGATCACGTAGCGCTTAACGATCTCAGCTACTTTGTGGAGCAGTGCCCGGAAGATCCGATCAGCGAAATCATTCGTGCGCAGATCAGCACCATCTCGCACAAGCACATTACTCTGCATTAATCCGGAATGAATCCGATTAACCTCTGATAAGGCGATCCTATGAAACAAAAAGTGGTCAGCATTGGCGATATCAACGTGGCGAACGACCTGCCGTTCGTGCTGTTTGGCGGCATGAACGTGCTGGAGTCCCGCGATCTGGCAATGCGCATCTGCGAACACTACGTCACCGTAACCCAGAAGCTGGGCATTCCGTACGTGTTCAAAGCCTCTTTTGACAAAGCAAACCGCTCCTCTATCAAATCCTATCGCGGTCCGGGCCTGGAAGAGGGCATGAAAATTTTCCAGGAACTGAAGCAGACCTTCGGCGTGAAAATCATTACCGACGTCCATGAGCCGCAGCAGGCGCAGCCGGTAGCCGAAGTGGTTGACGTGATCCAGCTGCCGGCGTTCCTCGCCCGCCAGACCGATCTGGTCGAGGCGATGGCGAAAACCGGCGCCGTGATCAACGTCAAAAAGCCGCAGTTCGTCAGCCCCGGCCAGATGGGCAACATCGTCGATAAGTTCGCCGAAGGCGGCAACGACAAAGTTATCCTCTGCGATCGCGGCACCCAGTTCGGCTACGACAACCTGATTGTCGATATGCTGGGCTTCAGCGTGATGAAATCCGTCTCCGGTAATTCGCCGATCATCTTCGACGTGACCCACGCTCTGCAGTGCCGCGACCCGTTCGGCGCCGCCTCCAGCGGCCGCCGCGCCCAGGTCACCGAGCTGGCGCGCGCCGGCATGGCAACGGGCCTGGCAGGCCTGTTTATTGAAGCACATCCGGACCCTGAGCACGCGAAGTGCGACGGCCCATCCGCGCTGCCGCTCGATAAGCTTGAACCGTTCCTCAAGCAGATCAAAGCCATTGACGATCTGGTGAAGAACTTCGAGCCGCTGGATACCAGCAAGTAAAAGAAAACCCGCCGCGGCGGGTTTTTTTACGTCTCCGGGCGGTCAGGCAAAGATCGTCATCAGATAGGCCGCAAACAGCGCCAGGTGGGCGGCGCCGTTGATTACGTTGGTACGCCCGGTTGAGAACGACAGCTGGCACAGCATCAGCGCGGCGAGCATCACGATCATCTCCGGTGCCCCGAGGGCAAACTGCAGTTCGTTGCCGGTAAGAAAGGCAATCAGCGTCACCACAGGCACCGTCAGGGAGATGGTCGCCAGCACCGACCCAAAGAACAGGTTCATCGCCCGCTGGACCTGATTATTCAGCACCGCCTTCAGCGCGCCCAGTCCTTCAGGCGAGAGGATCAGCAGTGCGACCAGGAAGCCGGTGAAGGCGACCGGGGCATTCAGGCTGGTGAGCAGCGTTTCCAGCGGATTCGCGTTCATTTTGGTGACCGCGATAACGGCAATCAGGTGGACGATAAGCCACGCGGCGTGCCAGAGGTTGCTGTGCGCCGAAGGCTTGCCGTGGTGCGGATCGTCATCATCGCCGTCGTCTTCGTGCTCGTAAACGAACAGGCTCTGGTGGGTTTTGGTCTGAATCAGCAGAAAGACGCCGTACATAATGGCGGAAATCAGAGCGACCAGCAGCGCCTGGGCGGTTGAAAAGTTAGCGCCGGGTAGCGCCATCGGGAACACCAGTACGATCACCGCCAGCGGGAAGAGCGCGATCAGATACTGCTTGATGCCGAACAGATTCATATACTGGGTTGCAAACTTGCGGCCGCCCAGCAGCAGTGAAAAGCCAACCAGACCGCCGGTGACTATCATGATGATCGAGTAGAGCGTGTCGCGCATCAGCGTTGGCGCGGCGTCGCCGGTCGCCATCAGCGCGGAAATCAGGCTGACTTCCAGAATAACGACGGAAAGGCTTAATATCAGCGAGCCGTAGGGCTCGCCCAGGCGGTGCGCGAGGACGTCGGCGTGGCGAACAACGCTGAATGCGCTGCTGAGGATACCGATCAGGGCCAGGATATTGATCCCGACGACCGCCGGCAGCGACTGGCTGCTTCCCCAGAAAAACAGCACCGCCAGCGCCAGCACCGGCAAAATAAGCAGGGTCTCCTTATGGCGGGTTTTCACCGCCTCGTGTGCGTGTGTCATGTAGCATCTCCATGTAAGCAGGTTTGTAATTATTGATAGTCCAGCGGGCTACAATAGCAGACAGGTTGTGATGTGCGTCAAAATTTTACTGAATTTTACCTCTTGATAGGATTTTTAATCGGAGGTTGCATATCCCGCGCTTTTCCTCTGTTTAGTGATAAATAACAGTCAGTTGCTTTTTATTAAATCTATTTTTGCCTCACGTTTGCTTTTCCGGCATACCGCATCCACACTCATTTTTTACCTGAAAACCGGAGGTCAGTATGCCCTATAAAACGCGAAGCGATTTACCCGAGAGCGTCCAGCACGTGCTCCCCGCCCATGCGCAGGATATCTACAAAGAGGCTTTTAACAGCGCTTGGGAGCAGTACCGGCACAAAGAGGACAGGCGGGGCGACGCCAGCCGGGAGGAGACCGCCCACCGGGTTGCCTGGGCGGCGGTTAAAAATGAGTATCAAAAGGGCGATGACGATAAATGGCATAAGAAAAGCCATTAGCAGCGAAGAGGAAGGTACAGGCTTTAGCGTCTGTTTAGCCGTGGTTGCTGTATCGCAGGGCCGACATTGCATATCATCGCCATTATCCGGATAATATTTCAGCAGTTGCATGAGAGAATGTGGTGGCAGGGAAGCGCGCAGTGGCGGAGGTGTAATAAGATGTTAACGCGTGATTTCCTGCTAAAGGCCGATTGTAAAACGGCGTTTGGCGCTATCGAGGAGTCGCTGCTCTGGTCACCGGAACAGCGCGCCGCTTCGCTTGCGGCGACTCTGGCCTGCAGGCCCGATGATGGACCCGTCTGGATCTTCGGTTACGGCTCCCTGATGTGGAACCCCGCTCTCGAGTTTTGTGAATCCTGCACCGGCACCCTTGTAGGGTGGCACCGGGCCTTTTGCCTGCGGCTGACCGCAGGCCGGGGCAGCGCCTGTCAGCCGGGCCGCATGCTTGCCCTCAAGCAGGGCGGGCGCACCACCGGCGTCGCCTATCGGCTAAACGCCAGCTCCCTTGAAGAAGAACTCTCCCTGCTGTGGAAGCGTGAAATGATCACCGGCTGCTACCTGCCGACCTGGTGCCGCCTCAATCTGGACGATGGCCGGACGGTAAACGCGCTGGTATTTATTATGGATCCGCGCCATCCGCTCTATGAATCCGATACCCGCCCGCAGATCGTTGCGCCGCTGATTGCCGCCGCCAGCGGCCCGTTGGGAACCAATGCGCAATACTTATTTTCGCTGGAGCAATCGCTGGCCCGCCTGGGGATGAGGGACGACAGCCTGAACGATCTGATTATAAAAGTCCGACAGCTTATTTAGATAAAATATCGGCTTCGTCCTTTTCTGTGTCGCCCATTTTCTGTACTCTATAATCCGGATAACCTTAGAAGTTGCCTGGATATTATTCTAATCATTCACTGTTAAATAATCCCATTAAAAGATTTGTTTTTAATGTGGGTATATTCCCGCTCTTAAGCGTGTGTTGATATTTATATTTGTGTGATTTTTGATCTCTGGTCGGATGATATATAATATAAATAACTTTTTTTTATTATTAAATTTTCATTTTTTATGAAATTATTTTTACTTGTAAAACAGCCTGTTAGTTAAATTTCTGTGATATGAATGGCTTTTTTATTAAACTGGTGATTGCGGTATGCTGCTCTTTGTAATATTAGTGTCTACACTCTTAAATTACAGTAACCTATGCCCCGACCATTCTGGTCAGAATAAGAGGAAACAGTAAGCAGTTAATAAGCCAAAGGCCTACAGCTGACGCAGGTGGCGTACATTCGCGCTTGTTGGCTATTTCTGAGGCACAAAGCGATAAAAAACAACATGTAAAACATTAGAACAGCCAGAACGATATTTTATTTAAGAATATTGATGATGACGCTTTGCTTGCAACAAGCAAAGCAGGCTGTGGATTTCATCTTTGATGACGTCCATATATAAGCCGTTTATCGATTCAGCATTGCTTAAACACCAGGAATCTCTCTAGTTTTATAACTTTTAAAATAAGTCTGAGACGAGGGTTTATATATGGCGAGCATACAGCTTACTGCCAGAGATGGCGGTGCAACGACTTCTGTTAGTGGCTCATTTATCAATCTTTCCGGACCTACAATCGTCAAATTAAACATCGATCCGAAAGAAATATCTCAACTTTCCCGCACCGGTAACGATCTCGTCATTACGCTTAAAAACGGCGAAAAAACTACAATCCATAACTACTTTGTCGTTGATGCCCAGGGGCACGGTAATGAGCTGGTATTTGAGGACGAGCACGGTGCGCTGTGGTGGGTAAAAGATCCCCAGGCGGGTTTGCATTTTGAACCCTTAATCGATATTGATGCGCTGCTGATTGAAGGTGCCGGGGACGGTATTAATCCCTGGCTTTTTGCTGCCGCCGGTGGCTTAAGTGCCACGGCATTCACCCTGCTGGCCAGTGATGATGACGGACATAAGCGCGATGTCTTTGCTGGCAATAGCGATTCGGACAGCGATAGCGATGATACGGTCCCCAGCCGACCGGTTGATGAGTCTGACTCGAATTCGGACAGCGACTCGGATTCTGACAGTGATTCGGATTCTGACAGTGACTCCGACTCGGACTCTGACAGCGATTCGGATTCTGACAGTGACTCGGATTCTGACAGTGACTCGGACGCTGACAGCGATTCGGATTCTGACAGTGATTCGGACTCTGACAGCGATTCGGATTCTGACAGTGATTCGGATTCTGACAGTGATTCGGACTCTGACAGTGACTCGGACTCCGACAGTGATTCGGACTCTGACAGTGATTCTGACTCGGACAGCGATTCGGATGCTGACAGCGACTCGGATTCCGACAGCGACAGTGATTCGGACTCCGACAGTGATTCTGACTCGGACAGCGATTCGGATGCTGACAGTGACTCAGACTCTGACAGCGACTCGGATTCCGACAGCGACAGTGATTCGGACTCTGACAGTGATTCGGATTCCGACAGTGATTCCGACTCTGACAGCGACTCGGATTCCGACAGTGACTCCGACTCCGACAGCGACTCCGACTCCGACAGCGACTCCGACTCGGATTCGGACAGTGATTCGGACTCCGACAGTGACTCGGACTCTGACAGTGACTCGGACTCTGACAGCGACTCGGATTCGGACAGTGATTCGGACTCTGACAGCGATTCGGATTCCGACAGCGATTCGGACTCTGACAGCGACTCGGATTCCGACAGTGACTCCGATTCTGACAGCGACTCGGACTCTGACAGCGACTCTGACTCCGACAGCGACTCGGATTCCGACAGCGACTCGGATTCCGACAGTGACTCGGACTCGGACAGCGACTCTGATTCCGACAGTGATTCGGACTCTGACAGCGACTCTGACTCCGACAGCGATTCAGACTCCGACAGCGACTCGGACTCTGACAGCGACTCAGACTCTGACAGCGATTCGGATTCCGACAGTGACTCCGACTCTGACAGTGACTCCGACTCTGACAGCGATTCGGACTCCGATAGTGACTCGGACTCCGACAGTGACTCGGACTCCGACTCCGACTCCGACAGCGACTCCGATTCGGACAGCGACTCCGATAGTGACACTACGGCGCCTGAGATTACAGTTGCCGGGATTACGGCAAATGGACACCCTTTGCTCCCTAATGGATCGACTAACGACGGAACGCCAACAATATCAGGAGCGACCGAAGTCAACGCGAAGGTGACTATTTACAATGATGAAAGCGTCATTGGCGTTGTGCAGGCAGATGAGCAAGGGAATTGGTCGTTTACCCCCACGTCACCACTTGAGGACAATACCTACACAAATCTTACAGTTACAGCAACGGATGCATCAGGAAACGAAAGTGCTCGCATAAGCGTTCCCCCGTTTACTATTGACACTGAGGCTCCGGCGACGGTCAGCGATCTGCAGGTCACCAGCGACGAGACCGGTGCGGCGGTGAATGCCGGCGGTAGCCTGAACGACAATACGCCAACCGTGAGTGGCAGGGCGGAGCCGGGCAGCACGGTGACCGTCTACGACGGCGCTACCGAGCTGGGCCACGCCGTGGCGGACGAGGACGGCAGCTGGCGCATTATCCTCCCGACGCTGGAAGACGGCACCTACGACAATCTCACCGCCGTGGCCACCGACGCGGCGGGCAACGCCAGCGATCCGGTCACGCTGCCGGGCTTTACCGTCGACACGGCGGCCCCGGGGGCGGTTACCGACCTGACGGTCACCAATGATGCGACCGGGGCAGCGGTCGCCGGCGGCGGCAGCCTGAATGACAATACCCCGACCGTGAGCGGCAGGGCGGAGCCGGGCAGTACGGTGACCGTCTACGACGGCGCTAACGAGCTGGGCCATACCGTGGCGGGCGAGGACGGCAGCTGGCGTATTACTCTCCCGACGCTGGAAGACGGCACCTACGACAATCTCACCGCCGCGGCCACCGACGCGGCGGGCAACGCCAGCGATCCGGTAACCTTGCCGGGTTTTATCGTTGATACGGTTGGACCGAATATTACGTTTGACTCTATTTCCAGTGACCTCGATCCGGACATTCCTCTTGGCAATGGTTCTAAAACAAACGATACAACGCCGACATTTAGAGGAACGGCTGAATCAGGAGCTACGATCACGCTATACAGCAATGGCATAGTGATCGGTACAGCAATAGCCATAAATGGATCGTGGTCTATCACACCCACACATCCCATTCCCGATGGAGTACATGATTTTACTGTTACTGCAACTGATGCCGCTGGGAATAGTAATAACGCGGACAATTCATACACCATAATTATTGATCCAAATTACGATCCTGACTCTGACTCTGACTCTGACTCTGAC